>JAABUS010000006.1_pt1 | contig 507540 bp, 437 predicted proteins | sample 5560161 | NCBI WGS metagenome assembly JAABUS01 (sample SAMN10711885, study PRJNA513376) | rock metagenome | isolation source: Antarctica rocks | place: Antarctica: Victoria Land, Trio Nunatak nord | collected 2016-01-04
CAGCGCGCCGACTACCTCCAGCGGTGGCTCATCCACTACAACTACCACCGAGCCCACACCGCCATCGGAAACCAGCCCCCAGCCACCCTCGCCCCGACCACTGTCACCAACGTCATGATGCAGAACAACTAACGATTCAAGGTCGCGCGATTACCGGGCCGAGCCTACAAAAGGTCGTCGGACACCCGTGAACGAACGCGGCCACGACCGTCGCCAGGACCGCGGGGCCGGCAGCCGCGTACCCGGGCAGCTCGGTCGGGGGCCACTCCGCCACCATCGCCTCCCGGGACGGGTACACGCTCACCTGCGGGTAATGGGTCCGGATCGCGGCGACGTCGTCCGCGTCCACAGTTGGTGCCAGCCACCTGACCGGTCCACCTCCACGTCTGACAGGGTACCCTGTCAGACGTGGAGGTCGCGGGAAGCGCCCGCCGGCACGGCATCCCCGATCAGGACATTCGGGCCGCCGTCAGCGTTCCGCTCCGGCTGGTCTCCCAAGGCTCGGACCGGGTGCTGGTGATCGGCGCTGACTCCACCGGCCGCCTGCTCGAGGTGGTCGTCCTGGACCCCATCGGGGACCCGGTCGCGATCCACGCGATGCCGCTGCGCCCGAAGTTTTACCGCTACTTGTGAGAGGAAAGTCCATGCCCCGCACCCGTGAGGAACTGGAACGAGCAGCCGCCAGCGCCGAGGCGTGGCTGGATTCCCTCGACCCGGCGACGACGCCCGCCCAGGACCCGGCGGACCTCCGCCGGATCGGGCTCGCACTGCGCGAGCTCGCTGACGACCACCGGGAGGTCGACGACGCCGTCGCCGCTGCCCGCGGGACCGGGCGAAGCTGGGCCCAGATCGGTCTGGTCCTGGGCATCTCCCGCCAAGCCGCCCGCGAACGCTACGACCAGCACGCACACCGGCCCTGACCTCGCAGCAACCGATCGGCGAACCCCTCCACGACAGCACCAGCCAACGCAGCTCACCCGCCTGGGCCCCCACGGCCACACCGCGCCCGGCCAGCGGCGGTTCGACGCCGCGGTGAACGCCGGGTCGGCGTAGGCGGCGCCGTCACTGGCCCACCGCGCCGCCGGGCTCCGCGCGTCCCAGCTCCACACCGCACCGCACCGCACCGGCCCACGCTGCCGCGGTCGCCTGCGCAGTGACCGGCCGGGCCACCGCGCGCACCGGCGCGGGAGGACCCGCCACGATCTGAAACGGATGGGTGTTCACCGCCGGCCCCGGCACCACCTCCACCGCCGGTGCCCACATCGTCGGGCTCGCCGACGCCGGGGTCGCCGGGGTCGCGCGCGGCGGGGCCGCGGCTGGCCCGATGTCGCGGTGGTGATGGCGATGGCTGCGGGCGCGGCGGTGCTCGGATCCGCGGCGGAACCCGTCTAGCAGGGCACAACCACCGCGGCCACGGCGACGGCCGGGCCGGCGCCGGTCCACCAGCCGATCACGGGGTGTCTCCCAGCGGATGGGCCGTGCAAGGAGGTCCCCGCCCAACCGGACCGGCACTCCCGGACAAGCGCTCCGGTGTGTGGTACCTCGATCACTCGTCCACCTCCCGAATAGATGGCCACATGGTGAATGCTGCCCGGTGGTCCGCCGTTAGTGCCGGCCGTGAACGCGAACCGTGCGCCCTGCCACAAGGCGAACTCGACTCCCCCGGTACAGTCAAACCCCGGCGCGCCCGGCGCGCACTGACCTCGGGTGAGCCCATCGCGGTCACCACCACCCCAGCAGTAGGGCACGTCAGCTGGGACCGGGCCGCGGCGAAGACGGCTGCCACGGTGCCGGATGGGCCGGCACTGTCCGCCGCCGCGACCGCCGCCGAGCAGGTCACCGGTGTAGCCCTGCGCGTAGGTGACCACGATGGTGACGTACTGCTGGGTTTCCGGAATGGTGGGATCCCGCGGTGATGCTCAACCCAGCCCAAACCGGTGTTGTAGGCGGCGAGCAGCAACTGCGAGATCGCCGGGATACCGGGGACTTGCGATGCGAGATGGCAGTCGAACCGAGCGCCAGGGACGCGGCTGGTACAGCGCCGACTCGTTCGCCTCGAGCTTTCCCGAGCCGCGTGAGCTCTTCCTCCAGACTGCGCACCTCATCAACGACGACGGGGAGGTCGGCACCGTGGTTCCAAGCAGCGGCGGCATCTTTATCCGTTGTGACGACGCGACCGTGGTCGACTTCGTCCGCGGCGCAGATCCTCGTCCCGAGCCGACCGAGTCGGCCACACTGGGACCCCGGGCCGGTGCGGAACCCTCCAACGCCGGCCAGACGAATGAACAGACTGGAGTCGCCGATGGCGTCGACCCCGCGTGACGTCGGCCCCTGGTTGGCGCCCCGGCGAGTCGGCTACAGCGGGCAATCGCACGCCTCTGCGGAGCCGGTCGAGGAGAGGGGTTCGCGGCCGAAGCCGTCGTCCACGCCGAAGCCCGCACCACCGCAAGGGCCTGCGCCGGTCAGTAGCCCGACCAAGCGCTGAGCACCCGCCGCGGGCGGTCCGGCTCAGACCCCGGGAGTCGTCGCGCCCGTCGGGTCGGTGGTGTACTCGACCGAGTCGTCCGAGGCGATCGGCGGCGTCTGCGGGGCCGCCAGTTCCCGCGCCTGCTCGACGGCGCTGACCGACGGCGTCTGTGCACCGGCCGGGATCCCGGGGCCGGACGCAGCAGCAGCGTGTGGACCGGCGCTCGTTGGGCCGGGCGTGGCGGACCCGTTGCCGAGCGAGCCGTCGGTTGACCCGCCGGTCAGGTTGCTCGCCAGTCCGCCCAGCCCCTGCAGTGCCGAGGTCAGTTCGCTCGGGATGATCCACAGCTTGTTGGACTCCCCCCGCGCGATCTGCGGCAGCGTCTGCAGGTACTGGTAGCTCAGCAGCGCCTGGTCGGGCCGGCCGTCGTGGATCGCCTTGAACACCGTGCCGATCGCCTCGGCCTCGCCCTGGGCCCGCAGGATTCGCGCCTGCCGATCGGCCTCCGCGGTCAGGATCAACGCCTGCCGCTCGCCTTCGGCCCGCAGCACCGAGCTCTGCTTGCTGCCCTCGGCCGACAGGATCTGCGACTGCCGCTGCCCCTCGGCGGTCAGGATCGCGGCGCGCTTGTCCCGGTCCGCCCGCATCTGCTTCTCCATCGAGTCCTGGATGGACGCGGGCGGCTCGATCGCCTTCAGCTCGACGCGGTTGACGCGGATGCCCCAGCGTCCGGTCGCCTCGTCCAGGGTCCCGCGCAGCGCGTTGTTGATCTCTTCCCGGCTGGTGAGGGTCTGCTCCAGGTCCATGCGGCCGACGACGTCGCGCAGGGTGGTCACCGTCAGCTGCTCGACGCCCTGGATGTAGCTGGCGATCTCATACGTCGCGGACTTCGGGTCGGTCACCTGGAAGTACAGGACGGTGTCGATCGACACCATCAGGTTGTCCGCGGTGATCACCGGCTGCGGCGGGAACGAGACGACCTGCTCGCGAAGGTCGATCATCGGCCGGACCTTGTCCACGAAGGGGACGACGAGGGCCAGACCGGGGTTCAGCGTCCGCTGGAACCGCCCGAGTCGCTCGACCACCGCCGCCCGGGCCTGCGGGATGATCCGTACGGAGCGCGCCAGGACGATCAGCACCACGGCGACGACGATGAGCACGACGATCAGTTCGGGCATCAGCCGACCTCTCGGGACAGGACGACGGCGGTGGCGCCGTCGATGGACACGACGTCGACGGTCGCGCCGGCGGCGATCGTGACGTCGGGCTCGTAGTTGCGGGCCGACCAGATCTCGCCGGCCAGTTTCACCCGGCCCCCGCCGGTCGGGGCGACGGCCTGCACGACGACGGCCTCCCGCCCGACGAGTGCCGCGGTCCCGGTCGCGTGCGCCGGTCCCAGCGTCAGGTGCCGCACGGCGACCGGCCGGACCGCTACCAGTCCGACCAGCGCGATCGCGACCGCGATCCCCGCGGACGCCAGCAGTGGGAGCCCGAGGGCGGCGGCGGCGGCCCCGCCGAGCGCGCCGGCGGCGAGCATCAGCAGCACCAGGTCCAGGCTGAGCAGCTCCATCCCGGCCAGGGCGGCGGCGGCCACCAACCACGCCACCCAGGCGTTGTCGGACAGCCACCCCATGGTCGGCAAACCTAGACCGGCGGTCCACTTGCCAGCCTCGGCGCCGGCCGCGGCGGGCACCGGATCGGCCCCGCCTGCGATGGGGTTCAGGCGGCTCGGGCCGACCAGCGTCCGGCCGCGGCGGCGACCCGCAGCGGTAGCCCGAAGGTCGCGCCGAGCACGTCGCCGGTGAGCACCTCCGCGATCGGGCCGGCCGCCGTCACCCGACCCCCACGTAACGCCATCGCGTGGGTGACCCCCGGTGGCACCTCCTCCAGGTGGTGGGTGACCAGGACCAGCGTCGGCGCCGCCGGGTCGGCGGCGAGCTCGGCCAGGATCTGCACCAGGCCCTCCCGGGCCCCGAGGTCAAGCCCGGCCGCCGGCTCGTCGAGCAGCAGCAGCTCCGGGTCGGTCATCAGCGCGCGCGCGATCTGGACGCGTTTGCGCTCACCCTCGCTGAGCGTCCCGTAGGTGCGCCGGACGAGGCGGCCGGCCCCCACCCGGTCCAGCACCCGCATCGCCTGGATCGCGTCGGTCGCGTCATACCCTTCCCGGGATCGCCCGTACAGCGCGCGCGCGGCGGTGACGACCACGTCGCCGACGGTTTCCCCCCCGGGGATGCGGTCGGCGAGGGCGGCACTGGCCAGGCCGATCCGCGGCCGGAGTTCGAACACGTCGGTCGCGCCCAGCACTTCACCGAGCACGGCCGCGACGCCGGAGCTGGGGTGCAGCAGCGTCGCCGCGACCGACAGCAGGGTCGTCTTGCCCGCGCCGTTGGGGCCCAGCACGACCCACCGCTCCCCCTCGCGGACCGTCCAGTCGACGTCGGTCAGCAGGTCCGCGCCCCCCCGTCGCACCCCGACGCCGGCGAGCTCGACGACCGACCCGGGCCCTGGCACAGCGTCAACCTAGGGCAACGGACGTCCCCGATGCCGTGCCCGGCCCCGTCCCCTTGCCGTCCCGTTGCCGTCCCGTTGCCGTCCCCGGGCCGTCCCCGGGCTGTGCCCGGAGGCCCTCGGTGGGACGTCTGCGGCCGTAGTCTCGCCGAGTGAGCCCGACGACCGCCATCCGGCTGGTGACCTGGACCAACGCGTGGCTGACCGGGCATGTCGCACTGGACGACCTGGTCGACGGGGTCCGGGGCGACGACGTCGCCCACACGTTCGCCTTTCCGGACACCCTTCCGCAGAGCCCGCCCGCAACCGGCTCGTCCGGGGTCGGCGCGTCCGGAACCGGCTCGATGCTGCACCGCCCCGGCGGCTGGCCGGACCTGTCCGACGCTGACACCGACGGCCGCGCCGGGCGCCAGCCGCGGGCCGCGGTGGCCGAGGCCCTGCCGATCCCGCTGGCCATGGGTGAGCTCCGCCGTCGGGGCGCGACCGGTCTGCACCTGGCCCTCCCGGTGGCCGGCGATCCGCTCGGGATCGCCGGCCCGCCGTCCACCACCGCACTCGTCGTCGACGCCGGGCAGGCCGCGGTCGTCGGGGGCGCCGGAATCGCCCTGGTCCCCGAGGTCGTCGGCCGTGGCGTCCAGTGGACGGCGGTCCCCGCCTCCCCACCGACCGCTGTCGCCTCCCCCGCCGAGGCGGAACGCGCGATGTCGGAGGAGCTGCTCGCGGCGGCCCGCGAGCTCGCGGCGCTCGACGTCGCCCGGTGGAATCCCGGCCTGCCCGGGCTGCTGGCCGATGCCGACCCGGGCCGGCGGGCCGCCGAGCTGCCCTCGACGCTTGGCGTACGACGGACCGGGCTGATCGCCCGGGCGACCCGGTTGCGCCTGGCGTTGTCACTGGCGCTGGCCGAGGACGGCGGCGCACGGACGCTCGCGGAGTCCCGCCGGCGCCGCGAGCTGCTCGAACCGCTCGAGCGCGCCGTCCGGCGGGCGGTTGTCGCCGCCTGCGCCCCCGACGCTGCCCCCGCCTGACCGACGGCGACCTGACCGACGCCCGCCGGACCGATCCGGCGACCTGACCGACGCCCGCCGGACCGATCCGGCGATCTGACCGACCCGGCCACCTGACCGACCCTGCGGGCGGGTGCGGCAGGGTGGCGCTGTGCCCGCCGAGCTGTCGCTGGTCGTCACCGGTCGTGACCGTCCGGGTCTGACCGCCTCGTTGTTCGCCGCGCTCCCCGATTCCGGCGTCACCGTGCTGGACGTCGGACAGAGCTGTGTGCGCGGTCACGTGATGATCGCCGTCGACGTCGCCCACCCGGCTGCGGTCGACCAGAGCGCGATCCTGGCCGCGGTCGGCGCGGTCTGTGTCCGGCTCGGCCTGACGGTGAGCATCCCGGAGCCGGGCGGCAGCTGCCGGGCGGCGGACCCGGACGCCCGCAGCCACGTCACCGTCCTGGCGAGCCCACTGCGCCCGGCGGCCATGGCCGCCGTCGCCGGCCGCATCGCCGACCACGGCGCCAACATCGATCGGATCGTCCGCGTGGCAAGTCACCCGGTCACCGCGGTGGAGCTGGAGGTATCTGGGCCGGACCGTGACGCGCTCCGCCGGGACCTGTCCGCGGCTGCGGGCGAGCTCGGCATCGATGTCGCCGTCCAGCCGGCCGGCCTGTATCGGCGGGGCAAGCGGCTGGTCATCATGGACGTCGACTCGACGCTGGTCACCGAGGAGGTCGTCGAGCTGCTCGCCCGGCGCGCCGGCTGCGGGGAACGGGTCGCGGCGGTGACGGCGGCGGCGATGCGTGGCGAGCTGGACTTCGCCGCGTCCCTGCGGGAACGGGTCGCGCTGCTGGCCGGGCTGGGGATCGACGCCCTGGACGACGTGCGCCGGTCCCTGCACCTGACCCCGGGAGCCCGGACCCTGATCGCCACGCTCAAGCGGCTGGACTACCGCTGCGGCATCGTCAGCGGCGGCTTCAGCCAGATCACCGACGTGCTGGCCGCCGAGCTCGGCCTGGACTACGCGCGGGCCAACACCCTCGAGGTCGCCGACCGCAGGCTGACCGGGCGGCTGGTCGGGCCGATCGTCGACCGGCAGGGCAAGGCGGCCGCGCTGCGCGAGTTCGCCGCCGACGCGGGTGTGCCGATGAGTCAGACCGTCGCCGTCGGCGACGGGGCCAACGACCTGGACATGCTCGCCGCGGCCGGGCTCGGCGTCGCGTTCAACGCCAAGCCGGTCGTCCGCGCGGCCGCCGACGCAAGCGTCTCGGTGCCGCACCTGGACGCCGTGCTCTACCTGCTCGGCATCACCCGGGAGGAGATCGACGAGGTCGACCGGATCGACCGGCAGCCCTGAAGGTCCCGCAGCCCTGAAGGTGCCGCACCCCTAGAAGGTCCCGCAGCCCTGACGCCTCAGGCGCCGACCGCGTGCACCCCCCCGTCGACGTGCAGGATCTCCCCGGTGGTCGCGGGGAACCAGTCCGACAGCAGAGCCGTCACCGCACGTGCCGCGGGCTCGGGGTCGGCGACGTCCCAGCCCAGCGGCGCCCGCTCGCCCCAGACCTTCTCCCACAGCTCGAAGCCGGGGATCGAGCGCGCGGCGATCGTGCCGAGCGGGCCGGCCGAAACCAGGTTCACCCGGACCTTCTCCGGCCCGAGGTCGCGCGCCAGGTATCGCGCGGTGGCCTCCAACCCCGCCTTGGCCACGCCCATCCAGTCGTAGGAGGGCCAGGCGACCGCCGCGTCGAAGTCCAGCCCGACGACGGACGCACCGGCCGGGGCGAACATCGGCCGGCACGCCATCGTCAGCGACTTCAGCGAGAACGTCGAGGTGTGCAACGCCATCGCGACGTCCTCCCACGGTGTGTGCAGGAACCCGCCGCCGATCGCGCTCTTCGGTGCGTAGCCGATCGAGTGGACGACCCCGTCGAGGCCGTCGACGTGCTGGCGCACCCGGTCGGCGAGGGAGGCCAGCTGGTCGGCGTCGGTGACGTCGAGCTCGAGTACCGGCGGGGTAGTCGGCAGCCGGCGGGCGATCCGCTGGACCAGCGACATCCGCCCGTAGCCGGTGAGCACCACGGTCGCGCCCTGCTCCTGCGCCAGCCGGGCAGCGGTGAACGCGATCGAGGCGTCGGTGAGCACCCCCGTGATCAGGATGCGCTTGCCGTCCAGGATGCCCATCGATGTCCCGTCCTCTCGCCGTCGTTGCGCTCGCGTCCTGGCCCGGCAGCGCGCCGCCCGGGTGCGGCGTTCGGCTGCGCCGCTGCGCTCAGTGGCCCATGCCGAGACCGCCGTCGACCGGCACGAGCGCCCCGGTGACGTATCCGCCGGCGGGACCGGCCAGCCAGTGCACGACGCCGGCGACCTCGCCCGGCTCGGCCAGCCGGCCCAGCGGCACCGCGCCGAGGATCTGCCGTCGCCGGTCCTCGCCGAGCTCGTCGGTCATCGCGGTCCGGACGAAACCCGGCGCGACCACGTTGACGGTGACCCCACGCGGGCCGATCTCCCGGGCCAGGGACCGGGCCAGCCCGACCATGCCCGCCTTGCTCGCGCCGTAGTTCACCTGACCGGCGGACCCCAGCAGCCCGACGACCGAGGAGATCAGCACGATGCGCCCACGCCGGGCGCGGATCATCGACCGTGTCGCCCGGCGGGCCACCCGGAACGCGCCGGTCAGGTTGGTGTCCAGCACGGTGGCCCAGTCCTCGTCGGACATCCGCAAGGTCAGGGTGTCGCGGGTCATGCCCGCGTTGGCGACGGCGACCTCGACCGGTCCTGCCGCACCCTCGGCGGCGGCGAAGGCTGCATCGACCGCGGCGGTGTCGGTCACGTCGGCCGGGACCCACTGCACCGTCCCGGGCCCCCGGACCTCCGGCAGCACGGCGCCGGGCCGGTGGGTGGCGGTCACGGTGTCCCCGGAGGCGGTGAACGCCTCGACCACGGCCAGCCCGATTCCCCGGTTGCCACCGGTCACCAGGATCGAGCGGGATGTGACCGAGTCGACGGTTGTCTCGGCCCGGGCGGGAGTGCTCGGGCTGGTCACGGCGTTGACCGTAACGGTCACCGCGGCGTCGAACGGCCATCGGCCGGCGCCTACCGTGAACCACGGGGGAGGGTCGATGCCCAAGAGGAAGATGCCCGAGACGAAGATGCCCGAAACGAAGATGCCCGGTGTCAAGCTGCCCGGCACCAGGCAGCCAGCGGTCGTCGCGATCACTGGCGCGCGAGAGAGCCTGACCGACGACATGCGGACGCGACAGCGTCGCTACCTGTGGTCGATGGGAGTCCGGACGGTGTCGTTCGTCGCTGCCGTCGCCCTGCTGCACGGCTGGGCACGGTGGGTGGGCATTGCGCTGGCCGTGGGCCTGCCGTGGTTCGCCGTCGTCTTCGCCAACGCGGGACGGACAGCGGGCGGTCCGACACCGGCCGGGGTCGGACGCCCCGGACAACGGGCGCTGACGGCGGACGCGGTAGGTCAGCGGCCGGCGCCGGTCACCGTCGTCGGTGCGGCCCGGCCGACGGTCGGGGTACCGGCCGACGAGGGCACCACCGGACAGTCCGACATGCCCCCGGCCGCGCCCGGCGCGGACGGGCCCGTCCAGCTCACGACCACGCGGCGGAACTGAGCCATGTCGCGCGACCGCACGCTGATCGTGGTGCGGTGGGTTGTCGCCACGGTCCTGGTCGCGCTGCTCGCGGTCGCGATGATCCGGCTCTCGCAGTGGCAGTGGTCCAAGCACCTGGTCCGCGACGAACAGATCTCCCGGGTGCAGGCGAACCGGGGCGGCGGTGTGGCACCGCTGACCGACGTAGTGCGAGGCACTCAGACCGTCGACGAGCAGAGGCGCTGGCGTTCGGTCCGGGTGACCGGGACCTACGACCCGGCCCACCAGCTCGTCGTCCGGCTCCGGAGCATCGGTGACCAGTCAGGCTTCGAGGTGCTGACGCCGCTGCGGGCCGCGGACGGCACGGTGATTCTCGTCGACCGGGGCCTGCTCGCGCGCCCGGACGCGGCCGCCCGGCAGTCCCTGCTGCCGGCGCCACCACCGGGCACGGTCACCATCACCGGCTACCTGCGCAGCCCCGAGACCGGCGGCACCGTCCGCGCGTCGGGGCTCGTCCCCGTCGCGGGGGTCGTCCGGGCCATCGACGTCGCCTCGATCGCCCCGACGCTGCCCTATCCGGTTGTCGACGGGTACCTGCAGGTGGCGGTGTCGGACCCGGCCGACTCCGCCGACTTCGTCCTGCTGCCTCCCCCGTCGGACGACCCAGGGCCGTACCTGTCGTACTCGGTGCAGTGGGTGATCTTCGCGGTGATCGCGGTCGGCGGCCTGCTGTTCCTGGCCGTCGACGAGATCCGGGGTGGACGGCTGCGCACCCGGCTGCGGGCTACCGCCCCCCAGCCCGCACCGGCGCGGGGTGCCGGCGGGGCCACCCCCGAGCAGACCTCCTCGGCGACCTCCCCGGCGACCCTCGCCGGAGCCGGGTCCGCGCCGCGGCCCCCACCCGATCCACGCCCGGCCGCGGGCCCGCGACGGGTCGCGGTGCTCGCCGGGCCCACCAGGGACGCCGCGCTGCCGGCCGACTTCTTCGATGACCCCGACGAGGACGACCCCCCGACCCGCTGAGGTGCGTCCGCCCGCTGAGGTGCGTCCGCCCGCTGAGGTGCGTCCGCCCGCTGACTGCGTCCGCCCGCTGACTGCGGACGACGATCGACCCGTTACGTTGAGTCGTCCGAACGGCCGAGGACGAACACATTCGACACGGAGGCGGCGGAGTGGATCTCGGCCTGAGCGGACGGGTCTTCCTCGTCACCGGCGGCAGCCGCGGACTGGGCCGGGCCACCGCGGAGGTCCTGGTCGCCGAGGGCGCACGCGTGGTGCTGTCCGGCCGGGACCCGGCCACGATCAGGACGACCACCGAGGCGCTCGGCACCGACCGGGCGATCGGGTTGCCGATGGACAACGGCGACCGGCGCGGGCCGGAGCAGCTGATCGCCACCGCCGTCGCCAAGTTCGGCCGTATCGACGGCGCCCTGCTCAGCGTCGGTGGGCCCGAGGCCGGCGCGTCGTCACAGCTCGAGGACGATCAGTGGCGCGACGCCTTCGAGACCGTCTTCCTGGGCACCGTCCGCCTGGCCCGGGCCGTCGCGTCCGCGGTAGCCGGCGACGGGTCGATCGCGTTCGTGCTGTCCACGGCGGTAAAGGTGCCCATCCCCGGACTCGGGTTGTCCAACGGGCTCAGGCCCGGGCTGGCGATGGTCGCCAAGGAGATGTCGGTGGAGTTCGGCCCCCGGGGACTGCGGGTGAACGCCCTGCTCCCGGGCCGGATCGACACCGACCGGGTCCGTCAGCTCGACGCCGCCGGCGACGACCCCGCCGCCGTGCGGCGGTCCACGGCGACCATCCCCCTCGGCCGGATGGGGCGGCCCGAGGAGTTCGGTCGGGTGGCGACGTTCCTGCTCTCCCCCGCCGCGTCCTACCTGTCCGGCGTGCTGCTGTCGGTCGACGGGGGTGCAACGCGGGCGCTGTAGGGCGTCAGGCCGCGGTGGCCCGCTTCGGACCGCCGCGGCCACGCAGGGTGACCCCGGACTCGCTGAGGATGCGGTGCACGAAGCCGTAACTGCGACCGGTCGACTCGGCCAGCTCGCGGATGCTCGCGCCGGCCTCGTACTCGGTGCGCAGCCGGCTCGTCAGCGAGCTCCGCTCGTCGCCCATCACCCGTCCGGTCTGCTTGACCATCACCCTGCGCCCTCTTCCACCTGTGTCGGCTGTCGCGGTTCCGCGACCTGTGTCGGCCTGTCGCGGTCCCACGACCTGTGTCGGCCGTCGCGGTCCCACGACCTGTGTCGGCCGTCGCGGTCCCGCCGCGGCCTCGATCTTTCGCGGAACGGCTGTCCGGCGGGCTGGTGCTGCGGCGGCCTGTGGACACGGACGGTAATCGAAATGCGCGACCGCGGGGCTGGTTCGGCACTGCCGTGACCGGCGGGACCGGTCAGGCCAGCGAAACCAGTTCGGCGTAGGAGGCGTTCCAGAGGTCCTCCATGCCGTCGGGCAACACCAGCACCCGCTCCGGCTTCAACGCATGTACGGCGCCCTCGTCGTGGGTGACCAGCACGATGGACCCGGCGAAGTTCTGCAGCGCGGAGAGCACCTCGGCCCGACTGGCCGGGTCCAGGTTGTTCGTCGGCTCGTCCAGCAGCAACACGTTGGCCCGGCTGACCACCAGGGTTGCCAGCGCCAGGCGCGTCTTCTCCCCGCCGGAGAGCACCCGTACCGGCTTGTCCACGTCGTCGCCGCTGAACAGGAACGATCCGAGGACGCTGCGAACCCCGGTGTCGTCCAGGTCAGGTGACGCCGAGCGCATGTTCGCCAGCACCGTGCGGTCCGGATCCAGCGTCTCGTGCTCCTGGGCGTAGTAGCCCAGCCGCAGGCCGTGTCCCGGCTCCACCTGGCCGGTGTCGGAGGAGTCGATCCCGCCGAGGATGCGCAACAGCGTCGTCTTGCCGGCACCGTTGAGGCCGAGGACGACGACCCGGCTGCCCCGGTCGATCGCCAGGTCGACACCGGCGAAGATCTCCAGCGACCCGTAGGACTTCGACAGGTTGCTCGCGGTCAGCGGGGTCCGGCCGCAGGCGGCGGGGTCCGGGAAGCGCAGCCTGGCGACGCGGTCCGCCTGCCGGGTCTGCTCCAGCCCGTTGAGCAGGCGCGCCGCCCGCTTGTCCATGCTGTGCGCCGCGCTGGCCTTCGTGGCCTTGGCGCGCATCCGGTCGGCCTGGGCGGTGAGCACCGCCGCCTTCTTCTCGGCGCCGGCGCGCTCGCGGGTGCGACGCTTCTCATCGGTGGCCCGCTGCTGCTGGTAGGCCTTCCAGCCCAGGTTGTAGACGTCGAGCACCGAGCGGGTGGCGTCGAGGTGGAAGACCCGGTTGACGACCGCCTCCAGCAGGCCGACGTCGTGGCTGATGACCACCAGCCCGCCGGCGTAGCCGCGCAGGTGGTCGCGCAGCCAGCTGATCGAGTCCGCGTCGAGGTGGTTGGTCGGTTCGTCGAGTAGGAGCGTCTCCGCGCCGGAGAACAGGATTCGGGCGAGCTCGATGCGCCGGCGCTGGCCCCCGGACAGTGTCCGCAGGGGCTGGCCCATCACCCGCTCGGGCAGGTTCAGACTGCTGGCGATCGCGTCGGCCTCGGACTCCGCGGCATACCCGCCGGCCGCGGTGAACTCCGCCTCGGCCCGGGAGTAGCGGTTCATCGCCCGTTCGAGCTCGTCGGCCTCGCTCACCTCGGCCATCAGCTCGGTCGCCGAGCGCAGCCTGGCGGTGATGGTGTCCAGACCGCGCGCGGCCAGCACCCGGTCCCGGGCCAGGACGTCGAGGTCACCGGTGCGCGGGTCCTGCGGCAGGTAGCCCACGGAGCCGCCACCGGTCACCTGTCCGCCACTGGGCAGGCCCTCCCCGGCGAGGATCTTCGTCAGCGTGGTCTTGCCGGCGCCGTTGCGCCCGACGAGGCCGATGCGGTCGCCGGACCCGATGCGGAACTCGGCGCCCTCGACGAGAACCCGGGGCCCGACACGCACCTCGAGACGCGAGGCCGTGATCATCAGTCTTCTCCCGGTCGTCGGGGCAGTGCTGCCCCGTCGGGTTCGATCCTAGGTGCGCGAGCGGGCCGGCTCCCGGTGTCGACCGCACTCGGCCGCGGGCGAGCACTCAGATGTTGAAGCCGATCGCGCGCAGCTGCTCCTGCCCGGACGGGGTGATCTTCTCCGGCCCCCACGGCGGCATCCACACCCAGTTGATCCGGACGTCGTCGACGACACCGTCCAGCGCCTGGCGGGTCTGGTCCTCGATGACGTCGGTCAGCGGGCACGCCGCCGAGGTCAGCGTCATGTCCAGCACTGCCTGGGTGCCGTCCTCGCCGTGCCGTTCGAGGGCGACTCCGTAGACCAGGCCGAGGTCGACGACGTTGATGCCGAGCTCGGGGTCGACGACGTCGAGCATCGCCTCCTCGACATCGGCGGCGTTCACTGGAGTGCTCATCGCGGGACCTCTCCGTTCGTGGGCTGACTCGATTGTGCCGCCGCTGCCGTCGGGTCGACGCCGGCGCGCAGGAGGGCGTCGCGCAGGGCCATCCACGGCAGCAGGGCGCACTTGACCCGGGCCGGGTACTGCGCGACGCCGGCGAAGGCCATCGCGTCGTCGAGCGCGTCCGCTGTCGCGGAGTCCGGGGCTCGCCCGTGCAGCAGATCGAGGAACCCGGCGCAGGTGGCCCCCACCCGGGCGAGCGGTGCACCGGTCACCAGCTCGGTGAGCACCGACGCCGACGCCTGGCTGATGGAGCAGCCCTGCCCGGCGTAGGAGACGTCGGTGAGCACCGCTCCGGGCGCGTCGCCGGTCACCCGCACGCGCAGGGTCACCTCGTCGCCGCAGACCGGGTTCCGGTGCCGGACCTCCGCGTCGAACGGCTCGCGCAGTCCGCGGCTGCGCGGGTTGCGGTAGTGGTCCAGGATCACCTCCTGGTAGAGCCCCTCCAGTCGCATCCGGCTCAGACCCCGAAGAACCGCTGGGTGTCGCGCAGGCCGGCGAGCAGCGCCTCGATGTCGGCGGCGTCGGTGTAGACCGAGCTGGACGCGCGCACCGTGGCCGGCACCCCCATCGCGTCGCACGCCGGCTTCGCGCAGTGGTGGCCGACCCGCACCGCAACCCCACAGGAGTCCAGCACCTGGCCGACGTCGTGCGGGTGCACGCCGTCGACGACGAAGCTCACGGCGCCGCCCCGGTCGACCAGCGTGTCCGGGCCGATGACCCGGATCCCCGGCATCGCCGTCAGCCCGGCCAGCAGCAGCCCGGTCATCTCCCGCTCATGTGCCGCGACCGCGGCCATCCCGAGCCCGGTCAGCAGGTCCACGGCGGCGCCGAGCCCGACGGCCTCCGCGATCGGCGGCGTCCCGGCCTCGAACCGGTGTGGCGGTGGGGCGTAGGTCGACACCGCCATGGTCACCTCGTCGACCATCTCGCCGCCGCCGAGGACCGGCGGCAGCGTCGCCATCAGCTCCCGGCGGCCCCAGAGCACGCCGATGCCGGTCGGACCGAGCATCTTGTGGCCGGTGAACGCGATCAGGTCCGCACCCGTCGCGGTGACGTCGTACGGCAGGTGCGGCACGGCCTGGCTGGCGTCGACCACCGCGAGAGCACCGACCTCGTGCGCCCGGGCGACGACGGTCGCCACCGGGTTGATCGTGCCGAGCAGGTTGGAGACGTGGGTCAACGAGACGATCTTCGTGCGCTCGTTGACGATCTCGGACAGCTGCGAGAGGTCCAGACGTCCCTGCGGCGTCAGCGGGAGCCAGCGCAGTCGGGCGCCGGTGCGCTGGGCGAGCAGCTGCCACGGCACGAGGTTGGAGTGGTGCTCCATCTCCGTGACGACGACCTCGTCGCCGGGTCCGACTCGCAGCGTCCCGGCATCCCGGGCGAACCCCGCGGCCACGTTCAGTGCCTCGGTTGCGTTACGGGTGAACACGATCTCCGACGGGTCGGCCGCGCCGACGAAGGCCGCGACCGTGACCCGCGCGCCCTCGTAGAGAGCGGTGGCCTCCTCGGCGAGCGTGTGCACCCCGCGGTGCACGTTGGCGTTGTGCAGCTCGTAGTAGGTCTGCATTGCCGTGAGCACTGCTCGCGGCTTCTGCGAGGTGGCCGCGGAGTCCAGGTAGACCAGCGGGCGGTCCCCCGGCAAGCGGCGGGACAGCACCGGGAACTGCTCGCGGACCGCCGCCAGGTCGTAGCCCGCAGCCCCCGTCGGTACGGCATCGCCCGTCGTGTCGGCATCGCCAGTCGTGTCGGGGCGACCCGCCGTGTCGGGGCGACCCGCCGCGACGGTCGTCGTCACGCGCCGACCTTTACGTACCGCTCGTACCCCTCGGTCTCCAGCTGGTCGGCCAGCTCCGGGCCGCCCTGCTCGACGATCCGGCCGGCGACGAACACGTGCACGAAGTCGGGGCGGATGTAGCGCAGGATCCGCTGGTAGTGCGTCACCAGCAGGACGCCCTTGTCACCGCGTCCGGTGAACCGGTTGACGCCCTCGGACACGATCTTCAGCGCGTCGATGTCCAGCCCCGAGTCCGTCTCGTCCAGGATCGCGAACTTCGGGTCGAACAGCTCCAGCTGCAGGATCTCGTTGCGCTTCTTCTCCCCGCCGGAGAACCCGGCGTTGAGGTCCCGCTCGGCGAAGGCCGGGTCCATCTGCAGGTCGGCCATCGCGGTGCGCACCTCGCCCACCCAGGTGCGCAACTTGGGCGAGGTGCCACTGATCGCCGTCTTGGCGGTCCGCAGGAAGTTGCTCACCGATACACCGGGAACCTCGACCGGGTACTGCATCGCCAGGAACAGCCCGGCGCGCGCGCGGGCGTCCACCGTCATCGCCAGCACGTCCTCGCCGTCGAGGGTGACCGACCCCGACGTCACCCTGTACTTCGGGTGACCGGCCAGCGCGTAGGCCAGCGTGGACTTGCCGGACCCGTTCGGGCCCATGACGGCGTGCACCTCACCGCCGTCGATCGTCAGGTCGACCCCACGCAGGATCGGCTTGGGGCCGGTCTCGGTCTGGACGTCGACGTGCAGGTCGCGGATCTGCAGGGTGCTCATCGAGTTGCCTCTCTGGTGCTGGCGTGGGTCTGGGTCAGGAGCTGGTGGAGACGACTGCACCGTCGATGGCGCCGGGCGCCGGGGTGACCTGGACAAGGACCTCGTCGCCGTCGAGCAGCACGGCGTGCACCGGCACCGCCCTGGTGGCCGGCGGACCGTCGGGGGCCCCGGTGGAAAGGTCGAACAGGGAGCCGTGCAACGCACACTCCAGGCCACCGTCGAAGACCTCGCCGGCGGACAGCCGGAAGTCCTGATGACTGCACCGGTCCGCCAGGGCGTACACGTGACCGCCCGTCCGGACCACGACCACGGCCGGGCCGGCGGGGAGCTCGGCGCGGACCAGGCCGTCCTCGCCGAGCTCACCCAGCGCGCACGCCCGGACGAACCCGCCCGGGCTGCCCGACCGGTTCGGGGGCACCGGCCCGGTGCTGGGCGAGCTCACGCCGCAACGGCGACGGACAGCTCGCGCTCGACCGCCGCGACGAGCCGCTCCTGCAGGCCGGCGACACCGATGCGGTTGATGAGCTCGGTGAAGAACCCGAACACCACCAGTCGGCGCGCCTCGGCCTCGGGGATTCCCCGCGCCTGCAGGTAGAACAGCTGCTCGTCGTCGAACCGGCCGGTGGTGCTCGCGTGCCCGGCGCCCTCGATCTCCCCGGTCTCGATCTCCAGGTTCGGGATCGAGTCGACGCGAGCTCCCTCGGTCAGGACGAGGTTCCGGTTCTGCTCGTAGGTGCTGGTGCCCTCCGCGGAGGAGCGGATGAGCACGTCGCCGACCCACACCGCATGCGCGTCCTGGCCCTGCAGCGCGCCCCGGTAGGTGACGTCGGAGGTGCAGTGCGGCTGCGCATGGTCTACGAACAACCGATGCTCCAGGTGCTGCCCGGCGTCGGCGAAGTAGACCCCGAGCAGTTCGGCCCGCCCGCCGGGCCCGGCATAGGAGACGTTGGTCGTCAGCCGCACCAGGCTGCCGCCGAAACTCACGGCGACGTGCCGGACGCTGGCGTCCCGGCCGACGACGATGTCGTGCTGGCCGGCGTGCACGGCGTCGTCGTCCCAGTCCTGGACGGTGACCACGGTCGCCTGCGCGGCGTCGCCCACCCGCACCGTGACGGCGCCGTCGTACTGCGCGCTGCCCCGGTGGTCCAGCACGACCGTGGCGACGGATTGGGCACCGAGGTCGACGATGGTGTGGCCGTACACGGTGTCGGTCACCGACCTTCCGGTCAGCACGAGCTGGACCGGTGCCGAGAGCACCGCCGCACGGGCGACGTCGACGTGCACGGCTCCGCCCGCCCGGTCGTGGGCCAGAGCCGCGAGCCGGTCGGCCGGCGCGGGCACCTGCCGCAGGCGCGGGTCACCCGCCGGGATGTCGGTGACCGTGACACCGTCCGGCAGCTCGCTCGCCCAGTCCAGGCGCGCCGGTGTCGGCTCGCCGGCGAACAGCGCCTGCAGGCGGTCCAGCGGAGTGAACCGCCACTCCTCCTCGCGACCGGTCGGCAGCGTGAAGTCGTCGACCTCGAAGGACGCGGGCCGCTCACCCTTGCTCGTCGCCGGGGCCGACCCCCCGTGGGAGTGCTCGCGCAGCCCCAGCGGCTTGCCGCCGACCCCGGTGTCGTCGGGGTGGGCCAGCGCGTTCGCCGGTGCACCGAGCTCGACGGGGGCGAGGGCGTCCTGCCGGACCTGCTCGGTCGTGGGTTGGCCGTCCGCGAGGTCCTGGTCGGTGGTCCGGTGCCGCTCCGTCCCCTCGCCCTGACCGGCGATACCCGTCTGTTCGGTGCTGTCGAACTCGGTGGTCGTACTCAACCGACGGACCCTTCCATCTGCAGCTCGATCAGCCGGTTCAGCTCCAGGGCGTACTCCATCGGCAGCTCGCGGGCGATGGGCTCGATGAACCCGCGCACGATCACCGCCATGGCCTCCTCCTCGGACATGCCACGGCTCATCAGATAGAACAGCTGGTCCTCACTGACCTTGGACACCGTGGCCTCGTGGCCCATGGCGACGTCGTCGACGCGGACGTCGACATACGGGTAGGTGTCCGAGCGGCTGATCGTGTCCACGAGCAGCGCGTCGCAGCGAACCGTGGAGGCGCTGTGGTGGGCCGCCTCCTGGATCTCGACCAGACCGCGGTAGGACGTGCGGCCACCGCCGCGGGCGACGGACTTGGAGACGATCGAACTCGACGTGTTCGGGGCGCAGTGGACCATCTTCGCGCCCGCGTCCTGGTGCTGGCCCTCACCGGCGAACGCGATGGACAGGGTCTCGCCCTTGGCGTGCTCGCCGACCAGGTAGATGGCCGGGTACTTCATGGTGACCTTGGAGCCGAGGTTGCCGTCGACCCATTCCATGGTGGCGCCGGTGTGCGCGACGGCCCGCTTGGTGACCAGGTTGTAGACGTTGTTCGACCAGTTCTGGATGGTCGTGTACCGGCAGCGGCCACCGGGCTTGACGATGATCTCCACGACGGCGCTGTGCAGGGAGTCGCTGGAGTACACCGGCGCGGTGCAGCCCTCGACGTAGTGCACGTAGGCCCCCTCGTCGACGATGATTAGCGTCCGCTCGAACTGGCCCATGTTCTCGGTGTTGATCCGGAAGTAGGCCTGCAGCGGGATGTCGACGTGGACGCCCTTCGGCACGTAGATGAACGAGCCGCCGGACCACACGGCCGTGTTCAGCGAGGCGAACTTGTTGTCGCCGATCGGGATGACCGTGGCGAAGTACTCCTTGAACAGGTCCTCGTGCTCGCGCAGCGCGGTGTCGGTGTCCAGGAAGATGACACCCTGCTCCTCGAGATCACCACGGATCTGGTGGTAGACGACCTCGGACTCGTACTGCGCGGCGACCCCGGACACCAGGCGCTGCTTCTCCGCCTCGGGGATACCGATCCGGTCGTACGTCTCCTTGATCTCCGGCGGCAGCTCGTCCCAGGTGGTCGCCTGCTTCTCCGTGGACCGGACGAAGTACTTGATGTTGTCGAAGTCGATTCCGCCCAGGTCCGCGCCCCAGTTCGGCATCGGCTTCCGGCCGAACATCTTCAGCGCGCGCAGGCGGACCTGCAGCATCCAGTCCGGCTCGTTCTTCAGCGCGCTGATGTTGCGGACGACGTCCTCGGACAGGCCGCGCTTCGCGGTCGCGCCGGCGGCGTCGGTGTCGGCCCAGCCGTACTGGTACCTGCCCAGGCCCTCGAGCTGGGTGGTGTCGACGGTCATCGCATCGTCCTTCCGGATCGGGCGGGGCCGGCGGGGTTTCCGCCCGCTCCGCTCACGTGGGTGGTGCAGACGTGGGCGCCGCCGGCCAGCGTCGACAACCGCTGAACCGGGGCGCCGAGGACGCTGGCGAACGCGGCCGTCTCGGCCTCACACAGCTCGGGGAAGTCCGCGGCGATGCGGTGTACCGGGCACTGACCCTGGCAGATCTGGGTTCCGGTTGCCGCCGGCCGGGTGGAGGCGGCGTATCCCGCGTCGTCCAGCGCGCCGGCCAGGGCCCGGGTGCGCTCGGCAAGACCCGGCCCGGCCGCGTCCACCGCGGGACCGAGCCGCTGCCGCAGCGCGTCCGCGCGCTCCCGGGCGAAGGCGGCGACCGCGTCCCGGCCGGCGGTGCGGTCCAGGAAGCGCAGGGCGCCGGCGGCCAGGTCGTCCCGCGAGTCGCACGCCACGTCGGCGCGGAACCGGTCCTGGCCGGCGCCGGTGAGCACGAAACCGCGCGCCGGGCGACCCCGGCCGCGGGGCCCGACGCCGACGGGCTCGCGGAAGGTGACCAGACCGTCCGCCGCGAGCGAGTCCAGGTGCCGCCGGACAGCTGCGGGTGTCACCCCGAGCAGGTCGGCGAGGACGGTGGCAGTGACCGGGCCGTGCCGCGAGACCAACTCCGCGATGGCGCGCCGGGGGTCCGGGTGTGTCGCGGTCTCCCCGCCGGCGCGCTCGGCGGAGCTGGCCGAAGGGGCCGGCCGCGAGCGCAGGTTGGATTCCACAACTCGACTATGACGAAAATCGGGGTCGCGTGCCAGCAAGGTGGGCCTGACTGCTGGCGCGGTGCCGACCCCACCTAGGCTCGCCGGTCGTGACCGGGCGGGCCGACGCGACGGCCCGGGCCGGCGCCCCCGCCGTCCAGATCACCGGGCTGGTCAAGCGGTACGGAGCACGGACAGCGGTGGACGGGCTGGACCTGACCGTGCCGGCGGGGTCGGTGACCGCCGTCCTCGGGCCGAACGGGGCCGGCAAGACCACGACGATCGAGTGCTGCGAAGGCTTCCGTCGACCCGATGCCGGCCGGGTCCGCGTACTCGGCCTGGACCCGTCGAGGCAACGGCGCGCGCTCGCCCCGCGGATCGGGGTGACCCTGCAGTCCGGCGGAGCATGGGGCGCGGTTCGTGCGATGGAGCTGCTCCGGTACGTGGCCCGCCTCTACGCCGACCCGCTCGACGTGGACGTCCTCGCCGACCGACTGGGCCTCTCCTCCGCCGGCCGGACACCGTTCCGCCGACTGTCCGGTGGCCAGCAGCAGCGGTTGTCCCTGGCGACCGCCGTGGTCGGCCGCCCCGAGGTCGTCTTCCTCGACGAGCCGACCGCCGGCCTGGACCCCGCCGCCCGGCATGCGGTGTGGGAGGTGGTGGCGGACCTGCGGTCGGCCGGGGTGACGGTCGTGCTGTGCACGCACCTGATGGACGAGGCCGAGCAACTCGCCGACCTCGTGGCCGTGGTCGACGCCGGTCGGGTCGTGGCGGCGGACACCCCGGCCGCGCTGACCCGGCTCGGCGCGGAGAACACCATCCGGTTCGGGGGGCCGCCGGGGCTGCCGGCGCAGTCGCTGGCCGACGCGCTGCCCGAGGGCACGGCAGTGGCGGAGGCCGGCGCGGGCCGGTACGTCGTTTCCGGTCCGGTGACGCCCGGCTCGCTGGCCACGGTCACCGCCTGGTGCGCCGCCCACGGGGTCCTGCCCAACGGACTGTCGGTGGAGCGTGCCACCCTCGAAGATGTGTTCCTGTCCCTGACCGGCCGCGACGTGCGGTGACCGTCCGCGCTACCGCCCCGTCCCCGACGGATGTCCGTCCCGTCGGGGACGGGGTGGACTCCGGCGCAGCCCGGCTGGACCACCGGCCCGGCCGTGGGGGTGCACCCGGTTGGCGCACCGTCGCCACCCACGCCGGGATGGAGACGCGGTTACTGGTCCGCAACGGCGAGCAACTGCTCGTGGCGGTCGTCATTCCGCTGCTGGCGCTCATCGTGCTGGACCGCACCGCGCTGCTGGACGGCTCGCTGGTGGTCGGCCAACGTCGGATCGACCTGGCCCTGCCCGGTGTGCTCGCCCTCGGTCTGCTGTCGACCGCATTCACCAGCACCGCGATCACCACCGGCTTCGACCGGCGCTACGGCGTGCTGCGTCGCCTCGGCGCCACGCCGCTGACCCGCGCCGGGCTGCTCGGCGGGAAGGTGCTCTCCGTGGGCGTCGTCGCCCTCGGCCAGGTCCTGGTGCTCACCACCGCCGGTGCGCTGCTGGGGTGGCGACCAACTACGGCCGGGCGGTCCGGTGTCGGGAGCGGGTTGCTGCTGTCGGTGCTCGCTGTCGCGGCACTGGTGCCGGTGGCCCTGCTGGTCGGCGGGACCATGCGCGCGGAGGCGACGCTCGCGGTGGCGAACATCGTGTACGTGCTGCTGCTCGGGCTGTCCGCCGTCCTCGTCCCCGCCGACCGCTACCCGGCCCCGGTCGCCACGGTCGCCCGCCTGCTGCCCTCCGGGGCGTTGGCCGAGGGCCTGCGTTCGGTACTGACCGGCGGTCGGCTGTCGGTGGCGGCGGTCGCCGTGCTCGTCACCTGGTCGGTCGCGGCCTCGGCGGCCTGCGTGAGGTTCTTCCGGTGGGACTGACCACGGCGGCGCCGGCGACCGACGGGTCCGGGACCCGGCGCCGAGGCCCGGACGCGCCGCACGCCGGCGGCCCGCGCGGGCGTGCCGCCCGGGCCCTGCCCGGGCTCGCGGTCGCGTCCCTCGTCGCGAACATCGTGATCATCGCGACCGGCGGCGCGGTTCGGCTGACCGCGTCCGGCCTGGGCTGTCCGACCTGGCCGGAGTGCGGCGGTGGGTCCTACGTCGCGCACTCCGAGCTCGGGATCCACGGCGCGGTCGAGTTCGGCAACCGCCTGCTCACCTTCGTGCTCGTCGCGGTCGTCGCGGCCACTGTCACCGCGGCCGTCGCGGCGCGGCGGATCCGCCCCGGCACCCTTGGACCGGCTGTGCTGCTGCTCGCGGGGATCCCCGTGCAGGCGGTCATCGGCGGCATCACGGTGCTGACGCAGCTGAACCCGTGGGTCGTCATGGTGCACTTCGTCGCGTCCAGCCTGCTGGTTGCGGTAGGCACCGTGCTGGTGTTGCGCACCCGCCCCCGAGCCGTCCCCGGGCCCCGGGCATGGGCGGTCGCGCGGCCGCTGCGCGGCCTGGCCCGGCTGGTGGGCCTGGTGGTCGCCGGCGTCGTCTACCTCGGGACGATCGTCACCGGCAGCGGCCCGCACGCCGGGGACCTCGCCGCCCGGCGGACCGGGCTGGACCCGGCTGCCGTCAGCCAGCTGCACGCCGACCTGGTGATGCTGCTGCTGGGCTTGACGGTCGGCCTGGTCGTCGCGGTCCGCACGGTGCCACCGGAGCACCGGCCGGCGGGCGCGGCCCGCGCCGCCGGCTCGCTGCTCGGGGTCGAGGCCGGCCAGTCGCTCGTCGGTGCCGTCCAGTACGCGACCGGGCTCCCGGTCGGGCTCGTCGACCTGCACCTGGTGGGGGCCGCGGGTGTCGTGGCGACGGCCGTGTGGGCGGTCACCGCCCTGCGCGCGCCCGTGCGTGGACTCCCGGCCGACAGCTGACACCCGACAGCTGAGACCCGAAACCCGAGCGGCGCAGACCACCTGAGTCAGCGCGGGGCGGACCAGCTGGGTCAGTGCGGGGCGGACCAGTCAGTGCAGGGCAGGGCAGTCAGTGCAGGACGGAGTCGACCGCGACGGCCAGGAAGACCAGGGCCAGGTAGACGTTCGTGACGTGGAACAGGCGCATCGGCGCCAGCGCGACAACCCGCTCGGCCGGTGGGAGCACATCGTCGGCGTCCGCCTCGACCAGTCGATGAGCGCGCTGCAGCAGGTGGACCGACTCCAGGACGAGCCAGCCCCCGGCCACGACCGCGGCGGTCGCGTAGAGCGGCGTCATCCCGGCCACCGGGACGAGGACCAGGGACGCGACCACGGTCGCAACCGAGTACCCGAGGACCTGCCGGGCGACCGCTACCGGACCGGCGACGACGGGGAGCATCGGCACCCCGGCTGCGGCGTAGTCCTCGCGGTACCGGATCCCGAGTGCCCAGGTGTGCGGCGGAGTCCAACAGAAGACCACCGCGAACAGCACGACCGGCGCCCAGTCCAGCCGGCCGGTCACCGCCGTCCAGCCGATCAACGCCGGGAAGCAGCCTGCGGCGCCGCCCCAGATGACGTTCTGCCAGGTACGCCGCTTGAGCAGCGCGGTGTACACGCCCAGGTAGAACAGGTTCGCGGCCAGGGCGAGCCCGGCGGACAGCACGTTGACCGTGACCGCGAGCCACCCGGTCGCGACGACGCCGAGGACGACGCCGAACACCACAGCCCGCCGTGGAGTCACCGTGTGCGCCGGCAGTGGACGCGCCCGTGTCCGGCGCATCGAGAGGTCGATGTCGCGGTCGAGATAACAGTTCAGGGCGTTGGCGCTGCCGGCCGCCAGTGAGCCGCCGACCAGGGTCGCCACAACAGTTCCCCACGGGGGGAGCCCACGCGCGGCCAGGAACATGACCGGCACCGTGACCACCAGCAGCAGCTCCACGATGCGCGGCTTGGTGAGCGCCACGTAGGCCGCGGCTATGTCGCGGCGACGAATCGGCGACGCAGCCGCGACGTCCGTTCCGGACGTGACCGGCACGGGTAAGGCGGCATCGACAATCCGCGTCTGGACGCGTGCAGCAGGCACACCCACCCCGGGTCTTCTCGGCTGGATCCGGTGCGCAGCCCGTGGGGCCGGCGACCGCGCCCGGTCGGATTCCGACGTCGGAGGACGTGGCACCGGGTACCAAGAACTGTAGGTGGCGCCTCCGACGCCGCCGGTGGGGGGCGGAACGCCGTCGCGAGCGACGGCCGAGGGAGCACAGGCGGGAGAGCACGCCGTCGGGAGCTGTGCGACCGCCAGCCGGGCAATAGGGTGGAGTGCGGACATCGAGTGGGTCGCGCCAGGTCGTGGGGCCGTGCGGTCGAAGACACCTGCATCGCCAGGTTGACCGGCTGTTCCCCTTCCCGCGCGGCCCCGCCCTCCGGAGAGGAAGCGGACCGACGTGAGCGAAGCCACCCCGTCCACGACGACACAGGACGCGCGGTCCTCGGCCGCGCGGGAGCACCCGGTCACTGCCGACACGCTGGTGTGGTCCGAGCTGGACGACAGGGCCGTCGACACGGTGCGGGTGCTGGCCGCGGACGCGGTGCAGAAGGCGGGCGACGGGCACCCGGGAACGGCGATGAGCCTCGCGCCCCTGGCTTACCTGTTGTTCCAGCGGTACATGCGGTTGGATCCCAGCGACGAACACTGGGCCGGTCGCGACCGGTTCGTGCTGTCCGCCGGGCACAGCAGCCTGACGCTCTACCTGCAGTTGTTCCTGGGCGGCTACGGACTGGAGATCGCCGACCTGCAGGCCTTGCGCCAGTACGGCTCCAAGACCCCGGGCCACCCGGAGTACAAGCACACCTTCGGGGTCGAGACGACCACCGGACCGCTCGGTCAGGGCGTGGGCATCGCCGTCGGGATGGCGATGGCCGCCCGGCGCGAGCGTGGCCTGCTGGACCCCGACGCCGCACCGGGCACCAGCCCATTCGACCACAGGGTGTTCGTCATCGCCTCCGACGGCGACCTGGAGGAGGGCATCTCCTCCGAGGCCAGCTCGCTCGCCGGTACCCAGCAGCTGGGCGGCCTGACCCTGATCTGGGACGACAACCACATCTCCATCGAGGACGACACCAACATCGCCTTCACCGAAGATGTCGCCAAGCGCTACGAGGCCTACGGCTGGCACGTGCAGACGGTCGACTTCATCAAGGGCGACGGCGGGTACGCCGAGGACGTCCCCGCCCTGGCCCGCGCGCTGGACGCCGCCGAGCGGGTGACGGACCGGCCGTCGTTCATCCAGCTCCGAACGATCATCGGCTGGCCGGCCCCCACGCTGCAGGGCACCGGGAAGGCGCACGGGTCCGCACTCGGCGAGCCGGAGATCCGGGCGACCAAGGAGCTGCTGGGCTTCGATCCGGACAAGACGTTCGCGGTCGCGCCACAGGTGCTCGAGCACACCCGGGGCCTGGTCGGCCGGTCCGCGGCGGACCGGGGGCACTGGGAGCAGGCGTACGCGGCATGGGAGCGGTCGAACCCTGCACGCGCGGAGCTGTTCGACCGGATGAACCGACATGAGCTGCCCGCCGGGTGGACCGACGCACTGCCGACCTTCGAGCCCGACCTCGGCAAGGGGATGGCCACCCGAGCCGCCTCCGGCAGCGTGCTCAGCGCCATCGCGCCGGTCCTACCCGAACTGTGGGGCGGCTCGGCGGACCTGGCGAGCTCCAACAACACCACCCCGAAGGGCGAGCCGTCGTTCCTTCCGGCGGACCGCCAGACCAAGATGTTCAACGGCGGCCCCTACGGCCGGGTGCTGCACTTCGGCATCCGTGAGCACGCGATGGGCGCGATCCTGAACGGCATCGCCCTGCACGGGGGTACCCGTCCCTACGGCGGCACCTTCCTGACGTTCAGCGACTACATGCGCGGGGCTGTCCGCCTGGCCGCGCTGATGAGCCTGAACGTCACCTACGTCTGGACCCACGACTCGATCGGTCTGGGCGGCGACGGCCCGACCCACCAGCCCATCGAGCAGCTGGCGTCCCTGCGGGCCCTGCCGGGCCTCAACGTCGTCCGTCCCGCGGACGCCAACGAGACCGTGCAAGCCTGGAAGACGGTCCTCGACCAACCGGACAGCGGCCCGTCGGCGCTCATCCTGAGCCGGCAGAACCTGCCGGTGTTCGATCGCTCGCAGCCGGGCTGGGGCGCCGCCGAGGACGTCCAGCGCGGCGGGTACGTGCTCGCCGAGGCCGACGGCGGGAAGCCGGAGGTCATCCTGATCGGGACCGGCTCGGAGGTGCAGATCGCCGTCGCCGCCCGCGAGGCCCTGCAGGCCGAGGGCATCGCCACCCGGGTGGTGTCCCTGCCGTGCTGGGAGTGGTTCAAGCAGCAGAACGAGGACTATCAGCAGGCGGTGCTGCCCGGCTCGGTCCGTGCCCGGGTGTCCGTCGAGGCCGCGACCGCGTTCGGGTGGCAGCGCTTCACCGGCGACGCGGGGCGCAACGTGTCCATCGAGCACTTCGGGGAGTCGGCTCCGGCCGACGTCCTCTACGAGAAGTTCGGGTTCACCGCGGAGCACGTCGTCGCCGCGGCCAAGGAGAGCCTGGACGCCGTGAAGGCGACGGCGTCCGTGCGCTGACCTGTCCTCGGACACCCGCTGCCGGACGACGGCAGCACCGCACAGCCCAGCTAGCTCGCACCAGGTAGGGAGCACCCAATGTCCGACCCACTCGCCGATCTTTCTGCGAACGGTGTCTCGATCTGGCTGGACGACCTGTCCCGCCAGCGGATCCGCTCGGGCAACCTGAAGTCGCTCGTCGACGGCAAGCACGTCGTCGGCGTGACCACGAACCCGTCGATCTTCCAGGCCGCGATGGCCAAGGACGACGCCTACGACGAGGACATCGCCAAGCTGGCCCGGGAGGGCAAGTCGACCGAGGAGGTCGTCCGGGTCCTGACCGCCAGCGACGTCCAGGAGGCCTGTGAGGTCCTCCACCCGATGTGGGAGGCGTCGGGACACGTGGACGGCTGCGTGTCCCTGGAGGTGGAGCCGAAGCTGGCCCGGGACACCGAGGCCACGATCGTCCAGGCCCGGGAGCTGTGGGCGGCGGTCGACCGGCAGAACCTGTTCATCAAGATCCCGGCGACCGCGCAGGGCGTCCCGGCGATCCGCCAGGTGCTCAGCGAGGGCATCAACGTCAACGTGACCCTCATCTTCGGCCTCGAGCGGTACGAAGAGGTCATGGAGGCGTACCTGTCGGCGCTGGAGGAGCGGGTCGGCCGCGGGGAGTCGATCGATGCACTGAATTCGGTGGCGTCGTTCTTCGTCTCCCGTGTCGACTCCGAGGTCGACAAGCGCCTGACGACGATCGGCACCGACCAGGCGACGGCGCTGTTGGGCCAGGCCGCGGTGGCCAACGCCCGCGCTGCCTACCAGAAGTACGAGGCAGTCTTCGACGGTCCCCGGTGGGATGCCCTCCGGGAATCCGGTGCGCACCGGCAGCGGCCGCTGTGGGCATCGACCGGAGTCAAGAACCCCGACTACGCCGACACCATGTACGTCGTCGACCTCGTCGCCAGTGGTGTCGTCAACACGATGCCGGAGCCCACGTTGGACGCGGTTGCCGACCACGGGAAGATCACCGGGGACACGATCACCGTCAACTACGACAGTGCCCACGACGTGCTCTCGCAGCTGACTGCGGTCGGGGTCGACCTGGCGGACGTCACAGCACAGCTCGAGGTCGAGGGCGTCGAGAAGTTCGAGACGAGCTGGAACGACCTGCTGGCCGGCGTCAACGGCAAGGTCGAGGCGGCACGGTGAGCACCGGGGCCCGGGAGCTGCTGCTCCCGGGCCCCTAGCTCGCCTTCGCTGCCGACCCGGACCACGTGACGAGGACCAGTCCGCGATGAGGACCTGCCGATGACCATCGAGACCGACCGCCGAGTGCCCGGATACCGACTGGCAGCCCCGAAGAACCCGCTGCGCGACCCCCGGGACCGCCGTCTGCCGCGGATCGCCGGCCCGTGCGCCCTGATCATCTTCGGCATCACCGGTGACCTGTCGCGGAAGAAGCTCATGCCGGCCGTCTATGACCTGATGAACCGGGGTCTGCTGCCGCCGGGGTTCGCCCTGGTCGGGTTCGCCCGCCGGGAGAGTGGCGAGGCCGACTTCACCACGACCATGCAGGAGGCGGTGCGCGAGCACTGCCGGACCCCGTTCCGGGAGAACGTCTGGGCCCAGCTCGCCGACGGTTGCCGGTTCGTCTCCGGTGACTTCTCCGACGACGACGCCTTCGACCAGCTTGCCGACACGGTGGCCGAGGTCGACGTCACCCGCGGCACCGGGGGCAACCACGCCTTCTACCTGTCGATCCCGCCGAAGTTCTTCCCCGTCGTGTGCAAGCAGCTCGCCCGGTCCGGGCTCAGCGACTCCGCTCACGGCCAGTGGCGCCGGGTGGTGATCGAGAAGCCGTTCGGTCGGGACCTGGCCAGCGCCCGGGAGTTGAACACCGTCGTCGAGGAGGTCTTCGCCGCCGACGACGTGTTCCGCATCGACCACTATCTGGGCAAGGAGACCGTTCAGAACATCCTGGCGGTCCGTTTCGCCAACCAGCTCTACGAGCCGATCTGGAACAGTAACTACGTCGACCATGTGCAGATCACCATGGCCGAGGACATCGGCATCGGGGGCCGCGCCGGCTACTACGACGGGATCGGCGCCGCCCGAGACGTCATCCAGAACCACCTGATGCAGCTGATGGCGCTGATCGCGATGGAGGAACCGGTGTCCTTCGACGCGGGGAGCCTGCGCGCGGAGAAGGAGAAGGTCCTCTCCGCCGTGCGGGTGCCGACCGACCTGCCCACCGCGACCGCCCGGGGCCAGTACGCCGCCGGCTGGCAGGGCGCGCGGCAGGTCCGCGGCTACCTGCAGGAGGACGGGATCTCACCGGAGTCGACCACCGAGACCTATGCCGCCGTGCAGCTGGACATCGACACCCGGCGCTGGGCCGGGGTGCCGTTCTACCTGCGTACCGGCAAGCGGCTCGGCCGTCGGGTCACCGAGATCGCCGTGGTCTTCAAGAAGGCTCCGCACCTGCCCTTCGAGTCGACCGCCACCGAGGAGCTGGGCGAGAACGCCCTGGTCTTCCGCGTCCAGCCGGACGAGGGCGTGACGATCCGTTTCGGGTCCAAGGTGCCCGGCACGGCGATGGAGGTCCGGGACGTGACGATGGACTTCGGGTACGGCCAGGCGTTCACCGAGGCCAGCCCGGAAGCCTACGAACGGCTGCTGCTCGACGTCCTGCTCGGCGAGCCGCCGCTGTTCCCGCGACACCGCGAGGTCGAGCTGAGCTGGGAGGTGCTGGACCCGGTGGAACAGTTCTGGGCCGAGGACGGCCAGCCGGAGCCGTATCCGGCGGGCACCTGGGGGCCGGCCAGCGCGGACGCGATGCTCGCGCGCAGCGGCCGGGTCTGGCGGCGCCCGTGATCATCGACCTCCCCGGGACGGACACGTCCGCGGTGAACGCGGCACTCGTCGACATCCGTGAGGCCGGCGGGGCCGTCACCCTCGGGCGGGTGCTGACGTTGGTCATCGTCACCGACGAGGCGGCGGCGGAGGAGGCCATCGGCGCTGCGAACGACGCCAGCCGCGAGCATCCTTGCCGGATCATCGTCCTGGCCCGGGGCACGCGCCGGTCGACGTCCCGGCTGGACGCCCAGGTCCGCGTCGGCGGTGACGCCGGGGCCAGCGAGGTCGTCGTGCTGCGGCTGTACGGGCAGCTGGCCGACCACGGCGAGGCGGTCGTCGTCCCGCTGCTGCTGCCGGACGCGCCGATCGTGGCGTGGTGGCCCGGTGCGCCGCCACCGCACCTGGCCGCCGACAGCGTCGGGCGGTTGGCGCACCGCCGGATCACCGACTCCGCGCGGGGTAGCCGGCCGTTGCAGGCGCTGGCGGCCCGGCGCGAGGACTACACCTCCGGCGACACCGACTTCACCTGGACCCGACTGACCTCGTGGCGTGCGCTGCTGGCCGCGGCGCTGGACCAGCCGCCCTTCGAACGGGTCCAACGCGCGGTCGTCGTCGGTTCGCCCACCTCGGCCAGCAGCGATCTGCTCGCCGGGTGGTTGGCCAACCAGCTCGACTGCCCGGTCAGGCGGGACAAGTCACCCGACGCCGGTGTCTCCGAGGTCCGGATGGAGCGCGCGTCCGGGACGATCGTCATCTCCCGACCGCACGGGAAGATCGCGACGCTGGTGCAGCCCGGTCAGCCGGACCGGCACATCGCACTGCCCCGACGGACCGCGGCCGAGTGCCTGGCCGAGGAACTGCGGCGACTCGACGCCGACGAGGTCTACGCCGAGACGCTCATCCGAGGGATGGGTCGGGTCAAGCCCGGGACCACGGTCCGGGCGACCGGCGAGCGAAGTCCGGCACGTACCCGCAGGCCGGCGACCGGGGCGAACCCGGAAGGTGGGGCACACGAGCTGGGCCCAGGCGTGTTCCCGGCGCCCGCGACCTCGGCCGCGGGGACGACGGTCAGCCCCACACCGGCACCGACCGCACGGGACACCGGTGTCCGCAAGGCCCGAGCGGCGACGGCTGCCGCGCGGGCCGCCGAGGGGGTAGGGATCACCGCTGCGCCCGAGCACCCGACACCCGACACCCCGACGGCCGGCACCCGGACCCCCGAACACCCGACGGGTGGAGCGTCGACCGACGGGACTGCGGCCGCCGACGCCGCGGCGAAGCGGACGGTCACCGCACGGAAGCCCCGCGCGGCACGCGCGAAGGAGGCCAGGTGAGCAGCGACCGGCACACCGGAAGCGCCGAGGCAACGACGCGGGTCTTCGACGACCCCGCCGAGGTCGCCCGGGCGGCGGCGGGGGAGCTGGTGCTGCGCCTGATCGGGATCCAGGCGTCGCGTCGGACCGCATCGCTCGTCCTGACCGGCGGGGGGGTCGGTACGGCGATGCTCGCGGCCGTCGCGGACGACCCCGACCAGGAACGGGTCGACTGGTCAGCTGTGTCCCTGTGGTGGGGCGACGAGCGGTTCCTGCCCGCGGGCGACGGCGACCGGAACGAGACGGGTGCCCGGTCGGCTCTGCTGGACCGGCTGCCTGGGCTGGACCCGGCGAACGTGCACCCGATGCCGGCCTCGGACGGGCCGGCCGGAGCCGACGTGGGGCCCGCGGCCGCGGCGTACGCCGCTGAGCTTGCCGCGGCCGCCGACCCGGGGACCGGCTCACCCGGCGAGCTGGCCGGTGTCCCTCACCTCGACGTCGTCCTGCTCGGCGTCGGTCCGGACGGCCACGTCGCCTCGCTGTTCCCCGACCGTAGCGACCCGGCCGCGGGCGCGGTCGTGATCCCGGTGACCGATTCGCCTAAGCCACCGCCGGTCCGCACCAGCCTGACGTTGGCGGTGCTCAACAGCGCGGACGAGGTGTGGCTGCTGGCGACCGGCGGCGAGAAGGCGGACGCGGTGCACTCGGCGCGGACCAGTCCCGGACGGCTCCCCGCCGCCCGGGTGCATGGCACCCGGCTGACCCGCTGGTGGCTGGACGCGGCGGCCGCCGGCGAGGGCCGACCCAGCCAGGGCTGAGTCCGGCGGCCGATCAGACCGCGATCAGGCCGAGCGCGATGACCGCGGCGAACCAGACCAGGGCCAGGACGATGGTGATCCGGTCCAGGTTGCGCTCGGCGATCGAGGACCCGCCGAGGTTGGTCGACACACCCCCGCCGAACAGGTCCGACAGCCCCCCGCCCTTGCCCTTGTGCAGGAGCACCAACAGGACGAGCAGGAAGCTGACGGCGATCAGCAGGATCGAGAGCGCGAGGACCACGCCGGAACACTAGCGGCGCCCCGGCCCTCAGACACAGCCGCACCCCAGGACACGGCCGCACCCCCGGACACGGCCGCACCCCCAGACACGGCCCGCCGACACAGTGGACAGCCACGCGGTTGCTCAGACGCGTGGCAGGTCCCGGAAGCGGCAGATGCCGGCGAACTCCACCGCGTCCAGGCTGGCGCCGCCCACCAGTGCGCCGTCGACGTCGGGCCGGTCCATCAGCTCGGCGATCGTCGCCGAGGTCACCGAACCGCCGTAGAGCACCCGCACCCCGGCCGCGGTCGGGCTGTCGGACAGCTCGGCCAGGGTCGCGCGGATCGCGGCGCACACCTGCTGGGCGTCGTCGGCGCCAGCGCTCTCGCCGGTGCCGATGGCCCACACCGGCTCGTACGCGACGACGACCCCGTCGACCGGCACCGCCGCCCGGCCGCCGGCGGGCCCCAAAGCCGCACGGACCTGGCCGGTGACGTGGTCCAGGGCCCCGCCGGCGTCCCGGACGGCCTTGTTCTCCCCCACGCAGAGCAGCGGGGTCAGTCCGGCCGCCGACGCGCGCCGAAGCTTGGTCGCCACGGTGTCGTCGCTCTCGCCGAGCTCGCGACGGCGCTCGGAGTGCCCCACCGTCACGTACCGGCAGCCCGCGTCGGCGAGCATCGCCGCGGAGACCTCGCCGGTGTGCGCGCCGCCGTCGTAGACGGAGACGTCCTGGGCGCCGAGCGCAACCGGCACGCCGTCGCGCTCGAGCAGCGTCTGCACCGAGCGCAGCCAGGGGAACGGCGGGAGGACGGCGACCTCGGTCGCCGACGCGTCGAAGCGGCCGTCGCGCAGCGTCCACGCCAGCTTCTGGACCAGATGCAGCGCCCCGGCCGCGGTGGTGTTCGACTTCCAGTTCCCGGCGATCAGCGGCGTCCGGGCGCCCGGGCTCACCGGGGTCGTCCGCTGCGGACGGGTACCGGGGCGCTCACGACGCGGGCTGGGGTGCGGCGAGCGCCTGAAGGCCGGGCAGCTCCGCGCCCTCGAGGTACTCCAGGCTGGCCCCGCCACCGGTCGAGATGTGCCCGAACTCGTCGTCGGCGAAGCCGAGCCTGCGCACCGCTGCCGCGGAGTCCCCGCCCCCGACGACGGTCAGCGCCCCGGTCGCGGTGGCCTGCGTCAGCGCCTGCGCCACGGTCCGGGTACCCGCCGCGAACGCGTCGAACTCCGACACGCCCATCGGGCCGTTCCAGAAGACGGTGCGCGCGGCCCGGATCACGTTCCCGAACGTCTCGGCCGACACCGGCCCGATGTCCAGCCCGAGCCGGTCCTCCGGTATCGCGTCGGCCGGCACGACATCGTGCTCGGCGTCCGCGTCGAACGCGGTCGCCGCGACGATGTCGGTGGGCAGGACGAAAGCGGCGCCTCCGGCGTCGGCCCGGTCCAGGTAGCCCCGGACCGTGTCCAGCTGATCGGCCTCCAGCAGGCTGCGTCCCACCGGCAGACCGCGGGCCGCGAGGAACGAGAAGACCATCCCGCCGCCGACCAGGATGTGGTCGCCCGGACGCAGCAACGTCAGCAGATGGTCGATGACCCCGAGCTTGTCGCTGACCTTGGACCCACCGAGTACGACCGCGAACGGGCGCTGCGGGTCGGTGGTCAGCCGCTGCAGCACCGCCACCTCGGAGCTGACCAGCCCACCGGCGGCGTGCGGCAGTCGGCCGGGGACGTCGACGACCGAGGCGTGCGCCCGGTGGACCGCGCCGAACCCGTCGCCGACGTACACGTCGGCCAGTGAGGCGAGCCGGTCGGCGAATTCCGCCCGGTCCGCCGGGGCCTTGGCCGTCTCCCCCGGTTCGAAACGGAGGTTCTCCAGCATCACGACCTCACCCGGCTCGGCCCGGGCCACAGTTTGGCGGGCTGCCGGACCGGCCGTGTCCTCGGCCAGGGTCACCGCGACGCCCAGCAGCTCACGCAGCCGGTCCGCGACCGGACCGAGGGAGTAAGCCCGGTCCGGCGCGCCCTTGGGGCGACCGAGGTGCGACGCGACGACGACGACCGCGCCGGCGCCGAGCAGGCGGCGCAGCGTCGGCAGGCTCGCCCGGATCCGGCCGTCGTCGGTGATCGCCCCCTGGGTACCGGCGGGGGCGTCGGCGGCGACCTTTGCCAGCGGGACGTTCAGGTCGGCTCGGACGAACACCCGGCGACCGGACAGGTCGCCGAGAGCGTCGATCCCGGGGAGCGCTCGGGTCTGCGATGCGTCGGGCACGGGGTGACGCGCCGTCAGAGGGTGGCGCCGACGAGCGCGACCAGGTCCACGCACCGGTTCGCGTAGCCCCACTCGTTGTCGTACCAGCCCACGACCTTCGCCTGGTCCCCGTTCACGAGCGTGAGCTGGGAGTCCAGCGTGCACGAGGCCGGCGAGGTGACGATGTCGGAGGACACGATCGGGTCCTCGGTGTACTCCAGGTACCTGCTCAGCGGTCCGGCCTCGGCCGCAGCCTTGAACGCGGCGTTGACCTCGTCCCTCGTCGTCTCCCGGCTCAGCGTCACCGTCAGGTCGGTCACCGAGCCGACCGGCACCGGGACACGCAGCGCGTAGCCCTCGAGCTTGCCCTTCAGCTCCGGCAGGACCAGGGAGATCGCGCGGGCGGCACCGGTCGTGGTCGGGATGACGTTCTGCGCGGCGGCCCGGGCCCGGCGCAGGTCGATGGTGCCCTTGCGGGTCAGCGCGATCTGGTCGAGCAGCTGCTGCTCGGTCGTGTACGCGTGGATCGTCGTCATCATCCCCTTCTCGATGCCGAAGAAGTCCAGCAGGACCTTCGCCATCGGACCGAGGCAGTTCGTCGTGCAGCTGGCGTTGGAGATGACGGTGTGCGCGGCCGGGTCGTAGTCGCCCTCGTTGACCCCGAGGACGACGGTGAAGTCCTCGTCGGTGGCCGGCGCCGAGATGATGACCTTCTTCGCTCCGGCGTCGACGTGCTTGCGGGCGTCGGCACCCTTGGTGAACCGACCGGTGGACTCCAGGACGACGTCGGCGCCGAGCGTGCCCCAGGGCAGCGCGGCCGGGTCGGTCTCGGCGCTGGCCGCGATCTCGTGCCCGTCGACCACCAGGGCGCCGTCGGTGGCCTCCACCGTGCCGGGGAACCTGCCCAGGATCGAGTCGTACTGCAGGAAGTGGGCGAGCACCGGTGTCGGCGCCAGGTCGTTGATACCGACGACCTGGACATCGGCGCCGGCGGCGGCGATGGCGCGGAAGACATTGCGACCGATGCGGCCGAAGCCGTTGATGCCGACGCGGACCGTCACGAGTGGATCCTCCCGGGGGAACTGGGCAGGGCAACTGGAACAGGCTGTGCAGGGCGCGCTCACCGACGGGGCCGATCGGCCGCGCGAGGACACGCCCGGGTCTCCCACCGTAGGGGACGTGACGCGGGTCACCGACGCGGCTACGGCCGTCGGACGGCCCGCGCCGCTCGGACGAGCCGGCGCACGAGCCCGGCGCGCCAGATCAGCGGGCCCAGATCAGCGGGCGAGGACCGCCTCGGCCTCGTCGTAGTCGGGCAGGTCTGCCAGCCCGGAGTCCGTGCCGGGGATCCCCAGCTCGGCTGCGTGCCGGTCCGCGAGGGCGAGCAGCCGCCGGATGCGCCCGGCGACCGCGTCCTTGGTCAGTGGCGGATCGGCCAGCTGGCCGAGCTCCTCCAGGCTGGCCTGGCGGTGCTCCAGGCGGAGCTGGCCGGCTTGGCCGAGGTGGTCGGGAACGGCGTCGCCGAGCAGCTCCAGTGCCCGCTGCACCCGGGCACCGGCTGCGACCGCGGCACGGGCGGACCGGCGCAGGTTCGCGTCATCGAAGTTGGCCAGCCGATTCGCGGTGGCCCGGACCTCGCGGCGGACGCGACGCTCCTCCCAGGCGAGCAGGGACTCGTGCGCGCCCATCCGCGTCAGCAGCGCGGCGATGGCGTCGCCGTCCCGGACGACCACGCGGTCGATCCCGCGGACCTCCCGGGACTTCGCGGTCACGCCGAGCCGGCGGGCCGCCCCGACCATCGCCAGCGCGGCCTCCGAACCGGGTGCGCTGACCTCCAGGGCGGAGGACCTGCCCGGCTCGGTGAGCGAACCGCGGGCGAGGAAGGCGCCCCGCCAGGCCGCCGCGGCGCAGCAGACGGACCCGCCGACGACCGACGGCGGCAGGCCCCGGACCGGGCGCCCGCGCGAGTCGAGCAGGCCCGTCTGCCTGGCCAGCGCCTCGCCGTCGCGGGCGACTCGGACCAGGTAGTGACTGGACCGGCGCAGCCCTCCCGGCGAAACCACCGCCACCTCGCTCGCGGCGTTGAACACCTCGGCGAGGTCCTTGCGCAGCCGCCGGGCGACTGCGCCGGTGTCCAGCTCTGCCTCGACCACGATCCGCCCGTTGACGATGTGCAGGCCCCCGGCGAAACGCAGCGCCGCGGACGTCTCAGCCTTGCGGCAGCACGGCCGGGTCACCGGGAGCGCGGCCAGTTCGGCTTTCACCGCGGCCGTCATCGACATGATCGGGATCCTGCCACGCGGGGCATCGGGCGATCCGTGCCCGCGGGCGCCGCTGTACCGGGCGCCGTTCCGTCCGGGCGCCCGAACACCGCCGTCAGGGCAGCAGCGAACCGGACGCTGTCGTGGCGAGCGAGCGGCGCCCCGGTGGCCGGGTCCCGCTCGGCCAGCTCGGCGACGACCAGGTCCCCGCCCGCCGCCGCGACGGCCGAGGCCAGAGCCGCCCGTTCCGGGCTGCCCGGCGGCCCGGCCGACGACGGGTCGGCCAGCACCACGTCCGGCGCCAGCCCCGGCGCGTGGTCGCGCAGCACCTGCAGGTGCTCCGCGGCCGGGTAGCCGGCGGTCTCGTCGGCGCCGGGATCGAGGTTGAGGACCAGCACGACCCGTGCCGGGCCGCCGGTGATGGCGTCCCGCAGCTGTGGGACGAGCAGGTGTGGCAGCACGCTGGTGAACCACGAGCCGGGCCCGAGAACGACCCAGTCGGCCTCGCCGATCGCTGTGACGGCGGCCGGGCACGCGGGCGGCTCGGGCGGCTCCAGCCACACCCGGCGGATCCGTCCGCGCGCCACGGCGACCTCCGCCTGGCCCCGGACCGTCACCGCCACCCGGCCCCGGCGCGGCTGCACGTCGGCGGCGATGTCCAACGGCACCGAGCACATGGGCAGCACCCGGCCGGGAACGCCGAGCAGTTTGCCGACGAGGTCCAGCGCGGCAACCGGGTCCCGGGTCTGCTCCCACGCCGCGACGAGGAGCAGGTTGCCCAGGGCGTGCCCGTCGAGCGGCCCGGCGGAGCTGAACCGGTGCTGCAGCAGAGCGGCCCAGCCGCCGGGGTCCTCCTCCAGCAGCGAGGCGAACGCCATCCGCAGGTCGCCGGGGGGGACCAGCGCGAACTCGCGACGTAGCCGACCCGACGAGCCGCCGTTGTCGGCGACGGTCACGACCGCGGTGATCTCGATGCCGCCCGGCACCGCGGCGTCGGTCCCGAGCCCAGCGCCCGTCCCCGCGGCAGGGGACGCCCGCCGCAGCGCCCGCAGGGTCGCGCCTAGACCGTGTCCACCACCGAGCGCGACCACCCGCAGCCCGCGGGTCACTCGCGCCTCAGGTCGCCGCGGGTCACTCGCGCCCCAGGTCGCGGTGCACCACGCGGGTGCGCATCCCCGCGGCCGCCAGCCGGCGGGTCAACTGCTCGGTCAGGGCGACGCTGCGGTGCCGTCCACCGGTGCATCCGACGGCCACCGTCGCGTAGTGCTTGCCCTCCCGCAGGTAGCCCGGCGCAGTCAGCCGCACCAGCCGCTCGGCGGTGTCGAGCAGTTCGGCGGCCCCGGCCTGCGCGAGGACGTACGCCGCGACCTCCGGGTCGGTCCCCGGCCGCGGGCGCAGCGCCGGAATCCAGTGCGGGTTGGGGAGGAAGCGCGCGTCGGTGACCACGTCGGCATCGATGGGCAGGCCGTACTTGAACCCGAAGCTGACCACGGTCACCCGCAGCACGTCGCTGTCGGACGTCGCGAACGCGTGCCGCAGCGTCGCCGCGAGCTGGTTGACGTTCAGGTGGCTGGTGTCGAGGACGACATCGGCCGCCCCACGCAGGTCGGCGAGCAGTGCCCGCTCGCGGTCGATGCCGTCGACGAGCCGGCCGTCGCCCTGCAACGGGTGAGGGCGCCGGACCCCTTCGAACCGGCGGACCAGCGCGTCGTCGTCGGCCTCGAGGAACAGCAGCCGGGTCCGGACGCCCGCCGCCTCGGCCCGGGTGAGCGCGGCCGAGAGGTTGGCCGGGAAGTTCGGCGACCTGACGTCGGCGACGACGGCGAGTCGCTGGCCCTCGTGCTCGACGTCGACGACGTCGAGCAGGTTGCCCAACAGTGCCGGGGGCAGGTTGTCCACGACGAACCAGCCCAGGTCCTCCACGACGTCGGCGGCGGTGCTGCGCCCGGCACCGGACATGCCGGTGATCGCCAGCAGCTCCGACGGGCCGCGGCCGACCCCGTCCGGCGCACCCCTGCCCCGGGCCGCGGGGTCGGCGGCGGCGGTCACGGGTCGAGGATCTCACCGGTCGCGGTGTCGACCGTGACGCCCGATCGGGCCTCGTCGGTGGCCCGGTCGACGGCGAGCGCGGCGACCACGGCGTCGGCCGTCCGGCGGCCGATGCCGGGGACCTCGGCAATCTCGTCGGCATCGGCTCCCCGCAGCCGCTTCAGCGAGCCGAAGCGGACCAGCAGAGCCTTCCGACGGGTTGCGCCCAGGCCCGGGACGTCGTCGAGCAGGCTGTCGACCATCGACCGGGACCGCCGCTGCCGGTGGTGGGTGATCGCGAACCGGTGTGCCTCGTCGCGGACCCGCTGCAGCAGGTACAGGCCCTCGCTGGTCCGCGGGAGGATGACCGGGCCGTCCTGGCCCGGCAGCCACACCTCCTCCAGTCGCTTGGCCAGCCCGACGACCGGCACGTCGGCCACTCCGAGCTCGGCGAGCGCCGCCGCTGCGGCCGCGACCTGCGGTGGTCCGCCGTCGACGACGAGCAGCCCGGGTGCGTACCCGAACCGGCGGACGGCGCCGGTGCGTGGGTCCACCGCGGTGGGGCCGCTGGCCGGCGGCTCGTCGACCTCGGGGTTCGGCGACGGGACCGCGGCGTCGTGCTCGCGCGCCTGCTCGGCGAGGTGCCGCCGGAACCGTCGGGTCACCACCTCCCGCACGCTTGCGACGTCGTCCTGCCCGTCGACGCCGCGGATGACGAACCTGCGGTACTCCCCCTTGCGCGGCAGGCCGTCCTCGAAGACGACCAGGCTCGCCACCACCTCCGTGCCCTGCAGGTTCGACACGTCGATGCACTCGATCCGCAGCGGCGCGTCGTCGAGGTCCAGCGCGGTCTGGATCTCCTCCAGGGCCCGGCTGCGCGTCGTGAGGTCGCTGGCCCGCCTGGTCTTGTGCAGGGCGAGGGTCTGGGCCGCGTTCTGCTCGACGGTCTCCTGCAGGGAGCGCTTGTCACCGCGCTGGGGCACCCGTAGCGCGACCCGGCCGCCGCGCTGCTCGGTCAGCAGCTCGGTGAGCACGTCGGTCGTCTCCGGCAGAGCCGGGACGAGGATCTCCCGGGGGATCGCGTCGCCGGACTCACCCCCGTAGAGCTGGATCAGGAACTGCTCGACCAGCTCCGGGGTGTCGACGTCGACCATCCGGTCCGCGACCCACCCCCGCTGGCCGCGGACACGGCCACCGCGGACGTGGAAGATCTGGACGGCGACCTCCAGCGGATCCTCCGCGAGGCCGACCACATCGGCGTCGGTCGCGTCCGGCAGCACGATCGCCGTCTTCTCCATCGCGCGCCGCAGTGCGCCGGCGTCGTCGCGCAGCCGGGCGGCCTGCTCGAACTCCATCTGCTCCGCGGCCGCGGTCATGTCCCGCTCGAGGCGGCGCAGGTGTCGGCTGGTGTCGCCGGCCAGGAAACTGGCGAGGCCGTCGACGTAGTCGCGATGCTCCTGCGGGCTGACCCGGCCGACGCAGGGGGCCGAGCACTTCCCGATGTAGCCGAGCAGGCACGGTCGGCCGACCTGACCGGCCCGCTTGAACACACCCGACGAGCAGGTCCGAACTGGGAACACCCGCAGCAGCAGGTCCAGAGTCTCCCGGATCGCCCAGGCGTGGGCGTAGGGGCCGAAGTAGCGGTTGCCCTTCTTCTTCGCGCCGCGCATGACCGTCGCGCGCGGGTACTCCTCGGCCATGGTCAGGGCCAGGTAGGGGTAGCTCTTGTCGTCGCGGTACTTGATGTTGAACCGGGGGTCGAACTCCTTGATCCAGGCGTACTCCAGCTGCAGGGCCTCGACCTCGGTGCTGACGACCGTCCACTCCACGGACGCTGCCGTGGTGACCATGGTCTGGGTCCGTGGATGCAGGTTGGCCAGGTCCTGGAAGTAGCTGGTCAACCGCGAGCGAAGGCTCTTCGCCTTGCCGACGTAGACGACGCGACGCTGCGCGTCACGGAACTTGTAGACACCCGGTGCGGTGGGGATGGCACCGGGCGCCGGTCGGTAGCTCGCCGGGTCTGCCATCACCGACCGAGCCTAGTGAGCCGCGCTGACAGCGTGCCTGGCCCCGGGCCGCTCCCCGTTGGTCAGGACGGGACGGTGACCGTCGCGCCGGCGACGGTGACCTTCTCCGTGGGCAGGCCGGTCGGGGCCGGACCGCCGAGCACCGCACCGTCGGTGATCGCGAACCGGCTGGCGTGGCACGGACACTGGATCTGGCCGTTCTCGATCGCCGAGACCAGGCAGCCCTGGTGCGGGCAGACCGCGTTGAACGCCTTGAACGTGCCCGCGGTGGGCTGGGTGATCACCAGCTGCTGCGCGTCGTAGATCTTTCCACCGCCCACCGGGATGTCGGCCGTGGGGACGCTGAACCCCTTGACCGTCGCCCCCGCCGAGGTGGCGGCCGCGGAAGTCGGCCCGGTGCTCGGCGCAGTCGACACCGGGGCAGTCGACGTCGGGGCAGTCGAGGTCGGAGCGGCCGACGCCGCCGCGGCCGACGTCAGCCCGGGTGCCGGCGCTGCCGAGTTCGAACCGCCGCACGCGGCGAGCAGCCCACCACCGACCACGACCGACCCGGCCAGCGCCAGCACATCGCGCCGCGACCGGGCACCGGCCGCGCATTCGGTGTCGGCGTGCTCGGCGGCGGAGTCGGGCATCGTGCTGTCGGTCCGGGTGTCGCGCATCCGTCCATTGTGCTGATCGCCGTCGCGCTGATCGCCGCGGGTCCGCTGATCGCGCAGGGCCGCTGCGACCTGGCAACCGCGTCACCGTCGGGCTCAGCGGCTGGTGCCCGCCAACGTCCGGCGCCGGCCGCCCGGCCGCCCGTCAGCACGGGCAGCGTCCTGGTCGACGATCACCGGACCGTCGGCGTCGAGTGCGCCGGCCGCCTCGTCGGACAGATGCCCGTCCACGCGGGAGTCCGCCGCCACCGATCGCCGGGGGCCCCGAGAGCCCGCGACCACCGGCCCGTCGGGTGATCCGCTGACCGTGATCGTGTCGCCGGTGACCTCCAGCCGACGGGCTGCCGTCTGGCCCCGGCGTCCCCGGGACAGCAGCTCGCCCAGGTACCGGCCGGTGTGGCTGCCCTCGACCGTCGCCACGTGCTCCGGCGTGCCCTCGGCCACCACGCCGCCCCCGCCGCTGCCGCCCTCGGGCCCCATGTCGATCACCCAGTCGGCGGTCTTGATCACGTCGAGGTTGTGCTCGATGACGATCACGGTGTTTCCCGCGTCGACCAGGCGACCGAGGACGCCGAGCAGGCGGCGGATGTCCTCGAAGTGGAGACCGGTCGTCGGCTCGTCGAGGACGTAGACGGTGCGACCGGTGGACCGGCGCTGCAGCTCGGTGGCGAGCTTGACCCGTTGGGCTTCACCGCCGGAAAGCGTCGTCGCCGGCTGACCCAGCCGCACGTAGCCGAGCCCGACGTCGACGAGCGTGACCAGGTGCCGGCTGATTCCACCGATCGCGGCGAAGAACTCCGCTGCCTCCTCGATGGGCATCTGCAGCACCTCGGCGATGGTCCTGCCCTTGTAGTGCACCTCCAAGGTCTCCCGGTTGTACCGGGCGCCGTGGCAGACCTCGCACGGCACGTACACGTCGGGCAGGAAGTTCATCTCGATCTTCAGGGTGCCGTCGCCGGAGCACGCCTCGCACCGGCCGCCCTTGACGTTGAACGAGAACCGACCGGGCAGGTAGCCGCGGACCTTTGCCTCCTCCGTCTCGGCGAACAGCCGGCGGATGTGGTCGAAGACCCCCGTGTAGGTGGCCGGGTTCGAGCGCGGGGTCCGGCCGATCGCGGACTGGTCGACGTGCACGACCTTGTCCAGGTGCTCGACCCCGGTGATCCGCTTGTGCCGGCCGGGGACCGCGCGGGCGGAGTAGATCTGCTTGGCCAGCGCCCGGTACAGGATGTCGTTGACCAGCGTGGACTTACCGGATCCGGACACCCCGGTTACCGCGACGAACTGCCCCAGCGGGAACCGGACCGTCACGTCGCGCAGGTTGTTCTCCACGGCGTCGTGCACCACCAGCTCCCGTCCCGGGGTCCGCGGCCGCCGGTGCTGCGGAACCGCGATCGACCGCCGCCCGGACAGGTACGCCCCGGTGATGGACTCCTCGCTGGCCAGCAGCTCCGGCACCGTCCCGGAGACGACGACGTTTCCGCCGTGTTCGCCGGCGCCCGGGCCGATGTCGACCACCCAGTCGGCGATGGCGATGGTGTCCTCGTCGTGCTCGACGACGATCAGGGTGTTGCCGAGCGCCTTGAGCCGCAGCAGGGTGTCGATGAGCCGGCGGTTGTCCCGCTGGTGAAGGCCGATCGACGGCTCGTCGAGCACGTACAGGACCCCGACCAGGCCGGAGCCGATCTGGGTCGCCAACCGGATGCGCTGTGCCTCACCGCCGGCGAGGGTCGCCGAGGCCCGGCTCAGGCTCAGGTAGTGCAGGCCCACATCGAGCAGGAACTGCAGGCGCTCGTTGACCTCCTTCAGCACCCGGCCGGCAATCGCGGCCTCCCGCGGGGGGAGCCGCAGGTCGCGCAGGAACCCCGCGGCCTCACCGACGGGCAGGGCGGCCACGTCGGCGATCGAGCGGCCGCCGACGGTGACGGCCAGCGTCAGCGGCTTCAACCTCGTCCCGTGGCAGGTCGGGCAGGGGACCTCGCGCATGTAGCCCTCGAAGCGCTCCCGGCCGGCGTCGGACTCCGCCTCCGCGTGCCGGCGGGCGATCCACGGCAGGACGCCCTCGAAATCGGTGTAGTAGCTGCGCTCGCGCCCGTACCGGTTCGCGTACTGGACGTGGACCTGGGTGGGACTGCCGCGCAGGACGGCCTTGCGGGCCGACGCCGGAAGCTTGGCCCACGGTGTGTCGGTGCGGAAGCCGAGCGTCTCGCCGAGCGCGGTGAGCAGTCGGCCGAAGTACTCGGTGGCATGCGCCGAGGCCCACGGCGCGATTGCCCCGTCGTCGAGGCTGGCGTCGCTGTCCGGGACGACCAGGTCCGGGTCGACCTCCATCCGGACCCCGAGGCCCGAGCAGTCCGGGCACGCGCCGAACGGGGAGTTGAAGGAGAACGAACGGGGCTCGAGCTCCTCGAAACTCAACCCGTCGTAGGCGCAGGCGAGGTGCTCGGAGTAGGTGCGCATCCGGTCCGGCTCGTCCTCGGGCAGGTCCACCAGCTCCAGCGTCACCACGCCCTCGGCCAGCCGCAGCGCGGTCTCCACCGAGTCGGTGAGCCGCCGCTTCGCGTTCGGCCGGACGACGAGCCGGTCGACGACCACCTCGACCGTGTGCTTCTCCTGCTTCTTCAGCTTCGGCGGGTCGTCGAGACCGTGCACGACGCCGTCGACACGGATCCGGCTGAAGCCCTGGGTCTGCAGGGTGCGGAACAGCTCCGCGTACTCCCCCTTGCGTTCGCGGATCACCGGGGCGAGCACCTGGAACCGAGTGCCCTCGACCATCTCCAGGACCTGGTCGACGATCTGCTGCGGGGTCTGGCGGGCGATGACGCGGCCGCAGACGGGGCAGTGCGGTGTGCCGGCGCGGGCGTAGAGCAGGCGCAGGTAGTCGTAGACCTCGGTGATCGTGCCGACGGTCGACCGCGGGTTGCGGCTGGTCGACTTCTGGTCGATGGACACCGCCGGGCTCAGGCCCTCGATGAAGTCGACGTCGGGCTTGTCCATCTGGCCGAGGAACTGCCGGGCGTAGGCCGAGAGCGACTCGACATAGCGCCGCTGTCCCTCGGCGAAAATCGTGTCGAACGCGAGGCTGGACTTTCCGGACCCGGACAGACCGGTGAAGACGATGATCGCGTCGCGCGGGAGATCGAGGGAGACGTCACGCAGGTTGTGCTCGCGTGCGCCGCGGACGACGAGACGGTCTGCCACCGGGCTCCTTGGGGTCGCGACCGGACGGGTCTGGGATGCGGTTCGAGCCTAGGTGGGCGGTCCGACAGGACGGGCGGCCGTGCCCGCAGAGCAGACTGCCGCTCGTGGCGGACGAACGGGTGGACGACCTCGGGGTCGCGACGGTGACCGCGGTGTCGGTCGGCGGGATGGACAACATCGCCTACCTGGTGCGGGATTCCGCGACCGGGCAGCAGCTGCTGGTGGACGCGGCCGCGGAGCCCGACCGGCTGCTGGGGCTGCTGGCGGGCCGGCCCCTCGCCGCGGTGGTCACCACGCACCGGCACCGCGACCACTGGGCGGCGCTGGCCGCCGTCGTCGAGGCGACCGGCGCCCAGACCCTGGCCGGCGCTCCGGACGCGGAGGCCATCCCGGTGCCCACCGACCGGTCCCTCGGCGACGGCGACACGGTGCGGGTCGGGCAGCTGAGCATGGGTGTGCTGCGGCTGACCGGGCACACCCCCGGTGGTATCGCCCTGACGCTGACCGACCGGACGGGCCGCACCCACGTGTTCACCGGTGACTCGTTGTTCCCCGGCGGGGTCGGACGGACGGGGTCACCGGCCGACTTCACCCGGCTGCTGGACGACGTGACCGCCAAGCTGTTCGACGCGTTGGGCGACGACAGCGTCGTCCTGCCCGGGCACGGGGCGCCGACCACCCTCGGCGAGGAACGCCCACACCTACCCGAATGGCGCGCCCGCGGTTGGTGACGCCCTCCCGTGTCGCCTGGCGCGCTCGTCGACCGGTGTCGTCGGTCGATTGGGGCGGTGGAACGATCGGCCCATGGTCACCGAGATCGCCGACTTCAGCATCGACCCCGCGCGCGGCGAGCAGTTCGTCGAGGCGTACCGCGGCGCCCGGCACCTGCTCCTGGACGCGGGGGCGTCCACCGTCCGGATGAGCCGCGGGCTCGAGTCACCCGGCCGTTTCGTGATGCTCGTCGAGTGGGCGTCGGTCGAGCAGCATGAAGCGTTCCGGGCCGGGTCGACCTACGGCGACTGGCGCGCGGCGGTCAGCCCGTTTTTCGCCGCCCAGCCGACCGTGGAGCATGTCGCCTTCCTCGACTGACCCCGGGCTGCCGCCCGCCCCCGCCGCGGCAGCCGGGCCGGCACCGCCCCGACTACGGTCCCGGCATGGCGACTCCGCGCGTCCTGCGCCTGGATCTGACCCGCCCCCTCGTCGACGCCCGGCCGACCGATCTGCTCGGTGCCGTGCAGGCGCGCAAGCGTCCGGTGTTCGCCGAGGTCGTGTCCGCGATCCGACACGTCGCCACCGAGGCCCGGCTGACCGGACTCGTCGCCCGGGTCGGTGGGTCGGCGCCGTCGCTCGGACCGGCGCATGTCCAGGAGCTGCGTGACGCGGTGCTCGCGGTGCGGGCCGCCGGCAAGCCCACCATCGGGTTCGCCGAGACGTTCGGGGAGTTCGGGCCGGGGACCGTCGGCTACGCCATGGGCGCCGCGTTCGAGGAGCTGTGGCTGCAGCCGTCCGGCGACGTCGGGCTGACCGGGATCAGCGTGCAGACCGCCTTCGTCCGTGAGGCGGTCGACCGGCTCGGCCTGCAGCCCCGGGTCGGCCAGCGTCGTGAGTACAAGAACGCGCCGGACACCGTGCTCCGCGACGGCTACTCCGGCCCGCACCGGGAGGCCCTGGACCGGGTGGTGACCGCGCTGACCGACCAGCTGTTCACCGGGATCGCCGCCGACCGCGGCGTCGAGCCGGCCGTCGTCCGCGCCGCGGTCGACCGCGCTCCGGTCGGCCCGGCCGACGCGGTGCGGGTCGGCCTCGTCGACCGGCTCGGGTACCGCGACGAGGTGGTGGCCCGGCTGGCCGAGCGGTTCGGGGATGACGCCGTGTACGTCGACCCGGCCGGGACCCTGGTCGGGCCGGGTGTGCCGGGGGCCGCCGCGGCGCAGTTTCGCGACCGCGGCAGGCCGGTGATCGCCGTCGTGCAGGCGCTGGGTGGCATCCGCACCGGCCGGAGCGGGCGCTCCGCGCTGTCCGGTGCATCGGTCGGCTCGGACACCCTCGGTCACACGCTCCGGGCGGCGGGCCGCGACGACGCGGTGGCCGCCGTGGTGCTGCGCGTCGACTCCCCCGGCGGGTCATACCTGGCCTCGGACACCGTGCTCCGCGAGGTGCTCGCGGTGCGGCGGGCCGGGACGCCGGTTGTCGTGTCGATGGGCGAGTACGCGGCGTCGGGGGGCTACTTCATCGCGATGGGTGCGGACCGGATCGTTGCGCAGCCCGGCACGCTGACCGGCTCGATCGGCGTGTTCGGCGGCAAGATCGTGACCAGGCAGCTGTTCGAGCGGTACGGGGTCCGGCGTGACGCGGTGGCCATCGGGCCGCGAGCGCGGATGTTCTCCCCGGCGTTCGACTACACCGACGACGAGTGGGCGATGGTCGACGGCTGGCTGGACCGCGTGTACGAGGACTTCTCCGGCAAGGTGGCCGAGCACCGGGGGCTGTCGCCGGACCACGTCCAGGACATCGCCCGGGGCCGGGTGTGGGTCGGCGCGGACGCGGCGGAACGCGGTCTGGTCGACGAGCTGGGTGGCCTGCAGACCGCCGTCGAGGCGGCCGCGCGGCTCGCCGGCTTGGATCCGGACCGAGTCAGCCTGCGGCGTACCCCGACAGCCGGGCTGGTCGGGCGGCTCCGGCAGGCCGTGGCCGGGCCGGACAAGCACGACCCGGTGCCGACCGCGCGCGTGGACGGCGGGCTCGCCGGCGTCGTCGGCGGCCTGGTGGCGGACCTGGTCGCGGGCGTGCCCGCGGCATCGGGACTTCCCGAGCTCGCCGACGCCGTTGCCATGCTGCTCCCCGGGATCGGCGGAGCACTGCTCTCGCCAGACCGGGTCGCCCGCTGAGGAACAGGCCCGGTCAGCCCGGCGGGACCGCTCGAAGCCATCATCGGACTCCGGCCTCTGCCATCCCGCGCAGCTCCTTCCTCAGGTCCCCGATCTCGTCGCGCAGCCGTGCGGCCAGCTCGAAGTGCAGTTCGGCAGCCGCCTGGTGCATCTGCTGGTTGAGCTGCTGGATGAGGTCGGCCAGGTCGGTGGCCGGCATCCCGGCAATCTCGGCCGCCTGCCGGCCCAGCGCCTCCCGGGCCTTGCTCGACAGACCCGGAACCGGGGCCTTGCCCCGGGACTGCTGGCGCCCGGAGCCGCCGAGGATCTCGGCGGTGTCGGCGTCGCCGCGGGCCAGCAGGTCGGTGATGTCGGCGATCTTCTTCCGCAACGGCTGCGGGTCGACCCCGCGCTCGAGGTTGTAGGCCAGCTGCCGGTCGCGCCGCCGCTGGGTCTCGTCGATCGCGCTGGCCATCGACGGGGTGATCTTGTCCGCATACATGTGCACCTCACCGGACACGTTGCGGGCGGCGCGCCCGATCGTCTGGATCAGCGACGTTCCGGACCGCAGGAACCCCTCCTTGTCCGCATCGAGGATCGACACCAGTGACACCTCCGGCAGGTCCAGACCCTCCCGCAGCAGGTTGATCCCGACCAGGACGTCGTACTCGCCCATCCGCAGTTCACGGAGCAGCTCGACGCGGCGCAGCGTGTCCACCTCCGAGTGCAGATAGCGGACGCGGATCTGGTTCTCCAGCAGGTAGTCGGTGAGGTCCTCGGACATCTTCTTGGTCAGCGTGGTGACCAGCACCCGTTCGTTGCGCGCGGTCCGCTCCCGAATCTCGCCGATCAGGTCGTCGATCTGTCCCCGGGTGGGCTTGACGATGATCTGCGGATCGACCAGGCCGGTCGGCCGGATGATCTGCTCGACAACCCCGCTCCCCCCGGACAGTTCATAGTTGCCCGGCGTCGCGGACAGGAACACTGTCTGGCCGATCCTGTCCAGGAACTCCTCCCACCGCAGCGGGCGGTTGTCCATCGCGCTGGGCAGCCGGAACCCGTGGTCGACCAGCATCCGCTTGCGCGACATGTCGCCCTCGTACATGCCACCGATCTGCGGCACCGTCACGTGCGACTCGTCGACGACCAGCAGGAAATCCTCGGGGAAGTAGTCGAGCAGGCAGTTGGGCGGGCTGCCCTTCCCGCGGCCGTCGATGTGCCGGGAGTAGTTCTCGATGCCGTTGCAGAATCCGACCTGACGCATCATCTCGACGTCGTAATTGGTGCGCATCCGCAGCCGCTGGGCCTCCAGCATCTTGCCCTGCTGCTCCATCGCCGCCAGGCTCGCGGCGAGCTCGACCTCGATGTCGCCGATCGCCCGCTCCATCCGGTCCGGCCCGGCGACGTAGTGGCTGGCCGGGAAGATGCGCAGCTCCTCGTCCTCGGTGATCACCTCGCCGGTCACCGGGTGCAGCGTCATCAACCGCTCCACCTCGTCGCCGAACATCTCGACCCGGACGGCGTGCTCCTCGTACATCGGGAAGATCTCCAAGGTGTCCCCGCGCACCCGGAACGTGCCGCGCGTGAAAGCCATGTCGTTGCGGGAGTACTGGATCTGTACCAGCCGCCGGAGCAGGCCGTCGCGGTCGGTCTGCTCCCCGACCTTCAGCTGGACCGAGCGGTCGATGTACTCCTGTGGCGTGCCGAGCCCGTAGATGCAGGACACGGTCGCCACGACGACGACGTCGCGCCGGGTCAGGAGTGAGTTGGTCGCCGAGTGGCGCAGCCGTTCCACCTCGTCGTTGACCGAGCTGTCCTTCTCGATGTAGGTGTCCGTCTGCGGGATGTACGCCTCGGGCTGGTAGTAGTCGTAGTAGGAGACGAAGTACTCCACGGCGTTGTTCGGCAGCAGCTCACGGAACTCGTTGGCCAACTGCGCGGCGAGGGTCTTGTTCGGCGCCATCACCAGCGTCGGCCGTTGCACCTGCTCGATCAGCCACGCAGTCGTCGCCGACTTGCCGGTGCCGGTGGCGCCGAGCAGCACGACCTCCTTCTCCCCGCCGTTGACCCGCCGGGTGAGGTCCGCGATTGCAGCCGGCTGATCCCCCGACGGGGAGTAGTCGGACACGACCTGGAAGGGGGCGACACGGCGCTGCAGCTGGTTGAGGGGTCTCACGCGGACAACCGTAGGGCGCAGCACCGACAGCACGCCGACGAGCCTGACCCGGGACAGACCGACGGCCGGCCACCCTCTCGGGTGACCGGCCGCCGCGCCATCCGGGCGATGCTTCCCGGTCAGTTGCCGCCGGTGAGCTTCGCGCGCAGGGCCTGCAGGGCCTCGTCGGTCGCCAGCCCGCTCGGCGCGTCCTCGACCGGGGCCGAGGAGTAGGACGAGGTGCTGCCGACCTCGGTCTCCGCGGTCCGCGACTGCTCGACCTGCTCCCGGTGGGCGGTCCAACGGGCGTAGGCCTCGTTGTACTGACGCTCCCACTCCTCACGCTGCGCGTCGAAGCCCTCGCGCCACTCGTTGGTCTCCGGGTCGAAGCCCTCGGGCCCGATGTAGACCGCGTTCTCGTCAAAGCTCGGCGGCATCCCGTAGAGATAGGGGTCGAACTCCTCGGTGGCACTGCCACCGGTGGTGGAGTCGTTCGCCTGCTTCAGCGACAGGGAGATCCGGCGACGCTCCAGGTCGACGTCGATGACCTTGACGAAGATGTCGTCCCCGACGTTGACGACCTGGTCTGCGGAGTCGACGTGCCGCTCGGCCAGCTCGGAGATGTGCACCAGGCCTTCGATGCCGTCGTCGACCCGGACGAAGGCGCCGAACGGGACGATCTTGGTGACCTTGCCCGGCACGACCTGGCCGATGTCGTGGGTCCGGGCGAACAGCTGCCACGGGTCCTCCTGCGTCGCCTTGAGCGACAGCGAGACCCTCTCCCGGTCCATGTCCACCTCGAGGACCTCGACGGTGACCTCCTGCCCGACCTCGACGACCTCGCCCGGGTGGTCGATGTGCTTCCAGGACAGCTCCGAGACGTGCACCAGGCCGTCGACCCCGCCCAGGTCGACGAACGCGCCGAAGTTGACGATCGAGGAGACGACGCCCTTGCGGATCTGACCCTTCTGCAGGGTGGTGAGGAACGTGTGTCGGGTCGCCGACTGCGTCTCCTCCAGGAAGGCCCGACGGGAGAGCACGACGTTGTTCCGGTTCTTGTCCAGCTCGATGATCTTGGCCTCGAGCTCGCGGCCGACGTACGGCGCGAGGTCGCGGACCCGCCGCATCTCCACCAGGGACGCAGGCAGGAAGCCCCGCAGGCCGATGTCGATGATCAGGCCGCCCTTGACGACCTCGATGACCGTCCCGGACACCATGCCGTCGGCGTCCTTGCGCTTCTCGATGTCGCCCCACGCACGCTCGTACTGGGCCCGCTTCTTGCTCAGGATGAGCCGCCCGTCCTTGTCCTCCTTGGTGAGGACGAGGGCGTCGATCTGGTCGCCCACGGAGACGACCTCGTTGGGGTCGACGTCGTGCTTGATCGACAGCTCGCGGGAGGGGATGACGCCCTCGGTCTTGTAGCCGATGTCGAGCAGGACCTCGTCGCGGTCGACCTTGACGACGGTGCCGTCGACGATGTCACCGTCGTCGAAGTACTTGATCGTCAGGTCGATGGCGTCGATGAACGCCTGCTCGGACCCGAGGTCGTCGATCGCGATGCCAGGCGCTGACGGATCCGCCAACGTTGGGATCGCGACGGCCTGCCGGGCCGGGGTTCCGCCGTTGCCCGTGGCCACGGGGGCGACGGTGCTGTCCGGGTCGATGGACACGGCGGGTGCGTCGGTGCTGATGGTCATTGAGGAGGGACTCCGAACCGGAAAGGGTGGGTGGGTGGGGCGGACCCGGCTCACCGGCGACGACCTCGTCCCCGGCACGCACCCTGGATCGGAATCGACGCCCGGGAACTGTGACGGCGGAACCAGCTCAGGGCAGTCGCGACCTGCTCCGTCCGAGGTCACGTGGGTCTACTACCTGCGTCAAGCTTATCGAGGCCGCGCAAGCACGGTCAATCGAGAGTCACCGCCCGTTCGCGCCTGCTCGCCGGATTCCTCGGCGCCGGCACCCTCGCCACCCACGCCGCCGAGGTGACGGCGACTCTGACTACCCCTGCGCACGCACCGGAGGCGACGACGACGCCGGGGTCGGGGTCGGGGTCGGCCTCGGCTATTTCATGGGACTCGGGCAGCCGGTCGGCGTCGGCGTCGGCGTCGGCGTCGGCGTCGGCGTCGGCGTCGGCGTCGGCGTCGGCGTCGGGGTGAGTGTCGGCGTCGGGGTCGGGGTGAGTGTCGGGGTCGGGGTGAGTGTCGATGTCGGGCTCGGGCTCGGGGTGAGCGTCGGGGTCGGCGTCGGCGTCGGCGTGAGCGTCGACGTCCGGCTCGGGCTCGGGCACGTCGAGCTCGGCGACGCCGTTGGGCTGGGCGACCGCGTGTTGGTCACGGTGGGCAACGGACTCGGCGTGCTCGTCGGCGTCGGCGTCAGCACCGGGCTCGGCGTCGGCGTCAGCACCGGGCTCGGCGTCAGCACCGGGCTCGGCGTCGGCGTCAGCACCGGGCTCGGCGTCGGCGTCAGCACCGGGCTCGGCGTCGGCGTCAGCACCGGGCTCGGCGTGGGCGGGACGGGGCTGGTCGGGACGGGAGCCGGCGGTGCGGATCGCGCCGGGAGCGTCGGTGCAGGCGAGGCCGGTGCAGGCGGAGCCGGTGCAGGTGGGACGGGAGCCGGTGCAGGCGGAGCCGGTGCAGGCGGAGCCGGTGCAGGCGGAGCCGGTGCAGGCGAGGCCGGTGCAGGCGAGGCCGGTGCAGGCGGAGCCGGTGCAGCCGGGACAGGAGCCGGCGGTGCGGATCGCGCCGGGAGCGTCGGTGCCGGACGCGGTGCAGGCGGAGCCGGTGCAGGCGCCGCCGGTGCAGGCGCCGCTGCGGCGGGCCGACGGAGCGCCGGTGCAGGGGTCCAGGCCGGCGCGGTGTCCGGTGCCCCGGCAGGAAGCACCGCGGTGACCGGGACCACCGGACCGCCGCCAGGCGCTCCGATCCCGACGACCGCGCCGTCGGTGTACCGGCGGATGTAGGAGACAACCAGGCGCACGTAGTCGGCCGAGTGGTTGTAGCTGTAGATGGCCGCGGCCAGGTCGCCCGGCCGCGAGAGGTCCCTGCCGCCGGCGCACAGGTAGCGGGCGGTGGCGAGCGAGGCGTCGTCGATGTCGTTCGGGTTGGCCACGCCGTCGCCGTCGGCATCGGCGGCCCAGATCTTCCAGGAGCTGGGGATGAACTGCATCGGCCCGACGGCACGGTCCCACGTGGGGTCTCCGTCGAGGGCGCCGCCGTCGGTGTCGGCGATCGCCGCGACGCCCCTGCCGTTCAGTACCGGACCGAGGATCGGCGCGGTGGTCACACCGGCGGCCGTCACCCGGCCACCGCGTGCGTGCCCGGACTCGACCATCCCGATCGCCGCGACCGTCTGCCAGCTGATGCGGCATGCCGGGTCGCTGGTCGCCATCAGCTCGGCCGCTCGGCGGTATGCGGTGAGCACCCGGGCCGGGATGTCGCTGGCACCGACGCCGCCGGCCGCCACGGTGTCCCCGGAACCGCCGAGGATTGTGGTCTGTCCGCTTCCGGTCGGGGCGGGGAGGCGGTCGGCGACGGGAACCGCCGTGGGCGCGACCGGCGGAACAGCTGGAGCTGCGGGCGGGACCGGCGGCGCGGCCACCACGCCGTCCCGTCCGCCGTTGTCGCCGATCGACCTGCCCGGGCCACCGGTCGCCGGGGTCCCTGCCGAGGCTGCGGCCTGCGCCGAACCCGGTTTAGCGGTGGACGCGACCGGTGTCGCCACCGCGGTCACCACGGCCGCAGCCGCCATCAGGGCCGCAACCCGCGGGATCCGACGTGCCTGTATCGCTCGCATACCACCCTCGTCCTCGCTCTGCGGGCCGATCGTCGGCGTTCCGGCCCCAGGTGCCGCCGTCCGGGCGACGTTAACGCGCCCGTCGGGACGAGGCCGGTGAACCGAAGTGAAGACATGGACAACAGACGCTCAGTTACCGAGTCAGTTACCAAGCGTGACTCTAGTCGAACGGGTCAGTGACCCGCTGCGTGCCAGCTCTGCCCCACACCGACCGAGACCTCCAGCGGAACCGAGAGCCCGGCGGCGGCCCCCATCCGGTCCCGGAGCAGTGCCTCGAGCCGGTCGCGCTCGCCGGGCGCGACCTCGACCACGAGTTCGTCGTGCACCTGCAGCAGCAGTCGGGACGACAGCTGCTGCTCCCGGAGCGCGGCGTCGACGCCGAGCATGGCGACCTTGATCACATCGGCCGCGCTGCCCTGGATCGGTGCGTTCAGCGCCATCCGCTCGGCCATCTCCCGCCGTTGCCGGTTGTCGCTGGACAGGTCCGGCAGGTAGCGACGACGCCCGAGCAGCGTGGCGGTGTATCCGGTGCTGCGGGCCTCGTCCACGACGCCCCGCAGGTAGTCCCTGACCCCGCCGAAGCGCTGGAAGTACCCGTCCATCAGGCCGCGTGCCTCGTCCGGGGTGATCCCGAGCTGCTGGGACAGCCCGTAGGCGGACAGCCCGTAGGCCAGTCCGTAGTTCATCGCCTTGATCCGTGCGCGCTGGCCACCGTCGACGCTGTCGGCCGGCACGTCGAAGACCCGCGACGCGGTGGCGGCGTGGAAGTCCTCACCGGAGCGGAATGCCTCGGTCAGCCCGGCGTCGGCCGAGACGTGCGCCATGATCCGCATCTCGATCTGGCTGTAGTCGGCCGTCAGCAACGTCTCGAAGCCGTCCCCGACGACGAACGCCTCGCGGATCCGCCGGCCCTCCTCGGTGCGGATGGGGATGTTCTGCAGGTTCGGGTCGGTCGAACTGAGCCGGCCGGTCGCGGCGATCATCTGGTTGAAGGTGGTGTGGATGCGCCCGTCGTCGGCGACCGTGTCCAGCAGACCGCGGACGGTGACCCACAGCCGGGTCGCGTCGCGGTGCTCGAGCAGGTGGGCGAGGAACGGGTGCGCGGTCTGTGCGAACAGGGCAGCCAGGGAGTCCGCGTCGGTGGTGTACCCCGTCTTCGTCCGCTTGGTCTTCGGCATCCCGAGCTCGTCGAACAGCACGCCCTGCAGCTGCTTGGGCGAGCCGAGGTTGAGCTCGCGGCCGAGCACGTCGTAGGCCGCGGCCGCCGCCTCCTCGATCCGACCGGCAAACCGGTCCCGCAGCTGCTCCAGCAGCCCGACGTCGACCGCGATCCCGGCCCGCTCCATCGAGGCGAGTACGCCGGTCAGCGGCAACTCGACGTCGGTGAGCAGCGGCCGCAACTCCCGCTCGTCGAGCTGGCCGGCCAGGACCACGGCCAGGTCCAGGGTGGCCCGGGCGGCGACCATCGCATCGGAGGCGACGACCGGTACCCCGTCCGGGTCCCGTTCCAGCGCGGCGTCGACGTCGGCGACCCCGGTCAGCAGGTCCAGCGCCGGCTGGTCGGACTGGTCAGCACCCGCAGACAGCGCCAGGTCGCGGTGCAGCAACCGGACCGTCAGGTCGGCGAGGTCGTAGGAGCGCTGGTCCGGCGCGACCAGGTAGGCGGCCAGGGCCGTGTCCATCGTGACGCCGGCCAGGCCGAAGCCGCGGGCGTGCAGTGCGTGCGCCGGACCCTTGACGTCGTGCAGCGCCTTGGCCGAGGCCGGGTCGGCGAGCCAGCCGGCGAGCGCCGCGTCGTCCTGCGGGGTGAGCCGCGCCGGGTCCAGGTAACCGGCTGTCCCGCCGGAGGTGGCCAGCGCGACACCGGCGACATCGCCGGTCCCCCGGCCCCACGAGCCGACGACGGTCACCCCCGTGACGGTGCCGGGGCCGGCGTACCGACCCAGCCACCCGGCGACGGAGCCGGGCTCGAGCAGGACCCCGGCGACCTCGAACCCACCGGTCGTCTCCGGCTCGGCGGCCTGCAGCGTGGCGAACAGCCGCTCCCGCAGGACGCGGAACTCCAGGGAGTCGAACACCTGGTGCACCTCGTCGCGGTCCCAGGCCCGCATCACCAGCTCGGCCGGGGTGACGGGGAGGTCCAGGTCGCGCACCAGACCGTTGATCGAGCGGTTGCGCAGGACGCCGGACAGGTGCTCGCGCAGGCGGTCCCCGGCCTTGCCCTTGATCTCGTCCGCGCGGTCGACGACCCCGTCCAGACCGCCGTACTGGGTGATCCACTTCGCGGCCGTCTTCGGGCCAACCCCCGGGACCCCCGGCAGGTTGTCGCTGTCCTCACCGACGAGCGCGGCGAGCTCGGGGTACTGCGCCGGGTCCAGCCCGTACCTCTCGCGCACCGCGTCCGGGGTCATCCGGGCCAGGTCGGACACGCCCTTGCGCGGGTAGAGGACGGTGACGCGGTCGTCGATCAGCTGGAAGACGTCGCGGTCACCGGACACCAGCAGCACGTCGAAACCGTCGGCCTCGGCCCGGGTCGCCAGCGTCGCCAGGACGTCGTCGGCCTCGAAGCCCGGTGCTTCGACGTAGGGGATCCGCAGGGCGTCGAGCACCTCGCGGATCAGCGGGACCTGGCCGCTGAAGGCATCCGGCGTCGCGCTGCGGTTGGCCTTGTAATCGGCGTACTGCTCGGCGCGGAAGGTCTGTCGGGAGACGTCGAAGGCGACGCCGAGGTGGGTCGGCTGCTCGTCGCGCAGCACGTTGATGAGCATCGAGGTGAACCCGAACACCGCGTTGGTCGTCTGACCGGTCGCGGTGGAGAAGTTCTCTGCGGGCAACGCGAAGAATGCCCGGTACGCCAGCGAGTGACCGTCCAGCAGCAGCAGCCGGGGCCGCTCCGGCTCGGCGCGCCGGGCGGGGCCCTTCTTCGCCGGGGCTCTCTTCGCCGGCGCCTTCTTCGCCGGGGCCCTCTTGCTCGCGGGTGCCGGTGCCGGTGCCGGCACCGGTGGCGTCGCCTCGACCGAGGGCGCGGTCCCGGAAGCGGTGGCAGGCGTCGCCGAGGACATGAGCCGACCCTAGAGGTGAGGTCGGACAACAGAGGTGAGGTCGGACAACGTCCGGCGTCCCGGGCCGGCGGGGACCTCGCGGGCGTCAGGATTGCCGGATGAGCGATCTGGCACCCGTCGCGCTGCACGAACGGCTCGGCATCGAGGTCACCGAGGCGAGCGCGGAGCGGGTTGTCGCGACGATGCCGGTCACCGGCAACACCCAGCCGGCGGGCCTGCTGCACGGCGGCGCGACCGCCGCCCTCGCCGAGGGGGTGGCCTCGATCGGGGCGGGTCTGCACGCCGGACCCGACCGCACGGCGCTGGGGGTCGACCTGTCAGTGAGCCACCACCGGGGGGTCCGGGACGGCCGGGTGACCGCCGTCGCCCGGCCGCTGCACCGCGGGTCCACGATCGCCACCTACGAGGTGGCGGTCACCGACGACGCCGGCAGGCGGGTGGCAACCGCCCGGCTCACCTGTGTGCTCCGCTCCCGCGGCTGAACCCCCGCTGGTTCGAACCGGCCGTCGCAGGTGTCCCCCCCGGGGGTCAGCCCTCGCCCAGGTAGGTCTTCCGGACGTTGTCGTCGACCAGCAGGTCACGGCCGGACCCGTGCAGGACGACCCGGCCGACCTCCAGGACGTAGCCGTAGTCGGCCAGCGACAGGGCGGCCAGCGCGTTCTGTTCCACCAGCAGCACGGTGGTGCCCTGCTCGCGCAACTCGACCACGGTGTCCATGATCTTCGTGGTCATGATGGGGCTCAGGCCCATGGACGGCTCGTCGAGCATCAGCAGGGTCGGCCGGCTCATCAGCGCCCGGCCCATCGCGAGCATCTGCTGCTCCCCGCCGGAGAACACCCCCGCCGGGTTGCGCCGCCGCTCACCGAGGACCGGGAACATGTCGTAGACCCGGTCCAGGTCCGCGCGTGTCTCGGCGCCCCGGCCACGTGAGTAGGCACCGAGCAGCAGGTTCTCCTCCACCGACATCCGGGGGAAGACGTGCCGGCCCTCGGGTGACTGACCCAGACCGAGACTCACCACCTTGTGCGCGGGAACACCGTCCAGCCGCCGGCCGGCGAAGGTGACCGACCCGGAGGCGACCGGCAGCAGCCCGGACAGCGCGCGCAGCGTCGTCGTCTTGCCCGCACCGTTGGAACCCACCAGGCAGACGACCTGGCCCTGCTCGACGGTGAACGAGACGCCCTTCACCGCCTCGACCGCGCCGTACCGGACCACGAGGTCGTCGACCTCGAGCAGCGGGCTCATGCCGGTCCAACCCCCTGCGGCCGGGGCGCGGGCGTCGCCGGGTCGGGCGCACCCCCGATGTAGGCCTCGATCACCTTCGGTCGGACTGGACAGCTGCCGGCTCCCCACGGGCCAGCACCTCCCCGCGCGCGAGCACCGTCACCTCGTCGCAGAGCCCGAAGATGAACCGGATGTCGTGCTCGATGACGACCACCGACAGCCCGCGGTCCCGGATCGCCCGGACCAGGCCCGCCGCCGCCCTGGTCTCCTGCGGATTCATCCCCGCGGTCGGCTCGTCGAGCAGCAGGACCGACGGCTCGGTCGCCATCGCCCGGGCGATCTCCAGCCGCCGCTGATCCCCGTAGCTGAGGTTCCGCGCCAACTCACCCGACACCCGCGACAGTCCGGCGAAGTCCAGCAGCTCGCGGGCGAGCTCCCGGGACTCCCGCTCCTCCCGCCGGTAACGCGGGCCGCGGCCGATCGCGGAGAAGACGCCCGCCCGCGTTCGGCAGTGCCGCGCGACCAGGACGTTCTCCTCCGCGGTCATCGTCGAGAACAACCGGATGTTCTGGAAGGTCCGGGCCAGGCCCGCGGCGGTCACCTGGTAGGGCTTGGTGGACAGCGTCTGCCCGCGCAGCCGGACTGTCCCGGACGTCGGCTTGTACAGCCCGGTCAGGCAGTTGAAGAAGGTCGTCTTCCCGGCGCCGTTCGGCCCGATCAGGCCGACGATCTGCCCTTCGCCGACCGCGAAGTCCACCTCGCGGATCGCCACGAGGCCGCCGAACCGCATCGTCACCCGCGTCGCCTCGAGCACCGGTCGTGCCACCGGCGCACCGGCTCCGGGCGGCACAACCGCGGTCACGCCGCGCTCCCGACGTTCGAGCGGGGCTGGGCCAGCGCCCCGGCCGGCCCGAGCTCGCCGGCGTCGCCGTCGGCGTGCAGCTCCAGCCGCCGCCGCGAACTCGGCAGCAGGCCCTCGGGGCGGAACCGCATCATCAGCACCAGCAGCAGCCCGAACAGCAGCAGCCGGTTGTCCTGGAAGAAACGAAGCTTCTCCGGCAGCAGGATCAGGATCGTCGACCCGAGGATCACCCCGGCGATGTTGCCCATTCCGCCGAGCACGATCGCGGCGACCAGGAACGAGGAGTAGAGGAACACATAGTTGTCCGGTACCGAGGAGGTGTCGGAGTGGGCCTTGATGGTCCCGCCCAGCCCCGCGAGCAGTGCCCCGCCAGAGAACGCCAGCAGTTTGAGGCGGTAGGTGTTGATGCCCATCGCCTCGGCTGCGGTCTCGTCCTCCCGGATCGCCACCCATCCGCGCCCGATCCGCGACCGGGCGACCCGGGAGACCCGGGAGACCACGAAGACGATCAGCCCGACCAGCATCAGCAGCAGCAGGTAGTAGTTGCTGAACGAACCGAGGGTCACCCCGAACAGGACGTGTGAGGTGTCGAACTCAAATCCCCCGAAGTCCAGGCCCGGAATCGCGGCGATACCGTTCGGGCCGCCCGTCACATTGGGCCCGTTGGTGCCGCCGAGGTTGTTGACGGTGATCCGGAAGATTTCACCGAACGCCAGGGTCACGATGGCCAGGTAGTCCCCGCGCAGCCGCAGCGTCGGCAGGCCGATGATCAGGCCGAGGACCGCCGACACGAGTGCGCCCAGCAGCATGACCACGCCGAACGGCGGCGTCCACCCGACGGTGGCGAAGATCGACCCGGACAGGATCGCCGAGGTGTACGCACCGGCGCCGACAAAGGCGATGTACCCGAGGTCGAGCAGGCCGGCGTACCCGATGACGATGTTCAACCCGATCGCTGCCGCGGAGAACACCAGCACCTGCACGGCTATCGACATGTTGGCGTCGCTGCCGTTCTGGGTGAACGGGAAGACGACCGCCGCCGCGAACCCGGCGAGGACGAAGACCGTGGCGAACCGCTGGGTCTGGGCGCCGACCCACGCCACGGCACCGGCCCGCCGCAGGACGGTGACGGCCGCGCCGAGGAACAGGCCGAAGGCTACGAACTGCACCGGATCGGACTCGTCGAGCAGCTTCACGGCGGCGACCAGTCCCACGGCGACCACGAGCAGGACCACGGCGACCCCGGCGGCGGCCGGCGCCCGGCGCCCCGCCTGCCGGGGCCGGTCGGCCTCCTGCGTGCCGGCGGCCGGGGAACGAGGCAGCGCGCGGCCGCCGGCCAGGGCGAGCAGGGCGCCGACCACCGACACCCAGCACCCGGCGGCGACGTTGACCGTCCCACCGAGCGCCGTGGTGATCTCCACCACCGCCAGCACCGCCAGCACCGCGCCCCACACCGCCGCGGCGCGCCCGGCACCGCCGGCCCACGCCTGGAGCCCACCTGTCCCGCCGCGCGCCGGTCGCGGACGGGCGAGGACAGCCGCCACCAGCGTGGCGACCCCGAGCACGAGGGTCCACCACTGGATCCCCCCGGGATAGAACGCGTAGGTGAGGTTGCCGCCGAACGACGGGTCGTGGGCCCACGGCAGCAGCGTTCCGGCGGCGGCGAGCAGCCCGCCCAGCGCGGCGAGCAGCCAGCCGAACCGCCCGAGCCGGGCCGCGAACGTCGCGTCCACCCGGGCCGGCGCCGCCCGCGCGGTCATGCGCGGTCCGTGACCCGGGCGCCGAGCCGGCCCTGGGGGCGCAGCACGAGCACGATGATCAGCACCACGAAGGCCCAGACGTCCTTCCACGCGTTGCCGCCGAACTGGCCGGGGATGTACTGGGTTGCCATGGTCTCGATCAGGCCGACCAGCAGGCCGCCGAGGATCGCACCGTTGATGTTGCCGATCCCGCCGAGAACCGCGGCGGTGAACGCCTTCAGTCCGGCGGTGAACCCGTCGAAGTAGTTGATCGTGCCGTAGCGCACGCCCTGGGCGAGCCCGGCGATCCCGGCGAGGGAGGCGCCGAGCACGAACGCCGTGACGATGATCCGGTCGACATTGATACCCATCAGCCGCGCCGTGTCGGGGTCCTGGGCGGTGGCCTGCATGGCCCGGCCGGACCGGGTCCGCTGCACGAACCAGTTGACGAACAGTCCGCACACGATCATCAGGGCGATGATCAGCAGGGTGCTCCGCTGGATCAGGACCGACCCGAGTGCGATCGGCGCACCGCTGACGACGTCGATGGCCGGGAACGGCAGGCGCGACGTCGCGCCCGGGTAGCGCGTCCGGACCGCTTCCTGCAGGAAGATCGACACCCCGATAGCAGTGATCAGCGGCGCGAGCCGCGGGGCGTTGCGCAACGGCCGGTAGGCCATCCGCTCGACGATCAGCGACACCACCACCGACGTCACCACGGCAGCGACCAGCAGGACCGGCAGTGTCCACAGAGCGGTGCTCCGGCCCAGCACCCACGTCCAGGTCGCCAGCGCCCCGAACGACCCGATCATGAAGATCTCGCCGTGGGCGAAGTTGATGAGCTGAATGATCCCGTACACGATCGTGTAGCCGATGGCGACGAGCGCGTACAGCGAACCGAGCGCCAGGCCGTTGCTCAGCTGCTGGAAGAATTGGGTCACGGGAGCAGGACCTCTCGACCGGAATGGTCGGTGCCGGCCGCCCCGCCAGGTTGGGGCAGCCGGCATCGTGGGGTGTCGCCACGTCCGCCGGCGGACGCGGTCAGGTCACTGCCGGAAGGTGCCCGTCTGTGCCGCGACCCACTTGCCGCCGGTCACCTTGTAGACGGTGAGGGTCTTGTTCGTGGCGTCGCCGAACTGGTCGAAGGACACCTTCCCGGTCACCCCGTCGACCGAGGTCTGCTGCACCGCGGTCACGATCGCCGGACGGGCCTCCTGGACGCTCGCGGCAGCCGGCAGCGCCTTGGCCAGCGCGGCGATCAGTGCGTTGGCCGCGTCGTAGGCGTAGGCGCCGTACGGGCCGTAGGGCTGGGGGTAGTTGCCGGCCGTTTACGCGTCGATGAACGTCTTACCCGACGGCAGCGACTCGACGGGTGCACCGACCGAGGTCGACAGGTCGTTGGCGCGGCCACCGAGGGAGATGTACTGGGCGGAGTAGATGCCGTCCCCGCCCATCAGCGGCACGGCGACGCCGGCACTCTGCATCTGCTTGGACAGCGGTCCCGCCTGCGGGTACTCCCCGCCGTAGTAGACCAGCTGCGGCTTGGACGCCGCGACCTGGCTGATGGTCCCGGAGAAGTCGGTGTCGGTCGGCGCGATCGTCGCCGAGCGGGTGATCGTCCCGCCGAGGGACTTGAAGCGCGCTTCGAACGTGGAGGCGAGGCCCTGCCCGTAGGTCTTGGTGTCGTTGACCGTGGCGACCCTGGTCAACCTCAGCGTCTTGAAGACGTAGTCGGCCGCAAACGGGCCCTGCACCAAGTCGGTGGTGCAGACGCGGAAGTAGGTCGAGTAGGTGCGCTTGGGCTTCGCCGTGTCGGCGCCCTGGGTCAGGCCCGGGTTGGTGTTCGACGGGCTGATGATCGCGATGTTCGCCCGCTGGAGCACGGGCTGGACGACCTGGGCCGTGGACGAGTTCAGCGTCCCGACGACACCACCGATGGCCGAGTCGGCCGACAGAGCGGTCGCGGCGTTCGTCCCCGGTCCCGTCGCGCCCTGGTCGTCCTGTGCGTCGAGGGTGAGGGTGTAGCCGTTCACGGTCTTCTTCTCGTTGGCCTGCTTGACCGCCAGGTCGACGGCGTTGCGGATCCCGAGGCCGACCGCGGACAGATCCCCGGACAGCGGGGCGATGACCCCGATCTTCACGGTCTTGGCCGAGCCCGACGAGGACGTGGCGGTGGATCCCGAACCGGAGCCGGTGCTGCGCGAGCCGCACGCGCTGACGACCAGGGCGGTGGCGGCGAGTCCGACGACGAGCCGGGCGGTGCGCGAGCGCACGATCATGCGCGGTCCTTCGTTGTCAGGAGAGACCCGGCGGCCGACGGGCGGAACGGGCCGACGATGGCGTACGCGCCCGAGCCGGGCCGATCAGCTCTTGATCTGGTCGGAATGTAGACGCCCGGACCCCCCGACCCCGGTCGGACCGCCCGACTTCACCTGTTCGTAACGCAGTTGTGCCTCCAGCGGCCGCTCGGTGCCGTCGGCGGGACATGTCGTGCCCGTCTGACGACCGTGTGCGAACGGCCGTACGGCTGAACGCACGACGGGGCGGGTGTGCGCCCCGGTCAGGCGCCGCCGGCGGCCGCCTCGGTCTCGTCGACGATCACTTTGGCCACGTCGCGCATCGTGGTGCGCTTGTCCATCGCGGCCTTCTGGATCCACCGGAACGCCTCGGGCTCGGTCATCTTGAACCGGACCTGCAGCTGACCCTTGGCCCGGTCGACGATCTTGCGCGTCTCCAGCCGCTCGCCGAGGTCGGCGACCTCACGCTCGAGCTGGGTGATCTCCTGGAACCGGGAGATCGCCATCTCGATCGCCGGCACCAGGCTGGACTTGTCGAACGGCTTCACCAGGTACGCCATCGCACCGGCGTCGCGGGCCCGCTCGACCAGGTCCCGCTGACTGAACGCGGTGAGGATGACGACCGGCGCGGTGCGGTTCTCCGCGATCCGTTTGGCCGCGCTGATCCCGTCCAGCTTCGGCATCTTGACGTCGAGCACGACCAGGTCGGGCCGGGTCGCCATCACCAGCTCGACGGCGGTCTCGCCGTCGCCGGCCTCGCCGACGACCTCGTAGCCCTCCTCGCCGAGCATCTCCACCAGGTCCAGGCGGATCAGCGTCTCGTCCTCGGCCACCACGACCCGCCTGCTGTTCGTGGCACCTGCGCTGGTCTCACTCACGATCCGGTCTCCTTCTTCCGTCTGCACGCTCCGTCCGGGGTGCCCGCGGAGCCTATCGAGCCGGCCTGTCCGTCGGCGGCCGGCGGCTACTGTTCGGCTGGCCCGCTGGCCGCCGCCGGGCCACGTCGACCGGCTCAGCGGCGCCCCGGTAGCCCAATGGCAGAGGCACGGTGCTCAAACCACCGCCAGTGTGGGTTCGACTCCCACCCGGGGCACCTGGCAAGTTACTGATCAGTGGGGCGCACAGCAGCGTCAACATCGGCGACGGGGATGTCGCGGCGCTCACGGAGCTCGCGGACCCGGACGTGGTGAGCGACAGGCGTTGCCGACAGGACCCGCCCGATGACCGCCTCGAAGAACGGGCCCGCGGCCACATCGGCTGGAACGAGATCTTCGCGTACGACGACCGGGCCGTTCCCGTCCCACTCGACGAGTACCAGCCCGGTAGCCGTGTAGCCGTTGCCCGCGCCGTCGTCGCGGAGCTTGCGCATCATGTCGACGGTCCGCTCGAAGGCGTCCGGTTCGGCGGTGACCACTGTCGACCGCTGGACGAACAGGAAGCCGACAGCCGCGAGCGGGTGTCGGCCGCGCAGGTTGCCTGCATCCCCGTAGGCCTCCTCGAAGCGGTTCGCGAGGTTCTTCCCGAACGACGAGGTCTGCGCCTTCGTCGAGATGAGCACCTCGGGTCCGCGGTCCCAACGGGACACCACAACGTCCACCTGCTTCTCGTAGGCCTTCCCGAGGACGCGGGCGTCGGTCGGGGTCACCGACGGCATGGCGGTCACGCGTTCCCACACCTCGGCCCGTAACCGCGCCGGGAGCAACCCCACCGCGCGGACGAGGTCGTCCGAGACGACCCGTGGCTGAGTGGCACGTGGCCACACATCGTTCGCACCGAAGCCTGCGCGACGCAGTTCCGCTGCTACCCACGCGTCGATCCCGCGGGCGAAGACTCCGCTCTCGGACTGCTCGCCCCCTCCGACCGGGATGGACAACAGCTCACCCAGCAGCGGGAAGTCGGGCCGGTGGACTGCAGTCGTCCCCGCGTCCCATTCCCACCAGGGACTGGCGGTCCCAGCCGAACGCACGACCGAGTCGTAAGCCGACAGGCCATCGGGGCGCCGGGCCATCAACCTGATTTCCAAGCGGACCGGCCACGACCGACGCGACGGGCCTGCAGTGATCGGTGACCGGCCTCAAGGCACGCGACCTCCGACGGCGCAATCCCCAAGCCGTCAACCAGAACGATCTGGTCGACCAGACTGATCGCCTCAAGCAAGTGGCGCCCGGCGAGCAGTCGTGCGATCTGTTCACGGACCCGTCGCAACTCGGCACTGAGACCAGTCACTACCTCGGGGTCGGGAACCGGCAACAGGTCGGCCTCGCGCGGCTCGAGCTTGAGGATGCCACCGCCGTACGACCGTCCGACGATCTCGGCGCCGAGGACCGTGAGCGAGTTGAGGGCGGCCACGGGCAGGTCCCAGCCGGGTTCCCGCAAACCGGGACGCAGGTAAAGGCCGTGTACCGAGTTCAGGTGCCTGACTTGCGCCGAGTTGCCGATTAGTCGCGGAGTGTCGGCGTTCATCGAGGTCACGAACAGGTCGGGAGGCCGCACCAGCGGAACGCGCCACCACGGCTTACGAACACGGCACTTGTATGCCCGGTCGACACCGGCCGCCACTCCCTCAGCGATGAGTCGACGCGCGGACACGCCGGGCTCAAGACCCGGACGGACCAGCTCGGTGCGACGTCCTTCGACGCCCATCCGCCGCCAGTCGAGAGCCGTGAAGTCAAGGCCCCGCAAGTGAGCACTGCCCGGCGGCGACACGGGCACTAGTTCCTCCGACTGGAGGCCGAGCTGCCCGGCTTCGGCCGGCGATCGCACGAACCAGCGGTTGTTGCCGGTGACCATTCCGAGGGAAGTTTCGCCCCAGGATTGGAGCGGCGCCACCCCCGGCCCGGACGACGTCCGCTCGAAGACCTCCCGCCGTTCGCTGTCAAGGAGGACATCCGACCAGCGATGACCGTCGCTCGCGGCCGCCCAGTCGGTCGATACAGGGCCCGAGAGGGCCAGGGCGGACGCGTCGTCGATGCGCTGGACCTCCCATTTACGCGCCGGACCGCAGCCGTAACCGTCCGCAAACAAGAGCACGACGTCTTGCAGGACGTCGGGAAAGGCGCGGTTGGCGAACAAGACCAGCCGGACGGACTCGAACGACTGCGCCAGAAATCGGCGGACGTTGGCCGCGTAGTTGACCGACAGCAACTCAGCAGGGACGACCAGGCCCAACCTGCCTCCGGGCCGGAGGAACGTCGCGGCGTGCACTGTGAACGCTGCCCATGAACTCGCGAGCCGTGTCAGCTGGACGCCGGCCCGGCCGGCTACCTCCCGGGCGCGGGCGGCGGACTCACCCGCGAAGTCGTGAAATCGAACGAATGGGGGGTTACCGACGACGACGTCGACCGATCCTTCCCCGCATACGCGGAAGAAGTCATCGACCACGATCGAGGCAGAGAGACCTTCGTGGGCGAGACGAGCCTGCGCAGCGATAGCGCTGGCTGCATGAATTTCAACACCCTGGAGGGCAGGCACTGGCGCCCCTAGCGTCCGCAGCCGTCGACCGGCACTCGTCAGGAACGCGGCCTCCCCGCACGAGGGTTCCAAGACGCGCTCGGACGAGGACCGCACTGCCCACTCGACCACGAAGTCACACAGGTGCGGAGGGGTGAAGAACGCACCGCGGGTTTTGCGGAGGGTCGGGCTGTCAACGGAGGCAAGCACAGCTAGACCGTATGGGTGAACGCAGACAAGACCCGGGAGGGCGCTGCCCGCCGGTTGCGGCGGTGGGCGGCTACTCGCACCGCGAACCCAGCCCTCAGGGCGCCGCGCAGACCGGCTCGGCGATCACCGGGGCGTCCGCGTCGACGTAGGCGGGCGCCACCGCGCTCACCGCGTCGCCGATGACGTGCACCCGCACCGCGTTGGTCGAGCCGGGGATGCCGGGCGGGGACCCGGCCACGATGACGACGACGTCGCCCCGCTCGACGTGCCCGGACTCCAGCAGCAACCGGTCGACGCCGAGCACCATCTCATCGGTGTGCCGGTATGGCGGCGTCAGCCGGGTCTCGACGCCCCAGCTCGTCGTGAGCTGACGGGCCACCTCGGGCAGCGGCGTGCAGGCGATCACCGGCACGTTGCTGCGATACCGGGACAGCCGGCGCGCGGAGTCCCCGGTCTGGGTGAAGGCCACCAGGAACCGGGCACCGATCCGCTCGGCGATCTGCGCGGCCGCGAAGGTGATGATCCCGCCCTTGCTGTGCGGGTCCCAGGCGATCTTGGCGACCCGGTCCAGGCCGTGCTCCTCGGTCGCCTCCGCGATCCGGGCCATCGTCGAGACCGCCTCGACGGGGTACTCCCCCACCGAGGTCTCCGCCGACAGCATCAGCGCGTCGGCCCCGTCCAGCACCGCGTTGGCCGCGTCGGACGCCTCGGCCCGCGTCGGGCGCGGGGACGTGATCATCGACTCCAGCACCTGGGTCGCGACGATCACCGGCTTGGCCTTGCGCCGCGCCGCCTCGACGATCCGCTTCTGCGCCAGCGGGACGTCCTCCAGCGGCAGCTCGACGCCGAGGTCGCCGCGGGCCACCATCAGCACGTCGAAGGCGGTGACGATCTCGTCGAGGTTGTCCAGCGCCTGTGGCTTCTCGATCTTGGCGATCACCGGCAGCCGCACGCCCTCGGCGTCCATCACCTCGTGCACCGCGTCGATGTCGGCGGCCCGGCGGACGAAGCTCAGCGCGATCATGTCGGCGCCCAGGTGCAGGCCCCACCGCAGGTCGTCGATGTCCTTCTCCGACATCGCCGCGACGCCCATCGCGACGCCCGGCAGGTTCAGCCCCTTGTGGTCGCTGACCCGGCCGCCGACCACGACGCGGGTGGTGACGTCGGTCGCGTTGACGGCGGTGACCGCCAGGGTCACCTTCCCGTCGTCGACGAGGATCAGGTCCCCGGGGGCGACGTCGTCCGGCAGGCCCTCGTAGGTGGTGCCGCACACGGTCGCGTCGCCCGGGATGTCGCGGGTGGTCACGGTGAACGTGTCCCCGTTCGCCAGGCGGACCGGGCCGTCGGCGAACGTGCCGAGCCGGATCTTCGGCCCCTGCAGGTCGACCATCACCCCGACCGTCCGGCCGGTGGCCGCCGCCGCCGCGCGGACGCTGGCGGACACCGCCTCGTGGTCGGCGTGGGTCCCGTGGGACAGGTTCAGCCGTGCGACGTCCATCCCGGCTCTGATCAGCTCCTCGAGCCGCTCCTGGGAACTGGTCGCTGGGCCGAGGGTGCAGACGATCCGGGCTCTACGCACCCGGCTCAACTTACGGCCCCGGTCCGGGCCCGAGGGCGCGGGCCAGCCGCGTCCACCGGTCAACTGAGGGGGACGGCGTCGGCGGCGACCGGAGCGGGCAGCGTCGTGAATCCCTCCAGGTAGCGGTCGACGGCGGCGGCCACCGCGCGCCCCTCCGCGATCGCCCACACCACCAGCGACGCACCGCGGCCGGCGTCCCCGGCAACGAAGACCCCCGGCGCCGCTGTGGAGTAGTCCGCCGAGCGCTGCACCCGGCCGGCCTCGTCGCGGGCCACCCCGAGGCCGGTGAACAGGTCCTCGTCGTCCGGGCCGGCGAACCCGATCGCCAGCAGGACGAGATCGGCCCGGACGACGAACGGCTCGCCGGTGGCGCCGGTCCGCACCGACCGCCCCGCCTGGTCGGCCTCCAGCAGCTCGGCCACCTCGATGCCGGTGACCGCCGCACCGGAGCCGGCCGCTTCGTCCGGGCCGGCCGCTTCGTCCGGCCCGGCCGCTTCGTCCGGCTCGGCCGCTTCGTCGACCGCGGCGGCGGGGTCCGCATCGGACCACCCGTCGGCGCCGGATCCCCCCAGGCCGGGCACGGTCGGGTCCCCGCCGCCGACGAACCGCAGCGTGGACACCGCGAACCGCCGGGTTCCGCCCTCCTCGTGAGCGGCGCTCTCCCGGTACATCAGCGGCCAGGTCGGCCAGGGGGTGCTGGCGTGCGGCGTCAACGGGGGCTGGGGGTGCACGTCGAGCTGGACGACGTCGGTCGCGCCCTGCCGGTGTGCGGTGCCCAGGCAGTCCGCCGCGGTGTCGCCGCCGCCGATGATCACCACCCGCTTTCCGCGCGCGTCGATCGACGGGCCGCCGCCGGACTCCCGCGCCCGGTTCGCGTCGGTCAGGTAGGTCATCGCCTGGTGGATGCCGGCGAACTCCCGGCCCGGGATCGGCAGTTCCCGGCCCTTCAGCGCACCGCCGGACAGCACGACCGCGTCGTAGCGCCGGCGCAGCACGGCAGCCGGGATGCCCGCGCCGCCCACCTCGGTGTTGGTGCGGAAGACGGTGCCCTCGGCGCGCATCTGGACCACGCGGGCGTCTATCAGCCGCTTGTCCATCTTGAAGTCGGGGATGCCGTAGCGCAGCAGCCCGCCGATCTTGTCGTCGCGCTCGTAGACGTACACCGAGTGCCCGGCGCGGGTCAGCTGCTGGGCCGCGGCCAGCCCCGCCGGGCCGGACCCGACGACCGCCACCCGGCGGCCGGACTGGCGGTCCGGGACCTGCGGGGTGTTCCAGCCCTCGGCGACGGCGCGGTCGGCGATCGCCTGCTCGACGGACTTGATCGTCACCGGGCCGCCGGACAGCTCGGCGTTGATGGAGAGCACACACGCCGGCTCGCACGGGGCCGGACACAGCCGCCCGGTGAACTCCGGGAAGTTGTTCGTCGCGTGCAGCCGCTCGCTGGCGAGCGCCCAGTCGTCGCGCCAGACCAGGTCGTTCCACTCCGGGATCAGGTTCCCCAACGGGCAGGCGGAGTGGCAGAACGGCACGCCGCAGTCCATGCACCGCCCGGCCTGCTCCCGGACGTGCTCGACCCCGCCGGACTCGTAGACCTCCGACCAGTCGCGGATCCGCACGTCGACCGGGCGGCGCGGCGTGGTCTGCCGCGGCGCCCGGGTGAATCCCCACGGGTCAGGCATGAGCGACACCTCCCAGCCCAGTCCGGTGCCCTCGATGATCAGGCCGACTCGCGCCCGGGTCAGGCACGAGCTGCCGTCATCATCGCGGTCGCCGTCGCGGCCTCGTCCAGCCCCTCGGCCCGTGCCCGATCGGCGGCCTCGGTCACCCGGCGGAACTCGACCGGGACGATCGTGGTGAACCGGACTGCCGCCGCGGGCCAGTCGGCCAGCAGCGCGCGGCCGACCGCGGAGCCGGTCTCGGCCGTGTGCCGGGCGACCAGGTGTTCGACCCGCTCGGAGTCGGCGCCGGACAGCGGTTCCAGCGCGACCATGTCCGGGTTGACCCGGTCGTGGTCCAGGTCCAGGACGAACGCGAACCCGCCGCTCATCCCGGCGGCGACGTTGCGGCCGGTCGGCCCCAGGACGAGGACCAAGCCACCGGTCATGTACTCGAACGCGTGGTCCCCGACGCCCTCGGCGACCAGCGTCGCGCCGGAGTTGCGGACGCCGAACCGCTCACCCACCCGGCCGGACACGAACACCTCGCCGCGGGTCGCGCCGTAGGCGATGACGTTGCCGGCGATCACGTTGTCGGCGGCGACGAAACCCCGCCGCGTCGAGTCGGCGTCGGGGCGGACGACGATCCGGCCGCCGGACAGGCCCTTGCCGACGTAGTCGTTGGCGTCACCGTGCAGGCGCAACGTCATCCCCGGCGGCAGGAAAGCGCCGAAGCTCTGCCCCGCCGAGCCGGTCAACGTCAGGTCGATCGTGTCGTCCGGGAGGCCGGCACCGCCCCGGGCGAGCACGATCTCGTGGCCGAGCATCGTGCCGACCGCCCGGTTGACGTTGCGGATCGCCACGGTCGCCCGGACCCGGTCACCGGACTCGATCGCATCCCGGCACATCGCCAGCAGCTGGTTGTCCAGCGCCTTCTCCAGCCCGTGGTCCTGCCCGACCACCGCACGCCGTGGGGCATCGTCGTCGATGCCGAGCTCGGCGGGGGTGGTGAGCAGGGCCGACAGGTCGACGTCGGCGGCCTTCCAGTGCGCGGACGCGTCCGCCGGCTCCAGCAGCTCGACCCGACCGATCGCCTCGTCCAGCGTGCGCAGGCCGAGAGCGGCCAAGTACTCCCGCACCTCCTCGGCCACGAACCGGAAGAACGACTCGACGAACTCCGGCCGGCCGGTGAACCGCCGACGCAGCTCCGGGTTCTGGGTGGCCACCCCGACCGGGCAGGTGTCCAGGTGGCAGACCCGCATCATCACGCAGCCGGACACCACCAGCGGCGCGGTGGAGAAGCCGTACTCCTCCGCGCCGAGCAGCGCCGCGATGACCACGTCCCGGCCGGTCTTCATCGCACCGTCGGTCTGCACCACGATCCGGTCGCGCAGCTTGTTCAGCATCAGCGTCTGCTGGGTCTCGGCCAGCCCGAGCTCCCAGGGCAGGCCCGCGTGCTTGAGCGAGGTCAGCGGTGCCGCCCCGGTGCCCCCGTCGTGCCCGGACACCAGCACGACATCGGCGTGGGCCTTGGAGACCCCGGCGGCGACCGTGCCGATCCCGGCCTCGGCGACCAGCTTGACGTGGATCCGCGCCGCCGGGTTCGCGTTCTTCAGGTCGTGGATCAGCTGCGAGAGGTCCTCGATGGAGTAGATGTCGTGGTGCGGCGGCGGGCTGATCAGCCCGACACCGGGAGTGGAGTGCCGGGTCCTCGCGATCCACGGGTAGACCTTGGAACCCGGCAGCTGTCCGCCCTCGCCGGGCTTGGCCCCCTGGGCCATCTTGATCTGGATGTCCCGGGCGGTGGACAGGTACTCCGCGGTGACCCCGAACCGCCCGGACGCGACCTGCTTGACCTTGCTGGACCGCTCCGCGTCGTACAGGCGCTCGACGTCCTCCCCGCCCTCGCCGCTGTTGGACCGGGCGTGCAGTCGGTTCATCGCGATGGCGATCGTCTCGTGGGCCTCGGCCGAGATCGAGCCGTAGCTCATCGCACCGGTGGCGAACCGGTGCACGATCTGCTCGGCCGGCTCGACCTGGTCCAGCGGCACCGGCGTCAGAGCGCCCTCGCGCAGCCGCAGCAGCCCGCGCAGGGTGCCCAGGCGCCGGGTCGCGTCGTCCACGCGGCGGCTGTACTGCCGGAACAGGTCGTACCTGCCCGAGCGGGTGGAGTGCTGCAGCCGGAAGACCGTCTCCGGGTCGAACAGGTGGATCTCCCCGTCGCGGCGCCACTGGTACTCCCCGCCGGTCTCCAGCCGGCGCGGCGCCTGCGGGCCGCCAATGGACCCGCCGGTCGGGTAGGCCTGCTCGTGGCGCAGGCGGACCTCCTCGGCGACCACGTCCAGCCCGATCCCGCCGAGCCGGGACACGGTGCCGGTGAAGCACCGCGCCACCAGCTCCGGGCCGAGGCCCAGGGCCTCGAACAGCTGGGCGCCGGTGTAGGAGGCGACGGTGGAGACGCCCATCTTCGACATCACCTTCAGCACACCCTTGCCGAGCGCCCTGATCAGGTTGACCATCGCCCGGTCCGGCGCGACCCCGGTGAGCAGCACCTCCGCCCGGGCCAGGTCCTCCACCGACTCCATGGCCAGGTAGGGGTTGACCGCCGCCGCGCCGTAGGCGATCAGCAGCGCGACGTGGTGCACCTCGCGGACGTCGCCGGCCTCGACCACCAGCCCGACCTGGGTGCGCGTCCGCTCCCGGACCAGGTGGTGGTGGACGGCCCCGGTCAGCAACAGGCTCGGGATCGGCGCCTGCTCGGCGTCGGAGTGCCGGTCGGACAGCACGATGATCCGCGCGCCCGCGGCAATGGCCGCCGACGCCTCCGCGCAGATGGTGTCCAGCCGGGCCGAGAGCGCCGCACCGCCGCCGGCCACCGGGTACAACCCGCGGACCACGTGGGTGGCGAAGCCGGGCCGGTCCCCGTCGAGGTCGACGTAGACGATCTTGGCGAGCTCGTCGTTGTCGATCACCGGGAACGGCACCCGCACCTGCGCACACGACCCGGGCCCGGGCGAGAGCAGGTCGTACTCCGGTCCGATCGTGGAGGCCAGCGAGGTCACCAGGTCCTCGCGGATCGAGTCCAGCGGCGGGTTGGTCACCTGCGCGAACGTCTGGGTGAAGTAGTCGAACAGCAGCCGCGGCCGGTCGGAGAGCACGGCGACGGGGGTGTCGGTGCCCATCGAGCCCAGCGGCTCGGCGCCGGTGCGGGCCATCGGCGCCAGCAACAGCCGCAGCTCCTCCTCGGTGTAGCCGAACGCCTGCTGCCGCCGGATCACCGAGGAGTGGGTGTGCACGACGTGGTCCCGCGCCGGGAGCGACGGCAGGTCGACCATGCCGTCGCGCAGCCACTGGCCGTACGGGTGCCGGGCGGCGAGACCGGCCTTGATCTCCTCGTCGTCGACGATCCGGTGGGCGTCGAGATCGACGAGGAACATCCGCCCCGGCTCCAGCCGGCCACGGCGGACGACCCGCGCAGGGTCGATGTCGAGGACCCCGACCTCGCTGGCCACCACCACCAGACCGTCGTCGGTCACCCACCACCGGCACGGGCGCAGGCCGTTGCGGTCCAGCACGGCACCGAGCAGCGTCCCGTCGGTGAACGTCACGCACGCCGGGCCGTCCCACGGCTCCATCAGGCAGGCGTGGAAGGCGTAGAAGTCCCGCAGCTGCTGCGGGAGGTGGGTGTTGTTCTCCCAGGCTTCCGGGATCATCATCAGCACCGCGTGCGGCAGCGACCGACCGGACAGGTGCAGCAGCTCCAGGACCTCGTCGAGGTTCGCCGAGTCCGACGCACCGGGGGTGCACACCGGGCTCAGGTCGGCCACGTCGCCACGCACCAGCCCGCCGCCACCGGTGGACAGCTGGGCCTCCCGGGCCCGCATCCAGTTCCGGTTGCCCTTGATCGTGTTGATCTCGCCGTTGTGCGCGAGGAACCGGTAGGGGTGGGCCAGCGGCCAGCTGGGGAACGTGTTGGTGCTGAACCGGCTGTGCACGATCGCGAGCGCGGACGCGTACCGGGCGTCGGACAGGTCGGCGTAGAACGGCTCGAGCTGGGTCGCGGTGAGCATCCCCTTGTAGACGATCGTCCGACTGGACAGCGAGGCGAAGTAGACCCCGGACGCCTGCTCGACCCGCTTTCGCAGCCGGTAGGCGACGCGGTCCAGCACGAGTCCGGTCCGCGGCGCAGCCCCGGACACCGCCGCCTCGGCGTCGGCCAGGAACAGCTGCCGCATCCGCGGCAGCGTGCGCCGCGAGGTGGGGCCTACCAGGTCCGCCAGCACCGGGACCTCGCGCCAGCCCAGCACGGTCAGCCCCTCCTGGCGGGCCAGGTCGGCGACCACGGTCTCCAGCCCGGCGATGTCGGCCGCCGTCGTGGTGCCGGCGCTGCCGGGCAGGAACGCGGTACCGACGGCGTAGGCGCCCGGCTCGGGCAGGGCGAACGCGGCGACCTCGCGCAGGAAGCGGTCGGGGACCTGGGTGAGGATGCCCGCGCCGTCGCCGGAGTCCTCCTCCGAGCCGGACGCGCCCCGGTGCTCGAGGTTGCGCAGCGCGACGAGCGCGTCGGCGACCACCGCGTGGGTGGGGATTCCGTCGAGGGTGGCGATCATCGCCAGCCCGCATGCGTCGTGCTCGGCGGCCGGGTCGTAGAGGCCGACGGCGCCCGGGGACGCGGTGGCCGGGCCGGCCGACACAAGGCCGGCCGGCACCGGGCGGACCGTCGCGGGTTCAGGGGTCGCCGGTTCAGGGGTCGCAGCAGGGGACACGGGACCTCCAACGGGGACGCCTGCGGACAGGCTCTGCGGAGCCCGGTGTCGACGCCGTCGGCGGCACGCGGGGGCACGGATGGGCGCGGGGATGTCGCGTGACCGCGGGCCGGCCCACCCATGATGGGGCCAGTCGGGCCCGAGCGACCGGAGCTTCCCGCAGGCCGGACGCCGGTCAGACCCGCGGGGGCGGGTCCGCCGTCGACACCAGGGGCCCGGCGGCCGGGGACGCACCGCCCGTTCCGTCGTCGCGGCCGGCACCCGGCCCGGATGCCGGGCTGCCCGTGGGCCGGCGCTGCACCGTCGCGGGGTCCTCCCGGCCCGGGGGCAGACGCCGGGAGAGCACCAGGTAGACGACCGCGCCGACGAACCCCACCAGCGCGGTCCAGTCGTTCACCCGGACCCCGGCGATCGTGTGCGCCGGGTCGATCCGCAGCGCCTCGACCCAGCTGCGGCCAACCGAGTACCCGGCTATGTACAGGGCGAACGCCCGGCCGTGGCCGAGGCGGAACCGCCGGTCGGCAGCCGCCACGAGAGCCGCGACGCCGACGTTCCACAGGGCCTCGTAGAGGAAGGTCGGGTGGTAGGTGGCCACCAGCGGCATGTTGGGCGGCCGGTGCGCCGGGTCGATCTCCAGGCCCCACGGCAACGTCGTCGGACGGCCGTAGAGCTCCTGGTTGAACCAGTTGCCGAGCCGGCCGATCGCCTGGGCCAGTGGCAGGCCGACCGCCAGGGCATCGGCGAACGCGGGCAGCCGCACCCCGTGCCGGCGGGCGTAGGCCCAGGCACCGAGCGCCCCGCCGAGGATCCCCCCGGGGATGCCCAGTCCGCCGCGCCACACCTCCCACACCTGCTCACCGGACGGGTTGGGGCCGAAATAGGCCGGCCAGTCGGTCGCCACGTGGTACAGCCGCGCGCCGACCAGTCCGGCCGGGACCGCCCACACCGCGAGGTCGGTGGCCGTTCCGGGCACGCCACCGCGGGCCACCCACCGCCGGTTGGTGACCGCGGCCGCGACCGCGATGCCAGCCAGGATGCACAGCGCGTAGGCCCGGATGGGGAACGGCCCGACGTGCCACACCCCCTGTGAGGGGCTGGGCAGGAAGGCGCCGAGCCCGGCGGCGCGGATCACTGTGCCTCCACGACACCGAGGGCGCCCACGGCACCGACCGCTCCCATGACACTGGCGGAGCGGACACCGGCGGCGAGCTCGCCGGCCAGCTCGCCGACGGACCGGACACCGGCGGCCTCGCTGTCTGCGTCCAGCAGGCGGCGGACCAGCGCGGACCCGACGATGACGCCGTCGGCGAAGGCCGCGACATCGGCCGCCTGGGCGCCGTCGGACACCCCGAGGCCGACCGCGACCGGCTGGTCGGTGACCGCCCGGACCCGCTGGACGAGGGCCGGCGCGGCGTCGCTGGTGGCAGTCCGGGGCCCGGTGACGCCCATCACCGAGGTCGCGTAGACGAAGCCGCGGCAGGCAGCCACGGTCGAGCCGACCCGGGCGTCGGTACTGGAGGGCGAGACAAGGAACACCCGGTCCAGCCCCGTCCGGTCCGAGGCTGCCAGCCAGGGTCCGCCCTCGTCCGGGACGAGATCGGGGGTGATCAGACCGGCGCCGCCGGCAGCGGCCAGGTCGGCCGCGAAGCGATCGACGCCGTAGCGGTCCACCGGGCTCCAGTAGGACATCACCAGGGTGGGGACGCCGGTCGCGGCGACCGCCTCCACCGTCGCGAGGACGTCTCGGATCCTGGTTCCTGCGGCCAGGGCGAGGTCCGACGCCCGCTGGATGGTCGGCCCGTCCATCACCGGGTCGGAATAGGGAAGCCCGACCTCGACCACGCCGACGCCGGACTCGACCATGGCGTGCATCGCGGCGATCCCGCCCCGGACCGACGGGAAGCCGGCCGGCAGGTATCCGACGAGCACCGACCCGCCGCCGGCGCGGGCGGCGTCGAACGCGTCGCGGGTACGGCTCACGCGGGGTCGGCCAGCCCGAACCAGCGGGCCGCGGTCTCGACGTCCTTGTCCCCGCGCCCGGACAGGCACACGACGATCACCGCGTCCGGGCCGAGGTCGGCGACGACGCCGGGTACACCGGCCAGGGCATGCGCGCTCTCGATGGCCGGGACGATCCCCTCGGTCCGTGCGAGCAGCGCGAACGCGTCCATCGCCGCGGTGTCAGTGACCGCCCGGTAGGTGGCCCGGCCCGTCTGGTGCAGGTACGCGTGCTCCGGTCCCACGCCGGGGTAGTCCAGGCCGGCGGAGATGGAATGGGACTCCTGCGTCTGACCCTCGTCGTCCTGCAGCACATAGGTCCGCATTCCGTGCAGCACGCCGCTGGAGCCGCCGGTGATGGCCGCCGCGTGCCGCATCGTCTGCACACCGTCGCCCCCGGCCTCGATCCCGTACAGCCGCACGGACGGGTCGGGGACGAACGGGTGGAAGATGCCGATCGCGTTGGAGCCGCCGCCGACGCAGGCGACGATCGCGTCGGGCAGCCGCCCGAGCAGCGCCAGGCTCTGGTCGCGGGTCTCCACCCCGCAGATGCGGGCGAAGTCGCGGACCATGGCCGGGTAGGGGTGCGGCCCACCGACGGTGCCGATGCAGTAGTGGGTGTCCTCGACGTTGGCCACCCAGTCGCGGAACGCCTCGTTCATCGCGTCCTTCAGCGTCTTCGACCCGCTGGTGACCGGGACGACGGTGGCACCGAGCAGGCGCATCCGGGCGACGTTCAGCGACTGGCGGTGGGTGTCGACCTCGCCCATGTAGACGACGCACTCCAGGCCGAACAGCGCGGCTGCGGTCGCCGTGGCCACCCCGTGCTGACCGGCGCCGGTCTCGGCGATGATCCGGCGCTTGCCCATCCGGCGGGTCAGCAGGGCCTGTCCGAGGACGTTGTTGATCTTGTGTGCGCCGGTGTGGTTCAGGTCCTCGCGCTTGAGCAGCACCCGGGCGCCCACCGCCGCTGAGTACCGCCGTGCCTGGTACAGCAGGCTCGGCCGGTTTGCGTAGTCGGTCAGCAGGGCTGTCAGTTCGGCCTGGAACGCGGCGTCGGTGCGGCTGTCCTGCCACTGCGCGGTCAGCTGGTCCAGCGCGGCGATGAGCGCCTCGGGCACGAACCGGCCGCCGAAGCCGCCGAAGTAGCCCCGTGCGTCGGGGACGATGTCGCCGAGCGCGTCGTCCACGTCCCCGCCGAACGCGTCGGCGACCGCTGACGCCTCGCGCATCGCGCGGGCTGCCTCGAGCGTCATGTGCTGTCTCCGGTCGCCGGGGCGGTAGGGCGGTCAGGGACCAGTGTGGATCACTCGCTCCCCCGGGAATGGGCGGGGTGTGCGCCGGCGGCGACGAGGTCGGCCACCGCCGAGCGCGGGTCCTTCCCGGTCACCAGCCGTTCACCGACGAGCACGACGTCAGCCCCGGCGCGGCCCAGCTCGATGACGTCGTGCGGTCCGCGGATGCCGGACTCGGCGACGCGGACGACGTCGGCGGGGATCAGCGGCGCGAGCCGGGCGAAGGTGTCCCGGTCGACGTCGAGGGTCGTCAGGTCCCGGTTGTTCACCCCGATCAGCCGGGCGCCCGCGTCCACCGCACGGCTGATCTCCTCGGCGGTGTGGCACTCGACCAACGGCGTCAACCCGATGGACTCGGCCCGCTCGACGAGCGCGACGAGCGCGTTCTGCTCCAGGGAGACAACCATCAGCAGGGCCAGCGACGCACCGTTCGCCCGCGCCTCCCACAGCTGGTAGCTGGTCAGGGTGAAGTCCTTGCAGAGCACGGGGACATCGATGGTCTTCGAGACGGCCGCCAGGTCGGCCATGGACCCGCCGAACCTGCGCCGCTCGGTGAGCACGCTCACCGCGGCCGCGCCGCCCTGCTCGTACTGGCGGGCCAGCTCGGCCGGATCGGGAATCTCGGCAAGCGGCCCCCGGCTGGGACTGGCGCGCTTGACCTCCGCGATCACCGAGATGCCCGGCCCGCGGAACCGGCGCACCACGTCGACCCGGTCCGGCATCCGGGAGACCCGGCGCTTGAGCTCGGCCAGCGGCGTGGCCTGCTGGCGCGCTGCGAGGTCCTCGCGGACGCCGTCGAGGATGCCGTCCAGGACGCTCACCGGCGGTCTCCCTCCTGCGTGGCGACGGACGGCTCGGCGGTGCCGCGTCGTGCTCGCTCCGCGCGGACCCGCAACCGACACGGTAACCGCCGTCGCCGACGGACCGGCGCGCGAGAGCCGACGTCCCTACCTGGCGGGCTCAGGAGGCGGCGTGCGCGCCCGGCTCAGCTTCGGCGCGCCGCTGCCGCGGGTCCTCCTCGCGGTGCGAACCCAGGTAGTCCTCCGCGCTGTCGTACCGGCGCGACCGACTGGGCGGGTACTGGCCGAACCCGGCCAGCTGCAGCAGCTTCGCGGCCAGGATGCCGCCGGCGAACACGACGGCCCCGGCGATGGTGAGCCACAGCAGACCGGACCCGATGCCGAACGCCCCGATCAGCGACCCGAGGAGCATCACCGACACCGAGATCCAGCCCGCCGGAGTCTGGCCGTGGCTGCTGCGCATGTGTCCCCCGTCGTCCTGACGACTGTGCTGTCGACCCGCAGCCCCGTCTTCGTGGCCTGCGTGCTGCGTCGTGGCCTGCGTGCTGCGTCGCGTCTCGCGATCGAGGACCGGCCGGCTGAGTGCCCACGATGCTAGCGCCCGCGGTCCGGCGGTCCGGCCGCGGTCGGGTCGCGCCCGGCCTCTAGGTCGTCCCACAGCGTCGCCGGCGTCGGGCGGGCGGCCAGGGCGCCGGCCGCACCCGGCGGCGGCGTCGGCGCGGGCACCGGGGCCGCCCCCGCTCCGGCCCGACGTGACCGCTGTCCGGTCGACGGTGCCCCGTATCGACGCCCGAGCACCGGCCAGCCACGGCCGCCGACGACGGCAGCCAGCCCGGCGACCACCAGCAGAATCGCCGCAGCGCAGCTCAGCCACGGCCACGCCGACACCCCGACCTGCGCCGCTGCCACGGCGGGAGCGGCCGGAACGGTTGCACCCTCGATCCCGACGGCCGTGTACGGGCCGGCGCCCGGGTCGGTGAGGAACCGGCCGGCCGAGTTCAGCGCGGCGGCGCCGGCCAGCAGCAGCAGCAGCCCGACCACGGTCCGCCCCGCCCGCCGGGTCGCCAGCAGCGCGCCGACGGCGGCCAGCCCCACGACGCCGGCCGCCGTTGCCAGCGGCGCGGCGGCACCACCGGCCGCCGCGACCGGGACCGCACTGACCGCGGACCGGGCGGTACCGGTTGCCCACACCTGAGTTCCGGACAGCGCCGCCGTCCCGCCGCCGACCGCGGCGAGCGCAACCGACACCGCGAGCCCCCGTCGGCCCCTCACCTACCCGGCCCGGGCCCGGCCGGGCGCGAGGCGGCCACGTGGTCGGGGGCGGGGCGCAGCGTCTCGGCGATCGCGACCGCCCCCAGCGCGGCCGCCGCCTTGTGCCGGGTCTCGGCGTCCTCGGTGGCCGGGTCGGAGTCCGCGACGATGCCGCCGCCGGCCTGCACCTGGACCTCGCCGCCGCGCAGCACCGCGGTCCGGATGGCGATCGCGGAGTCGACGTCGCCGGCGAAGTCCAGGTAGCCGACGATCCCGCCGTAGACGCCGCGCCGCGTCGGCTCCAGCTTCTCGATGATCTCCATCGCCCGCGGCTTCGGGGCGCCGGACAGGGTCCCGGCGGGGAAGCAGGCCAGCAGCGCGTCCAGCCCGGTCCGGCCCGGGGCGAGCCGCCCGGTCACCGTGGACTCCAGGTGCAGGACGTGGCTGTAGGAGACCACGTCCATGAAGTCGACGACCTCCACCGTGCCCGGCACGCACACCCGCGCCAGGTCGTTGCGGCCGAGGTCGACGAGCATCAGGTGCTCGGCGCGCTCCTTCGGGTCGGCCAGCAGCCTGGCCGCGCCCGCCGCGTCGTCGGCGGCCGTGGCGCCGCGAGGCATCGTGCCGGCGATCGGGCGGGTGGTCGCCACGTCGCCGACGACCTTGACCAGCGCCTCCGGGCTGGACCCGACGATCTCCGTGCCCGGCCCGGTCGAGCCGTCCAACGCGGGCAGCCGCAGCAGGTACATGTACGGGCTCGGATTCGTGGCGCGCAGCACCCGGTACACGTCGAGCCCGGAGGCCGTGGTCGTGGCGTCGAACCGCTGCGCGACGACGACCTGGAACGCCTCACCGGCGCGGATCTCCTCCTGGGCGGCCTCGATCGCCGCCCGGTGGTCTTCGGCACTGCGCCGGCGCGTGTAGGCGGGCGGCGCGTCCAGGTCGGCGCTCCACACCCCGCCGGTGTCACCCGGCGCCGCGAGCGTGGCCGTCATCGCGTCGAGCCTGGCGACCGCGTCGGCGTGTGCCAGGTCGGCCCGGTCGACCGTGCCGTCGCCGTTGACCGCGTTCGCCACCAGCAGCACCGTGCCGTCGCGATGGTCGTAGACGGCCAGGTCGGTGGCCAGCAGGAACGCCAGCTCGGGCAGTCCGGTCTCGTCGGTTGCCAGCTCCGGCAGCCGCTCCAGGCGACGGACGGTGTCGTAGCCGAGGTAGCCGACCAGACCGCCGGTCAGTGGGGGCAGGTCCGGCAGCCGGGGTGTGCGCAGCAGGTCCAGCGTCGCCGCGAGGGCCGCCAGCGGGTCCCCGACCGGCGCCCCGACCGGCGGGTCCCCCAGCCAGACGGCCTGGCCACCTCTCTCGGTGAGCACCGCTGCAGACGCGACGCCGATGATCGACCAGCGCGACCACGTCCCGCCGTGCTCGGCGGACTCCAGCAGGAAGGTGCCGGCACGGTCGCCGGCCAGCCGGCGGAACAACCCGACCGGCGTCCAGGTGTCGGCGAGCAGCCGGCGGGTGACCGGGACGACCCGGTGGTCGGTGGCCAGGCGGAGGAAGCCGGCCAGATCCGGCTGCACCCCACCCAGTCGCGCCGCGATCACCGGGGCTCCGGCGTGCCGCAACCCTGCACCGCGGCCAGGTCGTTGCTGAAGCAGCTGTGTGTCCCGGTGTGGCAGGCCGGGCCGTGCTGGTCGACGGTGACGAGCAGCGCGTCGCCGTCGCAGTCCAGCGACACCGAGCGGACCTGCTGTCGGTTGCCCGACGTCTCACCCTTCACCCAGTACTCGCCGCGCGACCGACTCCAGTACGTCGCCCGTCCGGTCGTCAGTGTCCGGTGCAGCGCCTCGTCGTCCATCCAACCGAGCATCAGGACCTCACCGGTGCCGTGCTGCTGGATGACGGCGGCCACCAGCCCGAGCTGGTCCCGACGCAGTCGGGCGGCGATCCGCGGGTCGAGCCGGTCGGCGAGGGTGCTGTCCATCAGGCCATTGTCCCGGAGTGCAGCATTGTCCCGAAGCGCCGCATTGGTCCGGAGTGCAAGCGGGGATACGGGCTCCCGCCGGCGTCGGGTGCGGACGGCACGGCGGTCAGCGGACGGGCAGGCCGTCGCGGCGCAGCGCCTGTTTGACGTCGTAGACGGTGTAGCGCCCGAAGTGGAAGACGCTGGCGGCCAGCACCGCGTCCGCGCCGGCCCGGACGGCCGGGGGGGCGTCCGCGGGCGAGCCGAGGCCCCCGCTGGCGATCAGCGGCACCTCGACGGCCGCCCGCACGGCGGCGGTCATCGACAGGTCGAAGCCGTCCTCGGTGCCGTCGGCGTCGATGGAGTTCAGCAGGATCTCCCCCGCCCCGAGGGCGGCGCCACGCGCGGCCCAGCCGACCGCGTCGATGCCGGTGCCGCGCCGGCCGCCGTGGGTGGTGACCTCCCAGCCGGACGCGGTCCCCGCTGCCCCGGCCGGGCACCGTCTCGCGTCGAGGGCCAGCACCAGCACCTGGTTGCCGAACCGGTCGGCGATCTCGGCGACCAGCTCGGGGCGGGCGATCGCTGCGGAGTTGACCGCGACCTTGTCCGCGCCGGCCCGCAGCAACAGGTCGACGTCGGCGACGCTGCGGATGCCGCCGCCCACGGTCAGCGGGACGAACACCTGCTCGGCGGTGCGGCGGACGACCTCCACCGTGGTCCCGCGGCCCTCGTGCGTCGCCGACACGTCCAGGAACGTCAGCTCGTCGGCACCCTGACGGGCGTACTCGGCGGCCCGTTCGACCGGGTCCCCGGCGTCCCGGAGCCCGACGAAGCGCACCCCCTTCACCACCCGCCCGGCGTCGACGTCCAGACACGGGATGACCCGCACAGCCAGGCCTACCCCGGCGGACGTCCCGGCGGCGGTCCCGGAGTGGCCTGCGGTCACCGGCGCCAGGCGGTGCGGCGCCAGACCGTCCGGCGGCGGGGTCGCGGCGGTGACTGGGACGACTGCCACACCGCGCGCCACCGGCCGGGCGCGTCCACCGGGGTAGCCGACCGCGGCACCGGTGCCGAGGGTGCCCGCTGTGCCTCCCACCAGGTCCCGGCGTCCTCGGCGACCAACCGGACGACCGCGTCCCGGACCCGGGGCGCGAACTGGCGCGGTGTCTCCCCGACCGCCGGGACGACCGGGGACCCGAATCGGACGGTGACCGGGAGCCGCCCGGGGGCAGGCCACCGCGAGTCGCGCGGCATGGCGGCGTAGGTGCCGCGCAGCGCAATCGGTACGACCGGCAGGCCGGCCTGCACGGCGAGATAGGCCGGGCCGAGCTTGAACGGGCCGATCGTGCCGTCCTCGGAGCGGGTGCCCTCCGCGAAGATGAGCAGGTTCCAGCCGTCCGCGAGCAGGTCCCCGGGGGTGGTCGGCGACCGCCGGCCGCCGCGCCGCTCCAACGGAAAGGTGTTCAGGGCCAACGCGGTGGACGCCGCCCGCCACCAGACGTCGAAGAAGTAGTCGGCGGCGGCGGCGACGACGGTGCGGCGCGCCCAGCGCCGCGGCAGCGCACCGAGGACCACCGGGGTGTCCAGGTGGGAGGAGTGGTTGGCCACGAACACCACCGGCCCGCTGACCCCGTCCAGCATTTCCCGGCCGGCGACGGTGACGCTGACCTGGCTCCGCACGACCGGGGCCATCAGCCACCGCTGGACGCCCTCGCGGACGACACCCGCCGCCCGGGTCCGGGCCCAGGCGGTCGGGAACGTCCCCGACCGGTCGACGGGCTGAGGCGCACGGGGCTGAGGCGCACGGGGCTGCACAGTCACCGGACGTCCGCGACGAGCCGGGGCGGGCTGTGCAGCAGCGTGATCGACGGGTCGCGCCCGACCGACGCCGACGCGATCTCCAGGGCGTCGTGCAGCGTCGTCGCGGCCCGGCCGCCGACCCGCGCGGCGGCGACCCGGTCCGCACCCACCCAGACCACGTCGCCCAGGTGCGCGCGCATGGCGGCGGTCCGCTCCCACAGCAGGAACGGGTGGACGCCCGGGTAGGCCGCCGACGTCCGGTGCAGGGTGCGGTACCACGGGTCGGTGGCGTAGCGCCGGTCGGCCGCCGCCCACTCGGCGGCGTCCAGGCCGGCCGGCAGGATCTCGCTGTAGAAGTCGGCGTGCGCCGGGTGCTGCAGCTGGGAGAAGGACGGCGTCAGCGGGTGCAGCACGACGGCGACGCCGCCCCGGCGGACCAGCGGGCTCCCGGTGTGCGCACCCAGCAGGGTGTCCAGCGCCAGCGACGCGGCCAGCACGGGGTTCAACGGTGCCCCGGCGTTGTACGGGCCGACCGCGGGCAGCCCGAGGACGACGACGTCGGCCGTCCCGTCGACGCTGACCTGCTGCTGGCGGCACAGGGTCGCCGACGTCGCCGCGGCGACGGCCGAGGACTCCCCGGCGGCGATCCCGACCAGGCCCCGGCCGCCGCGCACCTGGTTCACCAGCCGGGACCGCACCGGCGCCGGCAGCCGGGGGAACACGCCCCGCGTCACGCGGGCGGCCAGCTGGTCGCGCGGGGACCACTCCCACTCCCGGGTCGCCAGGAAGCCGGCGCGCCCATCGGCCGGCACGTCCTGCAGGACCAGCTCGACGGCGAACGTGGGGACGGCCCGGGCGGCCACGGTGCCGGCCGCCGCGGCCGCCGCCGGATCCCCGCACCGGCGTGCGGTCGCGGTCGAGCCGAGGGTCCGCGGCACGGCGGCCGTACCGACGTCACCGGACGCGGTGGCGACGGTGACCCGCACGAGCAGGTCCGACTCGGCGACCCGCCGGTTCAGCACCACCTCGTCCCCGGAGCCGGTCGTGCCGACCGACACCAGTTCCGCCGGGTCGTCCGGGTCGTGGTCGGTCAGCCGGCCCAGCGGCGAGAAGGACCGCGACACCCGCTCTCCGAGCAGAGCGGTTCTCTCGGCCGCCGTCGGGCGTCGGGCGGTGCCGGAGGCGAGCACCACCGCGGCGTCGTCCACTCCGGCCCGCGCCGCAAGTGTGAGCACCGCTTCCACCACCCGGCCGCGCGGGTCCGGTGGCGCGGTCGGCGGCCACGGACGGGTCACCCCGTCGACCGCCACGGTCAACCGGATGCCCGGCCGGAGCAGCGAAGCCAGCGGGTCCAGCCCGAGCGGTGTGGCCAGCGCCTCGTCCACCGCGCGGAGCGGGTCGGCGAGCTCGGCCAGCGGCTCGGGTGGGTAGACCACGCGCGACCCGTACGGCAGCCGGAGCGTGGCCAGGCTCTCCCCCGCCGCAACGGCCAGCGGCGGGGTCCGCTCGTCGACCTTCAGCACGATGCCCGGGCGGCTCACGCGGTGCTCCTCTCGGCTGCGGTCAGCGCACCGGGCGCGGACCAGTCGACGACCGGCCACTGGCGCGCCCGCGCCAGCCGGAACAGCGCGACGTCCGGGCGGACGGCGACCGGGTTGCCGACCGACTCCAGCAGCGCCGCGTCGGAGTGGCTGTCCGCGTAGGCGTAGGACCGGGCCAGGTCCAGCCCCTCCCGGTCGGCGTAGCGGCGCAGCCACGCCCCGCGGGCCTCGCCGACCAGCGGCGGCCCGGTCAGGGAGCCGGCGACCAGCCCGTCCGGGCCCACCGCGAGGTCGGCGGCCATCACCACGTCGAACAGCGACGCGAACGGCCGGGTCAGCGGGCGGATGGAACCGGTCACCAGGATCGTGCGGTGGCCGGCGGCCCGGTGCTCGCGGACCCGCCGCAACGCGTCCGAGGACGCCCGGGCGAGCAGATGGGCGCTGACGGTCTCGTCCACGAGCTCGTCGATCGCCGTCGGGTCCGCTCCGGCGTAGCGCCGGTAGACCGCACGCAGGAACGCGCCGCGGTCCCGGCGCTCGGCGCGCAGCCAGCCCGGCAGCCGGCCGGCCAGCCCGGCGATCTCGCGCACCCGGCCGGCGGGCGTCAGCTCCGGCAGCCGCAGCCACAGGTAGGTCTGCACCACGTTGGCCGCCACGACGGTCCCGTCCATGTCGAAGACGGCGGCCACGTCGTCGGCGGCCGTCAGCGGCCGGGCCACCCGGGCGGTGCGGCTCTGCCGCCGCCCGCGGACCGCGGCGGCCGCCCGCAGCGGCATGGTCACCGCCGGGCAGTGCAGGTCCCGGATGTAGCCGGTCCAGTCGATCTCGGCGGTGTCGAACGCCCAGCCCGGCACGTCGGCCGGGTCCAGGGCGGTGGACAGCGCCAGGGTGGCGTCGTCGATGAACTGCAGCTCGGACTCGGTGTAGGCCCGGTACAGGTCGAGGTAACGGCGCAGGAACGCCAGTCGGCGCCGCTGGGTGTCCAGGCCGACGGTCAGCCGGCGCACGGCGTCCGACCGCGGCACGTGGGTCAGCACGGCATCGGCGACCCCTGCCGCGCGCTCACCGGTCACCAGCAGTCGCTCGACGGCGTCGGAACCGGGGAACCGCCACTGCGCCAGCGGCGCCGCGCCGCGGTCGGACACCACCAGCGGGTGGGCGTCGAAGTACTCCCGGACCAGTTCGTACACCCGGCGGAAGGTCAGCGGGTTCCGCGCGCCGGAGCTGACGTGGAACCACCGCGGCGCGGGCGGGTTGTCCGGGTCCGCGGCGGCCGCGGTCACCGCGGTGGCGGCGACCGCCAGGGTGGCGGCGACGACGTGGTCGACCGGGACGATGTCGACCACCGCGTCGGGGGCCGCGGGGAACTCCGGCAGGTCCCCGCGGCCGTAGGCCAGGATGATCGGCTCGGCCATCTTGAAGCCCTCGATCCAGCCCGGCGTCGGACTTGCCAGGGCGGACTCGATGATGCTCGGACGGACGATGGAGACGCCGAACCCGCGGGTCGCGGCGTACTCCTCGACGACCCGTTCGGCCATGGCCTTGGTGAACGTGTAGCAGTCGGTCCAGCCCAGGCTGCGGGCCCGCTCCCGCCCGGCGTCGACGAGACGGGCCTGCACCCACCCGATGCGGCGGCGCTCGGTGTCGGCGGCACCGGTCAGCGGGCCGGCCTTGCGGTGGGCCCGCTCGGCGTCGGCGCGCAGCCCGGCGAGTACCTCCGGGGTCCGGGACTGTTCCCCGATCCGGTCGTGCACGGCGTCGGCGGCCGCCGCCTCGGTCCGCCAGTCGACGTCGTGCTCGACCGGCGCCTCCGGGATCGCGCCCCGGCGGCGGCCGGCGACGTAGGCGGTGGAGATGTGCACGTAGTGCGGGAGCGGCCCGCGCCCCGCCCGCGGGGTGGCGGCCTCGGCGATCCGGTCCAGCAGCCGTCGGGCGCCGTGCACGTTGGTGGCGAACGCCTGCTGGATCGGCGGATCGAAGGAGACGTCGCCGGCGCAGTGGATGACCACGTCCAGGTCACCGGGAAGCGGGGGCGGGTCGGTCAGGTCGCCCTCGACGACCTCGACGCGGGCGGCGGCGAGCGCGGCCATGTCGGCGCCGGTGGCCCGCAGGGCGTCGAAGACCGGCTGGCCCAACAGCGTCCGCACCCGGTCGGCGCCGGTCGCCGACCCCTTCGCGCGGACCAGCAGCACCACGGTCGTACCGGGCAGGTCGGTGAGCACCCGGGCCAACAGCGCCTGCCCCACGAAGCCGGTCACTCCGGTCAGCAGGAGCCGCTTGCCGTCGAGCGCGTCGCGCAGCCGCACGCCGCGTCCTCCCTCTCAGTCCGCCACGCCCGGGTTCCGCCCCGACCGCGACCGTCGATCCTGGCACAGCACGGGCACCGGCCTACCGGCCCCCGGGCACCGGCCCACCGGGCCCACGGCACCGGCCGACCCAGCGGCGCAGCAGCGCACCGCCGGCGTCGCCGGACTTCTCCGGGTGGAACTGGGTCGCGGCCAGCGGACCGGCTTCCACCGCGGCCAGGAACCGGTCGCCGCCGTGCTCGGCCCACGTCACCGTGACGCCACCGGCTCCGGTGACGGGGACGCCGCCGGGTGCCCGCCCGCCGCCGGGTGCCCGGCCGGGGTGGGTGCGGACGCCGTAGGAGTGGACGAAGTAGAACCGCTCGTCGGGACCTGCACCGGCGTCGAACAACCAGCTGTCCGGGGGGGCCTGCACGGTGTTCCAGCCCATGTGCGGCAGCCGGCGCGCCTGAAGACGTTCGACGGTGCCGGGCAGCAGGCCGAGCCCGGCCGCGTCGTGCCCGTGCTCGAGACCTGTGTCGAACAGCACCTGCATGCCGACGCAGATGCCCAGGACCGGGCGCCCGGCGTCCACCCGGTCCCGCACCACCTGGTCGCCGCCGGCCGCGACCAGACCGGCCATGCACGCGGCGAACGCCCCGACCCCCGGGACGACCAGGCCGTCGGCGGCTCGGGCGAGGTCGTGGTCGGCGGTCAGGACGACGTCGGCGCCGGCGTGCTCCAGCGCGCGGACCGCCGACCGGACGTTGCCGAACCCGTAGTCGAAGACCACCACCGACGGCGCGGCGGCTCCGGGGTCCGACGTCGCGCTCACCGGACGCTCGTGACGGCGCTCACAGGACGCCCTTGGTGCTGGGGATGCCGGACCGGCGCGGATCCGGCTCGACGGCGGTGCGCAGCGCCCGGGCGAACGCCTTGACCTGCGCCTCCACGATGTGGTGCGGGTCGCGGCCGGCGAGCAGGCGCAGGTGCAGACAGATCCCTGCGTGCACGGCGATCGCCTCCATGACGTGCGCCGTCAGCGACCCGGTGAAGTGGCCGCCGATCATCGCGATCCGCTGGTCGTCCGGCTCGCCGGTGCACACGCAGTAGGGCCGCCCGGACACGTCCACGACGCACTGCGCCAGCGCCTCGTCCAGCGGCACGACCGCGTCGCCGAACCGGGTGATCCCGGCCCGGTCACCCAGCGCCTGCCGGATCGCCTCACCCAGGCAGATCGCGGTGTCCTCCACGGTGTGGTGGACGTCGACCGCGATGTCGCCGCTGGCTGTCACGACGAGGTCGAGCATGCCGTGGGTGGCCAGGGCCGAGAGCATGTGGTCCCAGAACGGCACGCCGGTGTCGACCCGGGAGGTGCCGGTCCCGTCCAGGTCCAGCTCCACGTGAACGGTGCTCTCCCGGGTCGTGCGGTCGATCGTCGCGGTGCGGCTCACGGCCGTCCCCCTGCGGTGACCTCGGCCAGCGCGTCGCCGAACGCAGCCGTCTCCGCCGGGGTGCCGACGCTGACCCGCAGCCAGCCGTCGGGGCCGACCTCACGGATCAGCACGCCGCGATCGAGCAGGCCCTGCCAGACCGCGTGCCGGTCGGCGAACCGGCCGAACAGGACGAAGTTGGCGTCGGACTCGGCGACCTGGTGACCGCGCTGCGCCAGGTCCACCGCCAGCTGGTCCCGGGTGGTCCGCAGTTCGGCGACCCGCGCCAGCAGCTCCGGTGCGTGCGCGAGCGCTGCTCGCGCGACCGCCTGGGTGATCGAGGACAGGTGGTAGGGCAGGCGGACGATGCGCAGGGCGTCGACCAGCGCCGGGTCGGCGGCCAGGTAGCCCACCCGGCCGCCGGCCATCGCGAACGCCTTGCTCATCGTCCGGCTGACCGCCAGCCGGGGTCGCCCGGCCAGCAGCTGCACCGCGCTGAGGACACCGGCCCGGCGGAACTCCCCGTACGCCTCGTCCACGACGACGATCCCCGGGCTCGCCTGGTACACCGCCTCGACGACCTCCAGCGGCAGCGCCGTCCCGGTCGGGTTGTTCGGCGAGGCGAGCAACACCACCGACGGTTGGTGCTGGGTGATCAGTGCGACGGCGGCAGCGGGGTCGAGGGTGAAGTCGTCGGCGCGCCGGCCGGCCACCCAGGCGGTGCTGGTGTCGCGGGCGTACTCCGGGTACATCGAGTAGGTCGGGGCGAAGCTGAGCGCGGTCCGCCCGGGACCCCCGAAGGCCTGCAGCAGGTGCAGCATCACCTCGTTCGACCCGTTCGCGGCCCAGACCTGCTCCGCGGCCAGTGGCACGCCGGTGTCCCCGGTGAGATAGGCCGCGAGGTCGGCCCGCAGCCCGAGAGCATCGCGCTCCGGGTACCGGTTCAGCCCCCGGGCCGCCTGCGCCGCCGCCGCCGCGATCGCCGCGACGACGGTCTCCGACGGCGGGTAGGGGTTCTCGTTGACGTTGAGGACGACAGGCACGTCGATCTGCGGCGCACCGTAGGGCTCGAGCCCGGCCAGCTCCGGCCGGATGGGCAGAGCAGCGCTTCCTGCGCTCGCGGTCATGAGGTCTCCCGCGCGCGGACGGCCGCGCCGTGCGCGGGCAGGTCCTCGGCCTCGGCCAGGGCGACGACGTGCCCGGCCACCCCGGCCAGCGCGGCGGCGTCGTACTCCACGACGTGGATGCCGCGCAGGAAGGTCTGCACGGACAGCCCCGAGCTGTACCGGGCCGCGCCGCCGGTCGGCAGGACGTGGTTGGACCCGGCCGCGTAGTCCCCCAACGGCACCGGGGAGAACGGGCCGACGAACACGGCGCCGGCGTTGGTGACCCGGGCGGCGACGGCCGCCGCGTCCTCGGTCTGGACCTCCAGGTGCTCGGCGGCGTAGGCGTCCACCACCGTCAGGCCCTGCTCGAGATCGTCGACGAGCACCGTGCCCGACTGCCGACCGGTCAGCGCGGTGAGCACCCGCGCGGTGTGCTTGGTCGCCTGCGCCTGCACGGCGAGCTCGGCGTCTACCGCGTCGGCGAGCGCGACGGAGTCGGTGACCAGCACGCTGGCCGCCGCCGGGTCGTGCTCGGCCTGGCTGAGCAGGTCCGCGGCCACCAGCCGGGGGTCGGCGCCTGCGTCGGCGAGAACAGCGATCTCGGTCGTCCCCGCCTCGGAGTCGATGCCGACCCGGCCGCGCAACAGCCGCTTCGCGGCGGTGACGTAGAGGTTGCCCGGGCCGGTGACGAGGTCGACCGGGTCACAGCCGGGGCTTGCGTCGGTGCCGTGCCCGCCACGGTCGTCGGGCAGCCCGTAGGCGAACAGCGCGACCGCCTGGGCGCCACCGACCGCCCACACCTCCTCGATCCCCAGCAGCCCGCAGGCGGCGAGGATCGTCGGGTCCGGTAGGCCGCCGTGCTCCTTCTGCGGCGGGCTGGCGACGGCCAGCGACCCGACCCCCGCCTCCTGCGCCGGCACGACGTTCATCACCACGCTGGACGGGTACACGGCCAGCCCGCCGGGGACGTAGAGACCCACCCGGGCGACCGGCACCCACCGCTCGGTCACCGTCCCACCCGGCACGACCGTCGTGGCGACATCGGTGCGCCGCTGGTCGGCGTGCACCAGGCGGGCCCGCCGGATCGACTCGATCAGCGCGGCGCGCACCCCGGCGTCGAGGGCGTCGACCGCCGCGGTGATCACCGGAACGGGGACGCGAAGCCTCGGTGGCCGGACACCGTCGAAGCGTTCGGCCAGCTCGAACAGGGCGTCGGCGCCCCGGTCACGGACGGCATCGCAGATCGGGCGGACCGCGGCCAGCGCGGCGTCCACGTCGTACTCCGCCCGGGGCAGCAGTCCGCGCAGGGCCCGTGGGTGCGGCCGGGCGGGGCCGCGCAGGTCGATCCGTCGCAGGACCCGGTCAGCGGTGTCGTCCACACCGCGAGCCTACGGAGCACCGATCCCGCCCTGGCGGCCCGCCGGCGGCGCCCTGGCCGCCCGGCGCCCTGGCCGCCCGCCGGCGGGCCGGCGGCGGTCCGGTTCACCGACCCAGCAGCCGTAGCAGCCGTGGCCGCTGGACGAACGCCTCGGCCTCCAGTGCCGCCAGGGTGATCCGCGGCAGGTCGGCGGTGGACGCGAAGCAGAGGAACCGAGGCACCCACAGCGGGGCGTACTTGGCGTTCGCCCGGTACAGGGACTCGATCTGCCACCAGCGGCTGGCCATCACCAGCGTCCGCCGCCACAGCCGCGACACCGGTCCGGCGCCGATCCTGGACCCTCGCTCGAAGGCGGAGCGGAAAACCGCGAAGTTCAGCGATACCCGCCGCAGGCCCAGTCCGGGGCCGGCCTCGGCAAGGGTCGCGATCGCCAGTTCGACGGTCCCGCTCTCGGCGTCGCGCGCGCGACGCATGAGGTCCAGCGACACCCCGTCGTCCCCCCAGGGCACGAACGCGAGCACCGCCACCACCGCCCGGTCCGCGTCGACCACCCGGACGACGAGCACATCCGGGTCAACCGCGGGGTCCATCCGGCCCAGCGCCATCGAGAAGCCCCGCTCGACGTCACCGTTGCGGAACCGGTCCGCGTCGTCGCACAGCTGCCGGACGGCGGCGGCGTCGAGGTCACCGAGCCGGTCGACCACGACGGTGTGCCCCGACCGACGGGCCCGGTTGACCGCCTGCCGGACCGCTCGCATCGAGCGGCCCGCCAACCGCCAGGTGCTCAGGTCCAGGACCGCCTCGTCGCCGAACTCCAGCGCGTCCAGACCGGCCCGGGCGTACGCGGCGGCGGCGGTCTCGCTCGCGCCGAGGACACCGGGGACCCAGGCGTGGTCGGCGGCCTCGGCCAGCCAGGCGGTGATCGCACCCGGCCACGCACCGGGGTCACCGAGCGGGTCACCGGAGGCGAGGGAGGCCCCGCCGACGACGCGGTAGGCCACCGCCGACGAGCCGTCCGGAGCGAAGACGGCCAGCTTGTCCGAGCGCAGCGCGAAGTAGCCCAGGGAGTCCTGGGCACCGTGGGCCGCGAGCAGCGCACGCAACCGGCCGCTGTCGGCGTCACTGATCCCTCGCCGGCCGCGGGCCGGTGCGAGAAAGGCGAGCCCGGTCAGCAGCAGCGTGCTGGCGCCGAGCGCGGACAGCACCGCACCGGTGAAGCCGGCCGCCCGGTCCGGGGTGAACGGCAGCTCCGGTGTGGCGCCGAGCAGACCGGTCAGGGTCTGGCCGATCCAGGCGCCGGCCCCGGCCTGCGGCGCGAGCCGGGCGGTCAGGATCAGCCCTCCGACGACGGACACCGAGGCTGTCACGACGAACACCCGCAGCGCCCGCCACCGGCTCTCCGGTCCCCCGCGGGCCTGGAACCGGCCGCCGAACACGAGCAGACCGACCAGCAGCAGCGCGTTGACGACGAGTCCGGCGCGGCCGCCGTCGCGCAGATGGGTCAATACCCCGAGTCCACTGACGGCCGTCACGATCCGCCAGGCACGTCGCCGCCCGCGTCGCAGCGCACCGGCGAGCAGCAGGGCCACCGCCGCGGACACCACCGCGACCGTGACCGACACCACCTGGATGGCGTCGTCGTAGGGGCGGTCGCGCACCGTCGCGAAGCGGGGTCGGGCGGCGTCCAGCACCGCGACGAGAGCCCACACCCGCACCGCCCACGAGAGCACGATCAACGGGCCCGCCCGGCGGCCCGCGACCGACCGGGAACCGTCCGGCACCGGCCCGGCCCGGCCCACCGACGACGTCACGGCCGCGACCGTAGCGGTGCGCACCCGCCGCCGGGACGCCACCCGCGATGGCAGCATCGGCAGACGTGACCGGCGCGGATGGGCAGCGCCCCCGGCTCTGGGCCGGCCTGCCGCGTTCCGGGGACCTGCCGCGTTCCGGGGACCTGCCGCGTTCCGGGGACCTGCCGGATCCCCGGGGCCGCTGGGGCTGGCTGACGGTGGCCGCGGTCGGTGCGGTGACCAACGTCAACTTCCTGCTGCGCTCGGCGGTCGGCTCCGATCTGGCGCCCGGGAGTACCGGTATCTCCGGGCTGTCCGCGACCGGTCAACCGGGCGCCCACCTGTTCCGCACGGGTGACCTGCTGTTCGGGGTCGCGACGACCGTTCTGGCCGTCGGCTTCCGCCGGTCGCGTCCAGGCACGCGGCGCACCGCGGCGGACCGCTGGCTGACAACGGGACTGGCCGTCTGCGGGCTCGGCAACGTCGGTGCGGCAGCCGTCCCGGAGCGCACGGCCACCACCAGGGATGTCGGTGACGCCCTGTCCTCGGTGCCGGACGCGATCCACGGGCTGGCGAGCCTGGTGGCCGGGCTGGGACTGGTGGTCGCCGTTTCAGCGGCAGCCGTCCGTACCGCACGGACCCCCGGCATGAGTACCGGCGTGAGCACCGGACGGCGGACGACCGACCGGCGGCTCGCGAGGTCGGCCACCGTGCTCGCGGTGGCCATCACCGCCCTGTCCGTGACCGAGGCCGTCGGTCTGCTCGACGGCGGGGTCCCGTGGTCCGGGTGGGTGCAACGACTCCAGGTGGGCCTGACCAGTGTCTGGCTGATGCTGACCGGGATCATGCTGACCCCGTCACGGCCGGCGCAGCGGCGCACCGGCCGGGCCACCGGCGCGCCCGTTCGCGGCCGGACGGTTTCCTAAGCTCGCCGTCGTGACCGAGCGCCTGCCCCTCTTCCCGTTGGGGACGGTGCTCTTCCCGGGCCTGGTGCTGCCGCTGCACATCTTCGAGGCCCGCTACCGCAGGCTCGTCGGCGACCTGCTGGCCCTGCCGGACAGCGGCCCCCGCCGCTTCGGTGTCGTCGCGATCCGTGCCGGCCGGGAGGTCGGCGCGGACGGGGTACGGGCCCTGCATGCCGTCGGCTGCACCGCCGAACTGCGCCAGGTGCAGCGGCACGAGGACGGCCGGTACGACATCGTCGCGGTCGGCGGCATCCGGTTCACCGTGGCGACCCTGCACCCGGCCACGTCCAGCGACTACCTGTCCGGGGACGTGACGATGCTCGACGAGCAGGTCGGGGCGGATGCGGGTGAGGCGGCGGTGGCAACGGCCGCGGCGTTCGCCCGCTACCAGGCGGCTCTGGTCGACCTGCGCGGGGAACCGGTGGTGACCGGAGACCTGCCCAGTGAGCCGCTGTTGCTGTCCTACCTGGTGGCTGCGGCGGTCGTCGTGCCGTTCAACGAACGACAGCGGTTCCTGGAGGCGGCCGACGCGGCCACCCGACTTCGGCTCGTCCGGGCCACGATCGTCCGGGAACTCGCGGCGATCGCGGTGCTGCCGTCGCTGCCGGCGACGGACTTCACTGCCGCCGGCTGGAGTCTGAACTGAGCCCGGACCCGGCAAGGCAGCTCCGGATCCGCACAGGTCCAGCACAGGTTCGGCGTGGCGCACTGGAGTCCCATCCGCGGTCAGCCGGGGGCACTGGAGCGGAGAACCCATCGTGTATCGAGCTGTGGGCCGGGGTGGTGGCGCCGGTGGTGTCCGCCGGGACAACCGGGTGGGCGTCGCCACGGCCGCCGCCGCCCTGGTCACGCTGATCGTCGTGGTGATCATCGGCTCCTGGACGACGGACCGGGCCGCCCAGCGCTCCCAGCACGCCGTGCTGGTCAGCACCGCCTACCAGTCGGCGGCCACCGCCATGGCTGACGAGCAGTCGCTGCACCGCAAGTACCGCCTGGAGCCCGGCCCGGTCCCGCTGGCCGGGCACCGGGCCGCGGGACGGGAGGTCGAACGGGCCCTGGCCGACGTGCGGCGCCTCGGCGGCCCGTCCGACCTGGCCCTGGTCACGGACGTGCTGGCCCAGCACGCGACGTACGAGCGCGCGGTGGACGACCTGTTCGCGGCCGTGGACCGCCGGGACTCCGACGCGCGACTGGCCGTCATCGACAACAGCCAGGTCGACCCGGTCTTCTACCAGATGCAGCGTCAGACCAGCAGAGCCGCGTCCGGTCACCAGTCCACGGCGACCTCCGCCGTGGACACGATGCGGCGCACGGGCCGGGTCGTGCTGCTGCTGGACGCCGCGACGCTGCTGGCCGGGATGATCCTGATCACCGTGGCAGGGGTGTCACTGACCAGGTCCCAGCGGCACCTGCGGGTGCAGAACGAGTTGAACCGTCATCAGGCCACGCACGACTCCCTCACCGGGCTGCCGAACCGGGCGCTGTTCCGGCTGCAGACCGCGCGGGCCGTCCAGCTGGCGGAACGCTCCGGTGAGCAGGTCGCGATCGTGCTCATCGACCTCGACCGGTTCAAGGACGTGAACGACACCCTCGGACACCACTACGGCGACGTGCTGCTGGCGCAGGTCGCCCGGCGGTTCAACGAGACCGTCCGCGTAGGTGACGGGGTGGCCCGGCTCGGCGGAGACGAGTTCGCGGTCCTGCTGGGTGCGACGGATGCCGCCGGGGCCGTCGTAGCCGCCCGCCGCCTCACCGCGGCGCTGGCCGAACCGTTCACCGTGCGGGGGATCAGCCTCGACGTCGAGGCCAGTATCGGCATCGCTCTGGTCGAGGCCGGCAGCGACGTGGAGACAGCGATGCGCCACGCCGACGTCGCCATGTACCAGGCAAAGCGGGAACACCTGCCGTTCGCAACCTACGAGCTGACCCACGACGACAACACCCTCGCCCGCCTGGCCCTGCTCGGTGACCTCCGTCGCGCCGTCACCCACCAGGAGCTGGTGCTCCACTACCAGCCGAAGGTCAGCCCGGTCACCCGGACCTTGCACAGCGTCGAGGCACTCGTCCGGTGGAATCACCCGACCCGGGGTCTGCTGTCGCCGGACGCCTTCGTTCCGGTCGCCGAGACGACCACGGTCATCCACCCCATGACGCAGGAGATCCTGCGGATGGCGCTCGCGCAGGCCCGGCGCTGGATGGATCGGGGATGGACGATCCCGGTCGCGGTCAACATCTCCGCCCGGTGCCTGCTCGTCCCGGAGTTCGCCACCGAGGTGGGCCGGCAGCTCGAGGCCGCCGCCGTCCCGGCCTGCCTGCTGAGCCTGGAGCTGACCGAGAGCGCCATGATGACCGACCCCGCGCGAGCGCTCGGTGTCCTGCGGTCGCTGGACGCCATGGGGATCGCGCTCAGCATCGACGACTTCGGGACCGGTTACTCCTCGATGTCCTACCTGAAGGACCTGCCGGTGCGGGAGCTGAAGATCGACCGCTCGTTCGTGGCGGGAATGGCCACCGACGACAGCGATGTCGTCCTCGTCCGGTCGGCCGTCGACCTCGGGCACAACCTGGGACTCGACGTCGTCGCCGAAGGGGTGGAGGACGCCTCGACCCAGCTGGCGCTGACCGCCATGGGCTGTGACCTGGTGCAGGGGTACCACATCCGCCGCCCCGCCGACCCGGCCGAGCTGGACCCGTGGCTGGCGATCCACGCGGGTGGCGCACGCCACCCCGCGGCACCGGCGGGGATGCTGAGACTGCGCCCGCCCCGGGCGGCGTCTCCCCGGGCGGCGTCTCCCCGGGCGGCGTCTCCCCGGGCGGCGGCCCGGCGGGAGGACGCCCGCCCGGCCTGAGCCTCGCCACACCTGGGAAGGTGGCGCGGTGGACGTCGACGAGCTGCGCGACCGGGCCGTCGGTGCGGCCACGGAGTGCGCGCGCGGGCTCGGGCTGACGGTGGGCGTGCCGCGGGTGCTGTCCGACCACCGGGGCAACGTGCTGGTCCACCTGCGCCCTGCTCGGGTGGTCGCGCGGGTCGCGACGCTGACCGCGACCACCCGGGCCGACCCGGGCGCCTGGCTGCGCCGGGAGCTCGCCGTCGCCACGACGGTGACGGCCGCGGGTGGCCCGGTCGTGGCGCCGACCGGCTGCATCGACCCCGGACCGCACATCCGGGACGGACTTGCGCTGACGTTGTGGGAACTGGTCGCCGTCACCGGCCGGCAGCCGGAACCGCGGCAGGCCGGCGAGTCGCTGGCCGCACTGCACGACGCGACCGCCGGGCACCGCGGCCCGCTGCCGTTCCTGTCCCCGGCGACCACCCAGGTCATCGAAGCCCTCGACGCACTCGACGCGCTCGCCGCCGCCGGCCCGGCGACCACTAGTTCGGTCGCGGCGCTGCGGGCCCGCCCCGCGGTCGTCCTGGCGGACCTGCCTGCGCCGGACCCAGGCCGTGACGTCGTCCTGCACGGGGACGCCCACCCCGGCAACCTGCTGCACTGCGCCGCGAGCGGCGCACGTCGGCACCTCGCCGCCAGCGGTGGATGGCGGTGGACGGACCTGGAGGAGACGTGCCGCGGACCGGTGCTCTGGGACCTGGCGGTCCTGGCCGGGACGGGCCGGCTCGACGGCGCGGCGGCGGTGCGGGCCTGGGCGGCGGCCGCCGGCTCCTCCGTGCCGACCCCGGCGGACCTCGCCCCGTTCACCGCCGCCCGGGCGGTCGAGGCGGCCGCCTGGGCCCTGGGGATGGCCGCCGCGGACCCGGCCCGCTACGCCGACCTGGCGGTCCGGTTGGTGGACGCGGCACTGGCCTGAGCGCTCAGTCGCCCGGCGTCACCGGGGGACTGTCGCGTCCGGCCGCTCCCCGGTCCGGCCAGACGGTGACCACCAGCACGACAACCAAGGCCACCAGCGGACCGACCAGCAGGGCGACCGGTGTGCCCAGGGACAGGGCCGCGTCGACGGCCCCGCCGACGGGGACGGCTGCGGCCTGCGCCGAGCTGGGGCCGCGGCCGATCAGCTCGCCGACCTGCCACGCCACCACGCCCAGCACCGCCGGCGCCACGCCCGACAGCACCGTCGCGGCCAGCGACCCGGTGCGGGTCACCGCGCGCCGGGCGATCGGTGCGAGCAGCGCACCGACGACAACCGCGGGCACGGCCGTCACCACGCAGAACCAGCCGGTCGCGGCGAACACCGTGGCCCCGGCCACCTCGTCCAGCGACAGCCCGCCCGCGGTCCGGGTCAGTCGCGCCGGGGTCACCACGAGCTCCCACGCCACGCCGGCCACCGCCCCAGTTGCCACCACGGCGAGCACGACGAGCCCGACGAGCCCCGGCCGGCGGGCCGGCGACCGGTCGCGCCCCGGCCGGCGGGCCGGCGACCGGTCGGACCGGGTCACCGCAGGCAACCGGCGCCGAGCAGCTGCTTCAGGTCACCGGACAGCGACGGGGACATACCCACCCGGAACCGCTCGCCCAGCCGCAGGACCAGCGTCCGGTCGGCCGACTCCAGGTGCAGGTGCACCTCCGCCATCCCGGGGTGGGTGAGCAGGACCTCCTTGAGTCGGTCCACCAGCGCGGGTGTGCACCGGCGGTCCGGCAGCAGCAGGCGCAGCGGCTGGGCGTCCACGGCGGTCAGGTCCGGGACGGTGATCTCGGCGGCCATCAGCGTCGGGCTGTCATCGCGCCGCTCGACCCGGCCCTTGACCAGCACGACGGTGTCCTCGACGAGCTTGTGCCCGGCGACGGCGTACGTGCTCGGCCAGACGATGACCTCCAGCGAGCCGTCCAGGTCCTCGAGGGTTGCCACCGCGTACGGGTCGCCCTTGCGGGTGAGCTTGCGCTGCAGACCGGTCACCAGCCCGCCGACGGTGACCATCTCCGCGTTGCGGGTCTTCCAGTCGGCGGCCGACGGTGCCGCCGGCGCGGCCGGTGGCGGCGCGGGCACGGCACCGTCCTCGGCGGACTCGGTACCCGCCTCCGCACCCGCGTCCGCGTCCAGGTCCCCGGAGGTGGTCAGCGAACCCAGCGAGCAGTCCACGAGCTGGGCGAGCACGTGCTCGATGCCGAGCAGCGGGTGGTCGGACACGTACAGCCCGAGCATCTCCCGTTCCAGGGCGAGCTTGGTCGTCTTGTCCCACTCGGCGATGTCCCGGGGTACCACCCCGACCCGGCCGGCCCCGGGCGCATCCGCCCCCCCGGCCGGTCCCGCCCCGCCACCGAGCAGGGCGTCGAACAGGTCGAACTGGCCGACGGCCTGGTTGCGCTTGCGCTCCACTGCCTCGTCGACTGCGCGCTCGTGCACCTCTGCCAGCGACCGGCGGGTGTGCCCGAGGGAGTCGAAGGCGCCGGCCTTCACCAGCGACTCCAGCACCCGCTTGTTGCAGACGACCAGCGGCACCTTCTCCACGAAGTCCGCGAAGTCGGTGAACCGGCCGTGCTCGGCCCGTGCCGCGACGATCCCGTCCACGACGTTCGCCCCGACGTTGCGGACCGCCGCCAGACCGAACCGGACGTCGGTGCCGACGCTGGAGAAGTCCGCGACCGAGTCGTTGACGTCGGGGGGCAGCACCTTGATCCCCCGCCGGCGGCACTCGGCCAGGTACAGCGCGGACTTGTCCTTGTCGTCGCGGGTCGAGGTGAGCAGCGCGGCCATGTACTCGGCCGGGTAGTTCGCCTTCAGATACGCCGTCTGGTAGGAGACGAGCCCGTATGCCGCGGTGTGGGACTTGTTGAACGCGTAGTCGGCGAACGGCTCCATCGCGGCCCACAGCGCGTCGACCGCCGCCGGGGAGTACCCATTGGCCGCCATCCCTTCGGCGAAGCGGGGGCGCTCGCGGTCCAGGATCTCCTTCTTCTTCTTGCCCATCGCCTTGCGCAGGATGTCGGCCTGCCCGAGGGAGAACCCGGCGACCCGCTGCACGATCGCCATCAGCTGTTCCTGGTAGACGATCACGCCGTAGGTCGGGGCCAGGATCTCGCCCAGCGGCGACACCAGCTCGTCGTGGATCGGGGCGATCTTCTTGCGCCCGTTCTTGCGGTCCGCGTACTCGTTGTGGCTGTTCATCCCCATCGGCCCGGGCCGGTAGAGCGCCAGCACCGCGGAGATGTCGTCGAAGCTGTCCGGCCGCATCGACCGGAGCAGTGCTCGCATCGGGCCGCCGTCGAGCTGGAACACCCCGAGGGTGTCCGCGCGGGCCAGCAGCTCGTAGGTCGCGGGGTCGTCCAGCGTCCTGCCGAGCGCGTCGAGATCGATGCTCACACCGCGGTTGTCGCGGATGTTGCGCAGCGCGTCGTCGATGACGGAGAGGTTGCGCAGGCCGAGGAAGTCCATCTTGATCAACCCGAGCGCCTCGCACGTCGGGTAGTCGAACTGGGTGATGATCGCGCCGTCCTGCTCGCGCCGGATCACCGGGATCACGTCCATCAGCGGCGCGCTGCTCATGATGACGCCGGCCGCGTGCACGCCCCACTGGCGCTTGAGCCCCTCCAGCCCACGGGCGGTGTCGACGACCTCGCGGACCGAGGGGTCGGCGGCGTAGAGCTCGCGGAACTCCCCCGCCTCGCCGTAGCGCTTGTGCCCGGGGTCGAAGATGCCGGACAGCGGGATGTCCTTGCCCATAACCGGTGGCGGCATCTTCTTGGTGATCTGGTCCCCGAGCGCGTAGGGGAAGCCCATCACCCGCGCGGAGTCCTTGACCGCCTGCTTGGCCTTGATGGTGCCGTAGGTGACGATCTGCGCGACCCGGTCGTCGCCGTACTTGTCGGTGACGTAGCGGATGACATCGCTGCGGCGGCGGTCGTCGAAGTCGACGTCGATGTCCGGCATCGACACCCGCTCGGGGTTGAGGAAACGCTCGAACAGCAACCCGTGCTGCAGCGGGTCGATGTCGGTGATGCCCAGGCCGTAGCAGACCAGGGACCCGGCGGCGGACCCGCGACCGGGCCCGACCGGGATGTGCTCGCGCTTGGCCCAGTTGATGAAGTCGGCGACCACCAGCAGGTAACCGTCGAACCCCATCTGGTGGATGACGCCCATCTCGTAGTCCGCGCGCGCCCGGATCGCGTCGGTGATCCCCGTCGGGTAGCGCTGCGCCAGGCCCCGCTCGAGTTCCACGTCGAACCAGCTGCGCTCGGTCTGTCCCTCCGGGACGGGAAACCGGGGCATGTACAGCCCCTCCTGCGCCCGGAACTCCGTAGAGCACCGCTCCGCGATGAGCAGGGTGTTGTCGCACGCCTCGGGCAGCTCCGACCACTGCGCGCGCATCTGCGCCGGCGTCTTGAGGTAGTACTCGTGGCCGTCCAGCTTGAACCGGTTCGGGTCGGCCAGCGTCGAGCCCGACTGCACGCACAGCAGCGCCTCGTGGGCCTTCGCGTCCTCCGCGCGGGTGTAGTGCAGGTCGTTGGTCGCCACCAGCGGAAGGTCGAGGTCGCGGGCCAGGCGCAGCAGGTCGGTCCGGACCTGCTTCTCGATGCCGAGGCCGTGATCCATCAGCTCGCAGAAGTAGTTGTCCCGCCCGAGGATGTCGCGGAAGTCGGCGGCGGCCTGGCGGGCCGCCTCGTACTGGCCGAGCCGCAGCCGCGTCTGCACCTCCCCGCCCGGACACCCGGTGGTGGCGATCAGCCCTTGCGCATGTTCGGCCAGCACGTCCCGGTCGATCCGCGGCTTGTAGAAGAATCCCTCGATCGAGGCCCGCGAGCTGAGCTTGAACAGGTTGTGCATCCCGGCGGTGGTCTCGGCCAGCAGCGTCAGGTGGGTGTAGGCGCCCCCGCCGGACACGTCGTCCCGGCCGCCACCGCCCCACTGGACGCGGGATCGGTCGAACCGGCTCGTCCCGGGGGTGACGTAGGCCTCGGTGCCGATGATCGGCTTGACCCCGGCGGCGGTCATCGCGCGGTGGAAGTCGTAGGCGCCGAAGACGTTGCCGTGGTCGGTCATGGCGATCGCCGGCATGCCCAGTCGGGCCGCCTCCCGCGCCAGGTCGTCCACCTTCGCGGCGCCGTCGAGCATCGAGTACTCGGTGTGGACGTGGAGGTGAACGAAGCTGTCCGGCACCCCGCGAGCGTAGGCGCGAGCACCCACTGGGTTCCCGGTCGCTCGGTTCCCGCAGGCCGCTTCGCGTGTCCGGCGCCTGCCGGGCCGGCCTGTCGTCCGCCACAGACATCGGACGGGCTTTCCCCGACTCGAGGGGCCCGTTGGCGGCGCCCGGCTGTCTGTGCCGGACAGGGGGCGGGGCGGCCGTGCGTACGTCAGCGGCGGCGGGCGGCCACCGGCGTGCGCTCGCGGTAGGCGCGGAAGTTGACCCGGGTGGCCCGCCGGGGCCAGCCCGCGGCGTCGCCGTCGGAGATGACACCGCTGGCCAGGCGGAGCTCGACGCGGGCGTGGTGGCGTGCGGTCAGGCCGCTGGCCCGGCCGGCCACCACCGCGTCGACGAGCGCCTCGACCAGGTCGGCGTCCTCGGTGGTCCGCCCGGGGGTGTCGAAGCGGCCGCCGCCACCGGGCGCGTGTACCTGCACCACCAGCCGGTCGCCCAGGTCGGCCCAGCTGACCGCGACCGCGCCGTCCCGCGCCGGCTCGAGCGAGCCGCCGGCCTCGTCGACCGCGACGGCCGCCACATCGGCGAGATGGCCGCGGTGCCGGCCACCCATCGAGCGCAGCCGCCGGCCGACGGGGTCGTGGGCCTGCTCAGTCACCGTCGCGCAGCTGCTCCCAGGCGTGCGCGAGGTCCGGCGACGGCTCGGCGGCGAACTCCACGTGCTGCCCGGTGGACGGGTGGTCGAAGCCGAGCCGGACCGCGTGCAGCCACTGGCGGTGCAGGTCGAGCCGGGCGGCCAGCGTCGGGTCCGCGCCGTACATCAGGTCACCGACGCAGGGATGGCGCAGCGCGGCCATGTGCACCCGGATCTGGTGGGTGCGTCCGGTCTCCAGGTGCACCTCGAGCAGCGAGGCCCGCCGGGTCGCCTCAACGGTCGTGTAGTGGGTGACGCTGCGCTTGCCGCCGTCGGCCTCGGCGACCACCGCCCACCGGGCGTCCCCGGACGGGTGCCGGCCGATCGGGGCGTCCACCGTGCCCGAGGACGGGTCCGGCCGGCCCTGGACGACGGCGGCATAGACCTTGTCCACCGTGCGGTCGCGGAACGCCCGCTTCAGCACGGTGTAGGCGTGCTCGCTCTTGGCGACGACCATCAGCCCGGACGTCCCGGCGTCCAGGCGGTGCACGATCCCCTGCCGCTCGTCCGCGCCGGAGGTGCTGATGCGGAACCCGGCACCAGCGAGGCCGCCGACGACGGTGGGCCCGGTCCACCCGGGGCTGGGGTGCGCCGCCACGCCGACCGGCTTGTCCACCACGACCAGGTCGTCGTCGTCGTGCACGACCCGCATGCCCTCGACCTGCTGCGGGACGACGGCCAACGGCGGGGGGGCCGAGCCGGGACCGGTCGGCGGGATCTGCACCTCCAGCCAGGCCCCGGCGGGCAGCCGGTCGGACTTGCCGGCCGCGACGCCGTCGAGCTGGACCAGTCCGGCCGCCGCGAGGTCTCCGACCCGGGTCCGGGACAGCCCGAGCAGCCGGGCCAGGCCGGCGTCGACGCGTTCCCCGGCCAGCCCCTCCGGAAGGGGCAGCGAACGCGTCTGCCCGCCGGCCGTGGAGCTCGTCACCACCCCACGATCCCACCCGACCGATCGCACCCGGCCGATCCCACCCGGCCGGTCAGGCGCGGCCGGTCGCACCCGGCCGGTCAGGCGCGGCCGGTGGCCATGTCGTACAGCCGGCCGGTCAGGTGCGGCCGGTGGCCATGTCGTACAGCCGGCCGAAGACGCGGTCGTCGGCGCGGATGCCGTCGTGCAGGTACTCGTTGGTGACCCAGGTCCGCACGTTGGGCACCGCGGCGGCGGTCTGCAGGGACAGGCCGGCTTCGACGTAGGGGTCGTCGAGGTAGACCGCGGCCGCGACCGGGACCTCGTTGCCGGCCAGCACGCCGAGGTCGTACAGCGCGGGCCAGTCCGACCGCTGCGCGAGCAGCCCGGTGGCCGCCGCGAACGGGGCCATCGCCGCCTCGTCGGCGAACACCGAGGACGGCATGATCTCCCCGGTCAGCAGCAGGTCCGGCGCGTCCGGTGAGACCTCGCCGAACTCGGCGGCGACCCGTTCGGCGGCCCAGCGGGACGCGGTTCCCGAGCAGTAGACGAGCTCCTGCAGGACCGCGTACAGCGGCTCGGCGACGTGCCGGGTCCGCCGCTCGACCTCCACCCGGAACGCGGTGGCCACATCGGGGCCGTCGAACGCCGTCTCCAGCAGGTAGTGCAGCTGCGCCGAGCCGTCCCCCATCCCGAGCACGATGCCGATCGCCTGCAGCCGCGCCACGGTCAGCCGGTCCCCGCCGGGCAGCCTCACCGGGTCCCCGGCCGCCACCCGGACCCGCAGGCTGTCGCGCAGCCGGTTCAGCACCGCCCGGTCGCCGGGGAACCGGCGGTCGTGCTCGGCGTTGGCCGCGATCACCCTCGGCCAGGTGCGGCGGTAGACGTCCTCGGCGGTCGCGGTCAGTCCGGGGACGCCGCCAGTGACCAGGCAGCGGTCCAGCCCGGCCGGCGCGAGCGAGAGGTAGGTGAACGTGACGAACCCGCCGTAGCTCTGGCCCAGCGTCGTCCATCGGGCGCCGCCGGCGACGGAGGCCCGTAGCACCTCGGCGTCTCGGACTATCGCGTCGGCGCGGAAGAGGGCCAGGTAGTCAGCGAGCCCTGCGGCGTCGGTGAACCCGGCGGGGGTCCGGTCGGTCACCGGGGTCGACCGGCCGGTGCCCCGCTGGTCCATCAGCAGCACCCGGTGGTGCTGCACCGCCTCGGCCAGCCAGCCGGTCCGGGCCGTCGGCCGGGGTGAGGCGCCGCCGGGACCGCCCTGCAGGAACAGCAGCCAGGGCAGGTCGTCCCCGGCCCGCTCCGCGGCGCGGACCTCGCGGGCGTAGAGGCTGATCGTCTCCCCGTCCGGGCGGGCGTGGTCCAGCGGGACGTCGACGGTGTGGTCGCGCATGACGAGTCCGGGCACCGACGGGAACGCAGCGGTCATCCGGTCAGCGTGCCAGCGGGTCAGCTCGCCGGTCAGCCGGTCAGCCGGTCAGCCGGTCAGCCGGTCAGCCGGTCAGCCGGTCAGCGGGTCAGCGGGTCAGCGGCGGGCCAGCCGGACGACGACGGCGCGGTGGTCCGAACCGGGCAGGGCCGCGGTCGAGAACGCGACCACCGCCCAGCGGGCCCCGGTCACCAGCACATGGTCCAACGGCGCAGCCAGGGACGGGCGGAGACTCTGCGGCCACGTCCCGGCCGCTGCCGCACCCCGCTCGGCTGCCGCGTCGACGCATGGCGCGAGGTGCTGCAGCGCCGGGTGGTCCGGGGTCGCGTTGAGGTCTCCGGCGACGACCGCGTCCGGAACCGATCGGCAGACGTCGACCGCCTGGCGGCTCCGATGCCGCCAGGTCGCGGTCGCCGCGATCCCGAACGGGGGGAATGGGTGGACGGCAGCGATCAGCGGACCGTCGCCGGACACCGGCCGGACCGCGACCGCTCCGGGGCCTCCGTCGGGGCCGGTGACGACCAGGTGCGGCCCGAGCCGGTCCGCGACGAGCAGGGTGGTCGCCGACACCGGACCTACGGCGGGCGCGGTGAAGGCGTGCACCGCGATGCCCCGCGAGGCGATCGCGGCGGCGATGCGCGCGCCGGCGGCCGGGTCGGTCTCCGGCAGCGACACGACGTCGGCGCCGACCCGGGCGACCAGCTCGGCCAACGGTCCGGGCTCCGCCGCTCCGACCAGCGTGTTGGCGACGACGACCGTGAGCTGCCCGTCGGAGCGCCCGGCATCCGGCAGTGGGTCGGTCCCCGTTCCCCTGGCGGTCAGGATTCCCGTCTGGGCGGCGGCCACCGCCAGACCGAGGACGCCGAGGCCGGCCACCAGCAGCAGCCCGGGCGAGCGCCACGGGCGCTGACCCGTCCGGCGCGATCGGAGCGCACCGACCACGCCGACGCCGAGCACACCGACCAGGCCGACGACCCCGGCGGCGACCCCGACCAGGCCCCGCAGGGTCACCAGCTGCGCCCAGCCGGCCGTCCCCGCAAGCCCGAACGCACCGGGCGCTACGACGGTCATCGCCGCGGCGAGCGCGGCGACGAGCGTCGCGACGACCCACCTCACCGCACGCGGGTGCCGTCGTAGGAGCGGCCCAGCACGCTGAGCACGACGATCACCACGGCCGAGATGGTGATGCCGGTGTCGGCGACGTTGAAGATCGGCCAGTGCGGGAGCGCGATGAAGTCCACGACATGGCCGCGCAGCGGTCCCGGCGCCCGGAACACGCGGTCGGACAGGTTGCCCAGCGCGCCGCCGAGCAGCAGCCCGAACGCCAGCGCCCACACGGTGCTGCGCAGCCGCGACGCGATCCGGACCACCACCACGATCACCGCCACCGCCACCAGGGACAGCACGGCCGTGTAGCCGGTCGCCAGGCTGAACGCGCTGCCGGGGTTGCGGAGCAGATCGAACCGGACGACCCCGCCGACCACGTCGACCGGCCGGCCAGGGACGAGCTCGGCGACCGCGATCAGCTTGGTGAGCACGTCCAGCAGCAGCCAGCCGACGGCGACCGAGAACGTCAGGGCGCGGCGCGGCCGACCCGCGGCGACCGCGACGGCGCCCGCGCCCGGTCTGTCCCCGACGCCCGACCCGCCCCTCGCGCCCGCACCGGTGTCCGTCATGCCCGGCTCACCTCGGCCGCGACCATGTCCCCGTCGACGGCACCGACCGGAGCGGTGCTCACCTGCACCGCGAGCGTCTCGCTGGCGATGAACGCCTGGTGCGCCTCGACCGCGGCGGCGACCTCGGCAGACCCCGGCGTGAGGCGCAGCACGATCCGGTCCGAGACGTCCAACCCGGCCTCGCGCCGGGCCTGCTGGACCACGCGGACCACATCCCGCGCGACGCCCTCGGCCGCCAACTCCGGCGTCACCTCGACGTCCAGCACCACGACCCCCGCCTCGCCCGGCAGCGCCGCGGACCCCGCCGGGTCCGCGGCCACCAGCCGCCGCTCGTACTCGGTCGGCAGCAGGTCGATGCCCGCCGCGGTGACGGTGCCGTCCGCGCCGGTGGTCCAGTCGCCCGCCTTCACCGCGCGGATGACGGTCTGCACGTCCTTGCCCAGGCGCGGACCGGCCGCCCGGGCGAGCACCGTCAGCTCGAACCGGGCGTGCCCGGCCATGTCGGTGGTCAGCGTCACCTCTTTCACGTTCACCTCCTCCGCGATCAGGTCGGTGAGCCCGGCCAACGCCCCGGCGTCCGGGGCGGCGACGGTGAGCCGGCGCAGGGGCAGCCGGGTCCGCAGCCCACGCGCCTTGCGCAGTGCCGACGCCGCGCCGCAGACCGCGCGGGCGCTGTCCATCGCGGCGACCAGCACCTCGTCGGTCGCCGCGTCGGCGGCGGCCTCGTCAGCCTGGTCCGATGGCGCCGGCGGCGACGGCCAGTCGACCAGGTGCACCGACGCGCCGCCGGTGAGCCCCCGCCACACGGCGTCGGCGGTCAGCGGCAGCAGCGGGGCCAGCAGCCGGGACACCGTCTCCAGCACGGTCGCCAGGGTGTCGAACGCCACCCGGTCCCCGGACCAGAACCGGTCCCGGGACCGGCGGATCCACCAGTTCGTCAGCACGTCGAGGAAGTCCCGCACCCCGGCACACGCCCCGGCGATGTCGTAACCGTCCAGAGCGGTGGTCGTGTCGGTGACCAGTGCTCTGGTCTTGGCCAGGACGTACCGGTCCAGCTGCCCGGTCGCCGCCCAGACGTCGGTCCGCGCGTCGACACCCTCGGCGTTCGCATACAGGCTGAAGAAGTACCAGGTGTTCCACAGCGGCAGCAGCGCCTGCCGGACGCCCTCGCGGATGCCCGCCTCGGTGACGAGGAGGTTCCCACCGCGCAGCACCGGCGAGCTCATCAGGAACCACCGCATGGCATCGGACCCGTCGCGGTCGAACACCTCGTTGACGTCCGGGTAGTTGCGCAGGCTCTTGCTCATCTTGCGGCCGTCGTCCCCGAGCACCGTGCCGTGCGCGACGCAGGTGCTGAACGCGGGACGGTCGAACAGCGCGGTGGCCAGCACATGCAGGGTGTAGAACCAGCCGCGGGTCTGCGGGATGTACTCCACGATGAAATCCGCCGGGTAGCGGGACTCGAACAGCTCGGCGTTCTCGAACGGGTAGTGGGCCGCGGCGAACGGCATCGACCCGGAGTCGAACCAGACGTCGAGCACCTCCGGAACCCGGCGCATCGTCGAGGCACCCGTCGGGTCGTCCGGGTTCGGCCGGGTCAGCTCGTCGACGAACGGCCGGTGCAGGTCGGTCGGGCGGACCCCGAAGTCGGCCTCGATCTGGTCCAGGCTGCCGTAGACGTCGGTCCGCGGGTAGGCCGGGTCGTCGGAGGTCCAGATCGGGATCGGCGTGCCCCAGAAGCGGTTCCGGCTGATGCTCCAGTCCCGTGCCCCGGCCAGCCAGTGGCCGAACTGCCCGTCGCGGACGTTGGCCGGGACCCAGGTGATCGACCGGTTCAGCTCCACCATCCGGTCCCGGATCCGGCTGACGGCGACGAACCAGCTCGCGACGGCCCGATAGATCAGCGGCGTGCGGCACCGCCAGCAGTGCGGGTAGGAGTGCTCGTAGCTCTCGGCGCGGAGCAGTGCTCCGATCTCCCGGAGCCGGGCGGTGATGCCCCGGTTGGCGTCGAACACCTGCTGGCCGGCGAAGTCGGCAACGACGTCGGTGAACCGCGCCCGGTCATCGACGGTGAGGATCGTCGGGATGCCCGCTGCCTCGCAGGCCCGCTGGTCGTCCTCGCCGTACGCCGGTGCCATGTGCACCACGCCGGTTCCGTCGGTGGTGGTGACATGGTCCGCCGCGATCACCCGGAACGCGCTCCCGGTGTCGAACCGCTCGGTGTCGGCGAGGTAGTCGAACAGCGGGGTGTACCGCCGGCCGAGCAGCTCCGCCCCGGTCATCCGGTCCAGCACCGCCGGGTCCTCCCCGAGCTCGCGGGCGTATGCGGCCACCCTCGCCTCGGCGAGGGTGAAGCGCAGCCCGTCCGGACCGGCGACGGTGACGTAGTCGATGTCCGGCCCGACCGCGAGCGCGAGGTTGCTGGGCAGCGTCCACGGCGTCGTCGTCCAGGCCAGCAACCGTTCCCCGGTCTCCAGTGCGAACCCGACGGTGACCGCGGGGTCCTGCCGCTGGGTGTAGACGTCGTCGTCCATCCGGAGCTCGGTGTTCGACAGCGGGGTCTCGCACCGCCAGCAGTAGGGCAGCACGCGGTAGCTGGAGTAGACCAGCCCCTGGTCGTACAGGCGCTTGAACGCCCAGAGCACCGATTCCATGTACGTGACGTCGAGCGTCTTGTAGTCGTGGTCGAAGTCGGCCCAGCGGGCCTGCCGGTGGACGTAGGCCTCCCACTCCTTGGTGTAGCGCAGCACCGCAGACCGGCAGACCTCGTTGAACCGTTCGACCCCGAGCTCGGCGACCTGGGCCTTGACGGTGATGCCCAGCTCGCGCTCGGCCTCCAGCTCCGCGGGAAGGCCGTGGCAGTCCCAGCCGAACCGGCGCTCGACGTGGTCCCCGCGCATCGTCCGGTACCGGGGCACCACGTCCTTGGCGTACCCGGTGAGCAGGTGCCCGTAGTGCGGCAGGCCGTTCGCGAACGGTGGCCCGTCGTAGAACACGAAGTCCCGGCCGCCCTCGATGGCGGTCGCGCGGTTGTCGATGGACGCCTGCATGGTGCCGTCGGCGTCCCAGGCCGCGAGCACTGCGCTCTCCAGCCGCGGGAACGAGGGCTGCGCCGGCACCCGGCCGTCGCCACCGCCGGACAGGTCGACCTTGGGGTACGCCATTCGATCCGTCTCCGCACACGCGTGTCGCCTGTGCGGGGACGCCAACGCCGGACCGCCCGGCGGGACGCGGTACCACCCCGCTTGGCCGGTGAGCTGACCCGGCCCGCTCAGTCGGCTGTGACGGGCCGTCCCGGCCGGATCTACTGGGACGCCGCGTGACCGCTGCGCCCGTTCTCCCGGCGGCTCCCCGGTGATGACCGGATCGGTGCCTGTAGAGGCCGAGGATAGCCGGCATGGGCCAGGACGCGGTGCGGGACGAGCTGACGGTCCGGGATGCGGTGCGGGACGACGCGGCGGCGATCGCGGCGGTCCGGGTCGCGGGGTGGCGGGCCGGGTACGCGGGGATCCTCGACGACGCCGTGCTGGCGGCGCTGGACCCGGCGGCCGATGCCGCGCGGTGGCTGGCGGACTGAGACAGCGGACCGCGCCGCCGGGTCGCGACGGTCGCCGGCGCCGTGGTCGGCTTCGCGACCTTCGGCCACTACCGGTCCGACGGGGACGACCCGGCCTGGCCGCTCGGCCCCACCGACGGGGAGGTGATGGCCGTCTACGTCGACCCGTCGGCGTGGTCCCGCGGTGTCGGCTCGGCACTGCTGGCCGACGCGGTGGGGCAGTTGCGGGCCGACGGACACCCGGTCGCCCGGCTGTGGGTGCTACGCGACAACGCCCGCGCCCGCCGCCGGTACGCCGCGGCCGGGTTCACCGACGAGGAGCCGGCCGGGGTGGTCGCGCCGTTCACCCCGCGCGGCGGCGGCCGGGCTGTGCCCGAGGTCCGCTACAGCCGCGCGCTCGGCTGACGCGTCACTCGGCGACCGCTACTCACTCGGCGACGGGGGCCACCGGTTGTTCGGTCGGCTTGGTGCTGGTCGTGCGGTACACGTCGAACACCCCGTCGATGCCGCGCACCGACTTCAGCACCTGGTTGAGGTGGCGGGGGTCGCCGAGTTCGAACATGAACCGGCTCTTGGCGACCCGGTCCCGCCCGGTGGTCACCGACGCGGACAGGATGTTCACGTGCTGGTCGGACAGCACCCGGGTGACGTCGGACAGCAGACCGGCCCGGTCCAGTGCCTCGACCTGGATCGCCACCAGGAACTGGCTCGAGCTGGTGGGCGCCCAGGCGACCTCGACGACGCGCTCGGACTGGGCACGCAGCGAGTCGACGTTCACGCAGTCGGTCCGGTGCACCGAAACACCGCTGCCGTGCGTGACGAACCCGAAGATGTCGTCCCCTGGCACGGGGGTGCAGCAGCGCGCCAGCTTCACCCAGACGTCGTCGACGTTCTTCACGACCACGCCGGGGTCGCCGCCTGGACGCAGCCGACCGACGTCGCCGGAGCCGGGCGGCATCGTGACCGCCTCGGCGAGGTCCTCGGTCGCGCCCTCCTCGCCCCCGGCCACCTTCACCAGCCGCACCACCACGGTCGCGGCGGAGACGTGGTTCTCCCCCACCGCCGCGTACAGGCCGGACACGTCGGTGTACCGCAGCTCCTGCGCGACCGCGTTCAGCGCCTCGTGCGAGAGCAGCCGCTGCAGCGGCAGGTCCTGCTTACGCATCTGCCGGGCGATCGCGTTGCGCCCGGTCTCGATGGCCTCCTCCCGGCGCTCGCGGGTGAACCACTGCCGGATCTTCGTGCGGGCCCGCGGACTCCGGACGAACGTCAGCCAGTCCCGGCTCGGCCCGGCGTTGGCCGCCTTGGAGGTGAACACCTCCACCGCGTCACCGGTCTCCAGCGTCGACTCCAGCGGGACCAGCCGACCGTTGACCCGCGCCCCGATGCACCGCTGGCCGACCTCGGTGTGCACGGCGTAGGCGAAGTCCACCGGCGTGGACCCGGCCGGCAGGGCGAAGACATCACCGCGTGGGCTGAACACGTAGACCTCGTTGGCGGAGATCTCGTACCGCAGCGAGTCCAGGAACTCCCCAGGATCGGCTGTCTCCCGCTGCCAGTCCATGACCTGCCGCAACCAGCCCATGTCCGATGGGTCGTCCCGGCCCGGGCCACCCCTGCCCGCGGCTGCGCCCTTGGCCTTGTCCGGCGCCGGGCGGCCGCCGGTCTCCTTGTACTTCCAGTGCGCCGCGACGCCGTACTCGGCTCGGCGGTGCATGTCGAAGGTGCGGATCTGCAATTCGACCGGCTTGCCCTCCGGGCCGACCACCGTCGTGTGCAGCGACTGGTAGAGGGTGAACTTCGGCATCGCGATGTAGTCCTTGAACCGGCCCGGGATCGGGCTCCACCGCGCATGCATCGCCCCGAGCACCGCATAGCAGTCGCGCTCGGTCTCCACCAGCACCCGGATACCTACGAGGTCGTAGATCTCCCCGAAGTCTCGGCCGCGGACGATCATCTTCTGGTATACGGAGTAGTAGTGCTTCGGCCGGCCGCTCACGGTGGCGCGGATCTTGCCGGCCGCCAGCTCCGCGCGCACCTCGTCGGCGATCCGGGCCAGGTACTCGTCGCGACTGGGCGCCCTATCTGCCACCAGCCGGACGATCTCGTTGTAGACCTTGGGGTTCAGCGTGGCGAAGGCGAGATCCTCCAGTTCCCACTTCACCGTGTTCATCCCGAGCCGATGGGCAAGTGGCGCGTAGATCTCCAGCGTCTCGCGGCTGATCCGCTCCCGCTTCTCGGGTTTCAGGTGGTGCAGCGTGCGCATGTTGTGCAGCCGGTCGGCGAGCTTGATGACCAGCACCCGGATGTCACGGCTCATCGCCACGACCATCTTCCGCACGGTCTCGGCCTGCGCCGCGTCGCCGTAGGTGACCTTGTCCAGCTTGGTCACCCCGTCGACCAGCTGGGCGATCTCCGGGCCGAACTCGGCGCGCAGCTGGTCCAGGGAGTACTCGGTGTCCTCCACCGTGTCGTGCAGCAGTGCGGCGCACAGCGTCGGCTCGGTCATCCCCAGCTCGGCGAGCAGGGTCGCGACCGCGAGGGGGTGGGTGATGTACGGATCACCCGAGCGGCGGTACTGGCCCTGATGGGAGCGCTCCGCGACGGCGTATGCCCGCTCCACCAGCGCGGTGTCGACCTTGGGATGCCCGTTCCGGACCGTGCGCAGCAAGGGGTCGAGGACCGGGTTCGCCGTGGACCGGGCGGCGCCGAGCCGGGCCAGCCGCGCACGAACCCGCGAGGCACCCGCCGGGGGCTCGCCCGCGGCCGGACTGGCGACGGGGGCCGCGGCACGGGCCGGCGGGGCCGGGACAGCATCCTGTGCCACGGGCGCTCCTGTCGTCGGGCCTGACCGACGAGTCTAGGAGGGCTCCCGGCGGGAGTTGCTCAGACCTTCTGCAGGCTGACCAGCGGCCCGGGGTAGCCCGCGGCGCGCAGCGCGGCCGCCCCGTCGAGGAAGCCCAGCTCGATGAGCACCACGACCGCGGCCACCGTCCCCCCACATCGGCGGACCAGGTCCACGGACGCCGCGACCGTCCCACCGGTGGCGAGGACGTCGTCGACGACCAGGACCCGGTCGCCGGAGCGGATGGCGTCGTCCTGGATCTCGATTGTCGCCTCGCCGTACTCCAGCGAGTAGGAGGTGCCGACGGTCCGGCCGGGCAGCTTGCCCGCCTTGCGGACCGGGACGAAGCCGGTACCGGTGTGCAGGGCCAACGGCGCCCCGAACAGGAAACCGCGCGCCTCGATCCCGACGACCACGTCGAACCCCGGGTCGTCCCCGGCTGCCGTACCCGGTCCGCCGGCGGCCCCGTCCTGACGGCCGGTCACCGCCGTCCGGGCCGCCGCGGCCAGCGCTGCCACCGTGTCGGCGTAGGCGACCGGGTCCCGCAGCAGCGGTCCGATGTCCTTGAAGACGACGCCGGGCTTGGGGAAGTCCGGGACGTCGCGGATCAGCGGCAGCAGCGGGGGCAGCACGGCGTCGGTCACAGGTCTCCTCGGATCGGGACAGGTCAGGTGCGGGTGCCGGCGAGCTGGACCTCGGCCGTCGACGCCCCCGCCCGGGTGGCGGCGTACCGACGGCGCACCGCAGCCATGGCCGGATCGCGCTCCCGAAGCTGCGCCAGCAGCGGGGTCGCCAAGAAGATCGAGCTGTAGGCACCCGCGGTCAGCCCGATGGTCAGTGCCAGCGACAGGTCCTGCAGCACGCCGGGTCCCAGGGCCGCGGTCCCGATCACCAGGATCGCCACGATCGGCAGCAGCGCGATGATCGTGGTGTTGATCGAGCGCACCAGCGTCTGGTTCAACGCGAGGTTCGCCGAGATCGAGTAGGTGGTGTCGGACCGGGCGGCTATGTTGCGGGTGTTCTCCCGCACCTTGTCGAAGACCACCACCGAGTCGTACAGGGAATAGCCGAGGACGGTCAGCACGCCGATCACGGTCGCCGGCGACACCTCGAACCCGACGAGGGCATAGATGCCGACGGTGATGATCAGGTCGTGCACGAGGCTGATGATCGCGGCGATGCCCATCCGCCATTCGAAGGCCAGTGCCAGATAGGCCATCACCAGGACCAGGAAGACGACGAGGCTGGTCACCGCGGTCCGGGTGATGTCCCGGCCCCACGAGGCACCGATCGAGGACACACTGACCGCGGACGGCTGGACACCGACCGTCTTGGCAATCGTGTCCTGGATGCGGGTGGTGTCCGTGTCGGGCGTCTCGGCCGTGGTGACCCGAATCGTGGTGTCGACCCCGCGCAGAGTACTGACGGTCGGATTGCTAGCGCCCTTGATGCCGAGGGCGGCGATGGCCGAGCGGACGTTCTGCTCGTTGGCGGAACTGCCCGCCGGGACGCTGATCCGCAGGTCGTTGCCCCCGCGGAACTCCACGGAGGTGTTCAGGCCACGGGTGAACAGGCCGACCAGCGCCAGCAGGACGAGCCCGGCGCTGATGGCGTACCAGAGGCGGCGGCGGCCGATGAAGTCGATGGACAGCTCGCCGCGGTACAGCCGCGAACTGAGGGAGTTGTGTCCGGCCATGGCGGGCGCCTCAGTTCTCTCGTGCCGGAGTGGCCGGCACGGCTCCGGCGTGCGTGGTCTGTGTGGTCAGCGCACTCGCGCCGGCCCGGGCGCGCGCCCGGGCCCGGGCCGCGTCGGCCGGGTCGAGGTAGCCGTCGGACCCGGTGCCGCGCGAGCCCGACCCGCCCGACCCTTGGCCACCGCGGGGTCCGGGGCCGGGGCGGTCCAGGCGGCGGCCGATGTGCTCCGGATCCAGCCCGGACCACCGGTGTCCGCGGCCGAAGAACCGCGTCCGGGCCAGCAGCGACATGAACGGCTTGGTGAACAGGAACACCACGACGATGTCGACGATCGTGGTGAGCCCGAGGGTGAAGGCGAAGCCCCGGACGTCCTGGATGGCGAGCACGAACAGCACCACGGCCGCCAGCAGGGACACGAAGTCCGCGGACAGGATCGTCCGGCGCGACCGGATCCACGACGTCTCGACCGCCGTCCGCAACGACCTGCCGTCCCGGATCTCGTCGCGAAGTCGTTCGAAGTAGACGACGAACGAGTCGGCGGTGATGCCGATGGACACGATGAACCCGGCGATCCCGGGCAGGCTCAGCGCGTAGCCGATCCGCCCGCCCAGGAACACGACGAGCAGGTAGCTCAGGGCGGCCGCAACGGCCAGTGACCCGGCCACCACGATCGCCAGCGCGCGGTAGTAGAGCAGCGCGAAGGCGATCGTCAGGATCAGCCCCACACCGCCGGCGATCAGCCCCCAGCGCAGCTGTTCCCCGCCCAGGGTCGGCGAGGTGGTCTGCGCGGTCTGCACCCGAAACGTCAGCGGCAGGGCCCCGAACTTGAGGATGGACGCGAGCTGCTGGGCGGACTGCTGGGTGAACGACCCGCTGATGCTGGCGTTGCCGCCCGGGATGGCGCCCTGGATGTACGGGGCGGACTGCACGACCCCGTCCAGCACGATCGCGAAGTTGCTGGTCGGCTGGCCGGGCTGGGTGGTGACCGTGTCCTGCGGCAGCGACACCAGCCGGCTGGTCGCCTCCCGCAGGATGTCGGTCGCCCGGCCGCCTTTGAGGCCGACATTGATCTCCCACCCGCCGCCCTGCTGCGCGAGGACGGCGGCGGCGGAGTTGACATCGGTGCCCTGGATGAAGGCCGGGCCGAGCAGGTACTTCGCCGCGTTGTCCCGGTCGCAGGTGATCAGGAACTGCCCGGCGGGTGCCGCCGTGCCGGCCGGCCGCTTGTTGCAGGTGAAGGCGGTGAACTGGGTGAGCACCGCCGGCGGCACGGTCGGGCTGATGGTCGCCGCGAGCACCTGCGCGACGGGCGTGTTCGGCCCGAGGCTCGGCAGGGGTGTCGCCGCGGGGGCGGTGGGCGCCGGCGCCGGAAGGGTGGGTCCGAGGGCCGGCGCACTGGGGGCCGGCGCCGGGGCGGTCGGGGCCGGCGCCGGGGCGGTGGCCGCCGGAGCAGGCGCCGGGGTCGGTGACGCGGCGGCGGGCAGTGCGGCAACCATGGCGAACCGGCCGCTTCCGGCCGTCGGGCCCGACGGCGTGTAGGCGGCCGGGCTCGTCCGGGCGCCGGTGGGCGCCGGCGCAGCAGGCGTGGCGGGCGCAGCCGGCGTGGCGGGCGCAGCCGGTCGGGACGCGCTCGGGGTCGGGCTCAGCGTGAGCTGGGGCGCCGGAGCGGCTGCCACCGGCGCGATGCCGAGCACCTGCCGGAAGTTGAGCTCGGCGGTCGTCCCGACGAGCCGGCGCAGTTCGGACTGGTCGGCGCCGGGTGCCTGGACCACGATCTGCGTCCGGCCCTGCCGGACGACGGAGGACTCCGCGACACCGCTGCCGTTGACCCGGGAGCTGATGATCGACTGCGCCTGCGTCATCGCCTCGTTCGTGACCTGCCCTCCGCCGGTGAACGGCGTCGCCTGCAGCGTCAGGCTGGTCCCCCCGCGCAGGTCCAGGCCGAGCCGCGGCGTCCAGCTGCCGACGATCGCCACCGCGCCGAGCAGGACCGCAAGCAGTGCGGCCAGCGCCAGCAGCGGGCGGAACGGACTGCCCGGCCGGCGGGCGCGCCGGGTGGAGGCGGCTGTGGACACGACGGAACCCACTTCCTACGCGCGGGACGGCCCGGACTGGCGCCCGGGAGACTGGGATCCGGGCGCCTGCGGATCCCGCGACGGGACCCCGGGTGACTGGGACCTGCGCGTCCGACGGAGCAACCCGATCGACGGTAGCCACTGCGACGGCGGACCGTCACGACGGCTCACGCTCAGCGGCGGTCCGCCGGCAGGTCGCCGTCGGCCCTCGTCGCGCCGGCCGGCCGGGTCGATCCGGAGTCGCCGACCGGATGGACCGGCCCGACGTCGTCGACCGGCCCTAGGTCGCGGACCTGACCGGAGTCGCGGACCTGACCGACGTGGTCGGCGGCCCGGTCCGACTCCTCGTCGAGCAGGTCCGGATCGTCGGTGGCGGCGACGTCCTCGGCCGGGGCGACGATCCGCTGGATCGCCCCCTTGAGCAAGCGCACCTCCACGCCCGGGGACACCTCGAGCAGGACCGCGTCGTCCTCGACCTCGGCAACCGTGCCGAACATTCCGCCGGAGGTCATCACCGTGTCCCCGACGCCGACCTTGGACAGCAGTGCCTGGGCCTGCCGCGCGCGGTTGCGCTGCGGCCGGATGAGCAGCAGGTAGAACAACACGGCCAGCACGATCAGCGGCAGCAGGCTGCCAAGGCTTCTCACGGGGAGATCAGTCCTTGCCGACGGCCGCCAGGGCGTCCGTCTCGTCGGGGGCACCGCCACCGCGGCACCCGGGGTGGCGCCCGCGGATGATGGACTCCGCCGAGCCCGGGCGCCACTCTAACCGCGCACCGCGAGATCACCGTGACCCGATCCGGACTCGACGGGCACGCGCGGCAACGCCGTCACCACAGGCCGGCGGACTCCGGGACGGCCAACCCGAGGTGGGCGAACGCGGCCGCGGTGGCAACCCGGCCGCGCGGAGTCCGGGCCAGCAGGCCCTCCCGCACCAGGAACGGCTCCGCGACCTCCTCGACCGTGCCCGTCTCCTCCCCGACCGCCACCGCCAACGTCGACAACCCCACCGGACCGCCGCCGAACCGGGCGCACAGCGCGTCGAGCACGGCTCGGTCCAGCCGGTCCAGGCCGCGTTCGTCGACCTCGTAGACCTCCAGTGCCGCCCGTGCGGTGGGCGAGTCGACGATGCCGCTGCCGCGCACCTCGGCGAAGTCGCGGACCCGGCGCAGCAGGCGGTTGGCGACCCGGGGGGTGCCGCGGGAACGGCCCGCTATCTCCCTCGCACCGTCCGCGGTCAGGGCCACCCCGAGCAAGCCGGCGGACCGCGTGACGATGGTCGCCAGCTCCCCGTCGTCGTAGAAGCCGAGCTGGGCGGTGAACCCGAACCGATCCCGCAGCGGGGCCGGCAGCAGCCCGGACCGGGTGGTGGCGCCGACCAGGGTGAACCGCGGCAGCTCCAGCGGAATGGACGTCGCGCCCGGCCCGCGGCCGACCACGATGTCCACCCGGAAGTCCTCCATCGCCAGGTAGAGCACCTCCTCCGCGGGCCGGCTCATCCGGTGGATCTCGTCCAGGAACAGCACCTCGCCCGCGGTCAGGGAGCTGAGGATCGCGGCGAGGTCGCCCGCGTGCTGGATCGCGGGACCGCTGGTGATCCGGATCGGCGCACCCAGCTCGGCGGCGACGATCATCGCCATCGTCGTCTTGCCCAGTCCCGGCGGTCCGGCCAGCAGCAGGTGGTCCGGCGCCGTGCCCCGGGACCGGGCCGCGTCCAGCAGCAGGGACAGCTGCTGGCGCACCCGCTGCTGGCCGACCAGTTCGTCCAGCGTCCGCGGCCGGAGCGCGGTGTCGACGGCGACGTCGTCGGGGGTCGCGTCCGGCTCGACCAGGGCCCGCTCTGCGCCGGGCGCGTCGGCGTCAGCCACGGTCGAGCCTGCCGAGGGCGACGCGCAGCGCATCGGGGACCCCGGCGTCGGCCGCCAGCGTCCCGCTGTCGGTCAGCTCGTCGAGCACCTGGTCGATCTCGCGCGCGGACCAGCCGAGGTTGACCAGGCCGGCGTGCACCGGGCCGCGCCACGCCGGCCCGGCGAGGAGCGGGCCGGCCACCGTGCCGCCGACCGGTGGGCCGAGCCGGTCGCCGAGTTCCAGGACCAGCCGCTGCGCGACCTTTCGGCCGATGCCGGGGACCTTGGTCAGCGTGACGAGGTCCTCGGCCAGTACCGCACGGCGGACGTCGTCCGGCCGGAGCACCGCCAGCACGGCCTGGGCCAGCCGCGGCCCGACTCCGGTCGCCGTCTGCAGCAGGTCGAACACGACCCGCTCGTCGGTGTCGGCGAACCCGAACAGGGTGAGGGAGTCCTCCCGGACCACCAGCGCGGTCGGGACCGTCGCCGACCGCCCAACGGTCAGCCCGGCAAGGGTGTCCGGCGCGCACTGCACGCGCAGGCCGAGGCCGCCGACCTCGAGCACCGCCGAGTCCGGCCCGATCTCGGTGACGGTCCCCCGCAGCGAGGCGATCACCGTGCCGCCCGGGCGACCGCGGCGGCGAGGCGGGCGTTGCCGGTCCCGCGCCACAGGTGGGTGAGCGCCAACGCGATCGCGTCGGCGGCGTCGGCGGGCCGGGGCGCGGTCGCCAGCCCGAGCAGCCGGGTGACCGCGGCGGTGACCATGACCTTGTCGGCCCGCCCGGATCCGGTAACCGCCGCCTTCACCTCGCTCGGGGTGTGCAGCACGACCGGGACCCCCCGCCGGGTCGCCGCGGCGATGACGATCGCGCTGGCCTGGGCGACGGCCATCACCGTTCGGACGTTGTGCTGGGCGAACACCCGCTCGACGGCGACCACGTCGGGGCGGTGCCTGTCCAGCCAGTCCGAAGCCGCGACGTCCAGTGCCACCAGGCGGGCGCCGAGCTCGTCGGCGGCCGGGGTCCGGACGACGCCGACCTCGCGCAGTTCGGGTCGCCGACCCGCGACGCCCGCGACGGCGCCGAAGCCGCAGCGGGTCAGGCCCGGGTCGACACCCAGCACGAGCATCTGGCGGTTCCCCCGGTTGGTCGACACGCGCCCGAACAGGTGTTCGGACCGAGACGGTATCCGCGGGGAGACGCGGCACGGGTCAGGCGCGCCGAACGGGCCGGCGCTCGGCCGAGCTGGGCGAGGACTTCGTCAACCCACCTGGGCGAGGACCTCGTCCGGGACGTCGACGTTGCTGTACACGTTCTGCACGTCGTCGAGCTCCTCGAGTGCGTCGACGACCCGGAACACCTTCCCGGCGTCCTCGGCGCTGACCGACACCGTCGTGGCCGCGACGAATGCGGCATCGGCGGAGTCGTAGTCCAACCCCGCGTCCTGCAGCGCGGTACGCACCGCGACCAGGTCCACGGGCTCACAGAGCACCTCGAACGCGTCGCCGGTGTCCTCGACCTCCTCGGCACCCGCGTCCAGGACCGCGGCCAACACGTCGTCCTCGGTCAGCGCACCCGACTTCGGGACGGCGATCAGCCCGCGACGGGTGAACTGGAAGGCGACCGAGCCGGCGCTGGCCATCGTCCCGCCGTTACGGGTGACGGCCACCCGCACCTCCGACGCGGCCCGGTTGCGGTTCTCGGTCAGGCACTCGATCAGCAGCGCGACCCCACCGGCGGCGTAGCCCTCGTACATGATCGTCTCGTAGGAGACCCCGCCGGCCAGTTCGCCCGCGCCACGCTTGACCGCCCGGTCGATGTTGTCGTTGGGCACCGAGGTCTTCTTGGCCTTCTGGACGGCGTCGTAGAGGGTCGGGTTGCCGGCCATGTCCGAGCCGCCGGCGCGGGCCGCGACCTCGATGTTCTTGATCAGCTTGGCGAATGCCTGGCTGCGCTTGGCGTCGACGACCGCCTTCTTGTGCTTGGTGGTCGCCCACTTCGAGTGGCCGGACATCGCGTCCCACCTTCCGGGTCGTGCGCTCGCTGCGCGCCTGGCAGATCGGGTCGAGGCTACCGCCGACGGCTAGCGTCACGGCCTGTGACAACTGCCGAGCTGCGCCGCCGCGCGACCGAGCTGGACGCCGCCTCGGGCCTGCGCCGCACCCGGGAGCTGTTCGACCTGCCGCCGGGCGTGGTCTACCTGGACGGGAACTCCCTCGGCGCGCTGCCCCGGGCGGTGCCGCCGGCGGTGGCCGACGCCGTGACCAGGCAGTGGGGCACCGACCTGATCGGCTCGTGGGAGGCCAACGGCTGGTGGGACCTGCCGCTGCGGCTCGGCGACCGGATCGGCCGGCTCGTCGGGGCGGCGCCCGGACAGGTCGTCGCGACCGACTCCACGACCGTGGACTGGTTCACCGCCTGTTCGGCCGCGCTCGACCTGCGCGCGGACCGGCGGGTGGTGCTCACCGACGCCGCGTCGTTCCCCACCGACCGCTATGTGCTCGACGCCCTGGCCGGGAGCCGCGGGCTGGAGCTGGTGGCCGTCGACGTCGGCGCGGTGCCGGCGGTGTTCGCCGAGCGCGGGGCCGAGGTCGCGGTGCTGGCGCTGTCCCACGTGGACTACCGGTCCGGCCGGCTGCACGACCTGGCCGGCCTGACCGCGGTGGCGCGCGCCGCCGGTGCGCTGACCGTCTGGGACCTGAGCCACTCCGCGGGGGTGCTGCCGGTCGGGCTGGACGACGCCGGCGTCGACCTGGCGGTCGGCTGCGGCTACAAGTACCTCAACGGCGGGCCGGGGGCGCCCGCCTTCGTCTACGTCGCCGCGCGACATCTGCCGAACGTCGTCAACCCCGTGCCGGGGTGGACGTCCGCGGCCGATCCGTTCGCGATGGAGACGGCGCACTCCCCCGACGCCGGGATCGCCCGGATGCGGATCGGCACCCCGCCGATCCTGTCGATGACCGCTCTCGGAGCGGCGCTCTCGGCGTACGACGGATTGGACGTCGTCGACATCCGCAGAGCATCGCTCTCGCTAACCGGCTTCTTCCTGGACGCGCTGGACGAGCTGGCGCCGTCGGTGGCCGTGCTCACCCCGCGGGAGCCGGCCGAGCGCGGCTCCCAGGTGTCGATCAGCGTTCCGGACGCCCCGCGGCTGAGCCGGGACCTGCAGCGCCGCGGCGTGATCACCGACCTGCGGCACCCGGACATCGTCCGGTTCGGTTTCGCCCCGCTGTACGTCACCCACGCCGACGCCCTGACCGCGGCCGGTCACGTGGCCGAGCTGACCGACCGCCAGACGGTCGCCTAGAGCGGCAGCGCCGAACCGGCCGGGGCCGGCGGCAGCGCGGAGAGGAGACCGTCCGGGACGGAGTCGTCGAACACGACCGGGTCCGGTACCCGGGCATGCCCGGCCAGCCGGAACACCCGGACCACCGGGGCACGACGGCGGGCCCGGACGAGCTCCACCGCATCGTTGTGGAACCGGCGGGCCAGCTCCACCCGGCGGCAGGACTCCAGCAGGTCGTCGAGCACCTCGGTGGCGTCCTCGGCGGTGGCCAGCTCCGCGACGTCGTCCGGGTCGTCGAAGGCCGAGTGCAGCGCCCGGGTCAGCGCAGTCTGCGCCGGCGGGCCGATCGGGCGGACCGGCCGGTCGGACCAGACGGAAACCGGGTCCCCGGCCGACGGCCGCCGCAGCGCGGTCCGCGCCCGGGTCGCGGCGTCGGCGACCAGGACCGCCGTCGCCGGGTCGAGCAGCCCACCGGCCGCCAGGTCGACGGCGCTGGCCGCCCGGGCCGCCAGCTGCGCCTGCAGGGTCGCCAGGGTCACGTCCACCCGCGCGTGCAGGTTGTCCAGCCGGGTCGCCCGCCAGCTCAGGCTCGCGCCGATGGCGAACAGCACCAGCGCGCAGACCAGGATCGTCAGCGCGACATCCATGCCGGTCATCGACCCGCCGGCGCGGACAGCCTCGTCGGGATCCGGTCCCGGACGATGTCGTAGACGGCCTCGATCCGCTCACCCACCACCGACCAGTCGTACCGGGCGGCCACTCCCCGGCCGGCCGCGGCGAGCGCCTCGCGCCGGACCGGATCGGTCAGCAACCCCCCGACCGCGGCGGCCAGCGCGCCGGCGTCCCCGGTCGGGAACAGCAGCCCCGCCCGGCCACCGCCGAGCACGTCGGTAAACGCGGGCAGGTCGCTGGCCACCACCGCCGCGCCCGCAGCCATGGCCTCGATGAGCACGATGCCAAAGCTTTCCTGTCCGGTGTGCGGGCCGACATAGACGTCGGCGGTACCCAGCAGTCGCGCCTTCTGCTCGTCGTCGATGCCGCCGAGGTACTGCACGGCCGGGTGGGCGCCCGGACCGCCGCCCGCCCGACCGCCGCTGTCGCCCCGGCCGGCGGCGTCCCCCCGGCCGGCGATCAGCACCCGGACGTCCGGGCAGGCCGCAACGATGGCCGGCACCGCAGCCAGCAGCACGTCCAGGCCCTTGCGCGGCTCGTCCAACCGGCCGAGGAAGACAACCGTCGGCGGTGCCCCCGGATCGCGGCGGGCGGGCCGGGCCGTGGCGAACGGCGTGGTGAAGATCCCGTTCGGGATGACGACGGCGTCGGCGTCCAGATGGTCCACGATCGTGCGCCGCGCCTGCTCGGACACGGCGATGCGGGCGGTGATCTTGTCCAGCGCAGTCTGCAGGATCGACGAGGCCGCGAACCAGGCCCGCGACCTCGGGTTCGCGGCGTGGAAGGTCGCGACGACCGGCACGGTGCTCGCCCAGCATGCCAGCAGCCCGAGGCTGGGGCTGGCCGGCTCGTGCACGTGCAGGACGTCGAACTGCCCGTCCCGAACCCAGCGCCGCACCCGGCCGGCCACCCGGGGGCCGAACGCGAGCCGGGCCACCGAGCCGTTGTAGGGCACGGCGACAGTTCCCCCGACCGGCACCACGAAGTCCGGGAGCAGCGTTCCCGGGTCGTCGACCGGCGCCACCACGGACACCTCGTGGCCGGCGTGCAGCAGGTGGACGGCCAGATCCCGCACGTGGTTCTGCACCCCGCCCGGGACGTCGAGCCCGTACGGGCAGACCAGACCGACGCGCATCAGCCCTGGGCCCGCGCGCCGTACGGGGCCGCGTCGGGTGCGGGGACCTCGAACGCCTGGCCCGACCCGGCACCCGGCCCACTCCCGGCAATCGTGTCGGGAAGGGTGCCGGCGGAGACCGGCGGGCCGGATGAGTCGACGAACACCCGCTGCATCATGTGCCAGTCCGCGGGATGTTGGCGGATGCCCGCGGTGAACACGTCGGCGACCTGCTGGGTCATCGCCGGGACCGCGTCGCGCAGCCGGGTCCCGTCGGAGGCGGTGACCTCCGGGTGCAGCTGCATCCGCATCCGCTCGCCCTCGTACCAGAGCGTCACCGGGATCAGCGCGGCACCGGTCCGCCGAGCGAGCACCGCGGGACCGGCCGGCATCCGGGCCGGCGCGTCGAGCAGCCGGACCCGCTGGCCCCGCGCGGAGATGTCCCGGTCCGCGAGCAGGCATACCAGCCCACCGGCCCGCAGGCGGGACGCGAGCACGACGGTCGGGTCCGCCTGCGGCGGGCCGCCATCCACCCCGCTGAGCGGGAGCACGTCGATGCCGAGCGCCCGGCGGTAGGTGCAGAACCGCTCGAACAGCGCCTCCGGGCGGACCCGCTCGGCGACGGTGGAGACCGGCATCCCGGCATGCACCGACCAGACCCCCGCCAGGTCCCAGTTCGCCATGTGGGGCAGGGCGACGACGGCGCCACGGCCGGCGCGCATCGGGTCCAGCAGCCGCTCCGGGTTGGCGACGTCCACCCGGGCGGCGGCCTCCGCGGCATCGGTGACCGGCAGCCGGAAGGCCTCGCACCAGTACCGGAAGTAGCTGCGCAGCGAGTCCAGGGAGAGTGCGCGCAGTTCGGCCTGGCTCGCTCCGGGGGCCACCCGGGCGAGGTTCTGCTCCAGCTGGCGGACCGCCCGGCCCCGCCGGCGGTGCACGTCGGTCGCGAGCCGGGAGAACAGCGCTCGCGCGGTGGACTCCGGCATCCGCCGCACCGCCCACCACCCGCTGCGGTAGCCACCGGTCACCAGCGCCGAACGCACCGCGGGCGGCAGCTCAGCGGGCATCCGAACCCTCCCGGGCCGGCTCGGCGGGCGCCCGCGCTCGTGCCTGCCGACGGACAACCACCAGCCGCTGCACGACGGTGACCCCGCTGGCGGCAGCCAGCAGCCACAGCAGCACCGGCAGGACGAACGGGACCCCCAGCCCCGACAGCCCCGCACCGACGAGGACCGCGACCAGCCGGTCGGCCCGCTGGGAGATCCCGACCTCGGCGGTCATCCCCAGCGCCTCGGCCCGGGCTCGGATGTAGCTGGTGACCGACCCGGTCACCAGGCACCACAGGGTCACCGCCGCCAGCACCGGATCGTCCCCGCCACGGGTGAACCACAGCAGCAGGCCGCCGAAGATGGCGGCGTCACCGAACCGGTCCAGGGTGGAGTCGAGGAAGGCGCCCCACGTCGAGGACCGGCCGCTCATCCGGGCCATCACGCCGTCGACGGTGTCGGAGATGACGAAGACGGTGATGACCAGCGAACCCCAGAACAGCTGACCGATCGGGAACAGCACGAGCGCGGTCGCGCACACCGCGATCGTCCCGACGGCCGTCACGGCGTTCGGTGCGATGCCCGCCCGGAGCAGCAGTCTCGCCAGCGGGGTGAACACCGCCGTGAAGAAGGTGCGCGCGCGGGCGAGCATCAGCCGACCTGCGCCCAGGCGGCCGCGAGCATTGCTCGCGTGTCACGCAGCAGATCCGGCAGCACCCGCGTCCGGCCGATGACCGGCATGAAGTTGGCGTCCCCGCCCCAGCGTGGGACGACATGCTGGTGCAGGTGCGCCGCGATCCCGGCGCCGGCCACGGCGCCCTGGTTCATGCCGATGTTGAAGCCGTGCGGCGCCGAACCGCGCCGGAGCGCCCGCATCGCCGTCTGGGTGAAGGCGGCGAACTCGGCGGTCTCCGCGGCGTCGAGCCCGTCGTAGTCGGGCCGGTGCCGGTAGGGGCAGACCAGCACGTGCCCGGAGTTGTACGGGTAGAGGTTGAGCACGGCGTAGACCCGCTCGCCGCGGGCGACGATCAGCCCGTCGACGTCGTCGCGGCGGGGCGCGGCGCAGAACGGGCAGCCGTCGTCCGGGCCGGGGCCGGTGGGCTTGTCCTGACCGCCGATGTAGGCGCGGCGGTGCGGGGTCCACAGGCGTTCCAGCTGGTCCGGCACCCCGACCGCACCGGCCGGCGGAGCGTCGAGGCCGGAGTCGACCGGACCCACCGGATCGGCGATGTCGTCGACGCCGGGCCGCACGTCGGCCGGCGTGGGATCTTCCCGCGGCTGCTCCGGCGTGGCATCCACGGCCCGAGACTAACCGCCGGGCGTGTCCGGACCCCGACGGCGAGCCTGGCAGGGCGCGGTGTCCCGGCTCTGCGGGGTTCGCCGGCCGGCCCCGGCTCGGGGTTCGAGCGCGGCGAGGACCGACGCTCGATCCATGGCACCGGCGCCCGCCCGGCTCAGTCCGTTGCGCTGGTTCCGGCCCGGGCCGCTCCGGTCGGCGTCGGGACGCCGGCTGCGGCGAGCGCACGAACCGCGGCGACATGGCCGCTCATCCCGTGCACACCCGGCCCGGGCGGGGTCGCCGACGAACACAGCCACGTGCCGGCCGACGCGGCAGCCGCACCAGCCCGACCGGCCAGCGGCACCCGGTACAGGTCCCAGCGGGCAGCAGGCCGGGCGAGGGTCTGCCGGACGGTCATCGCGCCGGTGGAGATGTCGCCACCCACCCAGTTCGGGTCGTGCGCCTCCTCGGCCCCCGCCGTGCAGACGGTCCGGTCCAGCACCGTGGCAGCAAACCCGGGCGCGAATCGTTCCACCTGGGCGGTGATCCGGTCGCCCATGTCCACCGTCGACCCATTGGGCACGTGGCAGTAGGTCCAGAGCGTCGCCCGGCCCGCCGGCGCCCGCGTCGGGTCGACGACACCCGGCTGGACAGCCAGCACGTACGGCCGCTCCGCGTGCCGTCCCCGCGTGGGCTGCTGCTCCGACTCGGCGATGTCCTGCCAGGTACCGCCCACATGGACGGTGCCGGCCCGGGCCAGCCCGGGGGCGGTCCACGGCACCGGGCCGGACAGCGCGAAGTCGACCTTGCACACCCCCGGCCCGTACCGGAACCGCTCCACCGCGCGGGCGTACCGGGGCGCCAGCGCCTCGCCGTAGATCGAGAGCAGCGCTCGCGGGCTGACGTCCAACAGCACGATGTCCGCCGATGGCAGATCGGCCGCGGACCGGACCCAGCTTCCGGTGTGCAGCCGTCCACCGAGAGCAGTGAGCTCGGCGACGAGGGCGTCGGCCATCTGCTGGGTGCCGCCGCGGACGACCGGCCAGCCGACCGCGTGTGCCAGCAGTACCAGCAGCAGCCCGGTCGGCGTCGTCGGCAGCGCGGTAAGCGGCAGCGTCGAGTGCGCGGCCGCTCCGGCCAGCAGGGCCGGTGCCAGATCCCCACGGAACGTCCGGGCGAGCAGGGCCGTCGGCAGCACGGACCGGGCCCCGAACCGGGCGATCGCTGCCAGGTGCGGCACCGGCGGCCGGAACCCCGAGCCCAGCATCGCGTCCGCCAGCGGCAGGGCATCGCGGACCAGCGGGGTGAGCAGCCGCCGGTACACGGCACCGTCGGGACCGAGCCCGTCTGCGGTCTCCTCGACCGACCGGTGCGCCAGCGCGGCCCGGCCGCCGTCCAGCGGCTGCCCGAAAGGCAGCCCGGGCTGAAGGAACTCGACACCGTGCCGCGCCCAGTCGATGCTCCGCATGAACGGCGACGCCATCGCCAGCGGGTGCGCCGCCGAGCAGACGTCGTGGGTGAACCCCGGGAACGTCAACGGTGCCGAACGCATCCCGCCGCCGACGCTGTCGGCTCCCTCCAGCACCGTGACGTCCAGACCGGCGCGCGCGAGCGTGATCGCCCCGGCCAATCCGTTCGGACCGGACCCGACCACCACCGCCGTGCGAGCACCACTCATCGTCGCGGCTCAGACCTGGGTGTGCCGGGCGACGGCATCGGTGATCTCTGCGACGGCATCCCCGACCGGCACGCCGTTCTTCTGCGTCCCGTCCCGATAGCGGAAGCTGACCGCGTCGGCCGCGGTGTCCTGGGCGCCGGCGATGAGCATGTACGGCACCTTCTGCTTCTGCGCGTTGCGGATCTTCTTCTGCATGCGGTCGTCGGAGGCGTCGACCTCCACCCGGATGCCGGCCGCCCGCAGCCGGGAAGCGACGTCGGTGAGGTAACCGACCTGCTCGTCGGTGATGGGGATCCCGACGACCTGGACCGGGGACAGCCACGGCGGGAAGGCGCCGGCGTAGTGCTCGGTGAGCACCCCGAGGAACCGCTCGATCGACCCGAACAGTGCCCGGTGGATCATGTACGGGCGTTGCCGGCTGCCATCGGCTGCGGTGTAGAGCAGGTCGAAGCGCTCGGGCAACTGGAAGTCCACCTGGATGGTGGACATCTGCCAGGTGCGCCCGATCGCATCGCGGGCCTGCACGGAGATCTTCGGCGCGTAGAACGCCGCCCCGCCCGGGTCGAGGACCAGCTCCAGTCCGGTCCGCTCGGCCGCGTCGCGCAACGCCTGGGTGGCGGTTTCCCACTGCTCGTCGGTGCCGACGTACTTGGCGTCGTTGCGGGTGGACAGCTCCAGGTAGAAGTCGGTCAGTCCGTAGTCGGCAAGCAGGCGCAGCACGAACTCCAGCAGCGAGCGGATCTCACCGTCCAGCTGATCCGGCGTGCAGTAGATGTGCGCGTCGTCCTGGGTCATCCCGCGGACCCGGGTGAGCCCGTGCACGACGCCGGACTTCTCGTACCGGTACACCGAACCGAACTCGAACAGCCGCAGCGGGAGCTCCCGGTAGGACCGGCCGCGGGAGCGGTAGACCAGGTTGTGCATCGGGCAGTTCATCGGCTTGAGGTAGTAGTCCTGCCCCTGCCTTTTCACATTCCCCTCGGCGTCGTACTCGGCATCGACGTGCATCGGCGGGAACATGCCGTCGGCGTACCACTGCAGGTGCCCACTGGTCTCGAACAGTGCGCCCTTGGTGATGTGCGGGGTGTAGACGAACTCGTACCCCGCCGCCGCATGCTGGTCGCGGCTGTAGTCCTCCATCGTCCGGCGCAGCACACCGCCCTTGGGGTGGAAGACGGCCAGGCCGGAGCCGATCTCGTCCGGGAAGCTGAACAGGTCCAGTTCCGCGCCGAGGCGTCGGTGGTCGCGCTTGGCGGCCTCCTCCTGGCGCTCCAGATACGCGCGCAACTCCTCCTTGGTCGCCCACGCGGTGCCGTAGATCCGCTGCAGCTGCGGGTTCAGCTCGCTGCCGCGCCAGTAGGCCGCGGCGGACCGCAGCAGCTCGAACGCGCCGATCGACCGGGTGGTGGGCACGTGGGGCCCGCGGCACAGATCGGTCCACACGACCCCGCCGCGCCGGTCGAGGTTGTCGTACATCGTCAACGGGCCGGCCCCGACCTCGACGCCAGCGCCGTCGGCGGCCTCGGCGGCCGCGGCTCCCGAGTCCCCGCCCGAGGTGGCGACGTCGTCGCTGTGCAGCGCGACGAGCTCGAGCTTGTACGGCTCGTCGGCCAGCTCCCCGGCCGCCTCGGCCGCGGTCACCACCCGCCGGCGGAACCGCTGCCCGGCCTTGACGATCTCGCGCATCTTCTTCGACACCGCCGCGAGGTCCTCCGGCGTGAACGGCCGGGCCGGGTCGACGTCGTAGTAGAAGCCGTCGCGGATCGGCGGACCGATGCCCAACCGCGTACCGGGGAACAACGCCTGCACCGCCTGGGCGGTCACGTGCGCCGCGGAGTGCCGCATCACCGCAAGCCCGTCCGGGTCGGTGAGGTCGACCGGCTCGACGGTCACGCCATCGAACAGCTGGGTGGACAGGTCCACCAGCTCGCCGTCGACGCGGGCCACGACCACCCCGCGGTCGTCGGCGAACACCTCGCCCGCCGTGCTCCCCGCCGCGACCGATCGCTGGACGGCGGTGCCGTCTCGGTCCAGCACGCGGATCTGCACGTCGGACACCTGAGCGCTCCCCCCGTCGGCACCGCGACCGACCAGCCGGGGCGCAGCGAGCCTATCGACGGGGGCACCGCCGGACCGCCGGATCGGGCCGGCTCCGCAGCCAGGGCGGGAGGTGCGGGGTGGGCGATACTGGTCTCGAACCAGTGACCTCTTCGGTGTGAACGAAGCGCTCTACCGCTGAGCTAATCGCCCCCGCTGACGGACGCCGCCGTCGCGCCGACACGATACCCGAGCCCTCCTCCACGCAGGTGCGTCGGCGAGGGTGCGGGTCGTCTGGACCGGTGGGGCATGGGTTAGAGTTCGCGGGTCGTCGGGGCCCTGCGTGCCCGGCGTACGCGGACGTAGCGCAGTTGGTAGCGCATCACCTTGCCAAGGTGAGGGTCGCGGGTTCGAGTCCCGTCGTCCGCTCGGTCCGGGCCCATGCGACGGGGTCCGGTTCCCGGCCCGGTGGCTGCGGTTCCGGTCGGAATGGCAGTCCGGTGAAGTGGCCGGTGGAGTGGCCGAGAGGCGAGGCAACGGCCTGCAAAGCCGTGTACGCGGGTTCGAATCCCGTCTCCACCTCGGCACCGACCTCGGTCGGCCGGATAGCGTCGGTGAGCACGGGCGATTGGCGCAGCGGTAGCGCGCTTCCCTGACACGGAAGAGGTCACTGGTTCGATCCCAGTATCGCCCACCACCCGCGGCCAGCCCGCGGCCCGGTTCATCAGACCGGCACATCCTCGACCCGGCACCGTCAGGCGCCGGGTCGAATGCTGTCCGATCATGACCCCGATCGTCCGCGGCGCTGCGGCCGGTGATTTCGCCAGTCCAGGAATGTCGAGCGACACAGCAACTCGAGGAGCACGCGTGGTGGAGATCTGGCCCGGGACGCCCTATCCCCTGGGCGCGACGTATGACGGGGCGGGGACCAACTTCGCGATCTTCTCCGAGATGGCCGACAGCGTCGAGCTGTGCCTGATCGATGTCGGCGCCGACGGGACGCGGACCGAGAGGCGGGTCGAGCTGCCCGAGCGCGAGGCGTTCGTCCACCACGGCTACTTCCCCCGGGTCGGCCCCGGCCAGATGTACGGCTTCCGCGTGCACGGCCCCTACGCCCCCGCCCAGGGCCAGCGGTGCAACCCGGCCAAGCTGCTGCTGGACCCGTACGCGAAGGCGATCGACGGGCAGCCGGACAGTGACGAGTCGCTGTTCAGCTACAACTTCGGGGACCCGGACTCGTTCAACGACACGGACTCGCTGCAGCACGCGATGCTCGCCGTCGTCGTCAACCCCTTCTTCGACTGGCAGGAGGACCGGCTCCCCCGGCGGCCCTACCACGAGACGGTGGTCTACGAAGCGCATGTCCGCGGTCTGACCAAGACCCACCCGGACATCCCGGAGGAGATCCGCGGCACGTACGCCGCGATCGGCCACCCGGTGACGATCGAGCACCTGCGCTCGCTGGGGATCACCGCGATCGAGCTCATGCCGGTGCACCAGTTCGTCAACGACTCGACGCTGGTCGACAAGGGCCTGTCGAACTACTGGGGCTACAACACGATCGGCTTTTTCGCCCCGCACCACGAGTACGCCTCCACCGGCACCCACGGCGAGCAGGTGCAGGAGTTCAAGGCGATGGTCCGCGAGCTGCACGCGGCCGGTATCGAGGTGATCCTCGACGTGGTCTACAACCACACCGCCGAGGGCAACCACCTGGGCCCGACCCTGTCGATGCGGGGAATCGACAACGCCGCCTACTACCGCCTTGTCGACCAGGACAAGCGGTACTACATGGACACGACCGGCACCGGCAACTCGCTGCTGATGCGCAGCCCGCACGTCCTGCAGCTGATCATGGACTCGCTGCGGTACTGGGTGACCGAGATGCACGTCGACGGGTTCCGGTTCGACCTGGCCGCGACCCTCGCCCGACAGTTCGCCGAGGTCGACCGGCTGTCGGCCTTCTTCGACCTGGTCCAGCAGGACCCGATCGTCAGCCAGGTCAAGCTCATCGCCGAGCCCTGGGACATCGGCGAGGGCGGCTACCAGGTGGGCAACTTCCCGCCGCTGTGGAGCGAGTGGAACGGCAAGTACCGCGACTCCGTGCGCGACTTCTGGCGCGGCGAGCCAAGCCTCGGCGAGTTCGCCGCCAGGCTGACCGGCTCCTCCGACCTGTACCAGAGCGACGGGCGCCGGCCGCTGGCGTCGATCAACTTCGTCACCGCTCACGACGGCTTCACCCTGCGAGACCTCGTGTCGTACAACGAGAAGCACAACGAGGCCAACGGCGAGGGCAACAACGACGGGGAGAGCAACAACCGCAGCTGGAACGGCGGCGTCGAGGGGCCGACAGACGACCCGAAGATCGTGGAACTGCGCGCCAAGCAGCAGCGCAACTTCCTGGCCACCATGCTGACCAGCCAGGGCGTGCCGATGATCGTGTACGGCGACGAGCTCGGCCGGACGCAGAACGGCAACAACAACGGCTACTGCCAGGACAACGAGCTGTCCTGGATCGACTGGTCGAAGGCCGACACGGGGCTGACCCACTTCGTCAAGATGGTCGCCGAGCTGCGCGCCGAGCACCCGGTCTTCCGCCGCCGGAAGTTCTTCGACGGCGGGAAGGACGAGTTCGGCCTGCCCGACGTGGGCTGGCTGAAGCCGGACGCGACCGAGATGGTGGACGGTGACTGGAGCTCCGGGTTCAGCAAGGCCGTGACGGTGTTCCTCAACGGCGACGCGATCCCGGAGTCCGGGCCACGTGGTGAGCGGATCACCGACGAGAGCTTCCTGCTGCTGCTGAACGCCTCCGATGACCCGATCCGGTTCACTCTGCCGCCGAAGAAGTACGGCGCCGGCTGGTCCGGGCGGATCGACACCTCGGTCGTCGTGACCGGGCCGCCGGTCCCCGCCGTCGCGGCGGCGACCGCGCCGGTGCTCCGCGCCGGGCGGAAGCAGATGATCCCCGGGCACAGCATGCTCATCCTCGAGCGGGCGGCGGTCTGAGCCGGTGAGCACTGCTCCGAGTGACCGCGCGGTCCCCCGGTCGACGTACCGCCTGCAGCTGCACGCCGGCTTCGGGTTCGACGATGCCGCGGGCGTCATCGACCACCTGGCCGACCTGGGCGTCACCCACGTCTACCTCTCGCCGGTGCTGCAGGCGGTTCCGGGTTCTCTGCACGGCTACGACGTGCTCGACCACTCCCGACTCTCGGCCGACCTCGGCGGCGACGCCGGGTACGACCGGTTGGTCACCGCCGCGCACGCCCGGGGCCTGGGCGTGGTGGTCGACGTGGTGCCCAACCACATGGCGATCCCGACACCGGAGTCGGCGAACCGGGTGCTGTGGTCGGTGCTCACCGACGGCGCCGACTCGCCCTACGGCGGCTGGGTCGACGTGGACTGGGCGGCCGGGAACGGCCGGCTGCTGATGGCGGTGCTGGGCAACCCGCTGCACGAGGTGCTGGCCGCGGGCAAGCTGACGGTCGCCGCCGACGGGCCGGACGGGTCCACCGTCGTCCGCTACTACGACCACGTGTTCCCCGTCCGCCCGGGCACCGAGAACCTGCCGCTGCCGGAGCTGCTGGACGCCCAGCACTACCGGCTCGCCTGGTGGAAGGTCGCCGACGCGGAGCTGGACTACCGGCGGTTCTTCGACGTCGACACGCTGATGGCCGTCCGGGTCGAGGACCCGGCGGTGTTCGAGGCGACCCACGAGGTGCTGCTGGCCAGACGGCGCGCCGGCGACATCGACGGGTTCCGTATCGACCATCCGGACGGGCTGGCCGACCCGCGCGGGTACCTGCGCCGGATGGCCGACGCCACCGGCGGCGCGTGGGTCGTGGTGGAGAAGATCGTCGAGCACGGCGAGGAGCTGCCCGCCGACTGGCCGACCGCCGGGACCACCGGGTACGACACGCTGCACCGGGTGCAGGGCCTGTTCGTCGACCCGGCCGGTGCGGGGCCGCTGCTGGCGCAGTGGGCCGCGTTGACCGGCGACGGGCCGTCCTGGACGGCCACCGTGACCGCAGCCAAGCGGTACGCGGCCTCGGTGATGCTGTCCGCGGAGGTCTCGCGGCTGGTGCGGATCTCCTCGGCGGTCGCCGCCGCGGACCGCCGGGACCTGACTGGGGCGGGACTTCGGGAGGCGACCGTCGAGCTGCTCGTCGGCTGCCCGGTCTACCGCGGCTACGTGGTCCCCGGCGAGCCGGCGCCGGAGCAGGCGGTGCACGTCGTCGCCACCGCGGTGGAGGCGGCGCGAGCGGTGCTCCCCGGCCGGGCGGCCGAGATCGACTTCCTCGCCGAGCTGGCGCTGAACCGCGTCGGCCGTGATGCCGCACGGGACGAGTTCTGCGTCCGGTTCCAGCAGACAGCCGGACCGGTGATGGCCAAGGGCGTGGAGGACACGGCCTTCTACCGCTGGTACCCACTGTCCGCGCTCAACGAGGTCGGTGGAGACCCGTCGTCGTTCGGGGTGGAGCCGGATGCCTTCCACGCCTGGGCAGCCGACGGCGCGCGCACCCATCCGTCGGGGATGACCACACTGTCCACGCACGACACCAAGCGCAGCGAGGACACCCGGGCACGGCTGGTCGTGCTGGCCGGGATGGCGGACGAATGGGGAACAGCGCTCTCGCGGTGGCGGGACCGGATGCGTCCGGCGCGACCGGAGGTGCTCGACGGTGCCACCGAGTCCCTGGTCTGGCAGAGCCTGTACGCGGCGTCGCCGTGGCAGACCGCCGGAGCGCTGGCCGCGGACCGACTGCACGCCTACCTGCAGAAGGCGACCCGCGAGGCGAAGATCCGCACCACCTGGACCGCACCCGACGAGGTCTTCGAGAACGGACTGCGCCGGTACGTCGACGCGCTGCTGGCGGACGGGGAGCTGCTCGCCGACCTGGCCGCGTTCGCCAGCGCCGCGGCGGACGCGACGCGGGCAGTCGTCCTCGGCCAGAAGCTGGTGCAGCTGACGATGCCGGGCGTGCCCGACGTCTACCAGGGCACCGAGCTCGTCGACCTGTCCCTGGTCGACCCGGACAACCGGCGGCCGGTGGACTTCGTCGAGCGCCGCGCGAGGCTCGCCCGCCTCGACGCCGGCGGGCAACCGGGCGACCTCGACGACGAGAAGCTGCTGGTGACCTCGCGGGCGCTGCGGCTGCGCCGGGACCGACCGGGACTGGCGGGCGCGGAGTACACGGCACTGGCCACCGGGACCCCGCACGCGGTGGGATTCCTGCGCGGCCCGGACGTGGCCGCCGTCGTCACCCGCTTCCCTACGGCGCTGGCCTCCACGGGCGGTTTCGGCGGGGCCGTCCTGCACCTGCCGGTGGGCACCTGGACCGACCTGCTGACCGGTGCCGTCGTGGCCGCCGGGCCGGCGGGAGCACCGCTCGCGGGCCTGCTCGCCCGGCTGCCCGTCGCCCTGCTGACCCGGACCGGCTGAGCCCGTCCCAGGTTCGCGATCCACCCGTCGACTCCGGGAAGCTGTCCCCCGTGACTTCTCTCACCGTCTGGGCACCAGCAGCAGCCACCGTCGGGGTCGACGTCGACGGGCAGAGTCTCGGCATGACCCGGGGCGAGGGCGGGTGGTGGTCCGTCGAGGTCCCCGCCGCCGGGCACGGCACCCGGTACGCCTTCCGGGTCGACGGCGGGGACCCCAGGCCCGACCCCCGGTCGCGGTGGCAGCCCGACGGGGTGCACGCCGCCAGCGCCGTCTACTCCCACGAGCGGTTCAGCTGGACCGACGACGGCTGGGCGGGCATCGACCCGGCCGATGCGGTCGTCTACGAGACGCATGTCGGGACGTTCACCGAGCGGGGCACGCTGGACTCCGGGATCGACCGGCTGCCGCACCTGGTCGAGCTCGGGGTGACCGTCGTCGAGCTGCTGCCGGTCGCCGCGTTCGACGGGACCGCCGGGTGGGGCTACGACGGGGTCGACCTGCACGCGGTGCACGAGCCCTACGGCGGGCCGGACGCGCTCAAGCGCTTCGTCGACGCCGCGCACGGGCTCGGCCTCGCGGTCTGCCTCGACGTCGTCTACAACCACTTCGGCCCCAGCGGGAACTACGTCGCCTCCTTCGGTCCCTACTTCACCGACCGCTACGCCACCCCGTGGGGCGAGGCGGTGAATCTCGACGGCGCGGGGTCGGACGAGGTCCGCGCGTTCATCCTCACCAGCGCGTTGCAGTGGCTGCGCGAGTACCACCTCGACGGGCTGCGGCTGGACGCCACCCACGCCCTGTTCGAGAACGGACGTGCCCTGCCCGTGCTGGAGGAACTTGCCGCCGAGACCGACGAGCTGTCGGCGGCGACCGGCCAGCGCAGGTGGCTGGTCGCGGAGAACGACACGAACAACCCGGGGCTGACCGCCCAGCGGGCCGGTACCGCCGGTGACGGCAGGACGCCGCTGGCCCCCGGCGAAGGACGAGCGAACGTGGTTCCCGGCGAAGGACGAGCGACTGTGGTTCCCGGCGAGGGCGGGACCGGCGTGCACGCGCAGTGGGACGACGACGTCCACCACGCGCTGCACGCGCTGGTGACCGGTGAGTCGGCCGGCTACTACGCCGACTTCGCCGTCGACCCGTACGCCGCGGTCGCCAAGGTCGCGACGCGGGTCTTCTTCCACGACGGCACGTGGTCACAGTTCCGGCAGCGGGTGCACGGGCGGGCCGTCGACCCGGCTGCCACCGACGGGGCGCGCTTCTGGGCGTTCCTGCAGAACCACGACCAGATCGGCAACCGCGCGGTCGGTGACCGGCAGGCCGCGACCGTCCCGCCCGGTCGACTGGCCGCCGGCGCCGCCGTGCTGTTCGCGCTGCCGTTCGTGCCGATGGTGTTCATGGGCGAGGAGTGGGCGGCCGGCACTCCGTGGCAGTTCTTCACCTCCTTCGCCGACCCGGCGCTGGGCGACGCGGTCCGCACCGGCCGCCGGTCGGAGTTCGCCGGCCACGGCTGGGATGTCGCCGAGGTCCCCGACCCCCAGTCCCCGCAGACGGTCGTCGACTCCCGGCTGGACTGGTCGGAGCTGGAGCAGCCGGACCACCGCCGGATGTACGAGTGGTACCGGACGTTGATCGGGGTGCGCAAGTCCCACGCCGACCTCGGGACAGGCATCGTCGGCGAGGTCGAGGTTCGCACCGACCGAGGCCAGCAGTGGCTGTGGCTGCGTCGCGGATCGGTGCTCACGGTCGCCGCCTTCGGTGAGAGCGGTGCACTGGTGGCGCTGCCGCCCGGCTTGCTGCCCACAGGTGCGACCGCAACTGTGCTGGCCGCGTGGGACCCCGCGACGACCGTCACCGACGGGACGGTGCAACTTTCAGGTGCCGGTGCGGCGGTCCTCGCGCTGGGCTGAACCCCCGTCGGGGTCGACGGTCATGTCCTTCGACCATCGCCCGGTGCATGCCCGGCCTGCAGGGCTGCACGCGTCTTCGCCTCGGCGAGCGCCTGCGCGGCGAGGACCAGCCCGAGATGGCTGAACGCCTGCGGGTAGTTGCCGAGCAGCGCGCCGTCGGTTGCGTCGACCTGTTCGGCCAGCAGCCCGAGGTCGTTGGCGTAACCGGCGGCCCGCCGCAGCAGGGTCTCGGCCTCCTCGATCCGCCCGGACACGGCCAGGGCCTCGGCGAGCCAGAACGTGCAGAGCAGGAAGCTGCCCTCCTCCCCCGCCAGACCGTCATCGTCCCGGTAGCGCAGGACAAGGCCGCGGTCATCGCTCAGTCCGGCCAGCACCGCGTCGATCGTGGCGGCGAACCTGGGGTCGTGCGGCGGAAGCAGGCCGACGAGCCCGACCAGCACCGTGGTCGCGTCCAGCACCGGCGAGCCGAAGCTCTGGGTGAACGCGCCGACTCCCTCGTTCCACCCGTCGGTGAGGATGGCCGCCCTGATCTCGCTGCGGACCGCGTCCCACCGCTGGACCCGGTCGGCGGCCTTCAGCGTCTCGACCAGGGCGATCCCGCGGTCCAGCGCCACCCAGCACATCAGTGTGCTGTGCAGGTAGCGCCGCGCCGGGCCACGGATCTCCCAGATGCCCTGGTCAGGTGTCTGCCAGGTCGCGACGACCTTCTCGACGGCTGCGACGAGCAGCGCGCGCGTCGGCTCATCGAGCTCACCGAGCTGCTCACGCAGGACGTAGGCCGCGTCCAGCAACGCGCCGTAGACGTCGTGCTGGCGCTGGGTCCACGCGTCGTTGCCGGCGCGCACCGGCGCGCTGGCCCGCCATCCGGTCAGGTGCGGCAGCTCGCGTTCGGACAGGTCGCGCTCGCCGCCGATGCCGAACATGATCTGCAGCGGCAGACCGCGGTCGAGCTGGGTGGCGGCCGCACGGGCAAGGAAGGCGAAGAACCGCCGGGCCTCCTCCGGGCATGCGGCGACCCACAACCCGCGCAGGGTCATGCTCGCATCGCGGACCCACGTGTAGCGGTAGTCCCACGTGCGGCCGGTGCCGACCCCCTCGGGCAGGCTCGTGGTGGGCGCGGCAAGAATCGCTCCGGTGCGGGCATACGTCAGGCCCTGGAGGACGACTCCGCTGAGGTGGACGAGGTGCTGCAACGGGCCGCGGTAGCGCTGATGCAGGTCGCACCAGCTGCGCCACGCGGTGTGCGTCTCCTCGATCCGCCGCCGGACCTGGCGCCTGGTCCACGGCCGCGGCAGGTCCGCCCAGGCGTCGGCCTGCTCGACGGCCAGGGCGAGCTCCCCGCCCTCGGTGAGCGTGACCCGGCCGCCGGCGGTTGCCGCAGACACCGCCAACGCGACGTCGGTGGACAGCAACAGCTGCGTGGCGCCGCCGTGGCTGACGACCCCACCGTGGACCGGGAGCAGCCGGGGGTGCACGAGGCCGAACTCCGGGCGCGGTGCCCACTCGAGGACGACCTCGACCTGGCCGCTGGTGCACCGGGCGTGCCGCAGCAGCACCCCCGGGGACGTGCGGCCGAGATCGTGGCCGCGCTCACGGATGCCGAGCGCGAGTGCGTCGTGGACCACGAGTTCACCCGACGCGCACGCCCACGACGTCTGCAGGACCAGGCTCTGCGGAAGATAACGGCGGGTGGGCACAGCCGCGGGGTCCGCTGGGCGGAGCAGGAGGTGGCCGGCCTCGTCGTCCAGCAACCGGCCTAGGACCGACGGGCTGTCGAACCGTGGCAGACACAACCAGTCGATCGAGCCCTCCCGGGTGACCAGGGCCGCGGATCGCGCATCGGACAGGAACGCGTGCTCGGCGATGGGAACGTTGCTCACAGCCGGACGGCGCTACCCACGTCAGCGTGGATCGACGGGGTCGGTGCGCACGGGTACGCGTCGTCGGAGCAGTGCTCGCACCACGGCGCCGACGGCAACGACGGCGATGACCAGGACGAGCAGGCCAACGACGTTGGCGGCGTAGTTCCGGGTGAGCAGCGTTCCGCCGGGGAAGCCCTGACCCTGCCGGAGGAGCAGCGGGACAGCGAACAGGGCGATCAGGCCGGCGGTGACACCGGCGGCCTGGACCGGGGCGCGCACCGGACGCGGCAGCAGGTGCGTGATCAGCCAGCCGAGCCCGATGGTCACCGGGGCAATGATTCCGTCGTGCAGCACGACCACCCCTATCCACCACGGGACGATCGCCAGCGGCGGACTGGTGCCCTGGTTGGTGAGGACACCCCAGGCGCCGAACAGGATGCCGGCGACGCCGACCAGGCCCAGCAGCAGGCGCATCGGCCCCACGCGCTCGGCCGGAGCGACCGGGGAGTTGACACCGCCCTCGCCGGGCGGCCGGTGGCCCGATCCCAGGGGATCCGGCATCGGACTGTTCACGGTCACACCTCGACCCTGGTCAGCCACTTGGTCTGCAGGACGCCGGGGCGGTCCGGAGCGATCAGGCGGAGGGGGTAGCCGTGGTCAACGGTCAGCCGCTGGCCGTTGAGGTGCGTCGCGAGCACCGCACCAGCGCGCTGGCTCCGGCCGATGTCGGACGTCCGGTAAGCGCCAGCGGGCTCGATCGACACCACGCGCACCGTCCTGTTGTCGGTGATCCCCGCTCGGGCGAGCAGAGCGTTCAACGACATCCCGCGCCAGTTGGCGCCGCGACTCCATCCTTCGACGCAGGCGATGGGCAGCGACGCCGTCACGGCGTCGGCCGCGACCAGCTCGTCGGCGGTCATGGACAGCGCACGCGGCCCGTCGACGGTGAACCGGTACCCCGGGTCCTGGGCCGCTTTCACCACGCCCGCGGCCTCGGCCGTCCGGTTGATGGCCACGCCTTGCGGGCCTGAACCGGGATCACGAGGGGCGAGCACGGCCAGTCCGCTCAGCGGTGTGACGGTCTGACCGACCGTGGCAAGCCCGACGATGCCCACCCCGGCCCCCGCGCTCAGCAGCAGCCCGCGGCGGCTCAACCCGCCGCGGTCGGATCCACCAGCGGCCCGGGCGCCCGGCGGGGTGGGCCGGGCACCCGGTGGGGTGGGGACGTGCCGGTTCGGGACGCTCACCGGGCGCCCCTGACCTCGTCGGGAGCTGTGTCGGTAAGCGTGTCGGTAGGTGTGTCGGGAGCTGTGTCGGTAGGCGTGTCGCCGGCGTCGCCGAGCTCGTCCGAGCCGGCCTCCCTGCTCTCCAGAGGCGTGGCCAGGCCGCGTCGGATCGCCGGCAGCTTGATGCCGATGTGCAGCAGGATCGAGCCGGCCACGACCCAGGAGACCCAGTAGTGGGTCTGCACGAAACCGAAGTGCCACGGGTACCAGGCGAGTGTGTTGAGGAACCCGGTGACGAGCTGGAACAGCGCCGAGGCGACGAGAACACCGATCGTCGCCTTCTCCAGGACGCGAGTGATGCTCGCGGGCGGCGGCCACTCCCAGAATCGTGGGTAGACGCTGAACAGCTTCAGCAGCAGCAGGGGGATCAGCGCGAGCCCGGTGATGACGTGGACGCCCTGCGTCAGTCGGTAGCCCCATTCCGGCGTGGCCGGGATGACCAACCACGTCGGCGCGTTCTGGTGCACGTGACTGATCAGTCCGGTCAGGAAGCAGAGGCCGAACGCGATCCCGACCAGGCGGCCGACCCGAGCGGTGATCGCCTCGCCGTGCAGTCGCCCGTCGAAACGGGGCCACCACCGGGGAGCCTCTGCCGGCACGGCGGGCAGCCGCGGACGGCGTGCTCGGGCGTCGCGCACATTGGTCGTCACGGTCGCAGATTAGGAGTCGACGCGCCTCGCGGGAGTCGACGCGGCGTTTCCGTCACTGTTCGGTAAGGAACTCCGGCCGGCGTCGGTAGGGAAGTCCGGACGGGCGCCGACTGCCGCGAGCGCGGCCAGACGCGACCGGGCCCGCCCGTACTTCAGCCGGTACCCACCGGCCAGCAGCTGCGGGCCGAAGACCTCCGGGAGCGTGGTGCCGGACGCGGCGATCGGGATGCCCCGGTCGTAGAGCCGGTCGACGAGGACGACCAGCCGCAGGGCGGCGTTCTGGTCCTCGATGGTCTCGACGTCGCGCCAGGCCACGGCACGCACCCCGTCGACCAGTTCCCCGTAAGCGGCGGGGTGGACCCGGCCGAGGTGGGTGATCACCGCTCCGAAGTCGTCGGCGCAGGCGTCGTTGGCCGTTGCCCACGCGGCGAGGTCGGCCGCGGCGATCGACCCGGCCCGCGGAGTGTTCTCCCGATGGCGGTAGTCGGGGCCGTCGACGTGCAGGACGCTGAAGCGGTCGGCCAGCCCCTGGATCTCCCGCACGAAGTCGTCGGCGGCGAAGCGCTCCGCCCCCAGCGCCCCGGGCAGCGTGTTGGAGGTGGCGGCCAGGTAGACCCCCGCCTGGGCAAGCGCGCCGAGCAGGGTCGACATCATGACTGTGTCGCCCGGGTCGTCCAGCTCGAACTCGTCGATGCACACCAGTGCCATCGTCGCCAGTGCATCCCGGGTGGCGGCGAAGCCGAGTGCGCCGACGAGAGCGGTGTACTGCATGAAGGTGCCGAAGGCGACCCTGCCGCCCTGCCCCGGTGGATGCGCGGCTGAGTCAACGGCTGCGTGGGCCGCCGCGGCGAGCAGGTGGGTCTTGCCGACCCCGAAGCCGCCGTCGAGGTAGATCCCGGTCCCGGTCCGCGGAACCGGGCGCCGGAGCAGGCCGCGCCGTCGTGCTTGTCCACCACCGGGCGTCGCTGTCCCGACGTCGACGGCGAACGCCGCGACCGCGTCGCGGGCGGCGGCCTGGCTGGGATGCGCCGGGTCGGGCAGGAAGTTGGCCAGCGTCGCGCCGGCGAACGACGGCGGGACGACAAGGTCGGCCAGTGCGCGCGCCGGCTGCACCACCGGCGTCCGGTCGGTCAAGCTCCCGGGCGGCACGCCGTCACCGTAGGTCCGGGCGGCACGCCGTCACCGTACGCACGCCATACGCGCGCCCCCCGGGCACACTGTCGGGGATGGACCTGCCGGTGATGCCGCCCGTCGCGCCGATGCTGGCGCGCGCGACCCCGCGGATCCCGGCCGGGGACTACCTGTACGAGCCGAAGTGGGACGGGTTCCGGACGATCGTGTTCCGGGACGGCGACGAGGTCGAGCTCGGCAGCCGCAACGAGCGGCCGATGACCCGGTACTTCCCCGAACTGCTCCCGGTGCTGCGGGCCGCACTGCCCGGCCGCTGCGTGGTCGACGGCGAGATCATCGTCCCGGTCGCCGGCCACCTGGAGTTCGAGCGTCTTCAGGAGCGCGTCCACCCGGCGGCCAGCCGGGTGCGGATGCTGTCCGAGGCGACGCCGGCCGCGTTCGTCGCCTTCGACCTGCTGGCGCTGGCCGACGTCGACCTGACCGCGCTGCCGTTCGCTGAACGCCGCCGGACGCTGGAGCAGCTGCTGCCGGTGTTGCCCCCGTCGCCGCCCGGTGCGGTGCTCACTCCGGCGACCCGGTCCCTGGAACTGGCCACCGACTGGTTCTCGGTGTTCGAGGGCGCGGGTCTGGACGGGGTCGTCGCCAAACCGCTGGACGCGCCCTACCAGCCGGACGTCCGGGCGATGACGAAGGTCAAACACGACAGGACCGCTGACGTCGTCGTGGCCGGGCTGCGCCCGCACAAGGCGTCAACCGAGGACCGGCCGCTGGTCGGTTCGCTGCTGCTCGGGCTGTACGACGGCGAGGGACGGCTGGCGCACATCGGCGTCTCCGCGTCGTACCCGATGGCCCGCCGGGCCGAGCTGTGGGACGAGTTCGCCGGGCTCCAGGTGCCGCCGGAGCGGCTGGGCGAGCATCCGTGGGGTGCGTGGGCCGCTCCCCCGGACGGCGCCGGCCGCCTGCCGGGGAACGTGTCCCGGTGGAACTCGACGAAGGACCTGTCGTTCGTCCCGCTCCGGCCCGAGCGGGTGCTGGAGGTCGCCTACGACCAGATGCAGGGGGATCGCCTGCGGCACACGGCGCAGTTCCGCCGGTGGCGTCCGGACCGGGAGCCCCGCTCCTGCACCTACGACCAGCTGGACGTCCCGGTCCGGTATGACCTGCCGCAGGTGTTCGCCGATCCCGAGAGCGTTGGACGTGGACCGGCCGGGCGCGGGTCGAGCGGACGCGGGTCGGCGGACGCCGGCTGATGGGCTGCTGATGGCCCGCGAGACGGCGGGGGCACCGATCCAGCTGGAGGTCGGCGGGCGCAGCGTGCGGGTCACCAGCCCGGAGCGGGTCATCTTTCCCGCGGCCGACGGGCACCCGGCGGTGAGCAAGGCCGACATCGTGCGGTACTTCGTTTCCGTCGGCGACGGGATCCTCGGAGCACTGCTCGACCGGCCGACGACGCTGGAGCGGTGGCCGGGCGGCTGGTCGCCGGAAGCGAGGCTCTCGACGCGGATGGACAACTCCGGCGACGGCTTCTACCAGAAGCGGTTGCCCAAGGGCGCTCCCGATTGGGTGCAGACCGCGGAGATCCGGTTCCCGAGCGGGCGGACCGCGGACGAGATCTGCCCGACCGAGGTGGCCGTCGTCGCGTGGGCGGCGCAGATCGGCACGCTGACCTTCCACCCCTGGCCGGTCCGGACGCCCCTGCTGGAGAGTCCGGACCAGTTGCGCATCGACCTGGATCCGCAACCGGGCACCGACTTCGCCGACGCGCGGACCGCCGGGCACGAGTTGCGAGCCCTGCTCACCGAGCTCGGGTACAGCGGCCACCCGAAGACGTCGGGGGGGCGAGGCCTGCACGTGTACGTGCCCATCCGGCCGGACTGGTCGTTCACCCAGTGCCGGAGAGCGGTGATCGCGGTTGGTCGGGAGCTGTCGCGCCGCATGCCGGAGCAGGTGACGGTCAACTGGTGGAAGGAGACCCGCGGCGTACGGGTCTTCGTCGACTACAACCAGATGGCGCGGGACCGCACCATCGCCTCGGCCTACTCGGTCCGCGCGCGGCCGGGGGCGAAGGTGTCCGCCCCGCTGCGCTGGGCCGAGTTGGACGACATCGACCCGGCGGACTTCACGGTGTTCTCGATGCCCGCCCGGTACGCCGAGGTCGGCGACCTGCATGCGCCGGTCGGTGCCGCCGAGGGGGCAGACCTGGAACCGCTGCTGGAGCTGGCGCGCCGGGACGAGCGCGACAACGGCGAGGCGGACCTCCCCTACCCGCCCGAGTACCCGAAGATGCCGGGCGAACCGCTGCGGGTGCAGCCGAGCCGCAAACGCCGTGTGAGCAGCGACGATGCGCCCGGCTGACCGGGTGAACGCAAGGGCACATCGCTGGCTCACCGGATAATCTGTTAGACGTGCCTGCCGTCCTGACGTCGGCCGCCTCGGCCGGCGAGCGTCTCGACGACCTCGCTGCGAGCTCCCGGCGCAGCCTGCGGGCAGACGGCAAGGCCGAGCGGACCGCGACCCTCTACGACATGTCCGTCCGGCTCTACGCCGAGTGGCTGACAGCACAGGGCCGGCCGGCGACGCTCGACCAGCTCACCCGCTCGGCGATCCGTGAGTGGCTCGGCGACCTGCTCACTCGCAACGCCGTGAGCACCGTCCGCACCCGGTGGAAGGGGCTGCACCGGTTCTGCTCGTGGCTCGTGGCCGAGGGCGAGCTGGCCGCGAACCCGATGGACGGCCTGACCGCACCCACCGCTCCCCCGGCGCCCGTCCCGGTGCTCAGCGAGGACCCCCGGTTCACCGCAGGCAGCCAGATCGTCACGCTGATCAACGACCTGCGAGCCGGGGTCGCGTACGCGTCCGGATTCGCGCTGCTGCTCACGATCTTCCTGGCCGGGATCTCCGCCTGGGACGGCGGGCACGTGAACCGGTTCTGGTCCGGCCTTGCCACCGCCGCCCTGCTGCACCTGGTCATCGTCGTGCTGACGACGTTGAAGCGCCTGAAGACCGCCTTCGTCCTGATGATCTAGCGCAACCGGCTCGCCGCTCGGTAGACCGTCCGCACGCCCACCCCGACCTCGTCCGTCCCCTGCACACCCTCCGTCAGGTCCTCAACTACAAGGGCACCTGACTGACCCGAACACCACAGCGCCCCACCCGCCGGCACGGCGGGTGGGGCGCTTCGTGCGTTCACGACCCGGCCGGTGCAGCTGCGCCAAGCCTCAGCTCAGAGGATCGGGAGGGGCAGCAGCGCGATCGCGTCGCACGTCACGGTCCGCTCGGACACCGAGATGACCCAGCTGCAGAGCACCGCATGGCCGTCAACCACCGAGCCCGGAACCTGGGTGTACCACCCGTTCTCGCGCTGAGGGTCTCGCTGGGCGCCGGCGAACGGGTCATCGAGCCTGGTGAACCACCAGTCAGTGACGAGCAGGCTGAGATCGGGTGGAGGGTCATCGATGGAATACCAGCGGAGGACGGCATCCTCGAAGCCCTGGAGCCGCCATTCGCGTTCAGGCGCTTCGGTCACCGAGCTGCTGCGAGCGCCCGCAGTCTCGCGTAGTTGTCAGGTGCCGTGGACTGGCCGGAGAGCTTGCGCGCCGCCTCGAGGAACGCGACGACGGCCGCCTCGTCCACCCGTGGCTCGCTGTACTCAGCGTCCGAGTCCGTGTCGATGGGGTCGCTGAAGTAACTCCGCAGCGCGTCGTTCGCGATCGGAGCGGACCTTGCGCCCCGACGCCGCCGCTCCGCGTCAGCGTCCTGCCAGGGGGCCTGACTGTGGGTCAGGTTGACCAGGTCGCGCGCGGACAAGCGCCCGTAGCGGCTCAGCACATAGCCGATCGTGTTGAGCGCGCCCTCGTCGAGGTTCGACGGGGAGCGCTCGTCGACGTCGACCGGCGGCCCGTAGGTCTCGGCGCCCCAGAGCGAGCTGACGACCGGCCCGTTGTCCCATGCGACCAGGGCGTCCGAGAACAGCGGCTCGCCGAGTTGGGCGAGGTGGTGGCCCTGGCAGAAGTACAGGAGCTTGTGCAGCTTCCACTTCGACGAGCGCGCGGTCGGCACAGCACGACGGATCTCTGCGAAGACCTGACCCGCGGTCGTTGTCATACCCGGATGGTAGGAGGGTCGCTCCGCCTCGTCGCGCTGATCCGATGGTGTGTCCGTGTCGAACATGTGTTCGATCCTCGCAGAGACCTACGACAGATCACGCACCATCCGGTAGACAGTTCGCACGTCGACCCCAACCGCGTCCGCGATCGCGATCGCCCCCACCGAAACCCCAGCGGCCCGCCGCTGCTGCACCGTCGGCGCGAACCGGGACCAGTGGCCCGTCCGCCGGCCCTCGGCGTGCAGGTCGACCAGCTCCGCGGCCTGGTGGTCGAGCAGGATGGGAGGATCAGCGTCGGTCACCGGGCCAGGATGCCGGGCAGCTGTTGTGCATGACCGTGCGCTGGTCCGGATCGACCACTTCGGTGACGTCCTCTGACCGCACCGCCCAAACCGGCCGCCCGACCGCCGGGTCACCGTGAGCGTCCTGGGCCAGCTCGTGAGCCCGCTCGAGCAACGTCCGGCCCGTCGGGTCGGTGACGGCGAGCTGGCGGAACTCTTCCGTCAGGTCGTCGACGTCCTGGCGCTGTTCGGTGGTGATGGACACGCTTCCTCCTGCTGGCCGTGGCGAGCCCGTGGACTCGCCCGATAACCGGGCGCACAACGCTCCCGGTTCACCTGCGTTTCCGCAGGTCAGCACAACGTTTAGCGGGTCGGCTCCCCGAAGATGCCGGGCGAACCGCTGCGGGTGCAGCCGAGCCGCAAACGCCGGGTGAGCAGCGAGGACGCGCCCGACTGACGGGTGCCGCCACCCGGTCACCCGACACGCCACGAGCATCTGCTCTCACCCGAGGGAGGGGCTCACGCCGGTTCTGCTCGTGGCTGGTGCCGTCCCGGTGCGGACCACGACGACCCGCAGCGGTCTCGAAGGCGTGCAGCGGCAAACGGCGACTTGAACGGGAGGTGAGGGACCCGCGGGTAGCGTCGGACCATGTCCGAGCCTGCGCGGATCCGGGATGTCGACGCCGAGGACAGCAGTCTCACGCACGCCGAGATCTACAAGGCGGCGATCGACGAGTACCGATTCCAGGTGCTCCACAACTGGTCGCGGACCCAGTACTTCCTCGGCTTCAACGCGGTGATCCTGGCTGCAGCAGTGGGACTCGCAGCCAGGGTCAACGTCCTGTCCGTGCTGGTTTTTGCTCTGGGCGCGGTTGCCTCCGTCATGAGCTACTTCGCCGCGCACACCCAGCACCGGTATTACCGGGCGGCCCGTGACCGGATGCGGCGCCTTGAAGTCGCGTTCGGGATCCCCGACGATCGCCGACTCAACATCACGGCAACGATGGCTGGGCGACGCCATCCCACCGCAAGTGTCACCCAGGTCAGCTACCTGCTGTTCGGGTCGATCGCGGTGGCCGACCTTGTCGGCGCGGCGCTCGTCCTCTTTCGCTGAGGGCGACTTCGTCGGTTCCGACTTCCCGGGCCCGGGTGAGACTCCGGCTCGGGAGCCTGCCGGTCCACGCTCGGCGAGACGGTCAGGACCGGCGCGGTGCGGACACCTGGCCCCACACCGTCGCGGTGTCCTTGTCGTAGACCCGGTACACACCGGCCCCGGTGCCGATCGTCTTCGTCCCGTTGCCGCGCGCATCGGTGGTGATGCCGCCGACGTTCGCCCACGCGCCGCCGGCGGTCTGCTTCTGCAGGTACACGCCGCGCCCGGCCCAGCCCTGGTACTTGTCCGCCACGTTGTTGTAGAGCCGGGTCGCGACGGTGACCGTCACGTTGTTGCCGACCCGCCCGGTCGAGAAGCCGAGCAGCGAGTGCGCCCGTACGCTCGCGGCGAAGTAGACCTCGTAGTTCGGGTACCCGTTGGCCGCAGAACCGGTCGCCGCGATGTCCCACGTGTAGTTGCCGTACACGGCGAGTTGGAAGCCGTAGAACTCGTCCTGCTCACGCCAGAAGGACACCGGAGCCTCGCTGAAGTCGAAGTCATCGATCAGTGGGAACCCGCGCCCGGCGTTGTCGTACAGCTGGACCGCGATGTCGGTGGTCGGCCGCCGGGTCCCGACCCCGAACGGGATCCGGGTGATCCGGGACCCGACCTCGATCTTTGTCGGCGCGTCGGTGTAGATGACGGCGGTGTCCCCGGCACTGGCGGCCGCACGGATCGCGGCGGCACCGCTGACCCGGTGGATCACCGGGCGGTGATGGTCCGCCGCCTGGGCGGGGACGGCGGCGGCGAACCCGGTGAGGACGCCGATCGCGCAGACGGACAGGGACCTGACGGTGCGGTGCTTGACCTGCATCGTTTACTCCTCGTGAGTTCTGACGCCTGTGTGTAGCCCGCGTAGTGGACACCTGCCGGTCCCCGGTGTCAATACCGCAGGCGGACACCCGGGGTCGGGCGGACCCGACGACCGGCCTGCGCGCCCGGTTTCGAACCCGGGGCGGCGGTCTGAACAGCGTGACGTTGGCCTCGCTGGTCAGCCGCGCGTAGCGGCGACCAGAGCCTCGAACAGCCGGCCGTCGGCGCCGGCCTCCGGATGCCACTGGACACCCAGGCAGAACCCGTCCCCGGCGCGTTCGACGGCCTCGACTGTCCCGTCCTCGGCGGTCGCGGTGACCCGTAGCGACGGTGCGAGCGTGCCCACCGCCTGGTGGTGGTGACAGTGCGCGCCGACGCGGTCGCCGACCAGCGCGGCGACCCGGCTGCCGGGAAGGGTGCGGACCTGGTGGTCGGCGAACTCCCTCGGGCCCCCGTCGTGCGCGCCCACGCCGGCAACGTCGGGCAGGTGCTGGATCAGGTCGCCGCCGAGCGCGACGTTGAGCAGCTGCATCCCCCGGCAGACCGCAAGCACCGGCACGCCGGCGTCCAGCGCTGCGGCGAGCAGGCCGGCCTCGGTCTCGTCGCGGTCCGTGCGCGGCGTTCCGGTGTGCGGTCCCGGCTGTTGGCCGTACCGGGCGGGGTCGACGTCCGGGCCGCCGGACAGGACGAGACCGTCCAGGCGGGCGACGACCTCACGGCCCGACGTGCCCGTCGGCAGCAGGACCGGCTCACCGCCGGCCCGAGCCACCGCGGTCGGGTAGGTCGCGGGCAGCAGCACCACGGAGTCGTCCCAGTCCCCCCAGCGGGCATGCTCGCGGTAGGTGGTGATCCCGATCAGCGGTCGCACCCGGTCAAGGTAACCCGGTAGGACAGGGTGGCGAGGTGCTGAACCGTGTGTTCCCTGGCCCGGCCGCGGAGCTGGACGACGTGGGCGTGGCCGCGCTCTACGCGCACCTGTTGCCGGGTGACGGGTCGGCATGGGTCAGGGCGAACGTCGTTGCCACCGCCGACGGGGCGGCGGTCGGGCCGGACGGGGACTCGCGCAGCATTTCCTCACCGGCGGACCGGGCGCTGCTGGTGGTGCAGCGACGTGCCGCCGACGTCGTGCTCGTCGGGTCCGGAACCGCGACCCACGAGAGTTACCGGCCGGGCCGGACGCCGATCGCCGTTGTGAGCACCGCTCTGGACGTGGAACTGGATGCCGCGCTGTACGCCGACCCGTCGACCGTCCTGCTGACCACGGAGGCGGCACCGCCGGGCCGGATCGCCCGGGCGGGATGCGCGGTCGTCGTGCTGCCCGGCGACCGCGTCGACCCAGCCGCCGCGATCGCCGCGTTGGTCGGCCGGGGACTGCCACGGGTGCTGTGCGAGGGCGGCCCACGGTGGCTCGGCGCCGTCGTCGGTGCCGGCCTGCTGGATGAGCTGTGCATGACCGTGTCGCCGATGGTTCTCGCCGGGCCGGCGAGCCGGGTCGCAATCGGGCCCGCCCCAACGGTGACCGGGCTGGACCTGGTCTCGGTGTGCACCGAGGGCGGCGCCCTGTTCCTGCGGTACCGGCGATCCCCGGCGACCGGCCCCGCGCGCGACTAACTTCGGCGGATGGACCAGACCCGAGCGAAGGTCGTCAAGAGCGATGCGGAGTGGCGTGCCGAGCTGAGCCCGCAGGAGTACGCGGTGCTGCGCAAGTCCGCCACCGAGCGGCCGTTCACCGGCGAGTACGAGAACACCACGACGGTCGGCGTGTACCACTGCCGGGCGTGCGGGGCGGAGCTGTTCCGCAGCGACACCAAGTTCGCCAGCCACTGCGGATGGCCGTCCTTCTACGCGCCCACCGACTCCGACGCGGTGACGCTGATCGAGGACAGCACCCTGGGCATGCGGCGGGTGGAGGCGCGCTGCGCCACCTGCGACAGCCACCTCGGCCACGTCTTCTCCGGCGAGGGCTACGGCACGCCGACCGACGACCGGTATTGCATCAACTCGGTCAGCATGACCCTGGAGCCGGTCGGGTCCACTGGAGCCTGAGCGCCGGATCGGGGTCGACGGTTCGGAAGGGCGGCCGGTGCTCATCGCACAGCTCAGCGATCCACACATCGTGGCCGGGACGCCGACCGCCGAGCCCGTCCTCGGGTTGCGGCAGGCGCTCCGGCGGGCGCTGTCGCTGGATCCGGGTCCGGACTGCATCCTGATCACCGGTGACCTGGTCGAGCACGGGCGGCCCGAGGAGTACGAGCTGCTGCGGGAGGTGCTCGACCCGATTCCCGTGCCGGTGTACGTGATGACGGGTAACCACGACCATCGCGACCCACTGCTGGACGCGTTCGCCGGCACCCGCTACCTCGACGGGACCGACCGGGCCTCGTACGCGGTCGAGACCCCCGACACGACCCTCGTGGCGTTGGACTCGCTCGACCCGGGCCGTCTCGGCGGCCGGCTCGGCGCAGAACAGCTGAGCTGGCTGGACCGGATGCTCGCCCGGCGCCCGGACACCGCGGCCCTCGTCGCCGTCCACCACCCGCCTGTCGCCGTCGGAATCCCCTTCCTGGACAGCATCCGGCTGGCCGACGGCGCCGACCTGGCCACGGTGATCAGCGCACACAGGAACGTCGTCCGGGTGGTGGCCGGCCACGTCCACCGCCCGATCACCGCGGGGTTCGCCGGAACAGTGCTCACGACCGCGCCGAGCACGTACCGCCAGACCTCGTTGACGATGAGGTCGGACCACCCGACCGGTCCCGTGGCCGAGCCCACCGCCTTCTCCCTCCACCTGATCGCCGACGGCGCGTGTGTGACGCACACCGTCCCCGTCAGCCACCCGCCGGACATATTCGCACCGAGTTCACAAGCGAACTCCCGCTGAGCTGGGCCGACGGGCGCCTCGCAGCCAAGCTCGGTGCGCAGGTGGACAGTCGCCACAACCGGAGTCGTCGAAGCTCAGGTGGTCAGGTGGTCCATCTGCCAGGCGGTGGCGTAGTTCGGCACCAACGCGGACAGCCGCGCGGCATCGAGGTCATCGGGCAACGGGACCTCAGCGCGGCGCGGGCTACGGCGGTCGCGCTTCTGACGTCCCGGCTGGGTCAGGGTCGGCTGGGTCAGGGCCGGCTGGGTCACGGTCGGAGGTCGAGGACGAGCGCGCTGGCGGCAGCTCGGCCGGAGGCGATGCACGCCGGGATCCCGACGCCGTCGTAGGCCGCCCCGCACACGGCCAGCGTCGGGTAGGCGGCCAGCGCCGACCGGATACGGCGCACCCGCGCGGCGTGCCCGACCGGGTACTGGGGCAGGCCACCGCCCCACCGGGTGACCCGGGCGTCGACCAGCGCGGCCCGGTCGAACCCGGCGCCGGTGAGCCTGCTCAGGTCGGCCAGCACCGTGTCGACCAGCTCGCCGTCCGGGCGCGCGACGTCCGCCTCGTCCCCGGCCCGCCCGACCGAGGCCCGCAGCACCAACGTGTCCGGCGCCCCCTCGCGCACCCACTCCCACTTCAGGCTCGACCAGGTCGCGGCCTTGACGGTCAACCCCTCGACCGGCGGCACCAGCACCCCGGAGCTGCCGGCCAGCCCGGCGCCCACCTCCGCCGGGACGGCCAGGTGCACCAGCGCCACCGAGGCGTAGGCGATGCCGGCCAGCTCGGCCGACGCCGCCGGCGCGACCGACCCGAGCAACCGGGCCGCCGGGGTGGCCGGCACCGCCAGCACGACCGCGTCGAACGCCTCGACCCGCTCGCGCGGCACCGGTCCGACAGTCAGCGCCCAGCCGTCCGGCATCCGGCGCAACCCCCGCACCGCGGTGCTGTCCCGGACCGCGACGCCGCGCTCGACCAGCGCCTCAGCGACGGCGACGGGCAATCGGCCGATGCCGCCGCGGATCCCGGCGAACACCGGGGTTCCCGTGCCGGTGGGCACCGGCGAGGCCGGAGTGGCGGCGGCCGGCCGACCGGCCACCGCGGCCGCGGCGCGCAGCAGGGACGGCTCCGTCCGCAGCGCGGCGGCCAGCGCGGGACTGGTCAGCTGCAGCGAGAGCTCCCGAGCCCGGCCGGCATACACCCCGCCCAGCAGCGGTTCCACGAGCCGGTCGACGACGGCATCCCCCATCCGGCGACCGACCAGCTCACCGATCGCCACGTCGCCGCCGGCGGCGAGCGTCGCGGTCAGCCCGTCCGGGCCCAGGTCCGGCTCCGCGGCAATCCGCGCCAGCTCCGCCGGGCCGAACAACCCGTCCATCCCCGGCGCGTCGACCTTGGTCGGCACCCCGAGGACGGTGCCGGGCGGCAGCCGGTGCAGCCCACCGCCGGTGAAGACCCGCGCATCGGCCGTCGCCGGGAACACCAGGTCCTCGCCGAGGCCGACCTCACGGGCCAGCGTCAACGCTTCCGGCCGCCGGGCGAGCACCGACTCCGATCCGGCATCGACCGCGACCGGGCCGGAGACCCCGGACAGCTCGGTCACGGCGAGCTTGCCGCCCACCCGCGCGGCCAGCTCGTAGACGGTGACGTCGGCCAGGCCGAGCAGCTTCCAGGCGGCGGCCAGCCCGGCGATGCCGCCACCGACGACGGCCACCCGTGGCAGGTGGCTCACCCCGACGGGCCGATCACTCCGGCAGGCCGATCACTGCGGAAGGGAATGCACGAGGTCGACGACGCGGGCCAGCACGTCCGGGTCGGTTCCGGGCAGCACCCCATGACCGAGGTTGAGGATGTGCCCGGGCGCCGACCGGCCCTCGGCGACGACCCGCCGGACCTCCCGCTCCATCACCGGCCACGGCGCCCACGCCAGCGTCGGGTCCAGGTTGCCCTGCACCGCGACGTCGTAGCCCGCCGCGCGCAGCCGGGCCGACGCGGTGTCCAGCGGCGTCCGCCAGTCGACCCCGACGACGTCGGCACCCGCGTCGGCCATCGACCCCAGCAGCTCGGCGGTGCCCACCCCGAAGTGGATGCGAGGGACCTCGGGGACGGCCGCGAGCACTGCTCTGGAGTGCGGCAGGACGAAGCTGCGGTACTCGGCGTCGGTCAGCGTCCCGGCCCAGGAGTCGAACAGCTGGACGGCGGCGGCGCCGTGGTCCACCTCCATCCGCAGGAACGTCGCGGCCACCTCGGCCAGCCGGGCGAGCAGCGCGTGCCAGGTCTGCGGGTCGCTGCGCATCAGTGCCTTGGTGCGCGCATGGTCCTTCGACGGTCCACCCTCGACCAAATAGCTGGCGACGGTGAACGGTGCTCCGGCGAACCCGATCAACGGCGTGCCGCCCGCCGCGACCTCCCCGATACCGCGCAGCTCACCGACCAGAGCGGTGATCGCGGTCGCGACCGGCGCCAGGTCGTCGTCGGTGGGCACCGGGATGCGCTCGATGCCGGCGGCGTCGCGCACCGGCTCGGCCACCACCGGGCCGATGCCCGGCTCGATGGTCACGCCGAACCCGGCGATCGCCAGGGGCAGCACGATGTCGCTGAACAGGATCGCCGCATCCACCCCGTACCGCCGGACCGGTTGCAACGTCGCCTCGACGATCGTCGCGGTGTCCGAGCAGGCCGCCAGCATCGCCGTGCCCTCGCGCAGCCGCCGGTACTCCGGCAGCGACCGCCCGGCCTGGCGCATGAACCACACCGGCGGCCGGTCGCCCGCCTGGCCCCGCGCGGCGCGCACCAGTGCCGGGACGGGGGTGGCAGCGGTCGGTACGGGAGCGGCGGTCACGCTCGATCGTGGCACGTCAGACCGCGTGTCGCCGACCCCGTCCCGCCGCTGCCCGGACGTACGCTGCCCGGCATGGCCACCTCGCGGGAGACCGACCCGCGGCCGTCCCGCCCGGTGCCCGCGGCGTTCGCGGCCGCGCTGTCCGAGGTCGCCCGCGCCCGGGCCCGCCCCGAGGTCCTCGTCAGCGAGGCGACGGCGCCCACCCGGCTCGCGCCGCACGCTGTCGCACTCACCGCGGACGTCGTCGTCGGTAGGGACGAGGTCGGCACCGGGCGCCTGGTCCTGCTGTACGACCCGGCCGGTCATGAGGCGTGGGCCGGGACGTTCCGCTTCGTCGCCTATGCCCGGGCCGAGATCGAGGCCGACATGGCCGCCGACCCGTTGTTGTGCGAGGTCGCGTGGACCTGGCTGACCGACGCGCTGGACCAGCGGGCCGCGGAGTACACCGCGGTCAGCGGAACCGTCACCCGGGTGGCCTCGGAGGGGTTCGGCGGGATGGCGGACGACCCGGGCCGGGCTGAGGTGGAGCTGCGGGCGTCGTGGTCGCCGGTCGGCCGCTGCACCGAGCACGTCGAGGCCTGGTCGGACCTGCTGTGCTCCGCCGCCGGTCTCCCGCCGGCCGCCCCGTCCGTCGTCTCCATCCGGTCCGTGGGCAGGACCGGCCCCCGGCTGAGCCGCACCCGGTGAGTGTGCGGCCCGAAGGGTCCGTCGAAGAGCCGGTAGCGGAGGTCGTCCAGGACGACGCCGTCCCGGTCCTGACCGAGCCGCGCGACGGGGTGCCGCCGGTGCTGTCGGCCGCGTCCGAGGTGGCCGGGCTCGCGGCCCGGGTCGCCGCGGGGACCGGCCCGGTCGCCCTGGACGCGGAGCGGGCGTCGGGGTTCCGCTACTCCCAGCGGGCCTACCTGGTGCAGCTGCGCCGGGCCGGAACGGGTTCGGCGCTGGTCGACCCGATCCCCACCGGGGACCTGTCCGTCCTCGGCGCGGCGATCGGGGACGCCGAGTGGGTGTTGCACGCCGCCAACCAGGACCTCGCCTGCCTCGCCGAGGTCGGCCTGCGCCCGGTCACCCTGTTCGACACCGAGCTGGCGGGGCGGCTGCTCGGCTTCGACCGGGTCGGCCTGGCCGCGATGACAACCGAGGTGCTGGGGACCAACCTGCGCAAGGAGCACTCGGCGGCGGACTGGTCGATGCGGCCCTTGCCGCCGGACTGGCTGGTGTACGCCACGCTCGACGTCGAGCTGCTGATCGACCTGCGTGACGCGCTCGCCGGCCAGCTCGCCGACGCGGGGAAGGACGAGTGGGCCCGCCAGGAGTTCGCCGCGCTGGTCGCCGCTCCCCCGGCGCCGCCCCGCGTCGACCCGTGGCGCCGGACATCGGGGATGCACGCGCTGCGGCGGCCACGCCAGCTCGCCACCGTCCGCGAGATGTGGCTGGCCCGGGACGAGATCGCCCGGTCCCGGGACATCGCGCCCGGCCGGATCCTGCCCGACCGGGCCATCGTCGACGCTGCCGCCAAGCAGCCGGAGTCGGTGGCCGACTTGACGAAGCTGCCCGTGTTCACCGGGCGCGCCAACCGGGCGATCGCGACGACGTGGTTCGCGGCGCTGCAGCACGCCGCGGCGCTGGCCGAGGACGAGCTGCCGCCGGCGCACCTGCGCACCGGGGAGCCGCCGCCCACCCGGGTGTGGGCCGACCGCGAGCCGGCGGCGGCCGGCCGGTTCGGGCTCGCACGGCCGGCGATGCTCGCGCTGGCCGCCGAGTTGCGTCTGCCGGTGGAGAACCTGCTCAGCCCCGACCTGGTCCGCCGGCTCTGCTGGTCACCGCCCGCCGAACACGACCGCGCCCGGGTCGGTGCGTGGCTGACCGAGCACGGCGCCCGACCCTGGCAGGTGCAGCTGACCGCGGACCTCCTCACCGAGGCCCTGACGTGAGCGTGCCCGCGCTCACCACCGAGCGGCTCGAGTTGCTGGTGGTCACCGGCGCGGTCGTCGACGCCGTGGTGTCAGGTGACCTCACGACGCTCCCGGCCGGCCTTCGCGCGGCGCCGGGGTGGCCGACCGCCGGCACCGTGAACGGGATGCGCCTGTCCCCGCGGCCGGAGTCGGACGACGCCGCCGACGGGGGCAGTCGGGTGGTCGTCGCCCGCGACATCGGCGAGGTGATCGGCGACCTCGGGTGGAAGGGCGGCCCGGACACCGACGGTGTGGCGGAGATCGGCTACGGGCTGGCGGCACCGTCGCGCGGGCGCGGCTACGGGACCGAGGCGGTCGCGGCGTTCAGCGACTGGGCGCTCGGGCCCGGCGGCGCCACGGTGCTGACCGCGCAGGTCGTGCCGGACAACCTCGCGTCGCGCCGGCTGCTGGAACGGGTCGGCTTCCGCCTGCACCGCGTCGAGCCCGCCGCGTGCTGGTACCGCCGGGAGGGCTGACAGCGCCCGGCCGGGTCAGGCGTCGAACGGCCGGCTCAGGCGGCCAACGGTGCGCCGGCGGCCTCGGCCCGCGACAGGCCGTCCCGAGCGACGGGGCCCAACCGCACCGAGCGGGGCAACCGCAGCGCGGCGGACCGCACCGCGCGCAGGCCGGCGTCGGCGGCCAGGTCGGTCAGCCGCGACCCGGGTAGTCCGTACATCCGCCGCGCCCACCCCGGCAGGGTCGCCAGTCCGAGGCCGGTCACCGACGTCCACAGCGGCTGGGCAAGGGCCAGCGGACGGGGCACCGGGTTGAACAGCAGTCGCGCCGACGCGCTGTCGGCGACCTTCGACGAACGCAGCCGGGGCCGGACGTCGCGGTAGTAGTCGGCGACCTCGGCAGCGGAGGCCGGGACGTCGTCCACCCCGATCAACCGGGCGGCGACCACCTGCTCGGCGTAGTAGCGGTCGACGTCGTCCGGCGTCAGCGGGGCGCCCGCCCGGACGACGCAGTCCAGGAAGCTCTCGAACTCCGCGACGTGCACCCAGCGCAACAGCTCCGGGTCGTCGGCGCGGTAGGCCTGCCCCGTCATCGGGTCCACCCCCGCCACGTGCGGATGGATCCGGCGGACCCGCTCGGCGGCGGCGTCAGCCTGCGCGGTGGTCCCGAACGCGACGGTCAGCACGTACTCCCCGGTGCGCTGCATCCGGCCCCAGAAGTCGATGGCGAACGTCGAGTGCTCCTCGACACCAGCCATCGCCAGTGGGTGCAAAGCCTGCAGCAGCAGTGACCGGAGCCCGCCCACCCCGCACGCAGGGTCGGTGAGCACCCGCCAGGTCACGCTGTCCGGGCCGAAGTAGCCGAGGTCTGTCACGGCTCCATGGTCTCCGAGCGCACTGGATCCTGCTCGGTGGGAGCGGGGCTCTCGGCAGCCGGCTCGGGCTCGAGCGCGGACACCCAGCCGGCGACGTCCCGGGCGACGTCCTGACCGGTCAGGCCGGCCTCGGCGAGCACCTGTGCCCGCTTGCCGTGCAGCGGGAACACCGCGGGCAGCCCGACGGTCCGCACCCGGGCCGGCACATCGTCGTCGGTGCAGCGCAGCGCGACGGCCGCGCCGACTCCGCCGGTCCGCACGCCGTCCTCGACGGTCACCACCAGCCGGTGGCCGCGGGCGAGCTCGACGACCGCGTCCGGCACCGGCTTGACCCAGCGGGGGTCCACGACCGTCACCCCGATGCCCTGGGCCCGCAGTCGGGACGCGGCGTCCAGGCACACCCCGACCATCGCCCCGACGCCGACCAGCAGCACGTCCCGACAGTCGGGGTCCGCATCCACGAGGACGTCGACCCCGCCTACGGAGTGCAGCGCCTCCACCTCGTCGGGCAGCGCGCCCCTCGGGAACCGGACCACCGTCGGGCCGCCGGTGACCGCCACCGCCTCGGCGAACAGCTCGCGCAGCCGGCGCCCGTCACGCGGGGCCGCGATCCGCAGGCCGGGCACGACCTGCAGTACTGCCAGGTCCCAGACGCCGTTGTGGCTGGGCCCGTCGTCCCCGGTGACCCCGGCCCGGTCCAGCACCACCGTGACCGCACACCCGTGCAACGCGACGTCGAGCAGCAGCTGGTCGAACGCCCTGTTCAGGAACGTGGCGTAGACGGCGACCACCGGGTGCAGCCCGGCCAGCGCCATTCCCGCGGCCGACGTCAGCGCGTGCTGCTCGGCGATCCCGACGTCGACCACCCGGTCCGGGTGCAGCGCGGCGAACGCGTCCAACCCCGTCGGGTACAGCATCGCCGCCGTGATCGCGACCACGTCCGGACGCTGCTGGCCGACCCGGACCAGCTCGTCGCGGAACACCGACGTCCAGTCCGCGGGCGCCACCGACCGGGCGAGCCCGGTGACCGGGTCGAACGGCTTGGGCGAGTGGTAATTGTCCTCCTCGTGGGCCAGCGCGAGCTCGAACCCCTCGCCCTTGCGGGTGACCACGTGCACCAGCACCGGCTCGCCGAACCCCTTGGCCCGGCGTAGTGCCCGCTCGACGGCCGCCTCGTCGTGGCCGTCGACCGGCCCGACGTACTTCAGCCCGAGATCCTCGAACATCCCCTGCGGCGCCAGGACGTCCTTGATGCCCTTCTTGGCCCCGTGCAGGGCGTCGAACATCGGCCGACCGACCATCGGCGTGCGGTCCAGCACCCCGCGGACCGCGCCGAGCGCCTGCTCGTAGCGCGGGTGGGTGCGCAGGGTGGTCAGGTGCTGGGCCAGCGCGCCGACCGTCGGGGTGTAGGAGCGGCCGTTGTCGTTGACGACGATCACCACCGCCCGGCGGGACGCGGCGATGTTGTTCAGGGCCTCCCACGCCATTCCCCCCGTCAGCGAGCCGTCCCCGACCACCGCGACGACCGTGCGGGGTTCACCGCGGACCACGTAGCCGCGGGACAGCCCGTCGGCGTAGGACAGCGCGGTCGAGGCGTGGGAGTTGCCCATCACGTCGTGCTCGGACTCGGCGCGGTCGGGGTAGCCGGACAGCCCGCCCCGGCTCTTGAGGGTGTCGAACCTGTCCAGCCGACCGGTGAGCATCTTGTGCACGTAGGACTGGTGACCGGTGTCGAACACGATCGGCTCGGTCGGGGAGTCGAAGACCCGGTGCAGGGCGATGGTCAGCTCGACCACACCGAGATTCGGCCCGAGATGTCCCCCGGTCCGGGAGACGGTCTGCACCAGCGCCTCGCGGATCTCCCGCGCCAGCGCGGGCAGCTGGCCCGGCCGCAGCCGCCTCAGGTCGGCGGGCGTGGCGATCCGCGACAGCAACCGCATCCCTCGAGCCTCCCAGATGGTGTGGACCACACTCGGTCGTCACGACGCCGGGCCGTCACGACACCCGGGCGTCGTCGAAGCGTACGGCGGGTGCAGCGCCGCGCCACGGGCACCTGTTGGTGCGCCGCCCCGCGCCGCGGGCACCCGTCGATGCGCCGCCCCGCGCCACGGCAGTGTCGGGTCCGGTGGGCATCCCCGGCGTGCGGGTGTAGGAACGTTCCGTGACCACGGCGGCGCGGCCGGAGTCGGGGGAGCCGGACTGCCAGTTCTGCGCGATCGTGCACCGGCAGGCGCCGGCACACGTCGTGCTGCGCACCGAGCACGTCGTGGCGTTTCTCGATGTCCGCCCCGTGTTCCCCGGCCACGTCCTCGTCGTGCCGCGCCGGCACCTGGAGACGCTGGAGGAGCTGCCGGACAATCTGCTGGCCCCCCTCTACGGCGCCGTCCGCGAGATCGCCGGCGCCGTCCGGGTGGGACTGCCGGCCGGGGGCGCCTTCGTCGCGACGAACAACCGGGTCAGCCAGTCCGTGGCGCACCTGCACGTGCACGTCGTCCCCAGGACCAAGGGTGACGGGCTGCGCGGCTTCTTCTGGCCGCGACACCGGTACGCCTCCGAGGCCGAGGCGGTCGGCTACGCCGAGCGGATCGCCGCCGCCCTGCCGGACTGACGCCCGCTCCGACCGAGCTTGCTCACCGGGCGGCGAGCTGTCGCAGGACGTACTGCAGGATCCCGCCGTTGCGGTAGTAGGCCGCTTCGCCGGGGGTGTCGATCCGGACGCGGGCGTCGAAGCGGACCGTCGAGCCGTCGCCGCGGGTCGCCGTCACCGGGACCGTCGCCGGGACCGGACCGTCGGTCATCGCCGAGACGCCGGTGATGTCGTAGGTCTCCGTCCCGTCCAGGCCGAGTGCCGCCACCGACTGCCCGTCGGGGAACTGCAGCGGCAGCACGCCCATCCCGATCAGGTTCGACCGGTGGATCCGCTCGAAGCTGGTCGTGATCACTGCTCGCACCCCGAGCAGAGCGGTGCCCTTGGCGGCCCAGTCACGGGAGGATCCTGAGCCGTACTCGGCGCCGGCGAGCACGACCAGCGGTGTGCCCGCCGCGGCGTAGTGCCGGGATGCGTCGTAGATGGTGGCCTGCGCGCCGCCGTCGGTGAAGTCCGCGGTGAAGCCGCCCTCGACGCCGGGCAGCAACCGGTTGCGCAGCCGGATGTTCGCGAACGTCCCCCGGATCATCACCTCGTGGTTGCCGCGGCGGGAGCCGTAGGAGTTGAAGTCGGCGCGGTCGACGCCGTGCCCGGACAGGTAGCGCCCCGCCGGGCTGTCGGCCCTGATGGATCCCGCCGGGCTGATGTGGTCGGTGGTCACCGAGTCGCCCAGCAGGGCCAGCACCCGCGCGCCGGTGATGTCCGTCAGCGGCGCCGGCGCCGGCGTCATCCCGTCGAAGTAGGGGGGCTTGCGAACGTAGGTCGACGTCTCGTCCCAGGCGAAGGTGTTTCCCGTCGGCGTGGGCAACGTCTGCCAGCGCTCGTCGCCGGCGAACACGTCGGCGTAGTCGGTGCTGAACATCTCCGCGGTGATGCACTCGTCGACGACGGCCTGCACCTGCTCCGCTGTGGGCCAGATGTCGGCCAGCGTGACCGGCCGGCCGCCGGGGCCGGTGCCCAGAGGTTCCGTCGTCAGGTCGACGTCCATCGACCCGGCGAGGGCGTAGGCGATCACCAGTGGCGGGCTCGCGAGGTAGTTGAGCTTCACGTCCGGGTTGATGCGCCCCTCGAAGTTGCGGTTGCCGGACAGCACTGCCGCCACCGCGAGGTCGTGCTCGCCGACCACGGCGCTGATCTCCGCCGGCAGTGGGCCGGAGTTGCCGATGCACGTCGTGCACCCGTAGCCGACCAGGTTGAAGCCGAGCTTGTCCAGGTAGGGCGTGAGACCGGCCCGGTCGTAGTAGTCCATGACGACCTTGCTCCCCGGCGCGAGGCTGGTCTTCACCCACGGCTTGCTGACCAGACCGGCGTCGACCGCGTTGCGGGCCAGCAGGCCCGCAGCGACCATCACCGACGGGTTGGAGGTGTTGGTGCACGAGGTGATCGCGGCGATGACGACCGCGCCGTGGTCCAGCTCGACGGTCGCGCCGTCGGCGAGGGTGACCGGGACCCGTCGGCTCGGTCGGCTGGCCGCGCGCGCCGTGCCTGGTTCGGCGGGGGCGTCCGCGGGATCCGCGGCACCGCTCCCCCCAGCCGAACCGGCGGCGGCCGGGGAGTCGCTGGCGGGGAACGACTCCGCCGACGCCTCGTCGGCGGCGGACACCACGCCGCCGCTGCCCTGCGTCGCTGTCGTCGGAGCATCGCTCACATACGTCGGGAGCACCGCTCGGAACGCGGCCTTCGCATCCGTCAGGTCGATCCGGTCCTGCGGGCGCTTGGGCCCGGCGATCGCCGGCACGACGGTGCCCAGGTCCAGTTCCAGGTACTCCGAGTACCGCGTCGCCCGCGCCGGGTCGTGCCACATGCCCTGCTCGCGGGCGTAGGCCTCGACGAGGGCTACCTGGTTCGCGGTGCGTCCGGTCAGGCGCAGATAGTCCAGCGTCACCTCGTCGATCGGGAAGATCGCGCACGTCGACCCGAACTCCGGGCTCATGTTGCCGATGGTGGCGCGGTTGGCCAGCGGCACCGCGGCCACGCCCTCGCCGGAGAACTCGACGAACTTCCCGACGACGCCGTGGGCCCGCAGCATCTGGGTGATCCGCAGTACGACGTCGGTCGCGGTGACCCCGGCCGGCACCGACCCGGTCAGCCGGAACCCGACGACCCGGGGGATGAGCATGGACACCGGCTGGCCGAGCATCGCGGCCTCCGCCTCGATCCCGCCTACGCCCCACCCGAGCACGCCGAGGCCGTTGACCATCGTCGTGTGCGAGTCGGTCCCGACGCAGGTGTCGGGGTAGGCCTGCAGCACCGTCGATCCCGCCCCGCCGGCCACCTCCCGCGTCATCACGGTCCGGGCCAGGTACTCCAGGTTGACCTGGTGGACGATCCCGGTCCCGGGCGGGACGACGCGGAAGTTGTCCAAGGCGGCCTGGCCCCAGCGCAGGAACTGGTAGCGCTCACGGTTGCGCTCGTACTCGATCGCCATGTTGCGCTCCAGGGCGTCGGCGCGTCCGGACACGTCGATCACCACCGAGTGGTCGATCACCAGCTCGGCCGGCGCGAGCGGGTTGACCCGCGCCGGATCCCCGCCCAGGCCGGTGACCGCCTCGCGCATCGTGGCCAGGTCGACGATGCAGGGCACGCCGGTGAAGTCCTGCATGACCACCCGGGCGGGGGTGAACGCGATCTCGGTGTCCGGCTCGGCGTCCGGGTCCCAGCCGGCCAGCGCGCGGATCGCCGTCGCGGTGACGTCGGCGCCGTCCTCGTTGCGCAGCAGGTTCTCCGCGAGCACCTTCAGGCTGTACGGCAGTGCGTCGGCGCCCGGTAGGGCCGCCAGCCGGAACACCTCGTAGGAGCTCTCGCCGACCTGCAGTGTCCCGCGTGCGCCGAAGCTGTCCAGGCTCATCGTCGATACCTCCACCGCGCCGGAAAGTGTCTTGACGTCAAGATACCTCGGGAGCCGGCCGGGACGGCCCGGGCTCCGGCCTGCCCAGGGTCGCCACCACCTCGACGTGGCGCGTCATCGGGAACAGGTCGAACGCGCGCAGCCCGGTCAGGCGGTAGCCGTCGGCGGCGAAGGTGGCGAGGTCGCGGGCCAGGGCGGCCGGGTCGCACGCGACGTAGGCGACCCGCTCCGGGGTGAGTGCGGTGATCGCGTGCACCACGGCGGAGCGGGCGCCGGTCCGCGGCGGGTCCAGCACCACCAGGTCCACGTGCGGGGTGGCGTCGACCGGCCCGCGGGGCAGCTGCGGGTCCCGCGGCAGGTGCATGCCCAGGGAGGCGTCCACCCGCGCCGGCACCACCCGGGTGGAGGGCAGGTCTCGCAGGTTGACCCGGGCGTCGGCCACCGCGGTGCGGTCCGACTCCACCGCGGTCACCCGCCCGGTCGGTCCGACCAGGCGCGCCAGCACACCGGCGAACAGCCCGACGCCGGCGTAGAGGTCGAGCACGCTGTGCCCGTCCCGCGGCGCCAGCCCTTCGACAACCGCGCCGGCCAGCGCGTCGGCCGCGCCCGGATGCACCTGCCAGAAGCCGGCACCGGTCACCCGCCATCCCCGTCCGGCAGCGGTGTGCACCAGCGCGGGGACGTCGTGGCCGGGCCTGGTGCGGGCGGGGGGTCCGCCACGGCGCGTCGGCCGGCCGCCGAGCAGCAGCCGCGAGCCGGCACCGTCCACCACCACGTCGAGCTCGGAGCCCGGCGCCCAGGACCGGCCGGCCAGCTCCGGCACCGCCATGTCCGGATGGCTGATCGGGCAGTCCCCGACCGCGACCACGTCGTGGGAATGGAACGCACGCAGCCCGAGCCGGCCGGCGCGGTCGGCGACGAACCGGGAGCGGGTCCGCCAGCCCAGCCCGTCCGTGTCGCCGGGCACGGCCTCGACGACCACCCCCCGGCTGATGCCGGCGAGACGCTGGAGCTGCTCGGCGACGACCGCCGCCTTGAGGTCGCGCTGGGTCGCGGGGTCCGCGTGCTGCCAGTCGCAGCCGCCGCACCGGCCCGGACCCGACCACGGACAGGCGGGCTCCCGGCGACCGGGGGCCGCGACATGCACCTGCACGGCGTCGGCGGTCAGGTGCCGGCCGCCGCCACCGATCCCGGTGACCCGGGCCGTCACCTCTTCCCCGGGCAGGGTGTGCCGGACGAACACGACCCGGCCCTCGTGCCGGGCCACGCAGTGCCCGCCGTGCGCGACGGCGCCGACGTCGAGCCTGAGCAGCTCGCCGATGCCGGTCACGGCCGGTCCGGCCCGGTCGAACCGGGCGGGGTCGAACCGGGCGGGGTCGAACCGGGCGGTGTCGACCCGGGCGGTGTCGACCCGGGCGGTGGCTGGTCCGTGGCCGGGGCAACACCCGGCCGGCGCGCGAGGATCGCTGTCCGGGCGTCGGCCCAGTGCTCGGCGTGCAGGGCCCGGCGCAGGTACAGGTAGGTCGCCAGGATCGTCAACCCGAACAGCGGCCACCCCATGACGACATCGGTGACGCTGAGCCAGGTGACCTGGCCGGTCAGGTACAGCGGCACCCGGACCACCAGCCGCAGCGCGAACAGGCCGACCCATATCCACGTCGCCCGGGTGTACGCGCGCAGCTGGTGCGGATCGGTGCGGAACGCCCTCGGCCTGCCGCGCGCGAGCCCCACGACCAGCCCGACGACCGGGTAGCGGACGAGGTTGGACACCACGTACCCGACCAGCAGGGCGACGCTGCGCCCGAGGCTGACCAGGAAGTAGTTCTCCGCCCGCCCGGTCACCGCGGCGAGTGCGGCCGCACCGACGACGGCCACGAAACCACCGACGGCGTTGCGCACCTGCTCCCGGCGGACCAGCCGGACGACGAGCAGGACCACACCGACCGTCAGGGCGGCCCAGACCGCGGCGCGCAACGACCGGCCGCTGGCGGCGTAGACCAGGGCGAACACGATCGCCGGCAGCGCGGAGTCGATCGCCGCACCGACGCCGCCGACCTGGTCGAGCATGCCGAGCAGCACGTGGCGGTCGGGTCGGGGCCCGGGTCGACTGTCGGGCCGGCCGGCAGGCCCGGGGGCCGGGGTCACCGGGGAGTACCCGTCACCGGATCTCGGTGATCTCCGGACCGCGCTGGGACGGCTCCAGTGGCTCGCGTCCGCCTGCCTGGTCCGGGGTCGGCAGCGGGCCGCCCGGCTGCTGCCCGGGCACGGTCAGCGGGATCGGGTCCCGGGGGGCCATCGGGCCGGTCCCCCGGACGACGGCGACCTGTTCGACGGCGGCCTGCAGCCGGCCGGCGGTGTCCGGCTCGACGGCGGCACGGCCGAGGAAGGTCGCCCGCAGGAACCAGCGGGGACCGTCGATCCCGGCGATGCGGCTGACCTGAAGCACCTGTTGGCCGTCGGGCAGCGTCAGCGGAACCTGGACCAGCAGTTCGATGCCCCACGCCCCGAGCGCCTCGGCGGTCTGTCCACCTGCGTTGTGCGCGCCGTCGGCGATCTCCGGCCGGACCTGGTCCCACAGTCCCTCCGAGCGCGGCGCGGCGAAGGCCCGCATCTCCACGGCCGCCTCCGCCCCGTCGACGACCAGGACGGAGAGGACCTCCCCGGACTCCTCGTCCGCCTGCAGCTGCACCTCCAGACCGGCCAGATCGCCGTCCGGCGCGGGCAGCAGCAGCGCGCCGAGGTCGAGGCGGCCGGCGCGGTCCGCCGCGGTCAGGGTCGAGACGTCGACCGGGCCGGCGGGGACGGGCCCGGCCTCCCCTACCGGTTCCGGGGCCGATTCCGAGCCGGGCTCGCCGGCTTCGCCCACCGACTGCGCCGCGGGTTCCGCTGTCGCCGCGGGAAGTGTGGGGTCGCCGCTCGGCGGCAGCCCCTCGGGGACGACGTCCGGTGCGGTGTCCGGGCCGTGTTCGCGACGGCGACGGAACAGCGGCACGGCAGGTCTCCTTCGGACGTCGGGCGGAAGCCGTTCCGGTGGCGGGCCGCCACGGGCGGGGATGCGCCGCGACCCTACCTGCGCCGTTCTCCCCGCCGCCTGGCGGCGGCCAGCACCCCAGCCACATCCGGGGGGACGTAGCCGGGGCCCTTCAGGACCTTCCCGTCGGCCCGCAGGACGGGTCGCCCGTCGGGTCCGAGCTTGCTCATGTTCGCGCGGTGCACCTCGGCGAACACCTCGTCGAACGGGATTCCCAACAGGCCGGCCGTGCCGCAGGCGACGTAGACGATGTCGGCCAGCGCGTCCGCGACCGCGGTCAGGTTGCGCTCGGCGACGGCATCGGCGAACTCGCCAACCTCCTCGTCCAGCAGGCGGCGTCGCAACGCCAGTTCCTCGTCCGCCGCGCCGAGCCCCGCGGACGACGGGACCTGGCGGGTACGCACACCGAAGGCCGCGGCGAACTCGGCGACCTGTTCGAACGGCGTCACGGGGCTTCCTCCGGTTCGGTGCCGCTGCATGGGGCATGCGGGGTGGATGTCAGGCTCGCACCGTGGAAGTCCTGTACAGCGAGCGGTTGGCGCCACCGTGGTCGTGGTGGGTGCTCGCCGCCGGCCTGGCCGGCACCGTCGGGTGGGTGTTCTGGGTGGCGGCGGGCCCAGGCCCGGCGACCGCCGGAGCGGTTGTCACGATGCTGATCGGGGCCGCAGGACTGGTTGCGGCGGGACGGACGGTGCTGCGGGTCTCGGTCGGGTCCGGCGGCCCGGTGCTCGCCGCCGGACCGGGGCGGCTGGACCTGACGGCGGTGGTCCGGGCGGCGGCGCTGGACCGGGACCAGGCGCGGGTGCTGCGCGGCGCCGAATACGACCCGCGGGCGTTTCATGTCCTGCGCGGCTGGCGCGCCCGCGCGGTGCGGCTGGACCTGGCCGACCCGGGCGACCCAACGCCCTACTGGTTCGTCTCGACCGCCGCACCGGAGCTGGTGGTCGCCGCGGTCGCCCGCGCGCGCGGCACCAGCCCCGGGTGAGGCGTCCGGCCCCGGGTGAACTGTCCGGTCAGGCGGCGCAGTCGCGGCAGATCAGGGCGGTGCCGTCGGTGCTGGCCAGCTGGCTGCGGTGGTGCACCAGGAAGCAGCTGGTGCAGGTGAACTCGTCGGCCTGGCGGGGGACGACCCGGATAGACAGGTCCTCCCCGGACAGGTCCGCGCCGGGCAGCTCGAAGCTCTCGGCCGGGTCCTCCTCCTGGTCCAGCGCGTTCGAGCCCTTGTCGACGCGCCGGGCCTTGAGCTCCTCGATGCTGTCCTCGGACAGGTCGTCGTCGGTCTTGCGGGGGGCGTCGTAATCGGTTGCCACTGCTGCTCTCTCTCCACCTCTGCGGCTCGCCCCGGCGGGACCGTGCAGCGCCGGGGATGGTGCACCGGACGGCGCCGTCGCTGTCAGGAAACCCTGTTCCGGACAGCGCCCGCATCCGGTGTCAGGCCGACAACGCGCGGCCGCGCCGATCCATGCCCTCGCCGTCCGGAGCGCGAATACTGCACCACATCGGCCGGGATTTCCAGCCCTCCGGTGGCCGGACCCGACCGAGCCGGCCGGCGGCCTACCGGTCAGGCCGCCGGCCGGGTTCCCCGCGGATCGGCGAACAGCGTCGCCAGGCTGTCGTGCAGCGGCTCCCAGAGCCCGAGTGACGCGGCGAGCAGGAACGCCCGGCCGGCTGGTGCGCCGGCCAGCCCGGCGACGGTGTACCCCGCCTCCGCGGCGACCAGACCGCCCGCGGCGTGGTCCCACGGGTTCAGGCCGCGCTCGTAGTAGGCGTCCAGCTGCCCGGTGGCGACCATGCACAGGTCCAGTGACGCGGACCCGATACGCCGGATGTCGCGCACCTGCGGCAGCAGCTCGCCGACCACCCAGCCGTCGACCGCCCGGTTGGCCGCGGTGTAGCCGAAACCCGTGCCGACCAGCGCGACGGCGAGGTCGGGCACGTCGCCCCCGCGCCGCAGCGGCGCCCCGTTCAGGCTCGCGCCGCCGCCGGCCGAGGCGGTGAACACCTCACCGGTCATGGGGTTGACGACCGCACCGGCCATGACCTGACCACCGACAGCGACCGCGATCGACACCGACCAGGCGGGGATGCCGTAGACGTAGTTGACGGTGCCGTCGATAGGGTCGACCACCCAGCTCACCGCCGCGGCCGGGGAACCACCCGAGGTCCCGGCAGCGCCGGGCTGGCTCCCGCCCTCCTCGCCGAGGACCGTGTCGCCGGGCCGGGCCGCGGCGATCCGGTCCCGGATCAGCTGCTCGACGGCGAGGTCCGCGGCGGTCACGACATCGGAGCGGCTGCTCTTGGTCCCGGCCAGCTCGATACCCGTGCGCCGGTGCCGCAGCGCCAGCTCACCGGCCTCGACGGCGACCGACTCGGCCAGGGAGGCGAGTTCCGCGGGGTCCGGGCCGGTGTCCGGAGTGGCAGGGATCGGGGTCGAGGTCACCCGGCCAGCCTCTCAGGCGGCGACGGGGTCCAGTCCGCACAGGGCCGGCTTCGGGCCGCGCGCGTTAGGGCAGCAACCGGCGGGGCAGATGTCGTACGAGGCCGGCCAACTGCCCTCGGCCGGTCGCGCCGGTGCCGGGCGGCCCCCGGTCAGCGCACGGTCGGCAGCGGCTCGCTCCAGCACCAGCTCGCGGACCATCCCCACGAACCGGGGGTCGGTGCCGACGGTCCCGGCCCGGACGTGGGCCAGGCCGAGCTCGGCGGCGGTGGCGGCGGCCTCCTCGTCGATGTCGTAGATGACCTCCATGTGGTCGGACACGAACCCGAACGGGACCGTGACCACCGCACGAACCCCCGCGGCGGCCCGCTCCCGCAGGTGGTCGTTCACGTCCGGCTCCAACCACGGCTGGCTGCGCGGCCCCGACCGGGAGCAGAACACCAGGGAGTGCGGGCGCCGGACACCTGTCCGCTCCGCGACCCGGCCGGCAACCAGCACCGCCATGCCGGTGTGCTGGCCGGAGTAGGCCCGGCCCCGCGGACCGGCCCCGTCGTCCATCGCCGTCGGGATGGAGTGGGTGACGAACGCCAGCTCGGCGGCGTCGCGCAGCTCGGGCGGCAGCCGGTCCAGCGCCGCGGTGACCAGGTCGACGGTCGGCTCGACGAAGCCCGGGTGGTTGAAGTAGTGCCGCAGCTTGTCCAACACCGGCACCGGGTGCCCGTGCGGTCCCGGGTCGGCGGCAACCTCGGCGGTGGCCGCGGCGAGGTCCTCCCGGTACTGGCGGCACCCGGAGTAGGAGGCGTAGGCGCTGGTCGCGAACACCGCGGCGCGCCGGACCCCGTCAGCCCGCATCCGGCGCAGCGTGTCGGCCAGCATGGGGTCCCAGTTGCGATTGCCCCAGTAGACGGCCGGGCCCAGCCCGTGACCGGCGAGGTCGGCGCGGATCGCTGCCAGCAGCGCCCGGCACTGGTCGTTGATCGGGCTGCGGCCACCGAAGTGCTGGTAGTGCTCGGCAACCTCCGCCAACCGCTCGTCGGGGATCCCGCGACCGCCGGTCACCCGCCGCAGGAACGGCAGCACATCCGCCGGCTGTTCCGGGCCGCCGAAGGACAACAGCAGGACCGCGTCGTAGGGCTCGGTCGGGTCAGTGGTCGGGACCACGGGGGCGGCGGTCGAGAGGTCGGTCGGCACCGCACCATCGTCTCCGTCGCCGCCGACGTGCGCCCGGCGGGGCTGGTCCGGGGCCGGTCCGGGGCCGGTGCGGGGCTAGCCCGGGGCGCGCCGGGTGGCCGGTGCACCGGCGTCGGTGAGACTGGGGCGATCGGCGGGTCTGGGGCCGTCGTCGTCCGCGGAGGGGTCGCATGCGCCAGTTGACGGTCGTCGGGATCAGCGAGGACGGCACCCACGTCGTGTTGACCACTGCGGGATCACCGCAGTCGACAACCGCGGCGTCACCGCCCGTTGCCGGGGACGGCGGCGAACCGGCCGGTGAGTTCACGATCGCGCTCGACGACCGGCTCCGGGCGGCGACCCGGGGTGACCGGGCGCGGCTGGGTCAGTTGCAGATCCAGTTCGAGTCCTCGCTGCGGCCCCGGGACATCCAGGCCCGGATCCGGGCCGGGGAGACGCCCGAGGAGGTCGCGCGCGTGGCCGGCATCCCCGTCGACCGGGTCCTGCGGTTCGCGGCGCCGGTGCTGGCCGAACGCGAGCACGTCGTCGACGAGGCCCGCAGCCATCCGCTGCACCGTCGCTCCGAGCCCGGTGGTCTGAGCCTGGACGACGCGGTCACGGCCAAGCTGTCCGCGCACGGTGTCGACCCGACGACTGTCGCCTGGGACGCCCGCCGGCGCACCGACGGCGGGTGGGTGGTGACGACGGCCTACCGCGGCGGCAGCCGGGACCGCACCGCGACCTTCCGCTTCGACCCGGCGACGCGGACGGCGATCGCCGACGACGACGACGCCCGCTGGATCGCCGGCGACACAGCAGGCCCGGGCGGACCACATACCGGCCCGGCGTCGGTCGCAGCCGCGGGCGCAACCCGGGCTCTCGCCCCGGCGGACGCGTTCGATGCGATGGTCGCCGCCGAGCTCGCCGCTGCGGCGCAGGTCCGTGGGCCGGAGGGCATCGGCCGCGACGGTGCACCGCTCCCGGACGCAGACGGGCCCACGGCCGACCGGAGGGACGCCACCACCGACGGGGCCGGGGCCGGCATCGACGGGGACGAGGCGACGATCGACGTGCCGTTCGCCGGAAGGTGGCCGGAGATGCCGGCCCCGACAACGGGGGCGGAAGCGTCCGGTGAGCAGCGCTTCCGGCCGATGCCGTCGCGACCTCGGACCTTCGGGCGCCGCGAACGCACGCCGAGCCGGCCGCCGACCGGGTCGGCCGAGACCCGTCCGGCGACCTTCGAGCCGGCAGCCGTCGAGCCGGCGGCGCCGGTAGCTGAGCCGGTCACGGCAGCCGAAGCGGCGACTGCAACCGAGGGGCCCGAAGCGGCGGAGCAGGTACCCGAGCGCACGCCGGTCCGCAACCGCCGTCAGGCCGTGCCGAGCTGGGACGAGATCATGTTCGGCCGCAAGGGCGACTGAGCGGGCTCGCGCGGGCGGGGACGAGACTCCGCGACGCGGGTCAGTGGCCGGTCACCCGACGGTCAGGTCCGGACGTCGACCGGGGCGGCCGCGCCCACCGGGATCGCGGTGGACAGTGCCCGGGCGAACCGCAGCGCCTGCTCGATCGCGCCTGCCCCGTCGCCGGCCGCCGAGATCCGCACCGAGAAGTCCTCGGACTCCAGAGTCCCGGTGTATCCGTGATCGGCGTCGCAGTCCGGGTCCGGGCAGCTGGCCGGGGACAGCTCGATCTGCCCGCCGCCCCACCCGACGGACACAACGACCTCCAGCGGCATCGCCCCGCGGACGTAGGTGGCCGGGCGGGCGACGATCCGGTCCACCACCACCGAACTGACCCGGTGCAGGGGGACCGTCTCGGTCGAGGTCGTCGCGTACGGGACGGTGACCTGCTCGTCGGCGTCGTGTTCGTCGACGTGCACGAGGACCAGCCGGGACGGGGTGAGCACCAGCACCGTCAGATGGCGGAAGACCCCGTCGCGGTCCAGCGTCGGCTCGTGGTGCAGCAGCCACTCGGCCACCGCCTCCCGGCCGAGTGCGATGTCGACCGCGTCGGACACCACCTCCGGGTAGTACCCGGCGACGCGGATCGCCTCGGTCAGGTCTCGACGCCCCGAGTCGGTCACCGGCCCATGATGGCACCGGGCCCGCACTTCCCTGCGATCAACTCGGAGGCCCTCGTCAGCCGACGGTCGTCGGGGTCCTCAGCCGACGGTCGTCGGGGTCGTCAGCCGACGGTCGTCGGGAGCTGGCGTCGGAAGCTGTCCGGGCGCTCGGCGAGTCCGGCGACCGTGGCCGAGGCCCGCAGCACCGTGAAGCCGTCCGGTCCGGCGAGCACCGGGTCCAGCGCCAGCTCGGTCACCGCCGGCAGCGCCTCGGCGAGCGCGGAGACCCGGTGCAGCAGGCCGGCGAGCGCGGCGGTGTCGACCGGCTCGGCGCCGCGGTAGCCGAACAGCAGCGGCGCCGCCCCGATCTGCCTGATCATCGTGTCCGCGTCCCGGTCGGTCAGCGGCGGGATCCGGTGCGCGCGGTCCCCGAGCAGCTCGGTGGCCACGCCGCCGACGCCGAAGGACACGATCGGCCCGAACGCCCGGTCCTGGCGCAGGTCGACCGAGACCGGAACGCCCGGTGGCGCCTGGGCCTGGACGACGAGGCGGGCCAGCCGCGGGCCGCCGTAGGTACCGGCCATGGCCGTGAACGCCTCCCGCACGTCGCCGGCGTCGGTCAGGTTGCGCCACACGTCGCGCTGGTCCGGGCTGGACCGCAGGTGCCACGCGGCCGCCTTGAGCACCACCGCGGCCGCGCCGGCCCGCCACATCGCCGCCGCCGCCGCCGCTGCAGCGGCCGCGTCGTCGACCGACACCACGGGCTCGAGCCGGATCCCGAACGCCGCGAGCAGCTCGCCGATGTCGGCAGCGAGCAGTCGCCGGTCCGGCCCGTCGTCGGCGGCTGCCCGCAACCGCGCCCGCCCGAGCACGGCCCTGGCGACGCCTACGTCGACCCCGGTCACCTCCGGCACCCGGCCGGCCGGGCCGCTCCGCCAGCGCGAGTACCGGACGACCGCCGCCAGTGCCCGCAGCGCCTCCTCGGCGGAGTAGAACACCGGCACGGCGCGCGCGGGCGGCCCGTTCCCGCGTGCCTGGTCCACGGCACGGCGGTCGACCGCTCCGAGGGTCGCGCTCACGATCGTCGTGCGCTCGGCGGCAGAGGTCGCCGCGACCCGGGCGATCGCCGCGGCGACGTCGGCCTCGACCACCTCCAGGGTCGGGGCCACGAAAACCACGGCCGAGCCGACCGACGGGTCGGTGACGGCCTCGGTCAACGCTGCCGCGAACTCCTCGGGTCCGGCCCCGTTGGGCAGCACGTTCGGGCCCTCGCCGACATCCAGCCCGGACCGGACGGCCGCGTCGGCGATCGACCGGCTCAGCGCGCGGGAGTTGCCGATCACCGCGACCCGCCTGCTCGGCGGCAGCGGCTGGGTGGCCAGGACCGAGGCGACGTCGAACAGCTCGGCGACGGTGTCGACGAGGATCACCCCGGCCTGGCCGAACACGGCCTCGACCTCCTCGCGTCCGGCCACGCCGGGTCCGGTGCGCCCGACGACGGGCACCTCTTCCAGGGTCCGGCCGACGCGGACCGAGACGATGGGCTTGTGCCGGCCGATGCGGCGGGCGAGCCGGCTGAACTTCCGGGGGTTCCCGACCGACTCCAGGTACAGCAGGATCAGATCGGTGCTCTCGTCGTCGTCCCAATACTGCAGCATGTCGTTGACCGACACGTCGAGCCGGTTGCCGGCGGAGACGAAGCTGGACAGCCCGAGCGCCCGGAACCGCATCCGCTGCAGGATCCCAATGCCGAGAGCACCGCTCTGGCTGAACATGGCGATCCGGCCGGGCGACGGTACGGTCGCGGCCAGCGAGGCGTTCAGCGACCCGGCCGGCGCCATCGCGATGATGCCGAGCGAGGCCGGCCCGACCACCCGCATCCCGGACCGTCGGGTCCGCGTGAGCAGGTCCGCAGTCAGCCGCTCACCGTCCGGTCCGGCGTCGGCGAAGCCCCCCGAGATCACCACCAGGGCGTGCACACCCTTGGCCGCGCAGTCGTCGACGACCTCCGCGACCCTCTCGGCAGGGACGGCGACCACGGCCAGGTCGACCGGACCGGCGATGTCGCGCACCCGGCGGTAGGCGGGGATGCCGGCGACCACGGTCGCCTCCGGGTTGACCGGGTGCACCGGCACGCCGACATCGCCGGCGACGAGGTTGCGGACGAGCTGGTGGCCGACCTTGTCCACCTCGCGGCTGGCGCCGACGACCGCAACCGCGGCCGGCCGGAGCATCCGTTCCACCGAGCGGGCCTCGGCGCGCTGCTCCCGGGCCTGCGTCACTGCCACCGAGCTCGCGGTCGGCTGCAGCGGGAAGTCCAGGACGAGCACGTCGTCCTCGGTGCGGTCCCGCACGGTGTACCCGGCGTCGGCGAACACGCGCGTCATCCGCTCGTTCTCCGGCAGCACTTGCGCGACGAACGCGGTGATGCCGAGCTCGCGGGCGATGACCGCCAGGTGCTCCAGCAGCACACTCGCCAGGCCGCGCCCGTGATGGGCGTCCTCGACCAGGAAGGCGACGTCGGCCCGGCGCCCGGCCGGGGTGCCGACGGTGCCCGCCCGGTCGAAGCGCCCGACGGCGACCATGTCCGGGCCCACGGTGACGATCAGCGCGACCCGGTCGGTGCTGTCCACGTCGGTGAACCGGACGATGTCACGGCGGGTCAGCCGGGGGTAGGGCGCGAAGAACCGCAGGTATTTGCTCTCCTCCGACACCCGGCCGTAGAAGGCGACGAGCAGGTCGGCATCGGCCGGCAGGATCGGCCGCAGGTGGGCCACGGTGCCGTCGGTGAGCAGCACGTCGGCTTCCCAGTGGCCCGGGTACGCGGTCCGGTCGGCGCCGGCAGGGCTCGGCGCGTCCACCCGTCGAGGCTAACCGCGCGAAGGGTCCCGGCGAGCGACCTTCCCGCCGGTGCACCATGCAGATCCCGCCGCCATCAGCCGAACGGAGGGGCTCCCGCTCGGCGTCGATGCGCAGCCGTCACAGACACACCGGCCATCAGACGACGAAGAGGGTCACCGCGCCGGTGTGCACGTCGAAGACGCCGCCGGCGACCGGCATCGCGTCCGGCAGGTACGGGGAGCTGCGGATCCGTTGCACGTCGCGCGCCAAGGCGGCAGACGGATCCTCGATCGTCTGGAACTCCACACTGCGGCTGTCGATCCCCGAGCGCGCCCGGACCGCGGCATGCACCTGCTCGTCGGACACCTTCGTCATTCCGCAGTCGGTGTGCGCGAGCACCATCACCCGCTCGACCCCCAGCAGGTGGTGGGCCAGCACCAGGCTGCGCAGCACGTCGTCGGTGACCCGGGCCCCCGCGGTCCGCAGGATCTTGGCGTCGCCCGGTGCGAGACCGAACAGGCCCAGCGGATCGATCCGGGAGTCCATGCACGTCACGACCGCGAGCCCGCGGGCGGCCCGACCGGGCAGCCCGGAGTCGGCGAACGTCTGCTGGTAGGTGTCGTTGGCCGCGAGCACGTCGTCGAAGGCGGTCACGACCGGCAATGGTGCCCGCTCCGCCGCCCGGTTGGCGCCACCGGTCGAACACGTGTTCGATGAGTGCCATGCGGTGGCAGGGACAGCGGGTCGACGCGGACCGGGACGCGATGCTCGATCTGGGCGGCGGCGCCGGAGCGGCGGGTGACGACGGGCCGGGTGGTGCAGCCGGCGGCACGTCGATCCCCGGGCTCGTCCGCACGGTCCGGACGCCGGACTTCGCCGGGATCACCTTCCACGAGGTCCTCGCCAAGTCCGCGCTGAACCGGGTGCCCGCGGGTTCGCCGATGCCGTTCAGCTGGACGGTCAACCCCTACCGCGGCTGCACCCACGCCTGTCGGTACTGCTTCGCCCGCAACACCCACACCTACCTCGACCTCGACGCCGGGTCCGACTTCGACAGCCAGATCGTGGTGAAGGTCAACGTGGCCGAGGTGCTCGCCCGCGAGCTCGGGTCCGGCCGGGGCCGGCGCGACCACGTGGCCCTGGGCACCAACACCGACCCGTACCAGCGCGCGGAGGGCCGTTACCGGCTGATGCCCGGGATCCTGCGGGCCCTGGCCGGCTCCGGCACCCCGCTGTCGGTGCTCACCAAGGGCACGCTGCTGGCCCGCGACCTGCCGCTGCTCGCCGCCGTCGGCCGGGACGTGCCCGTCGGCCTCGGTGTGTCGATCGCGCTGGTGGACGGCGACCTCCAGCAGCGCCTGGAACCGGGCACCCCGACACCGGCCGCCCGCCTGGACCTGGTGCGCCGGGCCGCCGACGCCGGCCTGTCGGTGGGGGTGATGGTCGCGCCGGTCCTGCCATTCCTGACCGACTCCGACGAGGCACTGGACGCGACGCTGTCCGCGATAGCGGCAGCCGGAGCGGCCGGAGCCACGGTGCTCGCCCTGCATCTGCGACCCGGCGCGCGCGAGTGGTTCCTGCGCTGGCTGGCCGCCGAACGACCGGACCTCGTGCCCGCCTACACCCAGCTGTACCGGCGGGGTTCCTACGCCGACCGCGGCTACACCCGCGAGCTCGCCGACCGGGTCGCACCCCTGCGACGCCGGCACGGGCTGGCCGGGGCGATGCACCGAGACACCCTGCTCGGCGAGTCCTGGCCGGTCGGCAGTCTCCCGGCGCGCCGGGGCGGGAGTGCGACGCCGGGGCGTGCGGCGACGGGGAGTGTGGCGACGGGACCTGCGGCGGCGGGACCTGCGGGGAGTCTCGGGGACCAGCTGGAGCTGGACCTGCGGGCTCCGTGATGCGCCGCGGCGCCGTGATCCACGACCCCGGCACGCATTTCTCCGGTCGGTCCTAGGCGCGGTCGGGCATGATGGCAGACACGACGCCTGCCCGGATCACCCGGGGCCGCGTGACGGGTCGTCGCCTCGATCCCGCTCCCCCGCCGCAGCGGGAGCAGCCCCGGTCCCCGTGGACGCCCGCGTGCCGCTGTGCCGCGTCTGGAGAAGCTGTGCTGAACCGCTACCGCGCGGCCTTCGAGCCGAGCGGGTCCCTTTCCTTCTCGCTGTCCGGGCTGCTCGGCCGGCTCCCGGTCGCGATGATCGGGCTGGCCCTGGTGCTGGTCCTGTCCGCCGACGGCAACTACGCCCTCGCCGGGACCGTCGTCGGCATCCTGGCCCTGGCCGGCTGTGTCGGCGGGCCGCTGCAGGGCCGGCTGGCGGACCGCATCGGCCAGGCCCGACTGCTGATCCCGACCACCCTGGTGTTCGCCGCGTCACTGGTCGGGCTCATCGCGGCGCTGCGCACCAGCGCACCGTTCGCCGTGCTCGCCGTGCTCGCCGCCCTGGTCGGCGCGGCGAGCCCGACCACCGGCACGCTGGCCCGGTCGCGGTGGAGCATGCTTCATCCGGCCGGTGGGCGCCTGCAGACGGCCTTCGCCGTCGAGTCGGTGTTCGACGAGGTCGTGTTTGTCACCGGGCCGGTGCTCACGACGGTCCTGGCGACGCAGATCGATCCCCTGCTGCCGTTCGTGGTCGCCGCGGTCGCCGGCGTCACCGGTTCGCTGCTGATGGCGGCGCAGCGCCGGACCCAGCCGCCCACCGGGCCTGCCGCGGCCGTCGCCGGTGCCTCAGGGCAGACGGGCACGGGTTCGCGGGCGGGGGTACGACTGCCCTACCTGGCGCTGATACCGCTGTTCGTCGTCCAGCTCACCGTCGGCACGATCTTCGGCAGCATCGACGTGGTCACCGTCGCGGCGGCCTCCGCGGCCGGGGAGCGCGGGTCGGCCGGGTTGATCCTGGCCTGCTTCTCCGGCGGCAGCCTGATCGCCGGGCTGGTCGTGGGCGGGATCGAATGGCGGATGTCACCGGTGCGCCGGGTGCGGATCTGCGTCACCACTCTGGGCCTGGCGACACTGGTGCTGCCGTTCGTGCCCGGCGTCGGCTGGCTGCCGCTGGCCGGGTTCGTCGTGGGCCTGACGATCGCGCCCGCGCTGGTCGCGATCGCCTCCGCCGTCCAGGCCGGCACGCCGCCGGCCCGGTTGACCGAGGCGATGGCGCTGGGCACCTCGTTCCTGGTTGCGGGGTTCTCCCTGGGCTCGGCCGTGGCCGGCCACCTCGTCGACGCGGTCGGTCCGCACCGCGCCTTCTGGCAGTCGGCGGTGGCCGGGATGCTGGCGGCCGCGGCGGTGCTGGCGCCGGTGGCGGCCCGCCGGGTCGCCGGGCCGGCGGGCGCGGTCCTCGGCGTCCGGTCCGACCGGCGCCAGCACGCCGGGCACGTCCCCACCGCGCCGGCCGACCGGCGGCCCGGCAGCGCGCCGAGCGCCGGACGGCGGCCGCCGGCCCGGCCGGCGTCGGGTCCGACGGTCCGCTCCCGGCGGGACCGCACCACCAGGCGCTGAGCGGGCTCGACCGGACCGGCGGGGCCTGTCGGCCTCAGCCGGCCAGCGCGGCCACCGTCGCGCCGCGCACGTCCGCGGTCTGGGCCTGCACCGACAGGAACAGCGCCTCGCGGGCGTGGCGCTGTGCCGGGGAGCCGGCGGTCATCGCCGCGCCCGCGGACGCGGCGACCTCTGCCGCCGTCACGTCCAGCGCCAGCTGCATGGCCCGCACCCGCAGCTCCAGCCGCTCGTCGAGCGCCTCGTCGTCCGGCACCTCGTCCAGCAGGCGGTAGGCCCGGGCCCGGACGTCGACCAGCCGCGAGCCGAACGCCGCGACGGCGGCCGACACCCCGGGCACGTGAGCCTCGTCGCGCTCCGCCAGGCCGGCCAGCGACGCCCGCGCGACGCCGAACACGGCGGGGTTCGCGTTCGGCGTGCGGCGCGCGTCGGCGGCCGCCCACCGCGCCATCGGCAGGACCCGGGCCACGTCGTCGTCGCCGACCCGCAGCCCGTCGACGGCGAGCTCGACGGTGCGGGTGGCCGACATCGCCAGCAGCACCAGCGGTTCCGAGGCCGACAGGTGCGGCCCGGCGACGGCCGGCACCACCGCGAACACGGCCTCGTCCGGGTCCGCGCCGGTCCGCCCGGCGAGCAGACACACGTCGTTCAGCCCCCAGCCGGTGTACCAGGGCGCCGTCCCGTCGAACCGCCAGCCGCCGTCGAACCGGGTGGCGCGCAGCGTCGGCGGCCCGGGCCGGCGCAGCTGCGAGAAGCCCTGCCCCGCGATCAGCCGGCCGGCCGCGAGGTCGGGTCCGAGCCGCTCGCGCAGCCCGGTGCGGGCACTCGCGACGTACCGGGCGACCAGGTGGTGCTGGGCGGTGACGAACGCCGTCGCGGCGTCGGCGGCGACCAGCAGCTCGGTGACCTCGCGGACCTCGGCCGCCCCGACCCCGGGACCGATGTCGGGACCGAGCCCGGGGCCGACGGCCATCCCGAACAGGCCGGTCGCGGCCAGGGCGTCCAGCGAGCTGCGCCGGACCGTGCCGGCATCGACCGCGGCGGCGTCCGGGGCCAGCACCCGGTCGGCGACGGCGGCGACACGGCCCGCGAGGCCGGTCCGCGGTACGTCGGCTGCCATCTCGACAATGGTCCCATGGCACGCACGAGGGGCAGCGGCAACGGCGCGGGCGGCAGTGACCGGGGCCTCGGGCCGGCCGACGGCGACGGCGACGGCGCGGTGACCGAGCGGATCGTGGACATCGACGTGTCCGCGGAGATGCGCAGCAGTTTCCTGGAGTACGCCTACTCGGTCATCCACACCCGGGCACTGCCGGACGCCCGGGACGGCCTGAAGCCGGTGCAGCGCCGGATCCTGTTCCGGATGGCGCGGATGGGCCTGCGCCCGGACAGCCCGCACGTCAAGTGCGCGCGGGTCATCGGCGACGTGATGGGCACGCTGCACCCGCACGGCGACGGGGCCATCTACGACGCGCTGGCCCGGATGGCGCAGCCCTGGTCGCTGCGGGTGCCGCTGGTGGACCCGCACGGCAACTTCGGCTCCCCCGACGACGGCCCGGCGGCGTACCGGTACACCGAATGCCGGCTCGCGCAGGCGGCGATGACGATGACCGCGGGCCTGGACGAGGACGTCGTCGACTTCGTGCCCAACTACGACGGTCAGCAGACCCAGCCGGCGGTACTGCCCGCCGGCATCCCGAACCTGCTGGTGAACGGCGCCTCCGGGATCGCGGTCGGAATGGCCACCAACATCGCCCCGCACAACCTCGTCGAGGTGGTCGCCGCCGCCCGGCACCGGCTGGCCAACCCGCAGTGCTCGTTGGACGAGCTGATGCGCCACCTGCCCGGACCGGACCTGCCCACCGGCGGAACGATCGTCGGGCTGGACGGCATCCGCGAGGCCTACGAAACTGGGCGCGGCACCTTCCGCATCCGGGCGACGACGTCGGTGGAGAACATCACCGCCCGCCGCCGGGCAATCGTCGCCACCGAGCTGCCCTACGGCGTCGGCCCGGACCGGGTGAAGACGCGGATCGCGGAGTTGGTGCGCGCCGGGAAGATCGCCGGGATCAGCGCGGTGGAGGACCACGGCGAGGGCACCGCCACCCGGGTGGCGATCGAGATCCGCTCTGGTTTCGACCCCGGAGCGGTGCTCACCGAGCTCTACCGCCTCACCCCGCTGGAGGAGACGTTCGGCATCAACGCGGTCGCGCTCGTCGACGGGCGCCCGCAGACGTTGGGACTGGTGCAGCTGCTGGACGTCTACCTGGACCACCGGCTGTCGGTGGTCCGGCGGCGCAGCGCGTTCCGCCGGACGCGGGCGACCGACCGGCTGCACCTGGTCCAGGGCTTCCTGCTGGCGACCCTGGACATCGACGACGTGATCGCGGTCATCCGCGCCAGCGACGACGCGGCCACCGCCCGGGACCGGCTGATGGCCGCGTTCGACCTGTCACGGGTGCAGACGGACGCCATCCTGGAGCTGCCGCTGCGCCGGCTGACCCGGCTGGCGCGGCTGGAACTGGAGCGTGAGCGGGACGAGCTGACCGCGACGATCGGCGAGCTCGACGCGTTGCTGGCCGACGAGGGCCTGCTGCGCACCGCCGTCTCCGAGGAACTGGTGGCGGTCGCGGACAGCCACGGCACGCCCCGGCGGACGGTGCTGGTCGACGTCGCCGTGCCGGCGGCTCGGCCGGGACCGCGCGGGCCTGCCTCGCTGGAGCTGACCGACGAGCCGTGCCGGGTGCTGCTGTCCGCGACCGGCCTGCTCGCCCGGGTTCCCGGAACGGGTCCACTCGGCCGCGGCGGCCGACGCGTCCGCCACGACGCGGTCGCCGGGGTCGCCGAGGCGACCATCCGGGGCACCGTGGGCCTGGTCACCTCCGCCGGCCGGGTCCACCGGCTGGGCGTCGTCGACCTGCCGGCGTTACCGCCGACGGCCACGCTGCCCGCGCTCGGCGGCGGGGTGTCGGCAACGGAGATGGTCGCCCTGGCCGAGGACGAGCGGCCGCTGGCCCTGGTGCGGTTGGCCACCGACGACGAGCCGGACGCGGGTGGACTGTTCCTGGCGACGGCCGGGGGGATCGTGAAGCGGGTGGCGCCGGAACGCGCCGGGGACCGGGACAGCTGGGAGGTGATCGCGCTGCGCGACGGCGACACGGTGGTCGGGGCCGCCCCGGCCGGGGAGTCCGGCGGCGGTGAGGTCGTGCTGGTCAGTTCCGACGCGCAGCTGCTGCGGTTCGGCGTCGATGCGGTCCGTCCCCAGGGCCGGGGGGCGGCCGGGATGACGGGCATCCGGTTGTCCGCCGGTGCACGGGTTGTGAGCGGTGCCCTCGTCGATGCGGTGGACCTTTCGCTGGCACAGGTGCTGACCGTCGCGGGGGCGGCCCCGGCGCGCCGCCGCGGTCGTGCGGCGACCGCGCCTAACGCCCTCGGGGCGGCGGTGTCCGGTTCGGTGAAGGTGACAGCGCTCGCCGAGTTCCCGGCCAAGGGCCGGGCGACCGGTGGGGTGCGCTGCCACCGGCTCGGCGCCGGTGAGGAAACGCTGTTGGCCGCGGTCGCCGTCCCGCCGCTGCGGCCGGTGTCCGCGACCGGGGTCCCGTTGACGCTGCCCGAGCGGGTCGAGGGACGCCGCGACGGACCCGGGGTGGCGCTCGGCGCCGGCGTCGCCGCGGTGGCCGGGGAGCTGACCGCCCGGGAGACGGGCACGTTGCTGTGACGGGTGCTCTGCTGTGAGCGGTGCTCTGCTGTGACTGGCGCTCTTCGTCCGCCTGCGCTACCGGCCGCGCCGCCGTACGGCTCGGCGTCGCTGGCCGAGCTGATGCCGGCGGTCGCCGCGTCCCTCGGCGTGCCGTCGACCGACCGCCCCGACCCGGGATGGGGGTTGCCACCGGCCCGGCGGACCGTCATCGTCCTCGTCGACGGGCTCGGCGAAGTCTGTCTGCGGGCCCGGACCGGGCACGCCCCGACCCTGCGCCGGCTGCTCGCCGACACCGCCGCCGACGCCAGCGGCGCCCCGGACGTGCTGGCGGTCGGCTTCCCCACGACGACGGCAACCAGCCTGGCCAGCATCGGCACCGGGCTGCCCCCGGGACGGCACGGGATGGTCGGCACCGAGGTGCTCGACCCGGACCGGGACGTGTTGTTCAGCGAGCTGTCCTGGAACCCGGCGGTGGACCCCCGGCGCTGGCAGCCGCACCCGACGGTCTTCGAGACGCTGCGTGCGGCCGGGGTGGACGTCGCCCACGTCGCCCCCGCGTTGTTCGACGGCTCCGGACTGACGGCGGCGGCGTTGCGCGGGCCCCGGTTCGCCGCGGCCGGGACGCTGGACCAGCGGGTCGAGCTGACCGGGCACCTGCTGCGCGCAGCCGACCGGTGCCTGGTGTTCCTGTACTGGGAGGGCCTGGACAAGACCGGGCACGTGCACGGGTGGCAGTCCGGGCAGTGGACGGACGAGCTGGAGCGGGTGGACGCGGCCGTGGGGCGCCTGTTGGAGTCGGTGCCCGCCGACGTGGCGGTGTTCGTCACCGGGGACCACGGGATGGTCGATGTGGATCCGGGCCACCGGGTGGACCTGCGCGCGGTCCCGGGACTGCTCGACGGGGTCGCGCACCTGGGCGGGGAGCCGCGGGCCCGTTACGCCTACGCCCGTCCCGGCGCGGCCGCCGACGTGCTGACGGCGTTCGTCGACCTGCTTGGAGAGCAGTGCTCCGTCGTAACAGGCGACGAGGCGGTCGCCGCCGGCTGGTTCGGGCCGGTGGTGGACGCCGAGGTCGAGCGCCGGCTGCCGGACGTGCTGGCGGTGCCGCACGCGCCGGTCGCGCTGGTCGACCCGGCGCGCCAGCGCTCGGAGTCGCTGGCCCTGCTGGGACTGCACGGGGCGCTGACCGACACCGAGTCCCGGGTCCCACTGCTCCGCGGCTTCGGCCAGGCCGCCCCCGGCCGCCGCCGGGTCCGGTGAGCCGGTCCCGGGTCCGGTGAGCCGGTCCCGGCCGCCGGCGGTCCCGGGACAGGCGAGGCTCAGCCGCCGGTGGGCGCGCTGGCGTCACGCAGGTAGTCGGCGACGGCGACGAGGTCCGCCGGGCCGAAGCCGGCGGTGACCGCGCCGCTGAACTGCGCGAGGGCTGCCGCGGCGACCGCCGCCGGGACGCCCGACCCGACCGCCGTCGCGACCATCGCCACCAGGTCCTTGCGGACGCCCGCGACGTCGAAGCTGGGCACTTGGCCGGTCGGCACGGTGGGCGAGCTCAGCAGTGCGGTCTTGGCGAGCACCGACGGGCTGGCCAGCGGGGAGTCGGTGAGCACCGAGGTGAACGCCGCCCGGTCGACCCCGTGGGCGCCGGCGAGCGCGTAGGACTCCCCCAGCGCCGCCCACATCGCGGCCATCCCCATGTTCAGGGCGAGCTTGGTCGCCATCCCGGCACCCAACGGGCCCAGATGCACCACCCGGCGGCACCACACGTAGAGCACCGGGGCGGCCCGGGCGACGTCCGCGGCCGTCCCGCCGGCCAGGCCGAGCAGCTGGCCGGCCCGGGCCGGCGCGACGGTGCCGGACACCGGCGCGTCCACCACCGCGGCGCCCACGGCCGCGGCGGCGGCCGCGACCTGGCGGACGGTGTCGACCCGCACCGTGCTGCTCTCCACCAGCAGGGTGCCGGCCACCGCCCCGGCGAGCAGGCCGTCGCCGGTCAGCCACACCCGGCGGACCGCGGCGTCGTCGTGCACGAGGACGACGACCACGTCGACCGCCGTAGCCAGGTCTGCGGGGCTCCCGGCCGCGGCCGCCCCACGTTCGGTCAGCTCGGCGACGGGTCCGGCCGAGCGGTTCCACACGCTGACCTCGTGCCCGGCGTCGAGCAAGCGGTGCGCGAGCACCGCTCCCATCCGGCCCAGCCCCGCGACGCCGACGCGCACCTCAGACGTCCAGCTGCGCAGCGTCGATCGCCGCGGCGCCGTCGATGATGAAGTCCCGGCGCGGGCCGACCTCGGACCCCATCAACAGGTCCATCGTCGCCTCCGCGGCGACCGCGTCCGCGACGGTGATGCGGCGCAGCGTCCGGGTCGCCGGGTCCATCGTGGTCGACTTCAGCTGGTCGGCGTCCATCTCGCCGAGTCCCTTGTACCGCTGGGGTGTCCCCTTCACGGTCAGATTCCGCCGGCCGAGCGAGCGGACCGCGGAGGTGAACTCGGCCTCGGAGTAGGTGTAGAGGTAGCGGTCCTCGCCCTTGGGCGGCCGGGCGATCTCGATCCGGTGCAGTGGCGGCACCGCGGCGAACACCCGCCCGGCCTCCACCATCGGGCGCAGGTAGCGGAAGAACAAGGTCATCAGCAGGCAGCGGATGTGCGCGCCGTCCACGTCCGCGTCCGACATGAAGATGACCCGCCCGTACCGGGCCGCAGACAGGTCGAAGGTCCGCCCGGACCCGGCGCCCAACACGGAGATGAGAGCCGCGCACTCGTTGTTGGCGAGCATGTCGGACACGCTCGCCTTCGCCACGTTGAGGATCTTGCCCCGGATCGGCAGCAGCGCCTGGAACTGCGCCCATCGCGCCGCCTTCGCGGTGCCCATCGCCGAGTCGCCCTCTACGACGAACAGCTCCGAACGGCTGACGTCGTTGGTCCGGCAGTCGACCAGTTTCGGCGGCAGAGCGCTGTTCTCCAGCGCCGTCTTGCGCCGGGCGGTGTCGCGGTGCGCCCGCGCGGCGATCCGCGTCTTCATCGCCCCGACGACCTTGTCCAGCACAGCGGCCGCCTCCGCGCGGCCCGGCCCGCGGGTGGCGGTCAGCCGCGCGGTCAGCTCGCGGCGGACCACGTCGGCGACGATCCCCCGGACCGGGCCGGTGCCGAGCACCTCCTTGGTCTGGCCCTCGAACTGCGGCTCGGCCAGCCGGACGGAGACCAGCGCGGTCAGGCCCTCCAGCGCGTCGTCCTTCTCGGGACGGTCGCTGCCGGCCTTGAGCCGGACCCTGTTCTCCGTCACCTGCTCACGCAGCACCCGCAGCAGTGCGTGCTCGAAACCGGCGAGGTGGGTGCCGCCCGCCGGGGTGGCGACGACGTTGACGAAGCTGCGCTCGGTCGTGTCGTAACCGGCACCCCAGCGCAGCGCGACGTCGACCTCGCACGTCCGCTCCACCTCCCGCGACTCCAGGTGCCCGCGCTCGTCGAGGACCGGCACGGTCTCGGTGAACGTGCCCGATCCGGCCAGCTGCCACACCGCGGAGACGTCCGCGTCACCGGTCTCGGCGGCCAGGTCCGCGCAGAACTCGGCGATGCCGCCGGTGTGCAGGAACGTCTGCTCGAGCGGGGCGGCCGGATCGCGCCGGTCCACCAACGTGATCGACAGCCCGGCGACCAGCGACGAGGTCTGCCGGAACCGCTCGACCAGATCCGGGACGGCCAGTACCGCCGCCGCGGGGAACACCTGCGGGTCCGCCCACCAGCGGACCCGGGTGCCGGTGTGCCCGCGGCGGGCCCGCCCGGCGACCCGCAGGCCGCCGCGGGCGGTGAACGGCGCGTCGGGCCCCGGACCCTGCGGAGGGTCGGTGAACACCCCGGGAGCCCCGCGCCGGAAGCTCAGCGCCGAGGTCTTCCCGGCCCGGTCGACCTCGACGTCCATCCGCGCGGACAGGGCGTTCACCACCGAGGCGCCGACGCCGTGCAGACCCCCGGTCGCCGTGTAGGAGCCGCCGCCGAACTTCCCGCCGGCGTGCAGCCGGGTCAGCACCAGCTCGACCCCGGACAGCCCGGTGGTCGGCTCGGTGTCCACCGGGATCCCGCGGCCGTTGTCGGCGACCTCGACCGAGGAGTCCGGGTGCAGGGTCACCGTGATCGCGTCGCAGTGTCCGCCGAGTGCCTCGTCGACGGCGTTGTCCACGATCTCCCACAGCAGGTGCGCAAGACCCCGGGCGTCGGTGGACCCGATGTACATGCCGGGGCGCTTGCGGACCGCGTCCAGGCCCTCCAGCACGGACAGGTCGCGGGCGGAGTAGCCCGGCTGCGCGCGGCCCGGCGCCGCCGTCGCGCGCGGGGCCGCCGTCGGCTCTGCCGCCACTGGGCCTCCTGCGGGTCGTCGGGTCCGGATTGCCGGGTGCCGGTTCTGCGGTCCGGGGTCTCGGGTTGCGCCGATCGCCGGCGCGTCTGTCCCCACGGAACATCCTCCCCGGTCACGGCGTTCTCAGCAGGCGACGACGCACGGGTCCGCGGATGCGTCACAGACGGCTCGGGCACATGCGTGCGCGCGTCTGCGCGGCCCGCGCACCAGCTGGGCGCCCAGCCTGCTTGTATGGGGAGGCGGCCAGCACGCACCACCGCACGACGGCGCCACCGCAGGATGGCGCCGGCCGGGATGGCCCGCACCCGGTGGGGGATCGGCCCGGCGCGACGCAGAAGAGGGGAACGCGACATGAACGCAACACTGACCGCCAACGAGACCCTGAGCGCCAGCGACCGCTGCGACCGCTGCGGAGCGCAGGCCTACGCCCGGGTCAGCCTCCCGAGCGGCGGGGAGCTGCTGTTCTGTGCCCACCACCGGCGCGAGTACGGCCCGAAGCTGGACGGCGTCGCGGTGAAGATCCACGACGAGTCCGACCGGCTGCAGGCCACCAGGGCGACGGCGGGCGCCGACGAGCGCTGAGCGCCGGCAGACCGGCAGCGACACCGCCGAGGGCGGGCCCACCAGCGAGGTGGGCCCGCCCTCGGCGTCTGTGGTCCGTCAGCTGACGGGCCGGTGCCGGGTCAGCTGACGGGCCGGTGCCGGGTCAGCTGACGGACTGCAGCGGGGCGTGCGGGCTGATCCGGATCTCCGGCACCCGTCCGCCACTCCACTCGGCCTCCCGGATCGCCTGCTCGGCGAGCAGGCGGGTCGCCGCGTCCAGCCGGTCGACGAACAGGATCCCGTCCAGGTGGTCGGTCTCGTGCTCGACGATCACCGACATCCGCCCGCTGCCCTCGATCCGCACCGGCTCCCCGTGCAGGTCGAAGCCGGTGGTGACGACCTGCAGGTGTCGACTGCAGTCGAAGGGGAGCCCCGGGATGGACAGGCACCCCTCTGGGGTGAGCTGCACCTGCTCGCCGACCGGCTCCACGACCGGGTTGACGACGTGACCGATGTCACCTTCCACGCGGTAGGTGAACACCCGCAGGCCGACGCCGATCTGCGGCGCGGCGATCCCGCCGCCGTCGGCGTCGACCATCGTCTCGGTCAGGTCGGTGATCAGGTCGGCCAGCTCCCGGTCGAAGGCGACGACCGGCTGGGCGACCTGGCGCAGCACGGGGTCGCCGAACAGGCGGATGGGTCGGACGGTCACTGTGTCTCCGCTTCCGCGGTGGCCGGCTCGGGCTGGTTGCCGGGCGTCGGCAGGTGCCGGGCCCACCAGCGCAGGACGGCGTCGAAGCGCTGGCGGCGGTGGCGCGGCTGGCCCTCCCGGGTCAGCCCGTGGCTCTCCCCGGGGAAGACAAGGAACTGGGCCTCGACACCGCGGCGGACCAGAGCGGCGAAGTACCGCTGGCCCTGCTCCAGCGGGCAGCGGTAGTCCCGTTCGGAGTGGATGACGAAGGTCGGGGTGTGCACCCGGTCGACCGCCGCCATCGGTGACTGCGCCCGGACCTTGGCCGGGTCGGTGCCGACGAGAGCCCCACCGAAGAACCAGCCGATGTCGGAGGTCCCGGCGAACGACTCCGGGTCCAGGAACCCCCGCTCGACGACCGCCGCGGCGAACCGGTCCGCCGACCGGGGGTCCGCGATCAGCCAGGCCGTCATGTACCCGCCGTAGGACCCGCCGAGCACCCCGACGCGGTCCGGGTCCAACCCGAACCCGAACCCGAACCCGGGGTCGGCGAGCACACCGTCGAGGAAGTCGAGCAGGTCACCGGCATCGCGCTGCCCGAGGGCACCGACGATGGACGTGCCGTGGGCCTGGCCGTACCCGGCCGACCCGCGCGGGTTCGCGAGCACGACCGCATAGCCGGCCGCGGCCAGCACCTGGGCCTCGTCGTAGACGTGCCAGCCGAACTGGGTGAACGGGCCGCCGTGGACGTCCAGCAGGACCGGGTGCGGACCCGGCCCGCCGGGCACGACCACCCAGCCGTGCACGGGATACCCGTCGTCGGCGGGAACGGTGATCTCGTGCAGCGGCCGCACCCCGGGGCCGTCGCGCAGCGCAGCCGCGAAGTCGGTTACCTGCCGCTCGGGACCGGGCGCGACCACCACCAGCTCACCGGGTGAGTCCGGGGTCTGGACGGTTGCGACGATCACGGTCCCCGTCGCGGTGCTCACGGCGTCCTGGCCGACGACGCACCGCGGGCCACCGAGCAGCACCTCCGGGGCTCCTGCCGTGCCGCCGCCGACGCGCAGCAGCTCGACCGAGCCACGGGTGCGTTTCTGCACCAGCACACCGTCGCCGGTCACGGTCAGATGGGAGCCGACCTCACCGAGGTCCACCGTCTCGGCGTCGGTGTGCCGGGCCGGCGGTCCCGACCCGTCGGCCGGAACCGAGAACAGGCCGCTGTGCCGGGCGATGAAGTCCAGGCCGTCCGGGCCCGGGTCGCTGGCCAGCAGCCACAGCGTGTTGCCGTCGGCGGACCAGGCCACCTCGTCGGCGGTCAGGGTGGTCGGCGTCACCCGCACCAGGTCCGTTCCGTCCGGCCTGCACGTCCAGACGTCGCACCGCAGGTCGTCGACGTGGCCGGCGTGGCGCGCGCTGACGAACGCGAGCCGGTTCCCGTCCGGGCTCCAGGCCACCGAGGCGGTCTCGAACGGGCCCTCGGTCACGCGGGTCGGTCCGGAGATCCCGGCGCCGGCGGGTCCGGCGCCGGCGGGGTCCGCCTGCAGGTCCGGCACGTCGACCACGAACACCTGCGTCCGGCGGTCCCCCACGTAGCCGACACCGTCCTGCAGGTACCGCAGGTCGGTGATCAGCCTGGGGTCCTCCGCGTCGGGCCCGACGCCGTCGACGGTGCCGTAGCGGCCCGGCTCCGGGTCGCGCGCGGTGTAGGCGATCCGGGACCCGTCCGGGGACCAGCGGGGCTCGCCGGCGCCGAGCGGGGCGTCGGTCAGCTGCACCGGTTCCCCGCCGTCGGCCGCGACGACGTGCAGCTGGGGCTTGCCGGCGGGGGCCGCGCGCAGGAACGCGAGCAGCCGGCCGTCCGGGGAGAACCGGGGAGCGGTGTCGCGGTGGCCCAGGGTCAACCGGACGGGGGCGCCGTCGGCGAGCGGAACCGTCCACAGCTGCCCGACGTACTCGTTGGTCGCGACGTCGGGCCGGACGACGGAGACGACGGCACGGTCCCCGGCCGGGTGCAGGGTCGGGGCGGACGGGGTGAGCAGGAGGTCGATCTGGTCAGGGCGCAACGCGGGTACCGCCAATCGGGGCCAGGTCAGTCGGGGCGCCGGGGTCAGTCAGGGTGTCAGGTGCCGCGTCGGCGCCGGGTGGCTCGCCGAGCATGGCGGTCGGGCGCTGCAGCGGGAAGTGGCAGGCGGCCCAGTGGTCGTCGCCGAACGGGCGCATCGGCGGCTGGACCCGGGCGCACAGGTCCCGCGCCGCCGGGCAACGGGTCCGGAACCGGCACCCGGACGGGGGGTCCACCGGGCTCGGCAGTTCCCCGCGTATCACCGCGTCGGGACTGACCGACTCCGCCGCCGGGTCCGGGGCGGGGATCGTCGCGATCAGGCCGGCGGTGTAGTGGTGGGCGGGCGCGGCGTAGACCCGTTCACTGGGCCCGACCTCGACGAGCCTGCCCAGGTACATGACCCCGATGCGGTCGGCCAGGTACTTCACCACCGCGAGGTCGTGGGAGATGACGACGTAGGACAGGTCGTGGCTCACCTGCAGCCGCTTCATCAGGTTGAGCACCTGCGAGCGGATGGAGACGTCGAGCGCGCTCACGGGCTCGTCGGCGACGATGAGCTGCGGGTTCAACGCCAGCGCCCGGGCCAGGCCGATGCGTTGGCGCTGTCCGCCGGAGAACTCGTGCGGGTAGCGCTCCACCGAGCTCGCCGGCAGCCCGACCTCGCCCAACAGCTGCTCGACGCGGGCGTCCTGCTCCTTGCGGCTGCCGATGCCCTGGATCGCCAGCGGCTCCCGCAGCGTGGCGCCCACCCGGACCCGCGGGTCCAGCGACGCCTGCGGGTCCTGGAACATCAGTTGCAGGTCACGGCGCCGGCGCCGCAGCCGGGCACCGCGCATCGAGGCCAGGTCGTCGCGGCCGAGGATCACCGTCCCGCCGTCCGGCTTGTCCAGCGCGACGACCATCCGGCCGATCGTCGACTTGCCGCAGCCGGACTCCCCGACCAGCCCGAAGGTCTCGCCGCGGTTCACGCTGAACGAGACGTCCGAGACCGCCTTGACGCTGCCGGACCGCCGGCGCACGACCCCGGCGCCCACCGGATACTCCCGCACGAGGTTCTGCACGTCGAGCAGCCGGACGTCGCGGGTGCGTTCGGCGGCGAGCTGGGCGCGGTGGGCGACGACGGCGGGGTCGGGCGCGCGGTGCGGGACCGGCCCGTCCACCGGGTGCCAGCACGCGGCCAGGTGCCCGACGGGCGAATGCTCCGCCGGGCCGACCTGGGCCAGCGGCGGCTCCTCGGTCCGGCACTGCTCGGTCGCCCGGGGGCAGCGGTCCGCGAACCGGCAGCCGGCCGGCGGGGCGGCCAGGTCCGGCGGGATACCCGGGATCGTGTACAGCGGCTCGGCACCGTCCTGGTCCAGCTGCGGGATCGAGGCCAGCAGCGCCTGGGTGTACGGGTGGTGCATGTGCGCGAACAGCTCCCGGGTGCCGGTCGCCTCGACCATCCGGCCGGCGTACATGACGTTGACCCGGTCAGCCCGGCCGGCGACGACACCCATGTCGTGGGTGATCAGCAGCACCGCCATCCCCAGGCGGTCCTTCAGGTCGTCCAGCAGGGCGAGGATCTGGGCTTGGATCGTCACGTCCAGTGCGGTGGTCGGTTCGTCGGCGATCAACACCTTGGGGTTGCACGCCAGCGCCATCGCGATCAGCACCCGCTGGCGCAGGCCGCCGGAGAGCTGGTGGGGGTAGTCGTCCAGGCGCTGCTTCGGCTGCGGCAGGCCCACCAGGCCGAGGACCTCGGTGGCCCGGTCCACTGCCTGTGCCCGGCTGGCGCCGAGATGCCGGCGCACCGGCTCGGCGACCTGGTACCCGATGGTGCGGGTCGGGTTCAGCGACGTCATCGAGTCCTGGAACACCATCGCCACGTCGTTGCCGCGGACCTGGCGCAACTGGGCCTCGGGCAGCCCGACCAGCTCGCGGCCTTCCACCTTGACCGAGCCGGCGACGATCCGCCCGCCGGGCGGCAGCAGCCCCATCACCGACAACCCGGTCATGGACTTGCCGCAGCCGGATTCCCCGACCAGCCCGAGGGTCTCCCCAGCGTCGATGTGCAGGGACACCTCACCGACGGCCTGGACGACGGACCTGCTCAGCTGGATGTGCGTGGACAGGCCATTGATCTCGAGTGCGCGGACCACAGGTGCTCCTCGGATTCGGTGTGGGCAAGTGGTCAGCGCTTGCGCAGGCGGACGTCGACCGCGTCGCGTAGGGCGTCACCGATGAAGTTGAAGGCCATCACCACGAGCACCAGGCAGAGACCGACCGGGTAGATCAGCCACCAGTAGCCGCTCAGCAGGTAGTTGATGCCGTCGGAGAGCATGTCGCCCCAGCTGACCTTCGGGTAGTTCAGGCCGAAGCCGAGGAATCCCAGGGCGGCCACGGCCAGCAGGGCGTCGGCGATCTGGAAGGTGACGTTGACGATGACGACGCCGAGGGCGTTGGGCACCAGGTGTCGGCTGACCAGCCGCCACTGTGTCCCCCCCATCACCCGCGCGGCCGACACGAAGTCCCGGACCCGCAGGGTGAGCACCTCGCCGCGGACCAGCCGGGCGGGCACCAGCCAGGAAAATGCCCCGAGCAGCAGGCTCAGGCTCAGCACGGAGGCGTCGAACCGCGTTGCGATGATCAGCACGATGAACAGGAACGGGATCGCGAGCAGGACGTCGACGACCCGCATCATCAGCGCGTCCACCACGCCGCCCACCAGGCCGGCCACCGCACCCCACAGCGTCCCGATGACGGTGGCGATCAGCGCGGACAGCAACGCGATCTCCAGCGATGCCTGGCCGCCCTTCATCATGCGGCCGAGCACGTCGAAGCCGTAGCTGTCGGTGCCGAGCGGATGACCGTTACCGGGTGGCAGGAACGTGTTCGCGATGTCGGTGTTCGACTGGTTGGTCCGGTAGAAGACCGGGCCGAGGAAGCTGAACAGGACGAACGCGACGATCAGTCCGACCCCGACGACGGCGAGGCGGTTCTCCATGAACGAGCGCAGCGCGAGCCGCCACATGGGCGTACGGGCATAGACGTTCCCCGCGTCGGCGATCTTCGCGGGCCGACCGGCCGGCGGTAGCTCTTCCAGTTCAGCGACCATGGCTGCTCCTGGCGGGGTGTCGGATGGTTGCGGGCACAGGGAGCACGGCTGGCACCGCTGGCACGGCGGGCACCGTCACGCCAGCCGGATCCGGGGGTCGGTGACCGCGAGCGCAAGGTCCGCGACGAGGTTGCCCAGCACGGTCAGCACCCCGACGATCAGGCTGTAGGCCAGCAGTACCGGGTAGTCCTCCTTCTGCAGGCTGTTGAAGAACAGCAGCCCCAGACCCGGGTAGTTGAAGACCGTCTCGACGATGAGGTTGCCCGCGAGCAGGGCTGGCAACGACAGCCCGACCAGGGTGATGACCGGCAGGCAGGAGTTCCGGACGAGGTGCCGGCTGATCACCTGGCGCTCGCTGAGGCCCTTCGCGCGGGCCACCTTGATGTAGTCCTGCGCCAGGTTGTCCAGGGCCGAGGAACGCATGTACCGGGAGAAGGCGGCAACCGACACCGCCGTCAGGGTGGCGATCGGCAGCACCATCGACGCCGGGTCCCGCAGCACGCCGAGAACGGTGTCGGCCTGACTGGCCTGGCTGGGGAACACGTTGAGGTTGAGTGAGAAGACAGCGATGAGCACCAGGGCGAGGAAGAACACCGGGATCGAGTAGAGGGTGAAGGCCGTGGCGGTCAGCACGTTGTCGATGGCGGTGTTGCGCTTGACCGCCTGGGCGATACCGAGCGGGATGGCGATCACGACCGCCAGGAACAGCGCGATCGCCGTGAGCACCGCGCTGCGTCCGACATTCTGCTGCAACAGCGCGCCCACCGACTGGTTGAGCTTGTAGGAGTAACCGAGGTTTCCGTGCAACAGGTTCCCGAGATAGCTCAGGTACTGCAGCGGCACCGCCCGGTCGTACCCGTTGGCGTGGTCGAAGGCGGCGACCGCCTGGGGAGTGGCCTGCACGCCGAGCACCGCCCGGCCCGGGGAGCTGGAGATGGTGTGCAGCAGCAGGAAGACCAGGATCGAGATGCCGAGCACGACGATCACGGACACGCCGATCCGGCGCACCAGGTATCCGACCATGACCGGGACTCCGTTCTCCTGACCACCGGCCGAGCCGCCCTGAGGCGGCCCGGCCGGGGCGTGGCGGGCCTACTTGGTGAAGTACCAGTATTCCGGGGACATCCGGTACTGGGTGATGTTGGAGAAGCTGTCCGGCGGACCCGAGATCTTCGTGCTGATGGCGATCACGTTGGAGGTGTTGGGCTGGAAGATCGCCGGCGCGGCCGTGGTGATGTAGGCCGCCTCCTTCGACACCGCCTTCGGGTCGCTGCCGAACACCGAGTTCTGGATGAGCTTGTCCGCCTGGGGGTCGCTGTACCCACCGAAGTTGTAGGAACCTGTCGTGTTGAAGATCTGGTTCGTGGTCGGATAATTCGACACCGAGAACCCGCCGAACTTCATCATCGCCCACTTGTTGATGTTCGACGGTGCCGAGACGTCGCTGTAGTTCTGGATGAGGAAGTTGAATGTCTTCGAGGAGGTGGTGATGGTGATGCCGAGTTGCTTGGCGGCTGACACCAGCGCAGTCACCTGCTGGCCGGTGGTCGCCGGCTGGTTGGAATAGAACAGGTTCCACGACATCGGTGTCCCCGCCGGAATGCCCGCACCGCACTGGTTCGGACCCGACCCGGGCGTCTTGCAGGTCGTGGTCCCGTTGGGCACGACGTCCCAGCCGTGGTCGGTGAGCAGCTTCTTGGCGGCGGCGGGGTCGTACGGGTACGGGTTCGTCGTCGCGTTGTCGGGGGTGAACTCGGTCTTCGGCACCGCGGGGACCGGGCCGTAGGACTCGGCGGCGGCGTTGCGGTAGACCCCCTTGATCAGCGCCTGCTGGTCCTGCAGGCGGACGAGCGCCTGGCGGACATAGGGCTGGGCGATGATCTTGTTGAAGTTCCCGGTGGTGTTCTTGAAGTTGAACAGGGTGTAGTTGAACCCGAAGCTGGGGAACCCGTAGACGGTGTAGCCGCTGCGCTGGAGGGTCGGCACCTGGGCGAGGCTGGTGAACGGGACCGCGCCGATCTCGAGGTTGCCGCTGCGGAGCTGGTTGAACTCGGCGGCCTCGGACGTGAACGCCACCTGCTGCAGCTCGCTGATGTGCGCCTTCTGCGGGCCGGTGTACTTCGCGTTCGGCTTCATGCTCAGCGCCGCGGTGTTCGGGTTGTAGGCGGTCAGCCGGAACGGGCCGTTGACGACCTGCCACAGCGGGTTGGTCGCGTAGGTTGCCAGGCTGCCCGCCTGCTTGGCGAGGAAGTCGTAGATCTTCTTGGCGTTCGCCGGGACCTTCCAGTCCAGCGCCGGCCCGCCGACCGCAGCGCGGTTCCACGCCGTCGAGGGCAGTGGCGTGATGAACGTCAGCTGGTTGAGGTAGAAGAACTGTGGGTTGAAGGGCTTGGTCAGCGTGAGCGTCACGGTGGTCGGATCGGTCGCCTCGGCCTTGGCCACGCTGTCCGGGAAGTAGCCGGGCGTATAGTTGCCGAAGTTCGCGGGGCTCTCCTTGACGGCGGCCTTCAGCAGGGCGATGAAGAAGACCACGTCGTCGGCGACGACCTTCTTGCCGTCGGACCAGGTGTAGCTGTCCTTCAGATTGATCGTGACGGTCTTGTTGCCGTTGGAGAATGCCGGCTCACCCCCCAGGCTCTCCTTGGGGTCGATCTTGGGCTGGGTGCCCACCCTCGAGGCATAGAGCGGACGGAAAAGCAGATTCTGGAACTGGTAGATGTTGTAGACCGAGCCGTTCGCGGCCGGGGTGATCGGGAAGATGTAGTTCGGCCCGGCGCCCGGGAACTGCGCGACACGGACGACGCCGCCGTCGGTGGGCGTCCCCTTCTGCGCGGGCAGCGTGCCGTAGGTCGCACCGTCTGCGGCGACCGACGACTTGGCGGTGTTCGACCCGGTCGTTCCGGAGCAGGCCGCCAGTACGACGGCGACCGCCAGTGCGACGGCGGCGGCCGTGGTGCGGGGGTGCGTGAGAATCACGCGGGTCCTCCTGCAGGTTTGGCCGACCACTCCCGGCATGGGCCGGGCGGTGGTCGTGCGAGGTCGTCGGGGTGGTCGAGGGGCGGCCCGGGGGCCACGTCGCTCCGACACACGTCACCCCACCCGGGGTTGGCCTGTATACGGGATACGACGTGGGGATCAACCTGGCGACCCGGACCGGGCGCTGTCAATCGCTCGTCCCACCATTCGGTTGACGAGCGGACTTTTTACCTGCCCGCAACACGGCGCCCGGCGTTCACCCGCCGTTCACGTGGACGTCGAAACGGCCGACGGTCCCAGCGGACGTTCGCCCGCGCACCGCGGGTGGGTGGCTGCGGTGCAGCCGGTCGTCGCGAAACCGGGCCGGCCGTAGCATCCCGTTTCGCTGTGCACGCATCGGGCGCCGTGCCCCCTAAGCGGGGCCGGCCCGAGCCCGGCGGGAGACCATGACAACGACCTACGAGGACGGCCCGAACGCCGGCGCGCCCGGACCAGCCGGGCGGTTCCCGGCCGAGCGCACCGCCGTCGTCACCGGCGCGGCGTCCGCCCGCGGCATCGGGCGCGCGCTGGCCGACCGGCTCGCGGGCGCCGGCTGGGCCGTGGCCGTACTGGACCTGGATGCCGCCGCCTGCGCCGACGTGGCGGCGCGGCTCACCGAACGACACGGCGTACCGGCGCTCGGCGTCGGGGCCGACGTCTCGGACCCGGCGTCGGTGGACACGGCGATCTTGCAGGTGGAGGCCCGGCTGCCGGCGGTCGTCGCCCTGGCAAACGTCGCGGGGATCAGCTCACCGACGCCCTTCCTGGAGGTGACCCCGACCGAGTGGGACCGCGTGTTCGCCGTCAACATGCGAGGCACCTACCTGGTCACCCAGCGGGTGCTGCGCGGAATGGTCGACCGCCGGCTCGGCCGGATCGTCAGCGTTTCCTCCGTCTCCGCCCAACGGGGCGGCGGGACCTACTCGAAGGTCGCCTACAGCGCCTCGAAGGCAGCGGTCATCGGGTTCACCCGTGCCCTGGCCCGCGAGGTCGGCGAGTACGGCGTCACCGTGAACTGTGTGGCTCCGGGGCCGGTGGACACCGACATCATGGGCGGCCCGCTCACCGAGGAGCGGAAGGAGCAGCTGGCCGCGGATGTGCTCGTCGGCCGGGTGGGCTCGGTCCACGAGGTCGCGGCGCTGATGGCGTTCCTGCTCGGCGAGGGCGCCGGTTACGTCACCGCGGCGACCTACGACATCAACGGTGGGCTGCAGGTCTCGTGAGCTCGCTGCCGGCGGCCGCCGATGTACTCGCCGCCCTGCCGGCGCCGCTGGTCGTCCCCGGCGCACGCGCGGACATCCGGCGGGCGCGGGCGGCACCGGCCGGCGAACCGCTGTCCTGGACGACGACCCGACCGGTTCGCAGGCCGTGCACGGCGTCTCGGTGGTCACGGTCCTGGAGTCCGCGGAGCTCGCCGCCGGACTGGCCGGGGTCGGCGCGACCTGCTTCGCCCTGACGAACACCCGCAGCTTGCCCGAAGCCGAGGCGGCCCAGCTGACGTTGCGGGTGGGCCGCGAGCTGCTGGAGCTCGGTCGGCGACTGGGTGGACCGATCGACGTGGTCAGCCGCAGCGACTCCACGTTGCGCGGTCACGTCCTGGCCGAGGTCACGGCTCTGGACCAGGCCCGCCGACGTGTCCTGGGTACCGGCTACGACGGGGTGCTGCTGGTGCCGGCGTTCCTGGAGGCGGGCCGGGTGACCGCGGGGAACGTCCACTGGGCACGGGTGCACGGGGACCTGGTGCCGGTGGGGCAGACGGAGTTCGCGCAGGATGCCACGTTCGGCTACACCGCCTCGGACCTGCGCGAGTTCGTCGCCGAGCGCAGCGGTGGGCGGCTGCGGCCTGCGGATGTCGCGGCACTGAGCCTGGCCGACATCCGCCGAGGCGGACCTGAGCGGGTCACCGAGGTGCTGTCCGGACTGCGCGACGGCCACATCGTGGTCGTGAACGCGACCGAGTACGCCGATCTGGAGGTCGTCGTGCTGGGCCTGCTGGCCGCGGAGGCTGCGGGCCGGTCCTTCCTGCACCGGACCGGGCCGTCGTTCGTGCGGGCGCTGGCCGGCCTGGAACCGCAGGAACCGCTGTCCGCGGCGCAGGTGGGGGCGGGGCGCCGGGCCGAGCCGGGCCGACACGGGCTGCTCGTCGTCGGTTCCCACGTCGGCCTGAGCAGTCGGCAGCTCGCGGCCGCCCGTGCTCGCGGCGGGTTCACCGAGGTGGAGCTCGACGTCCGGGCGGTCGCTGACGGCCGCCGCCGGGACGGCCACGTCGCCGATGCCGCCCAGCGGGTGACTGCGGGGCTCGGCGGGTCCGACGTGCTGCTGTCCACCAGCCGCGAGTTGCTGCTGGGCGCTGACCGCGACGCAAGCCTGGCGATCGCGCGGGCGACCTCGCGGGCGCTGGCCGAGGTGGTGCGCGGCGCGCGCGCGGCCCGGCCGTCCTGGGTGGTCGCCAAGGGCGGCATCACCTCCCACGACGTCGCGGTGGACGGTCTCGGCATCCGGCGGGCGACCTTGCTGGGACAACTGCTGCCCGGGCAGGTGTCGGTGCTCGAGCCGGTGCACGCGGCCCCGGAGGTGATCGGGATGCCGTACGTCGTGTTCGCCGGAAACGTCGGTGACGACCAGACGCTGGCCCACGTCGTCGACGTGATGCGAGGGGGGCATGACCTCGCCGCGGGTGGCCGGACCGATCAGTCCAGGTAGTCGCGCACTAGGCACGGCTGTCCGCTGTGCTGACCAGCACCCCCTGCAGGTCAGCATCAGGCGAGCCGCGCGATGGACGCGCCTGCCTGTCCCACGTGCCGGCACTACTGGTCGCTGCACAGCGACGGGTGCGGGGCGGACGACTGCGACCCGGTGATGCCCGGCCCGCCCGGCCGGAGCGGGCCGGGCCGATCACCAGGACGGGTGGCTCGCGGATACCTACTCGGGCGGCGGCGTCCCGTCCGCCAGGGCCGCGGCTGTAGCGGCCTTCCATGAGTCACCCCGGTACTCGCGACTCAGCGTGGTGGTCTCCGGTCGACCGTCAGGGCGTACCTCTCCGGTCTCGAAGGTCGCCGTGTAGGTCCAGCGGTACTGGTCCCCCGGTCGGCCGGGACGAGCCATCCACGGTCGCGTCTGCTTCATCGACTGAGGATGATCCGCGCAGCCCGAGCCCGAGCCCGCACCTCGGCATCCGGGCCCGGTGAGCGCCGCTGACCCGCGGGTCCTGCTGGACCACCAGGCCGCGGAGCTCGTCGACCTGCACGCGGAGGGCCGGTGCACGCACGACTGGTCCGGTTCGGCTTGACGGTGCAGCAGCGCCGGGCGGCCGGGGTCCCGGTGCGGGCGATGCGGACGCCGTCGGGCTCAAGCCGCGCTCGGTCCTGTGGCTGGTCCGCCAGGCTGGGCACGGGCGGCCGGACTTCGACCCGATCGGCTGGATCACCACCTGGGAGGCCGTGCTGTTCCTCGGGGTTGGACGCAGCCGGCTCGAGCGGCACGGACCTGCAGGCGAGGCAGCCGGCGTCGCCCGGATGTTCGGCTGGGACCGCCGCTGGCGCGCCGACCAGCTGGCCGAGTGGTGGGCCGCCCGCGACCAGCGGATCCGGGAGCTGCTCGCCGGCACGGCGACCCGGCAGGCCGTCGCGACCAGGTCGGCGTCGACGTGCGGACGGTGTACCGGGTGGCTCAGGCGTTGGGACCGAACGGCAACTGCGGCAGTGCGGTCGGCCCACTGCCGAGCTGTGGCGGTTGAGGGGCTGCTGCAACCCAGAACGCCGCCTGCCACTCAGGCTCGTGCTGGCTGTTCACAGCCACCCGCCACTGGTACCCGCGCCCGTCCGTCAAGGGAATCCCTGGGGACAACTCGATGGACACGGAACCGGTTGCTCCGGTCCCGTTGGGGGCGCCGGGCGGCGGGCTGAACCGCGAGACCTGCGTGATCCGGAGCTCTTGCTCACCAGCGACAACGACATAGCCGTCTTCATCGACGAGTGACAGCTCGACGCGGACGTCCCGGTTGCAGAGCTCGTACGGGACCTTGAGGAACGCGACGACCGACATCGGTCCTACCAGCGGGCCAGACCGCTGGATGGTGCTCCACCCGGCCCCGAGCAGGTTGACGGTCCCGTTGGGGCTGTTGGTTGTCCGTTCAGCGAGGAGGACGTCGACGTGCAGGCGTTGCGGGCGCGGGGCGGCCACGCGTCAGCGAGTGCCGACAGCGACCAACTCGGCAGGGCGATCATCGATCGACCAGTCACCGTCGGCCGCAACCGACACGATCTTGTCGTAGAAGTCCCCGCCTCGGACGGCGTTGCTCGGAACCACGTGCAGCAGCCCGGCCTGGGGTCGCTTACTGATCATCGGCTCACCGTTCGCTCGAGCCGAGAGAACGTCGTCAAGCGGCTCGTCTGGCCCGAACTCGTCGCCGTACGCGTGAGGAGCGGTCATGCAACCGATAGTGCTCCCCGACCAGCCCACCCGTCGAGACGAGGCCGGCCGGTGTTGACATATTTACAGCAGGTAGACAGTTCGGAGCCGCCACCTGACCGCCTTCGGCGACATCGGCTCGCCGGTGGCTGGGTACATCACTAGGAGCCCCGGCTGGTCGTCGATCGTGACGTCGACGATCGCACGCAGCCGACCCATCTCGTCGGGTGACCAGCTCCCGACGAGGTCCTCGACCCAACGCACAGCCGATCGGGCCTGGTCCGCCGTGAGCTCGTGTTTCTCGGCGATGTGACGGCGGCAGTCGTCCGAGACGCCGAGATCGTCGACCCAGAAGACGTGTGGACCGTTCACGGCCAAGACGTTGCCAGAGAAGTGCCCAGGCTGGGGGTCGCTCCAGATGCACGACAGCGCCCCACCCGCCGAGCTGGCGGGTGGGGCGCTGTGGTGTCCGGTGCGGGCTAGCTGGGTCACCGGGCGGCCCAGCCACACGGCATGTCGGCGTCCCATCACCTGCTATCTGCCCAGCCAGACGAGCCAGCCGTCCCGATCGAAGACGCGCACGCGAGGTGGGTCACGCGCCGGTGTCCGATGCCTCGTGGTCGCCCCCGTCGTGCGCCGCGTGGGGCGGCCGACTGTCTCACGGGTGTCCGCCGCCTGCCCGAGCACAAGCTCCATTGAGTCTGCCTGCCGGACCCCACGGGTTTCGAGGCGACTCGGCGCTGAGGCATACGGACGGCCGGGGACGGTCATGTCGGCCGGCTACTTCCGGCCGCGCGCGGTGAGCTCGGCCACGAACTCCGGGCCGCCGCTGCTGCGCGGTGCCGGAACTCTCACGCCTCGCCGAACCGGGTCAGCGTCTCCGAGGGCGTCGGGCAGACGCTGCCGCCGGCCATGGTCCGCAGCAGCCGCCCGAAGGACTCCGCGAGCCAGTCGTCGTCCCGGTAGCCGCCGGTGTTGTCGACCCGGTTCCCCCAGGTGCCGGCCGGACCCGTCTCCCACGGACGCACCTCCGGGACATGCAGCAGCCACGGCAGGTCCCAGCCGCCGTACGGCCAGGGGAACCCGGCGCGACCCGTGAACAGCCACCCGAACGCGCGTTGCACCGCGCGCACCCCGGCCATCGGTCCCGCCAGGCCCCGCGCCTTGCCGTCGAGCAGGAGCACCGAGCCGGTGCCTGCGGTCCCCCACACCGACCCGTACACGTCGGCGAACTCCCTCGGTGTGCCGCCGTTCGCGGTCCGCTCGGCGGTCAGCTCGTGGGTTGGCGCCCAACTCGCCCTTGTCGACCAGCACGCGTTGAAGCGGCAGAGAACCAAGTGTCGAGATCGGGCGGTGACCGGCCCAGCCCGTCGCTAAAGACCAGCGTGGCCGGCAACTTTCGCTCGGCCCGCAGGTGCGGCAACCAGGAGTCCAGCAGCTCCGTCCCAAGGTCGAGCCAGCCCCTCAGTCCAGGTAGTCGCGCAATACCTGGCTGCGGGAGGGGTGGCGCAGCTTGGACATCGTCTTGGACTCGATCTGGCGGATCCGTTCGCGGGTGACCCCGTAGACCTTGCCGATCTCGTCCAGCGTCTTCGGCTGGCCGTCGGTCAGGCCGAACCGCATGGAGACGACGCCGGCCTCGCGTTCGGACAGCGTGTCCAGCACCGAGTGCAGCTGCTCCTGCAACAGGGTGAAGCTGACCGCGTCGGCCGGCACGATCGCCTCGGAGTCCTCGATGAGGTCACCGAACTCGGAGTCGCCGTCCTCGCCGAGCGGGGTGTGCAGGGAGATCGGCTCGCGCCCGTACTTCTGGACCTCGACGACCTTCTCCGGCGTCATGTCCAACTCGACGGCGAGCTCCTCCGGCGTGGGCTCGCGACCGAGGTCCTGCAGCATCTGCCGCTGTACCCGGGCGAGTTTGTTGATGACCTCGACCATGTGCACCGGGATGCGGATCGTCCGTGCCTGGTCGGCCATCGCCCGGGTGATGGCCTGCCGGATCCACCAGGTGGCGTAGGTGGAGAACTTGTAGCCCTTCGTGTAGTCGAACTTCTCCACCGCCCGGATCAGCCCGAGGTTGCCCTCCTGGATCAGGTCCAGGAACAGCATTCCCCGGCCGGTGTAACGCTTGGCCAGCGACACCACCAGGCGCAGGTTTGCCTCCAGGAGGTGGTTCTTCGCCTTGCGACCGTCCATCGCGATCCACTGGAACTCGACGGACAGCTCGATCGGGGTCGTCGCCTCCGCGGCCCGCTTCTCGTCGGCGAACAGGCCCGCCTCGATGCGCTTGGCGAGCTCGACCTCCTGTTCGGCGTTGAGCAGCGGGACCTTGCCGATCTGCTTGAGGTAGTCCTTCACCGGGTCCGCGGTTGCACCGGCCGACGCGATCTGCTGGACGGGCTCGTCCTCGTCGTCGTCGGAGATGACGAACGACTCGCTCTCGTTCACCTTCCCGGTCACGGCGCCGGCCGTCGCGGGAACGGCGGCCACAGCGGCTGCTGCCTCGCCGTCCACCTCGGCGTCGACCTCGATGACCGCGGCGTCGGCCTCGACCTCGGCCAGCTCGGGGTCCGCGGCGATGTCGGCGGGCGCGTCGATGTCCTCATCGCCCAGCTCCGGCGCTTCCTCGACCGCCTCGTCGGGGGCCGCCTCGGCGTCGTCTCCGCTCACCCCGGTCTTACCGACCGGCGCCTCCTTCTTGGGCGCCGCCGTCGTCTTCGCCGATGTCGCAGCAGCCGACTTCCCCGCGGTCGACTTGCCCGCCGTCGACTTCGGAGCACTGGGTTTCGAAGCACTGGGCTTCGAAGCACTGGACTTCGCAGCAGCCGGCTTCACCGTCGTGGACTTGGCCGTGGGCGCCTTGGCGGAATCCGGCTTCGGGGCGACGGTGCTCGCGGTGCCGTTCTCGGCCGTGCCGTTGTGGGCAGATCCGTTCTCGACCGGGGCGACCTTGGCCGCCGCCGACCGGGTGCGCCGCTTCGCGACGGGCTTGGCCGTGGGCTCCGGCTCGGCAACCGCAGGCGTCCCGTTACCTGAGATCCCGTTGCCCGGCGACTCGTCACCTGAAGTCCCGTTGGGCTGGTGGTACGCCACCGGGTCGAGAGTCGCCGTCCGGGAACGCGTGTGCCCGTTCGCGCGTTCGGTGTCCGAGGAATGCTCGTCGGACACCTGCGCGACGACGAGAGCGGTCCGCCCGGAGGCGGCCAGGGCACGCCTATCCGCCCGGGAGTCCGGGTGGATGGTGCGCTGGTCCTCGGGAGTGGCGTGGGACGACACGGAGCACCTTTCGACGGAACGCGGGGTCTGCTACCGGGGCATGGGGCCGGGCTCCCACCAAGTGGCGAGACGGGGCGACGGGCAGCTGGGGGTCCGGCCAGGTGCCCGGCCGTTTGCCCTGGCCGACCGCTCGATTGTGGCACGGCGCCGGTGGACCTGTCGGGCATCGACCGCCGCGGCGCCGCCCGTCGAACCGGTGCCGGGTGCGCCCGGGCGTAACCGTGGACCGGCTGCGCGGCGGCTCGGTAAGTGCCCGCCGCGACCGGTCGCGGCTCAGGACCGTGCCGCCGCGGCGTCATCCTCGGCGTCGGCCTTCACGGCGATGACCGGGCACGATGCGTCCAGCAGAATGCGTTGGGCCGTCGACCCGAGGATGAGCTTGCCCACCGGCGAGCGGCGTCGCAGACCGATGACGATGGCGTCCGCTTCGGAGTCGTCGGCGGCGGTGATGATGTCATCGGCCGGATCGGAGCTGTCAGCGAAGCGCACCACCGAGTACTCGGGCGCGTCGCCCCCGAGCAGCCCGGCGATCGCCTCGTCGCTCACGGTGGCGGGATCGACCCCGCCCGACTCCGACCCCGAGCCGTTGGGCACCCTGATGGCCACGACGACCACGAGCCCCACCGAGCGGAGCCCAGCCTCGGCGGCCGCGGTCCGCAGGGCGGCCCGGCCTTCCGGCTTTGGCGTGTAGGCGACGACGATCGGCACGCTTCCCCCCGCCTCCAGGACCGGGGCACCGCACCCGGCCGGGTTCCCGCGGAGCTCGGTCGCGCCGCGTCGGTGAGGTTAGCCTCGCGCCGGTTCGCCAGCGGACACCGTCAGGTCCAGGCGCCGGCGGCGTACGCGGGCGGGCTCAGGCGCCGGCGGCGTAGTAGGCGCTCGGGCGCATCTCCAACCGCTCGCTCGGGGTCGTGCCGCCCCATACCCCGTGTCGTTCGGGGACGGTCAGCGCATGGTCCAGGCACTCGCGGCGGACCGGGCAGGTCGTACACAGGACGACGGCCAGCGCCTCGCGCCGCGTCCGTTCGCGCGGGCGCTCGTCGTCCGGGCCCAGGAACAGTTCGCCGCTGGTGCCCAGACAGGCTGCGTTCTCCTGCCAGCCATAGTCGACGGCGGGTGCGTTGCGCACGCGGGTGACAGCCATGTCGTTCTCCTCCGGACGGCCAGGGGATCGGGGGACCGGACGCCCCGGACCCGCCGCTAAGGCGTTCGTCGGCAACGGCGACCGGTGGGGCGGGACCACATCCGCGGTGACGCGAGCCGCGACCTGGTGCCTCTGCTGCCCCGGCGAGCGTCCGCGAACGGATGACACGACGTGTGATTGTTCAACTACGTGGAGTCACACTACCGACGAAGATCGTCCCTTGTCCATGCGGAAATCATCGTCACCGAACTGTTACCTGCCTGCGACGCTGTGCCGACGGGGCGGAGCCGGCACTGATTCGGGCTGCCGAGCCCTGCCGGATGCGCCGTCGATCAACGCGGTGGCGCCGCGTGCCCGGACGACACTGGACCGGTGACCGTCCCGCGCAGCGGCCCGATCCCGCCGACCGGGGGTCGAGGCTCCCCCAGAAACCCGACGAGCCCCAGAAACCCGATGAGCCCCAGAAGCCCGACGGGGCCCGGCAACCCGATGAGCCCCAGAAGCCCGACGGGGCCCGGCAACCCGATGGGCCCCGGTGGCCCCGTGTCCCCCGGCGCCGGCGGCGGGCGGGGTCGGCCGGCGCCGAAGGTCCTCGTCGCCGAGGACGACCGCAGCGTCCGCGAGTCCCTGCGCCGCTCGCTGGTCTTCAACGGCTTCGACGTCGCGGTGGCGGTGGACGGCGCCGACGCGCTCGCGCAGCTGCACCGATCCCGCCCGGACGCCCTCGTCCTGGACGTGATGATGCCGCGGGTCAACGGCCTGGAGGTCTGCCGGATCCTGCGGGCCGGCGGCGACGACCTGCCGATCCTCGCGCTCACCGCCCGCGACGCCGTCGCTGACCGGGTGGCCGGGCTCGACGCCGGCGCGGACGACTACCTCACCAAGCCGTTCGCGCTTCCCGAGCTCGTCGCCCGGCTGCGCGCGCTGCTTCGCCGCCGTGCCGCCCCGACACCCACCGCCGACCCCACGCTGGCGTTCGCCGACCTGACGCTGGACCCGGCCAGCCGCGACGTCACCCGCGCGGGTCGGGCGGTGCGACTCACCCGGACCGAGTTCGCGCTACTGGAGATGTTCCTGCGCCATCCGCGGACGGTGCTGACCCGGGAGCGGATCCTCGAGGAGGTGTGGGGGTTCGACTTCGCGACGACGGCCAACTCCCTGGAGGTGTACGTCGGCTACCTGCGGCGCAAGACCGAGGCCGAGGACGAACCGCGACTGATCCACACGGTCCGCGGCGTCGGCTACGTGTTACGCGAGGGACCGCCGTGAGCGCTCCGGCGGTACGGCCGCTGGCCGGGGACCCGATCGCGCCGGCCCTGGGCAGTCGGGTCCGCCGGATCCGGCGGACCAGACGCGGCCGGCTGGACCTGCGGACCCGGCTGACGGTGCTCACGGCTGTCGCGGTCGGGGTTGCGGTTGCGCTCGCCGCGGCAGTGTCGTACCTGGTCGTCCGGTCCCAGCTGTACGGCCAGTTGGACACGACACTGCTCAACAGTGCGCGCGCGACCGCGGCGGCGTCGAACGTCCAGACGCTGCTCAACCTGCCGGCGGTGACCCTCGGGGTCGACGTCCAGGTGGCGCTGATCGAGCGGACCGCGAACGGAACCGTCGTCCTCGTCGCCCCCGGCCAGCCGATCGTCGGGGCCGCGGAGCAGCAGGTGGCGGCCGGGACTGCCGGGACGTCCCTGCGCTCGCTGCGGATCGGGACGACCATGTACCGGGTCGCGGCGGTGCCGCGGCCCGGCCAGCCGGGCGTGGCCCTCGTCCTCGCCCGGCCGACCAGCGACACCGTCGAGACGCTGCAGAACCTCTCACTCGTCCTCGGCGCGATCGGCGCCGCCGGCGTGGTCGCCGCCGGGATCGCCGGGTACAGCGTCGCCCGCGCCGGACTGCGCCCGGTCGCGGAGCTGACGACCGCTGCCGAACAGGTCGCCCGGACGACCCGGCTGGAGCCGCTGGTCATCCCCCCGGCCCGCCGCCACGACGAGGTCGCCCGGCTGGCCGACTCCTTCAACCGGATGCTCGCCGCGATCGCCGAGTCCCGGGACCGGGAACGCCGCCTCGTCGCCGACGCCGGGCACGAGCTGCGGACCCCGCTGACCAGCATGCGCACCAACCTGGACCTGCTCCTGCAGGCAGAGACGGTCCTGGCCGACCGCCAGCGGGCCCTCGATGCCGGGCATGCGGTTCCCGACTTCATGCCCACCCTGGAGCCGACGGATCGGACCGAGATGCTCACCGACCTACGCGCGCAGGCCGAGGAACTGTCCGGGCTCGTCAACGACCTGGTGCAGCTGTCCCGGGACGAACACGCCGAGGCAGTCGACGTCGACCTCGCCGACGTCGTCGAGCGGGCGGTGGAGCGGGTCCGCCGCCGCGCGCCCGGGCTGCGCATCCGGACCGACGTCGAGCACTGGACACTGCTCGGCAATCCGGCCCTGCTGGAGCGGGCGGTCGTCAACGTGCTCGACAACGCTGCGAAGTGGACCCCACCGGACGGGACGGTGACGGTGGAGCTGCGCCGCGGGGTGGTCCGGGTGACCGACTCGGGCCCCGGCATCGCGCCGGCGGACCTGCCTCGGGTGTTCGACCGCTTCTACCGGGCGGACACCGCGCGCTCGACGCCCGGGACCGGGCTCGGTCTGTCGATCGTCCGCCAGGTCGTCGAGAGCCACGGCGGCAGCGTCCGCGCCGAGCGGGCACCGGGCGGGGGCGCGCGGTTCAACCTGGTGTTTCCCGGCTCGGGCTGACCAGTCGGCCGGTGCGGTTCACACCCAGCTCTCGGTGTCCGCTCAGCGGGTCCTCAGCGTCGCGGGTCAAGGTTGACCCATGAGCGATCAGTACCGCGGCGACCAACCGCCGCCATCCGAGTCCTATCCGTCCTTCACCGAGCGGGACGACCGGCGACCCGACGCCGCGTGGGGACAGCCGTCGGACACCGGCCAGCCGAGCCTGGACAGCCGGTCCGGTCAGCGGTGGGGAGCGGAGCCGGTCGCGGTCGCCGAGGCGCCGCGTAGGTCACGACGCGGACTGGTCTCCGGCACTGCCGCTCTGCTCGCGGCGGCCCTGGTCGGCGGCGGCGCGGGAGCGCTTGGCGGGTACGCGGCAGGCAACTCCGCCGACAACGGCTCGCGTGTCGCCGCAGTCAGCTCACTGGCCACCACCTCGGCCGTCCCCGCCTCGGACACCACCAACACCCAGACCCAGGTCGAGTCGATCGCGCGCACGGTGACGCCGACGGTCGTACAGATCACCGAGCGGTCCGGACAGTCCGGCGGCACCGGGTCCGGCGCGATCATCAGCTCGGACGGGCTGATCCTGACCAACAACCACGTCGTGGCGGGCGCAGCCGCCGGCGGCAGCCTCGCCGTCACCTTCAGCGACGGCACGAGCGCCCCGGCGACCATCGTCGGCCGGGACACGGTCACCGACCTCGCGGTGATCCGGGTCAAGACCGCCAAGGCGCTGCAGGTCATCCCGTTCGGGGACTCCTCCTCGATCCGGGTCGGCCAGCAGGTGATCGCGTTCGGCTCCCCACTGGGCCTGAGCGGGACCGTCACCACCGGCATCATCTCGGCGTTGAACCGGCCGGTGACCACGGCCCCCGACCCCACCCCCGGCGACGGCCAGGGCCAGAACCCGTTCGGGCAGAGCCAGCCCGGCCAGGGGTCCACATCGGCCCCGGCCGCCAACACGATCAACGCGCTGCAGACCGACGCGGCGATCAACCCGGGGAACTCCGGTGGCCCGCTGGTCGACCTGCAGGGACGCCTCATCGGCCTGAACTCCGCGATCGCGTCCCTGTCCGGCACCAGCGGTTCCAGCCAGTCAGGGTCGATCGGGCTCGGCTTCTCCATCCCGGTCAACCAGCTCAAGCCGATCGTGGCCCAGCTGGAGAAGGGCGACAAGGCAACCCATGCCCAGCTGGGGGTGAGCGCCCAGGACAGCAACGCGGCCAACGGCCTGGGCAACGGCGCGACCGTCCAGGTGAACTCCGGCAGCGCCGCCGCCAAGGGCGGCTTGCAGACCGGCGACGTGGTGACCCGGATCAACAGCACACCGATTCCGGACGCCGAAACACTCGTCGCCACGATCCGGAGCGCGTCCCGGCCGGGGGACAAGGTCAGCGTCACCTATCTGCGCGGCGGACGGACCTCGACCGCCGAGGTCACCCTCGGCAGCGACGGCTGAGCCGGCGGGGCCGCCGACGGCCCGGGTCTAGGCTCGGAATATGCCGAACATCGTCGGTCGACGGCTTCCCGAGCCGCACTGACCCGCCGTACGGCGGGTCAGTGCGGCAGCGCCCCCCATGCTTCGGCTGGGGGGCTTCGTCGTGTCCGGAGGCGGTTCCGGCGCACCACCGCACGAGAGAGGGACACCAGTCCAGTGACCACCACCGAGGGCCCGGCCACTGCCAGCAGGATCGGCGGGGCCACTGCGGCGACCACTGCGCATCCCGTTGCCGGCACCCCGTCCGACGAGGCCGCCCCGCCGTTCCGGTACACCGGGCAGCTGGCCAACGCGATCGAGGGTGTCTGGCAGCGGCGGTGGGCCGAGGAGCAGACCTACCGCACGCCGGACCCTGCCCCCGCCGACCCCGCTCACGCTGTCGACCCCACGGACCCCGCCGACCCCACGGACAGGGCGGACCCGGCGGCCAAGAGCTTCGTGATGGACATGTTTCCGTACCCGTCCGGGGCGGGGCTGCACGTGGGACACCCGCTGGGCTACATCGGCACCGACGTCTACGCCCGGCATCAGCGGATGACCGGCCACGACGTGCTGTACACGATGGGCTTCGACGCCTTCGGGCTGCCGGCCGAGCAGTACGCGGCCCGCACGGGCACCCACCCCCGGGTGTCGACCGAGGCCAACATCGAGGTCTACCTGCGCCAGTTCCGCCGCATCGGGCTCGGCCACGACGAGTCGCGGCGCGTCTCCACGATCGACCCCGGCTTCCTGCGCTGGACCCAGTGGATGTTCTCCCGGTTCCGCAATGCCTGGTACGACACGGACGCCGACGGCGGTCGGGGACGCGCGCGCCCGGTCACCGAGCTGGTGCGGCAATTCGCCGACGGGGCGAGAGCAGTGCCCGCCGACGTGCCGGAGGTCCCGGCCGGGGCGTCGTGGGCGGACCTTTCCCTGGCCGGGCGCGAGGCGGTGCTCGACCGATACCGACTGGCCTACGCCGACACCGCCCCGGTGAACTGGGCGCCCGGTCTGGGCACGGTCCTGGCGAATGAGGAGGTCACCACCGACGGCCGCAGCGAGCGGGGCAACTTCCCGGTGTTCACCCGGGACCTGCGCCAGTGGAAGATGCGGATCACCGCCTACGCCCAGCGCCTGCTGGACGATCTGGACTCCCTGGACTGGCCGGAGTCGGTCGTGGCGATGCAGCGCAACTGGATCGGCCGGTCGACGGGCGCCCGGATCCGGTTCGACGTGGCCGGGGCCCAGCGCGGCGACCCGGTCCCGCTGGAGGTCTTCACCACCCGGCCGGACACCCTGTTCGGCGCGACGTTCATGGTCGTGAACACCGCTCACCCGATCCTGGACGACCTCCCCGCCGCATGGCCGGCGGACTGCGTCGCTGCGTGGACGGCCGGCGCGGCCGACCCGGCGTCGGCGGTCACCGCCTACCGCGCGGCAACCACCGCGACCGAGAGCTCCGCTCGGGCAAGGGCCGGCCGCGACGGAGTGGAGCGGGCGAAGACCGGGGTGTTCACGGGCCTGGTCGCGACCAATCCGGCGACAGGTGCACCGCTGCCGGTCTTCGTCGCCGACTACGTCCTGGCCGGCTACGGCACCGGCGCGATCATGGCGGTGCCCGGTCAGGACGAGCGGGACTGGGCGTTCGCCGACCGGTTCGGGTTGCCCGTGGTCCGCACGGTGGCCCCGCCGGCCGACTTCGCCGGGGGCGCGTGGACCGGTGACGGCGCGGCGGTCAACTCCGCCAACGACGAGCTGACCCTGGACGGGATGGACGTCGGCTCGGCCAAGGCGGCGATGACGGCGTGGCTGTCGGCCCGGGGGTACGGCGAGCCGGTGGTGCAGTACCGGTTGCGGGACTGGCTGTTCAGCCGCCAGCGGTACTGGGGCGAGCCTTTCCCGGTCGTCTACGACGCCGACGGGGTCGCCCACGACCTACCGGATTCGATGCTCCCGCTGGAGCTGCCGGAGGTGGCGGACTACTCCCCCGCTACCTTCGACCCGGACGACGCGGGCAGTGACCCGCAGCCGCCGCTGGCCCGGGCCACCGACTGGGTGCAGGTCACCCTGGACCTGGGCGACGGCCCGAAGCCCTATCGCCGCGAGACCTCGACGATGCCCAACTGGGCCGGCTCGTGCTGGTACGCGCTGCGGTACACCGACCCGACCGACACCGCGGTGTTCGCCGACCCGGACCTGGAGCGCTACTGGATGGGCCCGGGTCGTGGTGCCGGGACAGGCCGGGTCGGCGACCCGGGCGGCGTCGACCTCTACGTGGGCGGGGTGGAGCACGCGGTGCTGCACCTGCTCTACAGCAGGTTCTGGCACAAGGTGCTGCACGACCTGGGATACGTCAGCTCCGCCGAGCCGTTCCGCCGGCTGTTCAACCAGGGCTACATCCAGGCCTACGCCTACACCGATGCCCGCGGGTTCTACGTCCCCGCCGAGGACGTGGTCGAGTCCGGCGGGACATTCACCTACCAGGGAGCGCCGGTCACCCGCGAGTACGGGAAGATCGGCAAGAGCCTGCGCAACGTCGTCACCCCGGACCAGGTGTGCGACCGTTACGGCGCCGACACGTTCCGGCTGTACGAGATGTCGATGGGCCCGCTGGCCGACTCCCGGCCGTGGTCGACCCGCGACGTCGTCGGCAGCCACCGCTTCCTGCAGCGGCTGTGGCGCCTGGTCGTCGACGAGCGAACCGGGGCGACCGTCGTCCGCGACGTCGAGCCGGACGAGGCGACGCAGCGGGTCCTGCACCGCACCATCGCCGGGGTCGGCGCCGACTACGAGGGCCTGCGCCCCAACACGTCGGCGGCCAAGCTGATCGAGCTGGTCAACCACGTCACCAGAGAGGTGGTCGCCTCGCGCGTCGACGGTGCGCAGGTCGGTGCGCCGCGGGTGGTCGCCGAGACGCTGACGTTGCTGCTGGCTCCCCTATGCCCGCATCTGGCCGAGGAGCTGTGGGCACGCCTCGGCCACGACACGACGGTGGTCTACGCGCCGTTCCCGGTGGCCGACCCGAGGTGGCTGGTGCAGGAGACGGTCGAGTACCCGGTGCAGGTCGACGGGAAGGTCCGGGCGCGGGTAACCGTCGCGGCCGACGCCGACCGCGCTGCCGTGCAGGCGGCGGCCCTGGCCGAGCCGCGGATCGCGGAGCTGGTCGGCGACGCCGAGCCGAGACGGGTGGTCGTGGTGCCCGGGCGCCTGGTCAACATCGTCCGGTGAGCCAGGTCGCGTCCGGTGGACCCGGCCCGGTGAGCAGGGCTCGCTCACGGCTCGGGCAGGTATGGGGACTGGACCGCCGGGCCATGGCGGCGCCGGTCCGTCGGGACGCCTGGACCCAGGTGTGGCTGGTGCTCGCGCTGTCTCTTGGCGCCAGCGCGGTGTCGGCGGTGCTGCAACTGGCGCAGGTGCTGACCGCCCCGGGGGGCCTGCGCGCCGGGACCGCACCGCTGCACCGCTCGCTGTCGTCGGTGCCGGTGTTCGACCTGCTGCGGCAACTCGCATCGCTCGCCTTTTCGCTCGCCCCGGTAGTGCTGGCGCTCTACCTGCTGGGCGGGCCGCTCGTCGCTGGGACCCGGGCCGGTTGGGCGGTCGCCTGCCGCCGGATCGGCTTCGACCGGCGCCGGCCCGCGACCGACCTGACACTTGGAGCACTGCTCGCAACTGCCATCGGCGTGCCCGGGCTGCTGCTCTACCTCGGTGCGCACGCGGCCGGGTTGGCCGTCACCGTCAACCCCGGGAACCTGCCGGCACAGTGGTGGTCCTGGGTGGTGTACGTGCTCTCGGCCGCGGAGAACGCCGTGCTGGAGGAGACGATCGTGGTGGGGTTCGTCCTCACGCGGCTGCGGGCGGCCGGGGTAGGGCTCGGCCCGGCGGTCGCGTTCTCGGCGGTATTGCGCGGTAGCTACCACCTCTACCAGGGGTTCGGCGCGTTCGTCGGGAACGCGGTGATGGGGGTGGTGTTCGCGGCGGTGTACCGTCGGACCGGTCGGGTGATGCCGCTGGTGGTCGCGCACACCCTCATCGACATCGTCGCCTTCGTCGGCTACGCACTGCTCGCCGGCCATGTGTCCTGGTTGCCCGCCTGACGGAGCTCGTCGGTGCCCGCCCGCTGGACAAGACCGGGTGGGCAGGCGGCCAGCGGATCTGGGGCAGCTGCCTCTTGCCGGCGGGCCGGGTCGCGTCGAGGCTGGGGCCATGGCCCTGTCCAAGCAGCAACGCGCGGCACTCCCGTCGACCGTGGCGCGGTCGGACGAGAAGGCGCAGGACACCTTCGGCGAGACGCTGGCGTCGGCAGAGCAGACCTATGACGGCGACGAGGCGGCCGCCCACCGGGTCGCGTTCGGCGCGCTGAAGCACACCCACGAGAAGGTCGGTGACCACTGGGAGCCGAAGCGGGCCAGCGGTCCCAGTGACCCCCAGGCCGCCCGCCCGAGCGGGCCCGGCAAGCGCGACCACCCGCGGGAGACCGCCGGCGGGGTCGACGCCAACGCCTCCAAGGCTCACCTGCAGGCTCTCGCCCGCCGCCTCGGCGTGCCCGGCCGGTCCTCGATGACCAAGGACCAGCTCGTCCAGGCGTTGCAGAAGGCGAACGCCCGGGCCACCGCGAAGGCGCGCGACTGAGGGCGCCGGCCGGCCGATGGTCGACCACGCCGCCGTCCACCCCCGCTCTGGCGGGTTGGGGAGCTCGCCGTGTCGGCCGCGAAAGGGGCAGGCCTGGCCCAGCCTGGGCGGAACGGACCGCGGCTAGCCTCGACGTGCCATGTCTGTTCCCGCCGAGGTCGTTGCCAGCCTGACGGTTCCGGGGTTGGCCCACCGGCTCGACGAGGTGTCGATCGCCGACGCCGCGCGGCTGGGTCGGCGCCTCGAGCAGGCCCGGTCGCTGCGGGACGCCCCGAAGCGGCAGGCCGCCCTCACCGAGCTCGCCCGGCAGGTCGACGCCGGCTCGGCGCGGATCATCCGGCGCCGGGGTGCCGTGCCCGCCGTCAGCTACCCGGCGACACTGCCGGTCAGCGCGCGACGCGAGGACCTGCTCACCGCGGTTCGCGACAACCAGGTCGTCGTGGTCTCCGGTGAGACCGGGTCCGGGAAGACCACGCAGCTGCCGAAGATCTGCCTGGAACTCGGCCGCGGCGTCCGAGGCCTGATCGGACACACGCAGCCCCGCCGGCTGGCAGCCCGGACCATCGCGGACCGGATCGCCGAGGAGTTGGGCACCGAGACCGGCGCCGCCGTCGGGTACCGGGTCCGGTTCGCCGACCACACCGGACCGCAGACCCTGGTGAAACTGATGACCGACGGCATCCTGCTGGCGGAGATCGCACACGACCCCCTGCTGCTTGCCTATGACACCCTGATCGTCGACGAGGCGCACGAACGCAGCCTCAACATCGACTTCCTGCTGGGCTACCTCACCCAACTGCTGCCGAAACGGCCGGACCTCAAGGTCGTGATCACCTCGGCGACCATCGACACCGAGCGGTTCAGCCGGCACTTCGGCGGCGCGCCGATCGTCCAGGTGTCCGGGCGGACGTTTCCCGTGCAAATCCGCTACCGGCCCTTGGTCGTCGAGGCAGAGGACGACGAGGACGACGACGAGACGGGGCCGGAGCCGGGCGTGGGACCTCCGGGCCAGAGCAGTGCTCGCTCAGCACGCGCGGGCGCGGGCTCGCGTGTCGCCGCCCGGGACAGCGAACGGGACCAGACGCAGGCCGTGTGCGACGCGGTGACCGAGCTGGCCGCCGAGGGCCCCGGTGACGTCCTGGTGTTCCTCTCCGGCGAGCGGGAGATCCGGGACACCGCCGACGCGCTGGGCCGGCTGGACCTGCGGCACACCGAGGTGGTCCCGCTGTACGCGCGGCTGTCCGCCGCCGAGCAGCACAAGGTGTTCGCCCCGCACACCGGGCGTCGGGTCGTGCTGGCGACCAACGTCGCCGAGACGTCGCTGACCGTCCCCGGCGTCCGCTACGTCGTCGACCCCGGGACCGCGCGGATCTCCCGGTACAGCACGCGGTTGAAGGTCCAGCGGTTGCCGATCGAACCGGTTTCGCAGGCCTCGGCAAACCAGCGCGCGGGCCGGTGCGGGCGGGTGGCCGACGGCATCTGCATCCGGCTGTACAGCGAGCAGGACTTCCTCGCCAGGCCGGCGTTCACCGACCCGGAGATCCTGCGCACCAACCTGGCCTCGGTGATCCTGTCCATGACCGCACTCGGTCTGGGCGACATCGCCGCGTTCCCCTTCGTCCAGCCGCCGGAGGCCCGGGCGATCCGGGACGGGGTGGAGCTGCTGCACGAGCTTGGTGCTCTCGACGAGTCGGCTCCCGCCGGGCAGCGGCGACTGTCCGAGACCGGCCGGATTCTCGCCGAGCTGCCCGTCGATCCCCGGTACGGCCGGATCATCGTGGAGGCGCGACGGCTGGGCTGCGTTCGGGAGGCCGCGGTCCTCGCTGCCGGGCTGTCCATCCAGGACCCGCGCGAACGCCCGGTCGAACACCGCGAGGCCGCCGCCGCAGCGCACGCCCGATTCGCCGACCCGGCGTCGGACTTCGCGTCCTACCTGACCCTGTGGCGCTACCTACGAGAGCAACGCTCGCAGATGTCGTCGAGTCAGTTCCGCCGGATGTGCCGCGAGCAGTACCTGCACCACCTGCGGATCCGGGAGTGGCAGGACCTCTACTCCCAGTTGCGCGACGTGTTGGCCCGGCTGGACATGCCGGTCGCCGACGAGCCTGGCAGCCCGGCACTGGTGACACAGGCAGTGCTCGCCGGGCTGCTCTCGCATGTCGGCGCGTGGGACGGGGACGCGCGGGACTACCGCGGTGCACGCGGGGCGCGGTTCGTGCTCACGCCGGGCACGCCGCTGGCGAAGAAACCGCCCGCGTGGGTGGTGGTTGCCGAGCTGGTCGAGACCAACCGGCTGCGCGGGCGGGTCGCGGCCACGATCGACCCGGCGTGGGTCGAGCCTCTTGCCGGGCACCTGGTCAAGCGCACCTACAGCGAACCGTCCTGGTCCGGCAGGCGCGGTTCGGTCGTCGCCGCCGAGAAGGTGACGCTCTACGGGCTGCCCGTCGTCGCCGCCCGCACCGTGCAGTACGGGTCCATCGATCCGGACCTGAGCCGCGAGCTGTTCCTGCGGCACGCGCTCGTGGAGGGCGACTGGCGCAGTCCGCACCGGTTCCTGGCGGCAAACCGCGAGTTGCTCGAGGAGGTGGAGGCGCTGGAGGACCGCGCCCGGCGGCGCGACATCGTCGTCGACGACGACACGCTGTTCGCCTTCTACGACGCGCGGGTCGGTGCCGAGGTGGTGTCCGGGCGCCACTTCGACACCTGGTGGAAGCACGAGCGTCGCTCTCGGCCGAACCTGCTCGACCTGAGCGTCGAGGACCTGGTGAACCCGGCGGCGGAGCCGGTCCGGGAGGCCGACTACCCGACGAGCTGGTCCAGCGGAGCGCTGACCCTCCCACTGGGGTATCTGTTCGAGCCTGGTGCGGCCGCCGACGGGGTCACCGTGACGGTTCCGCTGGCCTCGCTGAACCAGGTCCGGCCCGAGCGGTTCGGCTGGCAGGTCCCGGGGCTGCGCCGCGAGCTGGTGACCGAGCTCATCCGGTCCCTACCGAAGTCGCTGCGCCGGGAGCTCGTCCCCGCCCCCGACGTCGCCTCGCGGGTACTGCCGGTGCTCGGCGACCCGGCTGGACCGCTGCTTCCGGCGCTGTCCGCGGCGCTGGCCCGCCTCGCCGGCGTCCGGGTTCCGGTCGACGCGTTCGACACCGCGCGGTTGCCGGAGCACCTGCGGCCGTCGTTCCGGATCACCGATGCCGACGGGCGGGTCGTCGGTGAGGGCAAGGACCTGGCGGCGCTGCAGCACCGGCTCGCGCCGGCGGCCCAGCGATCGATCGCGGCCGCGGCGCGGAGCATCGAGCGGTCCGGCCTGCACGACTGGGACTTCGGCGACCTACCGGTCACCTTCCGGATGCCGGGGCCCGACGGCGGCGTGCAGGGACACCCGGCGCTGGTGGACGCCGGCACCGCGGTGGACCTGCGGGTCCTCGCCTCACCGGCCGCGGCGGCGGCCGCGACCCGCGCCGGCCTGCGTCGGCTGCTGCTGGTGGCGGTCGGGTCCCCGGCGCGGGTCGTACTCGACGGACTGACCAACGCCCAGCGCCTGACCCTGTCGGCGAACCCGGACGGTTCTGCGCGGGTGCTGGTCGAGGACTGCGCCGGCGCTGCCGTCGACGCGACGGTCGCGGCGTACGGCGGTCCGGTCCGGGGTCGGGCCGGTTTCGAGCGGCTCCGCGACGCCGTCGCCGCCGAGCTCGCCGATCGGACCAGGGCGGCACTGGAAGTCGTCGAGCGGATCCTCGTGGTGAACCGGTCCCTCGCCAGAGAGCTGCGCGGAACCACCAGCCTGACGCTGGTCCCGTCGCTGTCCGACGTCCGCGACCAGGTGGGGGGGTTGCTGGCACCGGGTTTCGTCACCCGGACCGGCGTCGACCGGTTACCGGACCTGCTGCGCTACCTGCGCGCCGCGCACCGCCGCGTCCAGGCGCTCCCCGCAGACGTCGCAGGCGACCGGCGTGGGCTCGCGCGTATCGCGGCGGTCACCGCACAGGTCGACCAGCGGGTGGCCGCCCTCCCACCCGGGGAGCCGGTTCCGGCCGAACTCGCTGCCGCCCGGTGGATGGTCGAGGAGCTGCGCGTCAACGTCTTCGCCCAGGCACTCGGCACGCCGGTTCCGGTGTCCGAGACCCGCATCTCCCGCGCTCTCATCGCCTACGACAGGTCGGCCTGAGCCGGTCGGGCCGCAGCCGGCTTACGCGGCCAGGCGCCAGCGGCGGTTCACCGGAGTCGATCGGCCTGCGCGGTCAGCGGGCCGGGCCAGCGGGCGCGGTCAGCGGGCGGCAGCTGCCGCCGGAACCTCCGGGCGGAGCCGGGCGATCTCGGCCACGAAGTCGTCGAGGGAGTCGAAGCTGCGGTACACGCTGGCGAAGCGCAGGTACGCCACCTCGTCCAACCGTCGCAACGGCTCCAGGATCGCCAGGCCGACCTGCTGGCTCGGGATCTCGGCCACCCCGCGGGAGCGGATCGCGTCCTCCACCTCGACCGCGAGCAGAGCGAGGTCGTCCTCGGTGACAGGTCGGCCCTGGCAGGCTTTGCGGACCCCGACGAGGACCTTCTCCCGGCTGAACGGCTCGGTGGCACCGGAGCGCTTGACCACGGCCAACGTCACGGTCTCCAAAGTGGTGAACCGCCGTTCGCAGGCGGTGCACTGCCGACGGCGTCGAATCGCCCCGCCATCCTCAGCCGTCCGGCTGTCGACAACGCGGGTGTCCGGGGTCCGGCAGTAGGGACAGATCACCCCGCGCTCCCCCGGTCCCGACGGCGCGGCGCGGAACCCGTCCGGCACGCCACAGCCGACATGCGGGGGAACTGTAGCCGGGAACACCCGCCCGGTTGTGTCCGCGACTGCCGGGATCAGCCGCAGCGGACCGCTCCCGGCTGCCCGCATCCCAGCCCCCGGGCCGGTCAGGGCGCCGGCACCAGCAGCGCGTCACCGGCGTCGATGTCGGTGCCGAGCAGCCCGTTCCGCTCCACGATGCGCTCGACCACGTCCCGGGTGTCTGCGGTCGGGACGGACCGGCGGGCAAGAGACCACAGCGAGTCCCCCGTCGTCGCGGTGACGACCGACCATCCCGCCGGGACCGGCGCGCGACCGGCGACGGCCCGCTCGGCCAGCCGCGATCCGCTCGACCGATGCGCCGAGCTCACCCTGCCGGCGACACCGGCACGGGCGGCGGCGTGTGCGCCGGCCGCCGGGTCGAGCTCGGGTGCGACGGGCATCTCCACGACCGGGGTCCCGGCCGCGCCGGACAGGGAGAGCCGGCCGAGCACTGCCGACGAGGCGAGGACGGCCAGGGCGAGCGCCCCGACGACGAGCCGGCCGCGCCGGGTCAACAGCAGCCGGGCGCCGGACCGCCGGCCGACCCCGACGCCATGCCGCCGTCGACCCCGGCGGCGGGACCCGACGGCCGGACCGACAGGGGGGCGGGCGGCGGGCCGTCGCCCGCCGCCGACCAGTGGCAGACCGACCGGACCGGCACCGACCCAGGTGGACATGGGACCTCCTCGGTGGCCATCCGCTCGGCTGGCCACTCGTCTGTCGAACGCACGTTCGATCGAACGCCTGGTCGACTGTCTACCCGGACGGTCCGACAAAGTCCATGACACGCTCGAACAGATGTCCGATTCGCCCGGTCCGGACGGCTAGCGTCGGCGCCACGCCGAGTGGATCGGACCCGGCGGGCAGGCCAGTGACCAGCGGTTCAGCTCGGGGAGGACGGGACGTGGCACGCGATACGGATGGGCACGACGGCACCCCCGACGGCAGCCGGACCGAGGGCATCGGCGGGACTGGCGAGGGCAGCGGGGACATCGGCGGTCCGGGGACCCAGGTCCCGGCGGCGCGCTCCGGGCCGACGGGGCGCCGCGGACGCCCGCGGGCCGCGGCTGTGGTCGAGCTCTACCCGGACGAGGTCGAGACCGGTGACGGGCTCAGCCTGCGCCAGCGCAGGGTGTTGGCGGTCATCCGGGACGCCGTCGACCGGCGCGGCTACCCGCCGTCGATGCGCGAGATCGGCGAACAGGTCGGCCTCACCAGCTCGTCCAGCGTGGCCCACCAGCTCGTCGCGCTGGAGCGCAAGGGCTTCCTGCGGCGGGATCCGAATCGTCCGCGCGCCCTGGAGGTCCTGTCATCGGACCCCGGTCCCGAGATCGCCGGCGCGACACCGGCGGCCAACGGACCCGAATCCGTCGGGTCCGTACCGGTCGACGGGAACCGCCCCCGAACGCGTCTGCGCGCGGTCCGGCCGGTTCCGGCAGAAGGACCGGACGGTGAACAGGTCGCCGCGCCGGTCTTCGTCCCCGTCCTGGGCCGCATCGCGGCGGGGGGGCCGATCCTGGCCGAGCAGGCGGTCGACGACGTGTTCCCGCTGCCCCGCGCGGTCGTCGGCGAGGGGACGCTGTTCCTGCTCCGGGTCGTCGGGGACTCGATGATCGACGCCGCGATCTGCGACGGCGACTGGGTGGTGGTCCGTCAGCAGCCGGTGGCCGAGAACGGCGAGGTGGTCGCCGCCATGATCGACGGGGAGGCCACGGTCAAGACCTTCCGCCGACGCGGCGGGCACGTCTGGCTGCTGCCGCAGAACCCGGCCTACGAACCGATCCCCGGCGACGACGCGACCGTGATGGGCAAGGTCACCGCGGTCCTGCGCCGCGTCGACTGACTCCCCCGCCGCTGCGGGGACCGAGGGTGCTCGGGGCAGGCACCGTTCGGGCCGCGCGGTCGGCGCGGGCGGCGGCCAGCACGAGCAAGCCGCCGATCACGATCCCGCACCCGATCAGGGCTGGCAGCCCCCCGGCGCCCCGTAGTCCGGTCGCCCCGACGAGGACCGCGGACACCAGTGCCACGACCGCTGCGATCACGAGGAACGGGGCCGCCGTCCGATTTGCCAGTGCGAAGGCGCGGTCGCTGGCCAGCGCCGACGGTGTGCGCACCCCGGCCCGGCCGTCCCGGCGCAGTCGGCCGGTGCGGCCGAGCAGGACGGTCGCCAGTGTCGCGGCGGCCACCGCCAGCAGAACGACGACGACGACGATCCGCGCGCCGAGCGGCATCGCCGGGCCGTCCGTCGTCGTGACCGCCACGCGGACGGCACCAGGCAGTGCGCTCATCGCGAGCTCGCCCGTCCGCAGGCCGGACACCGGGACGAGGAGGGTCGGCACGGCGCCACGCTACGGGCGGTCCGTCGCGACGCCGACCGCACCAACAGAATCAACAGCACCGCGGGCCGCCGCACCGGCGGCGAGCCGGCCCAGTGCGGCGCGGACGACGGAAGGATCGGTCGTCGGCCACAGCGGCGGCAGCGACGCCCGCAGGTAGCCCCCGTAGCGGGCGGTGGCCAGGCGGCTGTCCAGCACCGCGACCACTCCCCGGTCGGTGCTGCGCCGGATGAGCCGGCCCGCGCCCTGGGCGAGCAGCAGTGCCGCGTGTGCCGCCGACACCGCCAGGAACCCGTTCCCGCCCGCGGTCTCGACGGCCCGGGCCCTCGCCGCCAGGACCGGGTCGTCCGGCCGCGGGAACGGGATGCGGTCGACGAGGACGAGCCGGCAGGTGTCGCCGGGGACGTCGAGTCCCTGCCATAGCGACAGCGTCCCGAACAGGCTCGCGGCGGGATCGGCGACGAAGGCCCGGACCAGTTGGGCCAGATGGCCCTCGTCCTGGGCGAGGACGGGCAGCCCTGGATGGGCGTCCCGGACAGCGGCCGCGGCAGCCACCGCCGCCGCCCGGGAACTGAACAGCCCGAGCGTTCCGCCGCCGGCGGCACCCACCAGGTCGACGATCTCGGCCAGGATGTCCGGGCCGATGCCGTCCCGACCCGGCGGCCGCAGGTGGGCTGCGGTGTAGAGGATGCCCTGGCGCCGGTGGTCGAACGGCGACCCGACGTCCACGGCCCACCAGGGCTCCGGGTCCCCGCCGGCGGCGGCACCCGGGGGCCCGGACGCCGTCCGTCGCTGCTCGCCGGCGCGCAGCCCGACGGAGCGGGCGACATGCTCGAAGCTGCCACCGGCGGTCAGGGTGGCCGAGGTCAGGATGGTCGTCGCGCGGGCGAGCACCCGGTCCCGGATCAGTCCCGCGACTCCCAGCGGCGCCACGGCCAGCACGCGTCCCGGCACCGGTCCGGTCGGTCGGTCGCTGACCCAGACGACGTCGCCGGCCGACCCGGTGGCCGCCCGGTCGGCAACCGTGAACACCTCGTCGAGGGCGGCCCGGGCGGCCCTGATCGCGGCCGGCGCGCCGGCGTCGGCCCGGTCGTCACCGCCGCGGACCGCGGGCAGCGAGCTGAGCGCGGACCGGGCCGCGTCGCGCACCGCGGCCGCCGCCGCGTGTAGCGGGGTGCCGGCGATCTCCAGCCGGATCTCGCCGGCGACACCGTCGAGCGCGGCGGACAGGGCCAGCGCGGCGTCGGCCAGTGGTTGCGCCGCTCCCTCGTCCACGGCAACGGCATCGGCCCGGCGCGCCGCCCGCTCGACGGCCGCGACGGAGAGCTCGCCGCTGGCCGAGGCGGTGAACCGCGCCACCAGCTCGTGTGCCTCGTCGACGACCAGCAGGTCGTGCTCGGGCAGTACGGGGACGGACTCGACCGCGTCGACGGCGAGCAGCGCATGGTTGGTGACGACGACGTCGGCCGCGGCGGCGCGGGTCCGGGCCAGCTCGGCGAAGCACTCGGCGACGTAGGCGCAACTCGAGCCCAGGCACTCCCGGGCGGTCACCGACACCTGCCGCCATGCGCGGGCACCGTGCTCGGGTGCGGCGTCCCGGTCGCCACGGACCCCGCCGGGGGGAACCGGCTCGGCTCCGGCGGCCGACCGCTGCGCCCACTCCCGCAGTGCCAGCACCTCGGCGCCCAGCGGGCCGTAGGTCGTCGCCGGCGCCAGCTCGCCCTGGTCGTCGGGCACCCCCTCGCGTACCCGGTGCAGGCAGGCGTAGTTCGACCGGCCCTTCAGCACCGCGTAGCTCGGCGCCGGCACGGCCGGCCGCTCAGCCCCGCGCCCAGCAGCGGCAGCGCGCGCCCGGAGGCCTTCGGCCAGCCGCGGTAGGTCGGACTCGACGAGCTGACGTTGCAGCGCGAGCGTCGCGGTGGACACCACGACCCGGCGCCGGCGTGCCCCCTCCGGCGGTCGGGCGGGGGTCCGGGCGGTCGGGCGGTCGACGAGCGCCGGCAGCACTCCGCACAGGTAGCCCAGACTCTTCCCGGTCCCGGTGCCGGCCTGGACGAGCAGGTGGTCCCCGGAGGCGATGCTCTCGGCGACGGCGCGGACCATCGCCCGCTGCTGGTCCCGCACGACACCGCCGGGGATCGCACTGACCACTGCGGTCAGCGCGTCGAGCGCCAACTCGTCCTCGGCACCCATCGCGGCAGTCTCCCAGCTGGGAAGTCGGCGCCGCCCGCGCCTCGGATCTGTGGTCAGCCGAGGACGCCCGGGGGGTCAGACGGCGTAGGGCGCAAGCGCCCCGGCCAGCTTCTCCCCCACCCGAGCGCGAACCCGGGAGCCCTGCTCGGTGTAGTCGATGTCGGTCACGTCACCGGTGCGCCGGATCGCCTCGACCAGGTCGCCCCGCTCCCACGGCACGACGACGTCGACCGACCGGGGCAGCTGCGGCAGCGCACCGTCCACGGCGTCGAGCAACGCCTCGATCCCCCGCCCGGTCCGGGCGCTGACCAGCACCGCCCCGGCCTCCTCGCGGCGCAGCGCCGCGAGCGCCATCGGGTCGGCCCGGTCGGTCTTGTTGACCACCACGATCTGGAGCTGGTCCGGCGCAACGGGCACGGCGTGCCTGCCGCTGCGCGACTTGTCGGCCTCGGCCCTGATGTCGGCGAGCACCTGGCGGACGACGGCGAGCTGACGTCGTGGGTCCGGCGAGGTGCCGTCCACGACGTGCAGGACGACGTCGGCGACCGCGACCTCCTCCAGGGTGGACCGGAACGCCTCGACCAGGTGCGTCGGCAGGTGCGCGACGAAGCCGACCGTGTCCGCGATGGTGACGAGCCGGCCCGCCGGGGTCCGCATCCGGCGAACGGCCGGGTCCAGCGTCGCGAAGAGAGCGTCCTCCACCAGCGCGCCGGCGCCGGTGAGCCGGTTGAGCAGGCTGGATTTGCCGGCGTTGGTGTAGCCGACGATCGCTATCGCCGGGACGGCCCGACGCCCGCGTGTCGACCGCGTGACCTGGCGGGTGTCGGTCAGGTGCGCCAGCTCCTTGCGTAGCCGGCTCATCCGCGCCGTGATCCGCCGGCGGTCCGTCTCCAGCCGGGTCTCCCCGGGACCGCGGGTGCCGATGCCGCCACCGGTGCGGGACAGGCTGCCGCCCCAACCACGCAGGCGCTGGATGAGGTAACCGAGCTGGGCGAGTTCGACCTGGGCCTTGCCGGCCTTGGACGAGGCGTGCTGGGCGAAGATGTCCAGGATCAGCGCCGTCCGGTCGACGACCTTGACCCGGACCCGGTCCTCCAGGGTGCGCAGCTGGGCGGGGGTCAACTCGCCGTCGCAGATCACGGTGTCGGCACCCGTCGCCTCCACCGCCGCCTTGAGGTCCAGCACCCGGCCGGAACCGATGTAGGTGGCCGGATCCGGCTTGTCACGGCGCTGGACGAGGGCATCCAGGACCGTGGAGCCGGCGGTGCGGGCCAGCTCGGCGAGCTCGGCCATCGACCGCTCCGCCTCCTCGGCGCCGCCCGAGGTCCAGACACCGACGAGCACGACCCGCTCCAGGCGCAGCTGCCGGTACTCGACCTCACCGACGTCGGCCAGTTCGGTGGCGCTGCCGACGCCGGCGACCCGGCGCAGGGCCCGCCGGTCCTCCCGGTCCCACTGGTCGCCGTCGGTCTGCCGGTCGCCGTCGGTTTGCCGGTCCGCGTTCGGGATCCGGTCGACGGGACCCGGGTCTGTCACCGCCGGACCCTCGCCCGCGCCGCCCGGGAACTGTCGCTCCGCCGCCCGGGTCAACAGGCGGAAGCGGGGCGGGCCGGGCTGTTCGGCGGGGGGCACAGCGGCGGCGTTGCCGGTGGCGGTGGACGGTGCGACAACTCGGGTCAAGGCGACTCTTCCGGGTCCGACGGCTGGGGTGTCGTTGCCCATCCATGGTGACACCGCGGGCCCCGCGCAGGAGGCAGTTACGCCCAGGGCGCGACCGTGCCGGGTCCTGTTAGCCGGTGAGTTCGCCGGTGCCGACCAGGACCGCGGGACCGGCCAGGGTGACCCCGTAGCGGTCCGGGCCCAGTGAGGTGACCGCGGCCGTGAGCGCGCCGCCCGGAACCGACACGTCGAAGGTCACCGTCGGGTCCCCCACCCGGCCGTCCCGGCCGTCCCGGCCGTCCCAACCATCCCGACGGTCCCGGGCGTCCCAACCGTCCCCGTCGGCGTACAGGACGGCCGCGGCGGCGCAGATCCCGGTGCCGCACGACTCGGTCTCGCCCGCGCCCCGCTCGTACACCCGCATGGCGAACGAGCTGCGCCCGGTGCGCTGGACGAACTCGACGTTCACGCCCTCGGGGAACACGGTGGGCGGCGTCACCCGCGGAGGCTGCGCCAGGCTCCCGGCCCGGCTGAGGTCGGTCACCAGCACCACCGCATGCGGGTTGCCGACGTCTGCGCCGACCGCCGGCTGCGAGATCTCCACCCCGTCGACAGCGACAGTCAACGGGGTGCGGTCGAGCCGGTAGCGCGCCAGGTCGACAGGGCCCATGTCCACCGACCACCAGCCACTCGACGGGGCGTCCGCCGGCCGCGGGACGGGTCTCGCCGTCCGCAGCCCCGCCCGGGTCCCGATGGGCACCGGCAACCCGGGCGCGGCCCGGCCGGTCGCCACCAGGTACTGGGCGAACACCCGGACGCCGTTGCCGCACATCTCCGCCGTGGTGCCGTCCGCGTTCCGGTAGTCCAGGAACCATTCGGGCTGGTCGGCGCCGGTCCGGGCACCGGCGAGGGCCGCCGACCGGATCACCCGCAGCACGCCGTCGGCGCCGACCCCGGCGCGGCGATCGCACAGCCGGCGGACCAAGGCGGGGTCCAGATCGCCGAACGCGTGACCGTCCGGGTCGTCGAGCAGCACGAAGTCGTTCCGCGTTCCGTGCCCTTTCGCCCAGACGACGACCGCTGGGGTGGCACCGCCGGCAGGCCGCGTCCGGCCGGGTCCAGGTCGCATCGGGTCGACGGCGGCGGTCATGCGGTCACGCTAGGCGCCGAGAGCACGCCGGCCAGGGCCCGGTCGAGCAGGTCCGGTGCGTCCGCGGGCAGCCAGACGGTCGACCGGTCGCGGCGGAACCAGGACTGCTGCCGCCGGGCGAACCGCCGGGTCGCGGCCACGATCGCGGCAACTGCCGCCTGGTCGTTGAGTCGGCCGTCGAGCAGGTCGAGGACCTGCGCATAGCCGAGCGCCCGCGGCGCCGTCGTCCCACGCCGCAGACCGGCGGCCACCAGCCGTCGGGTCTCCGCAACCAGGCCCGACCGCCACATCCGATCGACCCGGTCGGTGATCCGCGCGTCGAGCACTGTCCGGTCCAGGTCGAGCCCGATCACCGTCGCCGGCCGCGTCCTGACCGGATCCAGGTCGGCCGGCGCGGGTGGTGAAGGCAGACGCGCACGGAACGGGGCGCCGGTCAGGGCAATCACCTCCAGCGCACGGACGATCCGACGGCCGTTCGTCGGCAGGATCGCCGCTGCGGCGTCCGGGTCGAGGTCCGCGAGCCGGGTGTGCAAGGCGGTGGCGCCAGCCGCGGCCAGTTCCGCCTCCAGACCAGCCCGGAGCTCGGGGTCGGTGCCCGGGAAGTCCAGTGGCTGCAGGACGGCGGACACGTACAACCCCGATCCCCCGACCAGCAACGGCAGCCGCCCCCGGGCCGCGATGTCGCAGAGCGCGGCTCTGGCTGCGCGCTGGTAGGCCGCGACGCTGGCGGTTTCGGTGACGTCGAGCACGTCCAGCTGATGGTGCGGGATCCCGCGGCGCTCGACGGTGGGCAGCTTCGCGGTCCCGACGTCCATCCCCCGGTACAGCTGCATCGCGTCGGCGTTGACGACCTCGCCGCCGAGCCGCAGCGCCAGCTGCACCGCGAGGTCGCTCTTGCCGGTGGCGGTGGGCCCGACGATCACGACGGTCGGCGCCCCGGCGGGCACGCTCAGGCGCGCGGGCCGACCGGGAGCCGCCCGGGACCGACCCCCGGCATGCCGATACCCGGCATGCGGATACCCGGTATGCCGAGCGAAACGGTACCCGGCCGGGGGTCGGCCGAGCCGGGCGTGACCGTCGGCGCCCGGCCGGCGTTGCGCTGCCAGGCGTCGCCGGCCGGCGTCCGTCGGACCGAGAGCAGCGCTCCGTCGGCCATCAGGTGGTGGGGCGCGGCCGCGGTCACGGTCGTCCGGACGACGTCACCGGGCCGGAGGTCGTGATCGGTGCCGGACGGCTGGGACCCGGCGAAGTGGACGAGCCGGTTGTCCCGTGCCCGGCCGGACCGTCGCGCGGTTGCGCCGTCCTTGCGCCCACCCGACTCGCCGACCAGCAGCTCGACCTCCGCGCCGACGAGAGCACGGTTCTCGGCCCAGGCGATGTCGTCCACGAGCGCGGCGAGCCTGCCGTAGCGCTCGGTGACCACCGCGGCCGGAACCTGGTCCGGCATCGTCGCCGCCGGGGTGCCGGGGCGCGGGGAGTACTGGAAGGTGAAGGCGCTGGCGAACCGTGCCTGCCGCACGACGTCGAGGGTCTCGGCGAAGTCCTCCTCGGTCTCGCCGGGGAAGCCGACGATGATGTCGGTGGTCACCGCGGCGTGCGGCAGCCGCTGCCGGACGTCGTCGATGATCCGCAGGTAACGCTCGCGGCGGTAGCTGCGGCGCATCGCCTTCAGCACCCGGGAAGAACCGGACTGCAGCGGCATGTGCAGGCTCGGCATGACGTTCGGCGTCTCGGCCATCGCATCCAGCACGTCGGTGGTGAACGACGCGGGATGGGGACTGGTGAACCGGACGCGTTCGAGGCCGTCCACCTCGCCACAGGCCCGGAGCAGCTTGGCGAACGCGGCCCGGTCGCCGAACTCGATCCCGTAGCTGTTGACGTTCTGTCCGAGCAGCGTGACCTCGACCACACCCTCGGCGACGAGAGCACGGATCTCGGCCAGGACGTCGCCGGGCCGACGGTCCTTCTCGCTGCCGCGCAGACTGGGGACGATGCAGAACGTGCAGCTGTTGGTGCACCCGACGCTGATCGACACCCAGGCGGTCGAACTGGACTCGCGTCGGGTCGGCAGGGTCGAGGGGAAGGATTCGAGCTCGTCGAGGATCTCCACCTGCGCCTGCTCGCGGACCCGCGAACGGTCCAGCAGCGCCGGCAACGAGCCGAGGTTGTTGGTGCCGAGCACGACGTCGACCCACGGGGCCCGCCGGATGATCTCGGTCCGGTCCTTCTGCGCCAGGCACCCACCGACCGCGATCTGCATCCCGGGCCGCTCGGCCTTGACCGAGGCCAGGTGGCCGAGGTTCCCGTACAGGCGGTTGTCGGCGTTCTCCCGCACCGCGCAGGTGTTGAGGACCACCACGTCGGCCGTGGCACCCGGCTCGGCCACGGCGTACCCGCCGTCGAGCATGACGCCGGCGAGGCGCTCGGAGTCGTGCACGTTCATCTGGCAGCCGTAGGTGCGCACCTCGAACGTCCGCGGCGATTCGGCGGTACCCGGTGCGTGCGCCGGGTCGGCCAGGGTGGACATCGTCGACCTCCGGATGCATCGGGGCCCGGCTCGCGCGGGCGCTCAGTGCCCGGCTGGCCCGGGCGCGCCGACCAGGGTAGGCCGGGCCCCGGGCCCCGGGCCCCGGCCGCGTGCCCGGCCGACGGCGCGCCACCAGGCCCGACGGGGCTTCACCAGGCCCGGCGGTACTGCTCCGGGACGGCGAGGCGGTCGGTGTCCCCGAGCGCGGCAGCGGCGCGGCGCGGCCAGTAGGGGTCGCGGAGCATCTCCCGGCCGAGGATGATCAGGTCGGCCTGCCCGGACCGCAGCACGAACTCGGCGAGCTCCGGGGTGTCGATCATCCCGACGGCACCGGTCGCCACGCCGGCCTCGGCGCGGATGCGCGCGGCGAGCGGGGTCTGGTACCCGGGGAAGACCTCTGGTGCCTGCGCGGTGATGCCGCCGGAGCTTGCGTCGACCAGGTCGACGCCGGCCTTGCCGAGCAGGCGGGCGGTGGCCACGGAGTCCTCGATGCGATTGGCTCCGGCGGCGTACTCGTCGGCGGACAGGCGGGTGAACAGCGGGCCGTCCCAGACGGCGCGGACCGCATCGACGACGTCGAGCAGGACGCGGGCGCGTCGGCGCTCGTCCCCGCCGAACTCGTCCTCGCGGGTGTTGGTCAACGGGGACAGGAACTGGTTGAGCAGGTAGCCGTGCGCACCGTGCAGTTCCACCACGTCGAAGCCGGCGGCCCGGGCCCTGCCCGCGGCGGCGGCGAACGCCGCGACGACCTCGGCGATGCCGTCCGCCGTCAGGGCGGTCGGCCTCGGGTGCCCGAGCAGCGGGGCGTCGGTGGGGGCGACGGCACCCTCCGGCACGTCGGCCTTCGCGCCGGCGTGGCCGAGCTGGATCCCCGCGGCGGCGCCGGCGGCGTGGATCATCCGGACGATGTCGGCCAGCCCGTCGACGTGGCCGTCGTCCCAGATGCCCAGGTCGGCGGTGCTGATGCGGCCCTGGCTGGTGACGGCGGTCGCCTCGGTGAACACCAACCCGGCGCCGCCGACCGCACGGCTGGGCAGGTGGACCCGGTGCCAATCGGTCACCGACCCGTCCACCGGGGAGGAGTACATGCACATCGGGGACACAACGATGCGGTTTCGCAGCGTCACACCGCGGACGTCGAAGGGATCGAAGAGCAGGCTCATGGCCGCTGCAACGCGGACCGGCGACCGATGGCTTCCCGCCGACCTGCGCCCGGGTGACCACCGGGGCGCGCACGGTCGGTCGGTGACCGATCAGCGGGCGATCTCGGTGGCCCGGCTCTCCCTGACGACGGTGACCCTGATCTGACCCGGGTAGGTGAGCTCGTCCTCGACCTGTTTGACGATCTCGCGGGCCAGCACCTGCGCTGCCAGGTCGTCGACGAGGTCCGGCACCACCATCACCTTGACCTCACGCCCGGCCTGCATCGCGAACACCTTGTCCACCCCCGGATGGGCCAGCCCGATCTCCTCCAGTCGGGTCAGTCGGGTGACGTAGGCCTCCAGCGACTCCCGCCGTGCCCCGGGGCGCCCGCCGGAGATCGCGTCCGCTGCCTGGGTCAGCAGCGCCTCGACGGTGCGCGGCTCGACCTCGTTGTGGTGGGCCTCGATGGCGTGCACGACCTCCAGGTGCTCACCATGGCGCCGCGCCAGCTCGGCCCCGACCATCGCGTGGCTGCCTTGGGCCTCGTGGGTGAGCGCCTTGCCGATGTCGTGCAGGAAGGCGCACCGCCGCAACAGTGCGGTGTCCAGTCCCAGCTCGGCGGCCATGACCCCGGCCAGATGGGCGGCCTCGACACTGTGCAGCAATACGTTCTGGCCGTAGCTGGTCCGGAATCTCAGCCGGCCGACCACCTCCACGAGGGCCGGGTGCAGGTCGGTGATGCCGACGTCGGCCAGCGCGTCGTCCGCCGCCCGCCGGCAGAGCGCGGCGATCTCGCGCTGGGCGGACGCGTAGGCCTCCTCGATCCGGTGCGGGTGGATGCGGCCGTCGGCGACCAGGGCGTTCAGCGTCACCCGGGCGACCTCGCGGCGCACCGGGTCGAAGCAGGACAGCACGACCGTGTCGGGCGTGTCGTCGATGATGACATTCACGCCCGTGACCTGCTCGAACGTGCGGATGTTGCGGCCCTCGCGACCGATGATCCGCCCCTTCATCTCCTCGGCGGGAAGCGAGACGGTGGACACCACCGATTCTGCTGTCTGCTCCGAGGCGACCCGCTGGATTGCGGACGTGACGACCATCCGGGCGGTGCGGTCCGCGGATCGGCGGGCGGCGGCCTCGATGTCGCGGGCGAGGATGGCGGCTGCTCGTCTGCTGTCCGCCTCCGCGGCGGTCAGGACCTCCCGGCGCGCCGCGTCGGCGGTCAGCCCGGCGATGCGTTCCAGCTCCGAGGTGTGTTCCGCCGTCGCCGCCAGCAGCGCTCGCTCCCGCTCGGCGAGGTCGTCCTGGTGTGCCTCGACGACGGCGACCCGAGCCGTGAGCCGCGCCACGTCGCCGTCGAGGCGCGCCTGCTCCCCGTCGAGGCGCGTCTGCTCCCCGTCGAGGCGCGAGCGTTCCCCGTCGAGCCGGGACTCGCGACGTTGAGCCTCGTCTGCACGTTGCGCCTCTTGCTCGCCGGCCGAACGCTGCCGCGCGTCGAGGTCCGCCTGCAGGGTGTCCAGCCGGGTCCGGGTTGCGGCCAGCTGTTGACGCGCGGAGCTCAGTTCCGCGGCAGCCGATTCGGCGGCCTCCCGCATTCTGGCCGCGTCGATCTCGGTCGTCTCCCGCGTCCGGGCACTCTCGGTCTCTGCTGACCGGATCAGGTCCGCGGCATCCGAACGCGCCTGCCCCAAGGCGGCGCCGGCAGCAGCGTGTTCGCGTTCGGCCGCCTGCAGTTCCTCGGTGGCCCGCGACCGCTCCCGGGTGAGCTCGGCCAGCTCGGCGTCCGCCGATGCCGAGCCCTCGAACCGGTCCCGGGCCACTGGCGACTGCGGGCGTCGAACGGCACGGAGGACGGCGAGCAACACGGTCCCCACGAGGCCGGCGAGCAGAACGAGCGCGGCCACGAGGACAACCGCCACACGGGTGGTCATCGGGTACTCCAGCCGTCGCCGACCCGATCGGCGGCTGCCGGTCGGAAACCGCACGGCATCCGGACCGACCACACCCCTGGTCCGTCCGCGCCCAGTGGTCGGACACGGCGACCGAGCAGGTCCGGCTCCGCCGACGTCGTGGCGGATCGTGCCCGCGGACGACGTCGAGGACGGCAGACGCCGTCCCACTGCGACTACGTCGATCGGGTTCGCGGGCGAGCGGAAACGGACCGTGAATGCGAGGACCGTACATATCGAGGTGCGGGTGACCGATCGGTCGCCCCGGGCTTCGGATGACAAGCAGGTGAACGGGCCGAGTATAGAGACCGACATCACCCGGGTCAAGGCGGGTCGGCTCACCGTGGCGTGGACGGCCCGTTTCCCGCATTCGATGTCCGGCAGCTGCAGGTCAGACCCTGTTCGCCGCGGCAGGTCAGCCAGTACCCTCGTCGCCCGCGCTGGCACGGCCCCCGACGTCATCGGGCTCGTCGCTGCCATCGGTATGGTCGCCGGCCGGCCGGCCGGACTGGTCCAGTGCCGCACGGACTGCCCGGAAGGACAACGCGCCGTCGTAGCCACGTCGGGACAGCTGGCCGACGATCCGCCGGGTCAGCACCTCCTGGGCCAGTCCGCTGGAGCGCGCGACTCGCTCCCTCGCCAGCTGGAAGGCCGCGTGCTCCTCCGCCGCCGGGTCGATGCCGCCGACCGCCGACGCGGCCACCGCGTCGGCAACGCCGTGGCGACGCAATTCAGCCGTGAGCACCCGGCCGGCGAGCCGCCGGGTCCGCTGCCGCGACTCGACCCAGGAGATGGCAAACCTCGTGTCGTCCACCAGTCCGACTTCGCCGAGCCGGTCGAGCACGGCCTCGACGACGGTCTCCGGGGTTGCCCGGGCACGGAGGGCATCCGCAAGTTCGGCGCGGGTCCGGTCGCGTGTTTCGAGCTTCCGGAGCGCGATCTCCCGCGCGACCCGATACGCACGTTCCGGGTCGTCAGGTTCCCCGGCCCCGCCGGTGCTACCCGGCCCGCCGGTGCTACCCGGCCCGCCGGTGCTACCCGGCCCGCCGGGATCACCGGGCCTGTGAGAACCACGGCGCCCCGCCGAGTCGCTCACCGTCGCCGGGCCCTCCCGACCCAGCCCAGCCAGGCCCTTCCGACCGAGCCCAGCCTGGTCGGCCTGATGGCGATGTCCGGCCGACCCGGCACGCGGGCGTTGCGCCACCTCAGAACTCCAGATCGGTCCCGGGTGCGGCCGCCCCGGCCGGCACGTCGACCCGCGGACCGACGCCGAGCTTCTCCTTGATCCGCTTTTCCACCTCGTCGGCCAGGTCGGGGTTGTCCCGCAGAAATCCTCGGGCATTCTCCTTGCCCTGACCCAGTTGATCGCCGTCGTAGGTGTACCAGGACCCGGACTTGCGCACGAACCCGTGTTCCACACCCATGTCGATCAGACCACCCTCGCGGGAGATCCCCTCGCCATAGAGCACGTCGAACTCTGCCTGCTTGAACGGCGGCGCCATCTTGTTCTTGACGACCTTGACCCGCGTCCGGCTGCCGACCGCGTCGGGACCGTCCTTGAGGGTTTCGATCCGGCGGACGTCAAGCCGCACGGAGGCGTAGAACTTCAGTGCCTTTCCCCCGGTCGTGGTCTCTGGCGAGCCGAACATCACGCCGATCTTCTCCCGCAGCTGGTTGATGAAGATCACAGTGGTGTTCGACCCACTGATCGCGCCGGTCATCTTCCGCAGCGCCTGGCTCATCAGCCGGGCCTGCAGACCGACATGGCTGTCACCCATCTCACCCTCGATCTCCGCGCGCGGGACCAGGGCTGCTACCGAGTCGATGACCAGGATGTCCAGCGCGCCGGACCGGATGAGCATGTCCGCGATCTCCAGTGCCTGCTCACCGGTGTCGGGCTGGGACACCAGCAGCGCGTCGGTGTCGACTCCCAGCTTCGCGGCGTATCCCGGGTCCATCGCATGTTCGGCGTCTATGAACGCCGCGATCCCGCCGGCACGCTGTGCGCTGGCGACCGCGTGCAGCGCGAGCGTCGTCTTACCGCTCGACTCCGGACCGTAGATCTCGACGACCCGACCGCGCGGGAGACCGCCGATACCGAGTGCGACGTCGAGGGCGATCGACCCGGTCGGAATCACCTCGACGGGCGCCCGACCCTCCTCGCCCAGGCGCATGACCGACCCTTTGCCGAACTGTCGTTCGATCTGGGTCAGGGCCGTGCCGAGGGCCTTTTCACGGTCAGCAGTCATGGCAGTTGTCCGTCCTGCATCGGCGGGCGTTGCCCGCGTTGGTGGGTGGACTCGGACGTTAGGCACGCGCTCCGACAGGACCGTCCGGCCGCCACGAGATGTGGAGCACGGCCACCGCCGGTGGCCGTCGGGCGGGATCCGGACCGGCTGTGGACGAACGTGACGTGCTGTCTGGACCAGACAGTAGACCGAACGGGTGTTCGAAACCCCTATGACACGCCAGCTGTCGCGCGCGGCGCCGAGCAGGTTGTCGTCAGCGCTCGCGGTCGGGCAGCTGCAACGTTGTGTGCACCGCCCGCCACACGGACTTCGGGTCCTCCCCGTCCGCCAGCGCCTGCCGGACGGTCCGTCCGCCGAGGTCCCCGATGGCGAAGTCACTGGCCCAGGACTCGGCGAAGGTCCGCCCGAGCTGCCGCTCCAGCCGCACCCAGAACTCACTGACCCGCATCCGGTGAGTATCGGCCGCCCCGGCCAGGACGTCCGCCGGCGGTGGTCGCGCCACGCAACCGGCCACTCGGCGGGGGAACCACCGGCCGCTGCCGCTCATCGAACGGGACGACAACGAGACCACGCCCGACCGGGCGCCGTCCGACGACACCGCCACCGGGGAGCGCATGCCTACCTCACCGACCCAGCCCGGCAGGGACGGCCGCGTCGTGACGAACAGGTCGACGCGGTGCCTCCGTCGGGCGCTCCCGGCCACCGTCGTGGCCGTCGTGGCCGGGGTCCTGGCCGCGGCGTGCGGGAGCGCGGCCAACAGCCCTGCCGTTACCGACTCCGGCACCGGGCCCACCGCCGCCAGGACCCTGGAACAGGGCAGCGGGCAGGTCACCTCGGGGCCGCCGGAACCGACGCGCCCCGCCCCGACCGCTGCCTCGACCCCGACCCCGACCCCGACCCCGACCCCGACCTCGACCTCGACCTCGACGAGAGCCGAGTCGGCCCCGTCGACCGCGACCGCCACCGTGGTGGCGACTGCCACCCCCGGCGCGATCTCGACCGCGAACACCACCTCGACCGGGAACGCCACCTCCACTGCGACTGCTACCTCCACCGACGGCTCGCCGGCGCCGGGCAGGGGCGCACGCCTTCCCGCCGACTTCGCGCCGACCTCGTTCTCCGCCACCTCGACCGACCGCTGGTTCGTCCTCGGCACCGATGGGCGCAACCGGGTCCGACTGCTCACCACCGCCGACGGTGGGTCCTCGTGGGGCGCGGTCGTGCTCCCTGACGCGGCTCGCGGGCCGGTCGGCGGCCAGGACAGGCCGGCCGTCGCGTTCTCCGACTCCACCCACGGGCTCGTCGCCGCCGGCGGCGGCTTCTGGGCGACCGCGGACGGCGGCCGCACGTGGCGTACCGGCGGGCCGGCCAACGCAGAGGTCCTCGAGGTCGCCGCCGGGCCGGGCGCCGGCTACGTCCTGCTGCACACGGCCGCTGGCGGCTACTTCCTCGGCCGGGCGGACGCCGGTGCGGTCGATCTGCGGCAGGCGCTGGGCGGAAACCGGTTCACCGATACGGTCCCGCACCTGGCGACCAGCGGAGCAACGGTCGCCGTCGTCTCCGGCGACCGGACGCTGCGCTCGACCGACGGTGGCCGGACCTTCGACAGCGTCCGCGGACCATGTGCCGCGGACCTCGGCGGGCGGGTGTCCGCGGCCGGCGCCACCGTGCTCGCATGGTGCGTGACCGGAAGCCAGGGCCAGGGGTTCGTCTCGACCGACCGTGGTGCGACTTTCACCGGAACCGATGCGACCGGGAGCAACAGCGTGGTCGCCGCGCCGACCGGGTCCGGAGCCGGGTTCGTGTACGGCGGACCGACCGGTCTGCGGGTGACCGGAGGCAGCGGAACGGGCACGGCGGCCCGCGGCGGGATCAGCACCGTGCTGTGGGTCGGCTTCAGCACGCCGCGGCGGGGCTTCGCGATCGCCGCCGGGGATGCGTCAGGGGGCACTGGGACCGACGGGCTGTGGCGGTCGGTGGACGGTGGACGGACGTGGGCACCGGTCGGGGCCGGCGCAGGACGTTAGGCGACCGCCGGCGGGCCTTAGCGGCCGCCGACCACCGACGGTCGGGCGGCGTTCTGTCGGTGGCGGCCGCGAGGATGGGGCGATGACAGCGAGGGGCGGCACCGCCGCGGGCGCGCGGCACGCCAGCGGAGCGGCTGAGCCGGACCTGGCGGGCTCGCTGGCGGCGTTCTCCGCCCCGACCCAGGCCTGGTTCACCGGCGCATTCGACGCGCCGACCCCAGCGCAGGCCGGCGCCTGGGAGTTCATCGCCGCCGGCAGGGACGGGCTGGTGGTCGCCCCGACCGGTTCGGGCAAGACGCTGGCCGCGTTCCTGTGGGCACTGGACCGAGTGGCGACGGACCCGCCCCCGGAGGACAAACTGCACCGCTGCCGCGTGCTGTACGTCTCCCCACTCAAGGCCCTGGCGGTGGACGTCGAACGGAACCTGCGGGCACCGCTCGCCGGCATCCGCCAGGCCGCGACGCGGCTCGGCCTGCCCGTACCGGAGGTCACTGTCGGGCTGCGGTCCGGCGACACGCCCGCGGAGCAGCGTCGACGGTTCGCGACAGCGCCACCGGACGTGCTGATCACGACTCCTGAGTCGCTGTTCCTCATCCTCACCTCGAAAGCCCGGGAGTCGCTGCGAGGCGTGCGGACGGTGATCGTCGACGAGATCCACGCGGTTGCCGGGACCAAGCGCGGGGCTCACCTGTCGCTGTCGCTGGAACGGCTGGACGCCCTGCTCCCGCAGCCGGCGCAGCGGATCGGGCTGTCGGCCACGGTGCGCCCGCCGGAGCAGGTCGCGCAGTTCCTGTGCGGCACCCGGCCCGTCACGCTGGTCCAGCCACCCTCGACCAAGCGGTTCGATCTGCAGGTCGTGGTCCCGGTGGAGGACATGGCGGCCCTCGGTGAGCAGACCGGTGAGTTCGCCGGCTCCGCCGCCGGTGACGGTCAGCGCGCGTCCATCTGGCCGGCGGTCGAGGAACGGATCGTCGACCTGGTCACGGCGCACCGCTCGACGATCGTGTTCGCCAACTCTCGGCGGCTGGCCGAGCGACTGACCGGCCGGCTCAACGAGATCGCGCACGAACGGGCGACCGGGCAGAGCCTGGAACCGGACCTGACCGCCGCGGCGACGACGGCCCAGTCCGGCTCCTCGGCCGGTGCCCCGCCGGAGCTCGCCCGGGCCCACCATGGCTCGGTCAGCCGGGAACAGCGCTCGGAGATCGAGACGGCCCTGAAGACCGGCCGGTTGCCCGCCGTGGTCGCCACGAGCTCCCTGGAGCTGGGCATCGACATGGGCGCGGTCGACCTCGTCGTCCAGGTCGAGTCGCCGCCTTCGGTCGCCAGTGGGCTGCAGCGGATCGGTCGGGCCGGGCACCAGGTCGGAGCCGTCAGCAGCGGTGTCGTGCTGCCCAAGTACCGGGGCGACCTGGTGCAGACGGCGGTGGTCGTCGAGCGGATGGCGGCCGGGCTCATCGAGCAGTTCACCGTGCCGCGCAACACTCTGGACGTCCTGGCCCAACAGATCGTGGCGATGACCGCGATGGAGGACTGGCCGGTGGACGATCTGCTGGCCCTCGTCCGGCGGGCGACGCCGTTCTCGACGCTTCCCCAGTCCGCCTTCGACGGGGTGCTGGACATGCTGTCCGGCCGGTACCCGTCCGAGGACTTCGCCGAACTGAGGCCCCGCCTGGTCTGGGACCGCGTCGCCGGTTCGGTGTCCGCCCGGCCCGGTGCACAGCGGCTCGCCGTCACCAGCGGCGGCACGATTCCGGACCGCGGACTGTTCGGGGTCTTCCTCGTCGGCGAGAAGGCGTCCCGCGTCGGCGAGCTGGACGAGGAGATGGTCTACGAGTCCCGGGTCGGCGACGTCTTCACGCTGGGCACGTCGTCGTGGCGGATCGAGGACATCACCCACGACCGCGTCCTGGTCTCCCCCGCGCCCGGCCAGCCCGGCCGGCTGCCCTACTGGCACGGCGACTCCCTCGGCAGGCCGGTGGAGCTCGGTGCGGCGATCGGCACGTTCGTCCGCGAGACCGGTGCCCTCGTGAACGACGACCCGGCCGCCGCGGCTCAGCGGTGCCGGCAAGCCGGGCTGGACGAGAACGCGACGGCCAACCTCGTCGCCTACCTCGCCGAGCAGCGAGCGGCGACCGGTCACCTGCCCGACGACCGGACGATCGTCGTCGAGCGGTTCCGGGACGAGCTCGGCGACTGGCGGCTGGTTGTCCACTCACCGTTCGGCGCCCCCGTGCACGCGCCCTGGGCCCTGGCCGTCGGCACCCGGCTGCGGGAGCACTACGGCGTCGACGTGCAGGCCATGCACTCCGACGACGGGATGGTCTTCCGACTGCCGGACACCGAGGCCGAGCCGCCCGGCGCGGAGATCATCGCGCTCGCCGCCGAGGAGGTCGAGCAGATCGTCACCGCCGAGGTCGGCGGCTCGGCGCTGTTCGCGTCCCGCTTCCGGGAATGCGCCGCTCGTGCTCTGCTGCTGCCCCGCCGCGACCCGGGTCGCCGTAGCCCGCTGTGGCAGCAGCGGCAGCGCTCCGCCCAGCTGTTGGAGGTGGCGAGCCGGTTCGGCAGCTTCCCGATCGTCCTGGAAGCGATCCGGGAGTGCCTGCAGGACGTCTACGACCTTCCGGCACTGACCGGTCTGCTCCGCGACGTGGCCGCCCGCCGGGTCCGGATCGTCGACGTGGAGACGCCCCAGCCGTCGCCGTTCGCACGGTCGCTGCTGTTCGGCTACGTCGCCGCGTTCATGTACGAGGGGGATGCGCCGCTGGCCGAGCGCAGGGCCGCCGCGCTGAGCCTCGACTCCTCCCTGCTGGCGGAACTGCTCGGGCAGGCGGAGCTGCGTGAACTGCTCGATGCGGGCGTGGTGGTGACCGCCCAGTCGGAGCTGCAGCGGGTTGCCGAGGACCGTCGTGTCCGGGACGCCGAGGGCATCGCGGACCTGGTCCGCCGGCTCGGCCCGCTGTCGGTGGGCGAGATCGCCGCCCGCAGCGTCGACCAGGACGTCGACACCGCCCTGGACCGGGTGACCGACCTGTCCGCCGCCCGCCGGGTCATCACGGTCCGGATCGGCGGCGTCGAGCGGGTGGCCGCAGTCGAGGACGCCGGTCGGTTGCGCGACGCCCTCGGTGTGCCGCTGCCGGTCGGGGTCCCCGAGGTCTTCACCGAGCCCGTCGAGGACCCGGTCGCGGACCTGGTGATGCGGTACGCCCGGGTGAACGTGCCGTTCACCGCCGCCGCGGTGGCCGCCCGCTACGGACTCGGCGTCGCGGTCGTGGAGCAGACGCTGCGGCGCCTGGCGACCCGGGGGCGGGTGGCGACCGGCGACTTCCTGCCGACAGAGGCCGTCGACGGGCTCCGTGCGCTCGCCGCGGAGGCGGCGGGGACAGCCGTCGGACGTCCGGACCACGGCGCGGACCCGCTCGCGGGCGCAGGTCAGGGTCGGGAGTGGTGCGAGGCCGACGTCCTGCGGCTGCTCCGGCGCCGGTCACTGGCCGTCCTGCGCAAGGAGATCGAGCCGGTCGAGCAGCCGGCGCTCGGCCGTTTCCTGCCCGCCTGGCAACACGTGCGGTCACCGCTGAGCGGCGCCGACGGGCTGCTGCGCGTGGTCGAGCAGTTGGCCGGCGTAGCGCTGCCGGCGTCCGCGCTGGAGACGCTGGTGCTGCCCAGCCGGGTCCGCGGCTACGCCCCCGGTCTGCTCGACGAGCTCACCGCCAGCGGTGAGGTCGTGTGGGCCGGCCAAGGGTCGCTGCCCGGTTCCGACGGATGGGTTTCGTTGCACGTCGCCGACACCGCGCACCTGACGTTGCCCGAACCCGATCCGGTGGCGGACCTGACGCCGCTGGCCCGGGCCGTGCTCGACGCGCTCGCCGGCGGCGGCGCTTACTTCTTCCGCCAGCTCGCGAGTGCTGTCGCCGCCGGCGGGGACAGCCCGGACGACAAGGCACTGACCGGCGCGGTCTGGGACCTGGTCTGGACCGGGCACCTGACCAACGACACCCTCGCGCCGTTGCGAGCGCTGGTGGGCGGGCGCCGGGCAGCCGCGGGTGCGGGTTCGCGGCGTCCTCCGCGGCGGACGCGCTACGGACGGCCCGGCGTCCGCTTGCCCTCGCGGGCGACCCCGCCGGACGTCGGCGGCAGGTGGGCGTTGACCGGGGAGGTCGACACCGACCCGACCCGGCGGCTGCATGCGCTGGCCGAGTCGTTGCTCGATCGCCACGGTGTGGTGACTCGCGGCTCGGTGCAGGCCGAACGGGTACCCGGCGGTTTCGCCGCGGTCTACCGGGTGCTGGCCGCGTTCGAGGAGTCCGGCCGCTGCCGACGCGGGTACTTCGTCACCGGGCTCGGCGCCGCACAGTTCGGCGCCACCGGTGCCGTCGACCGACTGCGCGCCGCGGATTCCGATGCCACCGGGCCGCGGGCCACCGGGCCGCGGGCCACCGGGCCGCTGACCACCGGGCCGCTGACCACCGAGGGGGCGGCCGGTTCTCCGACGGCGCCCTGGCTGTCCCCCGCCGACGCCCGCCACAGCGGGGCCCACCGCGGGCCGGACACCGGGCAGGTCGGGCGGCCGCGACCGTCCGAGCCGGCGCGGGCGGTCGTGCTGGCCGCGACCGATCCGGCGAACCCGTTCGGCGCGGCACTGGACTGGCCGCAGCGCGAACACCCGGGCGGTCATCGTCCCGGGCGCAAGGCAGGGGCGGTGGTGGTGCTGGTGGACGGCGAGCTCGCGCTCTACGTCGAGCGGGGTGGAAAGACACTGCTCAGCTGGTCCGACGACGCCGGCAGGCTCGGACCGGCCGCCGACGCCCTCGCGCTCGCGGTGCGCGACGGCGCCCTGGGCCGGTTGACGGTCGAGAAGGCCGACGGCGAGCACGTGTTGACCTCCGCCCTCGGTCAGGTGTTGGAGCACGCCGGGTTCCGGGCCACCCCTCGCGGGCTGCGGTTGCGGTCGTGACCGGCATGGCCGGCATAGCCGCGGACCCGTCGCCGAGGGCAGCCCGGCCGGGAGGGACCTGTGCCCGAGGGTGACACCGTCTGGCTGGCCGGGCGGAACCTGAACAGCGCGTTGGGCGGGCAGGTGCTCACCACGGCCGACCTGCGGGTCCCCCGTTATGCCACCGCCGACCTCGCCGGCCGGGTTGTGCACGAGGTGGTCTCGGTCGGCAAGCACCTGCTGTTCCGATTCTCCGGCGGCCTCACCCTGCACACCCACTTCCGAATGGACGGAACCTGGCACCTGTACCGCCCGGGCGACCGGTGGCACGGGGGCCCGGCCTGGCAGATCCGGGCCGTGCTCGGCACGGCCGGCTACGACGCGGTCGGTTACCGGCTGCCCGTCGTGGACCTGGTGCCGACCTCGGCAGAGGCCCAGCTCGTCGGCCATCTGGGACCGGACGTACTGGGCGCCGGCTGGAGCCCCGCCCAGGCGAGCGCCAACCTCGTCGCGCAGGGCGAGCGGGCGATCGGTGCGGCGTTGCTGGACCAGACGGTGCTGGCCGGGCTCGGCAACCTGTATCGGACCGAGGTGTGCTTCCTCGCGGGAATCACCCCATGGACGCCGACGTCATCGGTCGCCGACCTTGCCCGGGTGGTCGATCTGAGCCACCGACTGCTGAACCTCAACAAGGACCGGGCGCTGCAGGTGAGCACCGGTGACACCCGGCGTGGCCGGTGGCACTTCGTCTTCGAACAGAAGCGCTGCCTCCGCTGCGGCGGCCCGGTGTCCACGAATCTGCAGGACACCGACGGCCGCCTCGTCGACCCGACCGCGGGCACCGGCCGACAGCGGCTCACCTACTGGTGCGCGCACTGCCAGGCCGGCCCGTCCCCGGCGAGCCGGAGCAGTCGTGAGCTGCTCGGGCCGCGGACCGTAGGGCGCACTCGCTACACCCCGTGAGCGGTGCCCACCGGGCGAGCCGGACCGGACCGCCGAGACGCCGAAGGCCCGGTCGCATCGCGACCGGGCCTTCGGGGGGGTACATCCGTCGGCTGGACTCAGGCGTCCATCGCCTGGAACCACCAGGACTGCTCCTGGATCTTCTCGGCTGCCGCGATCAACTGGTCCTGCGACACCGGGTCGCTGTCCCCGGTCTTGTCGATCCGGCGCTGAAGTCGCTCGGAGACTCCCTGCAGGACACCGGACATCTCGTGAACCACCGCGCCGTCCCGGGCGAAGCCGGTCGCCGGGGGCTCGATCTTCGTCTCGCGGGCGATGGTCGCGGCTCGGCCGTCGATGGTGTAGCCGATCGTGACGGCTCGCTCGGCCAGGATGTCGGTGTACTTGCGAGCAAGGTCCACCACCGTGTCCAACTGCAGGTGGACGTCGCGGAACCGCGGTCCCTGGACGTGCCAGTGCAGCTGCTTGGCGGTGAGCGACAGGTCGATCATGTCGACGACGCTGGCTTGCAGAGCCTCACCGGTCTCCTTGCGGCCGACGTCGGTCAATGGGCCCTTGATATCCGTCATACGGTGCCTCTCCGGTCGTCGGGCGCTGGAGTCGAACCGGGCAGGCACACCCTCGACCAGCCCGTCGTGCACGAGATTGGCCCGTCGTGCACGGGATGGGGACGTCCCGTCGATGCTATTGCGCCCGCTCCACGCCAGCCCGCTGACGGCGAGCGCCGTCGGCTACACCCGGCCACGCCGTGCAGGGGAGGACGATCAGGCCGCGGCACCGGTGAGCCGGGCATCGACCCGCGGACCGTCCGGCGCGATGCGCACCCGCGGCGGGACGACCAGCCGGCCGCCGATCCGGCGGCTGAGGACCGGGGTGGGCGCAGGACGCGCGGACATCGATGCGGCCGTCTCCGCCAGGGTGATCTCGTCGCTGGCCTCGCGCAGCGCGGTGGACAGCGGGACGTCGAGCGCCGCGCAGATCGATGCGAGCAACTCGCTCGACGGTTCCTTCTGGCCGCGTTCGACCTCTGACAGGTAGCCCAGGCTGACGCGCGCGGCGTCGGACACATCGCGCAGGGTCCGGTGCTGGGAGGTCCGGTGCCGGCGCAGAACCTCACCGAGCGTCCGCCGCAACAGGATCATCCGCACCCTCCCCTTCGTCCCCGCGCAGTCCTCGCCGCCGTCTCGGCGGTCTGTCGAGAGTAACGGCAGGCCACGCTCACCGACCGGAGTCCCCACCCCAGGCCCGGTCAGGCGCGGCGACCACTGCCGTCACCGATCGAGTGAACAGCTCGAGCACGGCATCGACCGTCGCGCTCCGGACCGCCGCCCGATCACCGTCCAACTGCAGGACGGCGGACGCTGTTCCCGCCGGCCACGTGACCGCGACGTGCACCTCACCTGCCGGGTGGCAGCCCTGCGGGCCGGGTCCGGCGACCCCGGTGGTGGCCATCCCGCAGTCAGCGGCCAGCCGGCCACGCACGCCGTCGGCCATCGCCCGCGCCGTCTGGGCGGCAACGGCCCCCTCGGTCGCGAGCAGCTCGGTCGCGACGCCCAGCAGCGTGTGCTTGAGGTCGGTGGCGTATGCGGTCACGCCACCCCGGAAGACGGCCGACGAGCCGGGGACCGAGGTCAGGGCGGCTCCGAGGAGGCCGCCGGTGAGCGACTCGGCGACCGCGACGGTCCAGCCCGCGGTCATGAGGAGGTCGACGACCGCCGAGGCCGCTGCGGACTGGTCCGATGGGGGAGGCCGTCCGGCAGCGGCCAGCGCCGCGTCCGACGGTCCGGTCACCTAGAGCGGACGAGCCGCGCCGCCCGCGCCGCATAGTCCACGCCGGTAACGGACGACACCACCGCCGCCGCGACCAGCGTGACCAGTCCGGCCACCTTCACGGGGCCGTCGAGCGGGATCAGCAGCAGCGTGATCCCGACGGTGAGCAGCACCGTCTTGGCCTTGCCGCCCCGACTGGCGGGGATCACGGCGATCCGGGCCACCGCGGAGCGGATCGCCGTCACACCGACTTCACGGACGAGAACGGTCACGGTCAACCACCACCACAGGTCGCCGAGCACGGAAAGGCCGATCAGCGCCATCCCCGTCAGGACCTTGTCCGCGAGCGGGTCCGCGAACTTCCCGAGGTCGGTCACCAGCCCGTACCGGCGGGCCACCTGCCCGTCGACGCGGTCGGTGGCCGAGGCGAACACGAACACCCCGGTAGCGGCGATCCGCCAGCCGGTGGAGTGGCCGCCACCGGCGAACAGGACCAGCGCAAACGGCAGGACCAGCAGGAACCGCCCGAGAGTCAACATGTTCGCGGCGTTCAACCTGCTGACCGGCGCGGCGGGTGCGGTCGGTGGCCGGCCCGGCGCGGCCGTGGCGGTCCCAGGGTCGGCCATCGCGCAAGATTAGCGGCCGCTACCCACACCGGCCAGGACCGCCGGGACCGGCCGGCCGGCAGCGAACGGGGCTGCCATCAGGTCCACGCCGTCGTTGCCGGTCACTCGGACCTCGACCAGGTCCCCGACCCGGGCCCTCGGTACGCCGACCACGGTGGTGACCCCGTCGACCTCCGGGCCCTGGTGCTCCGCGCGGCCCTCGACAGTTCCGTCGGCTTCGACCCGCTCGACCAACACCCGCATCCGCTCGCCCAAGCGCTCCTCCGCGCGCTGCGCGACCAGTTCGTCCACCAGGGACGACACCGCCGCAACCCGGTCGTCGATCTCGGCCTGGCCGTGGTGGCCGTCCAGCGAGGCTGCCTCGGTGCCCTCCTCGTCGGAGTACCCGAAGACGCCCACGGCGTCCAACCGCGCGGCGGACAGGAAAGCCGTCAGCTCCGCGACGTCGGCCTCGGTCTCCCCGGGGAAGCCGACGATGACATTGCTGCGCACGCCGGCCGCGGGGCGGTGCCGGCGGATGCCGGCGAGCAGGTCGAGGAACGCGCCGCGGTCCCCGAACCGGCGCATCCGCCGCAGCAGAGGCCCGGACGCGTGCTGGAACGACAGGTCGAAGTAGGGCACCACGCCATCCGTGCCGCACAGCGCGTCGACCAGGGTGGGGCGCATCTCCGCCGGCTGCAGGTAGGAAACCCTGACCCGCTCGATCCCGTCGACCGCGGCCAGCCGGGGCAGCAGCCGCTCCAGCGAGCGCAGGTCGCCGAGGTCCTTGCCGTAGCTGGTCGTGTTCTCACTGACCAGGAACACCTCCCGCACGGCGTCCGCGGCCAGCCACTCGACCTCGGCCAGCACATCCTCGGCAACCCGGGACACGAACGCGCCGCGGAAGGCCGGGATTGCGCAGAAGGCGCACCGCCGGTCACAGCCGGACGCGAGCTTGACCGAGGCCAGCGGACCGCCGGTGAGCCGCCGCCGGACCGGGCGGGGGCCCGACGCTGGAGCCGCGCCGAGCGCGACGACGTCGCCGGCGATCCGCGCCTGTCCAACGCCGTGTCCGGGGATCGAGGCCGCGGCCGCGGCTCCGGCCCTGGCGACCGGGCTCAGGGGGAGCAACGCACGCCGGTCGCGGGGGACGTGGCTGTCCGGCCGCTCGCCGCCGACGATCCGGCGCAGGCGGTCGGCGAAGTCGGGGTAGGCGTCGAAGCCGAGGACCGCAGCGGCCTCCGGCAACGCCTGGGCGAGCTCGGTGCCGTAGCGCTCGGCCATGCAGCCGACAGCGACCACCGTCGCGTCCGGTCGGCCGGCGGCGCGGCCACCGCCCGCGACGTCGGCGGCGGCCAGGATCGTGTCGACCGAGTCCTTCTTCGCGGACTCGATGAACGTGCAGGTGTTGACGACCACCGTGTCCGCGTCGGCGGGGTCGGCGACGATGTCGAACCCGCCGTCGGCCAGCCGGCCGGCGAGCTCCTCGGAGTCCACCTCGTTGCGGGCACAGCCCAGGCTCACCATCGCCACGGTCAACCGGCCGGGCAGGGCAGCAGTCGACGAGCGGGCTGATGTCGACGGACGGGCTGTGGTCGACGGAGGAGCTGTGGTCGACGGGGAAGCGGACACGGGTCGCCAGCCTAGAAGCGTCCCGGCCCTGCCGTCGGCACCAGCCGGCCCTCCGCCGGCTCGACCGCGGCGGCCGGAGAAACTCAGCCGCCGCGGACGTCGGCGAGCACCGCCGGCAACTCGTCGGCGCCGACCAGCACCTCCCGGGCCTTGGAGCCCTCGCTGGGTCCGACGATGCCGCGCGTCTCCATCAGGTCCATCAGCCGACCGGCCTTGGCGAAGCCAACCCGCAGCTTGCGCTGCAGCATCGAGGTCGAGCCGAGCTGGGTACTGACGACCTGTTCGACCGCGGCGAGCAGCACATCCAGGTCGTCGCCGATCTCCGGGTCGACGTCGCGGCCCGGCGCCGGTGCAGCGCTGACGACGTCGTCGCGGTACTGCGCGTCACCCTGGGCCTTGCAGTGCGCCACGACGGCGCGAATCTCGTTCTCGGTAACCCAGGCGCCCTGGATCCGCATCGGTCGGTTGGCGCCCATCGGGAGAAACAGCCCGTCGCCCTGGCCAACCAGCTTCTCCGCGCCGGGCTGGTCCAGGATCACCCGGCTGTCGGTCACCGAGGACGTCGCGAACGCCAACCGGGACGGCACATTCGCCTTGATCAGCCCGGTCACCACGTCGACCGATGGCCGCTGGGTGGCCAGCACCAGGTGGATGCCCGCGGCGCGGGCGAGCTGGGTGATCCGGACGACGGACTCCTCGACATCGCGCGGGGCGACCATCATCAGGTCGGCCAGCTCGTCGACGACCACCAGCAGGTACGGATACGGGGAGAGCACCCGCTCACTACCGGGGAGCGGGTTCACCGCATGGGACCGAACAGCCTGGTTGAAGTCGTCGATGTGCCGGAACCCGAAAGCGGCCAGGTCGTTGTAGCGCTGGTCCATCTCCCGGACCACCCACTGCAGGGCCTCGGCCGCCTTGCGCGGATTGGTGATGATCGGTGTGACCAGGTGCGGGATGCCGGCGTAATTGGACAGCTCGACGCGCTTGGGGTCCACCAGGACCAGGCGGACCTGCTCGGGGGTGGCCCGGGTGAGCACGGAGGTGATCAGGCTGTTGATGCAGCTGGACTTGCCCGAGCCGGTGGCGCCCGCGATCAGCAGGTGCGGCATCTTCGCCAGGTTGGCCACGACGAAGCCGCCCTCGACGTCCTTGCCGAGCGCGATGACCATCGGATGCGGGTCCCGGGTGGACAACGGCGACCGCAGGACGTCCCCGACGCTGACCGTCTCCTTGTCCGTGTTGGGGATCTCGATGCCGATGGCCGACTTGCCGGGGATCGGCGAGAGGATCCGGACCTCGGCGCTGGCGACGGCGTAGGAGATGTTCTTGGCCAGGGCGGTGACCCGCTCGACCTTGATGCCCTGACCGAGCTCCACCTCGTACCGGGTGACGGTCGGTCCGCGGGTGTAGCCGGTGACGGCGGCGTCGATCGCGAACTGGGTGAGCACGTCCTGCAGCCGGTCCACGACGGCGTCGCTGGCCCGGCTGCGGGCCCGGTGCGGCGAGCCCTCCTCCAGCAGCGCCGCCCGGGGCAGGACGTAGGCCTGACCATGGCGACCCATCGCGGGCGCGCCGGCCGCCGGCTCGGCGGCCCCGGAGACCCCTGCCCCGGCCGCGGGCGCGGAGCCGGCCCCGGTACCCGCTGCCACGCCCGTTCCGACACCCGCTGTCGGGCTGCCGGCCATGGCCGTCGCGCCGGTGCGCCGCCCGACGAGCACGGTCGGTTCACCGTCGGTCCCGAACCCCTCGGCGACACCTAGGGAGCTGTGTCGCGGGTGCTCTCCCGCCGGATCGACGAAGGCCGGATCGGCGAAGATCGGGGCGCCCCGGTCGCCACCCGGGTCGGGGTCGCGTTGACGGCCACCGTCGCCACCCGGGTCGGGTGGCGGGTCGCCGCCGTGGTCGGGGTCCAGGTCGGTCCAGTGGTCGACACGTTCACCGCCGGGCTGGGTGCCGTCGGCCGGTCCGGCTGCGGTACCCGGCCGGTCGGCGACCAACGGTGAGTCGTAGGCGTCCTCCCCCGACCACCCGGACGAGGCGTCCCACTCGTCCTGCTCGACGCCGTCCGGTGGTGACCCCCGACGGGGGCGTCTCCGGGACTCACCGAGGCCGGTCCGGTCCCGCAGCGACGCCCAGCCCGCACCCAGGCGAGCCGGGACGGCGCGGACGGGCGTCGACGTGACGACGAGCACGCCGAACGCTGCGAGTAGCACGAGCAGCGGGACGCTGAGGACGACCCCGACGAGCTGGCTGAGGAAGGAGGACACGACGTAGCCCACCCCACCTCCGGCGGCGCGCATGCCGGCAGTGTCGGTTCCGGGCGCTGGGACGCCGCGTACTGCGGACACCGTGCCGAGCAGGCCGGCGGTGGTGGCCGTCCAGCCGAGCGCCAGCCGGGCCACCCGAGAGGTCTCCGGACGGCGGCGGAACAGCAGCACCGCCGCGACCCCGAGCGGAACGGGCAGGACGAATGCGCCCAGTCCCAGCACCGACCGGGCACCGACGTCGACCACCCGCAGCGCGCCGGTTCCGGCACCGCCGGACCAGGTGGCCACCGCCGTTACCAGGGCACATGCCAGCAACGCCAGGGCGGTCCCGTCGCGGCGGTGGTCCGCGGGCGCGTCGGCGGGAGCGCTGCCGACCCGCCGGACCGTCCAGCCGATTCCACGAGCTGTGGTCGTCCAGGCGCCCGCGACCAGTCGGGCCGCGGCGCGTACGACACGGCGGCCGACGGACGGTCCGGTCCGGCGGTCCGGGCGCCGACCGGCCGTCCGCCGGTCGGCCGGGCTGTGAGGGGCACGGCGGCCCGCCGCGGAGGCGCCGCGGCCCGCCGGGGAGGCGCCGCGACCGGCGACGGACCGCGTCGTCGTCCCTCGCCCGCGAGGGACCGGCTCATGGCCGACCCGGGCCCGCGCTGCGGTGGCACCGCCCGGGCGGTCGGGAGATCCCACGGCCCTAGCGCGGGTCGCCCGGTCCGTCGAACCTTCCTGACGGGAACCGCGATTCGCCCGCGCGGACCGGGCAGGGTGGTCCTCGTTGGGGCGGACGGCCCGGCTGGACCCTCCGGCGACGGACCGGACAGGTCGAGCTCCTGCCCGGTCGTCGGAAGGCCTGCGTCGGGGGGGCTCGTCGCCGCGCCGGCGGGCGGCTTCGCCGGCCGCAGTCCGGGCCGGGCGGGCACTCATCAGCCGTCCCCGCAGTCCACGGCTGGCCGCATTCCTGACCCGGTCACCCGGCGAAGACTACGGGAAACACCCCGTCAGCCTCAGCTGTCACACCAGTCACAGCCCGCGGACCGCGTGGGGTCAGGTGGTGACGACGACCGGGATGATGATCGGCCGGCGCCGGTGTGCATCGGCGACCCAGCGGCCGAGCACCCGGCGGATCGCCTGCTGCAAGGCGTACGGCTCGCGGTCTCCAGCTGCCATGGCGCGGGTGAGCGCGTCGGCCAGCTTGGGCTTGACGTCGTCGAACATGGCCGGGTTCTCGGCAAACCCGCGGGAGGACACATCCGGGCCGGAGACGATGATCCCGGCGACGGTGTCGACGACGGTGACCACGAGGACGAAACCCTCCTCGCCCAGGGTCACCCGGTCGCGCAGCGACTCCTCGTCGACCTCGCCGACCCCGCGGCCGTCGACGTAGAGGTACCCGCACGGCACCGCCCCGGCGATCCGCGCCTTCCCGTCGGTCAGGTCGACGCTGACACCGTTGCCGCCGATCAGGACCCGCTCGGGGTCAACGCCGGTCGACACGGCCAGCCCGGCATTGGCGGTCAGGTGCCGCAGCTCGCCGTGTACCGGCATGACCTGCTTCGCCCCGACCGTGTCGTGCACGATCAGCAGCTCACCGGCCCGGGCGTGCCCGGACACGTGGACGAACGCGTTGTCCCGATGCACGATCCGCGACCCGCACCCGACGATCCCGTTGATCACCCGCGACACGGCCACCTCGTTGCCCGGCACCGTCCCCGCCGCGAGGATGACGGTGTCGCTCGGCCCGAGCGTCACCTGGGCGTGGGAACCGCCGGCCATCCGGGCCAGCGCCGACAACGGTTCCCCCTGTGAGCCGGTGCAGATCACCAGCACGCGGTCCGGTGGAAGGTCGGCGACCGTGCGGATGTCGACGAGGGTGTTCGGCGGCACCGTGAGGTAGCCCAGCTCGCGGGCGATGGTCATCGTCCGCAGCATCGAGCGCCCGACGAACGCGACCTTGCGCTTGTGCGCTACCGCGGCGTCCACCAGCTGCTGCACGCGGTGGATGTGGGAGCTGAACGCGGCGGCGACGACTGTCCCGCGGGTCTCGGCAACCGCTCGACGCAGCGCCGGCCCGACATCGCGCTCGGACGCGGTGTGCCCGGAGACCTCGGCGTTGGTCGAGTCGATCATCAGCAGGTCGATGCCCGCTTCCCCGAGCCGGGCGAGGTGGCGCAGATCGGTGACGCGGCCGTCCAGCGGCGTGGGGTCGAGCTTGAAGTCCCCGGTGTGCAGGACACTGCCGGCACTGGTGTGGATCGCGACCGCGACGGCATCCGGGATCGAGTGGTTCACGGCCACGAACTCGCAGCGGAACGGCCCGAAGGTCTCGCTCGTGCGTTCGGCGATGGTGAGCTCCAGCGGCCGGATCCGGTGTTCGCGCAGCTTCGCCTCGGTCATCGCCAGGGTCAGCCGGGTGCCGACGATCGGCAGGTCCGGCCGTTCGCGCAGCAGGTAGGGCACGCCGCCGATGTGGTCCTCGTGGCCGTGCGTGAGGATCAGCGCCTCGACGTCGCCCAGCCGGTCCCGGATGAGCTCGAAGTCCGGCAGCACCAGGTCGACGCCGGGCTGGTGGTCCTCAGGGAACAGGACGCCGCAGTCGACGATCAGCAGCCGGCCGTCGAGCTCGAACACGGTCATGTTCCGGCCGACCTCGCCCAACCCGCCGAGCGGGGTGATGCGCAGCGTCCCCCGGCGAAGCGGCCGGGGCACCGGCAGCCGGGCCCGGGCTGACGGGCTGCCCGGGACGGTGATGTCGATCGCGTTCACGCGGCGGCCCCAGGCCGGGTGGAAACGGGCGTCGATGGCCCGGCACCCATCGGACCGGCGCCCAGCAGCCCGGCGACCCGCAGATCTGCGGCCAGCTCGGCGAGCTCGATGTCGGTGGCCGCCAGCAGCGGCAGGCGCATGGTGCGGCCGGGCACGACCCCGATCAGCTGGAGTGCGGCTTTAGCCATGATGGCTCCCTGAGTTCTCGTCATGATGGCGCGGACGGCGGGGGCCAACCGCCGGTCGGTGCGCCGTGCGGTCGGTAGGTCGCCGGCGGCGACCGCGTCGACCATCTCGCGGTAGCAGCGGCCGGCGACATGCCCGACGACGGACACGACCCCGACCGCCCCCACGGCCAGCAGCGCGAGGTTCAACTCGTCGTTTCCGCTGTAGTAGGCGAGGCCGCCGGCCGCGAGCACCGCCGTTGTGCCCGCAAGGTCGCCCTTGGCGTCCTTGACAGCCACGATCCGCGGGTGATCGGCCAGCCGGAGCAGAGTGTCGGTGGCGATCGCCACCCCGGCCCGGCTGGGGATGTCGTACAGCATCACCGGCAGGTCGGTCGCGTCGGCGATGGCCGTGAAGTGCGCGAGCAGACCGGACTGGGGCGGCTTGTTGTAGTACGGGGTGTTGACCAGCAGCCCGTCCGCGCCCGCGGCCGCGGCCGCCCGGGCGAGTTCGATGCTGTGTGCCGTGTCGGCGGTGCCGACGCCGGCCAGCACGACCGCCCGGCCGGTCGCCACCTCCAGCACGACGCGCAGGACCGAAGCCTTCTCCGCGTCGCTGGTGGTGACCGACTCCCCCGTGGTGCCGTTGACGACCAGCAGGTCGTGCCCGGTGTCGAGCAGGTGCGCCGCCACCGAGCCCGTCGCATCGAGATCCAGGCCGCCGTCGTCGGCGAAACAGGTGACCATGGCGGTGCCGACGGTGCCGAACGGGGCGGTCCCGCCCACCGCACCGCCGGTGGTGGCGCCGCCCGAACTGGCGGGTGCGTTTCCGGTTGCGCTGGCGGCCGCGCCCTGTCCTGTCACGGGTCGAAACCTACCGTCGAGGCCCGACAGCGCGTGCGCGTCGGGCCCGTTGTCCGGCCACTCCATCCTCCCTGGCGGGTGCGTCCGGGGGGTTGGGCTCCCAGCTGGCCCGGCGGCTGGTCGACGCCGGGGCCGCGCCCAGGCTGCCGACCGGCCACGACCCGGCCGAGGTCGCCGAGCGCATCGTCGCCGCGGTAACCGGCGATGGGCGCGACCGGCCCGCATCGGCGTTCGGCCCCGCCCGTCCTGGCTGCGGACCCAGGACTCCGGACCCGGAGTTACCGGCGCCCGGGGGGCAGCCGGCCGGGCTCGATCAGACCTTGCGCCAGCGCGGCTCCCACGTGCCGTCCTGCTCGGCGAAGTCGCCGAACAGCGCCGGCGCCTCGGCCACCATCAGTCGCGCGACCTGGCCGAACACCAGTCGGATCTCCTCCTCGGCGCCCGGCGCGGTCCGCATCGCGATGACGTGCCGCAACGTGCGGACGTTGGCGGTCCAGACCAGGCCGGTGGCCAGACCCTCGGGCGCGAACCGGCGCATGAACGAGGTCTTGTGCTTCTTCTCGGCGAAGTCCACGCCGCTCTCCGCCAGGCCGAAGTGGCCGGTCATCCACTTCTGGAACTCCTCGAGCCCGGTGAGCACCGCACTCGCCCGCTCGAACAGCTCCGGGTCCTCCTGGGCCCAGCCGGGGAACCAGAACGGCAGCTCCGTCAACCGCACATACCGCAGCGACTCCTGGGAGACGGCCACACCCGCGCGGTGCCGGACCAGTTCGTGGGTGAGCACCCGGGAGACGTCCTGGAGCACGAAGCTGAAGTTCGCGTGCTCCAGGACCGAGCCGTGGGCACTGGCGAGCACGTTACGCAGGTAGGCGGTCTGATCGGTACGGATCTTGGTGACGTTGGGGTTCAGGCCCGGCTCCCAGGAGCGGTAGCACATCCGCCCGGCCGCCTCGGCGAGATCCTGCGCGTCCGCGCCACCGGGCCGGGGGCGCCCGCCGTCCGGCGCACCCCCGTCCAGCTCAGCCTCGTCCAACGCATCGCTGTCCAGCTCCCCGCGGTCCAGGCGCGCGAGCCAGTCGGAGCCGCCGACCTGGACGAGGTACTCGCCCAGCGCCGCATGGTCCAACTGGGGCCGGGCGACGAGGAACACCTGCGGCTCGACGATCTTCACGGGCGGGCTCCTGGGACTCGGGGCGGCGGCCCCGGATCGGCGACAGGGACGACGGGTGCGCCGTCCACGGCGACAGGGACGACGGGTGCGCCGTCCACGGCCACAGTGACGATGCCGTCCGCCACCGACAGGACGCGCACGGCGGTGAGGTCGGCGACCACCACGTCGGCGGCCGTCAGCTCTTCGCGGGTGACGGTGGTGGTCAACGCCAGGGTCCGGGCCCCGGCGGCAACCCCGGAGACGATCCCGGCGGGCGCGTCCTCGACGACCAGACAGTCGGCCGGCTCCAACCCGAGCGCGGCTGCCCCCGCCGCGTACGGCGCGGGGTCGGGCTTGCCGGCGTGCACCTCGTCACCGGTCACCAGCAGCCGGTCGACGGCGAAGGCGAGCTGGGAGGCCCGCAGCCGCGCGGTGGCCAGGTTGCGGTCGCCGGAGGTGACGATCCCCCAGGCCGCCCCGGGGAGAGCGCGCAGCAGTTGGGCGGCACCCCGGACGGCGACGATCCCGTCCAGGTCGGCGAGCTCGAGGGCGTGGATGCGGGCCAGAGCTGTCGCAGCACGTTCCGGGGACACCAGGGCCGTGACCAAGTCGACGGACCGCCGGCCGTGGGACCCGACGCGGACGAAGTCGGCGGCGGTGACCTCGTGCTCGCCGGCCCATCGGGTCCAACTGCGTCCGATCGGCCCGGAGGTGTCCAGCAGCGTCCCATCGAGGTCGAACAGGAAACCCCGCACCGCCAGCTGCACGGCCGCAACCCTAGAGCCGGGGCGGCGGCGCCCCCTGCTCGCCGCGCAGGCCTGGGCGAGGTCTCCACGGCTCGCGGGCCTACGGCGTAGGCAGGCCCGAGGCGCAGGCGGGCCCGAGGCGCAGGCGGCTGGGGCATAGGCCGGTGGGAGCATGCCCGGATGACCTCGCCGCCGCTCCCGCAGCGCAACGTGCGGCTGGCCTGGGCGGCCGACGTCGACGCGATCGCCGCCATCCAGCTGGTGGCACTGCGCGCGACGCTGCCGCCGCAGGTCGCCGGTGAGCTCGCCGCGCACGACCTCGCGCAGGCGTGGCGAGCCGCCGTGACCCGCCCGCCGACGGCCCGCCACCGCGTGCTGGTGGCGACCGAAGGTCCGGTGGACGTCCCCGCCGCTGCGCCCACCGGTGGACCGACGCTCATCGCGGCGGCCGACCTGGGCACGTCGGGCAGCTCGCTGGTGGTCGGCTTCACCGCGACCGGGCCGGCCGAGGACCCGGACGCGACAGCCGGCGAGGACGGGGAGGTCCTCACCCTGCACACCGCCCGCCCCGACGACGAACTCGCATCCGCCCTGCTTGCGGCGGCCGCGGACACGCTGGAAGCCGACGGCTTCCGCCGCGGTCAGCTGTGGGTGGCGACCACCGACGACGCGCTGCGCCGCGTCGCCGACGGAGCCGGCTGGCTACCGGACGGCGCCCACCGCCGGCTCGACATCCCCGATGGACTCGCAACCACGCAGGGCAGCACCGGCGGGCTGTCGCAGGTCCGACTGCACACCGGCCTCACCGACGAGCAGTAGCCAGCGCCTGCGGCGGCGCCGGGAGGTCACTGACCGGTGAGCCAGCCGTCCGGCGCCGCGAGTTCGGCCGCCGCCGCCGGACCCCACGAGCCGTAGGCGTACTGCTGCAGCTCGGGCCGGTCGGCCAGCAGCGGGCCGGCTGCGGCCCACACGTGCGCCAGCCCGTCGGGCGTGGTGAACTGCGCGCGCTCACCGCGGAGCACGTCGTGGACCAGCCGGGAGTAGGCGGGCAGCGGCTTGCCGCCGAACGCCGTCAGCGGCACCTGCAGCGTGGCCTGGTTCATCTCCTCGCCGGAGCCGGGCTTCTTCGCGGTCAGCGTCAGCGCGATCGAACCCTCGCCGGACAGCTCGAAGGCCAGCACGGCGGGCCGGGCGCCCTCCGGTGCGCCTGCCGGGCGACGGAACACGACGCTCACCCGCTGGTGCGACTCGGCCATCGCCTTGCCCGTCCGGAGCAGGAACGGCACGCCCTGCCACCTGTCGTTGTCCACCCAGAGCCGGGCCGCGACGAAGGTGTCGGTCGTCGAGTCCGGCTCGATTCCGTCGGCCTTGAGGTACCCCTCGTACTGACCCAGGACCACCTCGTCAGGCGAGAGCGGCCGGAAGGCGCCGATCACGCGCTCCCGGGCCGCGCCCGCGTCCTCCGGGTCTGGCCCGCTGGGCTCCTTGGCGACCTGGGCGGCCAGCTGGAACAGGTGGGTGACGATCATGTCCAGGAATGCGCCGGTGCCGTCGTAGAACTGAGCCCGTGTGCCGACATCAAGGGTCTCCGGCACGTCGATCTGAACCGACTCGATGCTGTGCCGGTCCCACGACGCGCCGAACATGGCGTTCGCGCCGCGGATCACGTCGATGTCCTGGGCGCCCTCCTTGCCCAGGAAGTGGTCGATCCGGAATACGGCGGACTCCTCGAACACCGAGTGCGCGAGCTCATCGAGCTCACGGAACTCGGCCGCCGAGGTGCCGAACGGCTTCTCGTACACGACCCGGGCGTGACTGGCGAGCCCGTGCTGGCCGATGCCCTCGGTGATCCCGCGGAAGGCCTTGGGCGGGATGGCCAGGTAGTGGATCATCTGACCGTGCTCGCCGAGCTGCTCGTGGGCCTGCCCGAGCACCTCCAGCAGCGTGCCCGGGTCGTCCTTGTTGAACCCGCCGCCCGCGAACAGGAGCTTGGCGGCGAAGTCCTCCCACACCTGGCCCTCCGGCTGCGGACCGAACTCCCGCAGGCTGGCCTGGACACGGCCCCGGAAGTCCTCGTGGCTGACGTCGCCGCGACCGTTGCCGATCAGCCGCCAGTCCGACGGCAGGAGATCGTCGACCGCGAGCTGGAACAGGGCAGGCAACACCAACCGGTGGGCGAGGTCGCCGGTTGCCCCGTAGAGCACGAAGACGGTCTTCTCCAGCCCGGACGTGCTGTCAGGTATGGGCGTGCTCTCAGGCATGGACGCACCCTTCCGGCGGCGCTCGGCCGCAGTCGACGGGCGCCACGGCGACGCCCGGTGGATCCGTGATGCACCGTCATGATCACGCGGTGCGCCGGTGACGCAGCGCCACGCCGCGCTCGCCCACGTCTCCGGTCAACCCTCGGGGGCGCCCCCAGCTTCCTCGTGCGCGGAACTCGAGCGCGAACCCGACTGCGCCGAACCCGTCTGCGCCGAACCCGTCTGTGAACCGGACGGGGCCGCCCGGCCGAGGCGACCCGGTCCACGACGGGGTCCGCGAGGGCTGCCGGGCGGACGGGCCAGGGCGATCGCCTGCCGGGTGGCGCCGCGGGCCCGCCGGCGGTCCCCCGCCGCGTCGTAGGCCAGCGCCAGCCGATACCAGACCCGCCAGTCCGCCGGCGACGCGGTGACGTCGACCCGCCACCGGTCGAAGTCCGCGTCGGCCGCAGCACGCACGACCCGACCGGACGGCGTCCGCGGCAGCTCGTCAGGCGGCAGGCCACCCTCGTCTGCGAGCCGGCCCGCGAGCCGGGCGCTGCGCAGCCCGAAACGGATCTCGGCACCGACGGCAGCCAGGCCGACGACCGAGAACACCAGCAGGGCCAGCCCGAACGCCACCGCCACCGGGCGGCCGTCGGCGACCAGCAGGACACCGCGCCAGCCGACGGCGGCGGCGTAGGCAACGACAGCGAACACGCCGGACGCGACGAGGACCCGGGTGCGCACCCCGACGGCTCAGGCCAGTCCGAGGACGTGCTCGAGCCCCACGGTCAGGCCGGGCCGCGACGGCACAGCCAGAGCCGCGAGCACCGCTCCGGCCGCGAAGGAGTCCCGACTCGTCGAGTCGTGCCGGATCGTGAGCACCTCCCCGGTGCCGCCGAACAGGACCTGCTGGTGCGCCACCAGGCCGGGCAGCCGGACGGCGTGCACCCGGATGCCGTCGACCAGAGCACCCCGGGCGCCGTCGGGGTCGGCTGCGGTGGCGTCCGGCACGAGGCCCAGGCCCGCATCGGCCCGCGCGTCCGCGACCACCTGGGCGGTCCGCCGCGCGGTGCCCGAGGGCGCATCGACCTTCCGGTCGTGATGCAGCTCGACGATCTCCACCGAGGCCAGGAACCGGGCCGCGGTCGCCGCCAGCCGCGTGGCCAGCACCGACCCGAGCGCGAAGTTCGGCGCGACGAGCACGCCGAGGCCGGCGTGCCCCGCCAGCTGCGCCTCGAGCACGGCCAGCTCGGTCGACCCGAGCCCGGAGGTGCCCACCACGACGTGCAGCCCCGCGTCCAGGCAGGCTCCGACGTTGGCCAGCACGGCGCCCGGGACGGTGACGTCGACGGCCACCTGGGCACCGCTCTCGGTGAGCACCGCCCGCGGGGTGTCCCGGCCGAGGCGCGCCACCAGGTCCGTGCGCGGGTCGGCGGCCAGTGCGGCGGCGACGACCTGACCCAGCCTTCCGGCCGCGCCGAAGACCGCGACGCGCAGCGGCGCGCCACCCGACTCCACGACGCGCAGCGCTCCGGCCGGCTGGTTTGCACCGGCAACGCCACGTGCGGTGCTCTCTTGAGCGGTGCTCACTGACGCTGCCGCATCGGTGCTCACTGACGCTGCCGCATCGGTACTCACTGACGCTGCCGCATCGGTACTCACTGACGCTGCCGCATCGGTGCTCACAGCAGGTCGGCGAACGCGCTGTCGTCGCGGTACGGCCCGACGACGGCCAGCGAGGGGGCTGCCGACAACAGATCGGCCGCCAGCGCCTGCACCTCGCCCAGCTCGACCGCGTCGATCTCGGCCAGGGCGTCGGGCACCGACATGTGCCGGCCCCGCAGCAGCTCCGCGGCGCCGATCCGGCTCATCCGCGATCCGGTGTCCTCCAGGTTCATCACCAGGGCACCGCGAAGCTGTCCCTTCCCGATGCGCAGCTCGTCGGCGGTGATGCCGGAGGTGGCGACGTCGTGGAGGACCTCGCGGCAGATACCGAGGACCTGCCGCGCCCGCCCGGGCTGGCAGCCGACCTGGACGCCGAGCATGCCGGCGTCGGCGTATCGCTCGGCGAAGGAGTAGACCGAATAGGCCAGGCCGCGCTTCTCGCGGATCTCCTGGAACAGCCGGCTCGACATCCCGCCGCCGAGCACCGCGTTCAGTACGGCGAGTGCGTGCCGACGGCCGTCGGTGCGGGACAGACCGGGCATGCCGAGCAACAGGTTGGCCTGCTCGGTCCGGCGGTCCACCAGCGTGACCCCGGGTCGTGGGAGCGGTGCTCGCGTCCCCGTCCGCGGAACCTCGGGGCCGGCGTCGCCGGTCAGGAAGCCGGCGGCACCGAACGCGGCGCGGACCAGACGCACCACCGTCGCGTGGTCCACGTTGCCCGCGGCGGCGGCGACGATGCGCGGCGCGGTGTAGCGGCGGTGGTAGTAGCCGTTGACGACGGCGCGCGGCATGCCGGTGATGGACCCCACCGACCCGAGGATCGGCCGGCCGAGCGGGGTGTCGCCCCACAGCTGCTCGGCGAACACGTCGTGCACCAGGTCGCCGGGGTCGTCGTCGCGCATCGCGATCTCCTCAAGCACGACCGAGCGCTCACCGTCGACGTCCGCGGCGGTCACCCGGGAGGAGGTGACCATGTCGCAGACGATGTCGACGGCCAGCGGAAGGTCGGCGTCGGGCACCCGCGCGTGGTAGCAGGTGTACTCCTTCTCGGTGAAAGCGTTGCTCTCCCCGCCGACGGCGTCGAGCTCGGCGGAGATGTCCAGCGCCGTCCGCCGGGACGTCCCCTTGAAGAGCAGATGTTCCAGGAAATGAGTGGAGCCGGCCTGGCTGGGGCGTTCGTCCCGGGAGCCGACACCGACCCACACCCCGAAGGCCGCCGAGCGGACACCGGGGACGGCATCGGTCACGACGCGCAGGCCGCCGGGCAGCACGGTCCGTTTCACCAGCCCGGTCACCCCACCGGACGGGTCGCGTTCGGTGAGCACCGTCCTGGTGGAGCCGACGGGCTGGTCGGTCGCCTGCAGCAGCCCGGACCCTGACCGGGCCCGGCGGGTGCCGCCGAGCCCGGTCGGGAAGGCGCTGCTCACGCCGCTGCGTCGATCACACCGCCGCAGGCCTGCGAGCAGGTCACGCGGAGGCGGTGGCGTCGGCCGCGGCCTGCCCAGCGCCGTCGATCGACGGGGACCCTTCTACGACCGGGGACAACGAGAGCTTGCCGCGCGGGTCCACCTCGGTGATCTCCACCTGGATCTTCTGCCCGACCGACACGACGTCGTCGACGTTGTCCACGCGCTTGCCGCCGGCCAGCGTGCGCAGCTTGCTGATGTGCAGCAGGCCGTCCTTGCCCGGGAGCAGGGAGATGAATGCGCCGAACGTCGTCGTCTTCACCACAGTGCCCAGATACCGCTCGCCGACCTCGGGCATCGTCGGGTTGGCGATGCCGTTGATGATCTGCCGCGCGGCCTCCGCGGAGGGACCGTCGGTGGCACCGATGTAGATGGTGCCGTCGTCCTCGATGCTGATCTGGGCACCGGTGTCGTCCTGGATCTGGTTGATGATCTTGCCCTTCGGCCCGATCACCTCACCGATCTTGTCCACCGGGATGGTGACCGTGAGCACCCGCGGCGCGAACGGCGACATCTCCCCGACGCCCGGCACCGCGTCGGCCATCACGGCCAGGATCGTGGTGCGGGCCTGCTTGGCCTGGGTGAGCGCCGAGGCCAGGACCGAGGCCGGGATGCCGTCGAGCTTGGTGTCCAGCTGCAGGGCGGTGACGAACTCCGAGGTCCCCGCGACCTTGAAGTCCATGTCCCCGAACGCGTCCTCCGCGCCGAGGATGTCGGTCAGGGCGACGTAGCGCTGCTCACCGTCGACCTCGCCGGAGATCAGGCCCATCGCGATGCCGCCGACCGGCGCCTTGAGCGGCACACCCGCGGACATCAGCGCCAGCGTCGACGCGCACACCGAACCCATCGACGTGGAGCCGTTGGACCCGAGAGCTTCGCTCACCTGGCGGATCGCGTAGGGGAACTCCTCCCGGGTCGGCAGCACCGGCACCAGGGCGCGCTCGGCCAGTGCACCGTGCCCGATCTCGCGCCGCTTCGGCGACCCGACGCGGCCGGTCTCCCCGGTGGAGTACGGCGGGAAGTTGTAGTTGTGCATGTATCGCTTGGTCGTCTCCGGCGCAAGGGTGTCCAGCTTCTGCTCGAGCCCGAGCATGTTCAGCGTGGTGACCCCGAGGATCTGGGTCTCGCCGCGCTCGAACAGTGCCGAGCCGTGCACCCGCGGGAGCACGTGCGCGGCGGCAGACAGCTGGCGGATGTCGGTCAACCCCCGTCCGTCGATGCGGACCCCGTCGCGCAGGACGCGGGTGCGGACCAGCTTCTTCGTCAGCGACCGCAGCGCGGCGCCGATCTCCTTCTCCCGGCCGGCGAACTGCGCGGCGACCTTGTCGTTCGCGAGGTCGCGGACCCGGTCCAGCTCGGTCTCGCGGTCCTGCTTGTCGGCGATGGTCAGCGCCGCGGACAGTTCGTCGGTGACGGCGCCGGACACGGCGTCGAGGACGTCGGGTCCGTAGGCGGGGAAGACGGGGAACTCACTCGTCGGCTTGGCGGCGACGTCGGCGACCTGCTGCTGGGCGGCGCACAGCTGGGCGATGAACGGCTTCGCTGCCTCCAGTCCCTGCGCGACGACCTGCTCGGTGGGCGCCTGCGCCCCGCCGCGGACCAGGTTCCAGGTCGCGGGCGTCGACTCGGCCTCGACCATCATGATCGCGACGTCGGGCTCGCCGGCGGCGTCGAGCACGACCCGGCCGGCGACGACCATGTCGAACACCGCGCGCTCAAGCTCGGCGAACGTCGGAAACGCCACCCACTGGCCGTCGATGAGCGCGACGCGCACGCCGCCGATCGGGCCGGAGAACGGCAGCCCGGCGAGCTGGGTGGACATCGAGGCTGCGTTGATCGCCAGCACGTCGTAGAGGGTGCCGGGGCGCAGTGCCATCACGGTGACGACGACCTGGATCTCGTTGCGCAGGCCGTCGACGAAACTGGGCCGCAACGGGCGGTCGATCAGCCGGCAGGTGAGGATCGCGTCCTCGCTGGGGCGGCCCTCGCGGCGGAAGAACGAGCCCGGAATGCGGCCGGCCGCGTACATCCGTTCCTCGACGTCGACCGTCAGCGGGAAAAAGTCGAACTGGTCCTTGGGGCGTTTGGACGCCGTGGTGGCGGACAGCACCATCGTGTCCTCGTCGAGGTAGGCCGCCACCGAGCCGTTGGCCTGGCGGGCGAGCCGGCCCGCCTCGAAGCGGATGGTGCGGGTGCCGAACGATCCGTTGTCCAGCACCGCCGAGGCGGTGGCGACCTGCGCGCCCTCGTGGGCGGTGCTCAAGGCAGCGCTGGTGCTGCTCGTGGCCGGGCTGGTTCCGTTCGAACCGGTGGTGGTGTCGGTGACCGACATGGAACTCCTTCGGGGATCTCGCGGGGCTGCGGCCGGCAGGGTGCCGGTCGCCGCGGCCCGGCGGGCACGGACCCGCTCCGGATTCGGCGCCGATCTCCGATCGAGACCCACGGGCGGCGACCCAACGGCTCGTGGCCGACGATCTGCGCCGCCCGGGAGTCACCACCGAGGACCGGCCCGCATCGACGGGCGGGGGCCCGGGTCGTGCCGGGGTCGTGCTGGTGTTCCGTCGTGCTGGTGTCTCGCGCGGAAGGAGCGGTCACCCCGACTGGGGGTGACCGCTCCACGTACTCAGCGGCGCAGGCCGAGCCTGCCGATCAGGGTGCGGTAGCGCTCGACATCGACGCGGGCCACGTACTGCAGCAGCCGGCGCCGGCGGCCGACCAGCAGCAGCAGGCCTCGGCGGCTGTGGTGGTCGTGCTTGTGCACCTTCAGGTGCTCGGTGAGGTCGCGGATGCGCTTGCTGAGCAGGGCGACCTGCGCTTCCGGCGAGCCGGTGTCGCTGTCGTGCAGCCCGTACTCGGCGAGGATGGACTTCTTCTGAGTGGTGTCGAGAGACACAGGTCTCGCTTCCCCCGCTCCGGTACACCGCCGTGGCGGGTCGGGTGCGGTCTCGTTGCGCGGCGCTCCGGCGCTTCTCGCCGGGCTCTTGGTGTCGACCACACACCCGCATGCAGGAGTGCAGGCGCGTGGTCACCCGCGGCCGATCGACGGCACACCCGATGCTACCAGCGGCGACACGCCGAGCCGATCAGCGTCGGGGCGCCCGGGTCGTGCCCAGCAGTGTGCCGCGCCCGCGGACGACGTCGGCGGCCATCTGCGCCACCAGGGCGTCCACGGAGTCGAAGGTGATCGTCGGCCGCTGCCGGTCCACGAAGTCCAGGTCCGCGGTCCTGTCGTAGAGGTCCAGGTCGTCGCGGTCCAGAACGTAGGCCTCGACGCGGCGTTCGGTGCCGGCAAACGTCGGGTTGGTCCCGATCGAGGTCAGTGCGGGATAGGTCGTCGCCTCGACCGTCAGCCAGCTCGCGTAGACCCCGTCGGCGGGCACCGCGAGGTCGCCGGTGAGCCCGAGGTTGGCGGTCGGGTAGCCCAGCAGGCGGCCGCGCTGGTCCCCGTGCACGACCGGCCCGCTGACCCGGTGCGGCCGCCCGAGCAGCCGTGCCGCCGCACTGACGTCGCCGTTGGCGACCAGCGTGCGGACCAGTGAGCTGGACACCCGACCGCCGCCGCCGACGTTCGCGGCGTCGGCCGAGGCCAGCGGCGCCGGGACGACGAGGAAGTCCCGGCTCTCCCCGAGGCTGCGCAGCAGAGCGACGTCCCCTGCGGCGGCATGGCCGAACCGGAAGTTCTCCCCGACGACAACGGCCCGGGCGTGTAGTCGGTCGACCAGCACCTCGTCGACGAACCGCTGCGGTGACCAGGCGGCAACCTCGCAGGTGAACGGCAGGACGAGGACGTCGTCGACCCCTGCGGCACGCAGCAGGTCCGTCTTGCGGTGGGTCGGGGTCAGCACCGCCGGGGCCGCCGCCGGGCGCAGCACCTGCAGGGGGTGCGGCGCGAAGGTGACGACCGTGAGCGGACCGGCGCCCGCGACCTCCCGCGCCTCGGCCAGCACGGCCCGGTGGCCGAGGTGGACGCCGTCGAAGTTGCCGATGGTCACCACCGGGCGCACCACTCGACGATCCGGGTTCGGCACCGGGCCATCCTCGCCTGCCGGCCGTCGCGGGTCCGAGCGGGCCGGCAAACGCGTTGCGTCTCGGCGGCCGACGGAGTCCCCGCCGTCGGCTGGTCCGGTTACCGCGCGGTCCTTGATCGATGGGGACGCAGAGGTCTCGTGACCGAGCTGCAGCCGGACCAGAAGGATTTCCTCGCGACCTCGACGAACTCCACCGACCCCCGCCTCGGCCAGGGCTGAGCCCGGAGACCGACCACCGGGCCCACCGGCAACGCACGTCCCACCTTGGACCTGAACGCGGCGAACGCACGCGCCGGGCCGCGACGCCAGGCAGTCCCTGTCATGTGGGGACGACGAGGACCGGGCGGAGCAGGTCTCCGTCCCGGCGGGCGACCGCGACGAGGTCGTCGCCGGACAGCATCGCGACGACGGGGCCGGATTCGGTGAACCCGGGCGGGTCCCCCGGGTCGATCGCGGACGGGGCGATCGCGGACGGGTCGGGCCAGCTGACCGGTCGACCGTGCCGGACCGCGGCCAGCACCTCTCCGTCGAGGACGACCACGTCCAGCAGCTGCCGGGCAGCACGTCCGGCCGGCAGCATGGCCGCCGCGACGTCGGCGCCGTCCGCGGTGAGGTCGGCCAGCGGGAGCGCGTCGGAAATCCGGAACGGGCCCACCCGGGTCCGGCGCAGGGCGGTCAGGTGGCCGCCCACGCCGAGCGCCGTCCCCAGGTCCCGGGCGAGGGCGCGGACGTACGTGCCGGACGAGCAGACGACGTGCACGTCGAGGTCGAGCGTCGCACCGACCCGGCGCCGGCCGGCGATGTCGAACCGGGACAGCACGACCGCTCGCGCCGCCAGCTCGACCTGCTCCCCACCGCGGACGCGGGCGTAGGCCCGCCGGCCGTCGACCTTGATCGCGCTGACCGAGCTGGGCACCTGGGCGATGGCGCCTGTCAGCGCTGCCACCGCCGTGTCGACCGCGACGTCGGGCAGCGCCGAGGCGTCCGAGGTCGCCGTGACCTCCCCCTCGGCGTCGTCCGTGACAGTCGCCTGCCCGAGCCGGATCGTTGCGTCGTAGGCCTTGTCGACGCCGACCACGTAGGTCAGCAGCCTTGTCGCCCAGTCGATCCCCACGACGAGCAGGCCGGTCGCCATCGGGTCGAGCGTTCCGGCGTGCCCGACTCGCCGGGTGCCCGCCGCCCGACGCAACCGCGCCACGACGTCGTGACTGGTCCAGCCGGCCGGCTTGTCCACCAGCACGAACCCCCCGGCGGGGGTGCTCACGGAGTGCGGGCGCCGGCGCGGTCGAACTCGTCGGTGGTGCCGTCGGCCGCGTCGCCGGCGCCGACAGGGTCTACCGCGTCGCTCGCGCGGGCCCCGTCGCGACCGCCACCGTTCTCGTCATCGAGGTCCTCCTCGTCCACCGGGCGCCGGTAGGGGTCGGGGTCGCCGGCGTAGCTCGCGGCGGCAGCGGCCCGCTCCACGGCAGCGTCGGCCTCGCGCGCGGCGGCCAACAGCTCGTCGATGTGGGAGGCGTTCTCCGGCACGGCGTCCAGGACGAACGCCAGCGTCGGGGTGAACTTGATCCCGGTCTGCCGGCCGACCTCGGTGCGCAGCATCCCGGTGAGGCTGGCCAGCGCGTCCGCGGTGTCCGCCCGCTCCTGCACGTCGCCGAACGCGGTGTAGAACGCGGTGGCCTCGCGCAGGTCGTTGGTCACCCGGACGTCGGTGATGGTGACGAACCCCAGCCGCGGGTCCTTGACCCCGCGCTGCAGGCGGGCCGCGACGATCTCCTGGATGCGGTCGGCGAGCCGGCGCGCCCGTGCGGCACTCATCGTGTTGCCTCCCCTGCTCCACGGTCCACGCGGCTGCCACTCCCGGCGCCGCGCACGGCCGGACGGCCGCACCCACCAGTCTCCCCGGCCCCGCGGTCGGCAGCCGACACTGGTCTTCGGCGGGCTGGCAGCGCAGGGTGGGGCGATGACGACATTGCCGACCGCGACCGTCCCGCCACTGCCGGCGCCCGGTCCGGGACCCATCCCGACGCCCGGCGAACCCGCGCCGGGTCCGCCCGTTCCCGGCCCCGCGCCGACGCCGCCAAGTCCGACCCCGCCTGCACCGCCGACCCCGTTCCCACCGACACCCGGTCCACCGACGCCGTCTCTGGCCTGACCGCAGCCACCGGCCACCGGCCGCTTTCCTCCACGGACCCGGCCGGCAGGTGCTGACCGCACCCTGCCGGCAGGGTGCCGACAGGGTGCCGGCAGGGGTGCGGCTAGCAGGGTGTGGATGGACGGCTCGGCGCCGACCTGGGCTGGCTAGCCTTGCCCGGCCGCCGACAGCCGTCCCCGGCACAGGCGGGGCCGACGCCGACCCGGTAGCGGTCAGCTGCGGCCGGGAGGATCTCGACGATGCCGGCACGGACCGACGAGGGCGACGACCGTCGCGAGCACGATGAAGGCCGGGAGCCGGTGACCACGTCGATCGGCCAGCCGACGGGCCCAGCCCCCGGGCCGGACGACCGGGCACGGGCCGCCCCGCGCGGTACGCGGGCGTCCCGTACGAGCCCGGACCGGGCCACGCTCGCCGACCGGCTGAGCGGCTCGGTCGCGGCTCCGGTCGCCGACGCGGCCCCGCCGGGCCCGGCGGGGCCGCGTCGGCGACCCCTCGTCCGCCTGACGGCCAGCACATCGCCGACGGGCCCCGGACCGGGGCGGGCGTTCCGCCGGTCCCGCAGCACCCGGGCGCGGAGCCACCCGACCGTCCGGCGCCGCTGGGCTCGGCGGCGCTGCTACGCAGCCGCCGGCACGCCACGCCGCTGACGGGGTGGCGCCGGGCGGTCCGCGGCCTGACCTTCAGCGCGGTACAACCCGGCCCGTCACCGGCACAGGTCCGCCGCGCCGGGCAGCTTGCGGCGATCCGCGCGCCGATCACCGGCACCCACCGGGTCGCCGTCATCAGCCTCAAGGGCGGCGTGGGCAAGACGACCACGACGATGATGCTCGGCTCGACGCTGGCCAGTCTGCGTGGCGACCGCGTCATCGCCCTTGACGCCAACCCGGACGCCGGCACGCTCGGGGACCGGCTGCCGCGGCGGACGCCCGCGACGGTGCGCGACCTGCTGACGCACTACGGGGAGGTCCGCAGCTGGGCCGACCTGGCCCGCTACACCTCCCAGGCGAGCAGCCGACTGGAGGTCATCGCCAACGACGTGGACCCCTCGGTGTCCACCGCGGTCACCGCCGTGGACTACCTGCGCATCGTGGAGATGCTCGGCCGGTACTACTCGGTGGTGCTCACCGACTCCGGCACGGGCCTGCTGCACGATGCGATGGGCGGCATCCTCAGCGCGGCGGACACCCTGGTCCTGGTCAGCTCGGCCAGCGTCGACGGCGCCCGGTCCGCCTCGACCACGCTGGACTGGCTCGATGCCCAGGGCTACGGGCACCTGGTCCGGTCCGCGGTGACCGTGGTGTCCTCGGTTCGGCCCGGCGGTCGCGACGTCGACGTCGACGCGATCGCCGACTACTTCGCGGCCCGCTGCCGGGCGGTCGTCCGGGTCCCGTTCGACCCCCACCTGGAGACCGGTGCCGAGACCGACCTTGACGAACTCGCCCCGGCCGCGCGCGAGGCCTACCTGCAGCTCGCCGTCGCCGTGGCCGCCGACTTCGACCGCGGGGACGAGGCCGCGCGCGCCGGTCGCCGCGGCCGGCCGCGCCCCGTCTGACCCGAAACCTGTCTGACCCGCGACCCGGCGACCGGCCCGACGGACGAGGACGCGGCGCATGCCGATGTCGGACCATGTCGCCCGGATCCGTTCCCGGACAGGCCACGACCTGCTGCTCCTGCCCAGCGTCGGGCCTGCCGTGTCCGGTCGGTGGGGTGGTCGGTGTGTACGGCGGCCCCGGCTTCGAGATGACCTACCCGAACGGGGACCGGGTGGCCTCGTGCGTCCACCAGCGCGAGGCGATCCGCGTGGACCGTCGGCCGTGGACCGACCGGACTTTTCCCGACGGCTACGCCTGGTGGGACCGCACCCATCGAGGCGGTTGAGCGGTGCTCGGGTCGTCCCGGGAGCGCGACCGGCCCTACAGGTCGTCGGCGTCGAGAAGTCGGGTCCGGGCCGAGAGCAGCTCCAACTCCGGGTGAGCTGCCACGAGCCGCTCGCACGCGTCGAGGACCTGACGGGCGTGAGCCCCGTCCGCGGCGACGAGACCGACACCCACCGACGCACGCCGGTGCAGGTCCTGGGTCCCGACCTCGGCGACGGACACCTCGTACCGCCGGCGCAGCTCGGCCAGCAGCGGGCGCACCACCGACCGCTTCTCCTTCAGCGAGTGGACGTCCCCGAGCAGCAGGTCGAACTCGCACCAGCCGACGATCACCGACGGCCACCACCGGCCGGGCCGGCCCGGCCGTGGCCGCGGAGCACGCCGAGACGGCGGGCCCCCGGCGAACCGGGGACCCGCCGCAGCACACCGCGCACGGTCAGACGCGCGCCTTTTCACGGACCTCGAAGGTCTCGATGATGTCGCCGACGCGAATGTCGTTGAACGTCCCGAGGCCGACACCGCACTCGTAGCCCTCGGCGACCTCGGTCGCGTCGTCCTTGAACCGACGCAGCGAGCCGATGGCCAGATCGCTGTTGACGACCGTGCCGTCGCGGACCAGCCGCGCCTTGGAGTTGCGCCGGATCTTGCCGCTGGTGACCAGCGTCCCGGCGATGTTGCCGAACTTGCTGGACCGGAACACGTCGCGGATCTCGGCGCTGCCCAGCTCGATGGTCTCGAACACCGGCTTGAGCATCCCGGTGAGCGCGGCCTCGACCTCGTCGATCGCCTGGTAGATCACCGTGTAGAACCGGATGTCGACGCCCTCGCGCTCGGCGAGCTCGCTGACCCGCTCCGCCGGCCGCACGTTGAACCCGATGATGATCGCGTTGTCGATGCTGGCCAGGTTGACGTCGTTCTGGGTGATCGCCCCGACCCCGCGGTGGATGACCCGCAGGTTGACGTCCGTGCCCACGTCCAGCTTGAGCAACGCGTCCTCCAGGGCCTCGACCGACCCGGACACGTCGCCCTTGATGACGAGCAGGAGCTCTCGGGTCTCCCCCTCCTCCATCGTCTTCATCAGGTCCTCGAGCGTCTTGGTCACGGTGCGCTTGGCCAGCGACGCCGCACGCTCGCGGGACTCGCGCCGCTCGGCGATCTGCCGCGCGACCCGGTCCTCGCCCACGACGATGAACTGGTCGCCGGCACCAGGGACCGCGGTGAGCCCGAGGACGAGAGCCGGCCGGGACGGCGTGGCCTCCTCCAGCGGCGCACCGGTGTCGTCGAGCAGCGCCCGCACCCGGCCGTAGGCGTCGCCGGCCACGACGGAGTCGCCCACGCGTAGCGTGCCGCGCTGCACGAGCATCGTCGCGACCGGGCCACGGCCCTTGTCCAGGTGCGCCTCGATCGCCACTCCCTGGGCGTCGCGGTTGGCCTCGGCGCGCAGATCCAGCTCCGCGTCGGCGGTCAACACGATCGCCTCGAGCAGCGCCGGGATCCCCAGGCCGGACAACGCGGAGACGTCGATGAACAGGGTCTGACCGCCGAAGTCCTCCGCGACCAGGCCGTACTCGGTGAGCTGGCTGCGCACCCGGGCCGGGTCCGCGCCCTCCTTGTCCACCTTGTTCACGGCGACCACGATCGGGACGCCGGCGGCCTGGGCGTGGTTGAGCGCCTCGATCGTCTGCGGCTTCACCCCGTCGTCGGCGGCGACGACCAGCACGACGATGTCGGTGGTCTGCGCCCCCCGCGCACGCATGGCGGTGAACGCCTCGTGGCCCGGGGTGTCGATGAAGGTGATCGGCCGGTCGGACTCCGCGGTGTGGGCGATGACCTGGTAGGCCCCGATGTGCTGGGTGATCCCGCCGGCTTCCCGCTCGGCCGTCTTCGTCTTGCGGATCGCGTCCAGCAGGCGGGTCTTCCCGTGGTCGACGTGGCCCATCACCGTGACGACCGGCGGCCGGATGACCAGGTCGGCGTCGTCGACCTCGCCGTCGCCGAAGGTCAGATCGAAGCTCTCCAGCAGCTCGCGGTCCTCCTCCTCGGGGGAGATGATCGCGATGTCGTAGTTGAGCTCGGCACCGAGCAGCTGCAGGGTCTCGTCGTTGACCGACTGCGTCGCCGTGACCAGCTCACCGAGCCCGAACAGCACCTTGACCAGCGCTGCAGCGTCCGCGCCGACCTTCTCGGACAGGTCGGTCAGCGAAGAGCCGCGAGCCAGCCGGACGGTTCGCCCGTCACCGCGGGCGACGCGGGCGCCACCCATCGTCGGAGCCTCGAGGTTGTCGAACTCCTGACGCTTCTGCTTGCGGCTCTTGCGACCGCGGGCCGGCTTGCCACCGGCGCGGCCGAACGCGCCCTGTGTGCCGCCGCGGCCACGGGGGCCGTTGCCGCCGCCACCGGGACGACCGGCCATCGCGCCACCCGGGCCACCGGGCGCGCCACCGGGACGGCCGGCACCGGGGCCGCCGAACCCGCCGGGACGGCCAGGGCGACCGCCAGCACCGGGACGACCGGCCGGGCTGGCCGGACGCGGTGCCCGCGGCGGCAGGCCACCGGGGTTGGGTCGGGGTCCACCCATGGGCCGCGGCGGCATGCCACCGGGGCTGGGTCGGGGTCCACCAGGGCCGACCGGGCCGACCGGGCGTGGCCCACCGGGGCGGGGCAGGCCGGGCACGCCGGGACGGACAGCGCCCGGACCGCTCGGGCCCGCGGGTCCGACCCGGGCGCCCGGAGCGGTCGGGACAGCTCCGGGAGCATCGGGGGCGACCGTCCGGCGCAGCTGGGGCGCCGGGGTCCGGCCCATGCCCGACGGGGAGGAACTGAACGGGTTGTTGCCCGGGCGCGCCGGAGCCGGGCGCCGCACCGCACCTGACGCGCCGGGAGTACCGGGCGTTCCCGGACCACCAGGTCCGGCGGGCGTCGCGACCATGCCAGCGGCGGTACGGGGACCGGTCGGAGTGACCGGGTCGCCGGCCGTGCCCGCTCCCGCGCTCGTCGGTGTCCCGGTTCCAGTACCGGTCCCGGGCGCGACAGGCGCTGCGGGAACGTCGGACCGCGCGGCCGGAGCCAGCCGGGTCGCCGGTTCTCGGACCGCCGGAATGGCGGGGACGAACGGTGCCGCGGGAACCGGTGCGGTGGTGCTCGGGGCGGACGCGGTCTGGGCGGCGGCATCGGTCTCGCGGCCGGCCGCAACAGGTGCTGCGGCACTGTCGGTACGCGTGCCGAACGCCGCTCCGGACCGGGAGGCCGCGGGAGCGGATCGGCCGGCGGACACCTTCACCGGCGCCGGGGGGGCCGGGGTTGCCGCACCGGGGCCGGGCGGGAGGTTCTCCCGCAGCTTGCGGACGACGGGGGCCTCGATCGTCGAGGACGCCGACCGGACGAACTCACCGAGATCCGCCAGTTTGGCGAGGACCGCCTTGCTGTCGTACCCCAGCTCCTTGGCCAGTTCGTAAACCCGTGCTTTGGGCACTGCTCTCCTGTCTGCAGTCCAAGCACAGAGCCCGGACAGCCTTAGTCGGGGGGTGTTCTCATCGCTGACGGCTCATCGAAGGTCCATCACACGTCGACCTACTTCCGCGCCGGAGAAGTCCCGGGGCGACGCCCCGGGACCACCCAGTCTGACACCGACCGCCCGATCCGGACACCAGGCGGACGACCGATCGGCTCGGCGTCACGGCCTCAGGTCCGTCTGCCGGTGGCCGGCCGTGGCTGGCCGAGCAGTCGGACCGTCGCCGCGGACGCTTCGGGGGCGACCTCGACCCGCAGCGCCCGCGCCAACGCCCGTAGTTGCAGGGCCCGTTGGACGCACCGGGGCTCGGGGTGCACGTTCAGCCCCCGGCCCGGGCGGCGCCGGTGGTCGTCCACGACCAGCGTCCCGTCGGGGCCGACCACCAGGCGCAGCAGCGCGTCGACCGTGTCCGGCCGACGGCAACCGGCGCAGCGGCGGACGGGCAGCCGCGCGCCTGCCCGGATCGGGGCGCCAGCGGTCAGCGGGGTCCCCGGCGGTCCACCGGCCGGGGGGCACCGGGGCGGGCCGCGAGCTGGCGACCGGTGACGGGGCGTCCGACCGGCGGGCCGCCGCGTACCGGACGCCGGACCCCCGCGATACCGGCCGCAGCGCCAGGACCGCGGATCCCTGCGGCCGGGCCACCTGCGGCCGGGCCACCGGGGGCCGGGCCACCTGCGGCCGGCCCACCGGGAGCAGCCTCGCCACTCCCCCCGGCAGGCGCAGGATCCGACGGCGGCTCCGCGTCGGAATGGATGTCGATCTTCCACCCGGTCAGCCGGGCCGCCAGGCGTGCGTTCTGGCCCTCACGGCCGATCGCCAGCGAGAGCTGGAAGTCCGGGACCACCACCCGGGCGATGCGGGCGGCCTCGTCGATCACCGTCACCGACAGGGCCTTCGCTGGTGACAGGGCGTTGCCGACGAACGTCGCCGGGTCCCCCGACCAGTCGATGATGTCGATCTTCTCCCCGCCCAGCTCGGCCATCACGTTGCGGACCCGCTGCCCCATCGGTCCGATCGAGGCGCCGGTGGCGTTGACGCCGTCCCGCAGCGACCGGACCGCGATCTTGGTTCGGTGCCCGGCCTCGCGGGCCACGGCGGTGATCTCGACCAGGCCGGAGTCGATCTCCGGCACCTCCAGGGCGAACAGCTTGCGGATCACGTTCGGGTGGCTCCGGCTGACCGTCACCTGCGGACCGCGCATCCCCCGCTTCAGGCCGACCACGTACACCCGGATCCGCTTGTTGTGGCTGTAGTCCTCGCCGGGTACCTGCTCCTCCGGCGGCATGATCGCCTCGACCGGGCCCAGGTCGACCAGCTTCGTCCGCGGGTCACGCCCCTGCTGCACGATGCCGGCGACCAGCTGCCCCTCCTTGCCGACCAGTTCGCCGAACACCCGCTCGTCCTCGGCGGCACGCAGGCGGGCGGCGATCACCGACCGTGCGGTCGCGGCGGCGATCCGGCCGAAGCCGGTCGGGGTGTCGTCGACCTCGCGGGTGCCACCGGCCCCGTCGTCCTCCCGGACCAGTACTGCGATCCGGCCGCTCTTGCGGTCCAGCTCGACCCTCACGTCCGGCGCGGCGCCCGCAGTCTGGCGGTATGCCTGCAGTAGCGCGGATTCGATGGACTCCACGACGTAGGTCAGCGGCAGTCCGCGATCGCGTTCCAGCGCCCGCAGGGCCGCCATGTCGACGTCCATCGCCACTCCTTCCATTCCCGTCAGTCCGGCTTCGTCTCGACGTTTGCCTCCCGTCTACCGCGAGCGAGCGTCTCCCGACGTCGGCCCGGTCTCCCGCACCGACCCCTCGACCGGTCCTTCGTCCACGGCCTCCCGGGCGGCCGCGACCGACAGGTCGGTGGGGTCGTCGTCCTCGTCGGCGTAGAGCGGGTCCTGGTCGCTGCCGTCCTCGAACTCGCCGTCGGACAGGTCGTCCTCCGCCGGACGGCCGGAGTCGTCGTCGGTGCCCGGGCCGACCACCAGCTCGACCGGGTCGTCCTCGGCGGTGTCGTCGTCGAGTCCGATGACGTCGGCGCCGCTGCGTTCGGTGTCGGTACCGACCTCGTCGCTGGCCGGCGCCGGGGACGCGTCGGTGGTGTCGGGGTCCTCCTCGACGAGGTCCGTGACCTGTTCGTCGTCACCCCGGCCGGCCATCTCGTCGACCTCCGGACCGACCACGTCGTTGTCGATCAGCACACCCGGGCCGTTCTCCGGCAGGTCCTGGCTCACGTCGTCGTCCCCTCGTCCTCGTCGTCCGTTGCCGAGCTCTCGTCGTCGTCGTCGTCGTCGTCGCTGTCGTCGTCGTCGCTGTCGTCGTCGTCGCTGTCGTCGTCGTCGCTGTCGTCGTCGTCGCCGCTCGACTGCGAGCCGACCGGGTCCGGCCCACCAGGCACGTGCGCGAACTCCACCTGCACCCGGGCACTGCGGACCTGCCCGAGCTCGATCTCGTGCACGGTCCCGTCGACGTCGAGCATCGCCGACGCCGAGTCGGTCTCGACCAGCCGGCCGGTGAGGGCGGCCCCGTCGGCCAGCTCCACCGCGACGAGCCTGCTCAGCGCGCGCCGCCAGTGCCGCGGCGCGGTCAACGGGCGGTCAACCCCCGGGGAGGTCACCTCGAGCACGTAGGCCGTCGAGCCGAAGACGCCGGCCTCGTCGAGCGCATCCGAGACCGCCCGTGACACCTCGGCGACCGCGTCCAGGTCGAGTCCGTCGTCGCCGTCGACCACCACCCGCACGACGCTGCGCCGACCGGCCGGGGACACGGTGACGTCCTCCAGGTCCAGGCCGGCGGCCCGGACCACCGGATCGGCGACCTCCCGAACGTCCGCAGGGCTGGTCCTGGCCACAGCTGTCTCCCCTCCGGCCCCGCGAGCCGGGGGATCGTGCGGCCGGCACGTGCCGGCAACCGTCGCATCAGCCTATCCAGGGGGTCAGCGACCGGACACCGCGTCCAGGGTCCTCAGCCAGCGGGGAGGATCGCGCCCGGGTTCAGGTTGCGGCCCGGGTCGACCCCGGCGAACAGCGCGGCCAGCACCTCGGCACCGGCGGGGCTGATGTCCTCGGCCAGCCAGCGCGCGTGTTCGCGCCCGACCGCGTGGTGGTGGCTCAGCGTCCCGCCGTTGTCGAGGAAAGCCTGCTGCACCGCGGACTTGACGGTGTCGTACTGGGGGACGGGCTCGGCTCCCGGCGCGGGCGCGAAGGCGAACGTGAAATACAAGCACGCACCGGAGTGGTAGCTGTGCGAGAGGTGGCACATGATCCAGCCCTGCACCCCGACCGCGGCGAAGGCCTTTTCCGCGTCCGCGACCACCGCCCGGTACAGCGGCAGCAGCCTGGACCAGCTCGTCGCCGTCTCGGACACGTCGGCCAGCGCCCCGCGGTCGAGCAGGAAGTCACGGATGTACGGGGTGTCGAACTTCTTCTGGTCGTAGAGGGTGCCGGGCCCGGTGCCAACGCCGATGCCGCCGTTCCGTTTCACCACGGCCGCCACCGCGGCCTTCTGGTTCGCCACGTGCAGGGGGCTTCCCTCGTAGCCGATGAACGACAGGCACATCTGGTCCAGGTCCCAGCCGCGGGCCGACAGGTACCGCTTCAGCCCGGCGGACACCAGCCCGGACAACCCGTGCGAGGCCCTGCGGGTGGCGAAGGAGAACCGGGTCTCCCGCGCGTCGGAGACACGGGTGATGATCGGGGCGGCCTCGGATTCGGCGATCTCGCGCATCGCGGTGACACCCGCGTCGAAGCTGGGGAAGAAGTAGCCGAGCACCACGCGCTTGGCCGGCAGGCGGTGCACCTGCACGGTCGCCTCGGTGATGATCCCGAGCCGGCCCTCGCTGCCCAGCACCATCTGCAGCACGCTGGGCCCGGTCGACTGGCTCGGCACGGCGCGGGTGGCGATGACGCCGCCGGGGCTGAGGACCCGGACGGCCTTGGTGATCTGGCCGATGTCGCCGTACACGTCGGACTGCATCCCCGAGCTCCGGGTGGCGATCCAGCCGCCGAGGGTGGAGTGGCTGAACGAGTCCGGGAAGTGGCCCATCGTCCAGCCGAGTTCGTTGAGCTGCCGCTCCATCTCCGGGCCGAGGACGCCGGCCTGGATGCGCGCCAACCGTGCCTCGGCATCGACCTCGAGCACCCGGTCCAGCCGGCCGAGGTCGACGGAGACGACGGGACGCGGCTCGTCGACGGGCGCTTCCAGGCTGCCGACGATGTTGCTGCCGCCGCCGAACGGGATGACGACCGCGTCGGCAACCAGCGCGGCCGCCAGCACCGCGGCGACCTGCTCCTCGTCGGCGGGGTACACCACCAGGTCCGGGACCCGGCCGAAGATGCCGGCGCGGGCACGGACCAGGTCCCGCAGGCTCTTGCCGTAGGTGTGCACCACCCGGTCCAGGTCGTCGGTGTGCACCTGGTCGGCCCCGACCGCCCCGACGAGGGCGTCAGCCAACGCCGCCGGGTGCCGCGGCGCCGGCACGTCCAGACCCGCCAGTTCCGGGATCTGCGCGGACGGCGCATCGAGGTCCACCCCCACGACGTCGGCGACGAACGGCGCAAACGACGGCTTGTCCTCGTGGCTGAACGCGATGTCCTCGCGGCCCCAGCCGTACCACTTCATGTGCTCGACCATGACCGGGTCCTTCCCTCTGTGCGTTCTGCGTGTACGACCGTGCCAGCCTCGCCGACGCCCGGACGCCCGTGCTGTCTCGATCCGCCCGGGCAGTTCCGACCCGGGCAGTTCAGACCCGGGCAGTTCAGAACAGCACGGACATGAACTCGGTGTGCTGGCGGAACCCGACGGCGGCATACGCCCGCCGCGCCCGCGTGTTGTAGTCGTTGACGTACAGGGTTACCGCCGGGGCCAGCTCGGCCCGGGCGGCGCGCACCACGGCCGCCATCCCCGGCGCGGCCAGCCCGCGGCCCCGGTACCCGGGGGCGACCCAGACGCCCTGGACCTGGCAGACCTCCGGTGAGACCACGCCCACCTCGGCCTTGAAGATCACCCGCCCCCGCTCGAACCGGGCGAACGCCCGGCCCGCGCGCACCAGGTCGGTGACACTGGCCCGGTAGGCGGCGCCCCCGTCGACGGCCTCGGGGCTGATGCCGACCTCCTCGGTGAACATCGCCACCGAGCTCGGGTACAACGCGTCCACCTCGTGTGACAGGACCCGGCGGACCAGCGGATCGGCCGGGATGAGCGGGTCGTCGTCGATCACCAGAAATGGCTGGGAGCCACGGACGTCCCGGGCGGGTCCCCAGACCGGCGCCAACCGGTCCCACATCGCCGACACCGCGGTCCGCGTCCCGACGATCGACAGACACCGCCTGCCCTCGTTCGCCGCCCGCACCGCGAACGCCGCCGCCGCCGCCGGGTCGTCCAGGACGGGCACCAGATTCGCGCCGGCGTGACACAGCGCGCGCAGCGGGCCGGTCGCCGGGTAGCCCCACAGCTGGGCGCCCAGCCGCCACCGGTCCAGCCCCGACGCCGCGATCCTGGATGCGACGAAGACCGACGTCAGCGGGTCGACCTGCAGGACCCGGCGGACGTCACCGAGATCGCGCGGGCCCACCATCCGCGTCGCCGCCACCGCCTCGAGCACCGCCTGGCCTTCCTGCCGATCGGTCCGGTCCACCGGTGCGTCCCCGGCCGGCGACACCGGGCCAGCGTGCCCGAGGGATCAGCCGACGAGCACCTGCGGGGTACCGCCCTGCGCCGTCACGCCGAACTCGGCGGCCAGCCGGTTCGCCTCCTCGATCAGCGTGGCCACGATCTCGGCCTCGGGAACCGTCTTGACCACCTCGCCGCGGACGAAGATCTGGCCCTTGCCGTTGCCCGAGGCGACGCCGAGGTCGGCCTCGCGCGCCTCGCCCGGGCCGTTCACCACGCAGCCCATGACAGCGACCCGCAGCGGCACCGTCAGCCCCTGCAGGCCCTCGGTGACCGAGTCGGCGAGGGAGTACACGTCGACCTGGGCCCGCCCGCAACTCGGGCAGGACACGATCTCCAGCTTGCGCGGGCGCAGGTTCAGCGACTGCAGGATCTGGTTGCCGACCTTGACCTCCTCCACCGGCGGCGCGGACAGCGAGACCCGGATCGTGTCCCCGATGCCCTGGCTGAGCAGTGCCCCGAACGCGGTGGCCGACTTGATCGTGCCCTGGAACGCCGGGCCCGCCTCGGTGACGCCCAGGTGCAGGGGCCAGTCGCCCTCGTCAGCCAGCAGTTCGTAGGCGCGCACCATCACCACCGGGTCGTTGTGCTTGACCGAGATCTTGAAGTCGTGGAAGTCGTACTGCTCGAACAGGCTCGCCTCCCACTTGGCGCTCTCCACCAGTGCCTCCGGCGTCGCCTTGCCGTACTTGGCCATGATCCGGCGGTCCAGGCTGCCGGCGTTGACGCCGATCCGGATGGAGACCCCCGCGTCGGTGGCCGCCTTCGCGATCGCCTCGATCTGGTCGTCGAACTTGCGGATGTTGCCCGGGTTCACCCGCACCGCGGCACACCCGGCGTCGATCGCGGCGAAAACGTACTTGGGCTGGAAGTGGATGTCGGCGATGACCGGGATCTGGCTCTTGCGGGCGATGATCGGTAGTGCGTCCGCGTCGTCCTGGCTGGGCACCGCGACCCGGACGATGTCGCAGCCGCTGGCGGTCAGCTCCGCGATCTGCTGCAGCGTCGCGTTGATGTCGGTGGTCGGTGTGGTGCACATCGACTGCACCGAGACCGGTGCCCCCCCGCCGACCAGGACCTTGCCGACCTTGATCTGACGGGTCTGGCGGCGCGGGGCGAGCACCGGCGGCGGTGCGGCGGGCATGCCCAGGCTGACGGTCATCTGACGTCCTTCATCTCGTGGGTCGCGCATCTGGTGGGTGGCGGTCAACCGAACAGGCGGACGGGATTGACGACGTCGGCGTAGAGCAGCAGCGCCGAGCTGGCGACGACGACGAGGGTGACGGCATAGGCGATCGGCAGCGCGCGGGCGACATCGACGAAGCCCGGGTCCGGCCGGTTGCGGGCGCGGGCGAGGCGCCGACGCAGCGACTCCCACAGCGCGCCGGCGATGTGCCCGCCGTCCAGCGGCAGCAGCGGAACGAGGTTGAACACCGCCAACGCGATGTTCACGCTCGCCAGGATGCCGAGGAATGTGCTCACCCGGGCCCGCGGCGGGATGTCCTGCTGGGCGGCGACCTCGCCGCCGAACCGGCTGGCGCCGACGATGCCGACCGGGCTGTCGACGCTGCGGGGCTGGTTGGAGAACGTCAGCCGGGCGATGTCGGCCAGCCGCTGCGGGAACCGGACCAGCACCTTGGCCGTGCCCCCGACCTGCTGGCCGTAGGCCGAGGCGATCCCCCCCGGGCCGAGGTGGTCATACGCCAGGGACCCCGCCGGCTGGACGCCGATGAGGCCGCGGGTCACCGTCCGGGTCGGGTCGGTGGGATCCGGCCGGGCGACCCGGGGGACGTCGACGGTGACCGTCCGGGTCACGCCGTCGCGGGCGACGGTGATCGGGGTCGGACCGCTCGCCGCCGCGATGGCCGCGGACGCCGCGTCCCAGCTGTCGACCCGGGTCCGGCCGACGGACTCGATCCGGTCCCCGGCGGTCAGGCCGGCGGCCCGGGCGGGGCTGGGCGCCGCGCCGGGCGGGCAGGTGGACGACGGCGGTGCGCCCGAAGGCAGAATGCACCGGCTGACCGAGGACAGGGTGAGGTCGACGGTCGCCCGCGGCTGGCCGACGACCCCGAAGGCCAGGACCAGCAGGAACAACCCGAGCAGCAGGTTCATCGCCGGACCGCCGGCCATCACGATCAGCTTCTGCCAGGGGGCCAGCCGGTAGAAGGCGCGGTGTTCCGCACCGCGCGGGATGTCGGCCAGCGCATCCCGGCGCGCGTCCTCGACGAGCCGGTCGAACACCCGGGCCCGGCGACCGGCCCGCGTCGGCGGGTACATGCCGGACAACCGGACATACCCGCCGAGCGGGATCGCCTTGAGGCCGTACTCGGTCTCGCCGCGGCGCCGGCTGAACAGTGTGGGACCGAACCCGACCATGTACTGCGGCACGTGCACGCCGAACCGCTTGGCTGGGAGCAGGTGCCCGAGCTCGTGCAGCGCAACCGACGCCAGGATCCCGACGGCGAACAGCACGATCCCCAGGGCGATCACGGTGCGGGTTCCTCCTGGGGTGGGCGGGTCGTCTCCGGCGGCGGTTCGTCCCCGCGGGTGAGCGCGGCGGCGGCGGCGCGCGCCCAGGTGTCGGCGGCACGCAGCTGCTCCAGTGTCGGTCCGTCGACGCGTGTGTGGCGGCCGAGCACAGCCCCGACGGTGTCCGCGATCCCCAGGAACGACAGGTCGCCGTCGAAGAACGCCGCCACCGCTGCCTCGTTGGCGGCGTTGAGCACCGCCGGCGCGGTGCCACCGGCCCGTCCGGCGGCGATCGCCAGGCCCAGGGCGGGGAAGGCTGTGTCGTCGACCGGCTCGAACCGCCACGTCTGCGCGGTCGTCCAGTCCACCGGCCGGGCCGCGTACGGGACCCGGTCGGGCCAGCCCAGGCCGAGGGCGATGGGCAGCCGCATGTCCGGCGGGCTGGCCTGGGCGATCGTCGAGCCGTCGGTGAACTCGACCATCGAGTGGACGACGGACTGCGGGTGCACGACGACGCGGATGCGGTCGTAGTCGACCCCGAACAGGTGGTGGGCCTCGAGCACCTCCAAGCCCTTGTTCATCAGCGTCGCGGAGTTGGTGGTGACCAGCCGGCCCATCGACCAGGTCGGGTGTGCCAGGGCCTGGCCGGGGGTGACATCGCCCAGGCTGTCCCGGCTGCGGCCGCGGAACGGGCCGCCGCTGGCGGTGAGGACCAGCGCGGCCACCTCACCGGCACTGCCGGAGCGCAGGCACTGGGCGAGCGCGGAGTGTTCGGAGTCGACCGGGGTGATCTGGCCGGGACGTGCCCGGGACGTGACCAGGTCCCCGCCCATGACGAGGGACTCCTTGTTGGCCAGTGCCAGCGTCGAGCCGGCGTCGAGGGCGGCGAGCGTCGACGGCAGCCCGGCGGCCCCGTCCAGGGCGTTGAGGACCACGTCGGCGCCTATCCCCGCCAGCTCGGTGACTGCGCGGTCGCCGACGGCCAGCTCTGCGTTGCCGGGCAGGTGCTCGGCGGTCTCCTCGGCCGCGCCGGCCCGGGCGACGACGACCTGCCGGACACCGAGGGCCCCTGCCTGGGCGCCCAGGCGGCGGGGGTCGGTGCCGGCCGCGGCCAACCCGACGACGGTGAACCGGTCCGGGTTGGCGGTGAGGATGTCGACCGCCTGCCGACCGACCGACCCGGTGCTGCCGAGCACGACCACGGTGCGCCTGCGTCCACCGCCCGCGTCCCGCGGCTGCACTCGAGTCCACCCGGCTGCCACGTCGGCATCGTGCCAGGGGCCGCGGGTGTGACGGGCTGGCCCGGGGATGTCGCCGACCCGACAGCCACGCGTTCCCGTCGAACGGCCCGTGCACCCGTGGAACGGTGCGCGGGTGGAGGAGCGATTGGTCGGCGGCCGCAACGAGGGTGCTGTCCGCGTGGGGGCGACGGTCCGGCGGACGGCCGGCACCCAGACCCCCGCGGTGCAGGCGCTGCTGCGTCATCTCGAGGCGGTGGGCTTCACCGGAGCCCCCCGTGCGCTGGGGCTGGACGGGCGGGGCCGTGAGGTGCTCTCCCACTTGGACGGGCTGACCGTCGGTGACTCCCGGCCCTGGCCTTCCTGGGCCCACAGCGACGCCGCGCTGGGCGCGGCCGGGCGGTGGCTGAGGGACTTCCACGCGGCATCGCGATCGTTCGTGGCGCCACCCGGGTCGCGATGGTTCGGGGGTCGCGGTCGTGTCGGGCCAGGAGGTGTCGGGGCAGCTGGTGTCGGGCCAGGAGGTGTCGGGCCGGGTGGTGTCGGGCCGGGTGAGGTGATCGGCCACCACGACGCCGCGCCCTACAACGCCGTCTGGCACCCGACCCCGACGGGCGAGGACCCCGGCGCCGGTGAGCTGGTCGGCTTCATCGACTGGGATTTGGCCCACCCGATGACACCGCTGAACGACCTAGCATTCGTCGCGTTGACCTGGGTGCCGCTGACTGCCCGCGACGTCGCCGCCGCGGACGGCTTCCCGGTCGACACCGACCGTGCCCGCCGGCTCGGCCTGCTCCTGGCGGCCTACGGCTGGACCGGCACCGTGCACGACGTCCTCACCGCGGTACGGCACCGAGCCCTGGAGCACGCGAGCGGTCTGCGAGCCGCGGCCCTGGACGGGTGGGCACCGGCCGTCGAACTCGTGGTCGAGGGTGTCGCCGACGCCTTCGACCGTGCCGTCACCGAACTCGACGACTCGATCGACCAATTCCCTGACAGGTCTGGCCGCTGACGGACCGAGCTGGACCCATCCGGGGCGACCCGTCGCGCCGCCCAGCGGTGGGGTGCAGTGGCGGTTGTCAGCGGAAGACGACGGTCCGGTCCCCGTTGAGCAGCACCCGGTGCTCGAGGTGCCAGGTGACGGCCCGGGCAAGCGCCTGGCTCTCCAGGTCACGGCCCACCCCGGCCAGGCGCGCCGGGGTCATCGCGTGGTCGACCCGGGCGATCTCCTGCTCGATGATCGGCCCCTCGTCCAGCCGGGCCGTCACGTAGTGGGCGGTGGCACCGATCACCTTGACGCCGCGGGCGAACGCCTGGTGGTACGGGCGCGCACCGGTAAAGCTCGGCAGGGACGAGTGGTGGATGTTGATGGCGCGGCCCGCCCACCTCTGGCACAGGTCGGCGGACAGGATCTGCATGTAGCGGGCCAGCACCACCAGGTCTGCGCGCGCACCGTCGACGGCGGCTACCAGCGCCGCTTCGTCCGCGGTCCGGTCGCCGGTCGTCGGGACGTGGGTGAACGGGACGCCGTGCCGGTCGGCCAGCGGCTCGCAGTCCCGGTGGTTGCCGACGACCCCGACCACCGTGCCGGGCAGCACGCCGACCTCCTGGCGGTACAGCAGGTCGTTGAGGCAGTGGCCGAGCCGGGACACCAGCACGACGACCCGCTGGGCGGCCGTCACCGGGTCCAGGCGCCAGTCCATGCCGAAGGCGTCCGCCGGGGCGCCGGGCGCGCCGAAGGCGGCCGCGGTCGTGGACCAGTCCTGACCGGTCTCGTCGGCGACCTGCACACGCATGAAGAACCGGCCGGTGGTCGGGTCGCCGAACTGCTGGCTGTCCACGATGGTCGCGCCCGCCTCGGCGAGGAAGCCGGACACCGCGGCGACGATGCCGCGACGGTCCGGGCACGACACGGTGAGCACCGCCGGGACACCGGACATCAGAGTCGGGTCAGACCTGGGCGGCGAGCTGGCCGCAGGCGCCGTCGATGTCCCGGCCGCGGGTGTCGCGGACGGTGGTGGCGATGCCGGCGCGCAGCAGCGTGGCCACGAACTCGGCTTCGACGGCCGGGTCCGACGCCGTCCACTTCGACCCGGGCGTCGGGTTCAGCGGAATCGGGTTGACGTGCACCCAGCCGGGTCCCCCGCGGGCCTTGAGTTCGCGGGCGAGCAGGGCCGCGCGGTGGGCCTGGTCGTTCATGTCGCGGATCAAGGCGTACTCGATGGACACCCGGCGCCCGGTGGTCTCGAAGTAGCGGCGCGCCGCATCCAGCGCCTCCCCCACCTTCCAGCGCGTGTTGACCGGGATCAGCTCGTCGCGCAGCTCGTCGTCCGGGGCGTGCAGGGACAACGCGAGCCGCACCCCGAGCCCCTCGGCGGCGAGCTTGTCGATCGCGGGCACCAGCCCGACGGTGGAGACCGTGACGTGCCGGCGCGACAGCCCGAGTCCGTCGGGCGCGGGCGTCACCAGGGTGCGGACCGCCTGCACGACCGCCCGGTAGTTCGCCAGCGGCTCGCCCATCCCCATGAACACGACGTTGTCCAGGCGGCCCGGCCCGCCGGCCACCTCACCGCGGGACAGCGAGCGGGCCGCCGCCACCACCTGGTCGACGATCTCCGCGGCGGTCAGGTTGCGGGTGAGGCCGGCCTGGCCGGTGGCGCAGAACGGACAGTTCATCCCGCAGCCGGCCTGGCTGGACACGCAGACGGTGTCCCGGCCCGGATAGCGCATCAGCACCGACTCGACCAGGGCGCCGTCGGTCAACTGCCAGACGTCCTTGACGGTCGCCCCCCGGTCGGCGACCAGCGTCCGCGCCCGGGTCATCAGCGGGGGAGTGAGCGCGTCGGCCAGCCGCTGCCGGGACGCGGCGGGGATATCGGTCCACCGGGCCGGATCGGTCTCCAGACGGCCGAAGTAGTGGGCCGCGACCTGGGCGCCGCGGAACGAAGAGTCCCCGAGCTCGGCGGCGGCGGCCTTCCGGCCGGCCGGGTCCAGGTCGGCCAGATGACGCGGGACGCCCGCCCGGCTGCGTCGCGGACGCGGGCCGAACCCGATCTCGACCGGCGTGCGGGCTCCGGCCGGCGGTGCGGCGGGTGCGGCGGCGGGTGCGGCAACAGTCACGTCGGGTCCTCGGTGTAGGGCGTGCGTGTTCGGGCTGCGGGATTCGGGCCGCCGGCCGAGAGGTGGCGCGGCACGGAGCGGATCAGCGCCACGGGTCCGGTACCGGGCTGACCACGAACGTCAGGACCAGCCACACCACCGGCGCCGCGGCGAGCATCGAGTCCATCCGGTCCATCAGCCCCCCGTGCCCGGGCAGCAACGAACTCATGTCCTTGATTCCGAGGTCACGCTTGATCATCGACTCGCCGAGGTCGCCCAGGGTTGCGATGACCACGGTGACCAGACCCAGCAGGGCGCCCGTCCACCAGTCCGCGCCGAAGAACAGCGTCGCGGCGGCGGTGCCGGCAATGACGGCGGCGACGGCCGAGCCCCCGAGGCCCTCCCAGGACTTCTTGGGGCTGATCCGGGGGGCGAGGGGGTGGCGCCCCCACAGCACGCCCGCCGCAAACCCCCCGGTGTCGCTGCACACGACGAGCACGATCAGGGTCAGTACCCGGAAGTCGCCGTCGGGCTGCCGCAGTAGCAGGCAGGCGAAGGCCGCGAGCAGGGGCACGTAGGCGGTGGTGAAGACCGCCGCCGCCGTGTCGGCCGCGTTGGGCAGCGACCGCTGGCCGGCGCCGGTGCCGGTCGGCGACCGGGGGCGCCGGACCGGGGCGACCAGCGTCCAGCTGACGATCGCGGTGACCGCCAGGCCGAAGACGACGACGAGGGTGTCGGGACCGCCGAAGGTCGCGGCCGCCATGATCGCGACCGTCGAGGCGAGGACCGGCAACCGCGGGATGATGATCGCCCGGCCGGCCAGCGCCCCGGCGATCTCCAGGACGGCGATGACGGCTGCGACGGTGGCGACCGCCGCGAACACCCCCCGAACCACGAACAGGCTGAGCAGGATGAGGGCACCGAGCGCGAGCCCGATTCCTACCGCGGAGGTCAGGTCGCGACCGGCCCGGCCGGAGGCCCTCGCGAGCACCCGTTCCGCAGTCGCACCCTTGGCCGATCCCGGACCGGGGTCGCCGGCGCCGGGGGGACCACTGTCGGTCCTGACCGGCGGGCGCAGCGCCCCGGCGACGGCGGGACTCCGAGGCGTCATCGGGGCAGCAGGCCTCGTAGGGGCAGCAGGGCCCTCAGTGGCAGCAGGGCTGGTCGGGGCAGCGGATTCGACCGTTTCACGCGCCACAGCCCCTCCTCCCCAGCCGTTCCGTTCTCGCTCTCGGACCTGCATCCCGTGCTGTGCGCCTCAGCGCTCGAGCAGCTCCGCTTCCTTGTTGCGCAGCAGGTCGTCGACACCGTCGACGTGCTTCTTCGTCAGCGCCTCCAGCGTCTTCTCGGCACGGGCGACGTCGTCCTCGCCGACCTCGCCGTCCTTTACCAGGCGGTCGAGTTCGTCTTTGGCATTGCGCCGGATCCCGCGGACGGTCACCCGGGACTCCTCGGCCTTGGACCGGGCGATCTTCACGAACTCCCGCCGGCGCTCCTCGGTCAGTTGGGGAAGCACGACCCGGATGCTGACCCCGTCGTTGCCGGGATTGACCCCGAGGTCGGACTCGCGGATCGCCCGCTCGATCGAGTTCATCGCCGACTTGTCGTAAGGGGCGATCATCACCATTCGCGGTTCGGGGATCGTGATGGTCGCCAGCTGCTGCAGCGGCGTCGGCGTCCCGTAGTATTCCGCGTTCAGCTTGGTGAACATGGCCGGGTGGGCTCGGCCGGTGCGGATCGCGGCCAGCTCGTCGCGGGCGACACCGATGGCCTTGTCCATCTTGTCCTCGGCCTCGAACAGCGTTTCCTCGGTGCTCATCAGCCCTGCTTCCCCTCGTCCGGTGTGCCGTCCATGCTCGCACCGCATGCCCGCCGGATCACGGGACCAGCGCGGGGATCACGGGACCAGCACGGTGCCGACCCGCTCGCCACGCACCGCGGCGACGATGCTGTCCTCGCCGGCCAGACCGAAGAACAGAACGGGCAGCGAGTTGTCCCGGCACAGGCTGACCGCTGTCGAGTCGGCCACCTTCAGCCCACGCGCCAGGAACTCGTCGTAGGACAGGCGGTCGTAACGCTTGGCCTCCGGGTGGGTCCGCGGATCGTGGTCGTACACCCCGTCGACGCCCTGTTTGCCCATGAACAGCGCGTCGGCACCGATCTCTAGTGCCCGCTGGGCACCGACGGTGTCGGTGGAGAAGTACGGCAGGCCTGCGCCCGCCCCGAAGATCACCACACGGCCCTTCTCCAGGTGTCGGACCGCTCGGCGGGGGATGTACGGCTCAGCGACCTGTCCCATGGTGATCGCGGTCTGGACCCGCGTCGCGACACCGGTCCGCTCCAGGAAATCCTGCAGGGCCAGGCAGTTCATCACCGTGCCGAGCATGCCCATGTAGTCCCCGCGCGCCCGGTCGATCCCCCGCTGCTGCAGTTGCGCGCCGCGGAAGAAGTTCCCGCCGCCGGTAACGACCGCGACCTGGAAGCCGTCGGCGACCAGCACCGCGATCTGCTGAGCGATCTGCTGGACGACATCCGGATCGACCCCGATCGCGCCGCCGCCGAACGCCTCCCCGGACAGCTTGAGGACCACCCGCCCGAACGGGCCGACCAGCGGCCGCTCCGCGGTCGGGTCGCCGGCGAGGTGGAGCCTTGGTCCCGTCATCGTGGAATCTCCCTCCAGTCGGGGCTGCGGCCCAGCGGGGCAGTCAGGGCCGGCGCGCAGTCGGGGCAGCTCAGGCCGCGCCGACCTCGAACCGGGCAAATCCGGTGACCGTGACGCCAGCACCGTCGAGCAGCTCCGCGACGGTCGCGTGCTGGTCCTGCACGGACGCCTGCTCGAGCAGGACGGCGTCCTTGAAGTAGCCGGCCAGCCGCCCTTCGACGATCCGTGGGATCGCCTTGTCCGGCTTGCCCTCCTCGCGGGCGGTGGCCTCGGCGATCTCGCGTTCCTTGGCCACGACTTCCTCGGGCACGTCGGCCCGGCTCAGGTAGGTCGGGCGCATCGCGGCGACCTGCATCGCGGTGCCGCGGGCGACCTGCTCGGCGTCGGCGCCGTCGCCGCTGTAGGCGACCAGGACACCGACCTGCGGGGGCAGGTCCGGGTTGCGGCGGTGCAGGTAGGTCGTGACCTCGCCACCGAAGTAGACCGCACGACGCAGCTCGATCTTCTCGCCGATGACCGCGTTGAGGTTGGCGACCGCCTCGGCGACGACCGTGCCGTCCGGCAGGGTGCGGCTGGACAGCTCCGCGACGTCGGCCGCCTCCGAGCTGGCGGCGAGCGCGACGATCCCGGCGGCCAGGGACTGGAACTGATCGTTTTTGGCGACGAAATCGGTCTCGCACGCGAGCTCGATCATCGAGCCACCCGCGGCTGCGACCAGGCCGTTGATGGCGTCGCGCTCGGCGCCGCGCTTCTCCGCCTTGGCGGCACCCCGGATCCGCAGCATCTCGATCGCGCGTGCCTGGTCACCATCGGCCTCGGTCAGTGCCCGCTTGCAGTCCATCATCCCGGCGCCGGTGAGGTCACGCAGCGCCTTGACGTCGGCGGCGGTGAAGTCGGCCATCTCGTCCTCCTCGTCGCGGGCCGTAGGCCGGCCCGCCTGGTGGTGCTGTCGTCGATGTGTGTCGTCAGCTCGTGGCACTGCGACGCCCACCCCGGTGGTCGGGGTGGGCGTCGATGGCACCAGGACCGGGTGACGCCCGTCGCGGGGCCGGCCCGGGCCGGGTGGCTGGGGGACCGCTCAGCGCGGGGACTCCCCCGTCTCGGCGGCGACCGCCACATTGCGGTCCGGGTCGGCCGCGTCCACGGCCAGGCCCGCGCTGACGAGATCGCGCGAGCCGGAGTCCGCCTCGGCCGGAGCGGGCTCGGCCGGAGCGGGCTCGGCGGTCGGGCCGTCAGCGGGGGCTGGGGCGGGCGTGGGGGCGCCGCTCTGCTCGAGCAGCTCCCGCTCCCAGTCGGCCAGCGGCTCCGGGGCCTGGGCGGCACCCTGACCGTTCTGGCCCGTGCGGGCGCTGTGCCGGGCGAGCACGCCCTGGGCCGCTGCTTCCGCGACCACGTGGGTGAGCAGCGCAACGGACCGGATCGCGTCGTCGTTACCGGGGACCTTGTAGTCGACCTGGTCCGGGTCGCAGTTGGTGTCGAGGACCGCGATGATCGGGATGCCGAGCTTGCGGGCCTCGTCGACGGCGAGGTGTTCCTTGTTGGTGTCGATGATCCAGACGGCGCTGGGGACCTTGCCCATGTCCCGGATCCCACCGAGGGTACGACTGAGCTTGTCCTTCTCGCGCTCGAGACCGAGCAGTTCCTTCTTCGTGAGCCCGGACGCGGCGACGTCGCCGAAGTCGATCTCCTCCAGCTCCTTCAGCCGCGCGATCCGCTTGCTGACCGTCTGGAAGTTGGTGAGCATCCCGCCCAACCAGCGTTGGTTCACATACGGCATGCCGACGCGCAGGGCCTCGTTGGCGATGGCCTCCTGCGCCTGCTTCTTGGTGCCGATGAACAGGATCGTCCCGCCGTGGGCGACGGTCTCCTTGACGAACTCGAAGGCGGAGTCGATGTAGCCCAGCGACTTCTGCAGGTCGATGATGTAGATGCCATTGCGCTCGGTGAAGATGAATCGCTTCATCTTCGGGTTCCACCGGCGGGTCTGGTGCCCGAAGTGGACGCCGCTCTCGAGCAGCTGACGGATGGTGACGACGGCCATCGAACGCCGGTCCTCTCTGGACGCCGACCAGCGGCGCGGTGTTACGTCCGGCCCGGAGCCGGATCTCCTGGTTGTCCGCCCCGGCGGGTGCCGCGGCGCCTGACGCCGCGACGCCACGACCGAGCCCGGAGGCCACCAGGTGGGCGCCGGTCACCTGGCGGTGACCTGACGGCGTGCGTGATGCCCGATTGCCCGGGCTCGCAGCGATGTTAGCCGAGGACCGGGTGGCCCGACCGTGGTCACCGGTCCACGTGACGCGACGAGTGGCCGTCGTGCACAGCGCGACGGGCCGGTCCCGGCGGACCCGAACGGCGTCGATGGACTGGGCCGATGCCTCGCACCCGGTTTCGTCCCAGCAGGTCCCTCGGCGTCCCGGCGGTCGCGGCCGTCGGTCTGCTCCTGCTCTGCACCGGACCGGCTCCCGCGAACGGGCTCCGGGGGCCCGGGTCGGCCGCTCCGCCGACCGCTGCCGAGTCCGCCCGGATGGCCGGGGTCGGCACGGCGTCCGGAGCGCACGTTCCGTCCGACGCTGTGCACGGCGGCCCGCCGGTCGCGCAGTCACTCGCCGGCCGGTCGGCGACGCCGGCCAACGGCGTTCTCGGCAGGTCGGCTCCACCGACGACCGGTGCGCTCGCCTCTCGTCGGCCCGGGCGCATCGCACTGCCCCAGCTGTGGCGGTGGCCGTTGCTGCCCGCGCCCCGGGTCCTGCGGGCATTCGACCCGCCCGACAAGCCTTGGCTGGCCGGGCACCGGGGCGTGGACCTGGCCGCCGTGCCCGGCCAGCCCGTGCTCTCCGCGGCCACGGGGGTGGTCGTCTTCGCCGGACCGCTGGCCGGGCGGAGCGTGGTGTCGGTGGAGCACGGCGGGATCCGCAGCTCCTACGAGCCGGTGATCCCGCTGGTGAAGCCCGGCGACACGGTCGTCGTCGGGCAGCCGGTCGCGGTGGTCGCACCGCTGCCGCTGCACTGCCGGACCCGGCCGTGTCTGCACTGGGGGGCCTTCGAGAGCCTGTCGGTGCCCCACCGCTACCTCGACCCGCGCAGCCTCGTGGGCGCGGGCCCGGTCCGCCTGGTTCCGCCCGACGGCGGCAGCCACTGAGCGGAGAACCGGCCGGGATCGGCCTCACCGGTCCGCGACGTCCGCCCGGCGGAGCCCGTTCGAACCGGTTGCGTCGGTAGGCGCCATCGCGCCGGTTGTGTCCAGGAACGCGACCGAGGGCCCGATCGTCGTGCCCACCGCCTCGGTGGCCGGCGCCGAGGACTGTGCGGTCGGTACTCATCGGGGTCCCTTGGCGTTGCGCCGCACCCAGGCCCGGGTGGCCGCCGAGAGCCGCCAGCCGCCGTCGACGGACTCGACGACGCCGCCGCTCGCGAGGCGACCGAGCGCGGCCAGCGCGGCGGCCGGCGACCGGCCGGTCCCCGCAAGCACCGCCGCCAGTCCGGTCGGTCGAAGCGGGGCGAGCACGTCGAGGACGGCGGCGCTGTCCTCGTCCAGACCGGTCCGCGGGTCGCCGGCACGGTCGAGGGCCAGACCGGGCAACGGCTCGTGGCCGGGACCCGGCACCCCGACCTCAGCCGACCCCACCTCAGCCGACTGCGCATGCGCGGGCCCCGCCTCGGCGGACACCGTCGCGGCAACCTCGGCGGCGTCGCTCACCAGCACCGCCTCCGCATCCCGCACCAGCCGGTGCGTCCCGGCGGACAGCGGGGAGGTCACCGGGCCGGGAACGGCCATGACCACCCGCAGACACCCGTTGGCCCAGGAAGCGGTGTTCAGGGCGCCGGACCGCAGCGCGGCCTCGACCACCACGGTGCCGGTGGTAAGCGCGGCGATCAACCGGTTGCGGATCAGGAACGCCCGCCGGGTCGGGAACGCGGCCGGCGGTGATTCCGAGACGAGCAGCCCCTCGTCGCCGATCCGCTCGAGCAGCGCCCTGTGTCCGCGCGGATAGAGCACGTCGATGCCGCCGGCGAGCACCGCGACCGTCGGTCCACCAGCGGCGAGCGCCCCACGGTGCGCCGCGCCGTCGATGCCATACGCCCCGCCGCTGACGATCGACCAACCCAGGTCGACCAGCCCCGCGGCCAGGTCCGCCGCCACGGAGGACCCGTAGGCGGTCGCCTCCCGGGACCCGACGAGCGCAACCGAGCGCGCGGTCGCAGTGGCCAGCGGAGCCTGGCCGATCACCCACAGCGCCACCGGGCTGCCGCCCCACCCCTGACCGGAGCGGACCGCGTCCAGGTCGGCCAGACCTGCCGGCCACTCTTCATCCCCGGGCACGATCACCCGGGCGCCGGCCCGGACCGTCGCCTCCGCCAGGGCCCCGGAGTCGGTCAGCGCCAGCCGTCGCCGGTACCTGGCCGCCGCACCCTGCGGGAACGTCTCGGCCGGCACGTCGCCCTCGACCAGTGCGCGCAGCGCCCCAGCCGCACCAGACCGGGCGACCAGCGCGCAGACGGCCGGGTCACCCGGATCGGTTCCGGCCGCGAGCACCGCCCGCGCGCCGCGGTCGGAGTCGGGCACCGGTCCCACAACGCGCGAACTCAGCGGGCTGGCGGTCATGCCCGGGCCGCCGACGTACCGCGCAGTTCCCCAGCGGTCTGTACCTGCGCCACACCCGGCCGGTCGACCTCCGCCAGATCGGCCAGCGTCCAGGCGACCCGTAGCACCCGGTCGGCGCCCCGTGCGGTGAGCACCCCGCTGGCGAGCTGGTCGGACAGCGCCGCCATCGCATCGGGCGACGCCGGCCAGCTCCGGCGTAGCTCCGGCCCCGGGACGTGGCCGTTGCAGCGCCACGGCGTCCCGGCGAACCGGGCGATCTGCCGCTCCCGGGCAGCGGTGACCCGGGGACGCACCCGCGCGGTGGACTCGGCGGCTCCGAGATCCGCGCGCAGCTCGGCGCGGGTCGGTTGGACCAGCGCCCGGTGGATGTCGATGCGGTCTCGGATCGGGCCGGACACCCGGGACGCGTAACGACGACGCGCCAGGGGTGCGCAGGTGCACCGGTCCCCCCGGCCGACGAAGTGCCCGCACGGGCAGGGGTTCGCCGCGGTGATCAACTGGAACCGCGCCGGGAACCTGACGGTCGCCTGGGACCGGGCGACGACCACCTCACCGTGTTCCAGCGGCTGGCGCAGCGCGTCCAGCGCACCCGGGCTGAACTCGGGAACCTCGTCGAGGAACAGGACGCCGTGGTGGGCCATGGACGCAGCACCCGGGCGCGGCATCCGGGATCCTCCGCCGACCAGTGAACTGACCGTCGCGGTGTGGTGGGGTTGCCCGTAGGGCGGTCGACGGTCCAGGGGCCGGTCGGCGGACAGAGCGCCGGCGACCGAATGGATCGCGACGACCTCCAGCGCATCGGCGACAGCCAGATCCGGCAGCAGGCCGGGAAGTCGCGCCGCGAGCATCGTCTTCCCGATCCCCGGCGGCCCGACCAGGCTCAGGTGGTGGCCGCCCGCGGCCGCGACCTCGACGGCGAACCTGCCCTCCACCTGGCCGGCCACGTCGGCCAGGTCCAGCTCAGGACCGGCCGGCCCGGCGTCGGCGAAAGCCGGGTCGACGCCGTCGAGGTCCTCTCCGGCCGGACGGCCGTCCGGGTTGTCGACGCCCGGGACCGGGTCGCCGCGCAGCAGGGCGAGCACCTGCCGCAGCGAGGACACCGCCAACACGTCCAGGTCTGGGACGAGTCGGGCCTCTGCGGCGTTTCCGGCGGGGACGAGCGCACGTGTCCGGCCGGCCCGCACGGCACCGAGCAGCGCGGGGAGCACGCCGCGGACCGCCCGGACCCGGCCGTCCAGACCGAGCTCACCCAACACGACGGCGTCCCGACAGGGCGCCAGGTCGAGCCGACCGGCGGCCCCGAGCACCGCCAGCGCCACCGCGAGATCGAAGTGCGACCCGCTCTTGGGCAGGGTGGCCGGGCTCAGCCCGACCGTGATCCGCCGGTCCGGCCAGCCCTCGCCGGAGTTGACCACGGCCGCCCGGACGCGGTCCCGGCTCTCGGCCAGCGACGCGTCGGGCAACCCGACGAGGACGAACGCCGGCAGCCCGTTCCCGAGGTCGGCCCCGACCTCGACGATCCGCCCGTCCACCCCGACGACAGCGGTCGACCAGCACCTGGACAGAGCCATCTCAGAGCACCCCCCGCCGGTGGTCGACGCTCGCGGCGCCGCGGGTCCCCCGCAGTACGGCGATGACGTCGATGCGGACCGCGGGCACCCGAAGGCCGGACGCCGCCAGCCACCGGGCGGCCAACCGCCGCTGACGCCCTGCCTTGGCTGCGTCCACCGCCTCCAGCGGACTGCCGTAGGCCAGGGTCGAGCGGGTCTTCACCTCGCAGACGACGAGGGTGTCCCCGTCCCGGGCGACGATGTCGATTTCCCCCGCGGCGCAGCGCCAGTTGCGGTCCAGCACCGTCATCCCTTGCGCGACGAGGAATCTCGCCGCCACGTCCTCGCCGTACCTGCCGATCGCCTGTGCACGAGCCATCGATCCGCCACCTCCTCGGGAGGCAGCCTCGACCGGGGAGGGCACGGTCCGGGCCTACAGCTCTCGGGCTGTTGACGTCGGCCATTGGCGGGCCGGTCCCGAGCGCGCCTGTGGACGGCGGCCGCCCGGTGTCCGCCGTCCAGGCCAGCACCGGCTGCGCAGCCGAACGGCGCCGACCCGTGGGTCGGCGCCGTCCGATGAGTCCGCAGGACCCGGGACCCGGGACCCGGGCGGGAACGGTCAGCTGGTCAGGCGGAGCTGGTCTCCGGCTCCGACACCGAGACGAGGGTGACTTTCAACAACCCGGCGGGCGCGGTGTACTCCACGGAGTCGCCGGCGCGGTGACCGAGCACGGCCTTGCCCAGCGGGCTGTCCCAGGTGAGCACCGCGTGGGTCTCGTCCTGCTCCTCGATGGAGGCGACCACGAAGGTCTGCTCGTCGTCGCCCGGGAAGCGGACCACGATCGAGGACCCGATGCCCACGGTGCCGGCCTCCTGGTCACCGTCCTCCCGCGAGGGCATCGCGAGCAGCTCGTCGAGCTGGATGATCCGCGCGCGGACGTGCTCCTGCTCGAACTGGCGCTCCAGCGCGACCGCGTGGTCCACGGAGTCACCCGGCCCGCTGAGCTCGTCCACCCGCACGGTGAGGTCGCTGATCCGACCCTCCAGCTCGGCGCGCTCGGCCTCGAGCCGCTTGCGCGACCCCGCGCTCGGCCCCGGGACCTGGCCGTTGGACGCCGTCGGCACGCTGTCACTCATCTGTTGCAGACTCCCTTGGTCGGACCGTCTCGCGTGCAGGTCGCCCGCGCGGTGGTGGCGCACGCGCTCGGGAAACGGCTCCCGCGTGGCGGCTGCCGGGGCGACTGCCCTGGCGGCCCGGCGCGCAACTGTAGACGCGGACGGCGCCCTCCGCACAGTCGACCACCAGCGTCCGGAGCGCTCACCGGCACGCTCCCACGGTGGCGGTCCGGCTCAGGTGTACAGGGAGTCCACGAGCTCGGCGTACCGGGTGGCGACAGCGCGCCGGCGCAGCTTCTGCGTGGCCGTCAGCAGACCGTTGTCCTCCGTCGGAGGATCCGGCATCAGGGCGAACCGCTTCACCGTCTCCCACTGGCTCAGCCGTGCGTTGACCGCATCGACCGCGCCGGAGAACAGCTTGCGGACCTGCTCGGTGTCGACCAGCTCGGCATAGGGAAGTTCGCCAAGGCCGTTGCGCTCGGCCCACCCGCCGAGCGCCTCCGGGTCCGGGGCCAACAGGGCCGCGCAGTAGTTCCGCCCGTCGCCGACGACCATGGCCGAGGCGAGGTACGGCGACTCGGCGGTGAGCAGGTTCTCCACCTTCTGCGGTGCGACGTACTTGCCGTTGGACGTCTTGATCAGGTCCTTCTTGCGGTCGGTGATGGCCAAGTAGCCGTCGCGCAGGTTGCCGATGTCCCCGGTCGCCAGCCAGCCGTCTTCGCCCAGCCCTGTCACGCCCGCACCCGCCGGATCGCCGTGGTAACCGCGCATGACCGAAGGTCCCCGCAGGAGGACCTCGCCGTCGTCGGCGATCCGGACCTCGCATCCGGGAAACGGCCCCCCCACCCGACCGAATTCGTTGCGCCACGGCATGTTGACGAACATCGCGCCACTGGTCTCGGTCAGTCCGTAGCCCTCCAGGATGGGGATGCCGGCGACACCGAACCACCTGCCGAGCTCGGGATTGAGCGGTGCGGCACCCGAGACGAAGAAGCGCAGCCGCCCGCCGAAGCGCGCGCGGATCTTCGCGAACACCAGCCGGTCGGCCACCGCATACCGGGCACGGAGCACGACGGGGACCCTTCTGCCGGATTCCTGTAGCCGCTGCACCCGGGCACCGACGGCGAACGCGGACTCGAACAGGCGCCCTCTGACCGGCGACGAGGTCGCGGTCTCGGTGATCCGGGCGCGCGCCTTCTCGAAGATCCGCGGCGCCGCCGCGACGAAGGTCGGTCGCTGGGCGACCATGTTCTCCACCAGGCGGTCGACCCGGCCATCGACGGCGGTGACCATGCCGGTGGCCAGCTGGGCGGCCAGCAGCACGTTGGCGAACGAGTGGGCCATCGGCAACCACAGCAGTTGGACGTCGTCGGGCCCGAGCAGGTGACGTTCACCGATCGCTGCCGCCTGGTAGGTCCAGCAGTCGTGCACCAATCGGGCGCCCTTCGGCCGGCCGGTCGTGCCCGAGGTGTACACCAGCGTGGCCAGGTCGTCAGGACCGAGCTCGGCGACCGCCCGGTCCACAGCGCCCGGGTCACGGGTGAGCAGGCCGGCGCCGGCGTCCTCCAGCGCGTCGAGCGTCGTCGTCCAGGATTGCGCACCGTCCGTGACGGCGGACGCGTCCCCGTCCGCCCCGGTTGCCGGGGGGTCGATGACGACGACGCGGCGCAGGGCGGGGAGCTGGCCGCGGGACGCCTCGAGCTTGGCGAGGATGGACGCGTTCTCGACTATCGCCACCGTGGCACCGGAGTCGGCCAGGATGAACGCCGTGTCTTCGAGGCTGGTCGTCGGGAAGACGCCGGTGCACGCCCCGCCGGCGGCCATGATCGCCAGGTCCGCAACGATCCACTCATAGCGGGTGCTGCATGCGAGCGCCACCCGGTCACCGCGCCGGACGCCGGCGTCGAGTAGGCCCGCGGCCAGGCGGCGGACCCGCTGGTCCGCCTCGCGCCACGTCACCGACGTCCAGCCCGGTCCCCGGCGGTAGCGGAACGCCTCCGTGTCGCCGGAAGCGGACACCCGGTCGGCGAACAGTCGGGGCACGGACGGTGCCCGAGCACCGAGCCGCCGGATGACACCGTCGTCCACCGCGTCCAGGTCCGGGGACACGGCACGCCCGCCCGACTGACGCTGCTCGCCCGCCGACGGCCCGACGCCGCCCCCGTCCGCCCGTCGCGCGGCGCCCGGATCGGTCCGGGACGCGCCGGGAGCACCCGACCCGGGAACACTGGACCCGGGGATCGCGCTCACGGGACCGTCCGGTTCCGGACCGTTGTCTGCGGAAGCAGTGCGCTCGGCGACGGTCATCGCGGTCTCCCTGATCTGCCCGGTTGCCCGGGCTTCGGCGGTCGAGCCTCGGTACCGGCCCGTGCCGCCGGCCGCGAGGACCTGCTGCCCGGAACCGTCCGTACCCGAAACCGCACGTAGAGCCTCGGGTGGTGCCGCTGACGGCCGGGACACCTCGGGACCTCAACGGTGCCGCCGGACCGCGGCCGAGGCACTGACGGCGCCGACGACGTCCCGGGGCCGACGTTGTGCGGGTCCACACCCGCTGGGCAGCTCTCAGTGCGAGCCGGGCGCGGTGGTCTCACCGGTGGACAGCGCCGCGACGAACGCCTCCTGCGGGATCTCCACCCGCCCGACGGTCTTCATCTTCTTCTTGCCTTCCTTCTGCTTCTCCAGCAGCTTCCGCTTGCGGGTGATGTCCCCGCCGTAGCACTTGGCCAGGACGTCCTTGCGGATCGCCCGGATGTTCTCCCGGGCGATGATCCGCGCGCCGATCGCGGCCTGGATCGGCACCTCGAACTGCTGGCGCGGGATCAGCTCCTTGAGCTTGCTGGCCATGGACGTCCCGTAGCCGTACGCCTTGTCCCGGTGCACGATCGCGCTGAACGCGTCGACCGGCTCCCCGTGCAGCAGGACGTCGACCTTGACCAGGTCCGCGGTCTGCTCCCCGGTCGGCTCGTAGTCCAGGCTCGCGTAGCCGCGGGTCCGCGACTTTAGGGCATCGAAGAAGTCGAAGACGATCTCCCCTAGGGGCAGGGTGTAGCGGATCTCCACCCGGTCGTCGGACAGGTACTCCATACCGATCAGCGTGCCGCGCCGGGACTGGCAGAGCTCCATCACGGTGCCGATGTAGTCCTTCGGGGTCAGCACGCTGGCCCGGACGACGGGCTCGGCGACGCTGGCGATCTTCCCGTCCGGGAACTCGCTCGGATTGGTGACCACGTGCGTCACGCCGTCGTCGGTGTCCACCCGGTAGACGACGCTGGGCGCGGTACTGATCAGGTTCAGGTCGAACTCGCGCTCCAGGCGCTCGCGCACGATCTCCAGGTGCAGCAGGCCGAGGAACCCGCAGCGGAACCCGAAGCCGAGCGCGACCGATGTCTCCGGGTCCCACACCAGCGACGCGTCGTTGAGCTGCAGCTTCTCCAGCGCCTCCCGCAGGGCCGGGTAGTCGGTGCCCTCGACCGGGTAGAGGCCGGAGTAGACCATCGGCCGGGGTTGGGCGTACTCGGCCAGCGGATGCTCGGCGCGCCGCCCGGCGGAGGTCACCGTGTCACCGACCCGCGACTGGCGGACGTCCTTGACGCCGGTTATCAGGTACCCGACCTCGCCGACGCCCAGGCCGGTCGGGGAGACCGTCGGCTCCGGTGAGCTGACGCCGACCTCGAGAACGTCGTGCTCGGTGCCGCTGCTCATCATCCGGATCCGCTCGCGCGGGGACAGTCGGCCGTCGACGACGCGGACGTAGGTGACGACACCGCGGTAGATGTCGTAGACGGAGTCGAAGATCAGCGCGCGCGCCGGCGCGGCGGGATCCCCGACCGGGGACGGGATCCGCTCGACGATGCGGTCCAGCAGCTCGGGGACGCCCAGTCCGGTCTTCGCCGACACCCGGAGGACCTCGTCGGGATCCGTTCCCAGCAGTCCGGCGAGCTCGTCGGCGTAGCGCTCGGGCTGCGCGCCGGGCAGGTCGATCTTGTTCAGCACCGGCAGGACGGTCAGGTCGTTCTCCATCGCCAGGTACAGGTTCGCCAGCGTCTGGGCCTCGATCCCCTGGGCGGCGTCCACCAGCAGGACGGCGCCCTCGCAGGCGGCGAGGCTGCGGCTGACCTCGTACGTGAAGTCGACGTGACCGGGGGTGTCGATGAGGTTGAGCACATTGGGTCGCGCGTCGGGTGACGCCGAGGACGGCGTCCACGGGAGCCGGACGGCCTGGCTCTTGATGGTGATCCCGCGTTCGCGCTCGATGTCCATCCGGTCCAGGTACTGCGCGCGCATGTCGCGCGCGTCGACCGCGCCGGTGAGCTGGAGCATCCGGTCGGCCAGCGTCGACTTGCCGTGGTCGATGTGGGCGATGATGCAGAAATTCCGGAGCAGCTCGGCCGGCGTCGGGCCCGGCCCTGCCGGCGCAGCACCGGCGGCCGCTCGGGGCTGCTGGTCGGCCACCGGACCTCGCTCGTCTTCGCTCGTGGGTGCGGGGTCGATGTCGCCCGGGGTCCCGGTGACGCCGCCCGGTCGTCGTCCCGATCGTCGCACGGGGTCGAGGCCACCCGGCGGCTCCGACGCCGCGGTTGGCCGGGGGGCGCGCCAGCCGATACCCTCGGACGGTTGCCGGTCCGCCGTGCGACGCACCCCGACCAGCTACTGCGAAGGCCCATCCCTGTGGCGAACATCAAGAGCCAGCTCAAGCGCATCAAGACCAACGAGAAGGCGCGCCAGCGCAACAAGGCCGTCAAGGCCGAGCTGCGGACGCTGATCCGTCGCGCGCACACCGCTGCCGCCCAGGGCGACCAGACGGCGGCTGTCGCGGCCGCTCAGGCCGCCGCCCGCAAGCTGGACAAGGCCGCCTCCAAGGGTGTCATCCACAAGAACCAGGCGGCCAACCGGAAGTCGGCGCTGCAGAAGACCGCAGCCAAGGTCTGAGTCGGCCGCACCTGGATTCACCGGTCGCCGGGGATGCCGTCCGCTTGGCACGACATCACCGCCGGCGCGCGGTCGACCGGCCCACCGGCGGCTCGCGAAGGGCGGCCAGTCGGAGCACGACCCGTTCGACAGCGAACCCCGGGTCGCCACCGGCCCCCTTGACGGCCGCATCCGCCTCGGCGACCGCGATCTGGGCGCCGGCGAGGGCGGCGGCGGGCCACGCGGCCGCCTGACCGCGGACGGTGCGCACCTTCCACGGCGGTACTCCCAGCGCGCGCGCGGCCTCGCTCTCGCCCGTGCCGCGAGGCAACCCGCTGTACCGAAGCAGGGACCTGACCCCCGCGGCGAGCGCGCTCACCAGCAAGACGGGCGCTACGCCGGTGCGCAGCGCCCACCGGAGCCGGTCGAGGGCCTCGGCGGTGCGTCCCTCCAGGACCGCGTCGGCCACCGTGAACCCGCTGACCTGGGCGTGGCCGCCGTAGTAGGTGGCGACGAGCGCGCGGCTGATGCGCCGTCCGGTCGGCCCGCTGCGCCCCTCGGCAGGCGCCGATGGGTCCCCGCCGGCCGCGTCGTCCTCGGCCGGGTCGGTGGCGTCGGAGACAAGCTGGGTCGCCGCGGCGACCAATGCCCGCAGATCGGCACCGACCGCGTCGACCATCAGCACCGCGGCGTCCCGCGGGATCTGCCCGCCGGCGCCGCGCACCTCCTCGGTGACGAACGCGGGCAGGTCGCCCTGCCGTGGTCGGTCGCAGTCTACGACCTCGGCACCTGCCTTCCGCAACCTGTCCACCAGACCGCGACCCCGGGAACCGCCGGGGTGGCGGACCACCAGGCGGCAGTCGTCCGGCAGGTCCGCGGCCGCCCCGACGAGCGCGTCGCTGACCTCGGGCCGCACCTGATCGGCACCGTCGACGACGACCACCCGGGCGGCGGAGAACAGTGACGGGCTGAGCAGCCCGGTCAGCCGGGCGGCCGTCAGTTCCGCCCCGTCGACCACATCGACCTCGGTGGCCGGGTCCCCGGCCCGTGCCCGCGCCACGACGGCATCGGATGCCCGCTCGGCGAGCAGGTCCTCCGGACCGAGCGCGACGGTGACGGCGCTGATAACGGTCTCGGGCACGACGGCACCCTGACACGGGGGTCCGACAGCCGCGGTCGCGTCGGACTCACCGCAGAACGACCGGCCCGGCGACCACACCGGCGAGGGCCCCCGCGGCCGCGACGGCGATCCGACGTCGTCCGAGCAGGGACGGGCCGGCGATCAGGGCGAGCACGGTGACCCCGACGGCCGCGGTCACGCCGAGCACGGTCCCGGCCCAGTCAGCGGTAGCGCCGGGGGTCGAGGCTCCCGTCCGCGCCACGGCAGCCAGCCATCGACACGCCAGCCCACCGACCTGCGCCGACGCGACTGCCGCCCGATCGGCAACCACACCCAGCAGACCCGCCCCGGGGACGCAGGCCAACAGGGCGGCCAGGACACCGGCGAGGGTCGCCACGGCGACGGCCGGCTCGGCCGCAAGGTTGGTAAACGGAGCGACGAGGCCGACCTGCCCGGAGATCGCGGTCAGCAGTGGCTGACATGCCGTCTGGGCGGCCAGCCCGATGCCCGCGGCCGTCGCCACGGGACGCGGCAACCAGGTGGCGAGCGCGGCCCCGAACCGGGACCCGGCGGCCAGGATCCCGGCTGTGGCACTGACCGAGAGGGCGAAGCCGACGTCCGCCGCGAGCCACGGGTCGGCCAGCAGCAGGGTCAGCGCGGTCGAGAGCAGGGCCGGACCCCGTGCGGGCGCTCCTCGCGCGCCGAGCAGCACCAGTACCGCTGTGCCGCCGGTACGGACGACGGGAGGCGAGAGGTCCGCCAGGACCGCAAAGCCGGCGACCGCACTGATCCCGACGACCGCCGACACCACCCGTCCACCGCCCAGTGCGACGGTGACTGCGGTGGCCGCCAGCACGACGATGGCGACGTTGGCCCCGCAGGAGTGCGCAATCGTCCTCGCTGAGACGGCGGCGCCCCGGTGATCGCCGCTCCTTGACACGTGCGGAGCGCCAGCGGACCAGGCGTGCGAGGTGGGCTTGCCGGCACCGCGAACGTGGGCAGCTCGGCGCCAGCCGCCGGGAACGGCGGCGACGTGCCCTTCAGCGGCGGCCCGTCTTCTGCGGCGGCGGCGGCGGCGGCAGCAGCGACGACGTCGTCGGCCAGCTGGGCGTCGGCCGAGCCGAAAGCGTGCGCGGTGTGTGACCGGGGGTCGGGCTGGTCGGGGAACGGCAGTGCCTGGATCTGATGGAGGAGTTGGGCGGTGAGGGCCGCGCGGGCGGCGGCGGCGATGGTGCTGGGGTCGGCGCCGCCGGGCCGGCGCGTAGCGCGTGCAGGACGGCCGCGCGGACGTCGTGGCTGACCCGCGCTGGTGGCCGCGGGTCGCCCCACCGGCTGGCCCGGCTGTGGTGGCGGCCGCGGTCGAGTATGTCGTGGACATGTCGGCGACGCTGCCGGGGCGAGGTGGGCGGTGGCGGTGGCGGTACAGAGCCGAACGTCGCGGCGGTGCCGCAGGATCTGCGCGGGGTCCAGCGGTCCGTGTTCGAGGTGCCAGGCGGTGCGGTGGGCCAGAGCGGTCTGGCGGGGGTCGCCCCGGCGAGCTGGAACTTGCCGTGCCCGCCGCTGATCGCGCCGAGCCACCAGCGGTGGCTGTGGGCGTGCAGGTCAGGGCACGAGCTTGCTGGTGAACCGGGCAACGACGTCGTCGTCGAGCTCGAGCGGCCGGGCCCGCGGCACCCGCGAGCACCGCGGCTGTTGCTGCTCGTGACCCGCCGCGGCCACCGGCAGTGCGGCCGGCTGGGGCGCACGGACCCGCAGGGTGGGCTGTCCATAGCCACGCTGCAGCCGGGCCCGCGCGACCGGGTCCACCAGCGAGCCTGCCGGCATGACCAACAGCAGGGACGAGCGGAGCGAGCGGAGCAAGATAGGGCGCTAACGCGCACATACCCGCCCTGGCGGCCCTGGCCCTGCGGGGGACGGTCTGGCGTTCGACGGGGCGCTGGCGCAGGGGGTGCCGTCGGGGGAGGGGGTGGCCGGCCCGGCGGGGAGCTGCGGGCGGCGGTCCGTGAGCTGGTGCAGTATGGGGTGCTGCTGAACCAGCTCGTCGCGCAGGTGAACGCCACGGGCGACCCGGCGGGTCTGGCCGGGGGGCTGCGGATCGAGGTCGACCGGTGCGCGGCCCGGTCTGCGGCGGTCGCGGTCCTGGCCGCCGAGCTCGTTGATGACGTCCCATGACGTGGTGTAGCTCGTCGCGTTGAGCTTCGCGTTGTTGCTGATTATGCGGTCTGCAGGGCGGCCTGGTCGATCACCTTCTTCGGGGTGTCGTCGCGGGGCTCTAGCGTGGTGGGTGCAGGCGGGGTGAGTTGGGCCATGGAGGCCTCGGACAGGTAGCGGCGATCGGTGACCTGCCACTCGTCGTGGGCCTCGATGAGGACGCAGCCGGCGAGGCGGAGCAGCGCGGTGTCGTTGGGGAAGATCCCGACGACGTCGGTGCGGCGCTTGACCTCGCGGTTGAGCCGCTCAAGCGGGTTGGTCGACCAGATCTTGCGCCAGTGCGCTTCGGGGAAGTCGGCGAAGGCGGTGAGCTCGTCGCGGGCGTCGCGGAGCATGCCGGCGACGGCCGGGAACTGGCTGTCGAGGGTCTTGGCGACGACCTCGACGTGGGCGCGGACGCCGGGGCCGGTGGGCTGGGCGAACACGGTCCGGACAGCGGCGGCGACCATCTCGCCGTGGCCCTTGCCAACCCGGGCCAGGACGTTGCGCATGAAGTGCACTCGGCAGCGCTGCCAGGCCGCGCCCTGCAGCACCGTGCTAATGGCGTTGACCAAGCCGCGGTGGCTGTCGCTGATGACGAGCTGGACGCCGGATAGGTCTCGGTCGCGCAGCTCGCGCAGGAACTCGGTCCAGAACGCCTCGGTCTCCCTGTCGCCGACCGCGCAGCCCAGCACCTCGCGGCGGCCGTCGGCGGACACGCCGGTGGCGATGACGACGGCCCGGGACACGCCCCGGCCGGCGACCCGGGCCTTGCAGTAGGTCGCGTCGAGGAAGACGTAGGGAAACGCGATCTCACCGAGCGGTCGGGTGCGCCAGGCGGCGACGTCGGCGTCGAGCTGCGCGCAGATCCGCGAGACCTCGCTCTTGCTGATGCCGGACTCGACGCCGAGCGCGGCGACGAGGTCGTCGACCTTGCGCGTGCTGACCCCCTCGATCCAGGCCTGCATCATGACGGCGTGCAGCGCGACGTCGATGCGTCGCCGCGGCGCGAGCAGCGACGGGAAGAACGACCCGGACCGGACCTTTGGGATCTTGATGGTGAGGTCGCCGGCGGTCGTCGCGACGAGCTTGTCGCGGGTGCCGTTGCGGTGCGTGGTGCGGGTGTTGGTGCGCTCGTACGGGTCGGCACCGATGTGCGCCGTCGCTTCGGCGTCAACGAGCGCTTGCAGCATCGTCAGCAGCAGTCGGCGCATCAGGTCACCGCCGTCGGCGCTGCGCAGCGCCTCGGTCAGCTCGAGCAGGGCATTCTGGTCCAGGGCCATCGTGTGGGTCTCCTCTGTGAGGTGCTTGGCGGCTTCTCACAGAGCCTCACGCGGTGGCCCCTTCACGTCCGTGAACGACACGACCATCACGAAGATCAGGACCCCGAACTACACCACTCCAAGGGACTCACCCGTTCGAAGCCCTTCACGCCCCAGCCGCTACCGCGGCATAATCACCACACCCGACGTGTCCGAAGAACCGGGTCAGGCTCTCTCCCGCTCGATGTTGAGCTTGTGCTCTCGGCCTCCAGCTTCCGGACCCGGGCCTCGAGCCGGACGAGCTTGCCGAAGGCGACTCTGTCCGACCGTGATCGGTGTCCGGTGCGCAACTACTACGCCCCGCTGTCAGGGCGCTCGTCGCGGCCGTCGTCGTTCCCCGGCCGAAGGTGGCGACTCAGGCCGCCAGCGTCCCCCGGGCCAGCCCCAGGTCGTCGGCGATGCCCGACAGCGTCGCGCCCTCGGTGGACTCGTACAGATCGACGGCCTGCCGACGGAACTCATCGGTGTAGTGCTTGCGGGCCATGGTCGAGATCATCTCGCTTCGTCCGTCAAATACTGGATTCAACGTGTCCACACTTCGGGGTCAGGTCCCAAGGGCCCCCTTAAGGGTGCCGGTTCCCGCCGGAACCACTCTGCGAGGAGGGCTCGCTCATTCGGCTCACTGCTGCGCTCGCGAAGCCCGCCAGCGTGACGATCAATGCGACGACTATCCAGCCGGGCTTGCCCCAGCTGACGCAGAGGGAGATGACGACGAAGGGAGCGACAGCCTCCACAAGTTGGTGCCCGAGGCCGTAGATGCCCTGGTACTGACCGAGTGCTTCACGACGCGCGAGAGCGAACGACAGCTCGAAGGCGCCGGCTGCTTGCCAGACCTCGGCCACTGAATGCAGCACGACACCCAGCACCAGCAGCACCGCTGCCGCGACGGTGGGTGGTTCCGAGGCGAGGACCCACGTCACCCAGGCGAGGCAGAACAGGGGGCCGGAAAGCGCGATCAGTCTCGCCGCTGAGGGCGCGTCCGTGATGGACCGGGTCGCCGGTACCTGGATGGCCGCCACGATCACCGCTGCAAGAAGGAAGAGCGCTGCGGCGAGCCAGCGCGGCGTAGCCGTGTGCTCTGTGACCCACAGCGGCAGGGCGTAGATGAGCACCCAGTACTGCAAGCCCGCTATGGACGTCGTGGCGGTCAGCGCGAGGTAGCGCCTGTCACGCAAGGACGTCCAGCGCGTGCTGGACGATCCGACATTCGCCGTGGCAGCCGGGCGAGTCGGGCTCATGGGGGGGAGCCGCGAGATCACCATCGCGGCGAAGACGAAGGACACGGTATTCGCAAAGATCATGGCGACGTAGGCCGGCCTGGTGTCGACGGCCAGAACGAATGCGGCGCCCACGGTGCCTACCGCGAGGCCTACGTTGGTGACTGCTCGCAGGTAGCTCCGCAACCGGGCGCCTGTGCGCTCCTCACTGATGGCTCCGATCAGCGCACCTCGGGCGCTGTCCGCGCCCGCTTTGCCGGCAGCAGCGATGGCCGCCGAGAGCACCAGGACGGGAACGTCGCGGACCAGCAACAGGAGGGTGGTTGCGCCTGCCTGAACAACCAGGCAAGCCATCAAGATCCTGCGAGGGCCACGCAGGTCTGCCAGGTCGCCGATCTTGGGACCGACGCCGAACCCGATCAGCGCACCGATCGTGAGTCCAACGCCGACCTGACTCGGCGAGAGCCCAGCGGACCGGACTAAGAAGATGGCGCCGGCAGACAGGTACATGCTGCTACCGACCGCATCGATGACTGTCGCCAGGGCCAGCAAGCGAGTATGAGAGCCGACAGGTAGGAGTTCTCGGGCCACGCTCTGCAGCCAACCACGCGAGGAAGCCCTTGTCGTACATCCGGCTTGCAGTGTGCCGGTGCAAGGCAGCGACCAGGAAGAGTGCGCCGTTCTCCTTCGCCAGCGCAAGCCCGAGCGCACCGCCAGGCGGCGTCCCAGGGTGTGGTGTAGCTCGCGGTCTTCTGCGGGGCAGACTATGACGCGATCAGTGCTGGCTGCGCCACCTCCTCGGTCGGGTCGCTGGTACTGGCGAGGAGGGCCATGGAACTTTCGGACAGGTAACGGCGGTCGCTGACTTGCCATTCGTCGTGGGCTTCGACCAGGACGGCGCCGGCGAGGCGGAGCAGGGCGGCGGGGTTGGGGAAGACACCGACGATGTCGGTGCGGCGCTTGATCGTGTTGTTCAGTCGCTCGAGCGGGTTGGTGCTCCAGGTCTTCTTCCAGTGGGGGGGGTGAAGGGACAGGTCCTCATGGGCGTCTCGGAGCATGGCCTCGACGGCGGGAACTGCCTGCCGAGCATATCGGCGATGACGCCGAGCTGCGAGCGGACGTGGTGGCTCGCCCGCCACGAAGGCGTGTGGGTCGCCAATCTCAACGCCGACGAGCTCGTGATCGTGTCCGGGCTCGTCGATACATTGGACGCTGCGTCCGCCGATCTACTTGATGCCGGTGCCCGGCGCGTGCTGCCACTTCCCGTTCGGGGGTGCCTTTCACACTCCACTCATGGCGCCGGCAGCGACGCGGCTGTCGGGAGCGCTCAGCCGCATGCAGTGGCAGTTGATGAGCGTGCCGGTCGTGAGCAGCGTTGATGCCCGACCGCACGTGGACGCGGTCCGAGCGCTTCGCTGAGCAGCTGCTCGCGCCACTCTGGTGGACCGAGACCGTGTCGACCCTGGTCGAGTTGCGCGTGGAGCTGAGCGTGGAGGTCGGACCCCACAGGGTCCTCTCGGGCCTGTGCCGTCGGATGGCTCTGCACTTCGCCGTGGCCAGCGTGGAGCAACCGGCTGACATCGACGGACTCGCCCTCGCCCTCACGCCGAGCATGTCGGCCGCGGGCCCGTGACACGGACACCGCGCGACGGTTCTGCTCGAGCACGTCACCGACGTAGCGGCCGGCTGTCAGGCCCGGCGTGGCCCGGTCCACACCGGGACAGCCGCACTGGGACGGCTGCTGCGGCCGGGAACGCCGCACTCGTCCCGCTTGCGGCTCTGACCTGCCGTTGCCGGCGTCGATTGTGGGACCCTGTGACCACGAAGGACATCCGTCGGCGGCAACGGGTACGGGAGGAGACGGTACGCATCGTGCGCTGTACGAAGCGGTTCGGCGTTGTGAGGCGCCGGCTCTGCGCGAGCGCCGCACCGCGACCGGCGATCCGCACCTTCCGTCGCAGTACCGGACGGGCATCGTGAGGCACGACCTCGGTGCTCTGGGATCGATGCCCCAGGCCGTTGAGCTCCCGCTCGACGGTGCCGCTCTGGGCGGCATCGAGACGGTGTGGCGGGAGCTCTCGCCCCTCTACGACTGGAACCCGTCACGCATCGTGCTGCGCGACGCACGGAGGTACCGCCTGGCGCGCTTCGGCGGGTTCGTCGTCCTCAGCTGCCCGAGCGCTCTCGCGGCGACGTCAGCTTCGCTGCTGTGTGGCAGGGGGGACGCGGCCGACCTGCGGAGCGCGATGCGCGACCGGCCGTTGCTCCGCTCTGATCGCCAGACGGCCGAGCACGCGCTGTCCGTCGGTGCCGAGGCCGGCGTGGTGGCGGTGCACGCGCGCCACTTCGACGAGTACTGGTACGACCTCGCCGAACAGCACGCCATGTGCGGCAACAAGTTCAGCCGTCGCCGAACCTATCTCAGGGCGCTTGAGCGCTCGGGAGCGATGCGGTTCGAAAAGCTCAGCCTCGCGTGCACCGCTGACGTGGACGAAATCCGCCACGTGACCGCACAGTGGCAGGATCGGCAAGCTCAGGCACCCACCGTCGACGACGAACGAGCAGCCCTCGAACGGCTGCTCAGCGGCAGCATGCCGCTCGACGACATGCACGTAGCGGGGTTGCGCGTGAACGACGAACTGGCCGGGTTCGCCATCTACGACACGATCACCGACGACGCGGCGACGGCTCACTTCGTCAAGGCGCGCCGCAACAGCGCTGAGATCGCCGGCACGTGGCAGGCGCTCTTCGACTCCGCGTACCGAGCTGGGGCCCGCGTGCTGAACGGCGGCTACGACGGCGGCCTCGAGGGCCTTCGCCGTGCGAAGTCAGGCCTACGGCCCCACTCGATCCGTCAGGCGTTCTTCGTCTTGCCCGGGTAAAGGCACGTCAGCGACTCGCCTCGGCGGCGAACGCAGCGAGGACTGTCGCTGTCCATACCGGACGCTCGACCCAGAAGAAATGCCCTCCACCCTGAACTGTCGTGAACCTGCAGTTCCGGACCAGCCGGGCGAGCTGCACGCCCTCCTCGTAAGGGACCATCCCGTCCAGATCGCCGTGCATGACCACGACGGGAAGATCCAGACTCGCAAGTCGGTCGCTGCAGTCGAACCCCCGTATTGCGGACACTTGGCGGACGCTGGTGGCCGGGTCGACGACAGTGCGGGTCATGTCGAGGTAAGTCTCCCAGGCACCGGGAGTCTGCGTGTACGACGGGCTGAACGAGAGCTCGAACATGTTTACGCGTGTCGCTGCAGGGTTCCGATGCACGTATGCCGACATCAGCCGCTCGGTGGCCAGATCACCCGGCCACCCGAACTTGCGACCGCTCGACCGCGTGCAGCCGAGCACGAGGTAATCGATCAGATCCGGCCGCAGCAGCGCTAGTTCCTGGGCGACCATGCCGCCCATCGAGACGCCGAACACTCCGGCGCTGGGCCCCAGCTCCTTCTCGATGAGCTCGGCGGCGTCCATGGCCAGATCACGCATCGTGAAGCTCGTTCCGCGCTTCGTCGAGCCGGCGACCCCGCGGTGGTCGTAGGTGACGACATCGAAACGGCCTCGCAGCTCAGCCAGGAACTCAGCGCCCCAGTACCGTTGGGTCGCTGACAGTCCCTGGATGACCAAAAGACGGTCGCCTTGGCCCTGCCTGGCGAAGGACAGCGCACCGACGTCCGCCGTCAACGTTTGACCTCGGGCGTTCCGCCGACCGGGCGGCGGAACGCACGCGTGGTGCTCACGCCAAGGCAGTGACCGGGCGCAGCGTGCCGCGCGGGGCCGCTGTCGCGACCCGTCCCGGCGTGAGACGGGCGCGGGCGACGCGCTGTGTCCACCTTGGGGCACACGGGCTCCATCGACGACACCGAGCGGGCCGACGTCGCCCCCGTCAACATCAGCACTGCCCACCTTCCGTCGTCCTCGTCTGGAGAAGCCAACGCCCCCCCGCGGTTGCGCTCACTCCAGGGGCGGTTCTACTTCCATGAGCCTTCTGGACAACCACGCCGCCTGCGCTGTCACCGACGGGTACAGCAACAAGTCGACGAGCTTGACTTCGAGGTCTGGGAACATGTCGTCCAGCACTGCATGAAGCGCAGCCAAACTGAGTGAGTCCCCGCCCGCGTCGAAGAACCCGGACTGATCATCGAAGCCGCTCAGTCCCAGCGCAACTACCCAGGCCTCCCGAACGCGCGGCACCAGTTCGGTCGGATCTAGGTCGTTCGAGGGGCGAACGACAGGCGCGGTCTCCTGCGCCAGTTCTTCGACCAGTGCCGCCTCGTCGACCTTGCCGTTGGGCGTCAGGGGTATCGCTGTGACTGCGATGAATCGATGAGGGATCGCCTGGTCGGGGATGCCGCTCTCAGCGAGGCTCGACCGGAGCGTGGTCACGGGATCAGCTGTGCCGGGCCTCGGCACGAAGGCACACACGAGGGCGGTCCCTGCCCGGCTGGGGCGTCCGAAGGTCCAGCTGTCCACGACGAGGCGCTCACGCCGAAACCACTCATCGACAGCACTCGGCTCGACGCGGACGCCGCGAATCTTGAGCTGGCGATCGAGCCGCCCTCGGAAGTGCAGCTCTCCGTCGATGAGGACCCCGAGATCACCGGTGCGATACACACGCCGACCGTCCTCTTCGACGAATCGTCGGTTCGTGAGCTCGGGATCGTTCCGGTAGCCTGCCGCGAGGCCACGGCCCGCGATGAGGATCTCACCGTCATCCGAGACCCCCACGTCAGTACCAGCGATGGGCCGCCCGATCGGCACCGACTCCAGGCCGAGGTCCGTCTCGGAGAGGACTCGAACGGTCGCGAAGGTGGTCGCCTCAGTCGGGCCGTACCCGTTCACCACCGACAGCTTCGGGAAGCGCTTCAGCAGCTCCGTCACCGCCGCAGCAGAGACTCGGTCACCGCCCGTGAGCACCTGGACGAGCTCGCCGAAGGCGTCCGGACGGCGCTCGACCATCGCTGAGAACAGGCCCGCGGTCAACCAGCACACATCGATCTTCTGCTCGCGCAGGAAACTCGCCAAGGCATCGAGGTCCAGCGGTCCGACAGGCCCGATCACGATGGTGGCGCGGCGCCACAGCCCCACGAAGATCTCAAAGGTCGACGCGTCGAAGGCAAGCGGCGCGAAACGAAGGATCCGATCACCGCTACTGAGAGCGCAGTAGTCGGCGCCACGCATCAGCCGATCGACGCCTTCGCACGGCGCCTCCACGCCCTTGGGCTCGCCTGAGGTGCCCGAGGTGTACGAGAGGTAGCAGACGGCCGACGGCGCCGGCTCCGGCGTCACGCCGGTCCGATGCCCCCCTCGGGGGTCGATCGTGTGGATCCCCGGCCACGCCTCAGGCCGCCGTGTGACGACCAGAACAGGATCGGCATCCTGGCACCACGCCGACCGCGCCCCGACGGGCGCGCCCGCCCGCGCCCCCACGTAAACCACCCCCTGGCGGACGCACGCGAGCACGAAGACGATCTCGTCCACCGAACGCTCGATGTCGAGCACCACACGCTCCCCGGGCAGCGCTCCGGCCGCCACCAGCGCGCCAGCAGCCAGCTCGACACGTTCACGAAGATCAGCCGGCGAGAGGGCGAGCCCCTCCGCAGGGTCGACAACCACCGCTGTCCGAGGCGGCCACGCCGCAAAAGCCGAGTCCAACGACGCCCAGAGGTCGGGCGCGACGTCCCACAGCGGCCCGTAGAGCCAGTTCGTCATCTCAGCCCGTCTCTCGAGCGGCCATCGCCTCGCGGACGACCGATCCGACCCGCTCGACGTGCCGAACATCGCCGGCGTCCAACACGTTGACGATGATGCCCTCGATGCCCTCGCGGCGGTACGCAGCGACCTGCCGAGCAACTTCGTCGGGGGTTCCCGAGAGAGCGAAGCCACGCACAGCCCGCGGGGGAAGCTTGAACAGGGCGGCGAGACGCTCGACCTGCTCCTTCAGCTCCCACTCCGACTCCGTCACGATCGCCGTCCCCAGCCAGGTCATCGTGATCTCATCAGGGTCGCGCCCGATGTCCGCGCACGCCCGGCGCAGTACAGCGATCTTGTGTCGCACCGTCGCGGGTGCACCGAACAGGTTGCACGCATCCCCGTGCCTGGCAACGAGCGGCAGCAGGACCTTCTCGCCACCTCCGCCGATCAGGATGGGGGGGCCGCCGATCTGCACGGGCGGTGGCACGTTCAGCGGGACGGGACCGGTGCGGTCCGGTCCGCCACGCCCTTCCGGGTCGGTGAACATCTTCCGGCATACACGAACTGCCTCCTCAAGCTGCCTGAGCCGCTCACGGGCAGGCGGAAACTCGAGCCCGTACGCGCGGTACTCCTCCTCGTGCCACCCTGCGCCGATACCCAGGATCGCCCGGCCTCTGCTGATGACGTCGAGGGTCGTCACCATCTTGGCGAGGAGAGCGGGATTCCTGAAGCCGCACGCCGACACCAACGCGCCGAGCCGGACCCGCGACGTGAGCGCGGCTAAGGCTGCCAGGGTCGTGTACGCCTCCAGGATTGGCTCCTCGGCCTCACCCACGGTGGAGATTTGATGCAGGTGGTCCATGACCCATACGGAGTCGAAACCGCTCCGCTCCGCCGCCAGAACCGTGTCGACGACCCCGGTGAACAGGTCCCTGTCGCTGATCCCGGACCGAGTGTAACCAGACAACTGGAGACCCACGCGCGTCACGGGGTCGACCATCATCGCCCTCCGCGCCTCGTGCCCATCCAGGCCTCGAGGTCGTTCAAGGAACCCTCCACGATGTCGACCAGACCTAGCGCAACCAGTCTATCACTAATATCTCGTACCGCCGCGAGTGTTTCATCGGCAGCGATTCCCTGGCTGTGCGAGATCGCTCCCGCGATGTCGCCGACACCGCGGCGCCCATCGATGAGCAACCACACCTCACGGCCTTCGCGGTTGAGCACGTAGCGCCCGACCAGGGTCTCCAGGAGAACCCCGTTAGCGCTAAGCGGGCTTAGCTCCGCAACACTTAAGGCCCAGCGCGTGGTCACATCCATGGCGCGAACGAGCTTGACTCCGCCGTCCACCGTGAACGCCTTCATTCTACCCTTCCTTGCTCCTTGAGGGCGTCCGCGACCGCCGCGGCCGACAGCGTGATCGTCGGGGCTTCGAACGGAAGGTCGATAGGCAGGTCTAACCCGAGCTCGTCGTTGAGCCGCGCACCGATCTCGACCGCGTACATCGAATCTCCGCCGAGGTCGTAGATGAAGTGGGCCTCGGGATCGATGTCGGCGAGTCCGAGGACGTCACGCCAGACCGTCGCGACCAGGGTTGCGACGTTCGACGTGCCGGCACGCACCGAGCCGGGCCGCTCGGGAGCTGCCGGTCCCCGGGATCGGGGAACCCAGTGACGATGCCGGTTGAAGGGATACGTCGGCATGGGCACCCGCCGGCGGGGCTGACCCGCGTACAGCCCGGCGAGCTGCACAGAGGCCCCCGATGACCACGCTGCTGCTGCAGCAGCGGGCAGGGAGAAATTCCGATCCACCACCACGCGTCCGGGAGCCGCGATGCCGTCTCGCAGCACCGCGGAGGGGCCAGGGTCCTCGACCTCGCTTGCCCCGGCACGCGTGCAGGCTCTCAACGCCTCCGTCAGAGCGTGCGGATCAGCCTGGCCGGCGGCGTGCCACGTCAGCGCCGGCCGTAGCCAGGCAGGCCCGTCGATTCGAGCGCATCGCAGACCGAGAACCTCCAGGCATCGGATGACGGCGAGGACAGTCATCGCCGCACGCGCGACATCACCGGCCGGCCCGGGTGCCGGCACCCGGAGCGCCTCCAACCGCGCCAGCTCAACGAGGTACGCGGGCTGATCATGGAGCTCACCGCCGTCCAGCTCGTAGAAGTCGGCCGCCGTCCCGGATACCGTCAGCTGATGACGTGGGACGTGCTGGCCGGCCGGCTCAGGCGATGCGAGCGCGGCCGCGGCCGCGGCCGCATCGGCGACGGCAACGGCCCAGCGCTTCTCGAAGCCTCGCCGACCCACGGCGAGCGTGTATGCGGCGTCAGCGAACTCGGCCGGGGACATCGCCACACGTTCGCGGAACCAGCGTCCCGTCTCCTTGCGGAGATGATCGAGCTGCTCCTGCGAGCGAGCGGAGAACGCGATGACGTGCGGGCCCGGGGCGGACTCTGCGCTGCGTGGGACCGACTCCGCGCCGGAGGCCTCGCCCACGATCACGTGCGCGTTGTTCCCGCCCAGGCCGAAGGAGCTGACGCCGGCGACGCGGGGTCCAGAACCAGGCCAGGACTGCCTCTGCGTCGGCAGCGCCAGCGTGGCGTCCGTGAGATTGGCGTTCCCGTTTACCTCCATCAGGTGGATCAACGGCGGAATGATCGCGCGCTCCACCACTAGGACCGACTTGATGAAGCCTGCGATGCCAGCTGCCGCGTCCGTGTGCCCGATGTTCCCCTTCACGGCGCCCAACATGCACGGCGTCGATCGCCCCCCGGAGAACGCCTGCTTGATCGCCTCGATCTCTACGGCGTCCCCGATCGCTGTCGCCGTCCCGTGCGTCTCGAGGAAGCCCACGTCGGACGACGACACGCCGGCTCGTTCGAGAGCCCGACGGATCACACGCGCCTGCCCGGCGACGTTCGGGACGGTGAACCCAGCCCGGGAGCCGCCGTCATTGTTGACCGCCCATCCCCTGACGATCGCGCGGCGGCAGTCCCCCTGGCGCAGGGCGTCCTCGTTACGCTTCAAAACGACCAGTCCCGCGCCCGAGCTCGGCACCGTCCCGCTGGCCAGCCGATCGAAGGGACGGCAGTAACCGTCTGCCGAGAGGATCCCTCCCGCTTCGTGCAGGTACCCGTCGACGTCGGGCATGACCAGGCTGACACCTCCAGCGATCGCGATGTCGCAGTCTCCCGCAATCAGCGCATTGCACGCCGTTGCAAGTGCGACGAGCCCTGTGGCACACCCCGCTTGAACGGTGATGGTCGGCCCGGTCAGCCCCAGCTTGAACGCTATCTTCGCCGCCAGGAAGTCCTTGCCATTCCCGGTCCGTAGGCGCAGGTCGTTGTACGGATCTCGACCAGTGGCGGGCGCGACGAACTCGTGGAGGTACTCGTCCTCGCCTCCTCCCACGAACACGCCCACCACGTGCCCGTCAGGCCCGTCCGACTCACCCGCTCCGTGACCGGCATCTTCCATCGCCGTGACTGCGACCTCGAGCAGCACCCGTTGCTGGGGGTCCATCGAGGAGGCCTCATCAGGAGTGATCTTGAAGTGCTCGGCGTCGAAGCACTCCACGCCGTTCAGCTTTCCGGCAGCGTGGACGAAAGACGAACCCGGATCGCTCGAAGCATTACCGGAGCGCGAGATCGTGTCACGGCCTTCGAGGATGTTAGCCCAGAACTCTTCGACATCAGCCGCGCCGGGAAACCGGCATGCCATGCCAATGACTGCGACGTCTAGCTTTTGGCTCACTACGCAAACCTCCTGGGAGTTCCGCCGGCTACTCGGTCCCGAGCACGGCCGGCTCGACGCGAACGAGATGGGACTGCGCCCATCTAGCCGTTCGGTACGCACAGTTACCGTCGCTCTCGCCCGCAAGTGGTCCGTTCATCACTTGGGAACGGTATTCCTTCGCAGACATCCCGCATTCAGGACGCTGATCCAGGCGACGGAACAGCCACTTCCGGTTGCGGCAGTAGTCCCCTACGAGCACCAAGCACATGTCCGCGACGTTGGCAGCGGCGGCCTCGGCACTGAGGCGTGCTGTGGTCCAGTCACTGGCGAGCAGCTGCCCGGCGACATCAGTGAGGGCATTCTCCGCCGCCACCTTGAGGGCTCGAGCCATTGACCGTCCGTAGCTCGAGGAGTCGATCATGCGGCGGCCGTTCGCGAAGAAGTCCTCGTTCTTGAGGGGTACGCCGATCGAGAAGCGATAGATGAAGTCCGGGATCGCGCCCTGCACGCCATGTCCGATGCCAGCATGGGAGAAGAACTCCGGCTCTTGTCCGAGGCACGGGGCAAGCGCTTCGGTGAGGGCTCCCGTCGACCACACCTTGATGTCGATGCGGGAATCCCCGTACCGTCCCATCCAGTTGTGCCAGCGCAGGCCGCTGGGGTCACTGCCAGGCCACGTCTCCATGGTCTCGTCGACCGGCAGTGTCAACGCGTCGTCAGAGAAGGCGAGGATGTCGATGTCACTGAACGGATTGCCCCACCCGGCCGCCGTCGAGCCCGTGAAGCAAACCGCCTCAGCGGCGGCCAGCCCCGGGAAGTGTCCGAGCAGGGCGTCGAACGATAGGTCCGGCGGCTGGAGGCTGAGCGGCTGCTCGCTCAGCAAGTCGACTGCCGGGGTGAAGGCGATGGTCACGTAGCGTTCCTCCTCTTGCCGTGCCTAGCTGCGCTAGGCCCCGAAACCTGGGACGAACATGGCCAGTACCTGTTCTGGCCGACGGCGAGCCGATCAGCGTGCGCTTCATCTCCTCCGGCAGCGTGAAGGAATCTACGGACAACTCACGAGCACATGGCTCGCAGAGCACCGTCCACAGATGCCTGTTTCGCTCTACGATCAGGTCAGCGCTAACGTCGCCGGGGAAGGTCGTGCCTGCGCTCAACGTAGTCCACCAGGCCGAGACCTGGCGACACCGCTCGTGGACGCCCACGTCGCGACAGGAACGGCAGGCGCGGCTGCGTCGCTGGAGAGTTGCGCAAGGGGCATCGTGATGCGGCGCGCTGCTCCCCGAGCCCGTTGATCCGCCAGCCCGGTCAGGCGGTGCTCACCGTCGAAGCGACCCAACGGGTGCACGTGCATGCCAGGCCGTCAGACGGGCGCGCCCTCGGCCCGGCCGCGCATGATCGGCTCGGCATGCTCGACGACTGTCTTCTCGGTCACGAGGATCGAGGTGATGTCAGGTCGCGACGGCGACATGAACATGACGCCCAGCAGGCACTCCTCGAGAATGGCGCGCAGCCCACGCGCGCCGGTGCCGCGCGCGAGGGCCAGGTCAGCGGTCGCGCAAAGAGCCTCGGGCGCGAACTCGAGCTCGACGCCGTCGAGCTCGAACAGCCGCTGGTACTGGCGGGCAAGCGCGTTGCGCGGACCGGTCAACACTTGAACCAGGGCGTCCCGATCGAGCAGCTCGACGTGGGTGAGGACTGGCAGCCGTCCGGTGAACTCCGGCAGCATGCCGTAGCGAGTGAGGTCCTCCGGCATGACGTGGTGAAGCAGGGAGTCGTCCGGCGTTCGCGTGCGCGGACTACCTCCGAAGCCCAGCCCACTGCGGCGCGTGCGCTCGGCGACGATCTCCTCCAGACCGGAGAAGGCACCGGCCGCGATGAACAGGACGTTCGTGGTGTCGACCTTGACACCCTCGGCGTGGGTGGCGCTGCGACTCGCCGTAGCGTTGCGGGGGCTCCCGACCGTGCAGACCGTTCCTTCCAGCATCTTCAACAGGGACTGCTGGACGCCCTCGCCGGACACGTCACGCGTCTGGCCGCTGGACCCGCGCTTCGCGATCTTGTCGATCTCATCGACGTAGACGATGCCTCGTTCGGCCCGGTGCACGTCGCCGTCGGCCGCATGCAGCAGCCGTGCCGCCACGGTCTCGACGTCATCGCCCACGTAGCCGGCCTCAGTGAGCGCCGTGGCGTCCACGACGGCGAAGGGAACGTCGAGGATGCGGGCGAGCGTCTGCGCTAGCAGCGTCTTGCCGGACCCGGTCGGGCCGAGCAGAAGGATGTTCGCCTTGGACAGCTCGACGTCACGGTGCCTGCCGGGCTGCTGCCCCGTGCCCGGGCGCACGCGCTTGTAGTGGTTGTAGACGGCGACCGAGAGCGTTCGCTTCGCGCTGAACTGCCCGACGACGTACTCGTCAAGAGCATCGTAGGTCTGCTGAGGCGTCGGGACCGGGCCCTCGGCCAGCACGGTCGGGGGCCCCGCCTCCTGGAGGATCTCACCGCACAGGACCACGCACTCGCTGCAGATGAACGCGTGAGCGCCCGGTATCAGCGTCTTCACTTTCGCCTGCGAGCGACCGCAGAACGAGCAACTCGCCGAGGGCGTGGTCACGGTTGATCTTCCTGTCTCGTCGGCCCGGCGACCGGGCGGGGTCGGAGGCCAACTGCGGCATGCGGGCGCGCCGGCGCTCGTCCAGCGTGCACCGTCAGCTGGCCCGCTCGGTCAGCGGCGACGGCCTCCTGCGCCCAGCGGCCCAGCGTGTTCAGCACGTTAGAGCCCACGTGGGGACGGGCCGCCGCCGAGTGGAAGAACACCACGCCCTCCACCGGCGTCCCCAGCACGGTCAGCCGCTTGTCGACCCGGCCATCGCGTCGGAAGGGGTGGTAGTCGCGCGTGATGTCGAGGGCTCCGGGCGCGAAGTCCGGCGCGCCGTCGAGGCCGGGGTTCCGCCACTGCCGGACCATTCCGCTGCCCAGCAGGTTGCGGTACAGCGGCCTGACGTCAGTGAGCGGATCGAACAAGTGGGTGCGCCCGTCGACCAGGATGTCGACGTCCAGGCCAGGCGAGGCCTCGCCGTGCATGGTCCAGCCACCTCCGGGCCGTGTTAGCGCCGTGCCCCCAGGACCGCCCGAGGCGTCGACCACGCCCCCCTCCATGAGAGCCACCAGCTTGGCCATGGCCTCGGGACCGGCGCCGTTGGACATGCGCGCGTAGGAACGCAGGTGGTGGAGCATGAAGTCGCGCTGTGAGGCCGCGGTGAGACCGCCGAAGTTGAGGACACCGGATAGCACCGACCGCTGATCGCGCCAGACGCCGTCCACCGCGTACTTGTACGCGTTGGACAGGTTCCCCTCGCCAGCTGCCCGCAAGTCGGCGCGCATGAAGGCGAGCAGCCGCGAGGACCAGGGCTCGCTCCCCTCGTAGGTACAGGGGTCGAACCAGCGTCGCCAGTAGAAGCGGCCGTCGGGCCCAGCCACTGGTGTCACGGTCGACTCGCACGGCAGCACAGCGGGCAGCACGCCGTCCAGGGGCGCGAGGAGGCGGTCCACGTCGTCACCCGGACCGGCGGAGGTCGCGCCGCGCAGATGCGCAGCCAGCGGCTCCGCGATGACGACCTCGGCCTGCTCGGCGAACCCCGCACCGAGCAGGCAGCCGTAGTAGGCCACGGCCAGCTCGAGCACCAGCAGAGGGAGGACGTGGCGACGCCAGTCGAGCTGGTTGACCGCCCCCGTGCTGAGGTGGTTCTCCCGCCCGACGGCGCGCCGGAGGGCCGCGAGGTTCTCTGCAGTGAGGAAGCGCGCCCGGTGCTGCAGGTGGGTGTGCCCCCGACCGGACGCATCCGTCGCCTTCTCGTTGTGCGCACGGGCTGTGGTAAAGGTCCCGCTTGCGCTGACGACGACGATGAGACTCGGCTCCCGGCCGGAGCGCTGGTACACCAGGCGGCCGTCGCTGCGGGCGAACGCCCCGCCCCGCCCCTCGGTGAGGTGCAGCACCAGGTCGATCGAAGTCAACCCCATCCCGATCACGCCGGTCCGGCTGCCGGGTGGGACCGACGGCTGGTCGAGCTGCTGGCGAAGCGGGTAGGCGCTGCTGATGTAGGTGGAGGTGGCCGGGTGCGCCTGCGCGTGTCGCTGCCACCGGTGCTCGTTCGAACCGGGACGCGGGGTGTTGGTCGAATGGCCGGTAACGAGAAGCACGCGCCGCGCCTTCCCGCGCGCACCGCTGCGGAAATGGACCGCCACGACGTCGGGGTCCGCGGTGTCGTGCAGGTCGACCACCTCGTCATCGACGAGGTCGACGCTCACACCGGCGATCGAGCGCAGGACGCCGACGTACTGCTCAAACGCCCAGGCGAGCGCGAGTCCGTGCAGGTAGCGGCGCGGCACGTCCTGCGCCCCGATCGCAAACCGCTCGTCGCCGGTCCACCGGAACCTCTCGTGCGCCCACTGCGCCAGCGTGGGGCGCAGCTCGGGCGGCAGCAGTGGACCAGCCGCGTTGGACTCGTCGGCGGCGAAGCTGACTTGGCTGGCTACTCGGTTGAGGTAGCTGGTCGTCGCCTGCTCGTGGTGGTGCGTGCTGCCACCGGCCGAGCTACCGACGGCGTCCACGACGGCGATCGAGAACGGCACGGCCGGCGGGCCGGCGCGCAGGACGGCGGCCAGCCGCTCGGTGGCATAAGTCCCCCAAGGGCCGGCACCTACCACCAGCACGTCCCACGTCGTCACGCGCCCCCCCTGAGGCTCGGACGCGCCGCGCGACCTGCCTGCGTTCCCCGACGCCCCGCGTCCGCGCGACTGCTCATGCTCCCCCTCACTCGTCCCTGGACGGAACGCTCCGGGCGGGGGACGCAGCCTGGTCTCGACACCCGGAGTGCCCTACTGTGCACCGCGGTCCTGATCGTTCGCCCAGTCCGCGGGCGAGCATAGACGAAGGAAGCGGTACATGACGGTCACCGCTGCTGCTCGTGACGCCCGGCCATCAGCGTGGCCGCTGCGGCGACCCGGTCCGCAAGAGTGCAAGACCTACTTTCGCGCGACCGGTGCGCGTGCATGAGCGCTCTCCCCGATCTGACATCCGTCCGTGCACGCATCGGTGCTGTGCTGGTCGCTGAGGGCAAGGGTGACTCCCCCCGCGACGTGGTGGTGCTGGCCGTGGACGGCGTCGGTTACGCCCAGGCGGCCGCCTGCTGGACGACGGCCGACATCACGTCGCTCGAGTCGGTCTTCCCGACCGTCTCGGCGACCGCCTGGTTGAGCAGCACCACGGGCCAGTCCGTCGATGACCACGGCGTGCCGGGGGTGTACTTCACTGTTGACGACGACGCCCCGAGGTCCTTCCTCGACCGGTCCGTTCTCCCCGGACCGGAGGCGGGCACCCTCTTTACGGATGCTGCAGCCGCCAGCTACGAGCCCGTCGTCCTTCTCGGCGACCTGCAGCACTACCCCGGGGCCTGGCGGGACCGCTTGATCGCCGGGGCGCGAGCAGTCACCACCCCGCCGCTCTTCACCGCCGCGGGCGGTCGACCCCTCGGAACGGCCCCGAACGCGGTCAGCGCCGCGCTGCTCGCCGCTGTCGACGCGCAGCGGACGCACCGCAGGTCGCCGCTGCTGCTCTGGTGCTACCTGGAGCTCGACACCCACGTGCACTTCGCCGGCTTCGACGGCTACGCAGAGGAGGTTGTCGCGGCGCTCGGTCGAGCAGCGGAGTTCCTGGCCGACCAGGGTGCCGTCGTGATCGCCTACGCCGACCATGGCCTCACCCGTACCGAGCACGACCCGGGGCTCGCCGCCGCGCTGACCCGGCTCTGCGCCGAGCGCAGCTACCGCCTCGGCGGCGCCGGTCGCACGCGCTGGCTCTACTGCGGCGACCCTCCGGCCGAGGCCGCCGAGGTCGTCGAGAACGTGCTCGCCCCGTGGCAGGAGCACGTCGCCCTGGAACCGGCGGACCAGTCGTTCGCACCCGGGAGCCTGGCCAGGTCGCGCGTCGGCGACCTTCTGCTCGTGGCGCAGGGTGAGCGCTTCCTTGCCCTGCCCGGGCACCGCTACGACCACGGGTCCCGACTCCGGGACGAGATGCTCGTGCCGTTCGCCACGTGGGGCTAAAGGTCAAAGCCTCGACCGGTGGTCCTTCTCGGGACGCGCTGTGCGGCCCCAGCCGCCCGCCAGGCGCTGCCCAGGACAGGTCCGGCCTCGCTTCTCCGGCCTCGCTTCGCCAGACCGGCCTAGCGTTGCTCCGCTCGCGGCGACGTGTGCACATCCGCCACCGCCGGACGCGGCACGGGCGGACGCTGCTCGGCACGACCTGACTCGATGAAGGCAGCGATCACGTCTTGCGCGGTCGACGCGTCGAGCTGGACGCCGCACCTGCCGGCGACCTCGCTCAGGACGTCGGGCAGCGGCGTGCGGCCGTCGGCGGCCAGCCCCACGTTGAGGAGCACTGCGCTGTAGCGCTTGTCGCGAGCCAGCAGCGCGCGGAGCCGGTCGCGCAGCGGCTCGGGCGCGCTGGCCACCATCTCGCGCACGTTGAGCGGGCCCGACCACCGCCGCAGCAGAGCCGGGCCGGCGGAGGGGGTCGGGGCGCTCGACGCCTCCTCGGCGTGGACGCCGAACTCGGCGTCGGCCGCACCTCGAGCCAGCGCTGCGGCAGCGACGACTGCCCGACGCATCTCGGTCGGACTCACCCGGTCGACGGCGTCGCCCGCCGAGTGGTTTGCCGGGTCGCCGACGTGGCAAAGCTGCACGGCCTGGCACCCGACGTCCACGGCGGCGAACAGGGCGTGGTCCGAGAAACCGATGAAGGGTGTGGCCTGCCAGGTACCAGGCAGGTCGGCAGTCTGCGCGAAGGCGGCTGCCAACGCCCGCTCACCGAGCGCGCCGAGCACGTCTGGCCCCCGGTCAGGCGGGCGCTCGAGCAGGAACGGCACATCGGGGTGCACTGCCTGGTCTACGCCGACGATGTCGAGGTCGACCACCGCGACGGGGCGCGGCGCACCGGTTGTGACGACCCCGTGCAGCGTGGCGACCGGGCCCAGGAACTCCGGTCCCCAGAGGAAGCGCACCGCACGACGAGGCGCCGGGAGCGCCAGTTCCCCTTGCAGCCGGCTCAACGCCTCGGCGACGCCCAGCGCAGCGGCGACGCCGCTGGCGTTGTCGTTCGCCCCTGGCCGGGGGTGACACAGGTGGGCCACCACCCAGACCTCGCCCTCGGAGCACGCGGCACCAGCGTCGGCACCCGGAAGCAGGCCCGAGACGACCGCCATGGTGGCGGCGGTGTCGACGGCGATGTCGACGAGCACACTGCCCCCGGAACCCGCGGCGACTTGTGCGACGACCTCGGGCGTGACGCTGAACGCAAACAGCGGACCGCCCGGGGGGAGCTCGATGCGGCCGGCCACCGCACGACCCCCGACGACGGCGGCTGGTGCGGCTGTCACGACTCCAGCGACTCCGGCGGCTGCCAAGCGCGGCAGAACTGCTCCACCCTGCCAGACCGCTGCGTCGACGACGACGAGACAGCCTCGTAGACGCCGGAGGTCGTCGTCGGACGGCCCAGTCGACTGGCGGCTGTCGCCGGACAAGGTGCGCAAGGGCAGCCACCCGCTGGCTGCAGCCGAGTAAGTCGCCAAGGAGAAGGGCTCGTGCGCGTGGTCGACCACGACCCGCGTCCTGCCCGAGTCAGGTAGTGCCAGCGTGGCGCGGATCGGCGTCCAGGCGCTCGGCGCCCGCCAGTCCCACCAGCGCAACTCGCCGTCAGCTTGATGGTGATGCACGCGGACGTCGCGCAGTCCTGCCAACACGGCTCGCCGGGCAACCTCGTCGGCGGCCTGCTGCAGACCGGTCGAGGCCTGATACCGGTCGAACTGGGCCACTGCCGTCACGTGCTCGAGGAGGGCGTCCTCGTCGACCATTCGGTCGACGAGGACGGCGACCTGTTCGACCGCCCCTGCTCCGTCACGGGAGTGTTGCCCCGGCATCAGGTGAGCACCGCGGCGCGTCCCAACATGCGCTGGAACTTCCGGAGCAACGGCAGCGGGACATCGCGCTCGACGTGAAAGCCGAGTAGGTCGTTGTAGACGTACTGCGTCGGGTCGGCGCTGCCGATGGCCGCCAGCCCCTGCGTCATCGTCTCCACGGCGCCGGGATAGCTGGACTGCATGGTGTAGACTAGACTGTAGTACAGGTTGCGGCCCAGTGAGAAGCACGGGTAGCGGCCATCGTAGTTATCCAGCGAGTACTTCGGGAAGCAGCCGTCGATGATCCGCTTCGGGCACAGCCAGAGCGGAAAGAGTAGCGTCACGTCACCGATGGGACGCGCTGGCGCGGCGTTCGGCTTGAGGCCGCTCGATGCGCGGAACAGCGCCTCGCAGAGGACGTCCTCGAGGTTTAGGCCGGTGCAGATGTAGGGCGTGCCGATCTGGCGGGCGTGCCGCGACAGCGCGAGACGGATGAGCAGGGTGCCCATGAACTCGAAGTCGTCACCTACGAACTCGCGCTCGAACCGGTCGATGAGAGACGTGGAGTCGACTGGGATGTCCAGAAGTCCCTTGACCTCTTCTTCGGTGATGACGGTCAGGTCAAGCCCGTAGTCAGCGCACAACTGGCGGGCGCGCGGGACGCCGGCGTCCCAGTCTGGAATGCCCATGAGTATAAGCGGCACAACCGTGATCTCGAGGTCGGCCAACTGGCTGAGTCCGTAGAGCATCGCGTTGCTGTCGCCCCCGCCGCTGACTCCGACGACGATGGTCCCGCCCGGCGGGACGGTCTCGGCGATGGTGTCGCGGACGCGAGCGGCGATGACGTCGCGGCACTCCTGCGGGCTGAGCTTCTTCAGGTAGGTCTCGGTAGCGCCGGCCTCGTTGTCCAGGTGCTGGTAGACGTACTCCGTCGCCTCATCGCCGCCCGTTTTGACCGGGACGGTGATGAAGTCGTCGATAGCGAACAGGAACGGGTTGACGTTCCGGTTGAAGTAGAGGAGGACCTCGTCGGCCGCGTCAAAGGCGTCGAGGACGGCATCCAGGCAGGCCGTCAGTTGCGGCGCCCCGCCGCCCTTAGGCACGACGTACACCGACACCGCTGACCAGGGCACCCGATGTCGGTTCAGGCAGTCGATCAGGCGCTCACCGGGTGCGGCGCGCAGCACCTGCCGGCCGTGCGCTGTGACGACAGAGACACTGGGCGCCGCGCTGGCGGTGGACATGCCCGCTCCTTCGAAGATGGTGGCGTAGAGGACGGAGAAGGGTGGGGGCAGACGGCGGGGTGGCCCGCCCGCACGAAGCCAGCGGACCACCCCCGGTGGTCCGTGCTACTGAGCGCCGGTCTCGCAGGACGCGCCCGTGATGGCCTCGAGACCGTGCTTCGAGGCCGGGGTGGCCAGCGCCGAGACGCGGAACGCCTCGAGGTCGGCCAGCGCGATGGTCGCGCTCTGCTGACGCGAACTGGGAAGCAGCTGGACGCTCTGGGTCTTGAGCTGGAAGTTGGTGGAGGCGGCCGAGGCCGTTACGTGCTGCATTAAGTCTCCTTGGCTCGATGGAGTGCCCGATCTGTATGCCGGGCCCAGCAACACTGACGCGATCACCCCCGGCTTGTCAAGCCGAGCGACCCGGCCGCCACCGTTGGCTTGAGCGCAGTGGACGAGGGCAGTCTGGTGGGCCTTCCCCTTCCCATGAATGCGTTGATGCCTCTGCGTGGATGCGCCTTGGTGGAGGCCAACTCGCCTCCCCCGCGTGACCAGCACGGTCGCTCGGCTGCGTAGGCCCACGACCACGCAGCTGCGCCGGACGGCAGCGGTGTCCCGCGCAGAGACTCGAAACCGTCCACGAACCGCGCGGGCACACCGGCTCGCGCGACCAGGCCACTCGACCAGGGCGGTGGTCACTCGGCCGGTACACCGCCCGAGGACACGGAGGCGATTCCCGGCCACCGCGCGGACGCTCCGGTGGTCGCCTCCAGCGCTGCTCCGGTCCGCAGAACGTCAGTTTCGGCGAAGTAGCCGCCGACCAGCTGGACCGCGAGCGGTAGGCCGGAGGTCGACAGCCCTACGGGCACCGAGAGCGCCGGGTGGCCAGTGACGTTGAACGGGATGGTCATTGTTGCGGTGACCGCCGACGGCGGCGGCCAGTCGAGCGGGAAGTCCGTTACCTTGGCCGGCAGCGTCAGAGCGTTCGCGGTCAGCAGGACGTCGAACGCGCTGAGCGCACGTGCCACGGCCGCAGCCAGTTCACGCCGTGCGCGGTGAGCGTGCAGCAGGTCAGCTGCGGTCAGCGTCGCCCCCGGCGCGACGCGCTGGTAGGTGTAGCGGCCGAAGGCCTCGGGCCGGCGCCGCAGGTCGTGCTCGTGCACGGCATACGCCTCGGCGGCCAACAGCACACGACCACAGGCGTTGAAGCGCTCGAAGTCCGGCAGCGTCACCTGGTCGACATGCGCGCCCAGGGCAGCCAGGCGCATCGCAGCGTCGTCGACGGCCGCGCCGACCTCCCGATCGGCCAGCCCGACCCGGTCGAACAGCTCCCGGGCGTAGCCGACGCGCAGCCCGGCCACACCGCCGTCAAGACCGGTCGCGTAGCTCGCAGCGGGACGGGCGGCACGGACGCTGCCCGGGTCGAGCGGGTCGTGGCCCGCGACCACGTCGAGGGCCAGCGCGAGGTCGCCGACGGTCCGCCCGAATGGACCGCAGTGGTCGAGGGCGTACGACAACGGGAAGGCGCCCCGTCGGCTGACTAACCCGTACGTTGGCTTGAGACCGGCCACGCCGCAGTGGGCAGCCGGACCGCGGATGGACCCGCTCGTGTCTGAACCGATCGACACCGGCACCAGGCCCGCGGCGACCGCCACCCCGCTGCCGGACGACGAGGCGCCGGTAAAGTGGTCTAGGTGCCAGGGGTTGCGGGCCGGCGGGAACGGCAGGTCGTTGCTCGGTCCACCTAAGGCGAACTCGTGGGTGTTGAGTTTGCCGAGCAGGACGCCACCGCCCTCGCGCAGCCGTTCCTCAACGGCGGCGTCGACGTCCGGGACTCGATGGAGGGTTAGGGCGGAGTTGCAGGTCGTGGGGATGCCGACGACGTCGAAGATGTCCTTGAGCGCGTAAGGAATCCCGTGCAGCGGTCCTCGCACCCGGCCCCGGGATAACTCGCGGTCGGCGCGGTCGGCGTCTGCAAGTGCTCGCGCCTCGGTGACCGTCAGGAACGACCGCAGAACAGGGTCGAGGCGGTGCACCCGCTCCAGGAAGTGCTCGATCAGCGTTCGCGAGGTCAGAGTGCGGGCGCGCATGCGCGCTCCCATCTCAGCCACGGACAGACGGTGCAACGCGGCCGTCACGGGCTGTCCGGCGGCGGTCCGGCGGCGGGGAACGACGGCGTCGGCAAGACGGTGAAGACGGCCGCCGGCTCAGCCTCCGCCGGTCGCTCCACGTGCAGGGAGTCCGCCATCCGGCGCAGGTCACGGCAGTTGCGCAGTGTTCCGGCGAGCCGCTCAGGCGGCACCTCGAGGCCGGCCAGCCGCAGGAGCATCTCGGCCGGGTCGGAGCTCACGAGCGAGCCGTCCGCAGGCGCGGGCCTGCTGCGGCGCGGGTGGCGCGGTCGACGGGGCGGGCCAGACCAAGGTGGTCGCGCAGGGTCCGGCCCTCGTAACCAGTGCGCACCAGGCCGCGTCGGCGCAACTCGGGGAGCACGCGGGCCACGAAGTCCTCCAGCCCGCCGGGCAACGTCGGGCCCATCACGTTGAACCCGTCGGCGGCACCGTCGAGGAACCACTCCTCCATCCGGTCAGCGACGTCCTCCGCGGTGCCGACCACCGTCCAGTGGCCGCGTCCTCCGGCCACCCGACGGCACAGCTCCCCGAGGGAGAGGCCGTCGCGACGGGCGGCCTCGACGAGCAGGTGCTGCCGACTGCGGCCACCTTCTGTGAGCGGGAGCTCCGGCACCGGCCCGTCGAGCGCGTACCCGTTGAGGTCCACACCGCCGAGCTGCCCGGCGAGCAGCGACAAGCCCACGATCGGGTCGACGAGGTCCTGCAGGGCGGCCGCCTTGTCCTCGGCCTCTGCCCGCGTGCGCCCGACGAAGGGGAACAGCCCGGCCATCACCAGTGGCGCCGCGCGCCCGCACGCCGCTGCGCCGCTGCGGACGTCGTCGGCGAAGGCTCTGGCGGCGCCCCGGTCGTCCTGGGCGGTGAAGACCAGCTCGGCGGTCTCGGCAGCCAGCTGACGCCCGGCGTCCGACGAGCCGGCCTGGACCATGACCGGCCGGCCCTGCGGCGAGCGCGGCACGTTGAGCGGGCCGCGGACCCGGAAGTGCTCTCCCGCGTGGTCGAGGACGTGCATGCCTTCTCGGCGGAAGAACAGGCCGGCGGCCTTATCGCGGATGAAGGCGTCGTCGTCCCAGCTGTCCCAAAGGCCGACGACCACGTCGGCGAACTCACGCGCCCGGTCGTAGCGAGCCGGGTGCGGCGGGTGGGCGTCGTAGCCGAAGTTGTAGGCCTCGTAGGGGTTCTGCGAGGTGACCAGGTTCCAGCCGGTGCGGCCGCCGCTGATGTGGTCGAGCGACGCGAAGGAGCGCGCGACGTGGTACGGCTCGTTGTAGGTAGTCGAGACGCTCGCGACCAGTCCGATGCGCTGAGTGCTGACGGCGAGCGCCGACAGCAGGGTCAAGGGCTCGAACTGAGCGATGTAGCGGATCGCCGTCCGCTCGAGGGCGTAGAGGTCGTCGCCTCGAACTGCCGAGCTGTCGGCCAGGAACAGGAAGTCGAAGCAGGCCTGCTCCGCGAGAGTGGCGAGCTTGATAAAATGCCGGATGTCGACGCCCGCGCCGGCGGGGACGTCGGGATGGCGCCAGGCGCCCACGTGGTAGCCGGTGGGGTAGAGGAAGGCCGCCAGCCGCATCTGCCGCTGCGCCTCACCTACCCGCGGACTGACCTGTGGCATGCCTGCACTCCTTCCTCGTGCCACGTGCCATTCTACTCGAACGGCGTCGCGGAGCCTGTCCGTCCGCCGGTCCGCTCTGGAGGTCCGTTGCCGCTCGCTGTGACCAGCTACCAGGGAGTGCGCCTGCGCGACGACGCGTCGTTGCTCAACCTCGCCTGGACCGCCGATGAGCGAGACGTGCTCGACGTCGACGTCGACGGTTGCCTGCGGGCGGTGCTCGAGGATGCGCGCTCGGCAATGCGGTCCTCGGCGACCGCCGTGAGCGCACCAGGGTCGGTCAACGGCGCCCGACTCAGCGCGTCCGTCGCCGCCTTCTTCGAGACTCCTGCGGAGGGCTTCGACCTGCACCCGGCACCAGGGGTGGGGCCGCTGCTCGCCGCGCTGGCCCCTGTGGCGCATGGACGGACCGGCTGCGTTCTCGGTGACAGCTACCCCGACTTCCCGCACTGGTTGGAGCAGGCCGGCGCGACGTGCACCTCGGTGCGGGGGACGGGCTCCGTGCTGGCCGACGCCGAGCACCTACGGCGCGAAAGACCCGCCGTCGTCCTGCTCGAGCGGCCGAGCCTCTTCGGCGATCACTACCGCGACCCGGAGCAGGTCGCGGCGCTGTGCAGAGCGCTTCCCGGGGTGCCCGTCGTCGTCGACGAGTCCAACGCCAACTACTGCCCGCCTGCGTTCAGCGCCGTGCGCTGCGTCCCTGACGTCGACACCTTAGTCGTCCTTCGAGGGCTGACGAAGGCATACGGCCTCGGTGGGCTTCGGCTGGCGTTCGCCGTCAGCTCCTCCGGCCTGCACGACCTGCTCGCACGGCGGCTGCAGGTTCCGGTCGATCGCTTCGCGCTCCTATGCGCCGCTCGGCTGCTCGCGGCTGGTGACGCGACAGTCAGCCTGCGCGAAGCGGTGGCCCTAGGGAAAGAGCGCGCCACCGCGCTGCTGCGGGGCGTGGGGCTGCGCGACCTGCAGCCGAGCAGTCAGCACCTGCCCTACGTTCTGGCCTGGGACGGAGAGGCCGAGGGGGTGCTCGCGAATCGAGGGGTGCAGGGCAAGCGGCACCCCGTGCGGCTGCCACCGTCGGGAAGGAGAGGCTTCCCGTACCGGTTGTCGGTGCCGCTCTCCGAGGACAGGATGCGTGAGCTAGTCGCCCGCCTCTCCCCCTGACCTGCCGGGCCAGCGTCAGGCGGATGCTGGCCGGGAGTCCGTCCACGCCGACGGGTCGACGTTTTCGATGACCTTGCGCATGTCGGGCTCGTCGTAGGTGATGAACGTGGTCCCCAGGACAGCGAGGTCCCACCGTGGCAGCTCAAGGTGAAGCCGGTCAAGGTCCGCGGCGAGGGGTCGCCAGGCGATCCGCTCGCCCCGCCGCATGGCAGCCAGCGCGGCCAGGCTGCGGACGCGCGCGGGGGCATCGACGTCCGCTGGCAGCTGCTCCAGCAGGTCGGCGGCCCGCTCGAGGGCGCCTGAGACGTCGAACGAGGTCGACGCTCGTCGCGCCGAGTCGGCCGCCTCTTGCAGCGCCCGGTCGCCCCCGTCGGAGAGCCGACCCTCGACCAGGTCCGACCACGCACGTCGGCGCGTCCTCCGATCGAGCAGCAGCGGCAGCTCCCGGACGAGATCGGCCGGCTCGTCCGGGACGTGCACCAGGCTCAAGACGCGGTTGGGCTGCCGGAGCCTGCTGCGCAGCGTCCCCGGCCGCTGCTTGCTGACGTCGGCCGACCCCTTCAAGGAGCTCAACCGCACGGTGGCCGGCAGGACGCCGTCGGTGCGGTCGCGCAGCAGGATCAGCAGCGCCGTCCCGTCCAGCACCACCTCGTTGACGGCGAGACGGTCGAGCGTCGCCGACGTGAGCTGGAAGCGCCACAGGGCGTGCCACAGCAGTCGCGAGTACGCGAAGCTGTGGACGCCCACGACGTCCAGCTCCATGTCGGCAAGGAAGTCGAGGACAGTGGGCAGGACGCCGGAGGCCATGCCGTCCGGCTTTATGACGATCATGGCAGTCCGGTGCACGACCTCCCCGGCGCGGTCTTCGGCCGCCTCGACGAGCTCCGCGAGCCCCTGCCGAAAGAAGGTCTCCCCTTCGTAGAGTTCCCGCTTGAGCGCCAGCCGCGTGAGGTCGAGGACCGGGCCGCTCATCCTCGCTGCAGGGACGCGGGGAGGGCCTCGCGCCCGGCGTAGCGGGCCGCCGCGCCGAGCTCCTCCTCGATGCGCAGGAGCTGATTGTACTTCGCCGTCCGGTCGGAGCGGGACAGCGAGCCGGTCTTGATCTGGCCTGTTTCAAGACCGACGACGATGTCAGCGATGGTGGTGTCCTCGGTCTCGCCGGAGCGGTGGGACACGACGACGGTGTAGCCGTGGCGGTGTGCGGTGGCCACGGTCGAGAGCGTCTCGCTGAGCGTGCCGATCTGGTTGACCTTGACCAAGATCGAGTTCGCGACCCCGTCACGGATGCCCTGGCGAAGCAGGGCGTCGTTGGTGCAGAACACGTCGTCGCCGACCAGCTGGCAGCGATCGCCGATGGACGCGGTGAGCCGCTGCCAGCCTTCGAGATCGTCCTCAGCCATCGGATCCTCGATCGACAGCAGTGGGTAGCGCCCGAGCAACTCGGTCAGGTACTGGACGTGCTCGGCCACCGAGCGCTGGCGTCCCTCGCCGACGTAGTCGTAGACGCCGTTGCGGAAGAACTCCGAGGCCGCCGGGTCGAGCATGATGGCGATGTCCTCGCCAGGCTTGTAGCCGGTCTCCTCGATCGCCCGGACCACAAAGTCCAGCGCCTCGTCCGCGGAGTGCAGGTCGGGCGCGAAGCCGCCCTCGTCGCCGACATTGGTGTTGTGGCCCGCCTTCGCGAGGGACTTCTTGAGCGTGTGGAAGACCTCCGAGCCCATGCGCACAGCGTCGTAGAAGGTCGTCGCCCCGATTGGCGCGACCATGAACTCCTGGAAGTCGATGGCGTTGTCGGCGTGGACGCCGCCGTTGATGATGTTCATCATCGGGACCGGGAGCAGGTTTCCGGAGACGCCTCCGATGTACCGGTAGAGCGGGACGCCGGCAGCCGCCGCTGCCGCCTTGGCGACCGCCAGCGAGACGCCGAGCAGTGCGTTGGCCCCGAGCCGGCTCTTGTTTGGGGTCCCGTCGGCTTCGATCAGCGCTGCGTCGACGGCGGCCTGGTCCTCCGCGTCGAGGTCGACGACGGCGTCTCGGAGCTCGTTGTTGACGTGCCCGACGGCCTTGCTGACGCCCCTGCCGTGCCAGCGGCGACTGTCGCCGTCGCGCAGCTCGACGGCCTCCTTGGCCCCTGTCGATGCTCCGGACGGGACGGCAGCGCGACCGAGAGAGCCGTCCTTGAGGAGCACATCGACCTCAACGGTCGGGTTGCCCCGGCTGTCGAGCACCTCGCGGCCCAGGACATGGCTGATGAGCGTCATGAATCGAATCACCCCTGGCTTTGGCTGGTCACGTCGGTGGCAGCCTACGGCTAGCGCCACAACGAGCACCGACCGGCACCGACGCCCGGAACGGCCGCACGCGCGCGGCTGCGGCCGTCGCGCTGTGGCAGCATACGCGCGTGAAGCAGGCCACGCACGCGCCGAGCCACCTTCCGACCGGAGATGACGACCTGTCGAAGACGCAGTGGTCGACCCTTACAACCGTGCCCGAGAAGCGCCGCGCGTACGCCGTCGACCTGTGGTTCCGCGAGTGCTGGGCCGACGTCGTCGACGTCCTGGCCGAGCGGGCGACGCACGTGCTGTATCGCACCGCTGTGCTGAGCCTCAAGCCGGACGCTGTCGTCAGCGGCCGCGCGGCCGCGACGCTGCAGTTCCTGGCCGACCACGGCTTCCGCCCTCTGACGGCTCTGCCGTTCCGGCTCAACAGGCACTCGATGCGCGCAGTCTGGCAGTTCGACTGGAACGTCTACACCGCAGACCGGCTGGCCTTCTCCACCGTGTGGTACACGGCGGCGGACTCCCTGGCCTTCGTGCTAGAGGACGTCCGGCCGCGTGACGGCTTGCCGGCGTCCGTACGGCTAGCAACCCTCAAAGGCTTCGCAGACCCGGCTCGGCGCAACCCAGACCACCTGCGCACGGTCCTGCAACCACCGAACAAGATCCTCAACTTCGTGCACATCACGGACGAGCCGGCCGACCTGGTGCGCGAGCTGGGCATCTGGTTCGACCGACCGGAGCGCCGCCGGCTGCTGCGCGACGCCGCCGACCGACTCGGCTCCGACCGGACGGCGGAGGTGCGGGCAGTCGTCGAGCAGGTCGAGGCCGAAGCGCCACGGCATGACCTCGACCTCGAACAGACGCTCGCCCGCCTGCGCGACTCCGGCCAACTGACCGCCCGCGGAGAGAAGCGGCTGCGACAGGCAGCCACCGGCGGCCCGGCCGTCGGGTGGACCGAGCTGACGGCCCTCCTCCCGCTGCCGTCGGACAGCCGCGAGCGCTGGGACTTCGTGTGCGTCGCAAGCCACGTCCTGCAGTACGAGCGCGATGCCAGCGCGGCGCTGCTCCCCCCCGTCGACCCGGCGGACTGGTGCTCCTCGGCATGCGCCTCGGCGTGACCTCTCGGGGTCCGTCCCATCGAGCATCGCCGGCCCGGGCATGAGGCGGGACGCTGACCTCGTCAGGCTCGTGGACGAGGCGCTGGCGGCCGAGCTGTGCGGTGGGCTGCCAGCGCTGCGCAGCTACCTCGTGGCCGACCCGTACGGCGAGCAGACACTCGCGGCGGTCGTTGAGCCGTTGGTAGGTTCCATACACCTGGTGACCGGACCGAGCGGGACTGCGCTGCTCTACGCCCTGGCGCGGCGGGCCCTCGGGCACCGAGTCGTCGTGCTCGGCTTCGACGGAGGAGCGCTGGCCCGAGCAGCGGCGGACCTCGGCGTTGAGTGCCAGCGGGGAGGACTCGAGCCGGAGCTGCGGCCACGTGACGTCGTGGTCGCCGTCGGTCCCGTCGCCCGGGAGCTGGTCGAGCGGGTCGGCCACGCAACTTCAGAAGTAGGCGGGCTGCTGATCGTCGACGAGACGGACGCGCCCAACGCCGACTTGGCCGCGGGTGCGGCAACGGTGGTGGCCTGCACGCCGGCTGCCGTCGTCGTCAGGGACGTGCCGGCGCTTCCTGCGGCCGGCCTCGGTCTCGGGCTCTGCCTTGGGGGCCTGGCGGCAGTCGAGGAGGCTCGCAGCGCTGTCCCACCGCTGTTCGCCTCGTCGCTGTCCCTGGCTGTGGGCCGAACGATTCTTGCCTCGCAACGTCGCTAACCGGCAGTTGGGCAACGCGAGGCAGCGGCGCCGTGCGGCCGAACGCGAACCCGAGCGGACGGAGGCGCGATGCGCCACGCCACCGGCAGTTCTCACGTGTCCCCGCTGACCGCCTGCAGGTGCGCAAGTCCACTGATGCGGAACTGCTCGCTCAGCTCGGCCGGAACCCGGCTGGTGTCGCCGTGGACAACGGCGGGCAGCAGGCCGGCCGCAGGCTGCCCGAGCGGTGCGCTGACCCGGGCCAGCCCGGCGCGGATCCGGCCGGTGCCGTGCGGAGGCGGCCTGGCCCGGCGAGAAGCGTCGGCGGCCCGCGGACGATCGCGAATGCGGCGTCGGCGGAGATCCCGCGCCGAACGCGGAACCGCAAGGTCGCCGACATCCGGGATCCCGGCTCGAGCCGCGACCAGGTCCGGTCGGCGAGGACCGTCACCGAGGCGTGCGCCGCCGTCGACTCCCCGCCGCTGCGCAGGCTCGTGACCCGGACCCGGACGAGGACCGACCCTGGAGCAGCGGACCCGGTGACCGGCCGGGGGACGGCGTCGACGGTGGCCTCGACCCGCGCCGACCGTCCGGCGACGGCCAGGCGTGCCACCGGATCTTCGTCCCGCCGCGACTGGGCGACGACGCCGGTCGCCGTCGCAGCGAGTCCGACCAGCAGGACTCCCAACACCGACAGCGAGCCGACCCGGGCGAGCAGGACCGCGGATCGGGAGCCGCCGGGGCGCCACCTGGAGCGTCGCCATCTGCAGTGTCGCCGTGCGCGGTGTCGAAATGCCCCGGGGCCGTGCTCCGTCGGGCCGTGCTTCTTCGGAGCGAGGGCTCCGCGACGTCGGCTCGACGTCCAGCCGCTGGGCGATGAACCGGGCGAGCAGGACAGCGGCAGCCGCCAGGCAACCGATGACGAACACGGGCAGCCGGGCAGGTGCGCTCATGACGATGCCGGTGAGGCTCCCGACCTCCGTGGCGAGCGCGACGGGGACCAGGCGCAGGTCGAGACCGCGCGATCGGACCGGGTCGTCGGCACCGGCCGGGTCGTCGGCACCGGCCGGGTCGTCGGCGTCGGGCGGGTCGTCGGCACCGGCCGGGTCGGGGGCGGCGGCCGGGTCGGGACCACGTTCGCGCACCGCCATCAGACGCGCACCAGCGGACGTAGATCGGCCAACCGGGCCGGCCCGATGCCGGGGATCTCGTCGAGGTCGTCGACAGAGGCGAAGCGGCCGTGCTGGACCCGCCAGTCGAGGATCTTCTGCGCGGTCACCAGGCCGATCCCGGGTAGCGCATCGAGCTGCTCCGCGGTCGCGGTGTTTAGGTCGACGGGTCCGCCCGATCCACTGTTCCCGGCCCCGCCCGCGGGGGCATCGACCGATGGCCGCGGACCCGTCCCGCCCGTTCCCGGGGTGCCCGCCTCGGTGCCGGCCGGTCCCGTCGTGCCGCCGGGATCGACGAGCCACGGCGAGCCGAGCCCGACCCGGATCTGTTGGCCGTCGGTGACCGGGCGGGCGAGGTTGAGCGCTGTCACGTCCGTGCCGGGCGTGGCCCCTCCGGCTGCCGCGACTGCGTCGCCGACCCGGGCGCCGACGGCCAGCCGAACCAGACCGGCTCGCCGGACCCGACCCACGACGTCGACGACCACCTTGGCCGGCGTCCGCGCCGTCGGGACGACCGTCGGGACGCCACCGGTTCCCGGCGACGCGCCGGTGACCGGCGGCATCGACACGGTCGACCTCGCAGACGTCACCGGCGACACCACGGTGGTCCTGATTGGCGAGGTGGACGGGGACGGGGAGGCGGACGCGGGCGAGGCTGCCGTGACCGCAACAGCCGGTTCGCTCGTGACCACCGGCGTCCGACCGAACCGGACGGACGCCGCTGCGACCGCCAGCGCCCCGACGGCGACCAGGACGGGCAACCACCAGAGTCGGCCGAGCGCGAGCCGGACCCCCGACGCGGACGGCGGCACCCGGTCGAGCACGGCGGCCGCCAGGCGGCCGCCGAGCCCCGGTTGCAGGGTGCGGCGGCCGCCGTCGGTGACCGTGTCGTGGAGCAGCCGATCGAGGGGCCCGCCCACGTCAGGGCTGGCTACCTCGCCAGGCGTCCGACCCCTGACCGCACCGTCGTCCGGGCCCTGGCGGTCGTCCCACCTCGGCGCGCCCGGGTCGGCACCGTCCGGGTCGGCACCGGCACCGCGGTGTCGGCCACCTGCAGCAGCGGTCCCCCGGTTCGGCACGCCAGGACGCTAGGAGAGGAGCGGTCCGCAGCCGCATCGGCTCCGCCGGGCTGTGCACGACGGCCACCGGACCCACACAGTGTGGACGACGGTCAGCCGCCGTCGGCGAATGCGGGTCAGCTCAGTCAGGTGACCACGTCTCCCTGGGACCCCGCGCTGCTTACCGCCGCGCTGCCCACCGCCGCGCTGCCCGACCCCTCGCCGCCCGTCACGCCCGCGTTACATCCGGCGACACCAGGCCCCGCGCCGCCTGACCCGGGTATACCCGGTTCGGCGCTCCCCTCGGCCGCCGGGTCCGGGTCGTCGTCGTGACCGAACGGGTCCCGGTCGACGCCCGGCATCCACGTCAGGCCGGACACCCCCCAGCCGTTGTCCCTGACTGCCCGCCGCGCGCCGCGGGACTCCCGGCGCGCCAACCGATCGAGGTAGACACGGCCGTCGAGATGGTCGGTCTCGTGCTGCAGGCACCGGGCGAGCAGGTCCATGCCCTCGAAGGAGACCGGTCGGCCGGACACGTCGACACCGGTGACCCGCGCCCACGGGGAACGGGCAAGCGGGAACGACTCACCGGGCACGGACAGACACCCCTCCTCCGCCGGGTCAGGGTCTGCTTCCCACTCCCGCCGGGGCAGCAGTTCGAGCACCGGGTTCACCACCGTGCCGCGGACCACCCGGGCGTCCGGGTCGCCCCGGTGCTCCGCGCAGTCGAAGACGAACAGACGAAGATCCACACCGATCTGGTTGGCCGCCAGCCCGACACCGTTCGCCCTGGCCATCGTTTCCACCATGTCGGCCTCGAGTTCGGCAAGAGTATGATCGAACTCCGTCACCGCCCGGGCCGGACGGTGCAGCACGGGCTCTCCGTAGATCACGATCGGCCGGACGGTCACGCGCGGGATGTTACGGGCGGCTCCGGGTCAGGGCGCCTCCGGGCACGGGTGCCCGGCACACTCGACGCGAAGACGAACGGCGGAGCGGCCGCACCCCACTCAACGGGGGCGGTGCGACCCGGTCGAAGGAGCGGCCCTCACCGACCCTCGGGAACCGCCGTGGTGGAGCTGAGGGGATTCGAACCCCTGACCCCCTCCATGCCATGGAGGTGCGCTACCAACTGCGCCACAGCCCCGCGGGCGACCGATCGGGCCGACGCCAGCGACTGGCGAGACTACCAGCGGCTCAGAGCGGGTCGACGCCGAGGTTGAAGCCGTCCAGCCGCCAACCGCCCCCGACCGGGGCTGCCTCGGAGTACGCCGCCACCCCCCGCGAGGTAAGGCGTAGCCAGTGGCAGTTGCGGACCGAACCGAACAGCCACTCCGCGCCAGCAGGCAGACCGACGAACCAGGCCGTGCCGGATCTGATCGCGGTGCCGTGCCCGACGACGACCGCGCAGCCGCCGTCGGGTACGGCGTCGGCGACCCCGATGAGGGCCGTCCCGAAGCGTCGGCCGGCCTCCTCCCGGGTTTCGGCGCCGCCGGCCCGCCGCAGGTCCTCCCCCTCGTGCCAGCGCATCCAGTCGGCCGGCCAACGGGCGCGGACCTCCTCACCGGTCAACCCCTCCCAGTCGCCGGTGAAGATCTCCCGGAACGCGGGGTCGACCCCCACCGAGACCCCGGTCACGTTCGCGAGCGCCTGGGCAGTCGCTGTCGCCCGGGACAGGTCACTGGCCCAGATCGCCGACGGCGACTCCTTGGCGACAACTGCCGCCATCGCAGCTGCCTGCGCGATCCCGACCTCGTCGAGCGGGACGTCGGCCTGCCCCTGGAACCTGTTGGTCGCGTTCCACTCGGTGCGGCCGTGGCGGACGACAATCAGCCGACGCGTCACGCCGGCGCCGTGGACGCGTCGCGGGCGGCAGCGGCGGCGTGCTCGGCGACGATCTCGCCCAGCGGCACGGACGGACAGTCCTTCCAGAGCCGCTGCAGGGAGTAGAACTCCCGCTCCTCGCTGTGCTGTATGTGCACCACGAGGTCGACGTAGTCCAGCAGGACCCAACGGGCGTCCCGGTCTCCTTCGCGCCGGACCGGTCGCACGTCGGCCTGCTGGCGCATCTTCTCCTCGATGGCGTCGACGATCGCCCGCACCTGACGGTCGTTCGGCGCCGAGCAGATCAAGAACACGTCGGTGATGACGAGGTGCTCGGACACGTCGAGGGCGACGATGTCGTGGGCGAGACGGTCAGCCGCCGCGGCGGCGGCGATCCTCGTGAGCGTCAGCGCACGGTCGGAAGCGGGCACGGGGTCCTCTCGGTGGCGGAGCTCTCGGTGGCGGAGCCGTCGGTCTCGGGGCCGTCGGTCTCGGGGCCGTCGGTCTCAGGGCCGTCGGTCTCAGGGCCGTCGGTCTCGGGGCCGTCTCGGTAGAGGCCCCGCTTGGCCACGTACTGGACGACCCCGTCCGGGACCAGATACCAGATCGGCTCGCCGGCGGCGACCCGCTCGCGGCAGTCCGTCGAGCTGATCGACAGCGCCGGGATCTCCAGCAGCGTGACCCGGCCCTCCGGTAGGCCGACCGCCGACAGTGAGTGCCCGGGCCGGGTACAGCCGATGAAATGGGCCAGGTCGAACAGTGCGTCGGCGTCGTGCCAGGTCAGGATCTGGGTCAGCGCGTCGGCCCCGGTGATGAAGAACAGCTGCGTGTCCGCGCCGAAGGCGGCCCGGAGCGCCCGCAAGGTGTCGACCGTATAGGTCGGCCCGGGTCGGTCGATGTCGGAGCGGCTGACCGCGAAGTCGGGATTGGCCGCGGTGGCGATCACCGTCATCAGGTAACGGTCCTCGGCCGGCGAGACCTCGCGCCGTTCCTTCTGCCACGGTTGGCCGGTCGGGACGAACAGCACCAGATCCAGACCGTAACGCGACCGGACCTCACTCGCGGCAACGAGGTGACCGTGGTGGATCGGGTCGAACGTGCCGCCCATGATCCCGATGCGGGTCGGCCTGTCCCGCTCCCCGACGACCAGGCCCCCGTTCCAGGTCGGTGACGGGGCCTCGCCGGTGCGCGGAGCGGGGTCGGTCACTTGCGGTCCGGGCGTCCCTTGCCGATCGTCATCGTGACGGCCAACAGGACCAGGAAGACCGCCAGGGCCAGGACGCCGAACCAGATGTGCGCGACCGGGAGCTGGTTGTCTTCCAGTCCGGCTGCGGCGAGCATGGCCGCACTGTACCCGCCGCCGGCTGCGAAGCCCGGAGACCTCGGCTCGACGTCACTGTCAGACGGCGACCAGGTCGACCGGGATGTTGCCGCGGGTGGCGTTGGAGTACGGGCACACCTGGTGCGCCTTGGCCAGCAGCTCGGACAACGTCGAACGGTCCAGCCCCGGCACGGACACCCGCAGCGTCACGGCGATCCCGTAGCCGGCCCCGACCGGGCCGAGGTCGACCTCGCCGACGGTGGTGACCCCGGTCACGTCGACGTTGTCCTGCCTGGCGACGGCGGTGAGCGCGGAGGTGAAGCAGGCCGCGTAGCCCGCAGCGAACAGCTGCTCGGGGTTGGTGCCTGTTCCGGGGCCGCCAGTGTCCTTCGGCGCCGTCAACGACAGGTCCAACACGCCGTCCTCGGAGGTCGCCGAGCCGGTCCGGCCGCCGGTGACGGTCACGCGGGCGGTGTAAAGGGTCTTCTCCGGGGCGACTGCAGTCATCGGGGTACTCCTCGCTGCGGGCTTCGGGTCGGTGGACACCCGGGCCAACAGGGTCCGAGCGGCATCCCTTCCCCACCGCCCGCCGGCCCCCCGGCTGGGACGCCCGGTCGGACCGCGCGCACTCAACCGAGCAGCGCGAGGGCGTCGCGGTGGACCAGCTCGCGCGCGCGCTCGGGCCCGAACAGCCGTGTCAGCTCCGCACTGGACCTGCCGAGCAGCGGTGTCAGCTCGGCCGCGTCGTAGGTGGAGATCCCGCGGGCGACGACCACGCCGTCCGGGCCGACGAGGTCCACCGGGTCCCCGGCGCTGAAGGCGCCGTCGAAGCCGGTGACGCCCGCGGCCAGCAGGGACGCGCGACGCTCGACCACGGCGAGCACCGCCCCGCGGTCCAACTCGAGCCGGCCGGCCGGTGCCGATGCGTACGCCAGCCACGCCAATCGGGCGGGGAACCGACGGCCGCGCGCGACGAAGGCCGTGCCGACCGGCGCTCCGGCCAGTGCGGAGACGGCGTCGGAGGCAGCGGCGAGGACCACCGGGACACCCGTCGCGGTGGCGATCGCGGCGGCCCCCACCTTGGTCGCCATGCCGCCGGTGCCGATCGTGGACCCGCTCGGGCGCAGGGGCGCCAGGTCGACTGCAGCTGCGTCGGCGACAACGGCGATGCGGCGTGAACCGGCTGCCGACGGCGGTCCGTCGTACAGCCCGTCGACGTCGGACAGCAGCACCAGGGCGTCGGACCGGACCAGGTGGGCCACCAGCGCGGCCAGCCGGTCGTTGTCGCCGAACCGGATCTCGTCGGTGGCGACGGTGTCGTTCTCGTTGACGACCGGGACGACACCCAGCCCGAGCAGTGTCTCCAGCGCCCGCTGGGCGTTGCGGTAGTTCCCGCGCCGGATGAGGTCGTCGGCGGTCAGCAGGACCTGCCCCACGGTCCGGCCGTGCCGGGCGAAACTCCGGCTGTAGCTGGCGACCAGGACGCCCTGCCCCACCGACGCCGCGGCCTGCTGGCTGGCGAGGTCCGGGGGCCGGCGACGCATCCCCAGCGGTGCCAGGCCCGCGGCGATGGCGCCACTGGACACCAGCACCAGTTGGTCTGCGGCGCACCCGGCCAGAGCGTCGACGAGGTCGTCCAACCGGGCGTCGTCCAGTCCGCCCCCGGCCGTGGTCAGCGAGGAGGACCCGACCTTCACGACGAGCCGCCTGGCCGCGGCGACGGCCGCTCGTGGGTCGGCAGCCGCGGCCACCGCCGCAGGTGGGTCGGCAGCCGCGGCGGTCACCGCAGGTGGGTCGGCAGCCGCGGCGGTCACCGCAGGTGGGTCGGCAGCCGCGGCGGTCACCGCAGGTGGGTCGGCAGCCGCGGCGGTCACCGCAGGTGGCCGGCGGGTGCGACCTCCTCGACGGTCCCGTCACCGCCGATTCCGGCGGCGAGAGGATCGCCGTCGTCGTCCCCCTCGGTCTCGCCCGCCTCCTCGGTCTCGTCGGCCTCGTCTGCCTCCTCGTCGGGGAGCCACCACTGTCCGTGGATCTGGGGCCTGCGCGGTCCGGACCCGGTGATCCGCGGGTCGCCGCCCCGCGGCCCGACCCCGACGACACCCATGTCGACAGGGCTGGCCGGCTCCCAGTCGAAGACGACCGGTCCGCGCGGGTCGGCGTCCGGGCCGATGACGACCGTCGCCCCGGCCTCGGCGCCGCTGGCCCGCAGGGCCTCCTCGACGCCGAGCTTCGCCAGCCGTTCGGCCAGGAAGCCGACGGCCTCGTCGTTGCTGAAGTCCGTCTGACGGACCCACCGCTCGACCCGGTTCCCACGTACCCGGTAGCGCACACCGTCCGCGTCCTGCTCGGCTACGACGGTGTACGCGGAGTCCTCCGCGCCGCGCGGGCGCAGCACGATCCGGGCAGGCGCCGGCGGCGGGGTGGACGCGCGGCGTTCCCGGACCAGGTCGGCCATCGCGAACCGCAAGGCGGACAGCCCCTCACCGGACGCCGCACTGATCGGGAACACCCGCAGCCCGCGCGCCCGGAGCTGGTCGGTGACCATCGACGCCAGTTCACGACCGTCGGGGACATCGATCTTGTTCAGTGCCACCAGCCGTGGCCGGTCGGCGAACTGCCCGTACGCGGACAGCTCGGCTTCGATCGTGTCCAGGTCGGTGACGGGGTCCCGGTTGGTCTCGACCGCGGCGGCGTCCACGACGTGCACGATCGCGGCGCAACGCTCGATGTGCCGGAGGAACTCCAGGCCGAGGCCGCGGCCCTCGCTGGCGCCCGGGATCAGTCCGGGTACGTCGGCGACGGTGAACACCTCCTCGCCCGCGGTGACGACGCCGAGGTTGGGCACCAGTGTCGTGAACGGGTAGTCGGCGATCTTCGGCCGTGCCGCGGACAGCGCCGCCACCAACGACGACTTCCCGGCGCTGGGGTAGCCGACGAGGCCGATGTCGGCAACCGTCTTCAGCTCCAGCGTGGCGTGCAGGGCGTCACCGGGCTCGCCGAGCAAGGCGAACCCGGGCGCCTTGCGTCGCTTGCTCGCCAGCCGCGCGTTGCCCAGGCCGCCATGCCCGCCGGCCGCGAGGACGAACCGGGTCCCGTCGCCGACCATGTCCGCGAGCACGGTGCCGTCCGCGTCGCTGACGACGGTGCCCTCCGGGACGCGCACCTCCAGATCCGGCCCGTTGCTGCCGTTCTGGTCCTTGCCCCGCCCCGGTTCCCCGTTGCGGGCGCGCAGGTGGGGACGGTGGTGCAGGTCCAGCAGCGCTGTGGTGCTCGGGTCGACGACGAGGATCACGTCCCCACCGCGACCGCCGTCACCACCGTCCGGACCGCCCAGGGGCTTGAACTTCTCCCGGTGGACCGAGGCACACCCGGCGCCCCCGTTACCGGCCGCGACGTCGACGACAACCCGGTCGACGAAACTCGGTATCGCCACGGGCGTCCTCCTGACTGTCTGGTCGACGAAGCGGGACCGGCCGATCCCGGCCGATCCCGCGTTGCATTGCTGGTCGACCGTGCCCGGCCGTGGCCGGTGTCAGTCGGCGAGCGCCGGTACCGACTCCAGCTCGGCGTTCACCCCGTCGCGGGTCACCGCCGACGCTGCCACCACGTTGATGACCTTGCGGTCGCGCGTGCGGCCGAACTGGACGACTCCGGGGGTCAGCGCGAACAGGGTGTCGTCCCCGCCCCGCCCGACATTCGCACCGGGATGGAAGTGGGTGCCGCGCTGCCGCACGATGATCGTCCCGGGCAGCACCTTCTCCCCCGCGAACCGCTTGACCCCGAGCCGCTTGGACTCCGAGTCGCGGCCGTTGCGGGTGGCCGAGGCGCCCTTCTTGTGTGCCATGTCGTGCGTCTCCTGTCGTTTCTGAAAACGGCCGCGCGGTACGAGCGGTCAGGCCGAGATGTCGGTGACGCGGACCCGTGTGTACTTCTGGCGGTGCCCCTGACGCCGCCGGTAACCCGTCTTGTTCTTGAACCGGAGGATGTGGATCTTGGGGCCCTTGACAGCCTCAACGATCTCCGCATTGACGGCCACGTCGGCCAGCGACTCGGCGTCCGCGACCACATGGTCGCCGTCGACGAGCAGCAGCGCCGGTAGGCGCAGGGCTGATCCCGCATCACCCGCGACGAGGTCGATGTCGACCAGGTCACCGACAGCGACCCTGTGCTGCCGACCACCGTTGCTCACCACTGCGTACACCACTGACCCACTCCTTGTTCGGCTACCTGGTGGTTCGTCTCCGTCGTGCCCGCGTCTGGCGGGTGTCACCCCGACCCGGCGGAATGCCGTCCAACGGCATCGAAGCGGACCGCTCAGCCTCTCGGCGAGCGCCGCCCGCGCGCGGACACGGCGCCGCCCAGGGTACGGCACCGACGCCGACCGGGGTCCGTCACGACGGGTGACCGGCCTCCACCAGTTCCGCCTCCACCCTTTCCGCCTCGACCAGTTCCGCCTCGACCAGTTCCGCCTCGACCACGTCGATCACTTCCGCCTCGACTTCATCCACCGCGACCGCAGAGGTCTCGGCCACCGGACCCGACCCGGGCACCGCCGTGCGCTGGTGCAGCCGGCCGGTGTTACCGGGGTTGGGGATCGCGGTCGACGGCGCCGGCACACCGCCGCCCGCCCCGTCCTGCTGGCCGGAGTGCTCGTGACCATCGAGGTCGACGACCACCCCACGGCCCTTGCAGGTCTCGCAGGTCCGGCCGAACACCTCCAGCAGCCCGCGGCCGATGCGCTTGCGGGTCATCTGGACCAGACCCAGCGAGCTCACCTCGGCCACCTGGTGTTTGGTCCGGTCCCGGCCCAGGCACTCGACCAGCCGCCGGATCACCAGGTCGCGGTTGGCCTCGAAGACCATGTCGATGAAGTCCACGACGATGATCCCGCCGATGTCACGCAGCCGCAGCTGGCGGACCAGCTCCTCCGCGGCCTCCAGGTTGTTCTCGGTGACCGTCTCCTCCAGGTTGCCGCCCGAGCCGGTGAACCGGCCGGTGTTGACGTCCACGACCGTCATCGCCTCGGTGCGGTCGATGACCAGCGAACCGCCAGAGGGCAGCCACACCTTCCGGTCGAGTGCCTTGACCAGCTGCTCGTCGATCCGGTACTCCGCGAACAGGTCGCCCGGCCCGCTCCACGGGTGCACCCGGTCGACCAGGGTCGGCGCGATCTCCTGCACGTAGGAGACGACCTCGTCGCGAACGGCGTCGCCGGTGACGTACAGCTCGGCGAAGTCGGAGTTGAAGATGTCGCGGACGACCTTGACCGCGAGGTCTGGTTCGCCCTGCAACATGTTCGGTGCCGACCCCTTGGCCTTCTTCTGGATCGCCGCCCACTGGCCCTTCAGCCGCTCGACGTCGCCGGTCAGCTCCTCCTCGGTTGCGCCCTCGGCGGCGGTCCGGACGATGACGCCCGCGTCGGACGGGATCAGGTCCTTGAGGATCTTCTTCAGCCGGGCGCGTTCGACGTCGGGAAGCTTGCGGCTGATACCCGACATCGACCCGTTGGGCACGTACACCAGGTACCGGCCGGCCAGGCTGATCTGCGCGGTGAGCCGGGCGCCCTTGTGCCCGATCGGGTCCTTGGTCACCTGGACCAGCACCGGCTGCCCGGACTTCAGCGCCAGCTCGATCCGCTTGGGCTTCCCGTCCAGCCCCGCTCCGTCCCAGTTGACCTCGCCGGCGTACAGCACTCCGTTGCGGCCGCGGCCGATGTCGATGAAGGCCGCCTCCATCGCCGGGAGGACGTTCTGCACCCGGCCCAGGTAGACGTCGCCGATCATCGAACGCTCGGAGTTCGACGCGTTCTCGGCGATGTAGTGCTCGACGAGGATGTCGTCCTCGAGCACGGCAATCTGCGTCCGGCCGTCCCGCTCGCGGACGAGCATCGTCCTGGCGACGGACTCCCGGCGCGCAAGGAACTCGGCCTCGGTGAGGATCGGCGGCCGGCGCCGGCTGGCGTCGCGTCCCTCCTTGCGGCGTACCCGCTTCGCCTCCAGCCGGGTCGATCCCCGCGACGTCGTGGCCTCCGACTCGCGGGAGGCGTTCCCGCCCTCGCGGCTGCGGCGGCGGCGCGGTTCACGGACCCGGGAGGAACCCTCCGTGTCCTCCGCCGACCGGCCCTCCGCCGAGCCGCCCTCCTCGGGGCTGCCATCCGCCGCGCGGTCCTCCTCCGGGGCGTCCGACCCGCCACGCCGACGGCGACGGCGACGGCGACGGGAGCCGTCGGCCTGCTCCTCGGCTTCGTCGTCGACGACCGACCCCACCTCGGTCCCGGTTCGGTCGGCCGGCACGGACCCGGCCGAATCGAGGTCGGACCGAGCCGTGTCGTCGGCGTAGGTCACCGCGTCGACCGGAACGGAGCCGACCCCATCCCCGTCCCCAGGCCCCTCTGTGGTGGCGCTGCCTTCCTCTTCGGCATCGGCGTCGGTGACGCGCCGACGACCACGACCACCGCGACGCCGACGCTTCCGCCGGGCACCGGACTCCTCGGCCGAGGAGTCGACGTCCGCCTCCGGGTCGTCGTGATCCCCCGGCTCGTCGATGACGTCGACCACCGAGGGATGCTCGGTGCCCGGGAACGGAGCGCCGCCTGGAACGGGCTCGTCGGCGACCCGGTCGCCGAGCGTGTGCAGGTCGAGGGCGTCCTGGGCGCTGGACGGCGCCTCGTCGGCGACCGGGACGCCACGCTCGCGACGCCCGCTTCCGCTCCGCGACGCGGACCGGGTCGGTCGCTCGGACCGCTCCGGCCGCCGGGTGAAGCGGCTCTGCTGCTCGGGAGCGACGAACACCGGCGCGAAGACGGCGGGCCGCCGGTCTGCGTCCTCGAGCGCCATCGCCTCGTCGGGAGCCGCCGCGTCCCCGGACGTCGCCGCGTCCTCGAACGTCTCCGCGTCCTCGGGCGTCTCCGCGTCCTCGGGCGTCTCCGCCTCGGCGAGCGGCTGCGTGACCTCGGCTGTCGAGGTGACCTCGGGCGCCTCACCAGCATGCGCGGCCACCGACGACGCCGTCGCGGCGGCTCTGCGCTGGCGTTCGACGGCGGCCAGCAGCGCCTCCGGTGTCAGCGGCTTCATTCGAACGGGCTCGGCGGACGTGACCGCGACGGACGTCACTTCGGCGGGCGTGACCGCGGCGGGCGCGGCTCCAGCCGAAGCAGGTTCGCCGGAGGCGGCAGACTTGCCGATGTCGACAGCCAGCCGCCCGGAATCAGCACCCGGAACGACCTCCACCCCGGCGGGGACAGTGGACGGCGGGGTGTTCGCCCCCTCGGGGCTCGCCTTCTTCGTCGCCCGACGCCGCCGGGCGGCGGGCGCTGCGGGGACGTCGGACTCGGCACCCGTAGCTCCCGGGGCACCGCCGGACGCCGCCGCCGGTGCGGCCGGCTCGGAACCGCGGTCCGGGTCGGCCGCACCCTCGGCCGCATCTGCGACCGTTACTGCTGCGGCGACCTTCTTGGTGGCGCGCCGCCTGCGGGGGGCCGCGGGGGCGTCTTCACCAGCCGCGGGCTCGGCCGGGCCGACGGCCGGGGCGCCGGCGCCTGTCTCGTCGGCAGCCGTCCCGACGGTCTTGCGGGCGCGGGTTCGGCGCTTGGGCGTGGTGGGCTCGGGCGACCCGGGCTCGGGCGACCCAGGCTGGGACGGCGCCGACGTCCACTGGGTGTTGACGGTGTCGATGGTGTCGTCCTCGGACATGGAACTCCTCGCCGGCCGACCCGGGGCCGACCGACTTCTCAGCGCGCCGAAGCGCGAAGTCTCGTGGCGTCGCCGTTCGGCGGACGCTGCGCCGGCGCGGACCGAGTCAGGCCGGTGTCTCGCGCAACGGGCGCGTTATATCCGGCCGACGACGGACCCGATCGGGGGTAGTTGCTCCTGGCCGGCGGGCGCATGACGCGCTACGCCGACAAGGGCGCGACCGGTTCGATCCGGGTACCGCTGGCGTCGGCGTCCAGGCTCGGCCTTGGGGACGTACGTCTCCGCCGTCGATCACCCAGCGGTCCGCGGTGTCACCCGGACGTCTCAAGCATCCCACACGGCCACCGGCCGGGCCGGCAGCGTCACGGGAGCGCGCCGCTGACGACGACCGGGCTGGAGCCGCCGGAGGCCATGCCGGGCGTCAGGACGGGGCGTCACCGAACCAGAGCTCGATCTCTCGCGCCGCGGACTCCGGTGAGTCGGAGGCGTGGACGAGGTTCTCGCGGTTGGACAGCGAGAGGTCCCCGCGGATCGTCCCGGCTGGGGCGGCGCGGGCGTCGGTCGGTCCGATCAGCGTCCGCACCACGTCGATCGCCGAGTCACCGGACAGGATGACCGCCACCAGCGGGCCGGAGGTGATGAACGTCCGCAGCGGGGGGTACCACGACTTCTCGACGTGCTCGGCGTAGTGGCGGTCCGCCAGCGCCCCGTCGACGACCCGACGCTCGAGGGCGTCGACGCCCAGGCCCTTCGCCTCGAAACGGCCCAGGACCTCCCCGACGAGCCCGCGCCGAACGGCATCGGGCTTGATCAACACGAGGGTCTGTTGGGTCGGCTGGGTCGGCACGGACGGCGACGCGCTGGCCTGGGGCACAGTTCCTCCACGAGGGGTCCGCGGCGTCGGCCGCCGTGGCCAGGAACCTACCGGTTCTCGACCGGTCGCCCGGCGCCGGGCTCGACCGCAGGACCGGCGCCAGTTTCGGCCGAGGCCGCGTCGGCAGCCCACCGGGCCTTGTCTGCCTCCATCCGCCGGCCGAGGACGAAGGCCGCCACCCACAGTCCGCTGAACACGACGCCGACGACGAACATCGCCGGGAGCACGAAGCCGGTCGCCAGGACGAGGAGCTGGACGGCGAAACCCGCGGCGTACGCCGACGGCCGGCCCAGCGACCCGGCAACCGCGATCCCGAGTGCGGCCAGCGCCACCGCGCCGCCGGCCACCCAGGCCGCCGGGACGGCGGTCAACACGACCGTCGGTGCGATCGACAGCAGCACTGCCAACGCCTCCAGGACCAGCACCGCCGAGCACATGACCCGCACGGTCAGGCCCCCGATGGAAGTGAGCGCGCGACGATGGTCCGGGCCTCCCCGGCGGTGACCACGGAGCCGGTGACGACGACACCGGTTCCCCCGCTGCCGCCGTCGTCCCCAGCGCCGGCGAGCCGGCGCGCGAGGACGATGGCCGCGGCCAGGTCCGGTTCGGTGTGCACCCGTCCGGCGGGCCAGAACGCCCCCGCCAGCTCCGCGAGGTCGGCCGCCGGCATCGACCGCGACGTCGAGTTCTGGGTCGCCACCACCTCGTCGAACCCGTCCGCGAAGGCACGCAGCACCCCGGCGACGTCCTTGTCGGCCATCACCCCGAGCACCCCCACCACCCGGGTGAGCCCGAACGACTCCCGGACACCGGCGGCCGCGGCGGCCGCACCCGCGGGGTTGTGCGCGGCGTCGAGCACCACGGCCGGGCGCCGGGCCACCAGTTCCAGGCGGCCGGGCGAGCTGACGGCTGCGAACGCCTCGCTCACCGCGTCGGCGCGCAGCGCCCGCTGGCCCCCACCGAAGAAGGCTTCCGCCGCGACCAGGGCGCACGCCGCGTTCTCCGCCTGGTGGGCGCCGTAGAGCGGGAGGAAGACGTCGGAGTACGTGTCGGCGACCCCGCGCAGGGTCAGCAGCTGCCCGCCGACCGCGACCGCGCGGGATACGACGTCGAAGTCCCGGCCGGCCAGCAGCAGCGTCGCACCCACCTCGGCGACCCGGTTCTCGACCACCGCCAGTACGTCGTCGTCCTGACGGGCGGACACGACCAACGCGCCGGCCTTGATGACCCCCACCTTCTCGGCGGCGATCACGGCCGGGGTGTCACCCAGCAGGTGCGCATGGTCCACGCTGACCCGGGTCAGCACGGCGACGCGGGCATCCGCGACATTGGTGGCGTCCCATCGGCCGCCGAGACCCACCTCGAGGACGGCCACGTCGACGGGCGCGTCGGCGAAGGCCGCGAACCCCAGCGCGGTGACCGCCTCGAAGAAGCTGATCGGGTGCTCGCTGCGCGCATCCGCCAGCGACAGGTAGGGCTCGATCTCGTCGAAGAGCTCGACGAAGCGGCGGATGCCCACCGGGCGCCCGTCCAGCAGGATCCGCTCGCGGACGTCCTGCAGGTGTGGGCTGGTGTAGGTACCGGTCCGCAGGCCGAGGCCACGCAGCAGCGTCTCGGTCATCCGGGCCGTCGACGTCTTCCCGTTGGTCCCGGTCAGGTGGATCGCCGGGACCGCTGCCTGGGGGTCGCCGAGCAGGTCGCACAGCAGGCGGATGCGGCTCAGCGTCGGGTCGATCCGGGCCTCCGGCCACCGCGCGACAAGTTCCCCGGTGATCTCTGCGAACCGCTCGGCCAGGTCCGGGTCGGTGCGCTGCAGCCGAGCGAGCTCGGCGGTGACGTCGACGCCTCCGTCGAGGGCGACCTGCTCGTCGTCCGGGGAGTCCTCGTCTCCCTCGTCGCCACCGTCCGGCAGCGCGCCCTCGTCCAGCCCGCCGTCGTCGCCGGTGTCCAGCTCGTCGCCAGTGTCCAGCTCGTCGCCAGTGTCCAGCTCGTCGCCGATGTCCAGCTCGTCGCTGATGTCCGGCCGGGGGCCGTCCTCGGGCGAGATGTCGTCCGCGGGTTGCCGGCGGCCGTCCATCTCCCGCCGACGGTCGGCGAAGTCGCGGGCCGCCTCACCGGCATCACCCGCCTCGCCCGCGGGATACTCGCTGTCGTCGAGGATCTGCTCGTCCAGTCCTGCCCAGCGCGGGTCCCCGCCCCAGCGGCCGGCCGATCCACTGCGGGAGTCGGCACCGGTACCGGGTTCGGTCATGCCCCCGATCGTAGGGAGCGGTGCCCGACCGCTCCCTACGATGACGGGATGACCAGCACCGTCGCCCCGCCCGATGCCCCGACGCGAGCACCGGGGAACGGCCGGGCGGTACCGGACAAGCCCTCCCTGGAGGGCCTGGAGGCGAAGTGGGACGCCGCCTGGGAGCAGGCGGGAACCTACGCATTCGACCGGACCGCGGCGCGTCCGGACGTGTTCAGCATCGACACCCCGCCGCCCACGGTGTCCGGGTCACTGCACATCGGCCACGTCTTCTCCTACACCCACACCGATGTCGTCGCCCGGTACCAGCGGATGCGCGGCAAGGCCGTCTTCTACCCGATCGGCTGGGACGACAACGGCCTGCCCACCGAGCGCCGGGTGCAGAACGTGTTCGGGGTGCGGTGCGACCCGTCCCTGCCCTACGACCGCTCGCTTGCGCTGCCGACGCCGGTCCCCCGTCAGGACAGGGACTTCGTGCCGATCAGCCGCCAGAACTTCGTCGAGCTGTGTGCGCAGCTCTCCGCCGAGGACGAGGTGGTCTTCGAACGGCTGTGGCGTCAGGTCGGGTTGTCCGTCGACTGGTCGATGCAGTACACGACGATCGGCGCGGTGGCGCGCGCCACCGCGCAGCTGGGGTTCCTGCACAACCTCGAGCGGGGGGAGGCGTACCAGGCGCTGGCGCCGACGCTGTGGGACGTCAGCTTCCGCACCGCGGTCGCCCAGGCCGAGCTGGAGGACCGCGAGCAGCCGGGCGCCTACCACCGCGTCGGCTTCGCCCGGACCGGGCACGCCGAGGCGGCTGGCCCCGTGTTCATCGAGACCACGCGCCCGGAACTGTTGCCGGCCTGTGTCGCCCTCGTGGCACACCCGGACGACGAGCGCTACCAGCCGCTGTTCGGTTCGACGGTGACCACCCCGGTGTTCGGCGTCGAGGTGCCGGTCGTGGCCCACCGGCTGGCGGACCCGGGGAAGGGGTCCGGGATCGCGATGATCTGCACCTTCGGTGACACGACCGACGTCACCTGGTGGCGCGAGCTGTCGCTGCCGACCCGGACCGTCATCGGGTTCGACGGTCGGTTCGCCGCCGACCCGCCACCCGGGCTGGACTCCACGGCCGGGCGGGCGGCGTACGCCTCGATGGCGGGGCTGACCAGCTTCTCGGCACGTCGGCGGGTCGTCGAGCTGTTGACCGCGAGCGGTGATCTCGTCGGCGAGCCCAGGCCGATCACCCACCCGGTCAAGTTCTACGAGAAGGGTGACCGGCCGCTGGAGATCGTCCCGTCGCTGCAGTGGTACCTGCGCAACGGCGGCCGCGACGAGGCCGTCGCCGATCAGCTGATCGCGCGCGGCCGAGAGCTCACCTGGGTCCCGGCGCACATGCGTCAGCGCTACGAGAACTGGGTCCGGGGACTCAACGGTGACTGGCTGATCAGCCGGCAACGGTTCTTCGGGGTGCCGTTCCCCCTGTGGTACCGGGTCGGCCCGGACGGCGAGGCGCTGCACGGCGAGCGGATCGTGGCCCGGCCCGACCAGCTGCCGGTCGACCCGGCGTCCACCGCGCCGGACGGCTTCACCGAGGACCGGCGTGGCGTGCCCGGCGGCTTCGTCGCCGACCCCGACGTCATGGACACCTGGGCGACCTCGTCGCTGTCACCGCAGATCGTCGGCGGCTGGGCCCGCGACGAGGACCTGTTCGCCCGGGTGTTCCCGATGGACCTGCGCCCGCAGGCACACGACATCATCCGGACCTGGCTGTTCGACACCGTCGTGCGCAGTCACCTGGAGTTCGACGCGCTGCCGTGGACGCACACCGCGATCAGTGGGTTCGTGGTCGACCCGGACCGGAAGAAGCTGTCCAAGAGCAAGGACAACTCGGTCGTCACCCCGGCCGACGTGCTGGACCGGTTCGGTGCCGATGCGGTCCGCTGGCGGGCGGCGTCGGTCCGCCCCGGCGTCGACAGCCCATTCGACGAGACGCAGATCAAGGTCGGCCGCCGCCTGGCGACGAAGGTGCTCAACGCCTCCAAGTTCGTCCTCGGCATGGCCGGATCGGGTAGCCCCGCCGCCGTGCCCGACGTCGACCACCCGCTCGACAGAGCAGTGCTCACCACGTTGGGCCGGGTCGTCGACCGGGCCACGCTCGCCTTCGACGCCTACGACTACGCCGAGGCCCTGGAGGTCACCCAGTCGTTCTTCTGGGCGTTCTGCGACGACTACCTCGAGCTGGTCAAGGACCGCGCGTACGACAGCGACGGCACCGACCCCGAGGGTGCGCTGTCCGCGAGAGCGACGCTCGCTCTCACGTTGTCCGTCGTGCAGCGCCTGTTCGCACCGGTCCTCCCCTACGTCACCGAGGAGACCTGGTCCTGGTGGCAGGAGGGCTCGGTGCACCGGGCACCGTGGCCGGTCTCGACCGAGGTTGCCGGGACCGACGGAGACCCTGCCGTGCTGTCGGCGGTGTCGGAGGTGCTCGCCGCTGTCCGCAAGGTGAAGTCCGAGGCCAGGGTGTCGATGCGCACGCCCGTCCAGCGGGTCACGGTCACCGCGCCGCTCGCGGTCCTGGAGGCGGTGCGCGGCGGCAACGGCGACCTGAGCGCGGCCGGGCGCGTCGAACGGCTCGAGCTGGTCGAGGGCGGCGACACGCTGACGGTCGACGCGGAGCTCGGCGGCTGACCCGCCCGCAGGCCCAGCCGGTGGCCGGTTCCTACGCGATCGCCACCGGCACCGCGCAGCTGGTGCCCGACCGGGACTCCGATCGTCGGTGGACCCTGAACGTCAACGGGGTCCCCAGCAGCTGGATCGACCTGGATAACCCCGCCGACCTCGGGTTCGAGTACCTGGACACGATGCGCACCATGCTCGACGACCACCTGCCCCCGCCGCACCGGGTCGATGCCGTACATCTCGGCGGTGCGGGCTGTACGTTCGCCCGGGCGTTGGCCGCGGCCCGGCCCCGCTCCCGCCAGCTCGTCGCCGAGATCGATCCCGACCTCGTCGAGCTTGCGCGGGGCAGCTTCGGTCTGTCGGCCGTTCCCGGACTGCGACTGCGCGCCGTGGACGGGCTGAGCCTGCTCGCCGCGACCCGGGACGGCTCGGCTGACCTCGTCGTGCGTGACGCGTTCGCCGGTGAGGCCGTTCCGGGGGAACTGACGACGGCGGGTTTCCTGGCCGAGGTGACACGGGTACTGGCGCCCGACGGCCTCTACCTGGCCAACGTTGCCGACCGGCCGCCGTTGCGCCTGGCCCGGGCCGAGGTCGCCACGGCACTGTGCGCGTTCGCCGAGGTCGCCCTCGTGGCCGAACCCGGCGTTCTCCGTGGCCGCCGATACGCGAACCTCGTGCTCGCAGCATCCGCCGGGACGCTTCCGCTCGACCGCTGGGGACGCTCCGTCCGTGGCGGCGCTGTTCCGATGCGGCTCGTTGCCGGCGACGACCTCACGGCGTTCGCCGCCGCCTCGACACCGATCCGGTGAGCAGCCCTCAGAGGCCGCCCAGGCCGCCGTTGGACTGGCTGCGGAGGGTCGCCTCGAGGCGGTCGGCGTCTGACGCGATGTGCGGCCGGTCGCCGTAGTCGTCGCGACCCGATCGGGATGCGCGCGGGGAACGAACTCGCGCATGGAGCCAGCGCAGCGGGCGTTGGAGGGCGGTGGCCAGGATCGCGGCGTTCCGATCGTCGCTCAGGCGGACTTGTCGCGGCGCTCCCGCTTCGGGACGACCTGCTGGTCGCGCGGGATCAACGTCGGGTTGACGTTGTCCAGCACCACGGCGCGGTCGATGACCACCCGGGCCACGTCGGACCGGCTGGGGACCTCGTACATCACGTTGAGCAGAACCTCTTCGAGGATCGCCCGCAGGCCGCGGGCTCCGGTACCCCGCAGGATCGCCTGGTCCGCGATGGCCTCGATCGCGTCGTCGCTGAACTCCAGCTCCACCCCGTCGAGTTCGAACAGCCGGCGGTACTGCCGGGTGAGGGCGTTGCGCGGCTCGGTGAGGATCGCGATCAGCGCGTCCCGGTCCAGGTTGGCGACGGTGGTCACCACCGGAAGCCGGCCGATGAACTCGGGGATCAGCCCGAACTTGATGAGGTCCTCGGGCATCACGTCGTCGAGGTTTGCGGACCGCTGAGCTGGGTCGTGCGGCCGCACGATCGCCCCGAACCCGACGCTCTTGCGGCCGACCCGCTGCTCGATGATCTGGTCCAGCCCGGCGAACGCGCCGCCCACGATGAACAGCACGTTGGTCGTGTCGATCTGGATGAACTCCTGGTGCGGGTGCTTGCGGCCGCCCTGCGGCGGCACCGAGGCGGTGGTCCCCTCGAGGATCTTCAGCATCGCCTGCTGTACGCCCTCGCCGGACACGTCCCGGGTGATCGACGGGTTCTCGCTCTTGCGGGCGATCTTGTCGACCTCGTCGATGTAGACGATGCCGGTCTCGGCCTTCTTCACGTCGTAGTCGGCCGCCTGGATGAGCTTGAGCAGGATATTCTCGACGTCCTCGCCGACGTAGCCGGCCTCGGTCAATGCGGTGGCGTCGGCGATCGCGAACGGCACGTCGAGCATCTTGGCCAGTGTCTGGGCGAGGTAGGTCTTGCCGCACCCGGTCGGGCCGATCAGCAGGATGTTGGACTTCGCCAGTTCGACCGGCTCGTCGGCCTTCTTGCCCGCGGCGCTGGCCTGGATCCGCTTGTAGTGGTTGTAGACCGCCACCGACAGGGCCTTCTTCGCTGGGTCCTGGCCGATGACGTACTGCTCGAGGAAGTCGAAGATCGCCCGGGGCTTTGGCAGCTCGCCCAGCGCGGTCTCCGAGGACTCGGACAGCTCCTCCTCGATGATCTCGTTGCACAGGTCGATGCACTCGTCGCAGATGTACACTCCCGGGCCCGCGATCAGCTTCTTGACCTGCTTCTGGCTCTTCCCGCAGAAGGAACACTTCAGCAGGTCGCCACCATCACCGATGCGAGCCACCTGTGCAGTCTCCCCTGTCGGTCGGTCCGGCGGTAGTGCCTGCGCCGTGCGGGTCGAGGCTAGTCAGCTGCTGGACGGGCCGAGTCGCGACGCGCCCGGGATGGGGACCCGCGCCCCCGGCCGACCGGGGGTCCCCCGGCCGGCCGAGTCCCGGGGAGCGGGCCCCACCGAGTCGGTCGGTCGGCGGCCGCCGATCCGCAGTGCTCAGGCGGCGAGGGACGCCTTGCGCGGCTCGTAGATGTGGTCGATGATGCCGTACTCCCTGGCCTGCTCGGCCGAGAGGTACATGTCCCGCTCGGTGTCGCGGTTGACCTGCTCCAGCGAGCGCCCGGTGTTCTCGGCGAGCATCTCCTCCTGCTGGGTGCGCATCCGCAGGATCTCGTTGGCCTGGATCTCCAGGTCCGAGTGCTGACCGTAGCCACCCTCGGTGTAGGGCTGGTGGATCATGATCCGCGCGTTCGGCAGGGCCGACCGTTTCCCCGGAGCGCCGGCCGAGAGCAGGACCGCCGCAGCGGAGGCCGCCTGGCCGAGGCAGACCGTCCGTACGTCCGGGCGGATGTACTTCATCGTGTCGTAGATCGCCGTCAACGCGGTGAACGAGCCGCCCGGGGAGTTGATGTACATCGTGATCTCGCGGTCCGGGTCCATGCCCTCCAGGCACAGCAGCTGGGCCATGACGGCGTTCGAGACGTCGTCGCTGATCGGCGTGCCCATGAAGATGATCCGGTCCTCGAACAGCTTGGCGTACGGGTCGATCCGCCGGAAACCGTAGGAAGTGCGTTCCTCCCACTGCGGGATGTAGTAGCTCATGTGGTCCTCCACGCTGGGACCGCGCCGGTCAGGCGCGGGTCGGTACTCGTTCGGCCCGGCCGGGGCAGGGCCGTGTGGGCGGGGGGCCGGGTGGGGCCGGTCAGGCGTCGCCGACGCTGCCCTTGCCGTCGTCGCGGGTGTCGCGGACCGACCCGATCACGTGGTCGATGAAGCCGTAGTCACGCGCCGCCTCGGCGGTGAACCAGCGGTCGCGGTCCGCGTCACGTTCGATCTGCGCGAACGGCTGGCCGGTGTGCTCCGCGATCAGCTCCAGCAGCTGCTTCTTCACGGCCAGACTCTGCTCGGCCTGGATGCGGATGTCGCTGGCCGATCCGCCCAGGCCTCCGGAGCCCTGGTGCATCATGATCCGCGCGTGCGGAAGCGCGAACCGCTTGCCCGGCGTACCGGCGCACAGCAGGAACTGGCCCATCGACGCGGCCAGGCCCATGGCGACGGTCCGGACGTCATTCGGGATGAACTGCATCGTGTCGTAGATCGCCATCCCAGAGTCGACACTGCCGCCCGGGGAGTTGATGTAGAGCCAGATGTCGCGGTCAGGGTCCTCCGCGGAGAGCAGCAGCAGCTGGGCGCAGATGGTGTTCGCGTTGACATCGCGCACCTCTGAGCCGAGGAAGACGATGCGCTCGCGCAGCAGCCGCTGGTACACGCTGTCGTCGAGCTGAGCCGGCGCCGGCCCAGCCATCCCCTTGGGGTCGATCGTCGCCCTGGGGTCGATCGTCGCCCTGGAGTCGGTCAGGGCCGTGGAGTCGGTCAGGGCAGTCGGTGTCGTCGGGTCGGGGAGGGTGTGTCCGGTCACGTCGTCACCTGTTCGCGTCTCGTCCGGTGGGGCCGGAGACCCTGATCAGAGCGCCGCTCACAGCGCCCGATGCCGGTGTCCCCGTTCCTGCGACCCTAGCCATGCGGCCCGACGGGACCCGGCGGACGAACCGGTTTTCGCTGTCGGCGCAGGGTCGCGCCGAATGGGCGCCGAGCTCAGCTCCCGGACTCGACCTCGGCCTCGCCCACCGCAATGGCGGGTGCAGGTTGGGCCACTGGCCCGGCGTCCGCAGCATCGGGTCCGTCGGCCGCCGGCCCGTGGTCCGGCACGACGGCATCGCCATCCAGCACCGTGTCGGTGACGGTCGGCTCCGGAGCGGTGTCGACGGTCCGTCCGCTGGCATCGGTCACGGTGACGTGCCCCAGCACCACACCGAGCGCCTTCTCGCGGGCGATCTGGCCGACGACCTCGTTGATCTGGCCGCCCTGCAGGACCTGCTGGGCATACTGCTCCGGCTGCAGCCCGGACTGGGCGGCGAGCTGGACGATCGCGGCGGACAGATCCTCCTCGGAGACCTGGACCTGCTCGGCCTTGGCGATCGCGTCGAGCAGGAACTGGCTACGCAGCGACACTTCCGCACGCTGGTGCAACTCGGCGTCGAACTGCTCCTCGGTCTGGCCCTGCCGGGACAGGTACTGGGACAGGCTCAGCTGGGCGCGCTGCAACTGCTCCTCTATCCCGTGCCGCCGGGCGTGTGCCTCGTCGTGCATGACCGCGTCGGGCACCGGAACCTCGACGCGGTCCAGCAGCGCCTCGACGACCTTGTCGCGGGCCTGCACCTGTTGCTGGTACTGCTTGCGGCTGCCCATCTGCGTCCGGATGTTCTGCTTCAGCTCGTCCAGGGTGTCGAACTCGCTGGCAAGGGCGGCGAGTTCGTCGTCGAGCTCGGGCAGCACCTGTTCCTTCACCGACTCCACCGTCACCGTCACGTCCGCCGACTGGCCCTGGTACTCCCCGAGCAGTTCGGTGGCGAAGGTGACGACCGCCCCGGCCTGCTGGCCGCGGACCGCGTCGTCGAGGCCGTCCAGCATCGTCCCGGAACCGACCTGGTAGCTCAGCCCGGTGGCCTCGACGCCGTCGAGCTTCTGCCCGTCCCGGGTGGCCGAGAGGTCCAGGGAGACGAAATCCCCGTCGCCGGCGGCTCGGTCGACCCCGGTCAGGCTCGCGAACCGCTCACGAAGCCGGGTCACCTCGGTGTCGACCTCGTCCTCGGTGACCTCCGCGTCCTCGACCGTGACCTGCAGCCCGTCGTAGTCGGGCACGGTGACCTCGGGCCGGACGTCGACCTCGGCGCTGAATGCGAGCTTGTCGTTGTCGGCCAGTTCGGTGACCTCGACCTCCGGCCGACCCAGTGGCAGCAGCTCGTGCTCCCGTACGGCCTGGGCATACAGCACCGGCAGCGCGTCGTTGACCGCGTCCTCCAGGACGGCGGCCCGGCCGACCCGCTGGTCGAGGATCCGCGCCGGGACCTTGCCGCGACGGAAACCGGGGATCTGCACCCGCTGACCGATCCGGCGGTAGGCCCCGTCGAGGCTGGACCTGAGTTCGTCGAACCCGACCTCCACCGTCAGCTTCACGCGGGTGGGGTTCAGGGTCTCGACGTCGCTCTTCACGCGGGCGTTCCTCCGGGGTCCTGGCTGCTGGTCGTGGTACGGGACACCCCGCGGGGCCGCCCGGGTAGCGGCGACCACCACCCGGGCGGCGCCGCTGGCACTGGCGCATCAGTCGGGACGGGGAGACTCGAACTCCCGATCTCCTGCACCCAAAGCAGGCGCCCTAGCCACTAGGCTACGTCCCGGTCGGGCCCGACCATACCCCGACTTCCGGGTCGACCGGCCGCGGTACCGAACATCAGTGCTGGTCAGGCGGCTGGTCAGGCGGATGCGCGACTGGTCGGTGGTGCGCGCGGGTGTAGCTCAATGGTAGAGCCCCAGCCTTCCAAGCTGGCCACGCGGGTTCGATTCCCGTCACCCGCTCCACGGGCTCGTCCCGGGCCGACCGAACGCGAAACAGGCCATGGCCGAAGAGCCCACCGCCGCACCGGGAACGCCGACCAGTTCTCCCGGCTCATCGCCTACGGCGTGGCCCAGGACGTCCGCTCCGGAGATGTGGCCTTCCGGTGCGCTCGCCGCGGCCGGCCTGGCGGCGGCGCCAACCGGGGTTGCCAGCCTCAACAAGCCTGACAGTAGGGGCACCAGAACAGGTTTCGACCGACCATGACCCGGGTCAGCACCTCGGTCCCGCAGACCCGGCAGGGCTGACCCGCGCGCTTGTAGACGTAGTGCGCGTCCGAGCGCGGCACCGGCCGGCGGCGGGGGCGATCGCGGTCCGCCGGCCGGGTGGTGACGATCTGCCCCGTCTTGACACCGGCGCGCATGAGGACCTTCAGGTCGTCCCACATCGCCGCCAACGTCGGCTCGTCCATGTCGCGCCCGGACCGGAACGGCGACACACGGTGTCGGTACAGCAGCTCGGCCCGGTAGACGTTGCCGATCCCGGCGACGACCTTCTGGTCCATCACCAAGGCCCCGACGTCGGTGCGGCTCTTGCGGACCCGGCGGACGAACTCCGCGACCCGGCCGTCGCGGCGCAGCGGGTCCGGTCCCAGCCGGGCGGTGAGCACCTTCAGCTCCGCGTCGGACAGCAGTTCGCACGCGGTCGGCCCCCGCAGGTCCAGGTAGTCGCCGTCGCCGATCAGCCGGAGCCGGACGGCGCCGCGCGGTGGCGGCGGGCCGTCGGACCCGGTCTCCGCCGGGTCGGCGACGTCCTGGTCCTCGTCGTCGTCCGGGTCGACACCCGGGCCGGGGGTTACGGCTCCTCCGGCGACGGCCGGGCCCGCCGCGGGGTCCCGGGCGGCGGCCGCCGTGCCGGACAGGTAGGCGATGTCCCGGCCGAGGTAGGGCGAGTGCGTCGCCGCAGCTGCCTTGGCGGCGGCCGCCGGGCCGAACACCCCGAACGCCACCCGCCCGTACAGGCCGAGGTGGACGTGCACCCAGCGGTCCGGGCCGAAGGACACCAGCAGGTGCTTGCCGTCGGCGTCGGCCGTGCCGAAGGTCGCGCCGTCGATCCGGCGGGCGCCGTCGTCGAACCGACCCTGAGGGCTGAGCGCGCGCACGGGTATGCCGGCGAAACGGCGGTTGAGTTCGCCCGCCAGCCGGTGGATCGTGTGGCCTTCGGGCATGGGGCGAGCATCCCAGCCCCGCTTCGTTCGGCGACCGGAGGGGTACCCGCGATGGCCGACGAGGCAGCGGCGCGACCAGCCGCCGGGACCGGCCGACGACGCCGGCGGACGCGGGGACCCGCCGGGCCGCCTCCCCTGGCCGGGACCGCAGACCGCACGACCGAGGACGTCGCGACCGAGGACGTCGGGACCGGGGACGTCGCGGCTCCGGCCGTCGGGCAGCCGGCGCGGCGAGGAGCCGGGCACCCGGCTGCCGAAGTGGGAATCGACCGGCCGATGACCGGGCCGCCGACCTCGCGCCAGGCCCCGCGCGACCGCCGCGCCGACTCCGACGGCAGCGTCCGGGTACTGGTCGGTGGGGGTCCGAGCCGGGTCAGCCTCGAAGCGGCGATGCGGGCGCGCGACGTGTCCCGGCCGCGGACTGCCGATCTCGCCGCGGTCGCCGGCGGACTGCCGGGGGCAGGGAACCGGGCGGCGGCCGCGCGCGACGCCGGGACGGTCCGGCGACCCGGGGCGCCCCCCACCCCGGCCGACGCCGACCGCGCCCACCGCTTCCCACGCACGCCCGGGTGACCGGGTGCCCGCCTCTGGCGCGCCGCTGCCAGGGCCACACGCGGATGCGGCGACCAGTTGGGCCCGGCAGCACTACGCCCGGCGCGCGGTCGAGACACCGTGGCAGCGCCGCTGGGTCCGGCGGTTCCCCGACCTGGTGCAGCGGACTGCCGGACCGGTGTCCGGCAGCGACAGCTGACGGCGCGGAAGCGGTCGCAGCGGTCCCGTCAGCCGTCTGAGCCGGACAGCAACACCGGCACCAGGCGGGCGGGCGGGCTACGGGAGGGGCGGGAGGGTGCCGGCGGTCTCGTAGTCGGCGAGCTGGTGGATCCGCCGTGCGTGGCGCTCGTTGCCGCTGAACGCGGTGCCGAGGAAGGTGTCGACGAAGCCGAGCGCCTGCTCGACCGGGTGCATGCGCGCCCCAATGGCGACGACGTTCGCGTCGTTGTGCAGCCGCCCGAGCTCGGCGGTCTCGGTGCTCCAGGCCAGTGCTGCCCGGACGCCGGCGATCTTGTTGGCCGCGATCTGCTCGCCGTTGCCGGACCCGCCGATCACGACCCCGAGGCTGCCGGGGTCGGCCACCACACCGAGCCCGGTGCGCAGGCAGTAGGTCGGGTAGTCGTCGAACTCCTCGTAGACGCTCGGCCCGTGGTCCACGACCTCATGGCCGGCCGCCGCGAGGCGCTCGGCGATCGCCGCCTTCAGCTCGAGGCCGGCGTGGTCGGATCCCAGGTGGACGCGCACGCGGGCAGCATGTCACCGGTGCGGACCGGGCTCGGCGTCGACGGCCGGCGGCGGCGGGCGTGTTCAAGGCCGCCGCGCGCGCTGCTCGAGGCCGCTACCCACGCCGAGGGCGTCGCGATGCGGATCGTCAGCTGAGGCGCCGACGGCGGGCGGCTCAGTCGAAGATCGGCTCCCGAGTGCGGGTGCGCTTGAGCTCGAAGAACCCGTCCGTCCCGGCGACCAGCACGCAGCCGTCCCAGAGCCGGCCCGCGGCCTCGCCCTTCGGCGCAGGGGACACGACCGGCCCAAAGAAGGCGACCCCGCCGAGGCTGATGACCGGCGTGCCGACCTCCGTCCCGACCTGATCCATCCCGCTGTGGTGGCTTGCGATCAGTTCCTCGTCGTAGTCCGTGCTCTCCGCGGCGTCGGCCAGCGACGTCGGCAACCCGACCTCGGCCAGCGCGGCCTCGAGCGTCTCGCGGTTCTGCGGTGCGTGCCGCACGTGGTACCGGGTGCCGAGGGCGGTGTACAGCGGGAGCAGCACCTGCTGGCCGTGCGCGCGGCCGGCGGCGATCACGACCCGGACCGGGCCCCAGGCGGCATCCATCCCCCGGCGGTAGTCCTCGGACAGATCCTTGTCCTTGTTCAGGTAGGCCAGGCTCATCACGTGCCAGGCGGTGGTAACCGGGCGGATCTTCTCGACCTCGAGCATCCACCGCGACGCCATCCACGCCCACGGGCAGATGGGGTCGAACCAGAAGTCGGCCGTGTCGCGAGCGCCGGCAATGGTGCCCGCGCTCGCGGGTGCTGTCGTAGTCATGGGCCCGACGCTAGCTCGGCCGCCCGGGGCGATGGGAGGCAGCGGCGCCGGCGTCACCGCGTCCGGACCGTGCGTGCAAACATCGTTCGATGCCGGGAACCAACCTCACCCGGGACGAGGCCGCGGCCCGCTCCCAGGTGCTCGCCATCGACGAGTACGACGTCGCACTGGAGCTCGCCGGGGACGGACCGACGTTCCCCTCGACGACTGTGCTGCGGTTCTCGTGCACCGAGCCGGGGGTGTCGTCCTTCGTGGACCTGATCGCGCCGGCGGTCCGCGAGGTGACCCTCAACGGCCGCTCGCTGGACGTCGCCGATGTCGTCGCGGACAACCGCATCCGGCTGGACGGCCTGGCCGACGCCAATGAGCTGCGGGTGGTTGCCGACTGCGCCTACATGCGCACCGGGGAGGGCCTGCACCGCTTCGTCGACCCCGCGGATTCTCGGACCTACCTGTATACCCAGTTCGAGGTCCCGGACGCGCGCCGGGTGTTCGCCTCCTTCGAACAGCCGGACCTCAAGGCGACGTTCACCCTGCACGTCACCGCGCCGGCCTCATGGGAGGTGGTGTCGAACTCCCCGACGCCCGAGCCCACCCCCGTCGGCGGGACCGGCGCGGCCGGTGATGCGCTGGCCCGCTGGAACTTCGCCCCGACCGAGCGCATCTCCACATACCTCGTCGCGGTCGTCGCGGGGCCGTACGCCAAGGTCACCGACTCCTGGACCGGCACGTACGGCACGGTGCCGATGGCTCTGTACTGCCGTCCGTCGATCGCCGAGCACCTCGACGCCGAGGACCTGTTCACGGTGACCAAGCAGGGTCTCGCCTTCTACGAGGAGCAGTTCGCCTGCGCCTACCCGTTCGGCAAGTACGACCAGTTGTTCGTTCCTGAGTTCAACGCGGGCGCGATGGAGAACGCCGGAGCGGTCACCATTCGCGACGAGTACGTCTTCCGGTCCCGGCAGACCGCGAGCGCCTACGAGGGCCGTGCCAACACCGTGCTGCACGAGCTGGCGCACATGTGGTTCGGCGACCTGGTCACGATGCGTTGGTGGGACGACCTGTGGCTGAACGAGAGCTTCGCGGAATGGGCTTCGCACTGGTCCAGCGTCGCCGCGACCAGGTACACCGGCGCATGGGTGAACTTCGCCGGACGCAAGAACTGGGCCTACCGCGCCGACCAGCTCCCTTCCACCCACCCGGTCGCCGCAGACATGACCGACCTGGAGACGGTGGAGGCCAACTTCGACGGCATCACCTACGCCAAGGGCGCCTCGGCGCTGCGCCAGCTCGTCGCCTGGGTCGGCGAGAAGGAGTTCGTGGACGGACTGCGCGGCTACTTCGCGGAGCATGCGTTCGGCAACGCGACCTTCGCGGACCTGCTGCGGGCGCTGGAGGACAGCTCCGGGCGCGAGCTCGGCGACTGGGCCCGGCTGTGGCTGCGCACGACAGGCGTCAACACCCTGCGCGCGGAGTCGACGGTCGACGCCAACGACCGGTACACCTCCTTCACCGTCGTGCAGAGCGCTGCTCCGGAGCACCCGACGCTGCGCCCACACCGGATGGCCGTCGGCACCTTCGACCTCGGCCCGCAGGGCCTGGTGCGCCGTGGCCGGGTCGAGCTGGATGTCACCGGGGAGCGGACGGACGTGCCGGCGATGCTCGGCGAGGGGGCCGCGGATCTGGTGCTGCTCAACGACGACGACCTGACCTACGCCAAGGTCCGGATGGACGAGCGGTCGCTGGCGACACTGGTGTCCTCGGTGGGCACCCTGGCCGAGCCGCTGGCGCGTTCGCTGTGCTGGACCTCGGCGTGGGACATGACCCGTGACGCGGAGTTCCGTGCCAGCGAGTATGTCGACCTGGTGCTCCGGGGGCTTTCCGCGGAGACCGAGATCGCAGCGGTGCAGGTGCTGTGCGGTCAGGCAGGCGTGGCCGTCGAGCAGTACGTCGCGCCGGAGCACCGCTCACAGGTTCGGGGTCGATGGACCACGGGCCTGCGAGCGCTGCTCGCGCAGGCTCTCCCCGGCAGCGATCTGCAGCTGCAGCTGGTGCGGTCGGTCGCTGCGTCGGCGTCGACCGCGCAGGACCTGGACCTGCTGGCCGGGCTGCTCGACGGCTCGGCACCGTTACCCGGACTCGCGGTGGACATCGACCTGCGATGGGCGCTGGTGACCGGTCTGGCGCGGCGCGGCCGGGCCGACGACGCGCTGATCGCCGCCGAGCTCGCCACGGACGGGACGATCTCCGGTGAGGAGCATGCGGCGGCCGCCTCGGCTGTCCGTCCGGAACGGACGGCGAAAGAGCGCGCATGGGCCGACGTCCTGTCCGAGGACGTTGCCAACGGCATCAAGTCCGCGGTCGGCCGGTCGTTCTGGCAGGGCGGGCAGCAAGAGGTTCTCGCCGACTACGTCGACCGCTACTTCACCGAGGCGGCGACGATCTGGGGCCGGATGACGCCGACGATGGCGACAGGCTTCCTCACCCACCTGTTCCCGCGGACGGCCGATCCGCGCATCGTCCTGGACGGGGCCGACCGGTTCCTCGCCGGGAGCGGAGCCACCGGCGCGGTCCGCCGCTACGTCGGTGAGGGCCGGGCCGATGCGGCGCGCGCCGCAGCAGCCCAGGAGTTCGACCGGCGCGTCAGCCGGTGACCGGCGGGCCGGTCCGTCGCCGTTGCGGCGGACCGGCGATCTGACCGAGCTGCTGCAAACCCATGACCAGCCCCCGGGACACGCCACCCTCGCCGGTCGCGCGGACGATCGCGGCAGCGACCGAATCGCACGACGCGTCGTCGATGCGGCGGCGTGCCCGGGCCCCGGTGACGATCTCCAGTCCGCGGGCGACCGGGTCGACGACGACCAGCACCGAGCGCGGGGGGTCCTCCATCGCCGCCTGCACGCTCTCGGCGTAGGGCCGGAGCGGGCCGCCCACCTCGCGGACCACCACCGCGAACTTCAGGCCACTGGCCTCGCCGGCGTACTGCAGCGCGCGCTGGACCTCGCCCCGTTCGCGAGTGGTGAAGCCGTCACCAGCGGGCACCCGCACCACCGGACCCGCTGCCACCGGACCTGCTGCCACCGGACCTGCCGGCCGCCGCCTGCTCCGGCGCACTCGCTGCACCCGAGGCGTCCGCCTCACCGGAGCTGTTGACCGTGCCGTCGTCGGGGTCCGCCACCCGCGCCACCTCACGATGCATGCCGCTGTCCTCACCGGTCTCGGTGATCGGGCCGGCGCCGCCCGAGCGCTGGGCAGCATCCACCTCGCCCGCGTACGGCCCGCTGAAGACCGCCGTCAGGGAGTCGGTGGAACCGCCGACCCGGCGGCCGCCGGACCGCAGCAGCACCAGGCCCCAGATCAGGGCCATGGCCGCCACCGGTATCCCGACGAACACGCCGAGCGTCTGCAGCAGCGGCCAGGAGTTCCCCGTCGGCAGGCCCTGCGGGGTGTCGACCGGCAGCATGGACAGCACCGACAGGGCGGAGGCGGGAATCGGCACGCCTCACACGGTAGCGCCGGGACCCGCGCTACCGCCCCGACCCCGGCCGACCCAGCTCCGGCTTACTCGGCCCTGTCGTGCTCTCCGGCGAGGGCGTGCGCGACGGTGTCGAACAGCGCGGCGGCGCGGCCGTCGGCGACGACGTCGGCCAGCAGCACCGGGCCGCCGTCGGGCCCGGCCAGCGGCAACCGCCAGTTCGGGTACTCCGTGGACGTGCCGGGCTGGTTCTGCGTGGCCCGATCCCCGACCGCATCGGTCAGTGCCACCGCGACGAGCCGGGACGGGGTCGCCACCACATAGCGGTGCAGGGCCGCCACCACGTGCTGCTCGTCGCGGTCGTCCCCGGCCAGCACACCCGCCGCCACCAACGCCTGCATCCACCGGTCCCGGTCCGCGCTGTCCTCGGCCGCCTCCTCGGCGACGGGACGGGTGAGCAGCCCGAGCCGGTCCCGCAACTCGATGTGCGTCCCGGCGAGATAGCCGGCCGTCGGCGGCAGGTCGTGGACGGTCACCGATCCCAGCGCCAGCTCGCGCCACTGCGCGGCCGGTTTCGGGTCGCCGCGCTCGGTCCGCTCGAACCAGAGGACCGAGGTGCCGAGGATGCCGCGGTCGGTGAGCACCTCGCGCACCCACGGCTCGACGTTGCCCAGGTCCTCCCCGATGACCGCGGCGCCGGCGCGGGACGCCTCGAGCAACAGGATCGCCAGCATCGCCTCGTGGTCGTACCGGACGTAGGTGCCGGCGGCGGGCAGCTTCCCGGCCGGCACCCACCAGAGCCGGAACAGGCCGAGGACGTGGTCGATGCGCAGTCCGCCTGCGTGCGCGAGGACGTGCCGCAGCTGCTCCCGATAGGCCGCGAACCCGGTCGCGGCGAGCCGGTCCGCACGCAGGGGCGGCGCCGACCAGTCCTGGCCCTGCTGGTTGAACGCGTCGGCCGGCGCGCCCACCGACACCCCGGTCGCCAGCACGTCCTGCAGCGCCCACGCATCGGCGCCGGTCGGGTGCACGCCGATCGGCAGGTCGTGCACGACCCCCAGCGCCATCCCGGCGGCGGCGGACCGCCGGGACACCGCCGCCAGCTGCGCGTCGGCCTGCCACTGCAGCCAGGCATGGAACCCGACCCGGCCGGCCAGTTCGCGGGCGGCGTCGGCGACGGCGGTGGAGCGGGGGTCGCGCAGAGGTGCCGGCCACCGGGTCCAGTCCGCGCCGTACCGCTCGCAGAGGGCGGACCAGACGGTGAAGTCGGCCAGCGCCTGGCCGCCGGACCGGCGGAAGCGGGCGAACTCCAGCTCGCGGGCGGCCGAGCGCGGCCGGGAGTACACAAGCTCCAGGGCCGACCGCTTCGCGGTCCACGCGGCGTCCCGGTCGAGCAGGCCACCCGGTGCGAGAGCGGTCGCGGCGGCGTGCAGCTGCACCAGCTTGCGCCGGTCCCCAGGCGAGAGGTCGGCCGCCTCGGGGATGTCCTCCACCCGCAGGTACAGCGGGGAGGTGAACCGCCGGGTCGCCGGCAGGTACGGCGAGTTCTCCAGCGGCACCGTCGGCGCGCCGGCCAGCAGGGGGTTGACGAGCGTGAAGCCGGCACCGTGCGCGGCCGCCGTCCACACCGCGAGCTCGGCGAGGTCGGCCAGGTCCCCGGTGCCCCAGGAGCCGGCCGAACGAACGCTGTACAGCTGCGTCTGGACGCCCCACTGCCGGCCGCCGCGGGACGCCGGCAGCCGGGCCGGTGCGACGACGAGCAGGGTCTGCGCTTCCCGGCCGTCGGCGAGTTCGGCCCGGATACGGTGGTAGCCGGCGGCGAGCACCTCCGGGAGCCCGAACAGGGCCTCCCCGATGAGCTCCCCGTCGACCCGGTGCGGCTCGACGTCGTGCCGCTGCTGGACCGCCGCCAGCTGCTGCCCGGTCTCGGTGAGCACCGCGACGGTGACCCCGGTGCCGTGCGGCACGTGCACCGCCACGGTCACCGGGGCACCGACGCGCGCGATGACGTACGACGGGAGCACAGCTCGCCGGCCGGCGTCGATCCACGCCGTCAGGGCCGCCACGGCACGCTGCTCGTCCGCGGCGTCGACGCCGAGTGCCGCAAGGACCGCCACGACCGTGTCCGCCTCGACGGCGTGCCGGCGTCCCTGCCAGTCCTCGTACACGACGTCCACGCCGTACCTGGCCGCGAGTTCGGCCAGAGCACCGCTCACCTCGACGGGACTGCTGGTCGGCAGAGCGCCGCTCTCCGACAGGGCAACGCTCTCGGGTACCGCCGGGCTGGTCACGCCGCCGCCCGCGTCCCGCCGACGCCGGGCGCCACCCGGTGCGCCCACGGGCGCGCGCGCTCAAGCCAGCCGGCGAGCCGGAACAGTGCCGCGTCGCGGCCCGGCCGGCCGGCGAGCATCACCCCGACCGGGAGCGGGTCCGGCCCGGACGTCCACGCCAGCGGCAGCGACACGGCCGGCGCGCCGGTCAGGTTCCACAGCGACGTCCACGGCGTGTAGCGGGTCTGGGCAGAGAAGTCCCCGGCCGGGTCGTCGTCGTCGCGGAGCTCGCCGACCCGGGCGGGCAGCTGCGCGAGCGTGGGTGTGAGGACCGCGTCGAACGGGGCCAGCGCGGCGCTGATGTCGAACGCCGCCTGCCGGGCAGCCTGCTGGGCCCGGGCGACGGCCACGGCACCCGCCTCACCCGCGGTCGAGCGCAGCCAGCGCGTCAGCGGCCGGAGCAGGTGCTCGGCTCCGGCCGGGACGTCGAGGGTGGTGAAGCCGATCCCCCAGACCAGCGGGAACCCGGCCAGCACGTCGGCCGGCAGAGCGAGGTCGACGTCGACGATGTCGTGGCCGGCGTCGGCGAGCAGCCCGGTCGCGTCGGCGTAGGCATCGAGGACCTCGGCGGCCACCGGAGCATCGGCGATCACCGGTCGCGCACAGCGCGCGATCCGCAACCGGGGCAGGTGCTCCGCGCTGGCGAGAGCCAGGCTCTCGCCGGCTCCGGCCGCCCAGGTCGCGTCACCGGCGGCCGGGCCGGCGACCGCGTCGAGGAAGGCCACGGTGTCGGCGACCGTCCGCGACAGGCAGCCGTGCGAGGCCATCCCGAGCAGGTCCGGCGGGGACGGTGCGTTGGTGACCAGCCCGCGCGACGGCTTGAACCCGACCAGCCCGCAGACGCTGGCCGGGATGCGGATCGAGCCGCCACCGTCGGAGCCGTGGGCGACCGGAACCAGACCGGAGGCGACCGCGGCGGCGGCTCCGCCGCTGCTCCCACCGGCCGACCGCGCGGGGTCCCACGGGGTCCGGGCCGGCGGGGCGACGTCGGGCTCGGTGTAGCAGGGCGCGCCGAACTCCGGGGTGTTGGTCTTGCCCAGGCTGACCAGCCCGGCGCGCTCCATCCGGAGGACGATCTCCGCGGAGACGGCCGGAACCGTGTCCGCGGTCACCGCCGAGCCGTACGTCGTCCGCACGCCCGCGGTCGGTGTCAGGTCCTTCACAGCGGTGGGCACCCCGAGCAGTCGGGGCAGGCGGTCGGTCGTCCCCTCGCGGCGGGCGCGGACCAGTCGCGCGTCGGCGGCGTCGGCGGCCGTCAGTGCCCGGTCGGCGGTGACGGTGACGAAGGCGCCCAGGCCGTCCCCGGCGACCCGCCGCAGCGCACCGGCGACCAGCTCCCGGGAGCCCACTGCGCCGCTGCGCAAGGCCGCTGCCAACTCGGTCGCCGCCGGGAGGGCGGCAACGCTCGGCTCGTCTGGCACGGGTCCAGACCCTATCCGCGACCGCCCCTGTCGTCCGCCCCTATCGTCGGCGCCATGACCGACCCAGCCGCTCCATCTGGCTCTCCGGACGCCCCGTTCGCCTATCCGGACGCGCCGCGGGCGGACACCGTCGACCACCTGCACGGTGTCGCTGTCGCCGACCCGTACCGGTGGCTCGAGGACCCGTCTTCGGCAGCGACGGCCGGCTGGTCGGCCGCGCAGGCTGGGCTGTTCGCGACGCACCGGCGGACCTGGACGGCCACACCGGAGTTCGCCGACCGGCTCGGCGAGTTGGCGCGTACAGGCAGCGTCGGCACCCCGGTCGCCCGCGGCGCGACGAGCTTCACCACCCGGCGGGAGCCGGGCCAGGAGCACGCCGTCCTGTACGCGCAGGTCGGCACCGGCGCCCCGCGGGTCCTGCTCGACCCGATCGCGGTCGACCCGACAGGGGCGACGACCCTCGATTCGTGGGAACCGTCCCTGGAGGGCGACCGGGTCGCCGTCCAGCTGTCCGCGGCCGGCACCGAAGAAGCGGTGCTGTCGGTGCTGGACGTCGCGACCGGGGCACAGGTGGACTCACCGTTGGACCGGACCCGGTACTCCCCGGTGGCCTGGCTGCCCGGCGGGCGGGCCTACTACCACGTGCGCCGACTGGCTCCAGGACTCGTGCCGGCCGGGGAGCAGCAGTACCACAGACGCGTGTGGCTGCACCGGGTCGGCTCGGACCCGGCCGGGGACGTCGAGGTGTTCGGCGCCGGGCTGGCGGTCACCAACTACTACGACGTGCGGGTCAGCCCGGACGGCCGCTGGCTGGTGGTTTCGGCCGCCCAGGGCACCGCGCCGCGCAACGACGTCTGGATCGCCGACCTCGGCGAGGGGTCGCGTGCCGCAGCCGCGCCGCAGCTGGTCCCGGTGCACGTCGGGGTGGACGCACACAGCTCGGTCGAGGTCGCCGCGGACGGCCGGATGTACGTGCTGACCGACCTCGACGCACCGCGCGGCCGGCTGGCGGTGGCCGCGCCGGAGCGACCGCAGCCGGAGCACTGGACCGATCTGGTGCCGGAGGACCCGGCGGCCGTGCTGTCGGACTGGGTGCTGCTCGACGGCGCGGACGTCGAGCGCCCGCTCGTCGCGGTGACCAGCACGCGGCACACCGTCGGCGAGGTGGCGCTGCGCGACGTGGAGTCCGGCGCGCGGGTCGCCGGTGTCGCGCTACCCGGTGTCGGGACCGTCGGCGTCCTCTCCGCGCGCCCGGACGGGGCGTCGGAGTTCTGGTTCAGCTGGACAGACTTCGTCACCCCGCCGCAGATCCGGCACGTCGGCGTCAGCCCCGGGGTGGGCGACGAGACGGCCCCGGAAGGCCTGACGGTCGATGCAGAGCTGGCGGCGGCCGCGCCGGGGGCGCCGGATGTCGCCGGGGTGAGAACGCAGGTCCATCTCGCCCGGTCCGCAGACGGCACGCCGGTCCGGCTGTTCGTGCTCGCGCCGACCGACGGCAGCGCGAGCGGTCCGGCCCGGCCCCGGCCGGCCGTCCTCTACGGCTACGGGGGCTTCGGGATCTCCCTTGCCCCGGCTTTCGACCCGATGGCGCTGGCCTGGGTGCAGGCGGGCGGGGTCTGGGCAGTGGCGTGCCTACGCGGCGGGGGCGAGGAGGGCGAGGACTGGCACCGGGCGGGGATGCGGGCTGTCAAGCAGAACGTGTTCGACGACTTCGCGGCGGCCGCCGACTTCCTGGTCGACCGCGGCTGGACGACACGGGACCGGCTGGGGGTCATCGGCGGATCGAACGGCGGTTTGCTCGTCGGCGCCGCGCTGACGCAGCGCCCGGACTCGGTTGCCGCCGTGGTCTGCTCGGCGCCGCTGCTGGACATGGTCCGGTACGAGCTGGCCGGACTGGGCGCGTCCTGGAATGACGAGTACGGGCGGGCCGACGTGGCCGAGGAGTTCGGCTGGCTCTACGGGTACTCCCCTTACCACCACGTGGTCGAGGGCACGGCCTACCCGTCGGTGCTGTTCACCCTGTTCGACGGCGACACACGCGTCGACCCCCTGCACGGGCGCAAACTCGCGGCCGCGCTGCAGGCTGCAACCTCGGCCGAACCCGCCACCCACCCGGTGATCGTGCGGACCGAGGGGCAGGTCGGTCACGGCGCACGGTCGGTCTCGCGCTCGGTCGCGCTGCACGCCGACGAGCTCGGGTTCCTCGCCCGCCAGCTCGGCCTCACAGTCGCGCCACGGCCGTGAACGGCGTCCCGACAGTCGCGCGGTGGGTCCTCGACACGTGGGCAGCGGTCTGGGGGCCGGCCGCGCACATCGTCGGGATCGTCGTCGGCGCCCTCGTCGTCCGCGTGGTGCTGCACCGGGTGATCACCCGCCTGGCGCGGCGGTCGGCGGAGCGGGTCGTCCCGACGAAGGTGTTCGGCAGTGAGCGGGCGGCACAGGTCCTCGCCGAGAGCGCGGCTCTGTCGCGTGCCCGGCAGAGCGTTGCTCTGTCCAGCGTCCGGCGTCGCCAGCGCGTGGGGACCGTGGCGGCGATCGGCCGCAGCACCGTGTCGATCCTGGTGTTCTTCGTCGCGGTGCTCATGATCCTCGCCGAGCTGGGGTTGAACATCGCCCCGATGCTCGCCAGCGCCGGTGTGCTCGGTGTCGCGCTCGGGTTCGGCGCGCAGAATCTCGTCAAGGACTTCCTGTCCGGGACGGCGCTCATCCTGGAGGACCAGTTCGGGGTCGGTGACGTCGTCGACGTCGGGCCCGTCGTCGGTGTCGTCGAGGACGTCGGCCTGCGCTGTACGCAGGTCCGGGACGTGACCGGTGCTCTCTGGTTCGTCCGGAACGGCGAGATCCTCCGGGTGGCGAACAAGTCGCAGGACTGGGCGCGGGTGGTCCTCGACGTCGACGTGGCACCGGACGCGGACCTGGACCACGCCCGGCAGGTGCTGGTCGACACCGCGGTGGCGATGGCGGCCGAGCAGGAGTGGGCCGAGTCGGTCCTGGAGGTCCCGACCAGCTGGGGCGTGGAGTCCATCTCCGGCGACCGCGCGGTGCTCCGGTTGGTCGTGCTGACCTCGCCGGAGAAGAAGGACGACGCCGCCCGCGAGCTCCGGCGGCGGATCGTGCCCGCGATGCACGCGGCCGGCGTTCCCGTACCCGAACCGGCTGCCAGTGCCCTGGCCCGGCTCGTCGGTCGCCCCTGACCGGCGAGGTCGGGCCGGGGCCGGCCGTCCCGACCGCGTCCCCGGTCGCTTGCGGTGGCTTCACGGAGGGGACAGGCTCGGGTCGGACAACCGTCGTCTACCGAAAGGACCGTCGACCATGAGCCTCGGGGACAAGATCAACAACGCCACGGAGGACGTGCAGGGCAAGGTCAAGGAGAAGGTCGGCGACGCCAAGGGCGACGACAGCCTCAAGGCCGAGGGCAAGAGCGACCAGGCCTCGGCGAGCGTCAAGAAGGCCGGCGAGAACGTGAAGGACGCGTTCAAGAGCTGACCGCCGGGTCCGCCCGGTGACCACCCGAAGGGGCCGCCGGGCGGCCCGTCGCTCCTGAGTCGGACGTCTCGCGTGGCCGGGTTTCAGCCGGTGGCCGGGAAGGATGTACAGGTGAGCACTCCCGGACCGGCCTCTTTCTACGACGCGGCCGGCGGAGACCCCGCCTTCGCCGCGCTTGTCGAGCACTTCTACGGCGGTGTCGCGACCGACCCGGTGCTTCGGCCGCTGTACCCCGAGGCCGACCTCGGCCCGGCGGCAGATCGGCTCCGGATGTTCCTCGAGCAGTACTGGGGCGGGCCGACGACGTACTCCGAGCAGCGCGGTCACCCGCGGCTCCGCATGCGTCACGCCCGGTTCGCGGTCACCCCCACGGCCCGGGACCACTGGCTCGGGCACATGCGGGCCGCCGTGGACTCCCTGCGCTTGCGGCCAGAGCTGGACCGCCAGCTCTGGGCGTACCTGACGATGGCGGCGGAATCCCTCGTCAACGCCGACGAGCCCGACACCGATGAACCCGACACCGATGAACCCGAGACCGGCGGACCCGCTGTCGGCTCTCCCCACCGCAGCGATCCCCAGAGCACCGGAGGACCCGTGCCGCCGTCCCGACCCGTCCACCTGACCGTCCTGCCAGCCCGTCCGCGCAGCGCCGGGGACGCGCGGTGACCGCCGTGACGGCCGGCCCGACGGCCGGCCCGACGCCCGACCGGAACGCCATGAACGCGGACCGCATGAACACGGAGTGGTGGCGGACCTCGGTCGTCTACCAGGTGTACATCCGTAGTTTCGCGGACAGCGACGGCGACGGTCTGGGCGACATCCAGGGCCTGCGCTCGAAGCTGCCGTACCTGTCGGCACTCGGGGTCGACGCGCTGTGGATCAACCCCTGGTACCCGTCGCCCCAGGCGGACGCGGGTTACGACGTCGCCGACTTCCGCGACATCGAGCCGGCGTACGGAACGCTCGCGCAGGCAGAGGCCCTCATCCGGGGGGTGCACGAGGCCGGGATGCGCGTGCTGCTCGACATCGTGCCCAACCACACGTCCTCGGCCCACCGGTGGTTCCGCGCCGCGCTGGCCGGCGACGCGGAAGCCCGGGCGCGCTACGTGTTCCGGCCGGGCCGGGGTACCGGCGGACAGTTGCCACCGAACAACTGGCAGTCCAACTTCGGCGGGCCGGCGTGGACGCGCACGCCCGCAGACAGGGACCCAGTCGGGGACGCGGCCGGCGGCCCGGCGTCCGGCGAGTGGTATCTGCACCTGTTCGCGCCGGGACAGCCGGACCTGGACTGGTCCAACCCACAGGTCGTGGCGGAATTCGAGGACATCCTGCGGTTCTGGTTCGACCGCGGCGTCGACGGCTTCCGCATCGACGTGGCCCACGGGCTGGTGAAGGCCGGCGGGCTGCCGGACGCGCCGGACCCGCAGCCCGGGTCGAACCACACGGCCTCGCACCCGGCCTGGGACCAGGACGGTGTCCACGAGATCTACCGCGGCTGGCGCCGGGTCGCCGACTCCTACGACCCGCCCCGGGTGTTCGTCGCCGAGGCCTGGGTCGCCAGTCCCGAACGGCTGGCCCGGTACCTGCGCACGGACGAGCTGCAGACCGCATTCCAGTTCGACCTGCTCCGGGCGCCGTTCCGGGCGTCGGTGATGCGCGAGGTCGTCGACGAGGCAGCGGCCACCGCGGACGCGGTCGGCGCGCCGAGCACGTGGGTGCTGTCCAACCACGACGTCGTCCGCCCGGTCACCAGGTATGCGCGGACCCAGGGCGAGCACCTCCTCGAGAGCGCCTGGGACCGGCAGCACCGCGATCGGGAGGCCGCCGACGTGCCGCTCGGTCTGGCGCGGGCGCGGGCCGCCGCCCTGCTCACCCTCGCGCTACCCGGGGTGGCATACGTGTACCAGGGCGAGGAGCTGGGACTGGAGGAGGTCGAGGCCATCCCCGACGAAGCCCGGCAGGACCCGACCTTCGTGCAGTCAGCCGGCACCGACCCGGGTCGCGACGGCAGCCGAGTGCCGATCCCCTGGTCGGGCAACGAGCCGCCCTACGGCTTCTCCCCACCGGACGCGGCGGCTGCCCCGTGGCTGCCCCAGCCGGACGGCTGGGCGGACCGGACGGCCGCGGCCCAGGAGGACGATCCCGCGTCGACGCTGGCGCTGTACCGCGTCGCATTGGCGGCGCGTCGAGAGCACCTGGTCGACGCGGGGCCGGTGAGCTGGGTACGGGGCACCGACCCTGCCGTGCTGGCATTCAGTCGCGGCGCGGTGTCCTGCTGGGTGAACACCGGGTCGACGAGCGTGCCACTGCCCGCCGGTCACGTGCTGGTCAGCTCGGCGTCCGGCGGCGCCGACGGGATACTCGCCGGTGACTCGGCGGTATGGCTACTGGACGACCGGCGCGTGAGCTGAGCCGTCCGGTCGGTCGGTCGTCACGGCTTGGTGATCGATCACGATTCGGCTCCGAACGCTCGGCGACCCGGGTGTCCGGGTTGAACGTTCGACCAGCATGTGCTGCACTCGGTGACTCCCCGGGTGCCCAGCGGCCCGGACTTCCACTGATTCCGAGCAAGGGAGCTCACATGCGTCGCAGGACGTTCCTGTCTGCCGCGGGCCTCGGAGCCCTAGGCCTCACCGCCGCCTCGTGCGGCACCAGCAACTCCAGCAGTGGCGGGACCAGCACGGGCGGGACCAGTTCCGCGCCGAGCGCGGCCGCGCTGTCCGGCACCGGCGCGTTCACCTACGTCCAGGGCAAGGACAACAACGGTTACGTGCCCAAGCAGGTTGCGACCTGGAACGCGGCGAACCCGAACGAGAAGTGCACGTTGATCGAGCTCAGCCCGCAGGCGGATCAGCAGCGCCAGTCGATGATCCAGAACTTCATTGCCAAGGCGGACACCTACGGGGTGCTGTCGGTCGACGTCGTCTGGACCGCGGAGTTCGCCGCCAACCAGTACATCGTCGAGCTGGACCAGGCGGACTTCCCCGCGTCGGACTACCTGGCCGCGACGGCGACGACGGGCACCTACTTCAACAAGCTGTACGCGGCACCGACGACATCCGACGGGGCGCTGCTGTATTACCGCAAGGACCTACTCGAGGCGGCCGGCGTCTCGGCGGTGCCCACCACCTGGAAGGGGGTGGTTGACGCTATCGACAAGGTGAAGTCCAGCAGTGCGGCCAACGCGAAGATCGGTGGGTACGTCGGTCAGCTGCAGAAGTACGAGGGTCTCACCTGCAACTTCTCCGAGGTGGTCAACTCCTCCGGCGGCTCAGTGCTCGACGACAAGAACCAGCCGACCGTCGACACTGCGGACGCGAAAGAGGGCTTGGCCTTCCTGGTGGACGGCTTCAAGCAGGGGTACATCCCCAAGGCGGCGATCACCTACCAGGAGGAGGAGAGCCGGAACGCCTTCCAGAGCGGGCAGGCGATCTTCATGCGGAACTGGCCTTACTGCTACTCGCTCATGAGTGCCACCGACGGCTCGTCGAAGGTCGCCGGCAAGTTCGGCATCACGACGATCCCCGGCAAGTCCGGCCCCGGCGTGTCGACCCTCGGTGGGCACAACCTTGCGATCAGCTCCTACGCCAAGAACAAGGCGTCGTGCCTGAAGTTCGTCAAGTTCCTGTCCGGTGAGGGCCAGCAGCGGTTCAGCATCATCAATGCCAGCGCCGCCCCGACCATCGGCAAGTTGTACGACGACCCGGCGCTGGTGGCCAAGTTCCCCTACCTCCCCGTGCTGAAGAAGTCGATCGAGGGCGCGCGCAAGCGCCCGGCGGCGGTGAAGTACAACGACGTGTCGACGGCCATGCAGAGCGCTGCGTACTCGGCGATGCAGGGCAACGTGACGGTCGACGCCGCCCTGTCCGGCCTGGAGACACAGCTGCAGGGTCTGCTCAAGACCAGCTGAGCCGCAGCCACGGCCAGTGCAGCAGCGCGCCCTGCTAGCGCAGCAGCGGCGCACGGCCAGTGCAGCAGCGCGTACGGCGCGGCCCGGGCCACCGATCGGACCGGTGGCCCGGGTAGGAACGAGTTGACATACCGAGCGGCAGACAGTGGCCGTGAACGACATCCAGGATCCATGCCCGTCGACGCCGACAGGAGACCCGATGGCGACGATCGCCGCGGGGACGCGCCCGCCGCGCACCCGCACGAGAAAGAGCACCAGTCTCAATCAGGGAGCCGGGCGACTGGCCGCCACCCTGATCACACCCACCTTTCTGGTCCTTGCGCTGACCGTCGGGTACCCGATCGTCACCGCTCTGCGACTTGCGTTCGTCGACACCACGAGCGGGGTCGACCCGCAGACCGGTATCGTCCAGGACAGCTCGCGGTACGGTTTTGGCAATTTTGCCCGCATCATTGACGGAACCGCGACGACCGGGTCGGTGACTTTCACCCGGTCGGTCATCAACACGACGACCTACACGGTCGTCGGAGTGATCGTGGAGACCGTCATCGGCGTGGCCATGGCGTTGATCATGGCACGTGCCTTCCGGGGTCGCGCGCTGATCCGCGCCTCGATTCTCATTCCGTGGGCCATTCCGACGGCCATCTCCGCGTTGTTGTGGCAGTGGATCTTCCAGGCCGACGGGGTGGCGAACAAGCTTCTGGGTACCCAGATCCTGTGGACCCAGGACAGCGGGTGGTCGTGGTTGGCCGTGATGATCGCCGACACCTGGAAGACGGCGCCGTTCATCGGCCTGCTCGTCCTCGCCGGCCTGCAGGTCATCCCGGCCGAGGTCTACGAGGCGGCGAAGGTCGACGGCATCTCGGCGTGGAACACATTTCTACGGATCACCCTGCCGCTGGTGAAGCCCGCGCTCGTGGTGGCCGTGCTCTTCCGGATGCTCGACGTCATGAGGATGTTCGACCTGCCCTACCTGTTTGGTGGGCTCGGTTTCAAGAACACGGCAACTGTCTCGATGCTGGCCTTCCAGGAGGCCGTTCAGAACAACCGGTTCGGGCCGGCCGCCGCATACTCGATCGTGCTGTTCGTCTACATGACTGTCATCGCCTTCATCTTCGTGAAGGTCCTCGGCGCCGACATCATCGGTGCGAACGCCGGCCGGCGAAAGGGCCTGACATGACGACGATCAACCCGTCCGCCAGCATCGGGACCGGCGCGTACGACGACGTCTCGGCCCGGGACAGCACCCGCGCACGGGCCCGCATCCAGCGTCGCAAGAAGCTCGGCTCGGTCGGGGTCACGATCGGCGTCGCTGCGATCGTCGTCTATTGCCTGGCGCCCTTCTACTGGATGGTCGTCTCCAGCCTGCGGCGGACCTCGGACCTGTTCTCGTCCAACCCGGTCCCCTCGCCGCTGTCTCTGGACGGGTACCGAGCAGCGTTCAAGCCGCTCAACGGATTTCCCCAGGCGATCCTCAACAGCGTCCTGGTGGCCGGGGTCGCGACCGCGGCCGGCCTGTTCTTCGCGATTGTCTGCGCCTACGCGATCGCGCGATTGGACTTCCGGTACAAGAACATCGTCGTCGCGGTGATCATCACGACGTCCATGTTCCCCGGCGTCACCCTGATCGTGCCGCTCTTCCAGCTGTTCACGAACATCGGCTGGATCAACACCTACCAGGCGATGATCGTGCCCGACCTGTCCGGGGCGCTTCCGCTGGCGGTCTTCAACCTCGTAGCATTCTTTCGCCAGATGCCCTTCGAGTTGGAGGAGGCAGCCCGAGTCGATGGCTGCACCCCGCTGCAGTCGTTCCGCAGGGTGATCCTGCCGATCGCGGCGCCGGGAGTGTTCACGACGGCGATCATCGTCTTCATAGCGGTGTGGAACGAGTTCCTGATCGCCAACTCGATGGTTAACGAGAAGGCAAGGATGGTCGTCACTGTGATCATTGCGCAATTTACCGGATCCACGGCCAACGAGATCCCCTACGGCGCGAAAATGGCTGCCGGAGTGATCGTCACCTTGCCACTGGTCGCGCTCGTGCTGCTTTTCCAGCGGCGGATCGTCTCCGGCCTGACGGCCGGCGGCGTCAAGTGAGCTCGACCCGGCTCAGTGGCCCGCTGCAAGGGCGGCCGCAACTGAGGTCCGGTCCCTGGTCATAACGACCCCGTCCGCCCCCGGTCACGGAACCGGCGGCGGGCGGGACTCAGGATGTGACGCTGCGATGCCGAGCAACGGGGCGAGGACTCGCCGGGTCGTCATCGACGATGTCGCCCGCCATGCGGGGGTCTCCCGGCAGACGGTGTCCAACGTGGTCAACGGGCACGGCCGGTTCACCGAGTCCACCCGGGACCGGGTCCTGCGCTCCGTCGCCGAGCTGGGTTACCGACCCTCGCACGCAGCTCGACTGATGCGCTCGGGACGGACCGCGACGCTGGCCCATCCGGTCGTGGAGTCCGAGCTGGTCCCGCACAACCTCATCGCCGCCCAGTTCTTGCAGGCGCTCGTTGGTGCCGCGGGCGCGGCCGGGTACAGCTTGCTGACCACTCCGGCAGAACCACCCGAGACCGTCGAGCAGTTCGTGGCCGAGGGTCGCGTCGACGGGGTGATCCTGTCCGACTGCTCCCCCGGGGACTCCCGCGTCGCACGGCTCGTCGCCGGCGGGGTGCCGTTCGCGACGTTCGGCCGGACGGGCCCCGAGGACCCCCAGTGTTGGGTCGACGTCGACAGCGTCGGGTCGGTTCGCACGGCGACCGAGCACGTGCTGATGCTCGGCCATCGCCGCGTGGCGTTCCTCGGCTACACCGGGCCGGCATCGGGAGTCTGGGACGACGACCGCCAGCGCGGCTTCAGTCAGGCCATGCGCGCAGCCGACATGCGCCCGATGGGCATCGAGCGGGTGGCGCACCCGGGCGCTTCTGCCGCCGCCGACCGGCTGCTGTCCGGCCCCGACCGGGCGACCGCGATCGTCTGCGGCAGCGACGTGCTGGCCGCGGCCGTCTACGCCGTCGCGGCGGCGCACGGACTGCAGGTCGGCGCCGACGTGGCGGTTACCGGGTTCGACGGCGGAGCGGGGACGACGAACTTGACACCGACCCTGACGACCATGCGCCAGCCGATCGCGGGCATCGCACGCGAGGTCGTCGAGCGGGTCCGCCGCGAGGTCGACGGAACCGGTGGCGGACCGGGTCTGCTGCTCATCGCACCGCTCGTGGTCGGCGAAAGCACTGTTGCCCTACCCGCCGACCGGTCTCACCGGTGACCGACGGCGTCGACCGGTCATCCGGCCGGGTCCACCGGAGCACGATCCACCGCAGCAAGTTTCATCGCAGTGGGGCTTGTCGCAGCAGGGTCGGCGATGGTCGAAAAGACCTCCCGCTCGACATCGGAGAACCGCCGTGACCGGCCGGCGGGAAGGTCATACCCGACGATGACGCAGGAGCCCCGGGCGTACACGGCCGACGTGCCATCCCCGGACCGCAGCGGTGGCCGGTCACCGGGCGCGGTGCCGCCCGCTCCATCCGGACGCCTCGACGCCGGTGCGGGTCGCATCCCCGACGCGGTCGCCGCTGAGTCGACGATCTCGAACGCCACGGTGGCCGACGACCCGCCGATTCGCGTCACCCAGATCGGCACGTCGACCGTGCCGGGCCGGTAGTGCAACGGCAGCAGGTAGTCGATCTCCTGGCGGGCGACCACCGTGGCCGACTCCAGACGCTGCGGATCGGGGAGCATCGCGTTGGCGAAGTCGATGCGTGCGTCCTGGAACAGCTCGAGGAACCGGACACTGTTGACGTGCCGGTAGGCGTCGAAGTCGGCCCAGCGGAGTTGGCAGCGGTAGACGTACCAGGTGCCCGCAGCCGCCGAGTCAGCCACGGGTCAGGCGGCGGTGGGTGAGGCGGTGCGGGCGGGCTGCCTCGACCCCGAGCCGTTCGACCTTGTTGTCCTCGTAGCTGGCGAAGTTGCCCTCGAACCAGTACCAGTCGGCCGGCGACTCGTCGGTGCCCTCATAGGCCAGGATGTGCGTCGCGACCCGGTCCAGGAACCACCTGTCGTGGGAGACGACCACCGCGCAGCCGGGGAACTCCAGCAGCGCATCCTCCAGGCTGGACAGCGTCTCCACGTCCAGGTCGTTGGTCGGCTCGTCCAACAGCAGCAAGTTGCCGCCCAGCTTCAGCGTGAGCGCGAGGTTCAGCCGGTTGCGCTCGCCGCCGGACAGGACCCGGGTGGGCTTCTGCTGGTCCGGGCCCTTGAAGCCGAACGCGGACACGTACGCGCGGCTGGGCATCTCCACGTTGCCGACCTTGATGAAATCCAGGCCGTCGGACACGACCTGCCACAGCGAACGGTCGCCGTCCAGGCCCTCGCGATTCTGGTCGACGTAGGAGATCTTGACGGTGTCTCCGATCTTCAGAACGCCGCCGTCGATCGGCTCCAAGCCCACGATCGTCTTGAACAGCGTGGTCTTCCCCACTCCGTTGGGGCCGATCACGCCGACGATCCCGTTGCGGGGCAGGGAGAAGGACAGCCCCTCGATAAGTGTCCGATCGCCGTAGCCCTTCCGCAGGTCGGTCGCCTCGATGACCTGACTGCCCAGACGAGGGCCCGGCGGGATCTGGATCTGCTCGAAATCGAGCTTGCGGGTCCGGTCGGCCTCGGCGGCCATCTCCTCGTACCGCGCGAGGCGCGCGCGGGACTTGGCCTGCCTGCCCTTGGCGTTGCTGCGGACCCACTCCAGCTCATCGGCGAGGCGCTTGGCCATCTTGGCGTCCTTCTTGCCCTGCACCTGCAGGCGGGCGCCCTTCTTCTCCAGGTAGGTGGAGTAGTTGCCCTCGTACGGGTAGGCCCGCCCCCGGTCCAGCTCGAGGATCCACTCGGCGACGTTGTCCAGGAAGTACCGGTCGTGCGTGACGGCGAGCACCGCTCCGGCGTAGGAGGCGAGGTGCTGCTCGAGCCACTGGACGGACTCGGCGTCGAGGTGGTTGGTCGGCTCGTCGAGCAGCAGCAGGTCCGGCTTCTCCAGCAGCAGCTTGCACAGCGCCACCCGCCGCCGCTCACCACCGGAGAGCACGTCCACCGGCGTGTCCGGCGGCGGGCACTGCAGGGCGTCCATCGCCTGCTCCAGCTGGGAGTCGAGGTCCCAGCCGTTGGCGGCGTCGATGTCCTCCTGCAGGCTGCCCATCTCGGTCATCAGCTCGTCGGTGTAGTCGGTCGCCATCTCCTCGGCGATCGCGTTGAACCGGTCGAGCTTGCCCTTCAGCTCCGCGACCCCCTCCTCGACATTGCCGAGGACGGTCTTCTTGTCGTCCAGCGGGGGCTCCTGGGCGAGCATCCCGACCGAGTACCCGGGCGCGAGACGGGTGTCGCCGTTGGACGCGTGTTCCACACCGGCCATGATCTTCAGCACGGTGGACTTCCCGGCGCCGTTCGGCCCGACCACGCCGATCTTCGCGCCCGGCAGGAAGGACAGCGTGACGTCGTCGAGGATGACCTTGTCGCCGTGCGCCTTGCGCGCCTTGTACATGGTGTAGATGAATTCGGGCACGCGCCCACCCTAGGTGGGCGCCGCGAGCCGCCGGCCGGCGCGGATGTCCCTGGGGCCCGATCCGCCCCGGCCGACCCGGGACTCATGCAGTGGCGCCGACCAGTTCGGGATCGATCACCGTCGGGCCGATCCGCCCATCGGCTCCGTGCTCGTCGTCTGGGCCGACCCCGTCCTCCGCGCCGGTCCCGCCCGCAGGGTCGGACGCTGCCGACCCGGTCCCACCTGCCGACCCGGTCCCGCCTGCCGACCCGGACTCTGCGGCGGGTTCGGTCCCGGGCGACCCGGCATCGGAACGTGCCGCGCGGTCGGTGTTCGGGCGCAGGACCCGGCGGTACGTGGCACGGCCGCGGTTGAGGTCCGGCCCGACGGACAACGCCTCGATCTCCAGCGTCTCCCCCGACCGCCCGTCCCGTTCCCAGGCGACCGTCCGGAGCCGGCCGTGGACCAGGACGGGGTCGCCCTTGCTGAGCGACGAGGCGATGTTGTCGGCCAGGTTGCGCCACGCCACCACCGAGTACCAGGTCGTGGTGCCGTCCACCCACTCCCCCGTCTGTCGGTCCGGCCACCGCGGGGTGGACGCCAGCCGGAAGCTGGTCAGCACGGCGCCCTTGCCGGTGACGACCTGGCGCACGTCGGAGCCGACATTGCCCAGGACGGTGATCACGGTGTCGTTCACGAATACCTCCGGTCCCGGTCTGCTGCTGATGGGCGACCGTCCGGGTACCGGTGCCCACCGCAGACGATCCCGCTCCGGACCGGCGCCGCCGGTGCTCGGCGCCTCTGCTGTGCACCGCGGCCACACCGGGGGGCAGCTGTGGATACGGCGTAGGACCGTCGGCGATCAGCGTCCGTCCCGCGTACATCAGCCAGGCATGCACCTCCTCGACCCGGGCCAGCAGGCTGAGGTAGCCCTGCCCGACCAGCTCCAGCAACTCCGTCCTGGTGACAGCCAGCTGCCGCCCGTCGGCGAGGTGGTCCCGGCCGCAGGTCGGTGCCCGTCGTCCGGCGATCGTGTCGGTCACCGGGCGGCGTCCGCGGTCGGCGCGTCCCCGGGACGGGCCGGCACGGGACAGGCCGGCACGGGACAGGCCGGCGCGAACCGTCAGTAGCGCGGCAGCACCGCATGGACCACCGGGAACAGCGACGCCGTTCCCGCGAGCAACAGACACAGCCCCGCACCAGCTCCGGCCACCGTGGCGGGCGCGGTGACGCCGAGCACGGCCAGCAGCAGCGCGACGAAGGCGACGACCACCAGCAGGGCGCCGACCACGACCAGCAGGCGGTCACCGAGCACCCGGGCCAGCGCCACCAGGTGGACGCCGAGCACCGCGCACACCCAGACGGGCGACCACTCGAGCAGTCCGGTGACGGCCAGCACGAAGATGCCGAGCACTGCGACGGCCGCCTCGACTGCCAGCACAGCGACGTAACGCCGCCGCACTGCCCGCTCACGCAGCGCCGACCCCGCCCGCGCCGCGCGGGCGGCACGGACGAACGCGACGACGGCCAGCACGAAGCCGGCCACGCTGCCCAGTGTGAGCAGCGTGGACAGCCATGAGTTGGCGGACACCTGGGCCCAACCGAACCAGACGACCGCCGCGAAGCCCTCGACGACCGCGGCGAGCGCCTGGCCCCGGGCGCCCCCCGCGCTGTCCGGGATCCCACCGCTGCCGAGACCGGCCAGCCGGCCGACGGCGCCGGGCAGTCGGGGCTCGACCACCGACCGGGTGGTGCCGGGCGTATCAGCGTCCCGGCGGGGGTCGTCGGGGGGTAGAGCACCGGCCACCACGGCGACGATCATCCCAGATGCCCATGCCGTCACCGGGCAACCTGAGACGATGCCGACACGCCCCCGTAGCTCAGCGGACAGAGCAGCGGACTTCTAATCCGACGGTCGCAGGTTCGATCCCTGCCGGGGGCGCCGGGGAACGCCGCGGCCAGCCTCGCAGTGGGCAGCTCAGAGCCGCGCAGTGGGCAGGTCAGAGCCTCGCAGTGCGGGGACATCGCGGGGCATCGGCGCGCTACCGCGACGCGACCGGACGCCGGTGCCGGCCAGCACGAAGAGGATCACCAGGCCCAGGTACCCGTAGAGGTTCCCGACGACGTCCATCCACCAGCTCCAGGCGAGTTCCCGGTCGTCCCACTGCGGCAGGTACCAGTGCGCGCCGATGGCGACCGCGGTCAGCAGAGCCCAGGCGCAGGCCCGAGCGGCCCTCGACCGCACTTCCAACGCCAGGCCGAGCACCAGCGGCACCGACCAGATCCAGTGGTGGGACCAGGAGATCGGCGACACGAGCAGGCCCACCAGCCCGCAGGCGCACACCGCGGTCAGCCGCCATCCGGCCCGCCAGCACCCGGCGACCGCCGAGGCGCCCACAGCCACGACGACGAGGGTGAGGACCGCGGTCACCGGCCCGACCGCCGGGCCGTCCCGCAGCAGTCGTTCGACCACTCCGTCGATCGACTGGTTGGCGGTGAACCAGGCCTTTCCCGGCGTGCGCGCCCACACGGTCGATGTCCAGAACCGCCACGAACTGCCGGGCAGCACGACGCCGGCCAGCAGGGTCGCACCCGCGGCCGCGGCGGCCATCCGCACCACCGCCCGGTACTGCCGGGTCACCAGGAAGTACAGGGCGAAGATCGCGGGCACCAGCTTCACCGAGGCCGCGAGCCCGGTGAGCACTCCACGCCACCGCGGGGGCACGACCAGGGCGTCGAGTAGGACCGCCAGTCCCAGGAGCAGGTTGACCTGGCCGTACCCGACGGTGAGCCGGACCGGCTCGAGCCACCCGGCCACGCCGGCGACCGCGATCGTGACGGCCCAGACGGCGCCGGCCGATCGGACCGGCCAGACGCGGCCGGGGCCCCGCAGCGCCGTACCCACGCTGACGCGGCAGATCGCCAACAGCGCGGCCACGTTGACCAGCGTCATCAGCCGGGCCGCCGTCTGCTCGTCCGGAAGGGCGAGCCAACCGAGCACCAGCACGGCGAACGGCGGGTAGGTGAAGGGCAGCGCGTTCGCCGTGTAGCCGAGGTCGTAGAGCGGCCGCCCCGCCACCCACGCGAGAACCGCCTCGCGATAGACCGACACGTCCACCCAGCTGCCGTAGAGGCCGCCACGCACCACCCGAGGCGGGTGAACACCACCAGCGACAGTGCACCGGCGACGCCGGCGAACACCGCCACCGCGACGGGCAAGCGGGGCCTCGGCGGCCGCGACGCGGCGTCCGGCTCGACAGCTCGGCCCGTCAAGACTGCCTCCCGATCGACCGCCCGACCGGTTGGACGGCGCGCTGACATCGTCCCGTCGCTCGTCTGACAGGGTGCCAGCCGCACCGTCGGCGAACGCCGGTGACGCCCTGACCGGGACCCACTCACCTAGGGTGGCCGCCATGCCAGGTGCGGATGCGATGGTATGGGTGGACTGCGAGATGACCGGCCTGGACCTGGCCCGCGACGCCCTGATCGAGGTCGCTGCGCTGGTGACCGACAGCGAGCTGACCGTGCTCGGTGCGGGCGTCAACGTTGTCATCAAGCCCCCGCCGGGAGCGTTGGAGCAGATGTCGGAGGTCGTCGTCGCGATGCACACCGCCTCCGGCCTGCTCGACCGGCTCGACACCGGGACGACGATCGCCGCCGCGCAGGAGCAGGTCCTCGACTACGTGCGGCAGTTCGCCCCCGAGCCCCGCCGGGCTCCCCTGGCCGGTAACTCCGTCGGCACCGACCGGACCTTCCTCGAGCGGGACATGCGCGAACTCGTCGACCACCTGCATTACCGGGTGGTGGACGTGTCCAGCGTCAAGGAGCTGACCCGCCGGTGGTTCCCGAAGGTCTACTACGCCAGTCCGGAGAAGACCGGCGGTCACCGGGCGCTCGGCGACATCCGGGACAGCATCGACGAACTGCGTTACTACCGCGCGACGGTGTTCGTACCGCAGCCCGGCCCGGACACGACGGCGTCGCGCGCCGTGGCCGCCGAGGTGGGCAGCAGCCGCACCGGGGTCTGAACCAGCTGCGGCGCGTCGCTGTGGCCGGTCGGGGACCGCTTACGCTGTCGGTCGCGCGGCAGCCGGTCCGCCCCGACGTCGGGGGTGTCGGCTCTGTCGCCGCGGTGGGTGTAGCTCAGCTGGTAGAGCACCGGGTTGTGGTCTCGGTGGCCGCGGGTTCGAGTCCCGTCACTCACCCCATGCGTCCGACCTTGTCCGCCACGGTCGCGTCGTCGGGCGCTTCGGTGCCGCGCCGTTCCCCGGTGGCCGCCTGTCGCCGGTTGCGGCGGACGCTGCTGGCCAGCGCGACGCCGACGAAGAAGACACCGATGAGCCCGCTGATCACTTCCGGCACCTTGTGCTCGATCGAGATCAGCAGGATCGCGGCGAGTGCGCCGATGGCCCAGTGCGCGCCGTGGTCGAGGTACGCGAACTCCGCGAGCGTGCCCCGGCGGACGAGCAGCACCGTCAACGAGCGGACGTAGAACGCACCGACCCCGAGGCCGATGGCGATCAGTACCGGGTCGACGGTGATCGCGAAGGCGCCGATGACCCCGTCGAGACTGAACGAGGCGTCCAGCAACTGCAGGTAGACGAACAGGGCCAGCGCGGCCGTCCCGGAGACCTTCGCCCCGGCGACCGCGGCGGCACCCCCGTGGCGCTGTGCGGCCTCCAGCACCGGGCCGAGGCCGTTGACGGCCAAGTGCACAACGATCCCCAACGTCCCGGCCGTGAGCACATCGGTCCGGTCCGCCTCGGCCACGAGGGCGGAGACTCCGAGCAGCACCGCGCCGGCCAGCATCGCCGGTGCGGACGGGATCCGGCCGATGAGCGCCAGCACCTTCTCGGCCGGCCGGAACCACAGCAGCTCCCGGTCGGTACACACGAAGTCGAGGAACACCATGAGCAGGAACATCCCGCCGAACGCACCGATGAGCGGTTCGGCGGCCTGCACGACGTTGGCGTAGGTCCCCGGCGTCTCGGGGGTACCGCCGCGCAGCGCCAGCTGTACGGCCTGCACCGGCCCGATCCCGGCCGTCACGCTGACCAGCAGGATCGGGAAAAGTATCCGCATCCCGAACACCGCGATGACGACGCCGACGGTGAGGAACAGCGTGACCCACCGGTCGGTGAGCCGGCCAAGGATACCCGCGTTGACGACCGCGTTGTCGAAGCTGAGCGACACCTCGAGCACGATCAGCAGGGCGGCGGACACGGCCCCGGCGCCTCCGCCGTACACGGCGGCCCCGATGAGGCCGGCGACAGTGAGCAGGACCGACGTCGCGAAGATCCTCGCGGTCGCCACGGGACGACCCTAGGGGCCCCGGCCGCCAGGAGCCCGGGCCGCCAGGAGCCCGGCCGCCAGGCGGCACCGGGGCCGGGTACGCCCTCGGCGCGACCCGCCGGGCACACCAGTTGGGCGACGGGGTCCACCTCGGGACACCATGGGCTGGTGATCGTCCTCGTTCTCGGCGCGTCCGGCCGTACCGGCAGCTACGTCGCCAGCCACCTGTTCGCCGCCCAGCACACCGTCTTCGCGTTGGTGCGCAACCCCAACTCCTCGGCCGGGGTGCAGCGGCTCGGGCGGCTCTCACACCCGAGCGCCGGACCGGGGGTGCGACCCGTCGTCGGTGACCTGCTCGGCGAGGCCGACCGGCTGGCGGAGGTGTTCGCCGGCTGTGACGCCGTCGTGAACGCCGCCGGCGGGACCGACCTGGACCCGAGTGGGCCGTCGGTGGACCGCGAGGGCGCGATCGCCGCGGTCCACGCCGCCCAGAAGGGGGGCGTCCGGCGGTTCGTGCAGATCTCGGCGATGTATGCGGACCGGTCCGACCAGGGCCCGGAACCGATTCGTGGACTGCTGGCCGCCAAGAACGACTCCGATACCGAGTTGGTCCGGTCCGGGTTGGATTGGACGATCATCCGGCCCGGGGGGCTGAGCGACTCGATGCTCACCGGGCAGATCCGTATCGGGCGCCGGCTCGAGGAGAGCGGGAGCATCCCGCGCGAGGACGTCGCTGCCGTCGCGGCCACCTGCCTGGCGTGGCCCGCCTCGACCGGGCTGGCATTCGACCTCGTCTCCGGGTCGACCCCGATCCTCCAGGCGCTGTCCGGCCTGACGCCGGTCACCGACTGACAGTGACGACGGGTTGGCGGTCGACGGGCGGGAGTCACCGACGGGCAGCAGTCACCGGCTGAGCCACACCGGAGCGGCCGTCGAGGGCCGACCCTCGGCTGCGGGCCGGCCGCCGTCGCCGGCTCCACCCCGTACGAGTTCCCCGGTCCGGCCCGGCGGGGGCGGGCCGAGGACGGCGCCGTCCAGACGGGACGGTGCACGCCGCCAGGCCGACATCTCGGCGCCGTGGACGTCCCAGCGCGCGGTCCAGGACCCCTGACGCAACGACTCGGCGAGCTCGAAGCCCAGCTCGGCCGTCCGGGACGCCGCCGCCTGCTCCCACGGATGGCCGGCCGGACCCGCCCCCGGGCCGGCTACCACCGACCGGCAGCGTTGGCAGGGCCCGTGCGAGCGGGCGACAGCGAGGGCACGCGCCGGGTCCGCGCCTACCAGGTGCATCAGCGTGACCTCCCGGGCCGCGGCCTGGGCCGACGACGCGCAGACCGGGCAGCTGGTCCGCGGGGTCATCAGCTCGGCGACGGTCCGGCCGGGGTACCGGACGGAACGGCCGGGGCCGACGAGTGCGGCACCGCTCGCGGCGGCCGCGGCGGCCCGCCATCGCGCCGCCGCGATCCGGACCACCGACGCCACCGGCTCGGACAGCCAGCCGCCACCTCCGTCGGCCTGCACCAGGTCGGTCAGGTGCGTGGGGCACAGCGCGGCGAGCTGCTCACGCATCCCCTGGTTGGCGACCCCGGCCCTGGCTCGGGTGGGACGACCACCGCGCCGCTCCAGCGCGGGAACCTGACCACCCGGCCCGACGACGTCAGCCGGGACGGCGCCGCCGGGGCCGACCGGGACGGCGCCGCCGGCGCCCTCTGCGTCCGCGTCGTCGGTAGGCAATGCCCGGCCGCTGCCGATCCAGTCCAGCAGACGCCAGGTCGCCGTCTCCCTGGCAGCACAGACCGGACAGCAGGGCCGCTGCAGCAGTGCCTCGATGCGCTGCGGAAGACCCGCCCGCCGGGCGGCGGCATCGGCGGCGAGCACCCCGGGCGCCGCGACCGTCCGCAACCGGGCGCGGGCCGCGGCATCCGGGTCGTCGCCGGCGACCACCGCAACGGCGAGTTCCGGGGTGGTCGCCAACCGGTCGGCCAGCACGGCGGTGACCAGCGCCGACGCGGCCGGGGACGCGCCGGCGACGAACCGTCGGGCGTGCGGAACGCACAGTCCGGCGCCGGCCCGGTAGGCCGCGACGATGTCGCGGGAGCGTGGGTCGTCGACGGCCGTGCCGACGTCCTCGACGGCGGTGTCCCAGTTCTGGGCTGCCCCGTCCGCGCTCTCGGCCGCGGTGTCCCAGTCCTCGCCGTCAGCAGTCCATCCGTCACCCGGCCGACCACCCGGGGCGATCCCGGCGGCCAGCAGTCCGAGCAGGTCCGTAACCCGGCCGTCGACTGCGACGCAGACCGGGCAGCGTTGCGCGCGCCGGACAGCCACCTCGCGCGGGTGCTCGCGGACGTCCCGGACCAGGAGCTCGAACAACGACCGGGCCAGCCAGGAGGCCGCGGGGCCCTGCTCGATGAGGTGGCGGGTGTGCACCGGACACATCCCGCCGGCAGCAACGAGCCGCTCCCGGAGCGTCTCGTCGGCATTGGTCTCGGTTTCGTAGAAGAAGAACCAGCGCCTGGACTCCTCGTCGGCGACGCGGCAGGCCGGGCAGCCCGGCTCGGCGCCGTCCGGTCGGCGCCGAAGAAACGCCACCGATCCCCGGGCGGGTTCGGGTTGCGGAACGCCGAGCGCGGCCAGCAGGTCCGATCGGCTGCGCCGCGTGAGTTCCCGGCGGGGCAGCCGTCCGGATGGTCCGTCGTCGGCGCTGTCCCCTTCGTCACGGGTCCTGCCCCACCGCCACCAAGGCGCCATCGCCACTCCGTCCGGTCCAGCACCGCCGCCAGGCACCCGGCGACAGCGGGGCGGGTCGGCGTCGTCGCCGAGCGGCTCGGGCCATTATCGGCTCCAGCCGGGTCTCCAGGACGGGCAGCCGTGTTTCGCGGCGGCCGGCGATTGGTAGGCTCTTCCTCGCACGGTCCGGGGGATACCGCGACGGATTGGCCCGGAACGGGCGCCGCTAGCTCAACTGGCAGAGCAGCTGACTCTTAATCAGCGGGTTCGGGGTTCGAGTCCCTGGCGGCGCACCACAGCGGAGGGTTCTTCCCGCTGGTCAGGGGCCGCCCTCTCGGTACCGGGAGGGCGGCCCGTGGGTGTGCTGGGGTCGGTCGGTGGCCCGTGTCGTCAGCCCGATCCGCCGGAACATGAGCCGGGTGCCGGGGGTTGAGGGGCCGTGACGAGAAGCGTGGTGGCGACCGCCTACGGCGATCCGAGTGTCCTGTCGGTGATCGACGAGGCGCTGCGGGACCCGGGACCGGGTGAGGTCCTCATCGAGGTCCGAGCGGCCGGCACCAACCCGGTCGACTACAAGCTGTACAGCGGCGCGTTCGGCAGGGACCCCGCGCGGCTCCCGATGCGGCTCGGTTTCGAGGCCGCCGGAGTCGTCACGGCCGTCGGTTTCGATCCCGACGGCAGGGCCGTCGAAGGGCCCGGCGGCCCGATCTCCCCCGGCGACGAGGTGATCGCGTACCGGATCGACGGCGCATACGCCGACCGCGTCGTCGTAGCGGCCTCGGCGGTGCTGCCGAAACCGGCCGGGATGTCCTTCGAGCAGGCGAGCGGGCTGATGTTGACGGGCACCACCGCCGTGCACGCCCTCACCGCGGCGCGTGTCGGCCGGGGCGACACCGTGCTCGTGCACGGCGGCGCCGGCGGCGTCGGACTGATGGCGGTTCAGCTGGCCGTCCGGGCCGGCGCCGACGTGATCGCGACCGCCAGCGAGGGCCGGCACGCCCGTCTGCGCGAGCTCGGCGCCGAGCCTGTTCGCTACGGCAGCGGCCTCGTCGACCGGGTCCGGGCGCTGGCACCGGACGGCATCGACGCGGCGCTGGACATGGTCGGCACGGACGAGGCACTCGACGCCTCAGTGGAACTGGTGGCCGACCGCCGGCGGATCGCCACCGTCGCCGGGTTCGGGCGGGCGCCGGAGCTCGGCATCCAGGCACTCGGCGGCGGGCCCGGCGCGGACCCCGGCACCGACATCCGGTCCGCGGCCCGGATGGAGCTGGTGCACCGTGTCGAGGCCGGCGAGCTCGTCGTCGACATCGCCGCGGTTCACCCGCTCGCCGACGCGGCCGCCGCGCACCGCGAACTCGCAGCCGGCCACGCGCACGGGAAAGTTGTGCTAGTCCCGTGAGCGATGCGGCCGCCACGGGCCGAGGGGTGGCCCATGCCATCGCCTGACGAACCGCTGGAACAGCTCGGCTTCCTGACCATCGGCTCCTTCGACCCCGACGACCCCCGGTCGGGGCACGAGACGACGCTGGAAGTCGTCGCGCTGGGCGAGCGGCTCGGCTTCGACAGCGCCTGGCTGCGCCATCGTCACCTGCAGTTCGGCATCTCCTCCCCGGTCGCCGTGCTGGCGGCCGCCACCCAACGGACCCGGCGCATCGCCCTCGGCACCGCGGTGACACCGCTGGGGTGGGAGAACCCGCTCCGCCTGGCCGAGGACCTGGCCACTGTCGACGTGCTCTCCGGCGGTCGGCTGAATCCCGGGTTCAGCGTGGGACCGCCGACCCACTACGACCGGGTCAAGGCCGTCCTGTACCCCGACAGCGCCGAGGCCGAGGAGTTCGGCCAGGAGCGCGCCGTGCGGCTGCTGCGCCTCGTCCGCGGCGAGCCGGCCAGCTCGTTCGCCGGGGTCGAGGGCATCGAGGTGTTCGCCGACCGGGTGCAGCCGCACTCCCCGGGCCTGGCCGCCCGCATGTGGTGCGGCGCCGCGAGTGTGCGGTCGGCCCGCTGGACCGGCGAGCAGGGCCTGAACCTGTTGACCTCCAGCGTGGTCCGGGCCGAGGGGTCGATCGGCGACGCGGGCCCCGCGCAGTCCGCGCAGTCGCAGTCCGCGCAGTCCTGGGACTTCGCGCAGATCCAGGCCGAGCACGTGCGGGCCTTCCGGGCCGCCTCCCCCGCCGGCGAGGCGGCCCGCGTCTCCCAAGGGCTGGTCGTCATTCCCACCGACACCGCCACTGCCGCCCAACGGGCGAAGTATGCCGCGTACGTGCAGTCGCGCAGCGGCCGGGCAGGCACGCCGCAGGGACCGGGCCGGCTGCTGTTCGAGCGGGACCTGCTAGGCACGTCGGCCGAGATCGCCGAGTCCCTCTACGGCCACGCCGGGTTCCGCGAGGTCCGGGAGGTGGCGTTCGCGCTGCCGTTCTCGTTCGCAGCGGAGGACTACGAGCAGATCCTCACCGACATCGCCACCGGTCTCGGCCCGGCCCTGGGGTGGCACCCCGCGTCCTGACCGTGCAGCACGGTGCGCCGCAGAAACCCGCGAAGCGCAGCCTGGACGACACTCAGTCCGTCCGCCCGACGGTCACCAGGGTCGGGCAGGTGAGCGAGGGCAACGTGAGGAGCACCGAGCAGGATTGTGTGCTGAGAGCTACCCGTCGGCCTGTACGTGTGTCGCACGTGCCCTGTCGGGTGCCGGACGGGGCTGGGAATCCCTACTGGACGGGGATGATTCCCCCGTCGACCCGGAACTGCGCCCCGGTCAGCCACTTCGCCCGCCGCGATGCCAGGAACACGATCATCTCGGCGACGTCGTCGGGCTCGCCGGGACGGCCCATCGGCACGTTCAGGCGTTCGGCGAGCGCGCGCTGCGCTTCGTCGAGGCTGGTCCCGTCGGCGTCGGCGATCTTCTGATGGTGCTCGACGGCCCCCGGGGTCGCCACGAACCCCGGCAGCACGTTCACCACGCGCACGCCGTGCTCCCCCACCTCGGTCGCCAGCGTCCGGCTGTAGGCGTTGAGCGCTGCCTTCGCCGCGGCGTAGGCCACCTGGCCGCGCTGCGGCATCCGGCTCGCGATCGACGACACGTGCACGACCACGCCGGACCCGCGCTCCACCATCCCGGGCACCAGGATGCGGTCGAGCCGCACCGCGCTGAGGAGGTTCGCGTTCAGGTCCGCGAGCCAGGACTCGTCCGTGCGCTCCAGCGACGCGACCGGCGCGGTCGCCGAGCCGGCGTTGTCGACCAGCACGTCCACGCCGCCGACCGCGTCCAGCACCTTCGCGCCCACCTCGGCGACCCCGGCAGTCGTGGACAGGTCGCCCGTCACGAACGTGGCGGGTAGCTCTTCCGCTGGAGCCGTCCGCGACGTGGCCACCACGGTGGCGCCGGCCTCGGCGAAACGGCGCACCGCCGCCGCGCCCAGGCCGCGGCTCCCGCCGGTCACCAGCACACGCAGGCCTTCGAGCCCCTCGTCGACCATGTCTGCCCCTTCGCTAAAATGAATGTCACTCAAGACTCTATACGGAGCCAAGTTCACCTTGATGCCGCCCAAAAGGATCCCGTGACCCGACCGCAGCGCGCGGACGCGCGGCGCAACCGGGACGCCTTGCTCACGGCTGCTCGTGCCGCCCTGGCGGGCGGCGAGCCGGACATCCGCGTCGAGGAGATCGCTCGACGCGCCGGAGTGGCGGTAGGCACGCTGTACCGGCACTTCGACACGCGCGAAGCGGTGGTCGAGGAGGTCTTCCGGCAGGACCTTGACGACCTCTGCTCGTCGGCGCGCGACGGCGACCTGCGCGCGTTCCTCATCCGGCTCGTCAAGCACTCCACCAGGAGCAAGGGCATGGCCGCGGCTCTGGAAGCCGTCATGGCCACCTCCTCACCGGTGTTCGACGAAGCCCGCCGGCGGATGGAGGAGACGCTCGACGAACTCCTCGCACATGGCGTCGCTACGGGGACGATCCGCGCTGACGTGACCGGCCACACGGTGCTGCGTGCGCTCGGCGGCGTCTGCTCGCCGCGCGCCGTCGAAGAGGAGTCGCTGCACATCGCAGAACTCTTCTTCGACGGCCTGCGCTACGGCGCGACCACACCGGACGGCACACCCGGACGCGCCGCCAGGCTGCCGCCGGTCATGCCGGCCCCCAGATCTCGCGCAGCGCCCGTTCGACGTTGCGGCCCAGCACGGCCGTGATCTCGTCGTCGGAGAACTCGTGCTGCACCAACCACCCGCAGATGTTGGCGAAGTTCTCCGTCGGGTTCTCCAGGCCGTCGACGTAGGCCACCCGCTCGTGCGCCGGGGCTCCGGTGGTCGCGGTGCCCAACATCCCGGCGAACACCGTGTGCAGGTCGACGTGGTCCCCGTACAGGGTGTCCGGTCCGAACGCGACGTGCTCGATGCCGACCAGGTCGACGCAGTACCGGAAGTGGTCCATCACCGAGTCGATGCTGTGCCGCGGATGGGCCGCGGAAACCGTCGTGTGCGGCGCCGCGGACATCCCGACGACGCCGCCGGTGTCGGCCACCGCCCGGAGGCAGTCGTCGGACTTCATCCGCGGGATGTCCCACACGGCGCGGGCCCCGCCGTGGGTGCAGAACACCGGCTTCGTGCTCGCCGCACAGGTGTCGATCCCCGTGCGGTCGGCGGAGTGCGAGACGTCTATCGCCAGTCCGAGCGCGTCCATCCGCGCGACGGCGCGGCGACCGAACGCCGTCAGCCCGCCGTCGACAGCCTCGGCCAGGCCGCTGCCGAGGGCGTTGGAGTCGGAGTAGGCGATGCCGATCTGGCGGATCCCCAACCCGTACAGGACGTGGAGGCGGTCCAGCTCGTTCTCGATCGGGGTGGCCGCCTCGAGCCCGAACACGATGCCGACACCCCCGGCGGCGCGGACGGCGCCGATGTCGCTGAACCGGCGAACCACCGCCACCCCGTCCTGGTGCGCCAGGTCGGCCTGGCGCATCCCGAGGTCGGTGACGATGTCGTCCCAGCGCCACGGCGCGGAGCCGCTGATGCACGCCGTGCCGTCCATCATGTTGTCGAACACGACCGTCATGCCCGACTCGGCCAGCCCGGCATAGGCGGTGTGCTGGCGCCCGGTCCGGTAGTGCGCCGGCGTCTGCGTCATGTCGACGGGGAATCGCACCGGGTGGTCGTGCAGGCTGATGACGAGGCTCTCCCGCAGCAGCCGGTCCGCCCGCGTCCGTTGTCCGGCACTGAGTCCGCCGTCGTAGGGCGGCACCCGGTCGAACTCGCCGACCAGGTCGAACGCGGGGAAGTCCACCCCGGGCCGCAGGTAGGAGTACGGCCGATACCCCCGCCCGCGCGGGCCCGCTGCCCCGTCGGGTGCCCCGCCCGGTGCCCGGTCCGGCGCCATCACGCCCGCCCGGGCGCCAGGTCGTCGGCGAGCAGTCGCCACAGCCGTTCCCAGGCCCGCATCCCCTCGCCGATCCGGGCGACCCGGAAGAACTCGTCGGGGCCGTGCAGGTTCTCATCCGAGGTGGAGAAGGAGAAGAACATGGTCTTCGCCCCGAGCTCGCGTTCGAACATCGTGGTGGCGGGCAGGGTGCCGGCGACGACGTCGAGCAGTACGGAACTCCCGGGCGAGATCGACTGCAGAGCACTGGTCCCGGCCCGGATTGCCGGGTGGTCGACGGCGATCCGGTAGGCGGGTACCGCCCCGGGCTCGGCGACGACCGTCACCTCGACGCCCGGCGGCGTCGGCCGGGAGAGCAGGTGTCGCGTCAGGCAGTCCAGCACGTGCGCGGGGTCCTGACCCGGGACCAGGCGGGCCGTCAGGTGGGCCGTCGCAACCGACGGGATGATCGTGGCGCTGCTGCCCGCGCTCACGCCGTTGACCTCGAGCGTCGGGCGCTCCCACAGCCGTTCCAGCGTCGAGTACCCGGGCTCACCGAACCCTGCGGCGATCCCCGCAGCGGTCAGGAACGGGTCCGGGTCGAACGGGACCGCGGTGATCTCCGCGCGGCGGTCGGCGGACAGGGCCGGAATGCCGTCGTCGAACCCGGCGACAGCGATGGTCCCGTCGTCGCCGCGCAGGCTCGCGAGCAGTGACACCAGGACGTGCACGGGGTTCGCGGCCACGCCGCCGTAGCGGCCGGAGTGCAGGTCACGGGACGGCCCGGCGACCGTGACGTCCAACGCCAGCAGGCCCTTGGACCCGATCGGCAGCGACAGCGTGCCCGGGCGCCACATCGCCCCGTCAGCGGAGATCACGAGGTCGGCGGCCAGGGCCGCGGCATGGTCACGGACGTACCCGGCCAGGTGTGGGGAGCCGATCTCCTCCTCTCCCTCGAGCAGGAACTTGACGTTGAGCGGCAGGCCACCCTCGCGGTCGAGCAGCGCCCGGGCCATCGCCAGGACCAGCAGCACCGGCCCCTTGTCGTCGGTGACACCCCGCCCGCGGAGCACCGGCGCACCGTCGGGACCGGTGCCGGAGGTCAGCTCGAACGGCGGGGACGTCCAGCGGGCCGGGTCCCCGGCCGGCTGGATGTCGTAGTGGCCGTACACGAGCACGGTCGGCCGGCCGGGCGCTGCGAGCCACTCACCGCGGACGACGGGGTGACCCGGACCTCGCTCGACCCGGCCGTCGGCGAAGGACAGGCGGCGGGCCAGGAACTGCGCCGCGGCCAGCATCGTGGCGGGCTCGGCATCCCTGCTCACACTGGGGATCGCCACGTACTCCGCCAGGTCGGCGAGGAACTCCGCCGGGTCGGCGAGGGAGGCGGGACCCACCTCGGGCACCGGGGCCCCGCCACCTGCGCGACGATGCACGGGAGCGCCGGCCACGAGCCCTCCTGACCTTCGCGACGGGACCTGCTGCTGAGCACGTGTCGCCCCGGCCGCGACAACGCGACCCCCCGACCGATCCGCAGGCTAGCTCCCGGGCGGTGCCGGCGGCCTGCCCGTCGTAGGGTGCGTTACCGCGGCCGTCCCCGGTGTGAGCGGTGCACTCCGCCGATGCGGGGCGGTACCGGGCGGGGCGGTACCGGGCGGGCCGGGCCCCGGCGTTTCGGCCCGCCGTCCACCCGTCCACCCGTCGACCCGCGAGACTGTGCGTATCCGATGAAGGGTCTGCCGATGACGTCAGTGTTCCGCGTGCTCGACCGGGAGAGGTCGGTGGCCCCGCCCGGATTCAGCCGCTGGTTGGTGCCCCCGGCTGCCCTGGCCGTCCACCTGTCGATCGGTCAGGTGTACGCCTTCAGCGTCTTCAAGACGCCCCTGGTGACCCTGTTCGGGTCCTCCCAGACCGCGATCGGGGTGGTCTTCTCCATCGCCATCGCCATGCTCGGGCTGTCCGCGGCGTTCGGTGGCGCCTGGATGGAGCGCAACGGACCGCGCAAGGCAATGGTGCTGTCGGCGATCTGCTGGTCGGTGGGGTTCTTCGTCGCCGCGCTCGGGCTGTCCACCGGCCAGCTGTGGCTGGTGTACCTCGGGTACGGCGTCATCGGCGGGATCGGGCTGGGCATCGGCTACATCAGCCCCGTGTCGACGCTGATCAAGTGGTTCCCGGACCGGCCGGGGCTGGCGACCGGGCTGGCGATCATGGGATTCGGCGGCGGCGCGCTGATCGCGAGCCCGCTGTCCAACCGGCTGATGCAGTCCTTCGGCGGCGACCCGAAGTCGACCGTCCCCACGTTCCTCGTGCTCGGCGCCCTGTACCTGGTGGTGATGCTGACCGGCGCGGCGGTCGTCCGGGTCCCGCCGCCGGACTGGGCGCCGGCCGGGTGGACACCGCCCGCGCCGACGGAGTCGCACGGGATGCGGACCACCGCCGACGTCACCGCCCGCAACGCCATCCGGACGCCGCAGTTCTGGCTGCTGTGGGTGGTGCTGTTCTGCAACGTGACGGCCGGGATCGGGATCCTGGAGGAGGCATCGCCGATGATCCGGGCGTTCTTCGGGAACCTGTCGGTCACCGAGGCCGCCGGCTACGTCGGCCTGCTCTCGCTGGCCAACATGGCGGGCCGCTTCGTCTGGTCCTCGACGTCGGACCTGGTCGGGCGCAAGCCGATCTACATGCTCTACCTCGGCGCCGGCTGCCTGCTCTACCTGCTGCTGGTGCTGTCCGGGACGTCGTCGGTGCTGCTGTTCGTCGGGATCACCGTGGTCATCCTCAGCTTCTACGGCGGCGGGTTCGCAACCGTTCCCGCCTACCTGAAGGACCTGTTCGGGTCGGTCCAGGTCGGCGCCATCCACGGGCGGCTGTTGACGGCCTGGTCCGCGGCGGGGATCGTCGGGCCGCTGATCGTCAACCGGGTGGTCGACAGCCAGACGGCGGCCGGCCGGTCCGGGTCCGGGCTGTACACGCTGTCGCTGTCGATCATGGTCGGCGTCCTGGCCGTGGGCTTCGTCGCGAACCTGCTCGTCCGTCCGGTCAATCCGCGCTTCCACGAACCGGTGGCCTCAGTGACAACCGCACGGCCACCTGCACCGGCCGGCGCTCCCCGGTCGACACGTCCGGAGACCGCATGAGCACCTCCGGCAACACCAGCCGGAACACCGGCGGGGACACCGGCGCCACCCGCGCGGGAGCGCAGCCGACCCAGACGGGTGGGGCCGTTCAGCCGGTGCCAACCGGGTCGGCCGGCGTCGCGAAGGCCGCGGCAATCGGCCTGTGGATCGTGGTCGGGGTCGGCCTGCTCTACGGGGTGAGCCAGGCCGTGATCACGGCGGGGAAGCTGTTCGGCTGAGGTTCAGCCGTTCGCGCCTGGACCGGCAGCACGGGTCGGGGTGAGCCGGAGCAGCACCCGGTCCTCCTCGGTCATCGCCGCCCGGAACTGCGACCAGTCCGGGTGCTCGGCGTGGGCCGTCCGCCGGTAGTAGTCCTCCAGCAGCGGCAGCGCATCGGGCTGGCCGACGACCTCGGCGGTGACGTCCACCGACGCCCACGGCCCGTACCAGCCGTCGGGGACCACACACAACGTCGCCAGCGGCTCCCGGCGCAGGTTGCGGGCCTTCGCCGTCCGCGACGGTGTCGACACGACGAGGCGGTCCGCCGCGTCCACGCCGACCGCGACCGGCGAGCTCTGCAGCCCGCCGTCGGACCGGTGGGTCACCAGGACGGCGCGCGCGTGGAGCCGGATGAAAGCGAGAGCGCGGTCGACAGCGCCGGAATCAGCGGACACCCGGCCAGCATGCCCCGACTGTCGGACCCGCCACCAGCGTCAGCTCCCCCGGTGGTCGGCGCACCGGGTTTCCCGGGCTGGCGGCTTCTCCCGGTGCGCGCCGGAGCGGCGGGACCGGCGCGCCGCGCCAAGCATCCGGCGGCCGATCTCAGCACCGACCGCCGCGCTCAGCACGAGAACGACAATGCCGGCGATCCCCCATGGGGAGGTCGGGTCGTCCAGGGACGCCCCGATCGCGCTGTAGGAGAACGCCCGCGGGAACGCCCCGACCGCGGTCCCCACCATGACCTGCCGCACCGACAGGCCCAGCGCGCCGAACGCCCAGGACAATGGGGCGTCGGGCACCCCGGGCGCCAACCGCTGGCCCAGCACCGCGGCTGTGCCGTACCGGCGGCTGAGCACGGCCAGCGGCGCCGCCCGCTCCCCCAGTAGGTCCTCGACGCCCGGACGCCCGGCGCGTCGCCCACCCGAGCGGGCGATCAGCGCGGACAGCACCGCGGAGGCGATCGTCGCCACCGTCCCGGTGACCGGCCCGAACAGCACCCCGGAGATCCCGGCCAGCAGCGGTCCGGGCACCAGCAACGCACCCAGCACCGCGGACACCGGCACGTAGACCAGTGGCGCCCACGCGCCGGTGGCCCCGATCCGGTCGCGCAGGTGCGCGGCATCCACCAGGTCGGTCGTGGTGAACAACACCACGGCGGTCACCAGCACGGCGACCAGTGCGACCAACCGCCATCTCGCCGCGTTCACGGATCAAGCGTGCCGGGTCAGCTGCCGACCGGTGTCCGCATCTCGATGCTAATTTTGACGCATGACGATGCGGACTACCGTGACGCTGGACGAGGACGTTGCTGCCGCTCTCGACGAAGTCCGGGCGTCGGAGTCGATCGGGGTGAGCGAGGCCGTCAACCTGCTGGCGCGACAGGGCGCCGCCGCACGACGCGCGGCGACCCGGGACCGGGTCCCGTTCCGGCAGCGCACCGCGTCGATCGGACTGCGCGTCGACGTGACGAACATCGGCGAGGTCCTGGACGTGCTGGACGAGGACGACCGGTCACGGTGATCGTCGATGCCAATGTGCTCGTCTACACCGCTGACAGCTCCGCTCCGCAGCATCAGCGAGCCGTGGAGTGGCTCGAGGAGTCCCTGTCCGGTCCGGTGTCCGTCGGGCTGCCCTGGTCCTCGTTGATCGCGTTCGTTCGGGTGACGACCCACCCCCGTCTCTCCGCACAACCCCTGACGGTCCGGCAGGCGTGGCGCTTCGTCACCGAGTGGCTCCAGGTGCCCGTCGTCTGGTCCCCCGTCCCCACGGCAGACCATGCCCGGGTCCTGGGCGAGCTGCTCGCGAGATCGGGCGCAACCGGAAACCTGGTTCACGACGCCGACCTGGCCGCGTTGGCCGTGACATACGGGGTCCCGGTGGTCTCGGCCGACAGCGACTTCGCGCGCTTTGCCGGCGTGCGGTGGGTGAATCCGTTCTCGGGCTGACCGCGGGAACAGTGCTATTTGGCGGACGAGTCTCAGGTGAGCGTCCGCGGGACCGCCCGGTGGACGCTGTCGCCCTGCCGGCACCGCCGCTCAGTCTGTTCCGGGACCGTTCGAGCCCGCGCCGGTCGAGCCGCCGGACGGCCCACCCGGGCCCCGGCCCCCACGGTTGCGCAGCCAGTCCCCGAGGTTGTCCGCGACGGTGCCCGCCACCCCGCCGACGACACCGCCCGCGTCCCGCACGAACTTCGTCAGCGGATCCGCGGAGGCGGTGAACGAGTCCCGGTAGGAGCGGGCGGCCGAGCGGACCTCGTCGGACATCACCGCCTCCCGGTCGTCCCCACGGCGCGGGTAGTCCCCGGCGAGCACGTCGCGGTACTGCTCGCCCGCCGCCCACCGCTGCAGCTCCGCCGCGCGCAGCGACGCCAGCGGGTAGGTGCGACCGTCCAGGTGCAGCAGCTTGAGGAAGCTGTCCCGGATGTCGCCGCCGCGGTCGTACTCGCGCGCCTGGTCCAGGAACCCGGAGACGTCCATCGCGTCGGGATCGGTGGAGCCGGCCATCGCGGCGTGCACCCGCAGCGCGGCGTCGGCGTCCTGGCCGACCAGCAGGGCGGCCCGGTCACAGGACAGCTCGGACTTGCGGAACCACTCCTGCAGCGCCGTCACGATCACCCGCAACGGGAGAGCGCCCAGCGGGATCCAGCTGATGTCCTGGCTGATCCGGACCAGGCTCAGCAGCATCGTCCGGTAGACGGCGTGCCCGGACAGCACGTGCCCGAGCTCGTGGCCGAGGGTGAAACGCAACCCGTCCGCGTCGAGCAGTTCCAGCAACCCGGTGTGGATCACGATGAACGGGTGGTCCATGCCGAGGGTCATCGCCTGCGCGACGGGGTCACGGACGACGTAGAGCTCGGGGATCTCCTCGATGTCCAGGGTCGCGCATGCCTCGACCAACAGCTGGTGCAGGGCGGGGTACTGCCGGTGCGACACCCGGATCGCATCCGCGAGGTGCAACAGGCGCAGGCTGCGCTCACCGAAGACACCGGACACCGCACGCAGCACCCGGTCGAATCCCGGCAGCGCACGCAGGGCCACGAGCGCGCCCCGGTCGGCCGGGTGTTCGTACGCGCGGGAGCTGATGCCGGGGAACCTGACCCGTCCGGGGGTCAGGGTCTTGGCGCGCGCGATCTCACCGGCAGGCATGGGCACAGCCTCCCACCACCGACCGGGGCGGCCGTGCTCGCGGCCGCACCGAGCGCCGTCGGCCGGTCAGCTCGCGTGCGGTGTCCGCGGGTCCAGCAGTCGGTGCAGTGCGGCCGTTGCGACGAGGCCGTACGCGATGTGCGGCACGGCGTCGGCGGCGACGGTGGCCGCGTCCCAGGACCGGGGCTCGGTGACGTGCAGCGCGGTCATCACCGTGTCGGACAAGGCCATCGCACCCAGTCCGAGCGCGAACGGAGCGAGCACCTTGGGCACCTTGACGTGGAAGGCCCGCAGGACGCCGGACACCGCCCCGAGTCCGACGCCCACGCCGAGACCCGCGAGCTGACCGAGGCCCTCGGCGCGGTTCCCGGCCTCGTCACCCTCCCCGGGCACGTCGACCGGTGCCCTGTCGGCCGCGGCGTCGACGGTGGCCTTCGGGCTGTTCCCGGCGGGGCGCCCCCGCAGCGCCATGTCCGCGTAGCTGACCGCGTTCAGCGCGGTTGCGCCGGCGGCCCCGGCAAGCGCACCGGCGACGACACCGGCGAGTAGACGCGACATTCTGTGGTCCTCCTGGGGATCGACTGGCCCGACGTTCGCATGGACCGGTGATTCCCGCACCTCGACGGTGCCGTTCGTCCGAACACGGACCCGCCTGGACCCCGGGTCCGGCGCGGCCTCAGCCCACCCGGCGGGCCCGGCGGACGGCGAGTTCGTCGCCGGCATCGGGGGCCGAGGTCTCACCCGCCGCGGCGGCTGGCTCCGCGGGCAGTTCGGCCAGGGTTCCCTCGACCTCGCGCCACACCCGGCCGACCGCGATGCCGAACACCCCCTGGCCGCCCTGCAGCAGGTCGACCACCTCGTCCGGCGACGTGCACTCGTAGACGGTTGCGCCGTCACTCATCAGGGTCAGACCGGCGAGGTCGGCGACACCGGAGCCGCGCAGGTGCTCCACCGCTGTCCGGATCTGGTGCAGGCTCACGCCGGTGTCTAGCAGCCGCTTCACGACCTTGAGCACGATGATGTCGCGGAAGGAGTAGAGCCGTTGACTGCCCGAACCGGCCGCGGGTCGGACGGAGGGCTCGAGCAGTCCCGTCCGCGCCCAGTAGTCCAGCTGCCGGTAGGTGATGCCGGCGGCCGTGCACGCGGTCGCACCGCGGTACCCGACCCCCTCGGGAACGGTGGGCAGGCCGTCGTCGAACAGCAGCCCCCTGGCCGCCGCACGGGCCGGGTCGCGACGCAGGACCGGGTCCCGACGCAGCGAGCCCTGCGTGGTCTCGTCCGGACCTGACACGACAGCCTCCTGGCGCCGACCCCCGGGGAGGTCGGACGTTCGCGACCCCACCGCGGGCCGGGCGTTCGTGGACCGCCGGACCACAGCGGTGTGCCCACAACGGTGTGCAACGCCTGCGACGCTACGGCGCGCCGTTCCAGGAGGTCAACGCGACACGCTCGGTCGGGTGGGCAGGGACCGGCGCGCGGTGTCAGCGGTCCGGACTGGACCCGCCCGCGGTGAAGTCGTCGGGCGAGATCTGGTCGAGGAACTCGCGGAACTTCTCGACCTCGTCGTCGGCGGCCTCGGGCACCTCGATGCCGACCTCGCTGAGCACGTCGTCGGCCCCGTAGATCGGTGCACCCGTGCGCAGGGCCAACGCGATCGCGTCCGACGTCCGCGAGTCCACCACCACCCCGCCGTCCAAGGCGAGCTCGGCGTGGAAGACGCCGTTGCGGACCTCGGTGATCCGGACCTGTTCCAAGCGCCGGCCGAGCGCGTCCAGCAGGTTCTTCATCAGGTCGTGGGTCAGCGGACGCGGCGGGACCTGGCCCTGCTGCACCGAGGCGATCGCCGTCGCCTCGACCGCACCGACCCAGACCGGGAGGTGCCGGCCGGTGCCGACCTCGCGCAGCAGCACGATGGGCTGGTTGGACGGCATCTCGACGCGGACACCGACGACGTCGAGTTCGCGCATCTGGTCACCGTAGTGCGCGCGAACCCGCCCCGCCCGCCGCGGTAGGGCCACTGCGGTGACGACGATCCGTCGGTCGGGCCGGGGGCCCGGCCCGACCCCCGGCAGCAGGTCAGCGCGGATCGAGGCCGAGGTCCCGCAGCGCCCCGCCGACCAAAGCGTCGTGCAGCTGACGGGTCAGCTCACGCAACTCCGCCGCGGTCTCCTCCGCGCGGGCCCGGGCGTCCGGTCGGCGCTGCCGCAACTGGGGCGCCAGCACCTGTTCGAGCAGGCCGACCTCCCGATCCGCGGCCGAGCGCAGCCCCCGCAGGTGACGGGGCGCCACACCGTGCAGGGCGAGTCGGGCGACCGTGTGTGCGACGACGACGTCGTCCGCGTCGTACCACCCGGAACGGCTGCGCACCAGCCCGAAGCTCTCCATCTCGACCAGCGTCTGCGGGGTCAGGCCGGCCGCCTCGAGCAGCTCCTCGCGGTGCAGCCGCCGGCTGCGGACCGGTCGCGTCGGCGCTGCGGGGATCTCCGGCGCGGGCGGCGACCCGGGGCCGGGTCCGACGGGCGCGGGTTCCGCCCCGGCCGGTTCCCGGCAGGCCGTCCCAGCCGCGGCGAGGTGCGTCCGGATGACCCGCAGCGGGAGGTACTGGTCACGCTGGACCCGCAGCACCCACCGGAGTCGGTCGACGTCATCCTCGGTGAACCGCCGATAGCCGGACCTGGTGCGGGCGGGAGCGACCAGCCCCTCGGCCTCCAGGAAACGGATCTTGGACACGGTCACGTCGCGGAACTCCCGTTGCAGCACCGCGAGGACCTGACCGATCCCCATCGCGCCGGACCCCATCGCGCCGGACCGGGGCGCATCAGCTGCGGAGGGGGCCGTGGACGGGTCGGGCGACGGATCAGCCGGTTGCGCCACCGGCCGACTCCCGGGACGACGCCGGTGCCCCCGTGGCCCTGGCGTCCGTGACCTGGCTGCTCCCGTCCGGGTCGCGGTCGGCCGGGGAGTCCCCGGACAGGTACAGCAGCCGGTACTTGCCGATCTGGATCTCGTCGCCGTGGACGAGGCCGACCTCGTCGACGCGGTCGCGGTTAACGTAGGTGCCGTTGAGGCTGCCGACGTCGCGGATCAGGTGACCGCCCGGGCGGCGGCGGAGCTCGGCGTGCCGCCGGCTGACCGTGACGTCGTCGAGGAACACCGCGCTGTCCGGGTGGCGACCCGCGCCGACCACCTCGGCGTCGAGCAGGAACTTCGCGCCGGCGTTCGGGCCCCGGCGCACCACGAGCATCGCCGTCCCCGGACGCAGCTCGATCCCCAGCTCGGCCACGACGTCGTCGACCTCGCCCGGACCCGGCGTCGGCGTGGCGACCGGGATGGACATCGTCTGCTCGGCGGGTACCTCGCCGGCGGTGGCGGGAGTCACGTTGCTGCTCCGATGCTCGGGTGCGGGACGCACGGTGGTCGCGCTGGGTGCTCGGACGTTACGGGCGCCACACAGACAGGGTCAACTGATCACCCGCCGGCCCCGGTCAGTGCAGGGTCGCGGCGTACGCGTCCGCGTCGAGCAGGCCGTCGACCTGCGCCGGGTCCGCCAGTTCGACCTCGATCAACCAGCCGGCGCCGTAGGGGTCGCCGTTCACGGTCTCCGGCGCGTCGGTCAGCGCCTCGTTCCGAGCCACGACGGTGCCGTCGACCGGGCAGTCCAGGTCCGACACGCTCTTGGTCGACTCCAGCTCGCCGCAGGACGTCGCAGCGGCCACGGTCGCACCGACCTCGGGCAGCGACACGTACACGATGTCGCCGAGCGCGTCCTGCGCGTAGTTGGTGATGCCGACCCGCACGCGCCCGCCGCCAGTGTCGGCGACCCACTCGTGGGAGGCCGTATAGCGCAGCTCGGCCGGGGTGTCGGTCGTCATCGGGCACCTTCCGCAGGTGAGGCGATCTGTGGGGGGGCGGCGTCGGGCGGGACGCCGGTGCGACCGCTGCCGCGGCCCGACCGTAGTAGGCGGACGCCCTGGCCCACATATAGCGCGGCGGCCGCCCAGTAGAGGCAGATCCCCCAGCCGAAGCACGCCCAGCCGAGGACCACGGCCGCGTCCGCGATCGGGGGAAGCGTGTTCACGCCGTGCCCGGCGAGCAGGAACGGGAAGCTGAACACCAGCGCGAACGTGGCGATCTTGCCCAGGTAGTTGACCGGCAGCGAGCCGAATCCCCGCACGCGCAGGACGAGCAGCAGGAGCACCAGCAACAGCTCCCGGACGACGATCAGCAACGCCAGCGGCCATGGCAGCGCACCGACCGCGACCAGGACGACCAGCGTGGTGAAGACCACCAGCCGGTCGACGGTGGGGTCCAGCAGCTGGCCGAGCCGGCTGACCTGGTCGAAGTGCCGGGCGATGTACCCGTCGAGGTTGTCCGACAGCGCCGCGACGCCGATGAGCAGGCCCGCCCAGCCGTCCTCGTGGCGGACCAGGGCGAGCCAGACGAACACCGGCAGGACGAGGAGTCGCAGCACCGACAGCCCGTTCGGGATGGTGAGGACCCGGTCGGTCGGGCCCACCGACACGACGCTCACCCGTCCTCCGGTGGCAGCGGCGGCAGCGCCGCGACCCGGTCGGCGACGATCTCCAGCGTCCCCAGCCCGAGCCCCTCCGCCGCGGCCAGCACAGCCTCCCGGCAGTCCTGGGCGTCGGGGGCAGCGGGGACAGCGGGGACAGCGGGCAGTCCCGACTCGGCGGTGTCCGCGGGTGCGGTCCCGGCCGCGCTGCTGGCCGGACCGACGGTCGGTGTCGGCAGCAGGACGGGCCCGGGGTCGGAGGCGGCGGAGACGGCTGCGAAGGCGAACGTCGCCAGGTCCACGTCGCTGACGGACAGCGACACCAGCTCCGCCGAACCGCCGTCGGCGAGTACCCCGGCGAGGGCGTCGCCGAGTGCGACGACCCGTCGGCGGTCGATGCCGTCGGCGAATCGGACGTCGACCTCCCGCAGCTGCATGAGGCGATTCTGCCTGTGCCATCGGCGCAGGCAGGCGCGGACGGGGGTCCGTCAGCCCAGACAGCCGCGCACGGAGGCCATCAGCGCGGCGGCGCGGTCGTCGCCGTCGCCGCCCATCCGGTTCGTCAGGTAGGCGAACCCGGCGCCCAACCGGAGGTCGCCGAGCGCGAACTGTCCCCCGGCCCCGCTGTGGCCGAAGCTGCCCGGGGACAGCAGCGGCTCACCGGCGCCGGGGACGATGAAGCCCGTGCCCCGGGTCGAACCGGTATCGCCGGGTCCCCCGCCCAGGGGCGGCCCCGAGGACAGCGGCCGGGTCGCCGCGGTGAGGACGTCGCGGTCCACGAGGGCGGGGCGTCCCGGCGTGCCGAGCACGGCCGCGAACAGCCCGGCCAGGTCGGCGGCGCTGCCGACACCGTTGGCACCGGGGATCTCGGCGGCCAGCACGTCCGGGTCGTTCCAGACGTGGCGACTGCCCCGGGTCTCGTCGTCCGCGCCGTCGGTCTCACCCCACTGGCCCGGGAACGGAAGCGCGCCGTTCATCGTCAGGGCGCGGCGGGCGAGGTCGAGCATCGTCCGCTGGTGGTCGTCGAGCCGGGCCAGCGCCGCGGCGGGCAACGGCGCCGGCCCGATGACGGTGGCGATGTCGGACTGCTCCCCGACCGGGACCCCGATCTCGGTCCGCAGACCCAGCGGTGCGGTGAACTCCTCGCGCAGGTAGCTGCCCGGCGTGTGCCCACTGACCCGTCGCAGGACCTCCCCGGCCAGCCAGCCGAAGGTGACGGCGTGGTAGGCCCATGCGGAGCCCGGCTCCCACAGCGGCCGTTGCGCGGCCAGCGCCCGGACGACCGGTTCCCAGCCGAGCACGTCGGCCCGGGTCAGCGGCGCCTCGACGAGGGGCAGCCCGGCCCGGTGGGCCAGCGTCTGCCGCACCGTGACCCGGTCCTTGCCGTGCGCCGCGAACTCCGGCCACACCGTGGACACCGGCGCGTCGAGGTCGAGCAGGCCGCGCCCGGCCGCATGCAACAGGCACAGGGTGGTGGTCGCCTTGGTCACCGAGAACGTCACGGCCCGCGTCGACCGCGTCCACGGACGCTCCCCGTCCGAATTGTCGGCCGGGTACCCGGCCCCCGCCGCGGGCAGGGCGCCGGCCGACCAGCGGTCCGGCGGACCGCCGGCGTCTGCGCGCCCGCCCCAGAGGTCCACCACCGTCCGGCCGTCGACGACGAGGGCGACCGCGGCACCGCCGGCCACGCCGTCGAGGGTGGCGGTGAACACGTCCCGGACCGGTTCGAACCCGTCCGCGACCCGGCCGGCGACCGGACCCGCCGACGTCGGCGCGGTCACCGCGCCGCTCCCGCCGCGGGGGCCGGTTGGGCCGGTTTCGGGACGGGGCTCGGGGTGATGGGCACGGACTGCGACGCTAGACCCGACGGCTGCGGGCCCGACCCGGGTAGAGACCCGGGGCGACCGACGGCGGACCGGGCTGGACCCGTCCGGACGGGTCGGTCGGGCTGACAGGATTTGAACCTGCGACCCCCTGACCCCCAGTCAGGTGCGCTACCAAGCTGCGCCACAGCCCGTGGCTGCCGGCTCGCACCGGCGGACGCTGACGTTACCAGTCCGCTCGGCCCCGGCCGGCTGGGCCGGGCAGGTCAGCGCCCACCGGTCTGCGAGCGGCGCTCACGAACCCGCACGTTGACCCGGACCGGGGACCCGGCGAACCCGAACTCCTCGCGCAGCCTGCGCTCGACGAACCGGACGTAGGCGTCGTCCAGTCGGCCGGAGGTGAACAGCACGAACGTCGGCGGGCGGATCCCGGCCTGGGTCGCGAACAGGACCCGGGACTGCTTGCCGCTGCGCACCGGGTGTGGGTGCGCGGCGACGAGGGCGGAGAAGAAGGCGTTCAGCCGCCCGGTCGGCACGCGCGTGGACCAGCCGGCCAGCGCCGAGTCCAGGGCCGGCACCAGCCGGTCGACGTGCCAGCCGGTCAACCCGGACACGTTGACCCGCGGCGCCCACCGGATCTGCACGAAGTCCCGGTCGATCTCCCGGTCCAGGCGCTCTCGACGCTCCTCGTCGACCAGGTCCCACTTGCTGAACGCGATGACGAGGGCGCGGCCGGCGTCGACCGCGGTGGACACCAGTCGCAGGTCCTGCTCGGTCACCGGCTGGCTGGCGTCGAACAGCACGACGGCCACGTCGGCGCGGTTGACAGCGGCGGCCGTCCGGAGACTGGCGAAGTACTCGGTCCCGGACGCCTCGCGGACCCGGCGCCGGAGGCCGGCGGTGTCGATGAACACCCAGGGGCGCCCACGCAGCTCGATGACCTCGTCGACCGGGTCGACGGTGGTGCCGGCGACGCTGTCCACGACGACCCGCTCGGCACCGGCCAGGGTGTTGAGCAGGCTGGACTTTCCGACGTTGGGCTTGCCGAGCAGCGCGACCGCCGGCGGTCGCTCCACTTCGTCGCCCTCGCCCTCCCCGGCCGGGGGCAGGACGGCGAGCACCGCGTCCAGCAGGTCACCGGTGCCGCGCCCGTGCAGCGCGGAGACCGGCCACGGCTCGCCCAGGCCCAGCGACCACAGCGAGGCGGCCTCCATCTCGCCACGGACGTCGTCGACCTTGTTGGCGCACAGCACCACCGGCTTGCCCGCCTGCCGCAGCACGCGGATGACCGCAAGGTCCGCCTCGGTGGGGCCGACCAACGCGTCGACGACGAGCACCACCGCGTCGGCTGCCGCGGCGGCGACCTCGGCCTGCGCGGCCACCCGGGCGGCCATCCCGACCGCGTCCGGCTCCCAGCCGCCGGTGTCCAGCAGCACGAAGTCGCGCCCGGCCCAGTCCGCGTCGTAGGCGACCCGGTCCCGGGTGACGCCGGGGACGTCCTCCACGACCGCCTCCCGGCGCCCGAGGATCCGGTTGACCAGCGTGGACTTGCCGACGTTGGGCCGTCCGACGATCGCGACGACCGCCGGTGACCCGCTCATCGACTGCCCCCGGTCGGTGCCGGCTGACCGGCTGTCGACGCGGTGCGGCCTGCCACCGCCGCGACGGTGCGGGCCATCGCCGCCCGGATCGTGGCGATCGCGGCGTCGGTTGCCGCCCGGGTGGCGGGGTGGGCGGCACCGGGCTTGCCGGCGGCACCGGGCTTGCCGGCGGCAGCGGCCGAGCCGGCCGCGGTGAGGGTCAGTGGCTCGCCGAACAGCACGTCGACGGGGGCTCGGAACCGGGGCATCGACCCACCCTTGCGTGCGGCGGTACCGCGGACGGCCACCGGGACCACCGGGGCACCGGAGCGCAGGGCCAGGTAGGCGACCCCGCGCTGCACGCTCGCGACGTCTCCCGCGCCACGGGTCCCCTCGGGAAAGATCGCCAGCACGCGGCCGGCCCGGAGCACGTCCAGGGCGGCCGCGATCGCGGACCGGTCGCCGCCGTCGCGGTGCAGCGCGATCTGCCCGAGCCGGACCAGCGCGGCGCCGACGAACCCGCGGAACATCTCCTGCTTGACCAGGGTGTGCACGGGCCGCGGCGACAGCCCGATGAGCATCGGGCCGTCGACGATCCCGGTGTGGTTGCACGCGAGGATCACCGGGCCGGTTGCCGGCACCCGGTCCCGGCCCCGCACCTGCACCTGCAGCCCGGAGCGGAACAGGGCGATGCTGATCAGCCGCGCGACGACCGCGCCGGGCGCGGACGGCAGCCCGCCCGGTGCCGGCGTCACCGCGCCGACCCCGTGCCGGCACGCATCGGGCCCGCCGACCCCGTGCCGGCGCGCATGGTGTCGACCGCTCGGCCGGCCCGTTCGACGAGGGCGAGCACGATCGCGAGGACCTCCGCGGCAGTGTGCCCGGACGAGTCGACCACGGTCACCCCGTCGGCCGCGGTGGTGAACTGCGCGACCGTGGCGTCGCGGGCGTCGCGCTGCACCACCTCGGCGTGGGTGGCGGCCAGCGCCGCGGCGTCGTCCCCGCCCCGGACCTCTCGCGCGCGTCGGGCGAGCCGGGTCGCCTCGTCGGCGGTCAGCAGGACTCGGACGTCGGCGTCCGGTGCGACGACCGTGGTGGTGTCCCGGCCCTCCAGCACGACGTCGCCGCGCTCGGCGACCGCCCGCTGCCGGCTGACCAGCTCGGACCTGACGTCGAGGTTGGTCGCGACCGCGCTCACCACCGCGGACAGCGCCGGGGACCGGATCGCCTCGGTCACGTCCACCCCGTCGACGCGGACCGAGGCGATGTCCGGGTCGGTCGCGACGTCGATGGCCAGGCCGCGAGACAGCCCGGCCACGGCGCCGGTGTCTGTCAGGTCCACGCCGCGATCGCGGGCCGCCCAGGTGACCGCCCGGTACATCGCCCCGGTGTCGAGGTAGGCCAGCCCGGTGCACCGTGCGACCGCCCGCGCCAGCGTCGACTTGCCGGATCCCGACGGCCCGTCCACGGCGACGAGGAAGCCGTGCCGGCGGGCGGGACGCAGATCGGGCACCGGCCGGAGGTTAGTCGGCACGCTCGTCCCCTCCCGGGTGCACGGTCCAGCCGACGGCGGCCAGCGCGGCGGCCAACTGCTCGACTGCCGCCGGGTCCACCGCGAGCTCGACCTGCCCGGCGGCCTGGCCGGCACGGTGGTCCAACCGGACCTCGGCAATGTTCACGCCGGCGGCGTCGACCGCGGCGAACAGCCGGGCCAGCTGCCCGGGGCGGTCGTCGACCACGACGCCGAGCGTGCCGAAGCGCTCCGGCTCGATCCCGTGCCGGCCGGGCAGCCGGGCGGTTCCGTCGACGCCGCGCTGCAGCAGGGCAGCGAGCCGGGCGGGCGCGTCCGCGTCGCCCGCCGCCGCCGCGTCGAGTGCGCCGAGGAACCCGTCGAGCCCGTTCCGCAGCGCGCGGACCCCCGCGGCCACCGGGCCGGCATTCGCGGACAGGATCTGCGTCCACAGGGCGGGGCTGCCCGCCGCGATCCGGGTGACGTCGCGCAGCCCGGGGCCGGTCAGGGCCAGGGCGGCGCCGGACGCCGTCGCCAGCTGTGCGGCGACCGCGGAGGCGGCCACGTGCGGAAGGTGCGAGACGGCGGCCACCGCCGCGTCGTGGCCGTCGGCGTCCAGGGTCACCGGCACGGCGCCGGCAGAGCGGGCGAGCCGGTGCACCGCGGCGACGGCCGACGGACGACTCTGCGGGTGCGGGGTCACCGCCCACGGACGGCCGGCGAACAGGTCGGCGCGGGCTGCTCCGGGCCCGGAGCGCTCCGACCCCGCCATCGGGTGGCCGCCGACGTAGCGGTCGAGCTCGGTCGGGCCGGACAGCAGGGTGCGCAACGGCATCGCCTTCACGCTGCTGACGTCGGTGACCACCGCGGCCGGGTGCCGCACCAGCCGCTGCACGACCACGGCGGCGACGGCACCGGGCGGCACCGCGACCACCACCAGCGTGACGTCGGGGTCCGCGGGCCCGCCCGGCGCCATGTCGGGTGTCTCGGGGACATCAGGCGGCTCGGGGACATCAGGCGGCTCGGGGACATCGAGCACCTCGGGGACATCGGGCGCCTCCGGGAGGCCGGCCCCGCGGGCCACGGCACCGGCGACCGCGGCCGGGTCGGTGTCGGACAACCGGACGGCCCACCCGGCCGCCGTCAGCGCCAGCGCGACCGAGGTGCCGACCAGTCCGGTGCCCACGACCACCGCCGTCCCGGACGGAACGTCGCCCGCGGGTTCGACATTCGGCGCGTTCGGCGCATTCGGCGCAGCCGGTCCGGCCGTCACAGACCCACGAGGTCGTACAGCGACCCGACCTCTTCCCGGGACAGCTCGCGGTGCTCACCCGGGGGGATGTCGCCCAGGCCGACCGGCCCGAACTTGACCCGGACCAGGCGCCGGACCGGCAACCCGACCGCGTCCAGGAGCAGCCGGACGACGTGCTTGCGCCCCTCGTGCACCGTCACCTCGACCATCGCCCGGGACCGGTGGCCGGCGACGACGCGGAACCGGCTGACCTCGACGACCCGGCCCTCGACCTCGACCCCGGCCCGGACGCCGGCGATGGCCTCCTTCGACACAGGCCCGGGGACCTCGGCGACATAGACCTTCTCCACCCCGAACGACGGGTGGGTCAGCCGGTGGGTGAGTTCCCCGTCGTCGGTCAGCAGCAGCAGGCCCTCGGTGTCCACGTCGAGGCGGCCGACATGGAACAGCCGGGTACGCCGGGCAAGCTTGATCGGCAGCAGCGACGGCAGGTCCGGCCGTCCCTCGTCGTCCCACATCGAGCTGACGACGCCGCGAGGCTTGTTGACGGCGACGTAGGTGTGCCGCCTGCCGCGGTCGCCGGTCGGCACCCGCTGGCCGTCGACGTGGACTACCGCCTGCTCCGGGTCGACCCGCCGGCCCATCTCGGTGACGACGCGGCCGTCCACCTCCACCCGGCCCTCGGCGATCAACTCCTCGCTGCCACGGCGGCTGGCGATCCCGGCCGCGGCCAGCACCTTCTGCAGCCGGACCCCGTCGGCGAGCTCCCCTGCCGTCTCCGACGGGCCACCGGACCGGTCGGGCGCGCCGGGCCGGTCGGATGCGCCGGGCCGGTCGGGCGCGCCGGGCCGGTCGGGGCGGCCGCCGGGCCGCGGTCTTCTGGTGCGCCGCTCAGTGTTCATCGCCGACCATTCTCGGTGACCGGACCGTCGTGGGTCGCCGGGACCGCGTCGGTGTCCATCTCGTTCAGGTCCGGCAGGTGCGGCGCCAGCGCCGGCAGGTCCGCCAGCGAGCCGATGCCGAGCCGCTCCAGCAGCAGTGCCGTCGTGCGGTAGGTCGTCGCCCCGGTGGCCGGCTCGGTGCCCGCCTCCTCGATCAGCCCGCGGACCACCAGGGTGCGCAGCACGCCGTCGCTAGCGACCCCGCGGACAGCGGACACGTGCGCGCGCGTCGTCGGCTGGGCATAGGCGACGACGGCCAGCGCCTCCAGGCCCGCCTGGGTCAGCCGGACCCGCTGGCCCTCGCGCAGGTACCGCTCGACGACGGTGACGTGCTCGGGCCTGGTGTGCAGCCGCCAACCCGCCTCGGTGACGCGCAGCTCGATACCGGCGGCCCGGGAATCGTGCGCGGCGGCGAGCTCGGCCAGCTCGCGGGTGACCGCGTCGTGCGGTGCGCCGAAGACCTCGGCCAGGGTCGCCACGGACACCGGCTCGTCGCTGACGAGGAGCACTGCTTCCAGCCCCCCGACTGTCAGGGTCGAGGCATCTGGCGCCAAATCATCGACAGCACCGGCCTCGCCCGAGGTCACTGCTCTCTCCCGGTCGCAGAGGTGACCGGGTCGTCGGACCCGCTCGGCGCGGCGGGAGCAGCGATCTCGGTCGGCACTGTGCTGCCGGTCCAGGCGACGGCCAGCGAGCCCAACGGGTTCGGCTGGTCGAAGACGACCAGCCCGTCGCGGAACATCTCCAGCAGCGCAAGGAACCGCGCCACGACGACGGCGACCACGTCGGTGTCGGCGGCGATCTGAGTGAACGTCAGCGTGCCCGCGTCGCGGAGCATCGCGCCCAGCAGCCGGGACTGTTCGGCGACGCTGACGGTCGGTGCGTGCAGGTGGGCGGTGTCCGGGACCTCCGGCGGCCGCGGGGCGAACACCCGGCGGGCCAGCTCGGCGAACCGCGCGGCGTCCAGCCCGAGCAGCACCACCGGGAGTACGTCGTCGAACTCGGGCCCCGGACCGACCGAGGCCGGGACGCGAACCCCCTCGGTGGCGAACCGGGCGGCGAAGGTGTCGGCCACCCGCCGGTACGCGCGGTACTGCAGCAGCCGGACGAACAGCATCTCCCGGGCCTCGAGGGCCGCGATGTCCTCGGCGTCCTCGACCTCCCCGCGCGGCAGCAGCCGGGCGGCCTTGAGGTCGAGCAGGGTCGCGGCGACCACCACGAACTCCGACACCCGGTCCAGGTCCCAGCCGCCCGCCGCCTCCATCCGGCGCAGGTGCACCAGGAAGTCGTCGGTGACCTTGGCCAGCGCGATCCGGGTCACGTCGAGCTCGTGCTTGGCGATCAGCCCGAGCAGCAGGTCGAACGGGCCGTCGAAGCCGTCGAGCCGGACCCGGAACGGCTCGGACCGGGCCACTGCGGCTCGGCCCGGCGCCGCTCCGACATCCGCAGCGGTGGTCACCGGGGCGATATCGGCGGCGGAGGTCACCGGTGGCCGGGCCGCAGCGTCCGGGCCGCCAGCTCCCGGGCGACCTGGCGGTACATGAACGCGCCGGGCGAAGTCGGGGCGTAGGTGGTGATCGGCTCGCCGGCCACCGTCGTCTCCGGGAACCGGACGGTCCGGGTGATGACCGTGTGGAACACCGCATCGCCGAACGCCTCGACCACCCGGGCGAGGACCTCGCGCCCGTGCACGGTCCGGGAGTCGTACATCGTGCCGAGCACACCGTCGACCACGAGGTCGGGATTGAGCCGCTCCCGGACCTTCTCGATCGTCGCGGTCAGCAATGCCACCCCGCGCAGGGCGAAGAACTCACATTCCAGGGGTACCAGCACGCCCGCGGCGGCGGTGAGCGCGTTGACGGTCAACAGGCCCAGGCTCGGCTGGCAGTCGATCAGCACCACGTCGTAGGAGTCGAGCAGCGGGCGCAGCGCCCGGGCGAGGGTGAACTCGCGAGCCACCTCGCCGACCAGCTGGACCTCGGCCGCGGACAGGTCGATATTGCTCGGCAGCAGGTCCAGCCGTTCGACCCTGGTCGGGAGCACGACGTCGGCCGCGGCGACGCCGGCGGTGGTGAGCAGGTCGTAGACCGTCCGCTCCAGCCCGTTCGGGTTGATGCCGAGCCCGACGGCGAGGCTGCCCTGGGGGTCGAAGTCGACCAACAGCACCCGCCAGCCCGCCTCGGCCAGGGACGCGCCGACGTTGATCGTGGTGGTGGTCTTGCCGACGCCGCCCTTCTGGTTGCAGACGGCGATGATCCGCGCGGGGCCGGGCCGCTCGGGCGGCTCAGGGACCTCGAACCGCGGGAACGGCCGACCGGTCGGGCCGAGCGTCGGACGTCCGGGCGTCGGCGTGGCCGGAGCGTCGAACGGGAGCGCCCCAGGGTCGGCGACCGGCCCGGCCAGCGCAGCGGGGTCGATCAACGGGCCAGTACGGGGCACCGCCGGCGACGCCGGCTCGGCGAGTCCGCCGGTGGCCGTCCCAGCGGGCCTCGGGCCACCGTCGTCCTCCGACACGCCCGCTCCCCGCTCTCACCCCGGCCGACTGCCGTCGCCAGTATCGCCGACCCCGCCGAGCACCCGTCCGTCAGAACATCGCGGTGCCGGCGGGGTCATCGGTCCGGGTCGTTGCTCCCGGCGTGGCCCGCCGGCACCCGCGTCGAGGTGTCCGCCGACCCGGACGTCGTCCACCTCGCCCGGGTGTCCGACGACACGGCCGGGTGTCCGACGACACGGCCGGGTGACCGGATGACCGCCGAACCGCGCGGGCTGGTGCCACCCGACGCGGGCACCATCCACCGAACCGCCGCGGCGACGGACCGGCAAGGCACGGGAGTCGTCCTGCAGGGCTACGGGCTGCTGCCCGTCCTGACCGCCGCGGAGAACGTCGACTTCGCCCTCCAGGTCCACCCCCGACCGGCGGCCGACAACAGCGCGTCGCCGTCGCCCGCGCCCCGGTCACCGGACCGGCGCTGCTCGTCGCCGATCTCGCCGACGATCAGGTCCTTCGCATCGACGGCCGCACCGCGTCGGCAGGGTGGTAGACCTCGGCCGTGAAGCTGTACGCCGACTCCCCCGTCCGCCAGGCCCGACAACTGGCCGGCGACCTGCTCGCGCTGGTGGTCCTGGCGGGCTTCGTCGCAGCCGGCACGGCGCTGTGGGCGCAGTTGGGCCGGCTGGCCGGTCGCACCCGCCAGCTCTCGGATGCTGCCGCGTCCAGTGCCACCGCACTCGGCGACGGCGTCTCGTCGCTGTCCGGTGTCCCGCTGGTCGGCGACGCGCTGTCCGGCGTCCTGTCGCAGGTCGGCCGGTTCACCGGGCAGACCTCGGGCAACCTGGCCGACCAGGCCCATCAGCTCTCCGTCGAGGCACCGATCGTCGGCCTCGCGGTGATCGCCGCCGGCGTCGCCCTCGTCGGGGTCTGCTGGGGGGCCGGCCGGGTCCGCTGGGTCCGCCGGGCGACGGCTCTGACCAGCTCGACCGGCGCGGGCGACCTCGAGGTCCTGGCGTTGGCCGCCCTCGCCCGCGCGAACCCTGCCCAGCTGCGCCGGTTGGGCCCCGATCTGGCGCGCCGCTGGCGCCTCGGTGACCCCGAGGCCGTCCGGCAGCTCGCCGGGTTGGAGTTCACCTCGCTGGGCCTGCGACCACCAGCTGACGCCCCCGTACCGTGACCGCCGCCACCCCGTGGCGGCGGCGGGTCAGACCCCGCCGGGGCGCGGCACCGGCCAGACCGGCCACGGCGCGTCGGCCGGGCGCAGTGCGTCCCAGCCACCCCGGGACCGGGCTGTCCAGGCCGCGAGCACCCCGGTCACCAGGGACGGATTGTGCAGCCGACCGGCCAGGACGCCGTCGACCAGCTCGTCCAGCGGGACCCGGGACACGGGCATGTCCGCTTCCTCGTCGACGCCCACGTAGGCGGGACCGTCCGGTACGGACAGGCCGCGGGCCAGGTAGACCCGGATCGCCTCGGTGGTCATCCCGGGTGAGGTGAACGGGTCGGCCAGCACCCGCCAGTCCCGCGCCGCCAGGTGCGCCTCCTCGGCCAGCTCACGGGCCGCCGCGGCCGCGGGCGCCTCGCCATCGACGTCGAGCAGCCCCGCCGGAATCTCCCACAGCCGCTGGCCGACCGGGTGCCGGTACTGGTGCACGACGACCACACGGTCGTGGTCGTCCACGGCGACGATCGCCACCGCGCCCGGGTGGACGACGACGTCGCGGGTGAAGGCGTCCCCGGACGGGCCCTGGACGACGTCCGTGCGGACGTCGACGACGGCGCCGGAGAACACCGTCTCCGCGGACCGGACCGGCCACCGTTCGGCCAGGTCGACCGGAACGGCGGGCGTGGACCCGTCGCCGACCATCGGACCGTCCGACTGTTCGAAAGCGATCACCGGGCGATCCACGCGGCTGCGCCGGCGCCGACCGGCTCGCCCAGCGCGACGCCTGCCGGGCCCCCCGGCCCCCCCGGCCCCCCCGGGCCGTCCGCCTCTCCTGGCCCTGCCGGGCCGTCCGGCACCAGCGGCCCGGGGTGCCCGGTAGCCGCTCCGCGACCGGCTCCCTCGGCTGCGCTGTCGGCCGCGGAGCCGAGGTCGTCGTCGACGGCCAGCCGGCCCGACCGCTGCCGGACCAGCGCGGCCGCGACCAACCCGGCGAACAACGGGTTCGCCCGCGTCGGCCGCGAGGTGAACTCCGGGTGCGCCTGCGTGCCGACGTAGTACGGGTGCACCGAGCGGGGCAGCTCGACGAACTCGACGAGGCGCCGGTCCGGGGACACCCCGCTGATCACCAGGCCGGCCGCCTCCAGCCGGTCGCGGTAGGCGTTGTTCAGCTCATACCGGTGCCGGTGCCGCTCGGACACCTCGTCGGCCCCGTACAGCCGGCGCACCACGCTGCCAGAGGAGAGCACCGCTCGCTGCGCGCCCAGACGCATCGTCCCGCCGAGGTCGGCCAGTCCGGCGACGATGTCGACCTGGTCCGGCATCGTGGTGATCACCGGGTCCGGGGTGTCCGGGTCGAACTCGGCGGAGTTCGCCGCACCGATGCCGGCGAGGTCGCGCGCGACCTCGATCACCATGCACTGCAGCCCCAGGCAGAGCCCCAGCACCGGCAGCTCGTTCTCCCGCGCGTACCGGGCGGCGGCGATCTTGCCTTCGATCCCGCGCACGCCGAAACCGCCCGGGATGCACACCCCGTCGACGTCGCCGAGCGCGCGCGCAGCGCCGGCCGGCGTCAGGCAGTCATCGGACGCGACCCACTTCAGCGACACCTTCGCATCGTGCGCGAACCCGCCGGCCCGCAGCGCCTCGGTCACCGACAGGTAGGCGTCGGGCAGGTCGATGTACTTCCCGACCAGAGCGATGCTCACCTGTTCTCGCGGCGCGGTCGCCCGGCGCAGCAGCTCGTCCCACTGCGTCCAGTCCACGTCGCGGAAGGACAGGCCCAGCCGGCGCACGACGTAGGCGTCCAGGCCACCCCGGTGCAGCACCTTCGGGATCTCGTAGATCGACGCGGCGTCGGGCGCGGCGACGACGGCCTCGGCGTCGACGTCGCACATCGAGGCGACCTTGTCGATGATGGCGTCCGGCACCTCTCGGTCCGCGCGCAGCACCAGCGCGTCCGGGGTTATGCCGACCTGGCGAAGCGCGGCGACCGAGTGCTGGGTCGGCTTGGTCTTCAGCTCCCCGGACGGGCCGATGAACGGCACCAGGGACACATGTAGGAAGAAGCAGTTGTCCCGACCGACGGCCTGGCGCACCTGGCGCGCCGCCTCCAGGAACGGCTGGGACTCGATGTCGCCGACGGTGCCGCCGACCTCGGTGATGACCACGTCGACGCCGGGGACCGCCATCGCCCGGATGCGTTCCACGATCTGGTCGGTGATGTGCGGGATGACCTGGACGGTGTTGCCGTGGTAGTCCCCACGCCGCTCGGCCGCGATCACGTCCGAGTAGACCTGCCCGGTGGTCACGTTGGCGGACCCGGACAGCTCGACGTCGAGGAACCGCTCGTAGTGGCCGATGTCGAGGTCGGTCTCGGCCCCGTCGGCGGTGACGAACACCTCGCCGTGCTGGAACGGGTTCATCGTCCCGGGGTCCACGTTGAGGTAGGGGTCCAACTTCTGCATCGTGACCCGCAGGCCGCGCGCGGTCAGCAGGTTACCCAGGCTGGAGGCGGTGAGCCCCTTGCCGAGGGAGGAGGCGACGCCGCCGGTGACGAAGACGTGGCGGGCCTGCTGGGTACCGGCCAAGAGGAACTCCCGTGGTCGCTGGACAACGGACACCGGTGTGCCTGCTGCTGCGGCGGGGCTCGACCTGGTCGCGATCCGGTGCAGCTGACAGCGCCGGAACCCGGTCAGGCGGCTAGCCCGTCCACGGGCTGTGAATCTAACAGGAGCGGCTCGTCGTGGCCCGATGTCAGCGCTGCGGCGGTGTCGTCCTCGGTCGGCCGGGTGGCGGCGTGCGGGCGCGATGCGCGGTCAGCGCAGGTTCCGGAACCAGCGGACCAGTCCGTCCCAGCGGACACCGAGAACGTCCGACGAGGTCAGACCGGCCGGCGTCCCGGCGACCGCGACCGCGACCGCGACCGCGACCGCGACCGCGACCGCCAGCAGCGCGATCTGCCAGCCGCGGACCTGGCTGCGGGACAGGCGGCTGACGGCTTTCGCGTCGACCAGCTTTCCGCCGACCCGCAGCCGGGTGAGGAAGGTGCTCGCCATGCCGGCGCGGCCCCTGTCCAGGTACTCCACGAGGGTCGCGTGCCCACCGACGGCCACGATGAGGCTCGCCCCGGCTGAGTCGGCGAGCAGCATCGCGATGTCCTCGCTGTTCCCGGCAGCCGGGAAGACCACCGGGGTGAATCCCAGCCGCTCCAGGCGGGCCTGACCCGGCGCCGTCCCGTCGCGGTAGGCGCGCACCACCAGCTCGGCGCCGCAGCGCAGGGTCCGGTCGGTGACCGAATCCATGTCCCCGACGATCAGGTCCGGCCGGTAGCCGGCGTCGGCGAGGGCGTCGGCGCCCCCGTCCACCCCGACCAGCACCGGCTTGTACTCCCGGATGTAGGGCCGCAGGGACGCCAGGTCCTCCCGGTAGTCGTAGCCGCGGACGACCACCACGACGTGCCGCCCGTCCAGGTCTGTCCGGATGGCGGGCACGCCGACCCCGTCGAGCAGCAGCGCCCGTTCCCGGCGCAGGTACTCCACCGTGTTGGCGGCGAACGCCTCGAGCTGCGTGGCCAGCCCCGAGCGGGCGCCTTCCATCGCAGCGGCGACCGAGTCGCGCGTCTGCACCGTTCCGGCGCCAAGCGCCGTCTGCCCGCGGTAGACCACTCCGGCGTCGTCCAACCGGATCGGGTCCCCCTCGCTGAGCTGGGCCACCAGGTCCGGTCCGAGGGCGTCGACCAGCGGGATCCCGGCGCCCACGACGATCTCCGGGCCGAGGTTCGGGTAACGGCCGCTGATGCTCGGCTGGACGTTGAGCACGGCCGCGACGCCGCAGCAGACCAGCGCTTCCGCGCTGACCCGGTCCAGGTCCAGGTGGTCGATCAGCGCGATGTCCCCGGGCTGCAGGCGCCTGACCAGGTTCGGAGTCCGGCGGTCGACGCGGACCGTGCCGGCGACGCCGTCGAGCGCACGGCCGCGGCGACGCAGCAGGGGCATCGTCCGACAGTGCCATGCCGCCCCCGGTCGATCGTGGGCCTCGCGCGCCGACGCGCCGGGACGTCTCAGCCGGCCGGGACACCCGCCTGCGCCGTCACGAGCAGTTCCGCAGCGTGGGCACGCGCGGCGGCCGAGTCACCGTTCCCGGCAAGCATCCGGGCAAGTTCGGCGACGCGGTCCCCGTCGCTGACCTCGGTGACGCCGCTACTCGTCACCTCACCGGCCGCGTCCTTCACGACGACCAGGTGCCGGTCGGCGAATGCGGCGACCTGCGCCAGGTGGGTGACCACCACGACCTGTCGGGTCGCGGCCAGCCGCGCCAGCCGCCGGCCGACCTCCAGCGCAGTCCGTCCGCCGATGCCGGCGTCGACCTCGTCGAAGACGTAGGTCGGCGTTCCCGTCGTACCGGCCAGCACCACCTCCAGGGCGAGCATCACCCGGGACAGCTCGCCGCCGGACACCCCCTGACCCAGCGGCGCCACCCCCGCGCCGGGGTGTGGCTCGAGGCCGAGCACGACGTCGTCGGCGCCGGACACGCCGACCCCGACGGGGCGCCCCGTCAACCCGTCGGGGTCCGCGGGCGCGACGGCGGTCCGCGGGATGACCTGCACCGACAGCCGGGCCGACGGCATCGCAAGGTCGGCCAGCTCGACGGTCACGGCCGCGGCCAGGTCGGCACCGGACCGTCGCCGGCTCGCCGACAGCTCGACGGCGGTGCCGGCCAGCTCGCGCACGAGCCCGTCGCGGTCGGCCCGCAGCACAGCCAGCTCGTCCCCCGCTCCGTCCAGGTCCAGCAGCCTCCGCTCCGCGTCCGCAGCCCACGCCAGGACGGGGTCGGCACCGTCGGCAGCCGGCGCCGGTGAAGCGCCCGCGGGAGAGGCAGGTGCCCGGCTGTGCGCGGCCGTGCCGTAGCGCCGGTCCAGCCGGGACAGCGCCGCCCGCCGGTCACCGATCATCGCCAGCCGGACCGGGTCGTCCTCGACGGAGCCGGCATAGGAGGCCAGGTCGGTGGCCGTGTCGCCGACCTCGAGGAGCAGGGCGCGGAGCCGACCGGCCAGCTCGCTCAGGGCCGGGTCGAGCCCGGCGACGTCGTCCAGTGCCCGCGTCGCGACGGCGAGCGCGCCGGCCACCGACCCACCGGCACCCAGGTCTTCCCCGGTGAGCACGTCGTGAGCGGTGCGGGCAGCGGTGGTCAGGTCCGCGGCGTGCCCGAGCCGTGACTGCTCTACGGTCAGCTCGACGTCCTCGCCAGGCTTGGGGCCGACCTCGGCGATCTCGGCCAGGCCGTGCCGGAGCATGTCCTGTTCCCGGGCCCGCTCGGCACTGGCAGCGACCAGCGCGGCCAGTCGGGCGTCGACCTCGGCCAGCCGTCCGTACACCCGGCCGTGGTCGGCGAGCAGTCGACCGTGGACGCCGTCGGTGACCCGGCTCGCGTAGGCGTCGAGCAGGTCCCGTTGCACCGACCGGTGGACGAGTCGTCGCTGGTCGGCCTGCCCGTGCACCGTCACCAGCTCGCCACCGACACCGACGAGGGTCACCGCGGGCACCGCCGTGCCGCCGGCGTGTGCCCGGGACCGCCCCTCGGCGGAGACCGTCCGCACCAGCACGACGGTCCCGTCATCGTCGACGACCCCGCCCGCACCGGTGACCGCGTCCCGCGCCGGTGACCCGGCCGGCAGGACGACGACGCCCTCGGCGACCGCGCGGGCGGCGCCCGGTCGGACCCGGGCCGGGTCCGACCGCTCACCCAGGACCAGTCCCAGGCCGGTCAGGACCATCGTCTTGCCCGCACCGGTCTCGCCGGTCAGCACGGTCAGCCCCGGATGCAGCCGCAGCTCGACGTCGGCGATGACGCCGAGCCCGCGGATGCGCAGGCTCTCGATCACCCCGGTGGCTCCGGTGGCTCCGGCGCCCCGCTCCGGGCGGCGGCCACCAGTGCCTCCCGACGGCCGCGCCACCCGGCGACCGGGAGCTCGAACTTGTCGACCAGACGGCGGGTGAACGAATCCGGCGACACCCGGGCGAAGCGGACCGCCCGGTCGCTGCGCCGCACCGTCACCGTGGCCCGGGGCGGGAGCTCCACCGACCGTCGGCCGTCGCACCACAGGACGGCCGCGTCCGCGGAGTCGTTGAGCATCTGGAAACCGACCGGGGTGCTGGGAGCGACCACCAGTGGCCTGGCGAACAGCGCGTGCGCACTCAGCGGCACCACCAGCAGCGCCTCGACGCCGGGCCAGACGATCGGCCCACCGGCGGAGAACGCGTAGGCGGTCGAGCCGGTGGGCGTTGCGGCGACCACCCCGTCGCAGGACCACCTGGACAGCGGCTGGTCGTCGATGGTCACCACCATCTCCAGCATCCGGTTGTGCGCGGCCTTCTCGATCGAGGCCTCGTTCAGCGCCCAGCCGTCCGCGACCACCGCACCGGAGCCGTCGCGGACGGTCACAGCGAGCGTCATCCGTTCGTCCACCCGGTAGTCGCGGGCCGCGATCCGGGCGACCGTCTCGTCGAGGTCGGCCTGCTCGGCCTCGGCGAGGAAGCCGAAGTGGCCGAGGTTGACCCCGAGCAGCGGGACGTCCCAGGTGCGGGCGAACTCGGCGCCGCGCAACAGGGTGCCGTCGCCGCCGATGACCACCACCAGTTCGCAACCCTCGGCGCACGCGTCGGTGTCGGCCTCCCCGATCGTCTGGACATCGGGCTCCCCGGCTGTGCCGTCGCTGCCGGCGACTCCGACCAGCTCGGCCTCCTGCGCGGTCATCCGGACCTGGATTCCCGCCCTGCCGAGCAGGGCGACGGCGCGGCGTGTGCTGTCGACCGCCTCCGGCCGCCCCGTGTGGGCGATCAGCAGGACGATGCGCGTCATCGCCTACCTCCCTCGACCGGCCGACCGGCCGACCCGGCGCAGCCACAGGACGAACTCCCGGTTGCCCGCCCGTCCCGGGACGCTACTGGGCACCTCGGACACGACCGCCCATCCCAGCTCGGCGGCCGCCGCGGCGACGGAGTCGACCGCCTGCCGCCAGAGCACCGGATCGGCGACGACACCGCGGCCGACCGCCTCCCGGCCCACCTCGAACTGCGGCTTGACGAGCAGTACCAGGTCACCGTCGGGATCCACCAGAGCGCTCAGCGCGGGGACGACCTTCGTCAGCGAGATGAACGACAGATCTGCGACGGCCAGACCGACCGGCCCGTCCGGCAGCTCGGCGACGTCCACGTCGCGGATGTCGGTGCTCTCGCGGACCTCGACCCGGGGATCGGCCACCAGCTCCGGGCGCAGCTGAGCGGTTCCCACGTCGACGGCGACCACCGAGGCCGCGCCGCGCCGCAGCAGCACGTCGGTGAACCCCCCGGTCGACGCCCCCGCGTCCAGGCAGCGGCGCCCGGCGACGGCCACGCCCACGCCGTCGGCCGCGAACGCGTCGAAGGCGCCGTCGAGTTTGCCGCCGGCACGGGACGCGAAGTCGGCGGCGCCGCCGACCACGACGACCACCATGTCAGCGGTCAGTGCCTGGGCCGGACGGCTTGCGGTGCGTCCGGCCACGTTCACCCTGCCCTCGGCGACCAGCTGCCCGGCGTGGGTCCGTGATCTGGCCAGGCCGCGCCGGACCAGCTCCGTGTCCAGCCGGGTCCGCCCACGGGCCGCTGCTGCGGACTGCTCGCTCCGGCTCGCGCGCGCCGGCTGGCCGGGCGGGCGCGGCTGCCCCGGCGCAGGCGACTGCCCCGGCGCAGGCGACTGCCCCGGTGACGTGGGCCGCGCCCCGGGCGCGAGCGGTGGCTGGCCCGCGCGGGGCGGGAGGTCACGCATCGGGCAGGTCCAACAGCGCACGCAGCATCCGGTGGGCGTCCTCCAGTTGCGCCAGGCGCGCCGCCGGGTCCGCGGTGTCCTCGGTGTCCTCGGCGCCGTCACTCTGGTCGGCGCCGCGACCCGGCTCGAGGCCGGCGACGATGTCGCGGACCGCGGCGAGCAGGTCCGGCTCGGGCACGGACGCGCCCGGTTGGGCGGCGTTCACCGGGCGACGCCGTCCGGCCAGCCGAGCGACGTCAGCGCCGTCGCGATGTCGGCCGCGTCCACGGCGTCCGGTCCTGAGTCGGCTACTGCCCAGCAGGCGTGCGCCAACGCCCACAGTCCGGCGACGCGGTCCCCGGACCCGTGCACGGTCACCGCGCCGATCTCGATCCGGACGGCCCAGCCACCGCAGCTCCACGTTCCGTCCCCGTCGTCCGTGACCTGCAGTGCCGGCTCCAACAGCCCGGAGAGGTCCGCGGCCAGATGAGCAGGGCGGGCGTCTCGCGGTGCCCGGACCAGATCGACCGGACCCGAGACGCCGGTCAGTACCAGCAGCGTGGGCAGCCCGGCCCGGACCCCGGCCTCGATGTCGGTGTCCAACCGGTCCCCGACCACGAGTGGTGCGGTGGCACCGGTGCGCTCGATGGCCTGGTCCAACAGCGGCCGTTCGGGCTTGCCGGCGACCACCGGACGCCGCCGGGCGGCCGCCGCGACCGCGTTCACCAGCGAACCGTTCCCCGGTGCGATGCCGTTGCCGGTGGGGATGGTGAGGTCGACGTTGGTCGCCACCCACGTGACGTCGCCGGCCAACGCGTAGGCGGCCGCGGCGAGGTCGTGCCAGCCGAGCGCAGGATCGAATCCCTGCACCACCGCACCGACCTGCGGCACCCGGTCGGCTTCGTCCCGACTGAACATCGGCGTCAGGCCGGCCGCTGCCACCTCCTCGGCCAGGTGCGCGCTGCCCACGACCAACGTCCGCGTCCCCGGCTCGACCAGCGAGGCCAGCAGTCGGGCGCCGGCCTGCGCGGCCGTCACCACGTCGTCGGCCTCGGTCGGGATGCCCGCAGCGGTCAGTTGCTCGGCGATCGCCCGCGGGTAGCGCGACGCGTTGTTCGTGACGTATGCCGAGCGGACGCCGCGCTGAGCGCATGCGCGCACCGCGCGCGCTGCACCGTCGATCGCCGAGCCGCCCCGGTAGACAGTGCCGTCGAGGTCGAGCAGGAGGACGTCGACGGCCTCGACCAGCGGGGTGCCGGCCGGCACCGCCGTTGTAGCGCTCACGTGCCGGCGGCCCGGCGGGCGTCGACGGTGGCGCGGGCCTGGCGAAGTGCGTCGTCGTACTCACCCCTACTCGGCCGCATGGCGACCGCGACGGCCAGGTGTTCCAGAGCGTCCTCCTGGCGGCCGAGCCTGCTCAGCGCCAACCCGAGTCCGTACCGTGCGTAATGGTCGGTCGGATCGCGCTCGACGAGACTTCCGAAGAGGTCGGCCGACTCCGCGTACTGCCGCGACCCGAACCTGGCCCGCCCCATGGCCTCCTGCAGCGCCGGAGAAGCCGGTTCCGCGTGCAGAGCGCGTTCGAGCAGCACAGCCGCGGCCGCGTCGTTCCTCGAGTCGAGCAGGTCCACGGCACGCCGATACCAGTCCACGACATCACCGCCCGGGCCGGTCAGCTCGTCGGTGGTGTCGTCGCGCGGTTCGTTGTGTGAGGTCACGCGCTGCTTCTCCCGTCCGGTGTCGATGGCACCGGGCCATTGTCCGGCCCGAGCGCGTCGGGCACCCGTCGCCCTGACGCACCGCCGGACTCAGCGTCTGCAACCGCCCCGTCGTCCAAGACCGCCCCGTCGTCCAAGACCGCCCCCTCGGACTCCTCGACCGGAATCTCGTCGTCGAGGGACTCGATCGACAGACCGTGCAGCATCAGCACCCGTTCGGCGGCGTCGGTGTCACCGGCGCTGTCGACCTGGGACACGCGGGAGAACCAGCTCAGCGCGTCGTCGGCGCGACCGGCTCCCTCCAGCAGGTCGGCGTAGGCGTAACGCAGCCGGATCGATGACGGGGCCGCCGAGCGCAGCTCCGGCAACTCCAGCTCCCGCAGCGCCGCCGGGAGGTCACCGAGATCACGTCGTGTTCCCGCGACGACCATCGCGAGCTCCACCTGCGCGGAGCGGTCCAGACCGAGACTGCGGGCCTCCTGTGCCAGCTCCAAGGCACGGGCATGTCGGCCGAGCGCTCGTTCGCAGTCGACGATCACCGGAACCAGCTCGGTACCGGCGCCCATCCTCCGCGCCGTCCGCAGCTCACGCAGCGCGTGAGCGAAGTCCCCGGCGCGGTACCGGACGAGTCCTGCGGTCTCCCGGACGACGCCCAGCCGGGGAGCGAGCTCGACGGCAGCGTCGGCGTGGTCCACCGCCGCCCCGGCGTCGTCGTCGCCGAGGGCAGCCACCGCCGACGCAAGGTGGAGCGCGACGCGCTCGGCGCGCTCGCGTCCGAGCGACCGGAGCTCCCTGCGGACGTCGGGTTCGACGTCGTCGGCGGTCACCGCGGGGCGAGGAGCCGGTGCCTGCAGGACAGGTCGCTGCAGCCCGGGCCGCTGCACCCCGGGGCGCATCTGTTCGGGGCGCATCTGTTCGGGGCGCTCGTTGGCGTCCGTTCCCCGACCGGCTCGGAGTGAACGGTCGGCGCCGCCGGATCCGCGGGCCGTGCCCGACCCGACCCGGTCCACGCCCTGCCGGTCCACGCCCTGCCGGTCCCCCGTTGCCGCGCGCGAACCGTTCGGCGTCCTGCTCCACTCGTCGCGCTTCGGCCGGCCGCTGGCGCCGGCTCCCCGACGACCCGGCGCGCCCGCCTCTGCTCGGTCTTCCCGGGCGGGTCTGACGGGCGCGTCCTTCCCGACCGGCCGGCTTGTCCCGACCGGCCGGCTTGTTCGGACCGGCCGGTCTGTTCCGACCGGGCGGCTTGTTCGGACCGGCCGGTCTGTTCCGACCGGGCGGCTTGTTCCGACCGGTCGGTCCGCGCGGGCGGCACGATTGGGTTGATCGGCTCTCTGGAAGGTTCGCCGGCCGGATCCGCGCTCGCCGGAGCCCCCGTTGGGACACTCGGGTCTGCGGTGACCACCGGTGGTTCCCCTGACCCCCGGATCCTTTCGACCCCCGCTGCTGTCGGGCCCGTGCGGGAACCCCGTCCGAGCCGCCAGCCGGGACGAGCGCTCGTCGGCCGCGCGGGGTGCACTGCGCTCGCCCCCAGCACGGGGTGCCCGATCCCCGCCAGACCCCCGTTCGCCGGGACGGGCGTGACGACCGGCCTGCGCCGGAGGGCGGAACTGCTCGGCGTCGGGGCGCTCGCGCCGGCCCGTCGTTCGGCGACCGTAAGGGCGGCTCACATCGGATACGGGCGAACGGCCATCGTCGCGCTCGTCCCGTGTGCGCCGCGGCCACGGAGTGCCGCCTGCCCGTTGTCGATCACCGGCACCGGAACCGCCGCGCGGTGCACGGCTTACCTCGGTGCGCTCAGCTCCAGTGCGGACCGACCGACCTGTTGCGGGCCGAACATCGCGACCCGTCCTCGGCGCTAACCCGGCAGCAGCCCCCGCCGTCTGGCGATTACCCGGGCGGGCTCCGGTGGACCCCCGGCTATTCGTCGCGCCCGTTCTTGGGGTCCTCTGACTGTTTTGGCCGAACCCGTCCCCTACCGGGCGATATCCGCCCGATCGGCCCGACCACCGAGCTGAGTCCCCGACCATGCCGCCAGCGGCCAAGCGGTTGCCCGTAGGGCGGGTGCTACCACCGGCTCGAGGATCATCGGCGTCGATACGTGGGTAACGTCGCCGGCCGGCGACGCCTGGACTGCCGGACCTTTCCGACGGCCGTCGCCCCACCCCCCCCGAGCCAACCTGACCGGCGACGGACCGCCGACCCGAATCGTTCCGCGAACCCCCCACCGGACGCCCACTACGCCCCCCGGCCCCCCCGCGTGATCCCCGTCGAGAGGCATCCGAACTGGAGCTCATAGGAACGTCCTCTCGTCTGGGCGGTGCGGGGCGGACAGACAACAAAAAGCCTGCGACCACCCCGTGAGGGGTGGCCGCAGGCTCCGTGAAGATGTCCGGCGGTGACCTACTCTCCCACGCGGCCTCCCGCGCAGTACCATCGGCGCTGAAGAGCTTAGCTTCCGGGTTCGGAATGGGACCGGGCGTTTCCTCTTCGCCATGACCGCCGTAACTCTGTGGAGATAACAGCCTGAACCGGCCGTATCCCGGGAACCGCACAGTGGACGCGAGCAAGAAGTTGAAGACAAGTCGTTCGGCCTATTAGTACCGGTCAGCTGCGTGTGTTGCCACACTTCCACCTCCGGCCTATCAACCCAGTGGTCTACTGGGGGCCTTATCACAGGGGAGACCTCATCTCGAAGCATGCTTCCCACTTAGATGCTTTCAGCGGTTATCACTTCCGAACGTAGCCAACCAGCCGTGCTCTTGGCAGAACAACTGGCACACCAGAGGTTCGTCCGTCCCGGTCCTCTCGTACTAGGGACAGCCCTTCTCAAGTCTCCTGCGCGCGCGGCGGATAGGGACCGAACTGTCTCACGACGTTCTAAACCCAGCTCGCGTGCCGCTTTAATGGGCGAACAGCCCAACCCTTGGGACCGGCTCCAGCCCCAGGATGCGACGAGCCGACATCGAGGTGCCAAACCATCCCGTCGATATGGACTCTTGGGGAAGATCAGCCTGTTATCCCCGGGGTACCTTTTATCCGATGAGCAACGGCGCTTCCACAAGCCACCGTTGGATCACTAGTCCCGACTTTCGTCCCTGCTCGACGTGTCCGTCTCACAGTCAAGCTCCCTTGTGCACTTGCACTCGAAACCTGATTGCCAACCAGGCTGAGGGAACCTTTGGGCGCCTCCATTACTCTTTAGGAGGCAACTGCCCCAGTTAAACTACCCACCAGGCACTGTCCCTGATCCGGATTCACGGACCTAGGTTAGACAGCTAGTGTGATCAGAGTGGTATTTCAACGTTGGCTCCACCCGAACTGGCGTCCGAGCTTCACAGCCTCCCACCTATCCTACACAAATCAAACCAACCACCAATACCAAGCTATAGTAAAGGTCCCGGGGTCTTTCCGTCCTGCCGCGCGTAACGAGCATCTTTACTCGTAGTGCAATTTCGCCGAGTCTACGGTTGAGACAGTGCCCAAGTCGTTACGCCATTCGTGCAGGTCGGAACTTACCCGACAAGGAATTTCGCTACCTTAGGATGGTTATAGTTACCACCGCCGTTTACTGGCGCTTAAGTTCTCAGCTTCGCCTTGCGGCTGACCGGTCCCCTTAACGTTCCAGCACCGGGCAGGCGTCAGTCCGTATACAGCGTCTTACGACTTCGCACGGACCTGTGTTTTTAGTAAACAGTCGCTTGGGCCTGGTCTCTGCGGCCTTTGACGCTTCGGGCGCAAGGCCCTACACGTCTCCGGCCCCCCTTATCCCGAAGTTACGGGGGTATTTTGCCTAGTTCCTTAACCGTAGTTATCTCGATCGCCTCGGTATTCTCTACCTGACCACCTGAGTCGGTTTGGGGTACGGGTGACAATGATTCATAACACTTAGGTGGCTTTTCTTGGCGGCATAGGATCGCCCACTCGATCGTCGAAACGATCTCCCCGTAAGGTCTCGGACTGATGAGGCCGGATTTACCTATGCCTCGTCCTGCGCCCTTGGCCGTGGTCTACCATCGCCACGGTTGGGTTACCTGTCCGCGTCACACCATCGCGAATCACTGTCAGTACGGGAATATCAACCCGTTGTCCATCGACTACGCCTGTCGGCCTCGCCTTAGGTCCCGACTTACCCAGGGAGGATTAACCTAGCCCTGGAACCCTTGGTCATCCGGCGGAAGAGTTTCTCGCTCTTCATTCGCTACTCATGCCTGCATTCTCACTCGTGTCACTCCACAGCTGGATTCCTCCGCTGCTTCGACGTGGCACGACGCTCCCCTACCCCTCCATGCTTACGCATGAAAGCCACAGCTTCGGCGGTGTGCTTGAGCCCCGCTAAATTGTCGGCGCGGAATCACTTGACCAGTGAGCTATTACGCTTTCTTTCAAGGGTGGCTGCCTCCAAGCCCACCTCCTGGTTGTCTCTGCGACTCCACATCCTTTCCCACTTAGCACACGCTTTGGGGCCTTAGCTGGTGGTCTGGGTTGTTTCCCTCTCGACTACGGAGCTTATCCCTCGCAGTCTCACTGCCACGCTCTCACTCACCGGCATTCGGAGTTTGGTTGACGTCAGTAAGCTTGTGAGCCCCATCGACCATCCAGTGCTCTACCTCCGGCGAGAAACACGTGACGCTGCACCTATATGCATTTCGGGGAGAACCAGCTATCACGGAGTTTGATTGGCCTTTCACCCCTACCCACAGCTCATCCCCCAATTTTTCACGATTGGTGGGTTCGGTCCTTCACGCGGTCTTACCCGCGCTTCAACCTGGCCATGGGTAGATCACCCCGCTTCGGGTCTAGAGCACGCGACTGAATCGCCCTATTCGGACTCGCTTTCGCTACGGCTTCCCCTCACAGGTTAACCTCGCCACGTACCACTAACTCGCAGGCTCATTCTTCAAAAGGCACGCAGTCACTGTCACGAGGACAGCTCCCACGGCTTGTAGGCACACGGTTTCAGGTACTGTTTCACTCCGCTCCCGCGGTACTTTTCATCTTTCCCTCACGGTACTTGTCCGCTATCGGTCATCAGGGAGTATTTAGGCTTAGCGGGTGGTCCCGCCAGATTCGAACGGAATTTCAGGGGTTCCGTCCTACTTGGGATTGTGCTCGGGAGCCAGTGACTTTCGACTACGGGGGTGTTACCCTCTGTGCCGCGCCTTTCGCATGCGCTTCGTCTTCACCACTGGTTTCTTACTCCCTGTCGGGTTGACAGGACCCGTCTGAGCAGTCCCACAACCCCGAACACGCAACGCCTGTCAGCTATCACACGTGCTCGGTTTGGCCTGTTCCGCGTTCGCTCGCCACTACTTACGGAATCACTGTTGTTTTCTCTTCCTGTGGGTACTGAGATGTTTCACTTCCCCACGTTCCCTCCGTCGCCCTATGTATTCAGACGACGGTAAAAGGTTGCCCCATTCGGAAATCCCCGGATCTCAGCTCGGTTGACAGCTCCCCGGGGCTTATCGCAGCCTCCTACGTCCTTCATCGGCTCCTGATGCCTAGACATCCACCGTGTGCCCTTTATAACTTGCCAGCTACTTAAAAGATGCTCGCGTCCACTGTGCAGTTCTCAAGATGCGGTCGGAACAGTCAGTTACACCCCCGCCTACCGGTAGAACCGGCGGTTCGGAGGTGTCTGCTGTCCGGCGCCAACCATGATCGGCTGGCACTGAGTGATCGGATGACCGATCCCTCAGGACCCAACAGTGTGCCTGGGCCAGCTCTCCTCCTCGCGCGAGGTTCATGAAGACACCACGGCTATTCGGATTGCTGGCCGACTGGTCAATGTTCCACCCATTGAGCTCTCCCTCCGAGACATATGCCCGGAGCGGAGGTCTGGATGCCCTACAGGCACCAGGTGCTCCTTAGAAAGGAGGTGATCCAGCCGCACCTTCCGGTACGGCTACCTTGTTACGACTTAGTCCCAATCACCAGTCCCACCTTCGACGGCTCCCTCCTTGCGGTTAGGCCACCGGCTTCGGGTGTTACCGACTTTCGTGACTTGACGGGCGGTGTGTACAAGGCCCGAGAACGTATTCACCGCAGCATTGCTGATCTGCGATTACTAGCGACTCCGACTTCACGGGGTCGAGTTGCAGACCCCGATCCGAACTGAGACCGGCTTTAGAGGATTCGCTCCACCTTGCGGTATCGCAGCCCTTTGTACCGGCCATTGTAGCATGCTTGAAGCCCTGGACATAAGGGGCATGATGATTTGACGTCATCCCCACCTTCCTCCGAGTTGACCCCGGCAGTCTCCCATGAGTTCCCGGCTTTACCCGCTGGCAACATAGGACGAGGGTTGCGCTCGTTGCGGGACTTAACCCAACATCTCACGACACGAGCTGACGACAACCATGCACCACCTGTACACGGCCCTTGCGGACCTGACATCTCTGCCAGTTTTCCGTGTATGTCAAGCCCAGGTAAGGTTCTTCGCGTTGCATCGAATTAATCAGCATGCTCCGCCGCTTGTGCGGGCCCCCGTCAATTCCTTTGAGTTTTAGCCTTGCGGCCGTACTCCCCAGGCGGGGCGCTTAATGCGTTAGCTGCGGCACGGAGAACGTGGAAAGTCCCCCACACCTAGCGCCCAACGTTTACGGCGTGGACTACCAGGGTATCTAAGCCTGTTTGCTCCCCACGCTTTCGCTTCTCAGTGTCAGTATCGGTTCAGAGACCCGCCTTCGCCACCGGTGTTCTTCCTGATATCTGCGCATTCCACCGCTACACCAGGAGTTCCAGTCTCCCCAGCCGAACTCGAGTCCTCCCGTATCCACTGCAAGCTCAGGGTTGAGCCCTGAGATTTCACAGCAGACGTGAAGGACCACCTACAAGCTCTTTACGCCCAATAATTCCGGACAACGCTCGCACCCTACGTATTACCGCGGCTGCTGGCACGTAGTTAGCCGGTGCTTCTTCTGCAGGTACCGTCACTTTCGCTTCGTCCCTGCCGAAAGAGGTTTACAACCCGAGGGCCGTCGTCCCTCACGCGGCGTTGCTGCGTCAGGCTTTCGCCCATTGCGCAATATTCCCCACTGCTGCCTCCCGTAGGAGTCTGGGCCGTGTCTCAGTCCCAATGTGGCCGGTCACCCTCTCAGGCCGGCTACCCGTCGACGCCTTGGTGAGCCGTTACCTCACCAACAAGCTGATAGGCCGCGAGCCCATCCTTGGCCGCCGGAACTTTCCACCACCAGACGATGTCGTCGGTGGTCGTATCCGGTATTAGACCCGGTTTCCCGGGCTTATCCCAGAGCCAAGGGCAGGTTGCTCACGTGTTACTCACCCGTTCGCCGCTGATCCCCTCCGAAGAGGTTCACCGCTCGACTTGCATGTGTTAAGCACGCCGCCAGCGTTCGTCCTGAGCCAGGATCAAACTCTCCGTTGATGTCATATGTCTTCCCGCCCGAAAGCGGTCGACGACACGAAAATTGATCGTGGCACTACTTGTGACCGGCTTGACCCGGTCACGTCCCAAAGAAATCCGTTCCGTCGGTCGAGATGACCGCCGGCACGGGGTTCTGGCATTGACTTTCGGCACACTGTTGAGTTCTCAAGGATCGGACGCGCTCCGTACTCGGCGTTTCCGCTCCGCTCGGGGCAACTTCACCAACGTACATCTCAGCATCGACTCCGGCAACCCGGTTCGGCACTGCTGTGCGAGGTGGTCCAAGGAGGCTGTGCGGCGGACACCTGGTGGCGTCCAGCTGCTGGTGGGCGATGGCCCCCGGGGGGGATCGCGCTTCCGGGGGCTGGTGCCCCCGGGCCGTTCCTTGCGACAAGAGAGAAGTTAGGCGCTGCCCCGGGGGGGTGTCAAATCGCTGCCTGCACAGGGGATCAGCCGTCCCACGGGCGAGCGCTCGCACCCACCAGCTCCACGCCACCGACGGCCCGCCGACCCCGTCGGAGGACCAACCAGCGGCCGCCCACGGCCGCTGCCCGGTCCAGTCCGGCAGCGGGGTCCTCGACCCGGACGTTGTTCACCGACGCGCCGCCCTCCGTGATCGTCCGCCGCGCCGCGGACAGACTCGGCGCGAGCCCGGTCGCCACGAACAGCTCCGCGACCGACGGGCTCGTTCCGGCGGGAACGGTCGTCAAGGGCACCGTCGCCAGTGCCGCGCCCAGGACAGCCGGATCGACCTCGCGCACGTCTGCCTGTCCGAACAGAGCCGCCGACGCCTGCTCGACCGCCTGCAACTGCCTCCGACCGTGCACCAGAGTCGTCACCTCGGCCGCCAGCGCCCGCTGTGCCGCCCGGGCACCCGGGCGGGTCGCGACCTCCTCGGCCAGTCCCTCGATGTCCGCCTGTTCGCGGAAGGTGTAGTAGCGCAACAACGTGACGACGTCGGCATCCTCCACGTTGAGCCAGAACTGGTAGAAGGCGTACGGGCTGGTCATCGCCGGGTCCAGCCAGACCGTCCCCTCGCCCTCGGTCTTGCCGTACTTCGTCCCGTCGGCCTTCGTCACCAGCGGCGTCGAGAGGGCGTGGACCGGGACGTGCTCCACCCGGTGGACCAGGTCGACACCGGCCGTGATGTTCCCCCACTGGTCGCTGCCGCCGAGCTGCAGCGTGCAGCCGAACTTCCGGTAGAGCTGCAGGTAGTCCAGCGCCTGCAGCAGCTGGTAGCTGAACTCGGTGTAGTTGATTCCGGTGTCCCCGGCCATCCGGGCGCTGACCGCCTCCTTGGCCAGCATCCGGTTGACGCGGAAGTGCTGCCCCACGTCCCGCAGGAAGTCCAGCGCCGTCAGCGGCGCCGTCCAGTCCAGGTTGTTCACCACCCGCGCGGCGTTCGTCCCGCCGAAGTCCAGGTACCGGTCCACCTGTCCCCGGACCCGTTCGGACCACGAGTGGACCGTCTCGCGGCTGTTCAGGGTGCGTTCGGCGTTCGGTTTCGGATCGCCGATCAGCCCGGTCGACCCACCGACCAGCGCGATGGGCCGGTGCCCGGCGTCCTGGATCCGCCGCAGGGTCAGCAGCTGGACGAGGTTGCCGATATGCAGGCTGGGCGCCGTCGGGTCGAAACCGCAGTAGTACGTCACCGGCCCGGCTGCGAACGCGGCGGCCAGGGCCGCCCGGTCGGTGGACTGGGCTACCAGGCCCCGCTCCTCGAGCTCGGCCAACGTCTCGCCCACGGCTCACTCCCTCGTCGCTTCCGCGGTCACCCGACACCCGGGGCGCGGGGGTCCAGCCTGCCGGACGGTCGGGAGGGGCATCGGAGCGCAGGTGGGGCCGCCGCAGACCTGCGGTAGGTCGACACCGACGGCTCGCCGGCAATCCAGAACCGCCACGGCACGTCGGCCGCGCCCGACACCCCGACCCGTGGCCCGGACCGGATCGACGCCGGGTCCACCGGCTCGGGGGGCCGGCGCAGTCCCACCCGTGCCCGCCCGGCGAGCAGGTCGGCCCCGCCCAGCTCCGCGGTGACCGCCGCGGCCAGCGTCAGTACCCCCGGGCCCCGGGCCAGTCGGGTGTCGTCGCGCACGGCGGGTCGGCGACGGCGGACCGTCTCCAGACCTGACACGACGGTTGCGGCGCGCAACAGGACGGCGGACGACCGACCGCTCGGGCCGCAGCTGACGTTGAGGCACCAGTGGATCCCGTAGCTGAGGTAGACGTAGGCGTGCCCGGCCGGCCCGAACATGACCGCGGTCCGCGGGGTCCAACCGCGGGCCGCGTGCGATGCGGGGTCGCCCTCCCCGGCGTAGGCCTCGACCTCGGTCAGGCGCAGGACCACCTGCTCGTCATCCGCCTCGACCGGGCGGCCGACGAGCAGTCCACCGAGCAGCCGCACCGCCGCGGACGGCGCGTCCCCGGACAGTTCGGCGCGGTCCAGCAGCGGCGGGAGCACCCGGTCAGGCGCCGGGAACCCGGTTGGTCAGCCCGCGCAACCCCAGCTGGGCCGACCGCAGGGCGCCGACCTGCTCACGTACCCGGTCCGGCGCGGTCATGCCGGGCGCGGAGCGGGCGGCGAGCGCACCGCTCACGGTCAGCTCGTCGAGCAGCGCCGGCTCCAGCTCCGCGGACAGGGCGGCGAGCTCGCCGGCCGGCAGGTCCGGCAGGTCGACCCCGAGTTGCTCGCACCGGCGCACCATCGCTCCGGAGATCTCGTGCGCGCGGCGGAACGGCACACCCCGCCGAACCAGCCACTCCGCGACGTCCGTGGCCAGCGCGAAACCGTCGGCCGCGGTGGGACCCAGGACGTCGGGCCGGAACCGGGTCGTGGCAACCATCCCGGTGACCGCGGGCAGGAGCAGCAGCAACTGCTCGACGGTGTCGAAGGTCGGTTCCTTGTCCTCCTGCAGATCGCGGTTGTAGGCGAAAGGCAACCCCTTGAGCGTGACGAGCAGACCGGTGAGGTTCCCGATGAACCGCCCCGCCTTTCCCCGGGCCAGTTCGGCCACGTCCGGGTTCTTCTTCTGCGGCATGATCGAACTTCCGGTGGACCAGGCGTCGTCGAGCCCGGCCCAGCCGAACTCGGCCGAGGCGAACAGCGCCCACTCCTCACCGATCCGGGACAGGTGCACCCCGAGCAGGGCGCCGACGAACAGGAACTCGGCGACGAAGTCCCGGTCGGAGACGGCGTCCACGGAGTTGGCGAACGCCCGGTCGAAACGGAGGTCGGCGGCCACCGCGGCGGGGTCCAGCGGGAGCGTCGACCCGGCGAGCGCGCCGGCACCCAGCGGACTGACCGAGGCACGCACGCCCCAGTCCCGCAGCCGGTCCAGGTCCCGGTGCAGCGCGTGCACGTGCTTGGCCAGCTCGTGGCCGAGGGTGATCGGCTGGGCGTGCTGCAGGTGGGTGAACCCGGGTGACGGCGTGCCGGCGTGCCGCTCGGCCTGGTCCAACAGGGCGCCGGCCAGGTCGAGAACGGCGGCCGCCACCGCGCCGGACTGCGCCCGCAGGTACAGCCGGAGGTCGGTGGCGACCTGGTCGTTCCGGCTGCGGCCGGCGCGCAGCTTGCCGCCGACCGCGCCGGTCCGCTCCACCAGTGCCCGCTCCAGCGCCGTGTGTACGTCCTCGTCACCGGGCTGGTACCCGAAGGTGCCCGCGGTCACGTCGGCGGCGATCGCGGCCAGTGCTCTCGTGATGGCGGCGAATTCGGCGTCGTCGAGCAGGCCGGCCCGGTGCAGCACGCGGGCGTGGGCCTGGGACGCGGTCAGGTCATGGACGGCCAGGCGGTGGTCGAACTGGACCGACCGGCTCAGTGCGGCCATCGCATCCGACGGCCCGCCGGCGAAGCGGGCTCCCCACAGGGCCTCTGTTCCGGCCCCGGTGGCCGGTCCCGCATCAGGTCCGGGTCGATCGGCGGCACCGCTCACGCCGCGGGGCCGCCGTTGCCGATCCGGGCGTCGCGGGCGGCTGCCATCCGGGACGGCAGGCCCCACAGTTCGACGAAGCCGCGAGCCATGCTCTGGTCGAAGGTGTCCCCCGCGTCGTAGGTGGCCAGGTTGAAGTCGTACAGCGAGGCGTCGCTGCGCCGCCCGGTGACGACCGCACGTCCGGCGTGCAGGACGAGGCGGACCTCACCGGACACCGCGCGCTGGGACTCCTCGACGAAGGTGTCGAGTGCCTGCTTGAGCGGGGAGTACCAGAGCCCGTCGTAGACCAGCTCGCCCCAGCGCTGGTCCACCCCGCGCTTGAACCGGGCGAGGTCCCGCTCGACGGTGACGTTCTCCAGCTCCTGGTGGGCGGTGATCAGCGCGATCGCGCCCGGGGCCTCGTAGATCTCCCGGCTCTTGATGCCGACCAGCCGGTCCTCGACGAGGTCCAGGCGCCCGACGCCCTGGGCGCCGGCCCGGCGGTTCAGCTCACCGATCGCCTCCAGCGGGCTTACCGCGCGGCCGTCGATCGCCGTCGGAACCCCGGCGGTGAAGGTGAGGACGAGCTCGTCGGGCGTCCCGGACAGGTCCGGCTCGGCGGTGTAGTCGTAGACGTCCTTCGTGGGCGCATTCCAGATGTCCTCCAGGAACCCCGTCTCCACCGCGCGGCCCCACAGGTTCTGGTCGATGGAGAACGGCGACCGCTTGGTGGTCTCGATCGGCAGCGAGCGCTGCTCCGCATAGGCGATGGCCTTCTCCCGCGTCCAGGCGTAGTCGCGGACGGGGGCGATGACCTTCAACCCCGGCTGCATCGCGGCGATCGCCACCTCGAAGCGGACCTGGTCGTTGCCCTTGCCGGTGCACCCGTGGCTGACGGTCGTGGCGTCGAACTGCCGTGCCGCCGCGACCAGGTGCCGCGCGATCAGCGGGCGCGACAGTGCGGACACCAGCGGGTAGCGGTCCATGTAGAGCGCGTTGGCCTTGACTGCGGGCACGCAGAAGTCGGTGGCGAACTCCTCGCGGGCATCGACCACGACCGCCTCGGCGGCGCCGCATGCCAGCGCCCGCTGACGGATGCTCTCCAGGTCCTCCCCGCCCTGCCCCACATCGATGGCGACGGCCACCACCTCGGCGCCGGTCTCGGCGGCGATCCAGCCGATTGCCACGGAGGTGTCCAGTCCGCCGGAGTAGGCGAGGACGACGCGGTCGGTCACGAGGAGCTCCCGGAGCTAGGTGGAACGGAGGTCGGTGAGGGATCTGTGGAGGTGGACGGCGAGCAGGCGGTCGGATTGGTCAGCGCCAGCAGGTGGCTGCGGAGCCGGTCGGCGCCGTCGGCACCGGCAGCGATGATCAGCACGGTGTCGTCGCCGGCGATCGTGCCGAGCAGTCCGGGCACGGCACCCCGGTCCAGCGCGGAGGCGAGGAAGTTGGCTGCGCCGGGCGGGGTGCGGACGACCACCAGGTTGCCCGAGGCCTGCGCGGACACCAGCAGTTCCGCGGCCAGCCGGGCCAGCCGGGCCCGGCTCTCCCGCACCGCGCCACCCGGCCTGGGCGTGCCGTCCCCGCCCTGGGCCGGCAGTGCGTAGACCAGCGCACCCCCCGGCCCACGGACCTTGGTGGCGCCCAGCTCGTCCAGATCCCGGGACAGCGTCGCCTGGGTCACCGCGATGCCGTCGGCGGCCAGCAGGTCCGACAGCTCCGGCTGACTGTGGACGACACGGGTGTCCAACAGGTCCGCGATCCGCTGCCGACGCGCGGTCGGCGTGCTCACCGACGAGCCTGGTGCGCCGCGCCCCACCGGTGCGCTGCTCACCGGAGCGCTGCTCACCGGGACTGCTCCAGCAGGAACGTGAGCAAGGCCTTCTGCGCGTGCAGCCGGTTCTCGGCCTGGTCCCATACGGCGGTTCCCGGAGCGTCGATCACCTCGGCCTCGATCTCCCGGCCCCGGTAGGCCGGTAGACAGTGGAGCACCAGCGCACCGGGCGACGCTTGCGCGAGCAGCGACCGCGTGACGGCGTACGGCCCGAACGTGGCAGCCGTCGACCCGTCCGGGTCGGTCCGGCCCATCGAGACCCATGTGTCGGTCGCGACCACGTCTGCACCGGCGACGCCGTCGCCCGGGTCCGCGACCCAGCTGACCGAGCCCCCGGTGCGCGCGGCGATGGCCGAGGCGTCGTCGAGTACCCCCGGCGAGGGGCGGGCACCGTCCGGCGATACGACCCGGACGTGCATCCCCGCGGTGGCGCCGGCGAGAAGGTAGGACGTGGCCATGTTGTTCGCGCCGTCACCGAGGTAGGCCAGGACGACCCCGGCGGTCCCGCCGAGTCGCTCCCGGACGGTGAGCAGGTCCGCCAGTAGCTGGCACGGGTGGGCCAGGTCCGACAGCGAGTTGACCACCGGGACACCCGCGTGCGCGGCCATGTCGGTCAACCCGGCCTGGGCATAGGTACGCCACACGATCGCCGCGCACGCGCGGCCGAGCACCCGCGCGACGTCCGCAACCGGCTCCCCGCGGCCGAACTGCGCCGCGGTGTCGTTGACGATCAGTGCGGAGCCGCCCAGCTCGGCGACGCCCGCGGCGAAGGACACCCGGGTCCGCAGCGACGGCTTGTCGAACAGCAGGGCCACTGTCCGCGGGCCCGCCAACGGACGGAACGCGAACCGGTCGGCCTTCATCCGGGCCGCTAGTGCCAGTACCTCCAGCTGCTCGTCCGGCGACAGGTCGTCGTCGCGGAGCATCGACCGGGCGCTCACGGCGTCCCCGGCCCGGCCCCGGCGGCATCAGGGATCGCCGGGCCGGCCCCGGCGGCATCGAGGATGCCCGGCAGCGCGTCGAGGAACTCCCGTGCCTGCCCGGCGGTCAGGACGAGCGGGGGCGCCAGCCGGATCGCATCCGGTCGGACGTCGTTGACCACGAACCCGGCGGACAGTGCGGCGGCGGCGACCGCGGCGGCGACCGGGCGGGTCAGGTCGAAGCCGATCAACAGGCCGGCACCGCGGACCTCCCCGACCAGCGGATGCCCGGTGGCCCCGATGCCGTCGGCGAGCACCGCTCCGACGCGCCGGACGTTGCCCAGCAGGCCGTCGCGCTCGATCGCGGCGAACACCGCCAGCCCGGCGGCAGCCGCTACCGGGTTGCCGCCGAACGTCGTGCCGTGCTGTCCCCGGCCGAGCAGCGTCGTCGCCGCCCCGGTCGTCAGGCAGGCGCCGATCGGAATACCGCCGCCGAGTCCCTTGGCCAGGGTGACCACGTCCGGGACGACCCCGGTCGCGGTGTGCGCGAGCCACTGACCCGTCCGGCCCATGCCGGACTGGATCTCGTCGAGGATCAGCAGCGCACCGCGGTCGGCGGTGATGCGCCGGGCCGCGGCCAGGTATCCCGGTGGCGCGGGGATGACCCCCGCCTCCCCCTGCACCGGCTCCACGACGAAGGCCGCGGTCTGGTCGGTGACCGCAGCGTCAAGGGCGTCGACGTCGCCGAACGGCACGAAGTCCACCGGGCCCGGCAGCTGGCCGAACGGCTCGCGGTAGGCGGCCTTGCTGGTCAGCGCGAGCGCCCCCATCGTCCGCCCGTGGAAGGACCCGGCAGCGGCGGCGATGCGCGGGCGACCGGTGCGCCGGGCGATCTTGAAGGCGGCCTCGATCGCCTCGGCACCGGAGTTTGCGAAGAACACCCGGTTCGGGACGTCACCGACCTGCGGGACCAGAGCGGTGATCCGTTCGGCCAGCGCGATCTGAGCGGGGGTGGCGAAGAAGTTGGACACGTGTCCCAGCGTGGTCAGCTGCCCGGTGACCGCGGCCACCAGCAGCGGATGGGCGTGCCCGAGGGAGTTCACCGCGATACCGGCCAGCAGATCGGTGTACCGGCGCCCGTCGGCGTCCCACACGTACACGCCCTCACCGCGGACCAGCACGCGACGGGGGTCGCCGAAGGTGTTCATGACCGCACCCTGGTACCGCTGCAGCCACTCGTCCCCGGCGATGCCGTCGGGGACGACGGGTGCCTGCTGGCCGACGATCGGATCGAGTGCAGTGCTCACGTTGTCACCATCGTTCCGTTGCCCTCCGGGGTGAACAGTTCGAGCAGGACGCTGTGCGGGACCCGGCCGTCCAGGACGCTGGCCTGCGGGACCCCGCCGCGGACCGCACGCAGGCAGGCCTCCATCTTCGGGGCCATCCCGGACTGCAGCCCGGGCATCAGCTCCGCCAGGGAGTCGGCGTCGATCTCGCTGATGACGTCGGACGAAGTCGGCCAGTCCGCGTACAGCCCCTCGACGTCGGTGAGCACCACCAGCTTCTCCGCCTGCAGCGCGACGGCCAGTGCCGCGGCGGCGGAGTCGCTGTTGACGTTGAGGACCTGGCCGTCCTCGTCGGGGGCGACCGTGGAGATTACCGGGATGCGACCGGCGGCGATGAGGTCGAGCACCGCTTCCGGACGTACCCCGACGACGTCACCGACCAGCCCGAGATCCACCGCGGTGCCGTCGACCCCTGCGGTCCGGCGCTCGGCGGTGAACAGCCCGGCATCCTCCCCGGACATCCCGACCGCGTACGGCCCGCGGGCGTTGAGCAGCCCGACGAGCTCGCGGCCGACCTGACCGACCAGCACCATCCGCACCACGTCGATGCTCTCCTCGTCGGTCACCCGCAGGCCGCCGCGGAACTCACTCGTGATGCCGAGCCGGGTCAGCATCGCGGTGATCTGGGGACCGCCGCCGTGCACGACCACCGGTCGCACCCCGGCCGTGCGCAGGAAGACCATGTCGTCGGCGAACGCCTGCCGCAGCGTGTCGTCGACCATCGCGTTGCCGCCGTACTTCACGACGACGACCTTGCCGGCGAACCGTTGCAGCCAGGGCAGCGCCTCGACCAGCACCCCGGCCTTGGCCGTCGCGGTCCGCGCGTCGTCGCGTCGGGCACGGGCGGTCTGCACCGCTGCCGCCGCCGGCCCCTGCCCGGGGGCGCTCACGTCGAGTACGCCGAGTTCTCGGTGACGTAGGCGGGGGTGAGGTCCGAGGTCCACACCGCCGCCGTCCGGTCCCCCGCGTGCAGGTCGATGCCGATGTCCACGGCGCGGCCGTCGAACACCACATCGGCCGGGTCCGCGTCGGGGACACTGCCGGTGCACACCGGCACCCCGTTGAACACCACGTCCAGCCGGCCGGGATCGAACGCGGCGGTCGTCGTCCCGACCGAGGCCAGAACCCTGCCCCAGTTGGCGTCCTCGCCGTAGACGGCGCACTTGAGCAGGTTGCTGCGGGCGACCGACCGGGCGACCTCGACCGCGTCGTCCTCGGTCGCCGCACCCGTGACGGTCACGGTGATGTCGTGCGCGGAGCCCTCGACGTCGGCCTGCAACTGCCGCGCCAGCAGCGAGCAGAGCTCGCGGACCGCGTCCGCGAACGCGGCGGGCTCAGGAGTCACGCCGGACGCCCCGGACGCCATCAACAGCACGGTGTCGTTGGTGGACTGGCAACCGTCTCCGTCGAGCCGGTCGAAGGTGACCCGGGTCGCCGCCCGCAGCGCCGCGTCACACGTCGCGGGGTCGACATCGGCATCGGTGGTGAGCACCACGAGCATCGTCGCCAGCGCGGGGGCGAGCATGCCGGCCCCCTTGGCCATCCCGCCGACCACCCACCCGTCGCCGGCGACGACCGCCTGCTTGCGCACGGTGTCGGTGCTGCGGATCGCCTCGGCGGCGTCGGTGCCTCCGTCGGCGCTCGCCGCGGCGGTCGCCGCCGACGCGCCGGCGAGCACGCGGTCGTGGAACAGCTCGGTGCCGATCAGGCCCGTCGAGCAGACCGCGACCTCGAAGGCGCCGACGCCCAGCCCGGCCGCGGTCGCCTCCGCTGTCGCGTGCGTCGTCTGGAACCCGGCCGGGCCCGTGTAGCAGTTCGCCCCGCCGCTGTTGAGGACGACCGCGCGCAACCTCCCGTCGGCGAGCACCCGCCGGCTCCACAGCACGGGGTTGGCAACGCAGCGGTTCGCGGTGAAGACGGCGGCAGCGCTGTCCCGAGGGCCGTCGTTGACCACGACCGCGACGTCGGGCGCGCTGCTGGGCTTGAGACCGGCGCGGACCCCGGCCGCGCGGAAGCCGGCCGCGGCGGTGACGCTCACGACGCCGCCCCTGCGGACGTGCCGCTCACGGCGCCGCCCCTGCGGCGCCCCGGTGTCACGGCGCGAGCCCGGCGGTCGGCAGACCGGCCGTCTCGGCCAGGCCGAGAGCGATGTTCGCACACTGGATCGCCGCACCAGCGGTGCCCTTGGTGAGGTTGTCGATCGCGGCGACCGCAACGAGGCGGCCGGCGTGTGCGTCGACCACGACCTGGACGACGCAGGTGTTGGCGCCCAGCGTCATCGAGGTCGACGGCCAGATCCCGTCGGGCAGCAGGGTCAGGAACGGTTCGTCGGCCCAGGCCTCGGCGTAGGCGGCCCGCGCGGTGACCGTGTCGATCCCCGGGCGCGCCCGGGCCGATGCGGTGGCGAGGATCCCACGGGGCATCGGCGCGAGCATCGGGGTGAAGCTCACCCGGACCGGCGACCCGGCGACCCCGGTCAGGTTCTGCTCGATCTCCGGGGTGTGCCGGTGGGTACCGCCGACCCCGTACGCGCTCACCGCGTTCATCACCTCGGCGCCGTGCAGGTGCGGTTTTGGCGCCCGGCCCGCCCCGGAGGTGCCGCTGACCGCGGTGACCACGACGTCGTCGAGTTCGACCAGGCCGGCTGCGACCGCCGGCGCCAGGGCCAGCGTGCTCACGGTCGGGTAGCAGCCGGGGACGGCCACCCGCCGGGTGTGCCGCAGCCGCGCCCGCGCGCCGGGCAGTTCCGGCAGGCCGTACGGCCAGGAGCCGGCGTGCTCGCCGCCGTAGAAGGTGGTCCACGCCTCGGCGTCGGTGAGCCGGAAGTCGGCGCCGCAGTCGACGACCAGCACGTCGTCGCCGAGCTGTGCCGCCAGCGCCGCCGAGCCGCCGTGCGGGAGCGCGAGGAAGATGACGTCGTGTCCGGCCAGGCTCGCTGCGTCGGTCGGTGCGAGCACGCGGTCGGCGAGTGCGGGCAGGTGCGGCTGGTGCGCGCCGAGGCGGTCCCTGGCCGAGGACCCTGCGGTTACCGCGCCGATCTCGAACGCCGGGTGGGCGTCGAGCAGGCGCAACAGCTCTCCGCCGGCGTACCCGGATGCCCCCGCGACCGCTGCTGCCAGTCCCACCGTCGCCCGCCTCCTGTCTGCACCGCACGGCCACCGCTTGCGTGTCCATTCACCCTATCGCATGGCGATGCATGGACGGACGTGGGTCGTCAGCTGCGGAGGACGGCGCCGACCCGGTCAGCGGCCTCCCGGACGGCCTCGTCGACGGCCGCGGTGACCTCCGCGTCGGCCAGTGTCCGGTCCGACGCCCGCAGCCGCAGCGCGAAGGCCACCGACCGGCGACCCGCCTCCACCTGGGGCCCGGTGTAGACGTCGAAGACCCGCAGGCTCTCCAGCAGCTCACCGGCGCCGGCTCGGACGGCGTCGGTCAGCGCGGCCACCGGGACCCCGACGTCGACGACGAGGGCCAGGTCCGCCTTGGCGACCGGGAACGCGGACGGGCTGACGGGGGTGGGCGCCGCCGGGGCCGCCGCGAACAGGGCGTCCAGGTCGATCTCGGCCGCCACGGTGCGCGGCGGAAGGTCCAACGCGATGCACACCCTGGGATGAAGCTCACCGGCATGGCCGAGTGCCACCGATCCGGTCGAGAGCGCTGCACACCGTCCGGGGTGCCACGGCGCGGCCTCTGCCGCGGTGGCGGTGACGGGCACGCCGACCGCCGCGCCCGCGGTCCGGACCGCCTCGACCGCGTCGGACGAGGTCGCCGCACGGCCCGGCCCCCACCACCCGGTCGGCTCCCGGCGCCCGGTCAGCGCCACCGCCAGATGGGTCGGCTGCTGCGGCAGCGCCCGGACGAGCTCGGCCAGTTCTCGCTCGTCCGGGCGGTGGTCGACCGTCGGTCGCGGCGCGCTCAGGGGGGCACCGTCAACCGGAGCGAGGACAACCGGGCCGAGGTCGAACAGCGCCAGCCCACCTGAGCCGCCGTCCGCCGCGCGGCCGAGGTTGCGGCGCAGGACGCCGGCGAGTCCGGGCAGCAGAGTCGTGCGCAGGTAGGGATCCGTGCCGGCGACCGGGTTGCTGAGCCGGACCAGCCGCCGGCGTTCGTCACCGGCCCCCACGGCCATCCGGTCCAGGACCTCGGTGGACAGGAACGGGTAGCTCGGTGACTCGATGAAGCCTGCGCCGACGAGAGCCGCGATGACGGCCCGGCGACGCCGGTGCGCGACCGACAGACCGCCGCCGAGCGGCGCCCGCGGTGTGGTCGGAGCGATGCTCTCGTATCCGATGACGCGAGCGACCTCCTCGACCAGGTCGTAGGGGTCGGTGACGTCCGGCCGCCACGACGGCGGGGTGACCGTGACGACCCCTCCCGGACCGGACAGGGTGCAGCCCACCTGCTCCAGCGCACGGGCCGCGGTCGCGGCGGTGATCGGCGTGCCGAGGATCCGTTCGGGCAGCGCGAGGTCCAGCTCGACCGGCGCCGGCGCGGACGCCGCCGGGTCCAGCCCGACACGGATCCCGTCGACCCCGCCCGGGCCGTCGGCGACCGCACCGCCGAGGTCGACGAGCAGCTGCGCCACCCGCCGGGCGGCGCGGGCGGACAGCGTCGGGTCCACGCCGCGCTCGAAGCGTCTGGACGCCTCACTGCCCAGCCGGTGCCGACGGACGGTGCGGGCGATGCTCGCCGGATCAAAGCTTGCCGACTCGAGCAGCAACCGGGTGGTGCCCGGAGCGATCTCGGTCGCCTGCCCGCCCATGACGCCGGCGAGACCGACGGGCCCGGTGTCGTCGGCGATCACCAGGTCGGTCGGGTCCAGTGCCCGGTCGATGCCGTCCAGGGTGGTCAGTCGCTCCCCCGCGCGTGCGGCGCGGACGACGACCTGCCCGGCCAGCCGGTCCGCGTCATAGGCGTGCGTGGGCTGACCGAGCTCGACCAGGACGTAGTTCGTCACGTCGACGACGAGGCTGATCGACCGGAAGCCGGCCGCGACGAGCCGCCCGGACAGCCAGGACGGGCTGGGCGCGGCGCCGTCGAACCCGGACAGCGCGACCGCGCAGACCCGGGGGCACCGGGGGTCCTCGATCCGGAACGGCGCGCCAGGGCCGGCCGCGTCGGCCCAGGCGGACGCCGCCGGTGCGGGGTCGGCGAAGGGCACGCCGAGCGCACCCGCGATCTCCCGGGCGACGCCGCGCATCGACAGCGCGTACCCGCGGTCCGGGGTGACCGCGAACTCCAGCACGGTGTCGCCCAGGCCCAGCAGCGGCACCGCCGGAGTGCCCGGCGCGGCGTCGGCCGCCGGACCGGTCCCCTCGTCCAGCCGGAGGATCCCGTCGTGCTCGTCGCCGAGCCCGAGCTCGCGGACCGAGCAGATCATCCCGTCCGACACGTGCCCGTAGGTCTTCCGCGCCGCGATCTCGAACCCACCCGGGAGCACCGCGCCCGGCAGGCTGACAACGACGAGAGCACCGGTCTCGGCATTGGGTGCCCCGCAGACGATTCCGCGGGGCGCGTCCGCTCCGACGTCCACCTGGCACCAGCGCACGGTCCTGCCGTTCTCGTGCGTCTCAGGTTCCGCGGAGAGCACCCGTCCGACCACCACCGGGCCGGTGACCTCCGGCCGGTGGATGTCCTCCAACTCCAGCCCGCGGGCGACCGCGAGCTCGGCCAGGTCCTCCGCGGTCGTCGAGGCAGGGATGTCGACCAGCTCGCGGAGCCAGGACAGGGGGACGCGCACAGCAGCTCCAGCAGGTCGAGGGCGGGACGGACAGGCAGACCGGCTCAGCCGGCCGAGCAGGATCAGCCCGGGAACGAGCGCGCGAACCGGACGTCGGCCTCGACGAGGTCGTGCATGTCGGCGATCTGGTGCCGGAACATCAGCGTCCGGTCGATGCCCATGCCGAACGCGAACCCGGTGAAGCGGTCCGGATCCACCCCGCACGCACGCAGCACCCGCGGGTTGACCATCCCGCAGCCGCCCCACTCCACCCACCGGCCGCCACCGCGCGCCTGGCCGAACCAGACGTCCATCTCCGCCGACGGCTCGGTGAACGGGAAGTACGACGGCCGCATCCTGGTCCGGATGCCGGGGCCGAGGACGGCGCGGGCGAAGTGGTCCAGGGTTCCGCGCAGGTCGGCGAAGGTCAGCCCCACGTCGACCGCGAGCCCCTCGACCTGGTGGAAGACGGGCGTGTGTGTCTGGTCCAGGGCATCCGCGCGGAACACGCGGCCGGGGACGATCCGGTACAGCGGCGGCGGGTCCGCGAGCATCGCTCTGATCTGCACCGGCGAGGTCTGGGTGCGCAGCACGATGCCGGACGCGCCCACCTCACCGGGCGCGTCGGCGGTCGGCGCGACGTAGAAGGTGTCCTGCAGGGTGCGCGTCGGGTGGTCCGGGCCGATGTTGAGGGCGTCGAAGTTGAACCACTCCGCCTCGACCTCGGGACCCTCGGCGACCGACCAGCCCATCGCCACGAAGACGTCGGCGATCTCCTCGGCCAGAGCGGCCACCGGGTGGCGGGCCCCGCGCTCCCAGCCCGGTGCGCCCGGGAGCGTGACGTCGACCCGCTCCTCGACCAGGACCTGCGCGTCGCGGTCGGCTTCGAGCTCAACCTGCCGGCTGGCCAGGGCGGCCCGGACCGCACCGCGAGCGGCGCCGACGCTGCGCCCGGCGTCCTTGCGCGCGGTCCCCGGCAGCCGGCCGATCTCCCGGTTGGCCAGGGCCAGCGGCGAGGAGTCCCCGTCGACTGCCCGGCGGACGGTGGCCAGGGCGTCCAGGGAGCCGGCCGCCGTCACGGCGACCAGCGCCGCGTCGCGAGCCGCGTCGACGGCGGCCGCGTCCGTGGGGTCCGGAGCCGGCGAGCCGGATGTCGACGGTCCGGGGGCCGGCGAGCCCGGTGTCGACGGTCCGGGGGCCGGCGAGCCCGGTGTCGACGGTCCGGGTGCCGGCGGCCCGGGAAGGGAGCGGCTGTCGGTCGGCGCGGTCATGGTCCCCGGGTCCTCGTCCTCGACGGTCCGGGGCAGGTAGCCGCGGAGACGCCGAGTCTAGGAAACGCCGGGCCCCGCTCCGCCCGCGGTTGCCAGGTCAGCGGCGCCGCCCGGGAGTCGGCCGGCACCGGAACCGGCCGACACCGGGAACCGGGACGCTCAGTGGATGACCACGATCCGGAGGAGCTCATCGAGGCCGTCGAGGTCACCGGGGTTCCGGGTCGCGATCCCGGCCCGTGCTGCGTGCGCGGTGGCCGCGATCAGCAGGTCCAGCGCGCGACTGCGGGGACGGCGCCCCGTCCGATGGATCGTCGAGGCGAGCACCGCGTAGCTACGCGCGACAGCACCGGTCACCGGAAGCGGGTCGAAGGTCTCCTCGATCGCCGAGAGCCGGGCGAGTCGGAGTCCACGCTCGGCCGGGTCGGTCGCCACGAGCAGCCCGTACTGGAGCTCGGCGAAGCTGACCACGCTCACGGCAACCTGTTCCTCGAGGCCGACCGGAGCTTCGCCGATCAACACGCTCGTGTTGAGCACGAGCGTCACGCCCGAATCCAGGGATCGACGATTCCGTCCGGGATGTCGGCGATGTCCTGCGCCCACGAGGCCGCGTCGACACCGACGGCGAACACCCCGTCCAGCGCGGCCGGTTCCCGCCAGTGACCGATCGACACGGGCACCAGCCGAGCAGCGGGGCGACCGTTCACGGTGACGACGACCTCTCGGCCCTCCTCGACCTGTCGGACGACCTCACTGGCCCGCTGTCGCAACTCGCGCAAGCCCACGTTCATGTCCGCATCGTAGTAGTACATGTGCTACACGAAGCGCCGGGCGGGCGGGCGGGCGGGGTCGGGAGTCGGGAGTCGGACACCGGGATCCGGCCGGCGGCGGACGCGGACGTCAGCTGCGGATCGGGTCGAACCACCGAAGTCCCGGGTACCGGGCGAAGCCCCGGTCCGCGGTCGCCAGCGCGGCGCCGTGGGCGAGGCACACGGCGGCCAGGTGCGCGTCGGGTACGAGGTTGGCCGCGATCGCCCGGTCGTCGGCAACGAGCTCCGCCAGGTGGGTCCACGTGCTCGGCGCGCTGGGAAGCCAGTGGACGCGCCGGGCACCGGTCAGGCGTTCAAGGAAGGCGACCGCGAGCGGGGTCGGCGCGGGCGGGGTGATGATCCGTGCGTTGGTGACGACGCGCAGGAACCCGGCGAGAACCGCGTCGTGCAGCGCGAGGACATCGGCGCCGGCGACCAGGCGCGTCAACCATCGCCGGTACTGCTCGTGTCCCTCGCTCTCGACGCGGAACGCAGACACGAGGACGTTGACGTCCGGGAGGATCACCGACCCGGGGAGTCGGCACGGGTCGGGTCATCCGCGTCGAACGCGTCGGCCAGCGCGTCCCGGTCGAGGATGTCCACCAGGAACCGACCCTCGCGGACGCCGAAGGTCGGCAGCGGGGTCGGGTCCGCATCGGGATCGGGCGCCGACTCGTCCAGGACCAGCCGGAGGCCGTCCTCGATCACGCTGGTCAGCGTCCGCCCGTCGCGACGCGCGCGCGACTTCGCTGCTTCGACAAGCCCGTCGGGAAGGTTCAAGGTGGTCCGCACAGACATCAGGCTAACGCGATGCAGACGTCTGCATCAGGCGGCTGTGCAGCAGGTCTGCCAGTGTCCGGGTCGACGGCCCTCCGAGCTGGGCCGCCTGGGTGACGCAGCTGAACCCGTCGGCCAACACGGTGGCCGGTGGCCGGTCGCCCACCTCGCCGGACGTCCCCGGGTCGGTCACCCCCGACGCGGCCGCACGCAGCCGGGGCAGCCACGTCTGCTCGGCGATCTGCCGGGACAGCTGCGCGTGCTCGCCGGCGGTGAACCCGAACGATCCCGCCAGCCCGCAGCACCCGGCGTCGAGGACCTCCACGTCGTACCCGGCGCGTTCGAGCACCGCCCGGTCCGCGGCGGTACCCACCACCGCCCTGCTCTGGCAGTGCGGGTGCACCACGATCCGCTCCGGGACCCCGTCCGCCTGCCCGGCGGGAGCGGCCGGCGGCTTCCAGCCGATCGCCTCGAGGTGCTCGGCGAGGCTGCGGGCCAGCCCGGCGAGCTTCGCCGCCCGCGGGTCGTCGCGCAGCAGCTGCGGCAGCTCGTCGCGGAACGCGGCCAGGCAGCTGGGCTCGGGCACGACCACCGGAATCCCGCGGCTGACCCACGGGTCGAGCACGTCCAGCAGCCGGGTCAGCCACTTCTTCGCCAGGTCGAGCATCCCGTGGTCGTAGAGCGGCCGGCCGCAGCACGCCCACTCGGTCGGGACCGCGACGGTCTCCCCCGCCGCCTCCAGCACCCGGACGGTGGCCACCCCGTGCTCGGGGGACCAGGCATCGGTGAAGGTGTCCGGCCACACCACGACCGTCGCGTCCGTCAGCCGTGAGCGCTGCTCCGCACCCCGGGTCCGCCGGAGCGCCCGAGCGGCGAAGGCCGGCACCTCGCGGTCCCGGGTCACTCCAGCCGCCCCCCGCAGCAGCGAGCCGAGACCCGGGGCGGAGAGCACCGCATTCGCGAGGGCGGGCACGACGGTGGCGATCCGGGCAGCGAACGGGATCAGGCCGAGCGCGTACGCCGCCCGCGGTCGAAGCCGTCCGGCGTAGTGGTGGGCGAGGAACTCCGCCTTGTAGGTGGCCATGTCGACGTGCGTCGGGCAGTCGGTCTGACACCCCTTGCAGGACAGGCAGAGATCGAGTGCCTGTTTGACGTCGGCGTTGCGCCAGTCCGCCGGGGTCGTCTCCCCCTGGAACATCTCCACCAGCAGCTTGGCCCGTCCGCGGGTGCTGTGCCGCTCGTCGCGGGTCACCCGGTAGGACGGGCACATCACGCCGGTGTCATCGCGGCGGCAGCGCCCGACGCCCACGCACCGCTCGGCCGCCCGCTGGAGGCTGGCGGAGTCGGCGGTGTAGGCGAAGAAGTTCTGCCCGGTCAGCAGGTCCCGGCGGTAGGAAGGGCCGAAGCGCAGGTTGGTGTCCAGCGGGTACGGGTCGACGAGCTTGCCCGGGTTCATCCGGCCGGTCGGGTCCCAGACGGCCTTGAACTGACGGAACCCGTCGACGAGTTCGTCGCCGAACATCAGCGGCCACAGCTCGGCCCGTCCCTGGCCGTCACCGTGCTCACCGGACAGCGACCCGCCCATGGACACGCAGACGGTCGCCGCGCGGTGCAGGTACTCCCGGTAGTGGGCGAGCCCGGTCAGGCTGTGCAGGTCGAACGGGTTCCGCGTGTGCACGCAGCCCTGGCCGAAGTGGCCGTACCAGGAGCCGGAGTAGCCGTACTCCCCCCACAGAGCAGTGATCGCGCGCAGATACTCCCCCAGTCGCTCCGGGGGCACCCCCGCGTCCTCCCAGCCCTCGTGGTTGTGCGGCCTGCCCGGCGGCACCGCGGTAGCCCCGAGCCCGGACTCCCGGATCGCCCAGATCCGGCGCTGCGACGGGCCGTCGTCGAACCGGGCGTGGGTTACGCCGCTCGGCAGTCCGGCGACGAACGCGTCGGTGTGCGCGTCGGCGACGGCCAGGTCGTCGTCGCCGAGCTCGGCGATCAGCCAACCGTGGCCCGGCGGCAGCAGCGGCAGGCTGGTCGTGTTCAGGTCGATCGCCCGCATCTGGCCGACGAGCACGTCGTCGATTCCCTCCAACCCCAGCAGGGGATGGTGCAGCAGCGAGGGCACGGCGTCGGCCGCGGCAAAGATGTCGGGATAGCCGACGACGACCATCCGGCGGTGCCGTGGGCTGGTGGACAGCGCGACGGTGATCTCGGTCACCACGCCACAGGTGCTCTCGGTGCCGACCAGTGCTCGCGCAGTCTGCCAACCGCGTTCCGGCGTCAGCTCGTCGAGGTTGTAGCCGCTGACCCGCCGAGGGACGTCCGGGAACCTCTCCCGGACCAGACCGGCGTAGCGCCGGCCGATCTCCCGCATGCCGGCGTGGATGCGCGCCGTTTCCCCGCCGAGCGCGGTGAGCCGGGCGTACTCGGTGTCGTCGGTGGGTCCCAGATCCAGGATCGTCCCGGCGTAGGTGACGATCCGCATCCGTTCGACGTTGTCGACGGTCTTGCCCGCATACAGCGCGTGCGTACCGCAGCTGTTGTTGCCGACCATCCCACCGAGGGTGCACCAGGCGTGGGTGGCGGGGTCCGGGCCGAAGGTGAGCCCGTGCTCCTCGGCCGCGGCGCGCAGGTCGTCCAGCACGATCCCCGGCTGGACACGGGCGATCCGGCGGTCCGGGTCCAGCTGGAGGATCGCCGTCATGTGCCGGGAGAAGTCGAGGACGAGGGCCACGTTGCAGGTCTGCCCGGCCAACGACGTCCCGCCGCCGCGGGACACCACCGGCGCGTCGAACTCCCGGGCCACCTGAAGCGCCGCCAGCACGTCGTCCTCGTCCCAGGGGAAGACGACGCCGAGCGGGACCTGGCGGTAGTTCGAGCTGTCCGTGGCGTAGACCGCGCGGGTACCGCCGTCGAACGCGACCTCGCCGCGCACGGCAGCCGCCAGACCGGCCGCCAATGCCAACCGAGCGGCCTCGTCGAGCCCGGACCGGTCGACCGTGCTTCCCGGGGCCGGTCGGTCCCGCGGCGGTTCGGGTGTCGTCGGCCTCGCCTCGATCGCGGTCACGCCGGTCATTGTCCGCTCGACCACCGGTGCCGGGCCCGCGGGGCTGGACCTGTCCCCGCTCGGTTCAGCGGCCCTGCGCGGCCGCCGAGGCGTAGAGGCAGAGCACTGCCGCAGCGGCCAGGTTCAGGCTCTCGGCGCGACCGTGGATCGGGATTCGGACGACGGCGTCGGCGGAGTCCCGCTGGGCGTCGGTCAGCCCGGCGGCCTCGTTGCCGAACAGCCACAGCGTCGGCCGGGCAAGCAGGTCGCCGGCGCGATCGAGGGACACGGTGCCAGCGCCGTCGGCGGCCAACACCTGCAGCCCCTCCGCCCGGGCCGCCGCGACACCGTCGGCAACCGGCAGGTCGGTGAGCACCGGCAGATGGAACACGCTGCCGACGCTGGCCCGGACGCACTTGCCGTTGTGCGGGTCGACGGACTCCCCGAGCAGCGCGACCGCGTCCGCCCCAGCGGCGTCCGCGCACCGGGTCACGGTCCCGGCGTTGCCGGGGTCGCGGACGTCGCAGAGCCCGGCGACCAGGCGGGGGCGCGCCGCCCAGACGGCGTCGGCGTCGGGGGTGAGCAGGTGCGCGATCGCCACGACGCCCTGGTCGACGACCGTCTCGGTGACGCTGGTGAGCGCGCCCGGATCGACCTCGTGCCATGGCACCGCGGCCGCCGCTGCCGCCGCCACCATGTCCGGGTGCCGGACCGCGGCCGCGGCAGTCGCCAGGACCTCGTGCACCCGGCCGGGGTCGGCCAGCGCCTCGCGGACCGCCTGCGGTCCCTCCACCAGGAACTTGCCGCGCCGCTCGCGCACCGACCGCGACGACAAGGCCCGGGCCCGCGTGATCCGTGGGTCCCGGGCCCTGTCGACCGGGCTGGCGGTCCGGGTCAGGCAGCCGCCTCGTTCGCGCCGGCCAGTGCGCTCCTGGCCACGACCACCAGGTGAGCGAACGCGGCCTCGTCGCGGACGGCGATGTCGGCCAGCACCTTGCGGTCCAGGTCGACCCCGGCCACCTTCAGACCCTGGATGAACCGGTTGTACGTCATGTCGTTGGCCCGGGCGGCCGCGTTGATCCGGACGATCCACAGCTTGCGGAAGTCGCCCTTGCGGGCCTTGCGGTCCCGGTAGGCATAGACCAGGGAGTGGGTGACCTGCTCCTTGGCCTTGCGATACAGCCGGGAACGCTGCCCCCGGTAGCCGCTCGCGCGCTCGAGGGTGACGACTCTCTTCTTCTGGGCGTTGGTCGCCCGCTTGACGCGTGCCACGTTCGTGCTCCTCGGTCGGAATCCGGTGCTACACCGGGCGCGTCCCGCGGCGGTGCGCCGCCGCGGGTCAGGTCGGTGCTCGGCTCAGCGGCCGAGCAGCTTCTTCATCCGCTTGGTGTCCGGTGCAGAGGTCACGACGTCCCCGGCCAGGCGGCGGGTACGGGTGGACGACTTGTGCTCGAGCAGGTGGTTGCGGTTGGCCTGCAGGCGGAGCAGCTTCCCGGTCCCGCTGATCTTGAACCGCTTCTTCGCACCGGAGTGCGTCTTCATCTTCGGCATGGCGTTCCTCTGGCTGGTGGGCGGTGAGCGGTGGGCTTGGCGGACCGCAGTCAGCCGGCGGAGTCGCCGTCCGGCGCAGCTGGCTCCGCCGCTGCACCCGGTTCGGGCTGCGTGGCCGCCGGTGCGGGCGGCGTGGGCACCGGACGCGGAGCAGGCGTCGGGGCACCAGACGCGGGGGCACCAGGTGTGGGGCGTCCCGGCGTCGGGCGCGCACCCGGCGATCCCGGGGTCGGGCGGCCAGGTGTCGGCCGGCCGGGCGTCATCCCTGTCGGCATCGGGCGCGGCGTGGCACCGGGCGTCGGCCGGGGCGTCGGACCGGCCGGGCGGGGTCCCGTCGGACGGGGGGCGTCGGCCGTACCGCTGCTCGACGGGCCGGTCGGACGGGTCACCCCCGGACGGGGTGTCGACGAGGGCGGCCGCGGCCCGGTGGGGCTGGTGCCGGTCGAGCCGGGGCCAGTCGAGCCGGGCCCGGTCGAGCTTGGGCCGGTCGAGCCTGGGCCCGTGGCGCCCGGCGCGGTGGAGCTGGGCCCGGTCGACGGGCCACTTCGCGGTGGGCCACCCGGACGGGCCGGGCCGGACGACAGCGGTCGGCCGGATCGGACCGGCGGCCCACCCGCGCTCGGCCCGCGCGAACCGGTGCTGCTGGAGTAGCGGGGGGCCGACTCGTACGAGGGGCCGCCGTCGATCCGCGCGGGCCGGGGCGCCCGGGTCGGGAACACGACGTTCGCCCCGGGTGAGGACGGGTCGGGGTCGGTCAGGCCGCCGGACTTGGCGTCCGCGGCGTCGGCGTCCGTCGGACGGGCCGTCGACGCGTCCGCGACTCCGGCGTCCACCGTGACCGCCGCCTCCTCGACCGGCACGGCAGAGGCCGCGCCGGCGCGGTCGGCGGCCTCGGTCTCGGCGATCTCACTGCGAAGCTCGGCGCGGGTCTGCTCGCGTTCCCGGTCGCGGTCGTCGCGCTCGTTGTCCCGCTCGGTGTTGCGCTCGGCGCGGACCCGGTCGCGCTCAGCCTTGGCGTCGGTCTTCTTCCGCATCGGGCCGATGACCATGATCATGTTCCGGCCGTCCTGCTTCGGCGCGGACTCGACCAAACCGAGCTCGGCGACGTCGGTCGCCAGGCGCTGCAGCAGCCGGAATCCCAGCTCGGGGCGCGATTGCTCGCGGCCACGGAACATGATCGTCACCTTGACCTTGTCGCCGTCCTGCAGGAAACGCTCGACGTTGCGCTTCTTGGTGTCGTAGTCATGGGTGTCGATCTTCGGGCGAAATTTCTGTTCCTTGAGGATGACGTTGGTCTGGTTGCGCCGCGTCTCGCGGGCCTTCATCGCCGACTCGTACTTGAACTTCCCGTAGTCCATCAGCCGGGCGACGGGCGGACGGGCGGTGGCCGCGACCTCGACCAGGTCCAGCTCGGACTCCTGGGCGAGTCGCAGCGCGTCCTCGATCCGGACGATGCCGACCTGCTCCCCGTTGGGGCCCACGAGCCGGACCTCGGGGACGTGGATGCGGTCGTTGACGCGGGGTTCTGCGGTGATGGAGTCCTCCTGGTGGGCCTGAGGGGCTCGTCACGCAGGAGGCGGTACGCCGACACCGGCCACCATCCGGACGGAGGGTGCCCACGCATGCGGCGTCGACCCGGACCTGGAGGGTGCGCGGGTGGGAGTCGCCTCCACTTGTGACGCCGACGGGACGTCCCGGTCGCGGCGGCGTCGCTCACACGGCACTGTCGCGACGGCAACACGAACCGCCGTCGAACGCTGTCAGGCTACACGGGTGACCAGCGCTGCCGACGTCCCCGGCCCGGCGGGACCCTCCAGCTCGGCCCATTCGGCCCATTCGGCCGACTCGCCGCTCGGCCCGGACGGCGCGCCGGGGTCTGCGACCCGGGACATCGCCGACGTGCTGGCGGTCGAGGTCGTCGGCACCGCGGCCGTCCACCTGATGAGCGCCGCCGCCGTCCACCTCGGCCTGGCCGAGGACCTGCCGGACCACCGTGACCTCGACGAGGCCCGGACGCTGATCGAGGCCCTCGCCGGCCTGGTCACCGCGGCCGCACCGTCGCTGGGCCACCACCACGCCGCTCCGCTGCGCGACGGGCTGCGAACGCTGCAGTTGGCATTCCGCGAGGCGAGTCACCTGCCGGACCCGCCGGGCCAGGGACCGGGCGAGCGGCTGACCGGCGCTGTGCACCCGCCCACCCGGCCGACCACCCGCCCGGCCGGCCACTGACCCGGCCGACCACTGACCCGGGACGGCGCCGTCAGCCCCCGGTCCGGGCCACGATCACGTCGGCGAGTTCGCCCGCGACCAGCCGCGAACGTGGTCCGTCCGCGGTCTGGATGCCGAGGATCCCGACCTGCTCGTCGTCGGCCAGTCGGAGCACCGGCCACGGGTCGTCGGGCCGGTACCGCATCCCCAGCACCAGGTGCCAGGGGATCCGCCGGATCCGGAAGGCGTTGACGACCACCAGGCCCTGCTCGGTGGCGGTCACCCGGGAGGCCGCGAGCGCGACCAATGTCGCGACGGCGACGCCGATGCACGCCAGGGTGGTCGCCCGCTGCGGCCAGCTGAACGCCGCCCGCACGTCCGCGGGCACCGCCAGCCAGGTGATCGCACACGTCACCGCCAGTACGACCGCGACCGTCGCCGGCACCGCGGCGGCGCGCCGCAACCGCCAGGTCCGCGGCAGCTCGATCTCGGCCCCCGCCGGGTCGCTCACATCCGACAGGCGTGGACGTTGGTGACGAGGATCGCGCGCGCGCCGACCTCCCACAGCTCGTCCATCACCCGGTGGGAGTCCGCCCGCGGCACCAGCGCGCGCACGGCGACCCAGCCGGCCCGGGCGAGCGGACTCACGGTGGGCGACTCCATGCCCGGGGTCAGCGCGCAGGCCGCTTCCTGGTCCTCGCCGGGGACGTCGTAGTCGATCATCACGTACCGGCGCGCGATCAGCACCCCCTCCAGCCGGCGCAGCAGCACCGCGACCGCGCCCGTCACCGCCGTTCCCGCGCCGCTGTCGGCGCGGCGGACCAGGACCGCCTCCGAGCGCAGGATCGGCTCGCCGAACACCTCCAGCCCCGCGGCCCGCAGGGTCGTGCCCGTCTCGACCACGTCCGCGATCACGTCGGCGACGCCGAGTTGCACCGAGGACTCCACGGCGCCGTCGAGGCGGACGACGGAGGCGGTCACCCCCGCCGCCGCGAGGTGGGCCCGGACCAGTCCCGGGTAGCTGGTGGCGATCCGCTGACCGGCCAGTCCGGGCAGACCGCTACCCACGCGGTCGATGACCTCCCGCCGGGCGGCGAACCGGAACGTCGACGGCCCGAACCCGAGCGGCAGCACCTCCGCCGCGTCGGCCGCGGAGTCCAGCAGCAGGTCCCGTCCGGTGATCCCGACGTCGAGCGTGCCTGAGCCGACGTACACCGCGATGTCCCGTGGACGCAGGAAGAAGAAGCGGACCCGGTTGGCCGGATCGTCCAGGACCAGCTCGCGGGTGTCGGTGCGCTGCCGGTACCCGGCCTCGCGCAACATGGCGGCGGCCGGCTCGGCGAGCGACCCCTTGTTCGGGACGGCGATGCGCAGGTCGGATTCGACGGCGGGGGCTTCGGTCACGGCTGGCCAGTCAACCGCACCGGCGGGCAGCGGGAGCCCCGCCGGTCAACCGCTACAGGTGGGCGTACACCTGCTCCAGGCCGATCCCCCGGGCGAGCAGCAGCACCTGCAGGTGGTACAGCAGCTGGGAGACCTCCTCCGCGGTCCGGTCGGCCGACTCGTGCTCGGCCGCCATCCACACCTCGGCGGCCTCCTCGACCACCTTCTTGCCGATCGCGTGCACCCCCGCGTCGAGCTCGGCGACTGTGCGCGAGCCCGCCGGGCGCTGGGCGGCCTTCGCGGTGAGCTCGGCGAACAGCGCATCGAAGGTGGGCACGGCGTTCACCCTAGGGCGGCCCCGACCGCGCGACCCGGTCCAGGCTCCTAACCTGGGGCCGCCACCCAGACGGCGCCCTGCCGTCCATCCCGACCGAGGAGTCCGCCGTGACCGACCGGCGTCCCACCCGCGCCCTGCTGCTGGAGTCGGTGCACCCCGACGCCGTCTCGCTGCTGACGGCCGCGGGATGGCAGGTCACCACCGCGGAGCGGGCATTGCAGGGCGATGCTCTCGTCGCCGCCCTCGACGGCGTGGACGTGCTCGGGATCCGGTCCAGGACCCAGGTCGACGGCGCGGTCCTGGCTTCGGCGCCGCAGCTGCGCGCGATCGGCGCGTTCTGCATCGGCACCAACCAGATCGACCTCAGCGGCGCCGGCGAGCGCGGTGTCGCGGTCTTCAACGCGCCGTACTCGAACACCCGCTCCGTCGTGGAACTCGCGATCGCGGAGATCATCGCTCTCACCCGCCGGCTGACGGTCAAGGACCGCGGCATGCACGCCGGCGTGTGGGACAAGTCGGCGACGGGCAGCCACGAGGTCCGTGGGCGGCGGCTCGGCATCGTCGGCTACGGCAACATCGGCACCCAGCTCTCGGTGGTCGCCGAGGCGCTCGGCATGCGCGTCGGCTTCTTCGACACCGCCGACCGGCTCGCCCTCGGCAACGCCCAGCGCCACGACAGCCTGGCGGACCTGCTCGCCAGCTCCGACGTGGTGACCCTGCACGTCGACGGGCGCCCGGCCAACCGCGACTTCTTCAGCGCCGAGCACTTCGCGCTCATGCGACCAGGGTCGCTGTTCCTCAACCTGTCCAGGGGATTCGTCGTCGACCACGAAGCGCTCCGGGACTCGATCGGGGCCGGCCACCTGGCCGGCGCCGCGGTCGACGTGTTCCCCGACGAGCCGGCCGGACGCGGCGACGCGTTCGCGTCCGTCCTGCAGGGACTGGACAACGTGATCCTCACCCCGCACGTCGGCGGCTCGACAGAGGAGGCCCAGCAGGACATCGGGGGCTTCGTCGCGGCCAAGATGCGTGACTACGTGACCGAGGGGACGACCTCGCTGTCGGTCAACCTCCCCCAGCTCAGCCTCGCCGCGCACTCCTCCGCCCACCGGGTCAGCCACCTGCACCACAACGTGCCCGGGGTCATCGCCTCGCTGAACCAGGTGTTCGCCGGCCTGGGCGTCAACATCGAGGCGCAGTACCTGGCGACCCGCGGGCAGCTGGGCTATGTGATCACCGACGTGGCGGGCGAGTTCGACGACACGGTGCTGGCGAAGCTGCGCGAGCTCGACGCGACGATCGCCGTCCGCGCCGTCGGCTGAGGCCGCGCGCTGGTGCCGCGACCGCCGCCGGGGGTCAGCGCGCGAGAGCAGCGCTCGCGCGTTCCCGCAACTGGCGGACCCGAGCCCCGGGATCGTCGCCGCCGAAGACGGCGGACCCCGCAACGAACGTGTCGGCACCGGCCTCCGCGCATCGGGTGACGGTCTGAACCGAGATGCCGCCGTCGACCTGGATCCGCAGGTCCAGCTCACCGGCGGCCGCGACCCGGCGGGCGGCCGCGATCTTCGGCAGGCAGAAGTCGAGGAACCCCTGGCCGCCGAAGCCGGGCTCGACCGTCATCACCAGCAGCATGTCCAGTTCCGGCAGCAGCGCCTGGACGGACTCGACCGTGGTCGCCGGGTTGATGGCCAACCCGACACGGACGCCCGCCGCGCGGAGGTCGCGGGCGAGCTTGACCGGCGCGGCGGCCGCCTCGACGTGGAAGGTCACCCCGGACGCGCCCGCCTCGGCATACCCGACCGCCCAGCGGTCCGGGTCGTCGATCATCAGGTGGCAGTCCAGCGGCAGGTCGGTGGCCGCGGCCAGCGACCGGACCACGGGCGGCCCGAGGGTGAGGTTCGGCACGAAGTGGGCATCCATGACGTCTACGTGCAGCCAGTCCGCCTCCGCCACCGACGCGGCGGCCTCGGCCAGGCGGGCGAAGTCGGCGGACAGGATGCTCGGGGAGATCTCGATCGTCACCGCCCTGAGCCTGCCACCCGCCGACGGCCGCGCCGGGCTGGAGTTCCGACACGTCACCCATCCCAGCGGTACCCGACACTCGGTGGAGCTGGTCGACCACTCTGGGCGCCGGTTGTCGTTCTCCGTCGGGCGGCACCCGTTCGACCTCACACCTGAAGCGTCGCGGTAGACCGGCGGCACCGCCCGAGCCCCGCACGTCGACGTCTCGATCGTGGACTCGGCCGGAGACAGCTACGTCGCCGCGTTCGTGCGCACGGTGGCGGCGGGAGCGGGCCGCAGGCTCGGTAGCCGGGGCCTACGGCTGCGGCACCGCCGACGAGCGAATCGGTGTGCGTCCGTGCGCCGACCCGCCCGGCGCCCCTGCGTGCTGCCTCTCCGCCGTCAGCCGACCCGCGACCGGGCCCCCCCCCAGGCTGCGTGTGTTTCGGCCGTGATCTCAGCGGCAGATGGCGCCGTTGGCGCGGCGCTAACCGGCACGGTCAGCGGCTGGCGGAACGGGCACGAGCATGTCCGGAGCACGATCGCGTTCCGGACCGCCGGAGCAATCGCCTCACCTGCGACGCTGCGTGCGTGACGACACCCGACCTGGTGACCTTGCAAGCGAACTCCTTCGGCGCGGCGGCACGGGAATACGAGCGCGGCCGGCCGTCCTACCCGGATTCGGCGATCAACTGGCTCTTGCCGGCTGACGCCCCGAGCGGCGCCCTCGATCTCGGCGCTGGCACCGGTCAGCTGAGCCGGCAACTCGCGCAGCGCGGCCTGGATGTTGTCGCCGTCGAGCCATCGGCCGGGATGCGGGCCGAGCTGACCAGGGTCTTGCCCCACGTGCAGGCCCTGGCGGGTAGCGCGGAACAGATTCCTCTCGCCGACAACAGCGTCGACGTGGTCCTCGTCGCTCAGGCATGGCACTGGGTCGACGTCGCGCGAGCCGTACCCGAGGTCGCCCGGGTGCTGACGCCGGGAGGGCGGCTCGGACTTCTGTGGAACGTCCGCGACGAGCGGGAGGACTGGGTGGCCCGCCTCGGGCAGATCATGCACCGCGGCATCGAGCGGGCGATGAACAGCGACAGCCCCCAGGTCGGAGAGCCGTTCGGCCGGCTCGAGCGGCTGGACGTGGAGTGGACGTACCAGCTGAGCAAGGCGGCGATGCTCGACCTCGTGGCGTCACGCAGCTACGTGATCACCTTGACGTCGAAGGCCCGCGAGGCGCTGCTCGGCAAGGTGCGCGTCCTCCTCGATACCCACCCGGCACTCGAGGGTCGCGACCACATCGACATGCCATACGTAACTCACTGCAGTCGCGCCACCCTGAGTCGCGCCGTGGTGTCCCGGTAGCCGAACCGCTGGCGAGCGCCCGAACCACATTCCGTCCCAGCTGTCGGCAGCCTGATCCCCACGGTTCCTGAGCCGGTTCGGCAACAAGCTGGTCCTGATCGTCAGTGGTCCGATCGACGTCCCCACCCTCCGGTGCTCGGCACCTCCAGGTCCCGGCGTCGCTCGTCACGGCGATCGTGGGGATGATGCTCGCCAACGCGGTGGTCGACATGGCGCCGGCAATACAGTCCTCGGCGGCGGGCTGCCGGCCGCCGGGATCCCCGCAACCCCGCGTCGACGTCACCGTGCACCTGTTCCTCGTCGCCGCAGCGCGTACCGCTCGACGTGGTGCCCGGTGGGCGGTGCCCGGTGAATGGGCCACCTTCCCGATGATCGACACCCCGCACGCCACCCACGCTGCTGCCGCGTTCCGCCCACCGCGGTGTGCGTCGGCGCGACCATGATCGTCGTCCTCCGTGCGCGCCCGCAGCCCTGCTACTGAGCCGCGCGGCCATCCGGGGACCTCCCGTGCCGGTTGTCCTGATCTGTCGGGAAGCCTGATGCGGGCCAATCGAGCCGGCCCGGTCCGACATTGCGCGGTCCCGTTGCGGCGCAAGTGAGACTGACGTCGTGACTGGCGCTTCGGACGGCCGAGCCGGGATCACCACCGGCCTGGTCCGACGATTGCTGGCCGAGCAGGCCCCGTGGTGGAGTGACCTGCCGGTCGAGCCGGTGCCGGTCGACGGCTGGGACAACCGCACCTACCGCCTCGGTGAGGCGCTGACTGTGCGGCTGCCGACCGCCGAATGGTACGTGCCGTCGGTGGAGAAGGAGAACCGGTGGCTGGCGATATTGGCGCCTGCGCTCCCGCTGCCGATCCCGCATCCGATATTCACGGGGCGGCCGGGGACCGGCTACCCGTTCCCCTGGTCGGTCCGCCACTGGTTGCCCGGCGAGCCGGCCGCGGTCAGCAATGTCGCAGACCTTGCCACCTTCGCCGAGGCGGTCGGGAAGTTTCTCGTCGCGCTACAGCAAGTCGACGCCGCCGGCGGCCCAGCGGCCGGCGGGCACAGTTTCCACCGAGGTGCCCCACTCGCCTTCTACGACGACGAGATCCGACGGAACCTGGCCGAGCTGGTCGACCGGGTCGACGTGGCCCGCGCGACCGCCGTCTGGGAGGCGGCGCTGAAGACCACCTGGGCCGGGCCACCGGTGTGGTTCCACGGCGACGTCGCGGTCGGCAACCTGCTGGTGCGCGACGGCCACCTGGCCGCGGTCATCGACTTCGGCACCTGCGGGGTCGGTGACCCGGCCTGCGACCTGGTACTTGCCTGGACATTCCTGTCCGGGCCGGCCCGCGAGCGGTTCCGCCGGACGGTCGGCCACGACGAGGCGACCTGGGCCCGGGCCCGCGGCTGGGCACTCTGGAAAGCCGTGATCAGCATGACCGGGGACCCGGCGCCGGCCGCGGTCGCGTTCCACGCCCACATGGTCGAGGAGGTGCTCGCCGACCCGGTCAGCTGACATCTGCCGTTGCTCGGACCGACGAGTTCGCTCGCCGCGGACACCGGCGCGGTTGCGTTTCATGGGATTGAGGCGGAGCGGCCGCAGTCGCCTCGCTCGTCGGCAGCAGCGAGGCCGTCGATGACGGCCTCGTCCAAGGGCGGAAGCCCGGCACTCGTACGCCAGTGCCTGCGCGACGCCATGGTCGACCTACCGTCGCTGCCGGCGGGACCCTGTCGTGAGGTCGACCATGGCCAGAACATTCCGGACATCAGGAACGCCTCGGACCTGTTCTCGGCCGTGGTGACAACCACCGACCCGCACGGATTCGCGCACCCTTCTCCGACAGCGCCAGCTGGGTCGACACGACACGGCGGGGTCTGAGCACCGGGTGTCTTACCGGTGCTCACGCCGCACCGGTTGCCGTTCGGAGGCCGGAACGTGACGATCCGGTTGCCCGATGCGCGACGGTGAACGGGGTCGCGCCGGACTTGTCCGGTCCACGGAGGGCCACTGGCCCGCGAGGGACTTCATGCTCTCGGCACCGGCCACCCTCGTCGACGACGGCCACCAACGTCGCCACAGAGAGGGCCCAGGTGGTCGTGCCTCGGCGACCGCTCGTTGGGCGTTGTAACGGTCACCGCGCTCTGCTCCCAGCTCCTCCAGGAGCTTGAGGGTGGCCAACACAGCTGGTTTGCGCTGCTGCTTCAACAGCGCTGCTTGCACGTGCCGCTGCGGCCCACCAACGAGACGGCGAACAACGACGTCGGTGCGGCTGGCCCAGATGCCCAGTGAGTGCGAGATCGCAATGCCTAATCCTGCCGCGACCAGTCCCTGAGCTTCCATGAGCTCGTCGCCTCGGCTGCCTCGGACGACCGTGGGGCTGATGCCGGTGGTCTTCCACAAATGATCTAGCACTTGAGCGGCGGTGCCCTCGCGGGCTTGGATCCACGTCTCGTCCGCGAGCTCACGGGCATGCAGTTCGCGTCGGTGGGCAAGCGGGTGCCCAGCGGGGAGGATGACTCGCAGCGGCTCGTCGAAGAGCTTGGAGATCACAACTTCGGGTGGTGGGGCGATACGATTGAAGTCGTGCTCATGGACAATGGCTAGATCGAGCTCATCGGCGAGCAAGCGTTCCATAGCCGCCGTCCGATCCAAGAGCTCGGTGTCGACGAGCAGGTCGGGATAGCGGCGCTCGGCGCGTGCCTTAAGTTCGGGCGCAAGATGCGCGAGGGCGGTGAGGAACGCGCCGAGCCGGACGTGGCGCCGGCGGGTACCGGCAAGTTCTGCAAGTTCTGCAAGTGCAGCCTCAGCCAAACTGATTCGGCCCAGGATCATCTCAGTGTGCTCCACCAGAACCCTCCCCGCCTCCGTGAGCTGAACACCGCGGCGGCTTCGGGTAACCAGTGGCAGTCGCACTTGTCGCTCCAGCAACGCAATTTGTCGCGACACAGCGGGCTGGGTCAGCGCCAACACCTGCGCGGCCTTGGAAAATGACCCCTGCCTGGCCACTTCGCGCAAAGTACTCAACCACGTTACCTCAAGCATGCGCCCATCTTAGAACCTCCATAGCAAATTATTGGGCTTCCCCATGGCCGAGGTGCGTGCGACGGTGGATCCGCCGGCCGGACCTACCTGCAGGAGGGCTGCCAACACGCCGCCCCTACTGTGCCTAGGAGCGCATGATGACCGTATCCGCACGCCCGACGACCGCCTCGACAGCGCTCAACCGTCCGCGACCGCTGAACCAGACCCGCGAGGAGGCACTGCTGACGCAGCTGTACCAGCTGTACTCGCCGCGGGTCGCGAAGATCGCTGCTGCTCGTCTGTTGGCGCTCGTCGAAGAGGCAACTCCTGCCGTAATCGACCCCCAGGCGCCTGATGGGCTGTGGACCGAACGGGATGCCTTTTTGATCGCTTATCCTGACCACCTGCGGCGCGTTGGAGAGTCGCCGTTGCGCACGCTCCACGACTTCGCGCAGAAGCGACTGCGCGAGACCATCGACGGGCTACACCTGCTTCCCTTCGCCCCGTCGAGCTCGGACGAGGGGTTCGCCACCGTCAACTACGACCGCGTCGACCCAGTATTCGGCTCCGAGCAGGATGTAGCCGCGCTCGGACGCGAGCTGCGGCTGATGGTCGACATCGTGGCCAATCACGTCTCGCCACACCACGAATGGTTCCAACGCTGGCTCCGAGAGGACCCGGAGGTCGCTGACTTCTTCATCGAGCTGCCGCCGGACACCGACACCTGGGCGGTGACGAGGAGTCGCCCGACCCCGCTGCTGCAGCCTTATCCGGGATCCCACCGGAAGCGCTACGCCTGGGCGACGTTCGGCCCCGACCAAGTCGACCTCAACTACGCCAACCCCGACGTGCTGGTCGCCATGACCAAGGTACTCCTGCGCTACGTCAGCTACGGTGCGGAGCTGCTGCGCGTGGACGCCATTGGCTACCTGTGGAAGCAATTGGGCACATCCTCGCTGCACCTGTCCCAGACTCACGCCCTGATCCGGCTGTGGCGGACCGTCCTCGACCTCACCGCACCCAAGACGGTGTTGGTCGCCGAAGTGCGCGCGCCACCCGCGGAAGCAGCCAGTTACCTCGGGGACGGCCACAACGAGATCCAGATCAACGGACAATTCGCTTTGCCGCCGCTCGTGCTGGACGCCTTTCTCGCCCAGGACGCGTCGGTTCTCCAGAGCTGGAGTCCACAGACAGGCCGGGCTCCCTCTCCAGGAACGACGTTCTTCAACTTGCTGGGGACCCACGACGGCATTGGGCTGCGCCCGGTCCGCGGGCTCCTGTCCCCGGAGCGGGTGGAGCTGCTGGTGCAGCGGGTGGAGGTCAACGGCGGCGCCGTCAGCCGAGTGTCCCGTTCAGGTGGTGTCAGCGAGCCATTTGAGTTGAACATCGGTTACCTCGACGCGTTGCGTGACCCGGGGCATTCGGATCTGGACACGAAGGATGTCACCCGCTTCCTCACTGCCAACGCCATTGCGTTGGCGCTACCTGGCATCCCAGGGATCTACCTGCCCGGGCTCATCGGCGCCCGCAACTGGCCGCAGGGCCTCGAGCGCAACGGGCAACCGAGAGCAATGAACCGCCAGCGCTACGACGCGGACACGGTAGAACAGTTGCTGGCCGACCCCCAGACAGTTGAGCACGCCGTCTTCTCCGGCCTGACGACCCTGCTGCAGGCTCGCCGTGCCGAGCCAGCGTTCCACCCACAAGCGTTACTGGAGGTTCTGGCAACTTCGCGGCATCTGTTCGGCTTCGTTCGCACCAGCTTGGACAGGCGTCGAGCTGTGATCTGCGTGCACAACGTGTCTGCCGCGCCGCAGAACATGGACTTGGACCTGGCATTTGCCCCACTCAAGCAACTGCATGCCGTTCCCGAGCTGATCGCTGGCGCTGGTGAAATGAGGCTCGAGCCTAGACGACTGCGCGTGGACGTACCGTCTGCGGGTTTCGTGTGGATAAGCGGCAGGTTCTCCCGGTGAACCGCTCACCACTTCGGTCACCACCACGAGTCGGAATCCTCGCCCCCGCGTTTCCACCCGCAGTGGGTGGGGCGGAAACCCTGGTGGCCACCCTCACCCTCGCGCTGGTGCGAAGCGGCTGCGCTACCCCGGTGATCATCACGGCCAACCAGCCGACCGCTGAGATTACCGACGTAGTTCGCGACGGCGGCGGTGACCTGGTGGTGCTACCCAACCAGCCACGCCCTGGGCGGCTGCCGTGGATCCACGACATGTTCCACAAGTCCGAGGCGCTGCACGACGTTCTGCAGCGCCAGGCGTTGGACATAGTGCACGCGTTCTCCTACGACACCGCGATCACGGCTGCCATCACCCTTCCCCAACACCGCCCCGACCGAGTGCCACTGGTTGGGACATTCAGTGAGATCACTCTCCCCGAACGGGACGCCACCGAGCATCTTCGTGCCTCCTTCGCGTTCGCCCAGGACGCTCTGGACGTCTATGCCGCACTCAGCCAGGCTTACGCCGACGTGGCCCTCGCTCACGGCCTTCCCGCCCAGAAGCTGCACGTCAACCGGGCCGGGGTCGATGTCGACCGGTTCAGCGAGGGCTGCCGGCGACGCGGCCGAGCACACCTAGGGATCAGTGAAAACGCAGTGGTCATCACCTGCCCGAGCCGGTTCAAGGCCCGCAAAGGACAACTAGAACTCCTCCGCGCCATGTCCGCACTTGGCTCCCTCACCAGCCACGTCGTCCTCGTCCTGGCCGGGTCGATCAATTCAGCCGACAAAAACTACCTGGACCAGATTCGCAGGGCCGCGACACGGATCGGCTTGGGGGAGCGCCTCCACATCCTGGAGGACGTGCCGAGGGCACGGATGCCTGACCTGCTGGCGGCCAGCGACATCGTCGCTCAACCCAGCTACTTCGAGGGCTTGGGGCTGGCAGCTCTGGAGGCGATGGCAGCCGGTGCCTGCACCATTCTGACCGACACCCACGGCTTCAACGAGATCGGCTCGCACTTGCACACCACCTTCTACGTACAACCGTGCTCCACCGACTCCCCTCGCCGCGGGGCTGCGGGTCCTGCTGGAGAACCCTGCTCTTCGCAGCCGCCTCGCCGGCGAAGCCCGCCGCCACGTTCGCGAGCACTTCTCCATCAGCGCCATGGCTGAGCGGATGGCCGTCCTTTACCAGCACGCCCAGGCCCACGACCGCGCTCGTACCGATCGCGTAGGCGTGGGAGCGTGACTCTCGCCACTCGCGGTGCGGGTCCTGTCGGTCCCGTCACCCCGCAGCGTCGCCGCACCCTGGGCCGTGGCTTCCCTGCGCTTACTGTTCCCGGCTATCGGCTCTTCGCGAGCGGCCAACTTGTTTCCGTCACAGGCACTGCTTTGCAGCAGGTCGCTCAGGACTGGTTGGTCGTGGAACTGACCGGGCGCGCCGTGTCGGTCGGGGTGGTCAGCGCACTGCAATTCGCGCCGGTGTTGGTGTTCGGCGTTTACGGCGGACTGGTCGCCGACCGGTACGGCAAGCGACGCATTCTGATTACCACCCAGATAGCCTTTGGTGTCATCGCTGTCGCCCTCGCCGCGCTGGCTGCCAGTGGCCACGCGAACGTGTGGGTGATCTACGTCCTTGCCGCCGCGCTCGGGTGCGTCACCGCCTTCGACATGCCCGCCCGCCAAGGGCTCGTTGCGGAGATGGTCGGCCCAGAGCTGATAGCCAGCGCGGTCGCACTGAACAACGGCATGCTCGCGATCGCGCGCATCATCGGACCGGCTCTGGCTGGAGTTCTGATCACCACCGTGGGCACTCCAGCCGCTTTCCTCGGAAACGGGCTATCATATCTGGCGGTGATCGCCAGCCTGATACACATTCGTCCACAGCATTTGCACCCGCCCGCACGTGTCGCTCGTGGCGCCCACCAGATCCGTGACGGTCTGTCTTATGTCTGGGGCAGTGAGCCGCTGCGCTCCACTCTCGCGCTGATGTCCCTGGTTGTCGCCACTAGGCTCAACTTGCCGGTAATCCTACCCATCCTCGTTCGGCTGACCTTTCACGGCGGAGCGGGGATGTTCGCTTTCCTCAGCTGCTCGATGGCCGCCGGTTCCGTGCTCGGCGCTCTTTTGGTTGGGACTCGCCGTAATCCTGGCCGGCAGGTGCAGTGGATCGCCGCGATCGCCACTAGTGCTCTGGTCGCTCTCGTTGGCATGGTCCCGAACGCCGGTACCGCAGCCGCTGTTCTGCTCGCATTAGGCGTGGCTGTGACCGCTTTCTACACTCTGACCGCCAGCTATGTGCAGACGCTGGCGACCGAGCAACTGCGCGGTCGGGTGTTGGCGGTGAATGGCTTGGTTTACCGCGCCTCCTTGCTACTAGGAGCACTCGCCCTTGGTGCGTTTGCAGATGCGGTAAACGCGCAGGCAGCGCTTCTCTTCACCGGGGCAACCACCCTCATCCTCGTGCTCGCCTTCTGGGCAACCAAACGAATGCGACCCGGCTGGCGTGCTGGCCTACCTGACGAGTCAGGACCCCGGACGGGGCCGCCGGCGTGACGATCAAGTGACCGAGGCCTGGGCGATGCCGGTGCATCCCGAGCGTCTGTGTTGGCGACTATGGGGCTCCGCTCCGCCAGGCGGTGCGCGGTAGCCGCCCAGCAAGCTGACCCGGCCGTCCACCAACCGGTGTTCTGGCGACCCGCGAGGGCACCCGTGCCCCCACCACACCGCGTGCGGCCGACGCGGCCCAGGGGCGCCGTCGGGCGGAGACGGCGTCGTCACCGCACGGTGTGCGGTCGACGACCCACCACGACGGCGAGCAGGTAGACCGCCGCCGCAAACGCGATGATCCCGAAGCTGACCGGGATCTGTGCGACGACCAGGGAGACCCCGACGCCGACCCAGACCGAGACCAGGGCGATCACCACCGACAACCCGGCCGCGCGCCAGGGTCGGGTCGTCATCCGGCTCGCCGCCCCCGCGGGCGCGGCGAGCAGGCCGAGCAGCAGGACGGCACCCACCACCTGCGTGATCTCCGCGGCCGCGGCCGCGACGATCAGCAGGAAACCGGTGTTCAACGCCCGGACCGGGACTCCGCGGGCGGCGGCGACAGCCGGGTCGACGCTCGCGAACAGCAGGGGTCGGCCGAACGCCACCATGACCATCACGAGGCCGACGGCGACAGCGACGCCGGTCACGGTCGAGGACGCGGACACCCCGTAGATCGACCCGAACAGGATGCTGGTCGTGACCGAGCCGTTCGTGCCGCCGCCGGAAGAGTTGTACAGGCTGACGAACAGCACGCCCAGCCCCAGGATCCACGCGAAGGTGGTCCCGATGACCACGTCGTCGGCCACCCACCGACCGCCGATCAGGCCGAGCACCGCGCCGACCGCCAGGGTCGCCGCGAACAGGCCGAAGCGCAGGTCGACACCGGCCGCCACGGCCGCGACGGCCCCGGTGTAGGAGACGTGGGACAGCGCGTCGCCCGCGAAGACCTGCCCACGCAGCACGGTGAAGAACCCGACCAGCCCGCACAGGACCGCCACGGCCGAGCCGACGATCAGCCCCCGGTAGACGAACGGGTCGGTGACCAGCAGCAGGTTGCTCACCGCGCCACCGCGAGACGGCGGCGACCGGGCCGGCGGGACCGGGCGGACCGCGCCACGGCCTGTAACCCCACCGTCAGGACATACGCCCCGAAGCCGTAGGTCGACACCCAGAACCCGACCGGGTACCGGAGGTAGTAGGCCGAGGCGACCCCCAGCCAGACGACCACCAGCGCGATCATCACCGCGGCGACCATCCCGCGCCCGGGCCGGACCGTCAGGCGGTGTGCTGTCGCGGCCGGTGCCACCAGCAGCGAGAACACCAGCAGGGAGCCGGTGACCTGCGCGGTCGCGGTGGCCGCAAGGGCGAGCACGACGAGGAAGGTCGTCGTCACGGCCGCGACGGGTATGCGTCGCGACCGGGCGAGGACCGGGTCGACCGACACGAACACCAGCGGCCGCCCGATGACGGCGAGCACGATCAGGCAGCCGGCGGCCACGGCGGCCAACAGGTGGACCTGGGCCCTGGTGATCCCGCCGATGCTGCCGAACAGCAGGGAGCTGACCCCGCCCAGCAGGCCGCCGTACAGGCTGGAGAACAGGAACCCCGACGCGAGCGCGAAGGCCTGGACCGTCCCGATCCCCGCCGACTGCTCGCCGAACCCGCCCAGCCCCCCGGCGCGGCTCGCCGGCAGCCGCGCGATGACCACGGCGCCGAGGACCCCGGCGGAGAAGAAGCCGATCGCCGGGTCGATCGAGGCGAACGCTGCCGCGGATCCGCCGGCGAACCCGACGAGGGCCAGGGTGTGCCCGGCGAAACTCTCCCGGCGCAGCACCATCAGCCAACCCGCGATCCCGGCCAGGACCGCCGCGACCGTGCCGGCCTGCAGCGCCGTGACGATGAACGGGTAGGTGAACAGGCCGCGCACGTCCGCGACCAGGTTCCACGACAGACCGTTCACCGACCGGTCCCGCTCACCGGGCGCGTCCCGCCCGGTCCCGGCTGCCCGGTCCCGGTTGCCCCGTCCCGTGCGCCGCGGGGACGTCGGGCTGTCCGACGACGACGAGCCGGCCGGCGCGGTCGCGCAGGACGTCGACGGGCGTGCCGTAGAGCATCGTCAGCGTCTCGGAGGTGATGACCTGCTCCGGCGGGCCGAGCACCGCACCGCCCTCGGCCAGGTAGATGACGGCGTCGAGGGCGGCCAGGATCGGGTTGACGTCGTGGGCCACCATGACGACCGCCACACCCCGCTCCCGGCAGACGGCCTGGATCAGGGCGGACACCGACGCCTGGTTGGTGACGTCGAGGGAGTCCAGGGGCTCGTCGAGCAGCAGCAGCCGCGGCCGGCGGATCAGCGCCTGCGCGATGAGCAGGCGCTGCTGCTCACCACCCGAGCACTGCCCGATCGGGCGGTGCGCGTAGGCCGTCGCCCCGACCGTCTCCACCGCGTCGGCGATCCGCTCGGCGCGTTCGCGCCGTCGTCGCGACCACGGCCACGGCACCGGGATTCCCCAGCGGTCGCCGTCCAGGCCCATCCCCACCAGGTCGAGGCCGCGCACCGGGGTGGCCGGGTCGAAGGACCGCCGTTGCGGCAGGTAGCCGACCGCGTCGTTGCTGCGCCCGACCGGGCTGCCCAGCACCTCGCCGTGGCCAGCCGCAAACGGCACCAGGCCCACGAGGGCCTGGAGCAACGTGGACTTGCCGACCCCGTTCGGACCCATGACCGCGACGAACTGCTCGGCGCCGACCTCCAGGTCCACGTGCTGCCAGACCACACGGTCCCCGCGGACCGCCGCCGCGTCGACCAGGCGGACCACCGGCTGGGTGGACGTCACCGTCCCGGTGTCCCGGCCGTCACTTCCCTGTTCCGTCGAGGGCATTCTCCAGGGCCTGCAACTGCGCGGACTGCCAGTCCTGGAAGGTTGCGCCCCTCGGGGAGAGGGTCTCGGTGATGGCGACCACGGGCACCCCGGCGCTCTTGGCGGCCGCGACCTGGGCGGCGACGTCAGGCGTCGAGTTCTGGACGTTGTCCAGATAGACCTTGATCTGTTTCCCGGCGATCTGTCGGTTGATCATCGCGATGTCGACCGGGGCGGGATCGGTGCCCTCGCTGACGGCTTTGAGGAAGGAGTAGGGCGTCTTCATGTCAAGCCCGACGCTGTCGGCGAGCGGGCTGGCGATGGACTCACTCGCACCGACGGGATCGCCCTTGTGCTTCGTCGCGATCTCCTGCTCCACCGCGTTGTAGTCCTTGAAGGCAACTGTCTCCAGACGAGTCTTCTGCTGGGCGAAGTAGGGCGCGTCGGCGGGGTCCAGTCGTTGCAGGTCGGCGGTGATGGCGTCGATCACCTTGTACACCGAGTCATGGGAGTACCACTGGTGCGGATTGCCGCCCTGGGGGACACCGACCAGCTGCCCGACGTCGATGACCGCGCGTCCGGATGCCGGGTTGGCCGCGACGGCCTTCGCCGCCCAGTCGTCGTACCCGACCCCGTTCACCACCACCAGCTGTGCTTTCGCGATCGTCACCCCGTCCGCGGTCGTCGGCTCGTAGTCGTGGGGGTCGACGTCCGGGCTGGAGATGATCGAGGTCGTCACGACGCGGTTCCCGCCCAGCTGCTTGAGCAGGCTGCCCCAGGCGTCGATCGATGCGACCGCGCGGATCACCGTCGAGGGGTCCCCCGTTGCTGCGGCGGCCGCCACCGGAGGTGGCATCGCGGTACCGGACGAACTGGATCCGCACGCCGCTGCCCCGAAGACGAGGGCGGCGACGGTGACGAGCGGTGGCAGAACACCGCGGGAACGCAGGGACACAGGTCCTCCGGGAAAGCCGGTTCAGGGGCGCCGCCGCTGCGGGAAGCACGCGCGACGCCATGGTCGGGCAGACGCTACCCGACAATGACAAGCGTTATCGTCCGGCCGGAGCTCCCTCGCCCACCGTCCCCGTCCGGGGCACCGTGCTGGCCGGAGCACCGCAGAAGGGGTGGTTCTCCCCGGGGGCTTGGTGGCGGTGACGCCGGACCGCCCTCAGCGTCGGCGCTGGGCCGCGTCCAGGGCGCGGGTGCCGTGCTCCCACATCGCGTCGGCGATGTTGATGGTCGACCCTGGCGGGACGATCTCATCGATGCGGTCGAGCGTGTCGTCGGACAGGTCGACGCCGTCGGCGGTGAGGGACCCCTCGAGCTGCTCCATGGTTCGCGGCCCGATGAGCACGGTGCTCACCGCCGGGTGCCGGGCGACGAACGCCGTGGCGAGCTGCGGGAGGGTGAGGCCCGCCTCGGCAGCGAGCGCGCCGAGCGCATCGGCGGCCGCCAGCTTCGCCGCGTTGACCGGGGCTGCTGCGTCCATGCGTCCGCCGCGCGCGCGGAGGCTGGAGCCGGGCGCGCCGACGTCCGACCCCTTCCGGTACCGGCCCGACAGCCAGCCGCCGGCGAGCGGTCCGAACGCGAGGACCCCGATCCCGAGGCGGCGACACGTAGGCAGGAGGTCGTACTCGACGACGCGGTTCAGGATCGAGTACGGCGCCTCCTCCGTGCGGAACACGCCGTGCCCGCGTCGTTCGGCGAGGGCACGCGCCTCGGCGATCTGCGACGGTGGCAGCTTCGAGGTGCCGAACGATCGGATCTTGCCGGTGGCGACCAGGTCGGTGAGGGCGTCGAGGGTCTCGTCGATGTCGGTCTCCGGGTCCGGGACGCCCAGCTCGTAGACGTCGATCCGGTCGGTCCGCAGGCGACGGAGGGATCCCTCGATCGCCTGCGTGAGCCACCGACGGGAACCGCCGCCGTGGTTCGGGTTTGCTTCGAGCTTCAATCCGGTCTTCACGGTCAGCACGACCTCGTCCCGCCGGCCGCCGGTGAGGGCCTCCCCGAGGATCTCCTCCGACTCTCCCGCCGAGTAGCCGTCCGCGGTGTTGAGGGTATTGATCCCCGCGTCGAGGGCGCGGTGGACGATTCGCACGCACTGCTCGTGATCACGGTTGCCGAGTGCCCCGAACATCATGGCGCCCAGAGTGAGCTGGCTGACGGTGATCCCCGTAAGGCCGAGTGGTCGGTACTCCATCGGGGGCTCCTTCCTCCGCCGCTGGCGGCGGTACGATCGCGTCACGGATAGACGGAGAGTCTGTCCGTTTCGGACGGTACACGCTGATCGGAGAGGCTGTCCACTTTGGTCGCGACGCCGGGTGAGCCGGCACGTCGCTCAGACGCCGAGCGCAATCGCGAGCGGATCCTCGCGGCGGCCCGCGCAGTGCTGGCGGATCGCTCCGGCGAGGTCTCGATGGCAGAGGTCGCGCGTCAGGCGGGCGTCGGCATGGCGACGCTCTATCGGAACTACCCCGGGCGCCGCGAGCTGCTCGAGGGCCTCTACGCGAAGGAGGTCGACGACATCTGCCGCGCGGCCGAGGACGCCGCAGGACCCGCGGGCGAGGCACTGCGTACCTGGCTGCGCCGCTTTGCCGTCTTCCACGAGAACAAGCACCCGATCGCCGCCGAGCTGCTCCGGCACACGGACACGGCCGACCCGGTGTTCGGGAGCAGCCGTGACCGGGTGGTCACCGCAGGGCGGCCGCTCCTCGTCGCAGCGCAGGAGGCCCACGAGGCCCGCACCGACCTCGGCATCGACCAGGTGCTCGACCTCGTGCTCGCGGCTGTCACGGTGTCGGGCGATCGAGTTTACGTTGAGCCGATCCTGCGCGCGGCGCTGGACGGCCTGCGCCGCTAGGCTCGGCTGCCGGCAGCTCCGTCCACCGACGTGCCACTCAATATCGTGCTGCGCCTCCCGCGCAGGCGGTGAGCCGGCCGGACCGCCGAAACCGGGTTACGCCGCCCGGCGCAGCAGGGCCAGGTACATCGCGTCGGTGCCGTGCCGGTGCGGCCAGAGTTGCGCGTCGTCCGGGCCGGTGGGCAGGTCGAGTCCGGCCGGCAGGAAGTCCGGGGTGTGCAGGCGGTCGACGGCGACGCCGGGGGTGGCGCGCGCCAGGTCGCGGACCGCGTCCGCGACCACGACCGAGGTTTCGGCCGGGTGGGGTGAGCAGGTGGCGTACGCGACGACGCCACCTGGGCGAACGGCCCGCAGCGCGGCGCCCAGCAGCCCTCGCTGGAGGGCTCGGAGTCCCGGCAGGTCGGTTGGGCTGCGTCGCCACCGGGCCTCCGGCCGGCGGCGCAGCGACCCCAGCCCGGAACACGGGGCGTCGAGCAGGACCCGGTCGAAGCTGTCCTCCGCCCACGGCGGAGCGGTCGCATCCGCGACGAGCGCGGTTGCCCCCGCGGTCATCCGCAGGGCCCCGGCGACCAGGCGCGCGCGGTGCGGCTGCAGCTCACCGGCGACCAGGCGCGCGCCGACCCCGGCCGCGAGCCCGGCCAGCAGCCCGGCCTTGCCGCCCGGCCCGGCGCAGGCATCCAGCCACCACCCGGTGTCCGCGCCGTCGGTCGGGGCGGCGGCCAGTGCCAGCGCGACCAGCTGGGAGCCCTCGTCCTGGACGCCGGCCCGCCTGCTGCGGACGGCAGCCAACCGACCCGGGTCCCCGCTCGGCAGGACGACGGCCAACCGGGACCACCGGCCGGGCCGCGGGGCGCCGGAGCCTCCGGGGTCCGCCTCGGGCACCACGTTCTCGTCGGGGTCTACGTCCGGCCCCTGCGGGCCGGCGGGACCCGGTGGCCGGCCGGCCCGGGGTCTCGCGAGCCGAGCCTGCGCGGACTGGGCCTGCGCGGACTGCACCTGCGCGGCCGCCGCCTCGGCCAGCAGGTCAGCCCGTTCGATCCGGCCCGGGCGGGCCGCCAGCGTCACCTCGGGTGCGACGTTGTCCGCGGCGAGCGCGGCCGCCGTTTCTTCCAGCGAGCCGCCGAGCGCGTCCCGGAACGCGCCGACCACCCACGCGGGGTGCCAGCCGGCGATCGCCAGGTACCCGACCGGGTCGGTGGCCCGGTCCGGCGCGACCCGCGCCACCCAGTCGTCCAGCGAGTGGGCACTGACCCGCCGCAGGACGGCGTTCACCAGCCGGGCGACGCCCGGACCGACGGCACGGCGGGCGAGGTCGACGGTGGCCGAGACCCCGGCGTGCGGCGGCGTGCCCAGCATCAGCAGCTGGTAGGCGCCGAGGCGCAGCACGTCCAGCGCGGCCGCGTCGAGCTGGTCCAGCGGCCGGTCCACGCAGGCCCCGAGGACGGCGTCCAACGTCCCCCGCGCCCGCAGCGTCCCGTACACCAGGCTGGTGGCGAAGGCGGCGTCCCGGCCGGTCACCCGGGCCGTGCGCAGCAGACCGGGCAGCAGCAGGTTCGCGTAGGCGTCGCGGTCGGCCGTTGCCCGCAGCGCAGCCAGGGCGATGTCCCGCGCGGGATCGCCGGCGGGATCGGCGGGGGGCACCGCCGTGCGTGCGCCGCCGGGCCCGCCGCCCGCCCGGGGCCCCGTCGGCCGGCGTCCGGCACCGGACCGGCCGCGAGCGGGGATGGGTCCGCTCACCGGTCGCCCAGCCGGTCGCCGGGGACGAGCCGGGCGCCGCGCGCCCAGGCCGCGGCGCCGGTCGCCGGCCGGCCGGCCGGCTGCACCGTCGAGAGCGTCACGGGTCCGGAGCCGGTGCCCACCACGACCGGGTCCGGTCCAAGGCGGACGGCGATCTCCCCAGGGGCGAGCTCGCCGCGACCGCCCGAAACCGGGGCACCGGCCGGCACCGGCGTGACCGGGCCGAGCTTGACCCGCTGCCCGCGGAAGGTGGTCCAGGCGCCGGGAGCGGGCGTGCAGCCCCGGACCCGCCGGTCGATCGCACCCGAGTCGGTGGTCCAGTCGACGGCCGCGTCGGCGACGGTCACCCTCGGCGCGACGGTCACCCCGTCGACGCGTTGCGCGGTGGGCTCGGCGCCGGCGGCGACGGCATCCAGCGTCTGCGCGAGGACGCCCGCGCCGGACCCGGCGAGCCGGGCGAGCAGGTCTCCGCTGGTGTCGCGGGCGCCCACCGGCGCGGCGAGGCTGGCGAACACGGGCCCGGCGTCGAGCTCGCGGACGATCCGGAACGTCGTCAGCCCGGTCCCGGCGTCGCCGGCGAACAGCGCGTGCTGGACGGGGGCGGCGCCCCGCCAGCGCGGCAGCAACGAGAAGTGGAGGTTGACCCAACCGCGCGGGACCGCGTCGAGGGCCACCTGACCCAGCAGGGCGCCGTAGGCGACGACCGCGGCGCAGTCCGGACGCAGCTCGGCGAGGGCGGCCAGCGCCTCGGGGTCGGACAGCCGTCTCGGCTTGAGCACCGGCAGGCCCGCGTCCACCGCCGCCGCCGCCACGGCTGACGGCCGCAGGCCCCGACCCCGGCCGGCCGGCGCGTCGGGCCGGGTCAGGACGCCGACGACCTCATGGGGCCCGCCCAGCAGCACGTGCAACGCGGGCAGGGCGACCTCGGGCGAACCGGCGAACAGCACTCTCACGCAGGGGCCTCGCCGGGTCTGTCGGTCACCCCGGCAGCCTAGGGAGTCCGCCCGGGGTCGGGTCGCGCCGCCACCGCGCGCTCGCCGCCGGCCGGCCGCGCCCCTGGTCGGCCGGGGGCGCGCCCCGCGACCGGCCGCGCCGCGGAGCGGCCACAGTCCTCGACCCGGCCACCGGGGCTATGCCAGGTCGACCGGGTCCACGCGCAGCCGGACGTGAGACAGCTTCCGGGCGGTGCGGGCAGCGGCTGCGGCACGTAGTGCGGCGGTGAGCGACGCTCCGCGCCCGCGCAGATCGCGGACGAGCGCGCGGACCTCCGGTCCGGCGGCAGCCCCCGGGTGTGCCGGCGGGACCGCGACCGGACCGAGCACCTCGGCGGTTCCGGGCAACTCTGCCCGGGCCAGCAGGTCGCTCACGTCACCGGCGGCACCGAGCAGCTCGACCACGACCGAGGCGGGCGGCAGAGCGGTTGCGACCCGGTCGTCCAGCTCCGCCCGGGCGGCACCGACCGGGTCCCACCGGATGAGCGCCTGGACAGGCCGCTGGGCCGCGTCGGCGACAACCACGACGGTCCCCGCCGGGCGGCCCGGCTCGGCGGTCCGCACCAGTGCGGCCGCGTTGGCCCACCGGCGCAGCGCCTCCTGGCCCGCGGCCAGCTCGGTCCGGGCCAGCAGCACGTTGCCGTCCAGCAGCACCGCGGCGGCGTAGCCGGCGGCGGCGACCGGTTCGGCACCGGGCGTCGCCACCACCAGTGCGGGCCGGTCCGGCACGGTGGGACGTACCCCCTCCGTGGCATCGGCCGAGGACTGCAACACCGCCACCCCGGGGAACGCCCGGCCCAGCTCCTCCGCCGTCCGGGCCGAGCCGACGCGCCCGGAGCGGAAGCGGCCCGAGCCGCACTCCGAGCATCGCCACGCGCCCGCCGGCCGCCCGCACCACCGGCACGCCGCCGCGCCGCCGGACCCGGACACCGCGAGCGGCCCAGAGCAGCGCTCACAGGTGGCCGGCCGGCGGCAGGCCTGGCACGACAGCACGGGCAGGTATCCGGCACGCGGCACCTGCACGAGAACGGGGCCCTCGGCCAGCGCGGCGCGCGCGGTCCGCAGGACCAGGGCCGGCAGCCGTGCCGCCCGGGCCGCCGGGTCCCGCGCGAGCTCGGTGTCGGCGCCCGCGGCGACCACCCGCGGAACGAGGGACCGGGTGGTCGACCGGTCAGGCGCCAGGATCGCCAGGAACCCGTCCCGGTCCAGTGCCGCGTCCTCCGGAGTGACCACATGGCCGGCCAGCAGCAGCGCCGCACCCTGGTCGACACTGCGCCGGACCAGCACGTCGCGGGCATGGGGGTACGGCGCGCGCGGCTCCGCCAGCAGATCGTCCCCGTCGTCCCAGCAGACGACCAGGCCGAGGTCCGCGACCGGCGCGAAGGCCGCGGCCCGGGTCCCGACCACGACCCGGGCCGACCCACGCCGGACCGCGAGCCACGCCCGGTACCGCGGCGCCGGGCCGAGCGCGGCGGTCAGCTCGGTCACCGACCCGGGGCCGAGAACCGCCGAGACGGCGGCGGCGAACGCCGCCAGGTCGCGCGCGTCGGGGACGACCACCAGCGCGCCCCGGCCGGCGGACACTGCCGCGGCGACCGCGACCGCGACCAGCCGGGGTCCCTCGCCGGGTAGCGCGGCGACCGCGGCGCGTGGCGCCTGCCCGGCGGCGAGACGACGCAACAGCGCCGTTCCCCCGCCGTACCGCTGCCAGAGCGCATCGCCTGGTGGTTCCCCCGTGACAGCCGGGTCCGCCGGGTCCGGCACGACGGGCGGCACGACGGGCGGCTCGGCCTCGACGCGGGCATGCCGCGGCGGGACGGCCAGTCGCAGCACGTCGGCCAGGGTCCCGGCGCACCGGTCCGCGACGTGTCGGGCGACCGTCAGCACCTCCGGACTCAGCACCGACTCTGCGGACACGACGGCGGCCAGCGGACTGAGCCGGCCGGGGTGCTCACTGGCGGCGCGTCGCTGAACCAGGTATCCCGTCACCGACGTGCCGGCGAACCGCACCCGGACCCGTACCCCCGGTTGCGCCGCCGCGGACATCGCCGGCGGCACCAGGTAGTCGAAGGGCCGGTCCAGGTGCGCCAGCGGCACGTCGAGTACCACCGAGGCGACCGGCAGCTGCACCCCGCCGCCGGTCGGCGCGGACCCGACCCGCGCCGCCGGCGCGGGTGAGGAGACCGGGGCCGGCGCGGGTGAGGTGACCGGCGTCGCCACCGCCAGAACTGCGCTCATGACCCCAGGTCTACCCGGGGCCACCGACACGACTGGCAGGCCGCCTCAGCCGACAGCGGCCTGCAGCGCCTCGACCCGGTCCAGGCGCTCCCAGGTGAAGTCCGGCAGGTCCCGGCCGAAGTGCCCGTAGGACGCCGTCTGGGTGTAGATGGGGCGGAGCAGGTCCAGGTCGCGGATGATGGCGGCCGGCCGGAGGTCGAACACCGCGACCACCGCGTCCTGGATCCGGTCGACCGGGGCGGTCTCGGTGCCGAAGGTCTCCACGAACAGGCCGACCGGGTGCGCGACGCCGATCGCGTAGGCGACCTGGACCTCGGCACGACGGGCGAGCCCGGCCGCGACGATCGTCTTGGCGATCCACCGCATCGCGTAGGAGGCGGAGCGGTCGACCTTCGACGGGTCCTTGCCGCTGAACGCGCCACCGCCGTGGCGGGCGAAGCCGCCGTAGGTGTCGATGATGATCTTGCGGCCGGTCAGCCCCGCGTCCCCCATCGGGCCGCCGATCTCGAACCGCCCGGTCGGGTTGACGTAGAGCCGGTAGTCCGAGGTGTCCAGCTCCGCTGAGGCGCCCCCGGCGGCGGCGAGCTCGGACAGCACCGGGGCGACGACCTGCTCCGCCACGTCGAGGGCGAGCATCGTCTCCAGATTCACGGTGGCCGCGTGCTGGCTGGACACCACGATGGAGTCCAGCCGGACCGCGTGGTGCCCGTCGTACTCGATGCTCACCTGGGTCTTGCCGTCCGGGCGCAGGTAGGGGACGACGCCGGAGTGCCGGACGCGCGCGAGCTGCCGGGCCAGCCGGTGCGCGATGGTGATCGGCAGTGGCATCAGCTCGGGGGTGTCGTCGCAGGCGTAGCCGAACATCAGCCCCTGGTCGCCGGCTCCCTGACGGTCCAGGTCGTCGGTGCTACCGCCGGCCCGGTCCTCGAAGGAGTCCTCGACGCCCCGGGCGATGTCCGGGCTCTGCCGGCCGATGGAGACCGAGACCCCGCACGAGTCGGCGTCGAAGCCCTTGGCCGAGGAGTCGTAGCCGATCGCCCGGATCGTCTCTCGGATGACACCGGGGATGTCGACGTAGGTCGAGGTGGTGACCTCACCGGCCACGTGCACCTGGCCGGTGGTCACCATCGTCTCCACGGCGACCCGGCTGGTGGGGTCGCCCTTGATCATCTCGTCGAGGATGGCGTCGCTGACCTGGTCGCAGATCTTGTCCGGGTGCCCTTCGGTGACCGACTCCGAGGTGAACAGGCGCTTGGACATGCGGGTCCTTCTCTGGTGGATTTCCGGCGAGCCCGGCCCGGACTCGCCGAGGGGGCGGTGACCTGCCCGGCGAGGGCGCGGTCAGACTAGCGGCGCCTCGGTCCCGGGCGGCCCGAGGCGTGCGGCCACCAGGTCCAGGACGCCGTGGGCGACGGTGAGTTTCGGTGCCCGCCCGACTTCGCTGACCGACCCGTCGTCACCGACGACGACGGCGGCGTTGTCCACCGTGCCGAAGCCCCGGCCGGCGCCCACCTCGTTCGCCACCAGCAGATCCGCGCCCTTGCGGGCCAGCTTGGCCCGGGCGGCGGCGACCTGGTCCGCGCGCGTCGGGCCCGGGGACTCCGCGGCGAACCCGACGACGACCTGTCCCGGGCGGTCCCGGGCGCGGGCGCGGCACAGCTCGGCGAGGACGTCGGGGTTCTGCACGAGCTCCACCGTCCGGGCCGAGCCGTCGGCCGGCCGGTGAACCTTCGTCGTCGACGTGGACGCCGGACGGAAGTCGGCGACAGCGGCGGCCATCACCACGACGTCGGCGTCCGCCGCGGCTGCCAGCACCGCCGACCGCAGGGACGCGGTGTCGGTGACCGGGACCAGGTCCACCCCGGCGGGCGGAAGCAGGTCCGGCGCGGCCTCGGGGTTCGCCGCGATCAGGGTGACGGTGGCACCCCGGACGGCGGCGGCCCGGGCAAGGGCGAACCCCTGCCGGCCGGACGAACGGTTGCCCAGGAAGCGGACCGGGTCCAGGTCCTCCCGGGTACCACCGGCGGTGACGACGACACGACGCCCGGCCAGGTCGCGGGGTCGGCCGGCAAGCCCGGCGGCCGAGCGGGTGAGTGCGTCGCGGGCATGGTCGAGGACCTCGGCGGCCTCCGGCAGCCGACCCGGTCCGCTGTCCGGCCCGGTGAGCCGACCGACCGCGGGATCCAGCACGGTGGTCCCGCGCGAACGCAGCACTGCCACGTTGGCCCTGGTCGCCGGGTGCTGCCACATCTCGGTGTGCATCGCCGGGCTGAGCAGCACCGGGCACCGGGCGGTCAGCAAGGTCGCGGTCAACAGGTCGTCGGCCCGCCCGGCCGCCGCGCGCGCGAGCAGGTCCGCCGTTGCTGGGTAGACGAGGACCAGGTCGGCCGCCCGGCCCAGTGCCACGTGCGGCACGGCGTCGACGTCGTCCCAGACCGAGGTCAGCACCGGTCGACCGGACAGGGCCGCGAAACTGGCCTCGCCGACGAACCGCAGGGCCGACGGGCTGGCCACGACGGTCACCTCGTGGCCGGTCTCCCCGAGTCGCCGCACCAACTCGCACGCCTTGTAGGCGGCGACGCTGCCGGTGACGCCCAGGACGACGGAGGTCACCGGACGACCGGCGAACTCACGCCGGCTGGACCGGCCGACGCGGCCGGCCGGGAGGCAGCGCAGCTCAGACGGCGTCCTCGGCGTCCGGCGCCACCGGCTCACTGCGCAGCAGGCCCTCGTTGATCTCGCGCAGGGCGATCGAGAGCGGCTTCTCCTGGACGTAGGTCTCGACCAGGGGGCCGACGTACTCCAGCAGGTTCTCGCCGAGTTGGGCGTAGTACCCGTTGATCTGCCGGGCCCGCTTGGAGGCGAAGATGACCAGGCCGTACTTGGAGTCGGTTCGGGTCAGCAGGTCGTCGACCGGCGGATGGGTGATGCCCTCGGGGGCGACGGCGTCGAGTGCAGACATACGGGAGCGACTCCTCAGCAGGTGGGCAGCTGCCCAGGGTAGTCGGTCAGGCCGTCCCGGCCGGGTCCACCGGTCCCGCCGGTATCAGGCCCATCTCGGCGGCGACCGCCGCGCAGGCCCGCTCGACGTCGTCGTTGACCACGGTGACGTCGAACTCGTCCTCGGCGGCCAGCTCGCCGCGGGCGGTGGCCAGCCGCCGTTCCCGCTCCGCCGGTGTCTCGGTCGCCCGGCCGGCGAGCCGGGCGACGAGGTCCTGCCAGGTGGGCGGGGCCAGGAACACGAACCGGGCACCGGGCAGCACCGCCCGGACCATCCGGGCGCCCTGCAGGTCGATCTCCAACAGGGCGGGACGGCCCGCGGCGACCGCGTCGAGCACCGGTCCCCGGGGCGTCCCGTACCGGGCGGCACCGTGGACCACCGCATGCTCCAGCAGCTGTTCACCGACCACCAGGGCGTCGAACTCACGGTCCTCGACGAAGTGGTAGTGCACCCCGTCGACCTCACCGGGACGGGGGCGCCGGGTGGTGACCGACACCGACAGCCACACCTGGGGGTACCTGCGCCGCAGGCAGGCCACGACGGTGCCCTTGCCGACGGCTGCCGGGCCGGCGAGGACGGTGAGTCCCACGCCGGGCCGGCTGGTCGGGTCCTGGCTCAGGGCCGCTGTCCTCAGGCGCTGCCGCCGAACTCCTGTTGCAGCGCGGTCAGCTGATTTGCGCCCAGCCCCCGGACTCGGCGGGTCTCCGCGATCCCCAGCCGGTCCATGATCTGCTTCGCCCGGACCTTGCCCACCCCGGGAAGCGACTCCAGCAGCGCCGACACCTTCATCTTCCCGATGACCTCGTTCTTGCCGCCCTCGGCGATGATCTGCGACAGCGACGCTCCGGAGTGCTTGAGGCGGTTCTTGACCTCTGCGCGCTCCTTGCGGGCCTGTGCGGCCTTCTCCAGCGCCAGGGCGCGCTGTTCCGGGGTGAGGATCGGAAGTGGCACGGCGTTCTCCTCGGTTGTCGGACCGGCGTCGGCTGGTCAATCGGCGCGGTGTTCGGCTCGGCGCGGTGTGCGGTCGGGGCCCTGACCTGCGTGGGCGCCGTGGGGAGCGTCGCACGGGGCGCCAGCAGGGCCGACAGCGATCGGTCCGGATCGTAGCGGCCGCCGGGCCTGCGGACGGCGGTCAGCGCCCGGACAGCGCGGTGTCGTCCAGGGCGTGCAATAGTTCCGCGACCAGTTCGACTGCCCCGGTGCAGCCGCCAGATCGGCACCGTGATGTCGAACCGGCGGGACGTGTTGTACCAGGCGCGGGCGTGCTGGCAATTGCAGTGTCGCTCGCCCTGTGCTGGTGCGGGAGCCGGACTTAGAGGATGACGAGGAGCAGGACGAGGATCGCGGTCCCGATCAACGAGACCAGCAGCGAGCCGAGACACCCCAGCCGACTGCTGAAGAAGGCGAACACGGGGACCTCCGGTCATCGGCGGCGCCGGGTCGGCCGACCTCGGATGGGGAATGGTCCCACGACCAGTCTCAGCGCCGCGCCGACCGCCCGGCGCAGAGCGGTGTCGGCGAACCGCCCGGCCGAGGTCAGCGCGCAGGCCAGTTCCACGCAGGCTCGTCGAGCGGCCCCTGGCCGACGACCGAGGTCTCGCCGAACGCCTTGGCAACTTCGAGGTGCCGCAGCGCGGGTTGGGCTCGTCCCAGTGCGTCGCGCAGCGCCACCGAGTGGGTGACCGCGATGACCTGCGCGCGCGTGCTGACCTCGGCGATCAGGTGCGCGAGGGCCGGTAGCAGCTCGGGGTGGAGGCTGGTCTCCGGCTCGTTCACCACGTACAGGCCGGGCGGCCGTGGGCTCAGCAGCGCCGCCGCCCACAGCAGGTAGCGCAGGGTCCCGTCGGACAGTTCCGCCGCGCCGAGGGGACGCAGCAGACCGTGCTGGCGCAGCTGCACCCGGAAGACGCCGGCCTCGTCGGCGACGACCTCCACTCGGCTGCCCGGAAACGCCCGGTCGACCGCGTCGTCGAGGGCGCCGCCAGGACCGGACTCGCGCAGCGTCTGCAGCGCCGCGGCGAGGTCCCCGCCGTCCGGGTCGAGAACCGGGGTGAACGTGCCGACCTGGTTGCTGCGCACGGGACACGCGACATCGGTGCGGAAGCCGTCGTAGAACCGCCAGGACCGCACCAGCTCCCGCACCTCGAGAACCTCCGGGGCCGCGAACGGGTCCGCGACCTCGCTGAGCATGCTGTCGCCCGAGCGGACACGTCGATCGCCGGCCTGCCAACCGCCGCTGTCGTTGCGGATCATCACCGCCCCGCCGGCCCGCTGGACGAGTAGTGCGGACGGCCGAAGCACCGGCCCGCTCCACACGGCCTCCCGCTTGATCTCCGGATCCCGCATGAACAGCGTCGACGGCAAGCTGTGCGGCGCCGGCAGGCCGAAGTCGATGGCGTAACCGAAGTCGTCTCCCGCGAAACCCAGCCGGAGTGACACCGCGCGGGTGCGGACTGTTCCCTGGACCGGGTAAGTGCCCTCACGCACCGCCTGACCGACGGCCTCGGGGCCTGCCCACAGTGTCGACGGCAGGCCTCCCTCGCGAGCCAGTGCACCCACCGCGCCCCCGCGCGCGGTGTCGGCGAGCAACCGCAGCGACCGGTACAGGCTGGACTTGCCGGAGCCGTTGGCCCCGGTGACCACGGTCAACGGCCCGAGTGGCAGCACCAGGTGACGCAGCGACCGGTAGCCCTCCACCGCCAGCACCCGCAGCACGCCGCAGGGTAGGCCGCCCAACACCTCGCCGGCCGTCCTGACCCGGGCGACCCGCGCTCAGCCGAGGGCGGCGGCGACCTCGTCGCGGACGGTCAGCGCCGCGGTCCGCAGCGCAGCCGGGTCGGGCCCGGCGGACAGCACCGACCGGGACACCGAGGCCACGACGAGGCCGGCCGCGTCGCCGAACACCCAGCGCAGGTCCCCGGCGGCCGCCCCCTGGGCGCCGAGGCCGGGCGCCAGCAGCGGGCCGTTCACGGCCAGGTCGACATCGAGGCCGCCCAGCGTCGCCCCGACGACCGCACCGACCGACCCCAGCGGGACCGCGCCGGTGTTCTCCGCCGCCACGGCGGCCAGCACCCCGGCACCGACCGTGGTGCCGTCGGCTGCGCGCGCCTGCTGCACCGACGCGCCCTCGGGGTTGCTGGACAGCGCGACGACGAACACTCCCCCGCCGCCGGCCGTGGCGGCGTCGAAGACCGGGCGCAGCGCCTCGACGCCGAGGTAGGGGCTGACGGTGATCGCATCGCAGGCCAGCGGCGCCCCGGCCCGCAGGTAGGCGTCCGCGTAGGCCTGCACCGTCGACCCGATGTCACCGCGCTTGACGTCGAGCAGGACCAGCGCACCGGCCGCACGGGCCGCGACGGTCAGCTGTTCCAGCACGGCGATCCCGGCGGACCCGTGCCGTTCGAAGAACGCCGACTGCGGCTTGAGGACGGCGATCTCGCCCGCGAGAGCACCAGTCACCGTGTCGCAGAACGACGCCAGCCCGGCCGGATCGTCGGTCAGCCCCCACGCCAGCAGCAGCGCCGCCGACGGGTCGATGCCGACGCACAGCGGCCCGCGGGCGGTGCGCGCGGCGGCCAGTCGCTGCCCGAAGGGGAGCATGGCGGGGGCCGTCACGCGCGTTCCGCCCCGCCGACTGGCGGAACTCGTTCCGCTCTACCGACTGGCGGAACTCGTTCCGCCGTCGCGCGGGCGGTGCCGTGCGCCCAGTCCTGCAGCGACCGCACCGCCAGCGGACCGCCCAGCTGGGCCTCGATGCCCTGGACCGCGGCCGCGAGCCCCTGCACCGTGGTGACGAGCGGGATCCCGCGGGCGACGGCGGCGCTGCGGATCTCGTAGCCGTCCAGCCGCGGGCTCGCCCCGCCCTGCAGAGCGGCACCGCGCGGGGTGTTCACGATCAGGTCGACCTGTCCGGCCAGGATCCGCTCGACGATCGTCGGCTCCCCGTCCGGGCCCGGGCCGTCCCCGTGCTTGCGCACCACCGTCGCGCCGACCCCGTGCCGGGCGAGCACGGTCGCCGTCCCCGCCGTCGCGAGCAGCTCGAAGCCGAGGTCGGCCAGCCGCTTGACCGGGAAGATCATGTGCCGCTTGTCCCGGTCGGCGACGGAGACGAACACCCGGCCCTTGACCGGCAGCCCGGCGATCGCCCCGGCCTGGGACTTGGCGAAGGCGGTGCCGAAGTCTGCGGCGATGCCCATCACCTCACCGGTACTGCGCATCTCCGGCCCGAGCACGGTGTCCACACTCGACCCGTCGATGCTGCGGAACCGGTTGAACGGCATCACCGCCTCCTTGACGGCGACGGGGCTGCTGGCACCCGGCGGCGGGCTGTCACCGCCGTCGCCCCTGGCGGCGAGCATCCCCTCCGCGCGCAGCTGGGCGATGCTCGCGCCGAGCATCACCCGGGCCGCGGCCTTCGCCAGCTGGGTGCCGGTGGCCTTGGACACGAACGGCACCGTCCGGGACGCGCGGGGGTTCGCCTCGAGCACGTAGAGGACGTCTCCGGCCAGCGCGTACTGGACGTTGAGCAGGCCGAGCACCCCGACGCCGCGGGCGATCGCCAGCGTGGACTCGCGAATCCGCCGGACCTCCCCGTCGCCGAGGGTGATCGGCGGCAGCGTGCACGCGGAGTCCCCCGAGTGCACACCGGCCTCCTCGATGTGCTCCATCACCCCGCCGAGGTACAGCTCGGTGCCGTCGAACAGCGCGTCGACGTCGATCTCCACCGCGTCGTCCAGGAACCGGTCGATGAGCACCGGGTGCGCGAACAGGTCCCCGCCCGCGTGCTTGGCCAGGTAGCCGGCCAGCGCGGCATCGTCGTAGACGATCTCCATCCCCCGGCCCCCGAGCACGTAGCTGGGCCGGGCGAGCACCGGATACCCCAGCTCGCCGGCGATGCTCAGCGCCTGCTCGGCCGAGGTCGCGGTGCCGTGCTTGGGCGCGGGCAGGCCGGCCGCGGCCAGGACCCGGCCGAACTCGGCGCGGTCCTCGGCGGCGTCGATCGCCGCGGGTGGGGTGCCGACGATCGGCACACCTGCGGCCGCCAGGCCGTCGGCGAGGCGCAGCGGTGTCTGCCCACCGAGCTGGACCAGCACCCCGGCGACCGGTCCGGCGGTCCGCTCCGCGTCGACGACCTCCAGGACGTCCTCCAGCGTCAGTGGCTCGAAGTACAGCCGGTCGGAGGTGTCGTAGTCGGTGCTGACCGTCTCCGGGTTGCAGTTGACCATCACCGTCTCGTACCCGGCGTCGCGCAGCGCCATCGAGGCGTGCACGCAGGAGTAGTCGAACTCGATGCCCTGCCCGATCCGGTTCGGCCCCGAGCCGAGGATCAGCACGGCCGGCCGCTCCCGCGGTGCCACCTCCGTCTCCGACTCGTACGTCGAGTAGTGGTAGGGCGTCCGGGCGGCGAACTCCGCGGCGCAGGTGTCCACGGTCTTGTAGACCGGCCGCACCCCCAGAGCCCGGCGCAGCTCCCGCACCACCGCCGCCGACAGTCCGCGCAGCGCACCGATCGCGGGGTCGGAGTACCCGTGCCGTTTGGCCCGGCGCAACAGGGCCGAGTCCAGGGCCGGTGCCGCGCGGACCTCTTCGGCGATCTCGCCGATCAGCGCGAGCTGGTCGACGAACCACGGGTCGATGGTTGTGGCCTCGCTGACCCGGGCGACGGTGGCACCGGCCCGCAGCGCACGGAACGCGTCCTGCAGCCGGCCGTCGTAGCCGTGGCCGATCTTGGTGAGCAGCACTTCCAGCGCTGCCGGGTCGGGCGGGAGCGGACCGGTGGTGTCCAGCGGTGCGCTCGGGTCCTCCAGTGAGCGCAGGGCCTTCTGCAGCGCCTCGGTGAAGTTCCGGCCGATGGCCATCGCCTCGCCCACGCTCTTCATGTGGGTGGTCAGCCGCAGGTCGGCGCCCGGGAACTTCTCGAAGGCGAACCGCGGCACCTTCACGACGACGTAGTCCAGGACCGGCTCGAACGAGGCCGGGGTCGCGCCCGTGATGTCGTTGCCGATCTCGTCCAGGGTGTAGCCGATCGCCAGCCGGGCGGCGATCTTCGCGATCGGGAACCCCGTGGCCTTACTGGCTAGAGCACTGCTCCGAGACACCCGCGGATTCATCTCGATGACGATCAGCCGGCCGGTGGCGGGGTCGACCGCGAACTGGATGTTGCAGCCGCCGGTGTCGACGCCGACCGCGCGGACCACGCCGATCGCCACGTCCCGCATCGCCTGGTACTCGCGGTCGGTCAGCGTCATCGCCGGCGCGACGGTGATCGAGTCACCGGTGTGGACGCCCATCGGGTCGACGTTCTCGATCGAGCAGACCACAACCACGTTGTCCGCGCGGTCGCGCATCAGCTCCAGCTCGTACTCCTTCCAGCCCAGCACCGACTCCTCGAGCAGCACCTCCGTCGTCGGGCTCGCGGACAGCCCGGCGTCGGCGATCCGGCGCAGCTCCGCCTCGTCGTACGCGATCCCGGACCCGGCGCCGCCCATGGTGAACGACGGCCGGACGACCACGGGATAGCCCAGCTCGCCGACAGCGGCCAGGCACTCGTCGAGGGTGTGGCAGACCGTCGAGCGGGCGACCGCGGCACCGAGGCCGGTGACGATCTCCTTGAACCGCTCCCGGTTCTCGCCGGCCTCGATCGCATCGACCGTGGCCCCGATCAGCTCGACGCCGTACCGCTGGAGCGTCCCGTCCGCGTGCAGCGCCATCGCGGTGTTCAGCGCGGTCTGGCCGCCCAGGGTCGCCAGCACAGCGTCGGGCCGCTCGATCGCGATGACCCGCGCGACGACGTCGGCGGTGATCGGCTCCACGTAGGTGGCATCCGCGATCTCCGGGTCGGTCATGATCGTGGCCGGGTTGGAGTTCACCAGCACCACCCGCAGCCCCTCGGCCCGCAGCACCCGACACGCCTGGGTGCCGGAGTAGTCGAACTCGCACGCCTGTCCGATGACGATCGGGCCGGAGCCGATCACCAACACCGTCGACAGGTCCGCCCGGCGCGGCATCAGCGCTCTCCCTTCGTCGGCGCCGTCGGCGGGTCCGTGGTGTTCGTCGCCATCAGCTCGGCGAACCGGTCGAACAGCGGGTTCGCGTCGTGCGGGCCGGCCGCGGCCTCCGGGTGGTACTGGACGCTGAACGCCGGGACGTCCAGTGCCCGCAGGCCCTCCACGCTGCCGTCGTTCAGGCAGACGTGGGACACCTCGATGCGGCCGAAGAAGCTGTCCGCGATCCGGTCGACACCGCCGCCGGGGGCGGCGACCGCGAAGCCGTGGTTCTGCGCCGTGATGGAGACGCGCCCGGTGGCCCGCTCCCGGACGGGAATGTTCATCCCCCGATGGCCGTAGGGCAGCTTGTAGGTGCCGAGCCCGAGTGCGCGGCCGAGGATCTGGTTGCCGAAGCAGATGCCGAACACTGGCACACCCCGGGCGAGAGCGGCGCTCGCCAGGGCGACCGGATGATCGGCGGTCGCCGGGTCGCCGGGCCCGTTGGAGAAGAAGATGCCGTCCGGGCCGCCGGAACCACCGACGGCGAACAACTCCTCGATCCCAACGGTGGCCGGCAGCACCTGCACGTCCATTCCTCGCCGGGCCATCTCGGCCGGGCTGCTGGCCTTGATCCCGAGGTCGACCGCAGCGACGGTGAACCGGCGGCGGCCGACCGCCGGGACCAGGTACGGCGCCGTCGTCGTGACCGCGCCGACCAGGTCGGCGCCGAGCATCGACGCCGAGGCGCGCACCTGGCCGACCAGCTCCGGGACCGGCCGCGTCGCCGCGAGCCCGGAGAAGACCCCGCCGCGCAGGGCACCGCGGGCCGCGAGGTGGCGGACCAGCGCCCGGGTGTCGATGCCGGACAGCCCGACCACGCCGTACCCGGCCAGCTCGTCCTCCAGCCGCCGGCGCGACCGCCAGCTGCTGGGCACCCGCGCCGGGTCCCGGACCACGTAGCCGGCGACCTGCGCCGCCGCGGACTCGTCGTCCTCGTCGTTCACGCCGGTGTTGCCGATGTGCGGCGCCGTCTGGACGACGATCTGCCGGGCGAAGCTCGGATCGGTCAGCGTCTCCTGGTACCCGGTCATCCCGGTGGTGAACACCACCTCGCCGAGCGCGGTACCGACGGCGCCGTATGCCTCTCCGGGGAACGTTCGCTCGTCCTCGAGCACGAGCAGGGCGCTCATGCGACCTCCTGTCCCCGGTCCGGTGGAACGCCAAGCGTCTCAGTGATGCGAGCGGCAAGAGCAGGGATCTGATCCCGATCGGCGCGCGCGCGCGGACGGAAACCGGTGTCCAGCAGGGTGTCCCCCGCACGCCAACGCACCAACAGCAGCTCCGGCCGGCCGACGACCTTGCCGACCATCCCCGCCGAGTCCCCGATCCCGACGACCTCGGCGGCGCGGATGAACATCGGCTCCGATCCGTCCCGGGAGAGCACCAGTCCGGCCGGGTGGACGGCCAGCACGGCCGTTGCCCGCGGGCCGAGCCCGTGCGCGACCACCCGGTCCAGGAACTGCCCGGCCAACGTCGTCGACACATAGGTCCCGGCGAGTGTGGACACGGGCTCGCCGAGGGTCGCCGGCGCAGCGACGGGCGCGGGCAGGCCCGACTGCCTGTGTCCCCGGGCACGCCAGCCGCGCAGCATCCCGAGCCCGGCGGCGGCCACGCCCAGCGCGAGCACCAGGACCGCGAGCAGGCGGCGCAGCGACTCCCCGCTCACCGCCGGCCCGCCGACTCCCCGTCGACGAGCCGCCCGTCGAGGACGGTCGGCTCGCCGGCGAAGAAGGTCGCCGCCACCCGGCCGGGCAGCTCTCGGCCGCCGAACGGGGTGTTCGCGCTGCGCCCGGCCGACGCGGCCCCGTCCACCGTCCACGGAGCGGCCGGGTCGTAGAGGGTCACGTGCGCCGGGGACCCGACCGCCAGCGGCTGCCCGAAGCCGGTCAGCCGGCCGATCCGTGCCGGCCGGGTACTCATCCGGTCCGCGACCCCCGCCCAGTCCAGCAGCCCGGTGTCGACCATCGCGGCCTGGACGACCGCCAGCGCCGTCTCCAGCCCGGTCATTCCCATCGCCGCGGCGTCCCACTCGCAGTCCTTGGCCTCGACCGGGTGCGGCGCGTGGTCGGTGGCGACGGCGTCGATCGTGCCGTCGGCCAGCCCGGCGCGCAGGGCGGCGACGTCGGCCGGGGTGCGCAACGGCGGGTTGACCTTGAACACCGGGTCGTAGCCGATGGCCGCGTCGTCGGTGAGCATCAGGTGGTGCGGGGTGACCTCGGCGGTGACCGCGACGCCCCGGGCCTTCGCCTCGGCGACGATCCGGACCGACCCGGCGGTGGAGACGTGGCAGATGTGCAGCCGCGACCCGACGTGCTCGACCAGCAGCGTGTCGCGGGCGATGACCGTCTCCTCGGCGACCCGCGGCCACCCGGCCAGGCCCAGGCGAGCCGACACCTCGCCCTCGTTCAGCTGCGCGCCGCGGGTCAGCCGGGGGTCCTGTGCGTGCTGGGCGATCACCCCGTCGAAGGTGCGCACGTACTCCAGGGCACGGCGCATCAGCAGCGGGTCGTCGACGCAGACGCCGTCGTCGGAGAACACCCGCACTCCCGCGGAGCTGTCCGCCATCGCACCGAGCTCGGCCAGCTGGGTTCCACCGAGCCCGACGGTGACGGCGCCGACCGGCTGGACGTGCACCAGCCCGGCCTCACGCCCGAGCCGCCAGACCTGCTCGACGACGCCGGCGGTGTCGGCGACCGGGGAGGTGTTGGCCATCGCGAACACGGCGACATAACCGCCCAGGGCCGCGGCGGCACTCCCGGTGGCCACCGTCTCGGCGTCCTCGCGGCCCGGCTCGCGCAGGTGGGTGTGCAGATCCACCAGACCCGGCAGGGCGATCAGGCCGGTGCCGTCGACTACCTGCGCGCCTGCGGTACCGGCCGTGCCCGCCGGCTCGCGAGCGCTGATCACCGCGCCGTCGAGCACCAGGTCCACGGGCGGTCCACCGAGTGGGCGCACCGCCCGCAGCACGCGCCGGGTCATCCGACCACTCCGAGTCGGTCCGCACCGTCGGCGACCTCAGCGGAGTCGGCGACCTCAGCGGAGTCAGCGACCTCGGCGGAGTCAGCCGGGTCACCGGCGAGCATCCGATAGAGCACCGCCATCCGGACGGCGACTCCGTTGCCGACCTGCTCGACGATGACCGAACGCGGGCCGTCGGCCACCTCGGCGCTGATCTCCATCCCGCGGTTCATCGGGCCCGGGTGCAGCACGATCGCGTGGTCGGGCAGGACCGCGGTCCGGCGGCTGTCCAGTCCGTACCGGCGGCTGTACTCCCGCACGCTCGGGAAGTACGCGGCGGCCATCCGCTCGGCCTGGACCCGCAGCATCATCACCGCATCCGACCCGGGCAGCGCCGAGTCCAGACAGTGGTCGACCTCGCACGGCCAGCTCTGGACCCCCCACGGCAGCAGCGTCGGCGGGGCGACCAGCGTCACCTTCGCCCCGAGCGTCGCCAGCAGGCAGACGTTGGAGCGGGCGACCCTGCTGTGCAGGATGTCGCCGACGACGGTCACCCGCCGGCCCGCGAGGTCGCCCAGGTGACGGCGCATCGTGAAGGCGTCCAGCAGCGCCTGCGTCGGGTGCTCGTGTGTTCCGTCACCGGCATTGAGGATGCCGGCGCGCAGCCAGCCGGAGGTGGCCAGCCGGTGCGGTGCCCCGCTGGCGCCGTGCCGGACCACGACCGCGTCGGCGCCCATCGCCTCCAGGGTCTGGGCGGTGTCCTTCAGGCTCTCGCCCTTGGACACGCTGCTGCCCTTCGCCGAGAAGTTGATGACGTCCGCGGACAGGCGTTTGGCGGCGGCCTCGAACGAGATCCGGGTGCGGGTGGAGTCTTCGAAGAACAGGTTGACCACCGTCCGGCCGCGAAGCGTCGGCAACTTCTTGATCGGGCGGTCGGCCAGCGCACGCATGGATTCCGCCGTGTCCAGGATCGCGGTCGCCGCCGCGCGGTCCAGGTCCGCGGTCGAGAGCAGGTGTCTCACCGGGGCCCCCTGGCCGGATGGGTCGAGCGGGCAGCGTGGCCGCTGCCGGGGCCGGGGAGCAGGAGCACGGCGTCGTCGCCTTCGGGACCCGCGGCCCGGACGTAAACGCGCTCCGCACGCGAGGTCGGGAGGTTCTTCCCGACGTAGTCGGCGCGGATCGGCAGCTCGCGATGCCCGCGGTCGACGAGGACGGCCAGTTGCACCGCACGGGGCCGGCCGATGTCGTCCAGGGCGGTCAGCGCCGCGCGGGCGGTCCGGCCCGAGTAGAGGACGTCGTCGACCAGGACGACCACGGACCCGTCGACGCCGCCCGCCGGGATCGAGGTCTCCGACAGCGACCGCGCCGGGCGCAGCCGCACGTCGTCCCGGTAGAGGGAGACGTCCAGCCAGCCGAGGGGCAGCGCGGTGCCGCCGGTGAGCGAGCCGATGGTCGCGGCGAGCCGGCGGGCCAGATGGACGCCGCGGGTCTGGATGCCGAGGACGACGACGTCGGCGGCACCGCGGTTGCGCTCCACCACCTCGTGGGCGACGCGAGTGAGCACCCGGCCGATGTCGGCCGCGTCCAGGACGGTCCGGCCAACCGGGTGGTCCAGGGCGCCGCTGTCGGGCTGGTCCACGGACTCGCCGACCGGATGGCCGGCTCGCGGGATCGGTGACGGGTCTTCGGCGCTCTGGCCGGCCGGCCGGTGGCCACGCGCCGGGCGCGCATGCGTCGGGCGGGCAGGCCTCGGTTGATCGTGCACGGGGACTTCCTCTCCGCCTCACGGGACGGTCGGCCCGCCTCGCAGGACGGTGGTAGGACGTCGACACGGGCCGCCGACCCGTGTTTCCCGGGACCATACCGCGGCTGTGGTTGCCGCCAACCATTACCGAGCGCGAGCGAGTTGCCGCCCGCCCGCCCGACAGCTCGCACGGACGGCGCTCGGTACGTTCGGTACCCGCTCGTGCACAGCCCCGTTGACCGCGGTGACCGCGCCCGGATAGTGTCACGCTGCGTAGCCAAGATCGCCGAGTGACCGCGTAGCGCAACCTTGACGCGGCCGACATCAGCCGATGCAGCGTCGGCGTTCGTCGATCTTGATCACCGACCGTGCCGTGTCCCGCAGCCGCCCACCCACCGGGTCCTGACCGTTGTCAGGGTCCGGGGAGGCGTGCGGTTCGGGATTTCACACACCGACGTGTGGACTACGCCATCACTGTCGTGACGGCGAGTGACAATGGTGGGACGTGTCCGGAACGTCGGGCGCGCCACCGAACGACCGAGATCACCAGCGCCGGAGCCGGCCCATGCACGACGGGCAGCCCCCTCAGCATCGAGAAGGACACATGCCCAACAGCTACGCCAAGGACCTCGGTCAGCGGCTGCGTGCGATCCGCCAGCAGCAGGGACTGTCGCTGCACGGCGTCGAGGAGCGCTCCCACGGCCGCTGGAAGGCCGTCGTCGTGGGCTCCTACGAGCGCGGTGACCGCGCGGTGACAGTGCAGAAGCTGGCCGAGCTGGCCGACTTCTACGGCGTCCCGGTCTCCGAACTGCTGCCCGGTGGGGGCGCGAAGGGCTCGACCGACGCACCGCCGCGCATCGTGCTGGACCTGGAGCGGCTCGGCTCACTCGACGAGCCCGACGCGGCACCGCTGTCCCGCTACACCGCGACGATCCAGGCGCAGCGGGGCGACTACAACGGCCGGGTGCTCTCCGTCCGGCAGGACGACCTGCGGACGCTCGCCGTCATCTACGACGAGAACCCTGGGGCGCTCGCCGACAAGCTCATCGCCTGGGGCGTGCTGTCCCCGGAGGCGAGGTCCACTGTCAGCGGCCACGAGCCCGACTACGACACGGACCTGGACGGCGAGTACGACGTACCGCGGGTCTCCTGAGCCGTGCTCAGGACAGGGTCGGCGGCTGCGCCGGGCCCCGCGGCACCGCCTCCCGGATACGGGCGAGCACCCCGTTGACGAAGGCCGGCGAGGCGTCGGTCGACAGCGAGGCCGCCAGCCCGACGGCCTCGGCGATCACCACCGCGTCCGGGACATCGGGAGCCGCGATCAGCTCCCAGACCGCCAACCGGAGGATGTTGCGGTCGACCGCGGCCATCCGGTCCACCGTCCAACCCTCGGTGTAGGTGCTGAGCAGGTCGTCGATCCTGGTCCGCTCCTGCTGCACGCCCGCGACCAGTTGCGCGGTGTAGTCGCGGACCGCCGTGCCCCCGGCTGAGGCGTCGGACTGTCGGTCGGCCAGCGTGGCCCCCGTCGCCAGACCTCGCAGGTCGGACTCGAACAGGATGTCCAGTGCGGCCTTGCGGGCCCGGGTCCGGGTCGGCGGCCGCACAGAGGTACCGGCGTCCCGCCGGGTGGGCCCCGCAGAGGTACCGGCGTCCCGCCGGGTGGGCGGGTGCGGCGTGTTTCCAGCGGAGTCCGGGTCGGCCACCGGGGCGCCGCTCAGCCGGCCCGGCCCAGGTAGGCGCCGGTGCGGGTGTCCACGCGCACCCTTTCCCCCATCGGGATGAACAGCGGCACCTGGATGCTTGCGCCTGTCTCCAGCGTCGCCGGCTTCGTCCCCGCGTTGGAGCGGTCACCCTGCACACCGGGCTCGGTGTAGGAGACCGTCAGCTCCACCGACGCGGGCAGCTCGACGTAGAGGGCCGCGCCCTCGTGCAGCGCGACCACCGCCACCTGGTTCTCCAGCATGTAGTCCGCGACGCTGCCGACCGTGGCCGCCGGGATGGTGATCTGGTCGAAGGTGGCGGTGTCCATGAAGACGAAGTCGCCGGCGTCGGCGTAGAGGTACTGCATGTCGCGCTTGTCGACGGTGGCGGTGTCCACCTTCACGCCCGCGTTGAACGTCCGGTCGACGACCTTGCCGGACAGCACGTTCTTCAGCTTGGTGCGGACGAAGGCCGGGCCCTTGCCCGGTTTGACGTGCTGGAACTCGACAACGGTCCACAACTGGCTGTCCAGGTCCAGGACGATGCCGTTCTTCAGGTCGTTCGTGCTCGCCACGACGGCGTCTGCCCTTCGGTCGGAGTGCCCGTACGGCGGGGCCCGGCGCACGCATCCGGCCGCGTGACGCATCCATTCACGCGACCGGCGACGAGAAAAGGCGACGGCAACGAGGTCAAGCGACGGCAACGAGGTCACGGACCGAGGCGGTGAGCACCCCAGGCCCGAGGCCACCGTCCCGGACGATGACCGTGTCCTCGATCCGCACGCCACCGCGGCCGGCCAGGTAGACGCCGGGCTCGATGGTGACCACCTCGCCGGCAGCCAGGTTACCCGCGGCCGCGGCCTGCAGCAGCGGGTCCTCGTGGACGTCGCGCCCGACCCCGTGCCCGAGGCCGTGGGCGAAGTCCGGTCCGTGGCCGGCGGCCACGATGAGGTCCCGCGCGGCCGCGTCGACCGCAGCGACACCGGCACCCGCGACCACGGCGGCGCGGCCGGCGGCGTTGGCGCGGGCGACGAGGGCGTGCAGCTCCGGCTGCCACGGCGCCGCGGTCGCGCCGTCGGGTCCGGCGACGAACAACGTGCGCGTCATGTCCGCGCAGTACCCGTCGACCCGGGCACCGAAGTCGACGACGACCAGGTCCCCCGGGCTCAGCGGCCGGTCGGTGGCGTCGTGGTGGGGGCTGGCGCTGTTCGGCCCGGCGGCGACGATCGTGTCGAAGGCCGGCGCGTCCGCCCCGCCCGCCACCAGCAGCGCGTCCAACTCGCGGACGACCTCCCGCTCGGTCCGGCCGGCGAGCGGGCCCGCCGACCCGGTGACGAGCGCCTCGAGCGCGGCGACCGACACCGCGCACGCCCGGCCGACGGCCGCCAGCTCCTCGCTGTCCTTGACCCGGCGCAGGCGCTCGACCAGGCGGCCGGCGCCCACCAGCTCCGTACCGGGTAGGGCCTGCCGGATCGCGGCGGCCAGGGCGGCGTGCGCGTCGACGGTCAGCACGTGGGTCTCCACCCCGACCCGCACCGCGGCCGGTGTGCCGGTGGTCCCCCGCGCGCTCCCTGTGCCGGCCCGGAGGCCCCGGGCGAGCACGGCTGCGACCGCGGTCGGGGTGCTGCGGTCGACGACCAGCTCCACGTCCGGAGCCTGACGGGCGGCCTGCAGCGGGTACCGGCCGTCGATGACCAGCGTGGTCCCCGTCGGCGTGCCCGCACCCGTCACCACGACGGTGCCGGCGGTGCCGGTGAAACCGGTCAGCCACGCGACGTTGGCCCGGTCGCTCACGACCAGCGCGGTCAGGCCGGCGGCCGCGACGGAGCCGGTCAGCAGTTCGGTCCGGGTCGGTGTCATGACGCACGATCCTTCCCCGCTCCGGCGGTGGCCGACGCCGCCGCACAGCTGTCGGAACCGCCGCCCGGCGGTCGACCCAGTCGGACGGGTTCCCGGGCGTGCGAAACTCCGCCGTGCAGCAGATCGGTGCCACCCACCAGCGGGTTCGACGCGCCCTGGACCTGCAGCACAACACCAGGCCGAACCCCGGCAAGCTGTTCCTGGCCGAGGGGTTGTGGGCGCACAACGCCCTGCTCGCGGCCGGCACGGACATCGACACCTTCTTCTGGTGCCCGGAGGCGGCGTACTCCGACGAGGCGCAGGTACGGGCCCGGGAGGTCCAGGCCCGGGCGACCGACAGCTTCCAGGTGTCGGAACGGACGCTGGCCAAGCTCGCGGAGCGGGACAAGCCGGACGGGCTGCTGTCGATCGCGCGGCTGCCGCGCTGGGACCCGGACACCCTGCCGCTGCCGGAGCGGTCGCTGGTCGTGGTCGCCGACGGGATCGAGATACCCGGCAACCTCGGCACCCTGATCCGGTCCATGGACGCCGCCGCGGCCGATGCGCTGGTGATGGTCAACCGGCGCACGCGGCTGACCCATCCGAAGGTGTTCCGCGCCAGCCACGGGATGGTGCTGACGATCCCGACGGTCGAGTTCGACGGCGTCGAGGCGACCGCCCGGTGGCTGTCCGACCGCGGCTTCTCCATCGTCCTGGCGGACTCAACGGCGTCGGCGGACTACAAGCGACAGCGCTACGCCGACCGCACGGCTCTCGTGCTGGGCAACGAGCGGTACGGGCTGAGCAGGCAGTGGCGGGACGCCCCGGCGACGCCGGTCACCCTGCCGATGCGCGGCCGGGCCGACTCGCTCAACGTCGCGATCGCCGGCGCCATCCTGATGTTCGAGGTCGCGAGCCGATTCGACGGCCCCTGATCACCGGCCGGCTCTCGCGCGCCGGGCCGGGAACCGGTTACGGTCCTGGCTCCCGTGCCGTCGGAGAGGGCTGCGACCATGGCATCGACGTGGAACTGAGCACCGCCGCACTGCTGCTGACCGGCCGCTCCGGGCCCGTCGCCCCGCCGCTGGACCTGGCGGTCGGCTCCGGTGAGGTCGTCGTGGCCGGCATCGGCTCCGCGGTCGCCCGGACCGCCACCGGGCTCGCGCTGACCGGTCAGCTGCAGAGCTGGTCCGGCCGAGTGTCGCTGGACGGCGCACCGGTCAGTTCGGCCCGGGGCCGCGCCGGCCTGCGGGCCCGGTCCGCGCTGGTCGACCCGGCCGACCCTGCCGACGCGGTGGGTGGGTTGCCGGTCGCGGCGGTTGTCTCAGAGCAGCTGGCTGCTGCCGGAGTCCGAGCCCCGGGCGGGACAGGCGCCTGGCTGGCCGGTCCGGAGTTGGCCGGTCCGGAGTTGGCTGGACGGGCGAGGGACCGACTCGGCGACCTGCCCGCCGCCGCCCGTACCTGGCTGCTGACAGCCCTCGGGCTCGCCCGTCCGCACGTCGGACTGGTCGTCCTGGACTCCCCCGACCGCCACGACGGGTCCTCGGACTGGCTCGACGGGTGCGTCGCGGCCGCGGTGGGCGGGGCGGCCGTGCTCGTGCTGTGTGCCGTGCCCACCGCCGCGTCGCTGCGCGCGGCCCGGCCACCGGGCGTCCGTCTCCTCGACACCGACCCGTCGTCGCCGGCAACCGGAACCACAACCACTCCCGGAGGTCGGCATGAGGGTGCTGCGCATCGCCTGGACCGAGGTCCGCCGGCTGGGTAACGGCCGGGCCCGGTGGACCGCCGTGGTGGCCCTGGCGCTGATCCCGCTGCTCTACGGCGCGACCTACATCGACGCCAACTGGGACCCGCAGGGCGGCTTCGGCCGGGTCCCTGCCGCGGTCGTCGTCGAGGACTCCGCGACGACGGCACCCGACGGCACCCGGATCGACGCGGGGCCGACCATCGCCGCGGAACTGGTCCGGTCCCCGGGCGTTCAGCTGGGATCGGGTGGACGCGGCGACCGCCCGACGCGGCCTCGCCGACGGAAGATACGCGGCCTCGCTCACCATTCCGGCCGGATTCTCCGCGGCCCTGAGGTCGGCCGCCCAGCTGACACCCGCAACAGCGCCCGGTGGCCGGGGCAGCAGTGCCGACACGCCCGGCACGGCCGCCAGGGGCGCCGGCAGCCCCACCGACCCCGCGGGCGCCGGCCTGGTGCTGGCCGTCGACGACTCGGGCAACCACCTCGCCGGCACGTCGGCGCAGACACTGGTCGCGCAGGTGCGCACCGACCTGGCCCGGGCGACCACCGACGCCGGGGTGCGGGCACTGATCGACGGACTGCGCGCGATGGACGACCGGACCGGACAGGCGGCACGGGCCGCGGCCCGGCTCGACCGGGGTGCGGCCGCGGTCCGCAGCGCCACCGCGGACGCCGGCACCGGCGCCGTCCGCGTGCGCGACGGCGCCACCGCCACCGCAGCCGGCGTGGCCCGGCTCGCGGGTGGTGCGGGCCGGCTGGCCGACGGCCTCGGCGCGATGGACCGGCAGGTCGCCGAGCTGCCCGCGTCGACGCGGCGGCTGGCGGGCGGCGCCGGAGAACTCGCCGACGGCACGGCGCAGGTGTCGGCCGGTGCCGGCCGGCTGGTCACCGGCGCCGGCGAGGTGTCCGCCGGCGCCGGGTCGCTGTCCGTCGGGGCCGACCGGGTCGCCGACGGCAACGCCCGGGTCGCCGCCACCGGCCGGACGGCCGCGAGCTCCGTGCACGAGGCCCGCGGCCAGCTCGCGACCCGCCGCACGGACCTGCTCGCGCGGCTAGGCGCGGCCGGGGCGACGCCGGCGCAGCTGGCGACCGTGCGCGACGTCCTCGACCGCGCCGGCCGGGGCCTGGCCGATGTGGACCGACAGGCCGCGGGCACCGCCGCGCAGCTGGAAGCCCTTGCCCGCGGGTCACGTGAGGTCGCGGCCGGCAGCCGCGAGCTGTCCCGGGGCGCGGACCGGCTACACACCGGCGCCCGCCGGCTGGACACCGGCGCCGGCCGGCTGGACACCGGCGCCCGTCGCATCGCCACCGGCACGGCGCAGCTGGCCGACGACGCACCTGCACTCGCGGCCGGGGTCGGCCGGGCCGCCGGCTCCGCCACGACGGTCGCATCGGGCGCCGACCGCGCCGCGACGGCGACCCGGCAGGTGGCCGCCGGCGCCGCGCAGCTCGCCGGGCGCCCGGCCGGACCGGGCCGCGCCGCGACCGGGACGGCCGCCCTGCAGGCGGGCACCGGGCAGCTCTCGGCGGGCACCACCCGGCTCGCTGTCGCGCTCGACCAGGGGGTGCGGGTCGTGCCCGACATCGACGACCGGGCCGCCGCCGCCACCGCGACCCGGCTCGCCGACCCCGTCGCGCTACGGACGATCCGGTACAACGCCGCGGACCCCTACGGCGCCACCCTCGCCCCGTTCTTCCTCGGTCTCGCGTTGTGGATCGGCGCCTTCGCCGCCTTCCTGCTGATCGTCCCGCTCTCCTCGCGCGCCCTGGCCGCCGGCGCGACCGCATGGCGGGTCGCGCTGGCCGGCTGGCTGCCGGCGGCGGCGCTCGGCCTGATCCAGGCGGTCGCGCTCGGCCTGGCCGTCCGGTTCGGGGTCGGGCTGCACCCCGCCCGGGCCGCGGCGAGCGCCGGGGTGCTGGCCCTGACCGCACTCGCCTTCACCGCGGCCGTGCACGGCCTGGTCGCCGCGTTCGGCCCGCGCGGGAAGTTCGGGGCGGTCGTCCTGCTCGTCCTGCAGCTGGTCAGCGCGGGCGGCACCTTCCCCTGGCAGACGACACCGCTGCTGATCCGGGCGCTGCACGAGGTGCTGCCGATGGGCTACGTGGTCGACGCGCTCCGGCTCACCCTGTTCGGCGGGCCGCCCGGCCGGCTGCTGCCGGACCTGGCGGTACTGGGCGCCTACCTGGTCGGCGGGCTGGCGTTGGCGACGCTGGCAGCCGCCCGGTCGCGGACCTGGACGGTCGACCGGCTGCAGCCCGAGCTGGCCCTGTGAGCCGGCCGGTCGGGGCGGACGCGCGGGCTGGCCGTCCGAGCTGGCTCAGTCGGGGCTGATCTCGGCGTACGCGGCGAGAAGGGCCTGTGGATCCGGGGAGTCCAGGATCGCCGGGCGGGCGAGGTCGTCGAGCACCACGAACCGCAGCCGGTCCCCGCGCGTCTTCTTGTCCCGGCGCATCGCGGTCTGCAGCTGCGGCCACACCCCGGGCCGGTAGGTGACCGGCAGCCCGAGGGCCGCGAGCAGGTCCCGGTGCCGCGCGGCGACGTCGACGGGCAGCCGCCCGGCCAGCGTCGCGAGCTCCGCGACGTAGACCATCCCGACGCTGACCGCCGCCCCGTGCCGCCACCGGAAGTGTTCCACCTGCTCCACGGCGTGGCCGAACGTGTGCCCGTAGTTGAGCACCTCGCGGCCCAGACCACCGCTCTCCACGCCACCGGCGCCGCTCTCCCGAGGGTCCCGGCCGACGACGGCGGCCTTGACCCGCACCGAGCGTTCCACCAGCAGTGCGGCCACCGCGGCCGACGCGTCACGCGCCGCGTCGAGGTCGGCGTCGATCAGGTCCAGGATCTGCGGATCGGCAACGAACCCGCACTTGACGACCTCGGCCAGCCCGGCGACGTAGTCGTTGCGGGGCAGGGTGGACAGCGTCGCCAGGTCACAGAGCACCGCTGCCGGACTGTGGAAGGCGCCGACCAGGTTCTTGCCCTCCGCGGTGTTGATGCCGGTCTTCCCGCCGACCGCGGCATCCACCATCGCCAGCAGGGTGGTCGGCACCTGCACGACGCGTACCCCGCGCAGCCAGGTCCCGGCGACGAACCCGGCCAGGTCCGTCGTCGCCCCCCCGCCGACGCCGACCAGCACGTCGGAGCGGGTGAACCCCTCCCGGCCCAGCACCTGCCAGCAGAACGCCGCGACCTCGGCCGTCTTGGCCTCCTCGGCGTCCGGGGTCTCCAGCGCCACCGCCTGGTAGCCGGCTGCGGCCAGCGCCTCCCGGACCGCCTCGCCGGTCGCGCGCAGCGCCCGCGGGTGAACGATGCCGACCCGGCGGGCCTGGTCGCCGATCGCAGCCGGCAGCTCGTCGAGCAGTCGGGTGCCGATGACGACCTCGTAGTCGTGCTCGGCGTGTACCTGGATCCGGACGGCGTCAGGCACCGACGTCGCCGTCGTCAGTGTCACCGACGCTTCCGTCCCGGCTGTCCGGAACATCACCGGTCAGACCGAGTGCACCGATCACCGCGTCCGCGACCTGCTCCGGCGTGGCGTCCTCGGTCGGCACGGTCACCGTCGCGACGGCGAAGTAGACCGGACGGCGGACCTCCAGCAGCTGGCGCAGCTGCCCCCGGACGTTGCCCAGCAGCAGCGGTCTGGACCGGTCCATCCCCACCCGGGCCGCGGCAGCCGCGGCGCCGACGTCGAGGAACGCGACCGGCGCGGTGGCCAACAGCTTTCGAGTGTCGGGGTCCATCGGTGCACCGCCACCCAGGGCGAGCACACCCGGACGACCGGCGAGAGCAGTGGACACTGCCGCGCGCTCCAAGGCCCGGAATGCTGCCTCGCCGCGCTGCACGAACAGGTCGGCGACGGTGGACCCGGTGTCCTTCTCGACCAGGCGGTCGGTGTCGGCGAACGGCAGTCCCAGCCGGGCCGCGACGAGCTGGCCGACCGTGGTCTTCCCCGCGCCCGGCGGGCCGACCAGGACGACGACGGGGCCGGCCTGGCCGACCTGGCCGGCCGGGCCGAGCTGGTCTGTGGCACCTGACGTCGTGGTCACCGGTAGGTCAGGTTCTTCAGGTAGGACTCGCAGTTGCGGGCCGCCTCCAGGACCGAGTCCCCGCCGAACTTCTCCAGCGCGGCGTCGGCGAGCACCAACGCGACCATGGCCTCGGCGACGACTCCGGCGGCGGGCACCGCGCAGACGTCCGAGCGCTGGTTGATGGCCCTGGCCGCCTCGCCGGTGGCGACGTCGACGGTGCGCAGTGCTCTCGGCACGGTGGAGATCGGCTTCATCGCCGCTCGGACGCGCAGGACCTCGCCGGTGCTCATGCCGCCCTCGGTACCGCCGGAGCGCCCCGAGGTTCGACGCAGCCTGCCGCCGTCGGTGACGATCTCGTCCTGGGCGGTCGATCCCCGGCTGCGGGCCAAGGCGAACCCGTCGCCGAGCTCGACGCCCTTGATCGCCTGGATGCCCATCAGCGCGCCGGCCAGCCGCGAGTCCAGCTTGCGGTCACCGTGCACGTGCGAGCCCAGGCCCGGCGGCAGTCCGTGTGCGACGACCTCGACGACTCCGCCGAGGGTGTCCCCGTCACGGCGAGCCGCGTCGACCTCGGCGACCATCGCCGCGCTCACCGCGGGGTCCAGGCAGCGGACCGCGTCCTCGTCCAGACGGTCGACCTCATCGGCGTCCGGCACGCGCCCGTCGCGCGGGGCGGCGACCGTGCCCAGCTCGACGGTGTGCGAGACCAGGCGGACGCCGTAGGCCTGCTCGAGCAGCTGTGCAGCCGCGGCACCCAGGGCGACCCGGGCAGCCGTCTCCCGGGCGCTCGCGCGTTCCAGCACCGGGCGGGCGTCGTCGAAGCCGTATTTCTGCATCCCGACGAGGTCCGCGTGGCCCGGTCGGGGCCGGGTCAGGGGGGCGTTGCGGGCCTGCTCGGCCAGCACCTCGGCGGCCACGGGGTCAGCGGCCATCACCGTCGACCACTTCGGCCACTCGGTGTTGCCGATCATCACCGCCAGCGGCGAGCCGAGGGTCACCCCGTGCCGCAGGCCGCCGAGGACAGTCACCTCGTCCTGCTCGAAGCTCATCCGGGCGCCTCGGCCGTAGCCGAGCCGGCGGCGGGCGAGAGCGGCGGCGACCTGCGCCGTGCTCAACCGGACCCCGGCCGGCAGGCCCTCGAGGGTGGCGACGAGCGCGGGCCCGTGCGACTCCCCGGCGGTCAGCCAACGCAGTCCGGACACGCCGGGAAGTCTCCCAGACTCGCCCCGCCCGAACTCCCCCGCCCAGACTCGCCCCGCCCGACAACTCGGCCCGACAACTCGACCCGACAGTTCAGTGGTCCAGCCACCAGTCGGCGACGGGACCGGCGGCGACCCCGGCGAGCACGGCGCCGGCGAGCAGCATCGGGCCGAACGGGACCGCCGTCCGCCGCGAGCCACCGCCGGCGAGCACCCCAACGGCGACGACCCCACCGAGGCCCACCGCGGCGAGGAGCCCGACGACGAGGGCCGCCCATGACAGCCAGGCCGTCACCAGGCCGGTCCAGGCGGCGAGCTTGACGTCCCCGAGGCCCAGCCCCGACGGCTGGACCGTGTGCAGCAGCCCGAACGTGGCCCAGCCCGCCGCCATCCCGGCCAGCGCGCGCACCAACGACCACGGGTCGCCGCTACCGATCGACAGCCCGCCGACGAGCAGCGGGGCAACCCCGAGCGACGGCAGCACCAGCGCGTCCGGCAGCCGGTGGACGCGGATGTCGACGTAGGCCAGCACCAGCCCGACGGCGGCAAGGTGCCAGTAGGGCGCCGCGCCGCTCAGGCCGAGCCGCCAGCCGAGCAGCGCCCCGACGGCCGCGCCCACCCCCGCTGCCACCGGTCCCAACCCGCGGGCCCGCGCCAGGCGCGAGTAGTCCGGTCCCGGCTCGCCGGCCAGCAGGTCCCGGGGGCGGGGCAGTCCCGCGACCACCCACGGACTCACCAGCCCGGCCCCGCCGACGATGAACGCACCTGCGGCGGCAGCGACGGCGGTCACAGCGGCGAGCGTCCCAGGCCGGGCCCGACCGGGACCGGCCGTCCACAGGCGGACGGGCGCTCAGCCCGTCGAGGCGACCGCCGTTGCGTCCGGTCGGGCATACACCACGACGTTGTCGGCGTAGTGCCGGGTCACCCGGTCGAACACCCCGCCGCAGGTCACCAGCACCAGTCGCTCCGACACGGACTGGTCGAAGACGTCCGAGTCCGCCAGCGCGGTCTTCGGGTAGCTACGTCGACCGGTGACCCGGTAGCTCCACCGGCGGCCCGCCTGGTCGACGACCTCGACGCGCTGTCCGACCGTGAGCGCGCGCAGGGCGGCGAAAACGCCGAGGCCGTCCCGGGCCGAGTCGACGTGGCCGTCGACCACCACCGACCCGACACCGGAACCGGGCCGGGCGCCGGTCGACCACCAGCCGAGCACCGAGGGATCGTCCGGGACCGCCAGGGCACCCTGGGTCGCCGTCACCGGCACGACGGTCGCAGTCCGGTCACCCGGCAGGCGCACCCCGACCACCGGCGCCGGCGGGGCCGCGCCCTGCTCGGCCGCGCCCTGCTCGGGGCCGCCCTGTTTGGCCGCGCCCTGGTTCGCACCGGACTGCTTGGCCCCCGACTGCTTGGCCCCCGACTGCTTGGCCCCGGACTGCTCCGCACCGGACTGCTTGGCATGGGACTGGGGCACGGTCGGGACCTGTCCGGTCGGCCCACCGGGGACGGAGCCCGTGTCGGCCACAGACGACGTCGGCGACCCGTTGGCGTCGGCCACCATCCAGCCGCCCGTGCCGATCGCCGCGACACCGATGGCGGCGAGGACCGCGGGGACGGCCCGGCCGCCCCGGTAGCGTCCCCGCCGCCTCGTCATGACCGGGTCAGCGCCGGACGAGCCTGGCCCCGGCGAGCCCGACGGCACCGACACCGACCACCATCAGCACGATGCCGACCGGCGGGACTCCACCGGTCTGCGCGGCCTGTCCGCCATTACCGGCGGCAACGCCGCTCGGACCACCCGCGACGAGCTGGCCCCGGACCGCGCCGGCCGAGAAGGCCGGCGTGTGGACGTTGTAGTAGTAGCCGGCCGGGTTGGCGATAATGTCGGACAGCAGGGTCTTGCTGGCGGTGGTGCAGACCCGACCCTTCCCGATCTCCTTGGCGTCGAGGGGGATCACGATGTTGCCGCTGACACCCGCGGCTGCCTTGTGGATGTGCATCGCCACCGCGTCGCTCAGCCCGGAAGCGGTCGTCGTGTAACAGAACTGACCGGTGCTGTCGTCGGCGGTGAAGGTCCCCGACGCGCTGGCACCGGGGGCACCGACGCCGGTCTTGCCGGTCATCGACACCTCGTTGGCTCCGGTCGCGGAGGCGGTCAATGTTGCCGATGCCGCCGAGGCGGCGGTCGCCGGGACGACAGCCAGGCCGAGGGCGACGGTCGGGAGAGCGAGGATCGGAAGCAGGCGCTTGTTCATCGAGGACTCCTCTGGGCGCCCGGCGTGGTGTCCACGGCTGGCAGGCGTCGCGGGTTATGTCTAACACCCGGCACGGCGCCACGCGCGCGTAGGGGCCGGCACGTGGGGCCCCGACGACCGGGTGAACGGTGAAGGCCCGGTCGAGAGCGAGTCGCCTCGTCCCCGACCGGGCACGCCGCCCGGTGAACGGCGGTCCTCACCCGGATCACCCGCTCTCGGCGAGGCCCTTCTCGATGCGCGCAGCGATGTCGGCATCGATCTTGCGCCAGTACTCCAGCGCACGGGATAACACCGGCTCCACGACGCCGTCGCCGAGATGCCCGACGACGTTGGTCACCAACCGGGTGCGGGCCGCATCGTCCATCACATCGCGGACGAGGGCGCCGGGCTGCCCGAAGTCGTCGTCGTCGCGGTGCGCGACGTAGGCGGACCGGACGATCTCACCGGCGTCGACCCACCAGTTGACCTCGTCGTGCCCACCGTCCGCGACCGGGCCGCCGTAGGAGTTCGGTGCGTAGACCGGGTCACCCGGGTTGGCGTACCGCATCGCGCCGTCGCGGTTGTAGGAGTGGACCTCGTTGCGCGGCTGGTTCACGGGCAGCTGCAGGTAGTTGGCCCCGATCCGGTACCGGTGGGCGTCGGAGTAGGAGAACACCCGCGCCTGAAGCATCTTGTCCGGGCTGAACCCCATCCCGCCGACGACGTTGGAGACGTCGAAACTAGCCGACTCGATCTGGGAGAAGTAGTTGTCCGGATTGCGGTCCAGGGTCATCCGGCCCACCGGGATCAGTGGATAGTCGCTGTGCGGCCAGACCTTGGTCAGGTCGAACGGGTTGAACCGGTAGTCCGCGGCCTCGGCGAACGGCATCACCTGGACGTGCAGCGTCCAGCTGGGGAACTCGCGCCGGTCGATGGCCTGACGGAGGTCCCGTTTGTGGTGCTCTGAATCCTGGCCGGCCATCGCGTCGCCCTCGGCCTGGGTCATGAAGCCGGCGCCCTGGTCGGTATGGAAGTGGTACTTCACGAAGAACTTGTCCCCGCCGGCGTTCATCCAGCTGTACGTGTGGCTGGAGTAGCCGTTCATGTGCCGCCAGCTGCTCGGCAGACCGCGGTCGCCCATCAGCCACGTCACTTGGTGCGCGGACTCCGGCGACAGCGACCAGTAGTCCCACTGCATGTTGTTGTCCCGCAGGAAGCTGTCGGCTCGCCGCTTCTGGGAGTGGATGAAGTCCTGGAACTTGCTGGGGTCACGCATGAAGAACACCGGTGTGTTGTTGGCAACCATGTCCCAGTTGCCCTGATCGGTGTAGAACTTCAGCGCGAAGCCCCGGGGGTCGCGCTGCGTGTCGGCGGCACCGCGCTCGCCGGCCACCGTGGAGAACCGGGCCAGCATCGGCGTCACGGTCCCCGGGGTGAACACCTGGGCCTTGGTGAACTGCGACAGGTCGTGCAGCGCCTCGAAACGTCCGAACGCACCGCTCCCGTTCGCGTGGACGACCCGCTCCGGGACCCGTTCCCGGTTGAACTGGGCCATCTTCTGGATCAGGTAGTGGTCGGCCAGCAGGACGGGCCCGCCGGCTCCTGCCGTCAGCGAGGTGTCGTCGCTCGGGGCGGCGATCCCCGCGTCGTTCGTGGTCGCCGGGCGTGGCCCGGATCTCAGCTCGGTCATGGCATCCCTCGAGGTCTCGGTCCGGTCGGCCGGTGTCGACGCTCTGGTCAAGCTATTACCCCGGTAGTGGTCCGGCCACCCTCAGCGCGCCGTGCGGTCAGCGGGCCAGAAGTGCTAGTGGGCGGAGTAGCGCGACGCGGTGACCGTCCCCGCCCGGGTCGCGTCGCAGGCTCCGTGCGGAGTGCCCCCCTTGCGGCGAGCCGCTGGAACGGCGCCGACCAGTCCGGCGCGACCTCAGCCGGCGGGAACGCCGGTGGGAGTGCGGAAGACCTGCTCCGGGTCGTACCGGGCCGAGACCCGGGCCAGCCGTCCGGCCGTCGCGCCGTGGTACTCCAGCGGGTCGGTGACCGAGGCGTCCGGGTAGTTGACGTATGCGCCGATCGACCAGGGCCGCAGCGTGCGGCGCGCGCCGGCGACGAACGCAGCCGCGTCCCGCGCCGCCGACCCCGAGGCCGAGGCCGACCCCGAGGCCGAGGCCGACCCCGAGGCCGAGGCCGACCCCGAGGCCGAGGCCGACCCCGAGGCCGAGGCCGACCCCGAGGCCGAGGCCGACCCCGAGGCCGAGGCCAGGCTGACGTACCACTGGACCGTGGCGAGCGCGCCGCGCCACGGATAGGCGCTCGTGGCCGTCGACCCGCGGGACACCGCCCCGGTCAGCGGGTCGACGATCACCGCGGCGGTCCGGCCGGCCCGCGCCCGGGCGGCGACGAGCCCGGTGAGGGCGGCGATCCCGGCCGGCGGGAGAGCCGCCCCGAGGACCGACGAGCCGGCGACAAACCGCTCCC